>Ga0209067_10000001_pt1 | contig 584266 bp, 516 predicted proteins | sample ColStrG_CSR_2013_FD_187199 | JGI IMG/M metagenome (GOLD analysis project Ga0209067, IMG submission 187199) | Freshwater sediment microbial communities in response to fracking from Pennsylvania, USA - Cold Stream Run_MetaG_CSR_2013 (SPAdes)... | ecosystem: Environmental > Aquatic > Freshwater...
GACACCAAGGGGTTGTTTTGTTGGGGGGGTGGGGAACTGACTAAGCGCAGAATTCTCACCACGGCCACAACATGGCAAGATTTTTTTGATAAAATAGCAAAAATTCAGACGGCTGCAGAGAAGATGAAACTCTATGACCGATAATGTTTTATCCAAAGTATCAGATTGCTGTGTGCAAACTGATGTAGCTTGCCCGCGACAACTCACGCAAAACTTCTACGCAGCGTGATGTTCCTGAAGCGATTTCACTTCCAGTGGTGCTAAAGCGATGGATTGAATCGCGGAGACGCTGGCTGCTGCAGCACGGAGGGTGGTCATGATCGGGATGCGATTGGCCACGGCGGTACTGCGAATCACCACTTCATCTTGTCGCGGTTGCTTGCCGCTTGGGGTATTGATGATGAACTGGATCTCTCCATTCTTAATCATATCAACAACATTGGGGCGGCCCTGTGCGAGCTTGTTGAGGCGTTTGACAGGGATGCCTGCATCCTTGAGAAGAGCTGCGGTTCCGTCGGTGGCATGGATCACAAAGCCAAGCGAGGAGAAGTCTCTGATGATAGGTACGGCGGCGGCTTTGTCCGAATCCTTGACGCTGACAAAGAGATTGCCGCTTGCAGGGAGCGAGGGAGCTGCTGCCATCTGGGCCTTGGCATAGGCGCGACCAAAGTCGCTATCGAGCCCCATGACTTCGCCGGTCGAGCGCATTTCAGGCCCGAGGGTGATGTCGATGCCAGGGAATTTGATGAAGGGGAAGACTGCTTCCTTCACGCAGAAATGTTTAGGAATCACCTCTTCGGTGAAGCCGAGATCTGCAAGTGTCCGACCAGCCATGATCTTGGCAGCGAGCTTGGCCAGGGGAACACCGATGGCCTTGCTGACAAACGGAGAGGTGCGCGAGGCGCGGGGATTGACCTCAAGGACATAAACCTCTTCATCTTTCACTGCGAACTGGACATTCATGAGACCTCGCACATCGAGTTCGAGGGCCATCGACTTGGTTGCAGAGCGAATGGTCTCCAGAACCTTGGGAGAGAGCGAGACGGTAGGAATGACACAGGCACTGTCGCCGCTATGAATACCAGCTTCCTCGATATGCTCCATGATGCCGCCGATGACACATTGTGTCCCATCAGCAAGGCAATCGACATCGACTTCGGTGGCATCTTCCAAGAAGCGATCGACAAGGATCGGTCGTTCAGGGCTGACCTCGACAGCAGTGCGAATATAGCGACGCAGATCTTCCTCGGTATAGACGATCTCCATGGCGCGGCCACCAAGGACAAAGGAAGGGCGTACCAGCACGGGATAGCCAACGCGGGAGGCAACAACAACGGCTTCATGCTCCTCGGTGGCCGTGCCACCGGATGTCTGACGAAGTCCTAGCTTGTCAATCATCGAGGAGAAGTGCTTGCGATCCTCTGCCATCTCGATGCTTTTGGGCTGAGTGCCGATAATGGTCACTCCTCGGGCCTGAAGCGGTGCTGCGAGATTGAGTGGAGTCTGTCCTCCAAACTGGACAACAGCGGCGTCGCATTGCTCTCGCTCGTAAATATTGAGCACATCTTCGAGGGTGAGGGGTTCAAAAAAGAGTTTGTCGCTTGTGTCGTAATCGGTGGAGACGGTCTCGGGATTCGAGTTCACCATGATGGTTTCCCAGCCCTCTTCCTTGAGTGCGAAAGCAGCATGGACGCAGCAGTAGTCGAACTCGATCCCCTGACCGATACGGTTGGGGCCACCACCGAGAATCATCACCTTTTTCTTGGTGCCTTTGCGTGTCTCATCCTCATCGCCGTAGGTGGAGTAGAAATAGGGAGTTGCTGCTTCGAATTCCGCCGCGCAGGTATCAACAAGCCGATAGGTTGGCTCGACTCCTTCAGTCTTGCGTTTGGCTCGGATGGCATCCTCCGTAGTGTCGCTAATCTGAGCGAGCTGACGGTCGGAGAAGCCGAGCTTCTTCGCCTGGCGTAGAGGAATTGTCTCAGGATTAGCGCGGTAGGAAAGCTCCGCCTCGACGAGTTCTTGGATATTATCGAGGAACCAGGGATCAATGGCACTGATTGCGTGGATTTTCTCAGCACTGAATCCAGCGAGAAAGGCATGACGGACGCTGAAGATTCGCTCGGCATTTGGGACGCGCAGGAGGAACTCAATCTGGTCGGTGTCCCAGCTTCCATCAGCCAGGCGTGGCTCGACATCTTTCGCATCACAGCCGAGTCCGGCGCGGCCAGTTTCAAGAGAACGGAGGGCCTTTTGCAGGGCTTGTTTGAAAGTACGGCCAATGGCCATTGCTTCGCCCACGCTCTTCATCTGGCTGGTGAGAGTCGGATCAGCTTTGGGGAATTTCTCAAAAGTGAATCGTGGAATTTTTACCACGCAATAATCAATCGTCGGTTCAAAGCAGGCCGTTGTGGTCTTGGTGATGTCGTTCTTGAGTTCGTCAAGCGTGTAGCCGACAGCGAGCTTGGCCGCGATCTTGGCAATCGGATAGCCAGTGGCTTTCGAGGCGAGGGCCGAGGAGCGCGAGACGCGAGGATTCATCTCAATGACGATCTGGCGGCCATCCTTGGGATTCACGGCAAACTGGATATTTGACCCACCTGTTTCGACTCCAATGGCACGAATCACGGCGAAGGAGGCATCGCGCATTTTCTGATACTCCTTGTCTGTCAGTGTCTGGATCGGTGCAACGGTGATCGAATCGCCGGTATGGACTCCCATCGGATCGAAGTTCTCAATCGAGCAAATGACGATGCAATTATCAGCCTTGTCTCGGATGACTTCGACTTCAAATTCCTTCCAGCCGAGCAGCGATTCCTCAATGAGGACTTCGGTCGTCGGAGACATGTCGAGGCCGCGGCGGGCGATAGTTTCTAGCTCCTCGCGATTGTAGGCGATACCGCCACCCGCGCCGCCGAGTGTGAAGGCAGGGCGGATGATGAGCGGATAGGAGCCGATGGTTTTAGCGATTTCAAAGACCTCGTCGATCGTGTGTGCAGCACCAGAAATGGCTACTTCCAGACCGATTTCTTGCATGATTTGCTTGAAGAGCGTGCGGTCTTCGCCTCGCTTAATCGCCTCAGCATTAGCACCGATAAGACGGACTCCATGCTTTTCCAGTACACCGCTATGCACCAATTCCATCGCCGCGTTCAGCGCGGTCTGTCCACCGAGAGTCGGGAGCAGAGCATCAGGTTTTTCGCGTTCGATGATCTTCTCAATGATCTCAGGCGTAATCGGCTCAATGTAGGTCCGGTTGGCAAATTCCGGATCCGTCATGATCGTGGCCGGATTGGAGTTCACTAGCACGACCTCGTAACCTTCCTCAGCCAGAGCTTTGCAAGCCTGCACGCCAGAGTAGTCAAATTCGCAACCCTGTCCGATGACAATAGGGCCTGCGCCAATGAGGAGAATTTTATGAATGGAGGTGTCTTTGGGCATGGTAAGAAAATGGTGTCGGCTAGGAATTCCGTGGCGGCAGCGTATTGAAGCCTCTCCTGTGTGCTCTAGTCAAATGCGGAGTCGGTGGAGATTATTTAGAAACTGGAAGTTTGATGGCAAGAAGCCGCAGGCTATTGAGTACGACGAGCAGGGTGCTTCCTTCGTGAGCGGCGACGCCAAGGGTGAGGGGGAGAGGATAGACAAAGGCGGTGATGACCATGACAAGCACCGTGCCAAGGGCCACAACGATGTTTTGGAAGATGATAGACTTGGCCTCAATACTGAGAAGGCGAGCCAGAAGAAAATTCTCGATGCGGTCGTTCATGAGGACGATCTCCGCCTGTTCTAGGGCTGCATCCGAGCCACGGGCCCCCATAGCAATGCCGACATCGGCGGCTGCGATGCAGGGAGCATCATTCACTCCATCCCCGATCATGGCCACGCGAACCGTGCCGTTCTGCTTGAGGCGTTCAATGGCCTCAACTTTCTGCTCAGGAGAAAGCTCGGAGAGGACTTCATCGATGCCAACCTGTTTGCCAATTAATGCTGCAGCTCCTGCATTGTCTCCTGTGAGCATGACGGTGTGAACTCCCTGACGCTGGAGCTCCCGAAGTGTCGCGGCCGATTCCTCTCTGATTTCATCGCTAAAAATCATGCGTCCGAGCAACTGATCTCCTGCAACCCAGACGATTGCACCACCGCAACTAGAGGAGGAGGGCAGATCTCGATTGCTGAATCCTTCCATGCCGAGTACCAGCTTACTACTTCCCATCACAAACGACTGACCCTCAATGGTGGCTCTCACTCCTTTGCCAAGGATGGTTTCAAAATTTGCCGCCTCCATAGCGGGAGTGCCCCACGCGATTCCTAGGCGACGAATGGCTCGGGAGAGGGGGTGCTCGGAGAGACGAGCAAGGGAATGGGCGATGGTTTTGAATCGTTGCTCCTCTCCTTCAAAAACTTCAATCTGCGAGAGCATTAAATGCCCCGAAGTGAGGGTGCCGGTCTTGTCAAGAGCCACAACCTTGACATCGGCGAGGGTTTCAATCGCTGCCCCTCCACGGTAGAGAATGCCGCGCCGCGCACCGCTTGCGATGGCGGAGAGGATGGCTGAGGGAACTGAGAGTACCAGCGCGCAGGGAGAGGCAACAACCAGGAGGGTCATGGTGCGGTAAAAGGCACTTCGGCTCAGGCCATCTGCCTCAAAGGGAGGGAGTTTCAGGATCAGCCACCAGACAAAGAACATGATGGTGCAGAGGGAGAGAATTACCCAGGTGTATGCGGTGCCAAACTTATCAGTGAATCGCTGGGAGGGAGCCTTGAGGTTCTGTGCCTCCTGGATCAGGCGGATGATTTTCTGAAGGGAACTTTCACTGGCTGCGCGCAGCACTCGTCCTTCCAGAACGCCCCAGAGATTAATGGTTCCTGAGAGGGCGGTATCTCCGACTGTTTTGGGCACAGGCATCGCCTCACCGGTGAGATTTGATTCGTCACAGGCACTCTCTCCTTTGAGGATTTCAAGATCAGCAGGAATCTGCTCGCCGGTGGTCACAAGGACAATCATTCCTGCGGTCAGTTGCTCGACGGGAAGCTGCTCTTCGTTCTCTCCGGTGAGGACGCGAGCTGTTTTTGGGGCTCCTTGAAAGAGCGCGCTGATGGCGCGTTTCGTCCGGCCCATTGCAAAATGCTCCATGGCACCTGAGGCTGAGAAAAGAAACAGGAGTAAGGCTCCCTCACGCCAAGCTCCGATGAGAGCCGCTCCCAGGGCGACCGAGAGCATCAAAAAGTGAACATCTAGCTCCCCTTTGCGAATCCTAGCCCAGGCATCGATTGCCGCATCCCATCCCCCACAAAGATAAGCCGCAAGGTAGAGGCCAATCGTGAGAAGTTCTGCCGTATGCAGATATTCAGAAATCAGGCCGAGTAGTCCAAAGAGAAGACACCCCCCAGCCAGCCATGACATCAGCTTCCATTCGGATGAATCATGATCCTCATCATTCTCTCCATCACTTCTCTTTTCGTTTTCTTGAGAGGCAGGAGAGAAGATGCTGATATTCATAAGGGAGTTCCTTAAAAAGGAAGGCGCGTCAGAAGGTAGCTAGTATCTGGAGCGAGCGGTGTGAGAACCGGATGCTCCATGCAAGCGGGCAGAAGCATGAAGAAGCCTGGTTTGAGCTGAACTCCGCCGCATTCGATAAGACCTGAGAGACAGGTGATGATGGCAAAATCTTCTGATTGCTTTAATTGGTCTAAGGCAAGCGGTTCGGGGAGGGCGTATTTCTTCACGCTAAAGAAGGGACAGTCGGCCACAATCTCTGCTGATGCTGCGGTCAAGGCAGGTTCAAAATCGTCGAAGTCAATGGAGGTCATTGATTCTCCGATGTGAAGTTCGCGTGGTTTGCCATCGAGTCCGTTGCGGTTCCAATCAAAGACGCGATAGGTGGTGTCGCTATTCTGTTGCACTTCGACGATGACAAGTCCCTCGCCGATGGCGTGCAGCCTGCCGCTAGGAATGAAGATGCTCTCACCAGTATGAGAAGGGGCGCGATGGAGGGTTTCCTCAACCGTGCCGTCATTCAGGGCTTTTTCAAAGGCTTCACGCGTCACTCCTTGCTTTAGCCCTGCATAGATAGAGGCTCCTTCGGCGGCATGAAGAAAATACCAGCATTCGGTTTTTGGCTCTCCTCCCAGCTCGGCAGCGCGGGATAGAGGAGGGTGAACCTGAACCGAGAGGCGTTCACGGGCATCAAGCAGCTTGATGAGTAGCGGAAAGCGAGGGGAGGGGTTGGTGCGATGCTTTTCTCCGAAAATTTCCGAGCGGTGATCTGTCCAGAGTTCGTGAAGTGTTTTTCCTTTCAACGGGCCTTCATGCACAACGCTCTGAGCCTCGGGACGATCGACCATCTCCCAGAGTTCTCCAATGGGATTGCCATGAGGGATCGCTTTGCCAAGTAGGGATTCAAAAAGTCGTCCTCCCCAGACGCGTTCCATAGCCAGAGGTTCAAAGAGGAGGGGTGCAAGAAGTTTCATAAGAGGTGAAGAGTTTCGTGAAGTAGGGAGTATTCAGAAGTTACGCACGATTGCCAAGAGCGCAGGATTTCCGCCAAGATTTCAGGAATCGCCAAGGGGATCTCCATTTCTTGCAGCAATGGTCTCAATGCGATTTAATCAGCGTTTCCCTAATGGTTTCAACACGCCGCCGCTCCTTTGATGAGATAACAGGCCTCCTGCTTTTTTTTGGAGGCATCCTTTTGCTTTTGGCCTTGGTCTCTTTTGATCTCAAGGATGTTCCGGCCTGGGCGGGAGGTGCCTATAGCACGATCACCGCTAGTCCTAATAATTTCTGCGGGCGCGTGGGAGCGATCATCTCTTTTTACATGTATTTTCTGTTTGGCGGGGCCGCTTATTTTGCCGCCGTCGCACTGATCGGCCTTGGAATTTTGAAATTCTCACGGCAGGCTGATTGCTTTGGAATCCGCTTCGGTTGGGCCTTTGTCTGTGTGCTGAGCTGGGCGACGCTGCTTGATTTTCAACATCAAATCCTGACTGGATGGGCTAAGAAATTTGACATTCCTGGCGCAGGTGGCTGGTTTGGACATCAGTTAGGAATCGCCCTCGGGCGCAATATGCTCGGTCGCGCTGGCTCAGTCATCATTCTCTTATCCCTGGCCTTGGTGAGTCTGATTCTGGCTACGGGGTTTCATCCGATCAGAGCACTCCGTGGGGCAGGATCGGTGTTGATCGGGATTTTGCGCTGGTTCTTTGGCCTTTTTCGCCGCGAGCCCTCAGATCCATCTGAAGAAATCGAACTTCCTGTTGAACCGGTACGACCTCGTAGCCGTCGTCGCTCTCCTGCGCTGACCGAGGAAGAAGTGGCAAACCTACTCCCTCCCTCTGATCTGCCTGCTCCGAAGATCATTGATGCCAGCGTTCCAACTCCTGCGCGGAAGCCGACGCTTGCGGAGGTCATGAAAAGCAAGTCCAAGGCGAAGTCTGATGCCTCCAGTATCGAGGCAGGTCTTGCGGGATTGAAGATTGATGAATACACGCTTCCAAGCTTGGAGCTTCTCGATATTCATAATGAGGAGGGACACAAACGGGCCAATCCTGCCGAGCTGCAAGGGGTGCAGAAAGTCATTCTGGAGACGCTGGCCCAATTTGATATTGCGGCCTCACCTGGCGATATCACCAAGGGGCCAACGATCACTCGCTATGAGGTTTATCCTGCTGTAGGAGTCCGCGTGGAGAGAATTGCTGCACTCGAAAAAAACTTAGCCCGTGCCACCCGTGCTGAGCGGATCAATATCCTCGCACCGATTCCGGGGAAGGATACGGTCGGTATTGAGATAGCCAATTCGGACAAGGTGAAGGTCGGGATTCGGGAGCTTTTTGAGAGTGAGGCTTGGGAGGCAAGCAAGGCTGCTTTGCCGCTCGCGCTAGGCAAGGATGTCTATGGGCACGCCATTATTGCCGATCTTGCCGCCATGCCGCATCTGCTCGTAGCTGGTGCTACGGGAAGTGGCAAAAGTGTCTGCATCAACTCGATCATCACGAGCCTAATTTTCAAGCATACGCCGGAGACGCTCCGCTTCATCATGATCGATCCCAAGGTTGTTGAGATGCAGATTTACAATGATCTTCCTCATCTTGTGACCCCCGTGGTGACCGATCCTAAAAAGGTGCTTCTTGCTCTGCGCTGGGTGGTCGATGAGATGGAGAAACGGTATGCGATTTTTGCCAAAGTCGGGGTCAAAAATATCCTCGGCTTTAATAGCCGTCCAAAGCCGGTGGTGCTACCCAAGGAAGCACCTGAATCGCCTGAAGATAACGATGCCGACGCGCTCGAGTCGGAGGAGACGGAGTCCGATTTGGAGTCTGCCGAGCCTGAGGAGACTCTACCCGACGAAGAGCCGGAGCCCACACTCCCTTTGATGCTTGATGCGGATGGGTTTCCGATTCCCGATAAGATGCCTTTTATCGTCGTGATTGTGGATGAGCTAGCTGATCTGATGCAGACGGCTCCCGCTGATGTCGAAGGAGCCATTGCTCGCATCACGCAGAAGGCCCGCGCTGCCGGTATTCATATCATTGTGGCGACTCAGACTCCCCGCTCCACGGTGGTAACGGGGGTTATCAAGGCCAACATTCCTTCGCGCATTGCTTTCCAAGTGGCCTCCGGCATTGATAGTCGCGTGATCCTTGATGCCAATGGTGCCGAACGACTTTTAGGAAAAGGGGATATGCTCTATCTGCCGCCAGGGAGTGCAAAGCTGACCCGCGCCCAAGGAGTGCTCGTGACGGATGAGGAAATTTATCGCGTCGTTGCGAATCTCGCAGCGCAAGGCAAGCCAGTCTTTGAAGCCAGTATTGCAGCGAAGCTCTCCTCCACGATCATGCCTGAGGATGAAGTGACTGATGAGGAGGAAGATTTGGTTGATCGTTGCTTAGAGATTATTCGTCAGGAAAAGAAGGCCTCGACTTCGATGCTGCAACGCCGTCTTCGTCTCGGTTATACCCGTGCTGCACGCATTGTTGATATTCTGGAGCAACGCGGCATTCTTGGGCCAAAAGATGGAGCTAAAGATCGGGAGATTCTTGTCGATCTGGATGGTCTCGATGACACTGGTTCTCGCTTCTAATCGCTTAGGATGAAAATTTTTCAAAATAAACCTGATTCTCCACAGCTTGGCCCTCTGTTGAGAGAGGCTCGTTTGGCTCGCAAGGTTTCTCTTGCTGAAGCGGCTGCTTCTACACATCTTTCCGAAGAGTTGATTGAGTCGCTCGAAGAGGGGGGCTGCATTGATCCGCGCCGTGCTCGGCTTCATGCTGTGACCTATGCCCGTTTTCTTGGGCTTGATCTTGGCACCATACGCCCTCTGCTTCCTCCCTTGCCGGAGCTGACGACCAAACATCAACTCTTTCTCAGTAACGCCATGAGTGCTCCCAAGGTGCGCGAGAAGCCCTTCCTTGAAATGCTCGCTCCGATGGGGAAACTCGCATTATATTTGATGATAACAGTGACTTTGCTCGGGCTTTGGGGGATGATCCGCCAGCTTTCACGCGTTCGATCCGTGCCCTGGGTCACCACTTCTTATTCCATTCATCCATGACACTTGCTGCATCTGAACCTAAACAATTTCCCTCTCGTAAAATCGGTCTTATTAGTCTCGGTTGTGCCAAAAATCTCGTCGATGCTGAGATCTTGCTCGGAGATGCCGCACGGCATGGCTACGAGCTGACCACCGAAACAGACGATGCTGATGTGGTGCTCGTCAATACCTGCGGATTCATTGATCCTGCCAAGGAGGAGAGCATTGGTGCGATCTTGGAAGCTCATCGTCGCAGATTGCATGGTGCAAAAGCAGGGCAAAAGTTGGTCGTCGGAGGGTGTCTTTCTCAGCGATATTCGAGTGATCTGGCTACGCAGTTGCCCGAAGTCGATGCTTTTCTAGGACTCGATGAGATCAAGAATGCTGGATCGTTTTTTGACCGTCTCTTGGATGAGGATCATGGCGAGGGGCCACTGATGGAGGTCTCGCGTCGCGCTGCCTACATTCCTGATTACGATACGCCACGCGTCCGTCTTACAGCGTCACACACGGCTTATGTGAAAATCGCCGAAGGGTGCAACCATCCCTGTTCCTTCTGCGTGATCCCAAGAATGCGAGGCCGTCATCGCAGTCGGACGATTGAGTCTGTGGTAAAAGAGGTCGAGGCTTTAGTTGCTTCGGGAGTGAAGGAGATCAATCTCATTAGCCAAGATACGACCTACTACGGCATGGATCTCTGGGAGGAGAAAGCCGGGCCGAGACAGCCTGTGGATGAGGCACGGGGGCCAGGACTCCCTGCGTTGCTCGATGCACTTGGTGCGATTCCAGGAGAGTTCTGGATTCGACTTCTCTACACCCATCCGGCTCATTGGAGCGATGACATGATTGCCGCGATTTCCCGCAATCCCAAGGTCGCCCGCTATGTCGATATGCCGCTTCAGCATATTCATGATGAGATGCTTGATGCCATGCGTCGTGAAACCGATCGCGATCATATCGAACGCCTCATTGTACGGATGCGTGAGGGGATTCCTGGACTGACGATTCGCACGACCTTCATCGTGGGATTCCCTGGCGAAACGGAAGAGCATTTTACAAGTCTTCTTGATTTTATCCACGATACACGGTTCGAACGCCTAGGCGTTTTTAGCTACTCCCGTGAGGAAGAATCCCGTGCGGCCAAGATGCCGGATCAGATCCATGGAGGAACGAAGAAACGCCGCCTCCGCGAGGCGATGCTTGTCCAACAAGGTATTGCGACCGATCTTGCTTCATCGTTTATCGGGAAAGAACTGACCGTGATTGCAGACACCCCCTTGCTTGGACGCACCGAAGGGGACGCGCCGGATGTTGATTGCCGAGTTCATTTTACCAAGCCGGTGCAGGCTGGAGCCTTCCATCGTGTTCGTGTGACTGGAACGAGAGGGTATGATTTGGAAGCGGAGCTAATTGATTAGGATTTCATTCAAGAATGTCTTTATGCGATTTCCTTACTCCTTTCCACTGACGCGAGCTTTCTGCACCTATCTCGGTCAGACGGCATTGCTGGCAGGAGAAGTCATGACTTCAATTTTGGCGGGACGCATTCGCTGGAGATTGGTACTCAAGCAAATCGTCGATATTGGATTCGCTTCGCAAGCGGTTGTGGTTATCACAGGGGGATTCATTGGGGCTGTTTTTACAGCGCAGACATTTTTTCAGTTCAATGCACTGAATATGAGTTCCGCCGTTGGTCCAGTTGTTTCCGTGGCTCTCTGCCGTGAGCTGGGGCCAGTGTTGACTGCCCTGATGGTAGCGGGACGAGTCGGTGCTGCGATGAGTGCTGAAATCGGAACGATGAAGGTCACTGAGCAGATCGACGCACTGCGCGCTCTTGCCGTCAATCCGGTGGATTACTTGGTCGTTCCTCGCACAGTGGCGATGATGATCTCGATGCCGCTTCTTGTCGGGGAATGTCTCTTCTTTGGCATCATCTCCAGCTATTTTGTTGCCATTAAATTATTGAATGTCGGGAGCGTTTATTATCTACACAACATGTGGATCTACACGCATGGCAAGGACATCGTGATGGCGATGACCAAGGGATATGTCTTTGCGCTGCTCATCGTTTTTGTCGCCTGCAATCAGGGTCTCTCCACGACGAACGGGGCGGTGGGGGTGGGGCGTTCCACAACGGATGCCGTAGTCATCAGTTCGCTCTGCATTTTGATTGGTAATTTCTTTCTCACAATGGCTCTCAACATCGTCTTTCCCGCAGGAGGTCATTGATGAAGGATAAAAATCTCATTGAGGTGCGTGATTTGCGTCAGACCTTCTCCGGTCAGGAAATCTTGCGGGGTGTGACACTTGATATCCCACGAGGTGAGACAATGGTTCTGCTCGGTCAGAGTGGTGGAGGGAAGAGTGTTTTTTTGCGTCATCTCATCGGTCTGATTCGCCCTCTTTCTGGATCGATCAAAATCGATGGCGAGGAGATCAGCCATCTCTCGGAGCGGGAGTTGGAACCGGTACGGCGTAAGATTGGGATGCTTTTCCAGGACGGAGCCTTGTTTGACTCGATGAGTGTTTTTGAGAATGTGGCTTTTCCGCTACGAGAAAAGGGAGAGCGGAAGGAAAAGGTTCTCCGTGAAAAAGTAGCTCAGGCTCTCGAACTTGTTTCGCTTCAGGGACAGGAAGAAAAGATGCCGGTCAATCTGAGTGGTGGAATGCGTAAACGGGCCGCGCTCGCCAGGGCAATTATTTCGGAGCCTGCCTGCATTCTCTATGATGAACCTACGGCTGGGCTTGATCCAATTGTCTCGGACACGATCAATAGGTTGATTCGTCGCTTGCAATCGCATCTGAAGGTCACTTCGATTGTGGTCACGCATGACATGATCAGTACCAACCATGTCGCCGATCATGTTGCCCTCCTACGCGAGGGGAGGATTCACTTTACCGGAACGCTCTCACAGCTTCACAGCTCCAGTGATCCCGTGCTGCGAGATTTCATTGATGGCCGTTCACACGAAATTGACTAAGTACTATTTTTCCAAACCAACTCATGGATACCAACAGCAAATCAACCCAGTTCAAGGCAGGCTTTTTTGTCCTCCTCGGGCTCCTCTCCATCGGATCACTCGTCCTTTATTTCGGACGCTTCGGAGATACGATCAAGAGCTACTACACTCTCACGGTCGATTATCACAATGCCAGTGGCTTGCTGAAGGGAGCCGATGTTCTGCTTGCTGGTGCGCGGATTGGTGAAATCGCCGATTCCCCCAAGGTGCTCCCAAATATGCGCGGCGTGGCGGTTCAGCTAAAAATCGATGATAAGGTGCAGATTCCCCAGGGAAGTATTTTTTCCATTGGAAGTTCTGGCCTTCTCGGAGATCGCTTTGTGACGGTGACGATGGCCGATGATGCGATTGACATGAAGCCGATCGCGCCAGGGGCCACGGTTCAGGGACTCAGCGAAGCCACGCTCGCTGATCTTCAACGCCAGATTCACGACGAGATTTTTCCTAAGCTCAATCATGCCTTGGGGAATATTGACAGCGTGACTGATTCACTTCGCAGCAAGGTCTTCAGTGATGAGGGAGTGAAGAGCTTGCAGGAGACCTTGGCTAACTTCCGCAAAACAAGCGAGACTCTTGCCAGTGCTGCAAAACAGGTCAAGGGAGTGACTGACCAAGCGGATCTCTTCCTGAAAAGTGGCAATGAGGCGATGATCTCGGCTAATCTAGTTATCAAGAAGGGGAGCGGGGCAATGGACTCGGCCAACCTCTTTTTGAAGAAGGGAAACACGGCTCTAGATTCTATCAACGATACTGCTGGAGATCTGAAGCTCTTCATTGCAAACCTCCGGCAGCACGGAATTATATTCTACCGCGATACCGCCAATCAATCCTCTGCGGGGCCAGTGAAAAGATAAGTCATGGAACTTTCACTCGTTGTTCTTGCTGCTGGAATGGGAAGTCGCTACGGCGGACTCAAACAACTTGATCCGGTCGGGCCTCATGGTGAGATCCTCCTTGATTACTCGGTGAACGATGCGTTGGGAGCTGGATACACGAAGGTCGTCTTTGTGATCAGGCGGGAGATGCTGGATCTTTTTCGCGATACGGTGGGAGTGCGGTACGAATCAAAGATCGCCGTCGAGTATGCTTTTCAAGAACTGGAGCCACTGCCTGGAGGACGCGTTTCGCCCGTGGGTCGCACGAAGCCGTGGGGGACTGGGCATGCGGTGCTTGCGGCGGCATCAGTAGTCAGAAGTCCTTTTGTGGCAATCAATGCCGATGACTATTACGGTGCAACAGGTTTTAACGAGCTGGCTGGTTTTCTCAAATCAGCATCGCTGGGTGAATATGCCATGGTCGGCTATCAGCTCGGTCAGACTCTTTCCGATCATGGCACAGTTTCTCGTGGTATCTGCCGTGCCGATGTGCAGGGACATCTGATCGACATTACGGAACGAACCGCCATTGCAAAAAGAGACGATGCTATCTTTGCCGAAGGAAACCCTCCCGTGAAGCTAACAGGGAAAGAGCCTACTTCGATGAATTTCTGGGGGCTGATGCCCGATGTTTTTCAGAAATTGGAACGCTTGTTTGAGGAGTTTCTGGAGGAGAGGGAAGGGGATCTGAAGGCAGAATTCTATCTTCCAGGTGCCATCAGTTCACTCATTGCCACGGGAGAGGCTACCGTCCGCTTGCTCCACTCCAGTGATCCTTGGCTGGGTCTGACCTATCCCGAGGATAAGCCGCTGGTCATTGCGGTTCTTGCAAGGTTGGCAGCAAACACCTCGGAGCTAACAAAAAGATAGTTTGCAATATTTGTATAGCAGATCATCATTTTTCAATGCTTGCCATCCGACTTGACCCTGAAATTGAGCACCGCTTGGCTGTTCTTGCTGAAAGAACTGGGCGTACGAAAACATTCTATGCTCGTGAGGCAATCCTAGAACATTTGGAAGATCTCGAAGACATTTACATGGCTAAAAAAGTGCTGACAGAAGGAGGTAAATACTATTCCTTGCAAGAAATAAAAGATGAGCTGGGATTGTAAAATCTCAGAGAGAGCTAGGAAACAGCTCAAAAAGTTAGGCCATGCTGCTCAGGTGGAGATTATTTCTTACCTAGAGAAGAGGATTCAAGGTGACGCGAACCCAAGACGGTTTGGAAAACCATTGATTGGGGATCTGGCCGGTTTGTGGAGGTATCGTGTCGGTTCCTATCGCATCATTTGTAAAATCGAAGATAATAAACTTATCGTGCTGGTAGTAGCCGTTGGAGATCGTAAAAACATCTATCTTTGAAGATATTGGAGTCGCATTTATCACCTCACAAATCGGGTGAAGTTCTTAGCTGGCTCCCGTTCGCTGATAAGAGTGTTTTCTGGTTTTAAAGGATCTTTGAATCCAAGGGCCATGCCGCAAAGGAGTTGCTGATTGTCAGGGATGTCAAGGTGGCGGGCCACGATGCGGTGGTATTTGATAAATGCGGCTTGGGGGCAGGTGTCGAGTCCACGGGCTCGGGCGGCTAGCATGACATTCTGAAGGAACATCCCGTAATCGAGCCAGCTTCCCTGTCCCATGATTCGGTCAATCGTAAAGAAGAGTCCGACTGGTGCATCGAAGAATGCGTAGTTACGGGCAAACTGTAGGGCCATTTTTTTCCGATCTCCCTTAGCGATGCCAAGGAGTCCATAGAGGTCATAACCTACCTTGCGGCGACGATCGAGGTAGGGATGAATCCATTTCTCAGGGTAGTAGGAATATTCCTGCGTCTGAAGCGCGTCGCGTTCTGGATCGAGAGCCATTTCGATCAGCTCGTGGGAGAGGGCTTCTTTCTTTGCTCCTGTGACGACTGTGACAAGCCAAGGTTGGGTGTTTGTGCCGGATGGGGCATAGGAAGCGACATTGAGGATTTCGAGAATGGTTTCCTGTGGAACTGGTTTTGGCAGAAAGGCGCGCACGGATCGTCGTCCGCAGATGACTTCATCGACGGTCTTAGTAATTTCGCTTTGTGTAACGGAACCTTGTTCGGAGCTGACGGCTGGCAAATGATTCATGTCGTGGAGAGAATGCCTGCTTGATGCAGGACTCAGTGCCTAGTAGCTATTTGAAACTGTAACAACCATGAAGCTTGTTTTTCCATTTCTCTGTCTGGTGCTGGGTCTCTGTTGCCTTCACGCAGCCACGGACATGGCTGACCCGCGCCTGATGCCCGATACCATTGTACTAAAAAATGGCAAGGAGCTGCATGGCTTGATTATCAAGAATGAGGCATTCGATGTCATTTTGCAGCAGCGAATGGGAGAGGTCGAAATTCTGAAAAGCAACATTCGTCGCATTGAGGATCAGGGCGAGAGCCATGTCTATTTTGCTGAGATGATTACTCCTGGGAGACTTCCTCCGTGGCGAATGGTTGTTCAGGATCTGCGCACCGATGATAATATTCACTCCTTTATTCAAATTCCTCCGAGCACCATTCAAAGCGGCTATCTGAGGAACATTCCCTATCTCTCTTTCCGAGTGAATGAGCGCGTCGAGATGAATGTCTATGGCAATCCCGAAGATCCTGTCTGTCTCGAATTCGGCATCTACGAGCATGGAGAAAAAATCACTCGTTTTAAGAAAATTATCCGCGCCTACCTTGGGGGATGTCTTTCCTCGCGCTCTGAGATTGGGGCTCTCTATGGTCTGAGCGAAAAAGGTGACGAAAAAATGGCAGGGAAGCTTTGCTTCAAAGTGCTGCCCCCGACAGCTCCTGATGCGTTTGGTGGTTGGTGGATTTCTGTCTTCGATCCGATTCGACTTGCCAAAGCGCGCGTGAATGATGCCGCCTACAAAAAAGTGACACTTCCGTTTTCTGCTGTGAACAAGATGTATGGCAGACTGCGTGAGGGGAAGAGTGCGGAGGAGACAAAGTTTCTTTCCAGTCAGATGCAAAATTGGGAAGGGGTTGTGCCGGGGCTCTGTGGTTTCTATCGTGATAAAGATGGGCAGCTGAAGTTTCTCCCTTGTCTGCCAAAGATCCATCACTCACCCTCTGTCATTTCAAATCCATGAGCTGCCTATCCATGAATCTCCGCGCACTATTTCTCTCCTCTCTATCTTTGCTTTCTTTCCTGCTCGCTGGGTGTGCGATTCATCCCCTCGGCCCGCTTGATAAGGCCCCGCGGCATCAAGCTGAAAAGCTGACGGGATATAAAGGATTTGCCTGGGGAATTTCTACAGCCAGTCTCCAGTATGAGAATCGCGCGGAGAAACCAGGTGATCCTGACTATTTCTTGCGTGATTGGGATCTGCTCGTAAGCCAAGGTAAGGCTCCGGCGATCGGGCACGCGCTCTATTCCTGGAGTGATTTTGACAAGGATCTGGCGGCGTTGAAAAAGATAGGGGTCACCCATTATCGCTTCAGCATCGAATGGGCGAGGGTGGAGCCTCAGCCTGGTCATTACAATGAGGCTGCCCTCCGTCGTTATGTCATGATGTGCCGGAAGCTCAAAGAAGCAGGGATCGAGCCGGTGGTGACGCTCTGGCATTTCAGTTTCCCTGCTTGGCTGACCGATCCTAAAAATTCGGACAAGGTGAACTGGCTGCATCCCCTCGCACGGGAACGCTGGAACCTCTTTGTGAGCAAGGTTGTTCGCGCGACCTCGCCTTTTGTGAATTACTACGCTCCTGAGAATGAACCCAATGGACAGGTGCTGACCGCCTACATTGCAGGACTCTGGCCACCTTGCCATCTGTTCGATTTCAAGGGTTACAAGGCCGCAACCATCGCCAGTGCCGAGATGTTCCGAGATGCTGCGGCCAGGATTAAGGAGATCAAACCTTCTGCCAATGTTGTGAGCGTCGAGGCTCTTCCTTGGTGGACACATGGGCCGCTTGATCCAGGTGGGATGGTTTATAACACGGTCATGCATTCCAATTTCGACCATCTCGACCGGATCTATGATGTCTGTGACATCATCGGGTTCAACTACTATTATAGCCAGATGGCCGGGCCGCTCAGCTTCCTTTCTGAGTCTTATCGCCACGGAACCCGTTTTACCATGATGGGCTGGCGGATTGACCCTTCGGGACTAGGGAAGCAGATTCGCTATGTCGGCAAACGCTATGATAAGCCGATGATGATTACCGAGAATGGCATCGCTACTCTGAACGATCCGAAGCGGATCAAATATCTCCACGATCATATGGAGCAGATTCGTAAGGCGATGGAGGAGGGGTATGATATGCGCGGCTATTTCGTCTGGTCACTCGCAGACAACTACGAATGGCACTATGGCTATGTGCCGAAGTTCGGTCTCTGCACGATGGATACTAAGACTCATGACCGCATCTTCAAGCCGTCGGCAACTTACTACCACGATGTCATCGAAAACTCTCAGAAGGATCAGAAAGTCGATCCGAATGTCGCGCCTCTGAAAGTCTCTCATTGAAGGGTTTGAACACTTGCTGATTTCCCTTCATGATTGAGGGATGAAAGTCGCCGTCTTCAATACCAAACGCTATGAGAAGCGTTCGTTGGAGGCTGCTGCAGTGGACAAAGGAATTGAGTTTTCATTTTTTGAACCACGGCTTGATGCCACAACGGCGGCACTAGCTATGGGGCATGAGGCAGTGCTCATCTTTGTGAATGATGTGGCTAGTCGGGAGGTGCTGGAGAAGCTGGCAGCAGGTGGGGCAAAGTTTCTGGCGACGCGGAGCGCGGGATTTAATCAGATCGATCGCGATGCTGCCCGAGAGTTTGGCATTGCCCTTGCCTATGTTCCTGCCTATTCCCCGAATGCCGTGGCGGAGTTTACTATCGGACTGATTCTGACTCTCGGTCGGCATATTCATGAGGGGCATAATCGTGTGCGCCGCGCTGATTTTAATCTTGAGGGGCTTTGTGGATTTGAGCTGCGCGATAAAACGGTTGGGGTCTGCGGCACGGGACGCATCGGAACGAATGTCATCCAACTGCTCAGCGGCTTCGGCTGTAATGTGCTCGCTTATGATGAGGAGCCGAATGAAGAGGTGATGCTCATGGCTTCTTATGTCGATACGCGGGAAGAGCTTTTCCGCTTCTCCGACATCATTACCCTTCATGTTCCGCTGATGCCTTCGACCTTTCACCTCATTGATGCTCCGGCTTTGGCTTTGATGAAAGATGGAGTTTTCATTATCAATACCAGTCGCGGTGCTCTGCTCGATACTCCTGCCGTTGTCGATGCTGTGAAGAGCCGAAAGGTCGGATTCTTGGCGATTGATGTCTATGAAGAAGAGGCGTCTCTTTTTTTTGAGGATCGCTCCTCGGATATTCTTAGTGACGATGTTTTTGCGCGATTGCTCACCTTTCCCAATGTCATCGTGACCGGTCATCAGGCCTTCCTGACAGATCGTGCTCTTAGGAATATCGCTGAGACTACGGTACAAAGCCTGACGGAGTTTGATGCAGGTTTGCCATGCAGTCATCTCGTTCCATCTCGGTGATGCGTGCGTTTCTGATACTCTGCGGGGTGATCGGAATGGGGATTCTTTCAGGATGTTTTACGCACCCACATCGCGCTGATCTTGTCTTTATCAACGGTGCGGAGCCGGAGACGCTTGATCCTGCACTTATCACGGGACAGCCCGAGGGTCGTGTCGTGAACGCCCTCTTTGAAGGGCTACTCCGTTTTGATCAGTTTGGAAAATCGCAACCAGGGGTTGCTGCCTCCTGGGAGATTTCATTGGATCGCAAGACTTATACCTTTCATTTTCGTCCAGAGGCTCGATGGAGTGATGGGAGGATCGTGACAGCGCAAGACTTTGTCTCATCGTGGCATCGTACGCTCGATCCGACCACAGCTTCAGCCTATAACTATCAACTCTACTCCGTGCTGGAAGCGGAGGAGTTCGCTGCTGGAAAGGAAAAGGATTTTTCAAAGGTTGGTGTGAAAGCTCTTGATGATCGGACGCTTCAGGTAGTGCTTGGACAACCAACTCCCTACTTCCTCGACCTTTGTGCCTTTCCGACACTCTATCCAGTTCGCACCGATCTGATTACCAAGTATGGAGATGACTGGGTGAAGCCAGGAAAGCTCGTTGGCAATGGCTCCTACCTTCTGGAGGATTGGCGGATCAATGATGTGCTGAGACTCAAAAAAAATCCGCTCTACTGGGATGCCGCTCATGTGCAGCTTCAGAGCGTCGATGTCCTGCCGATCAGTCAGGCTAATGTGGCTTACAATTTCTACGCAGCGGGACAAGCCGATCTCATCATGGATAAAGGGCTCGCACCTCCCTCATTGCTGGATGTGCTCAAGGAGCGGTCTGATTTTCATGCAGCACCTTTTCTCGGATCTTATTTTCTAAGATTCAATTGTTCGAAACCTCCCTTCAATGATTCTAGAGTTCGAAAGGCTTTTTCGATGTCGATTGAGCGCAAGCGTATCACAACTAAAATCACGAGAGCGGGAGAATCAACGGCTCTTAGTTTCGTCCCCCCAGGAATTTCAGGATATAACGCTCCCAAGGGGCTTCCTGAAAATGTGACCGAAGCACGCGCACTTCTCGCTGCTGCTGGCTTTCCTGGGGGCAAAGGATTTCCCCTGACCACCTATCTTTACAGCGAGGGAGAGTTGAATGAAGGCGTGGCAATTGAATTGCAATCCATGTGGAAAGAAGAACTTGGAGTTACCGTTCAGCTCGCTCGACAGGAATGGAAGGTCTATCTCAATTCCCTCGGTTCCCTCGACTACGGCATCGCTCGTTCGAGCTGGGTAGGGGATTATCCCGATCCGAATACTTTCCTTGATCTTTTTCTCTCCGGTAGTGGCAATAATCGCACCGGATGGAGTAATGCGTCGTATGACACAATGATCGCTGCGGCTTCTACAGAGACCAATCCTTTAAAGAGGTTTGAGATCCTGCGTAAGGGCGAGGAATTTCTCGTGCGCGACGAGGTGCCGATTGCTCCGCTTTTCTTCTATGTGGGTATCCAGCTTTACGATGGGAGTAAGTTTGGCGGTATTGAGGCGAATGTCCTCGACGAACATCCGATCCGTGAGATTTTTAGGAAAAGCACACTCCCATGAAACTCTCCTTCTCCACCACACGCTGCACTGCTCTGATCACTGGAGCAACAGCGGGACTCGGAGCTGAATTTGCCCGCCAGCTTGCTCTCACAGCCACGCGACTCATTCTGGTAGGACGGCGTGAGGAACGGCTTATCGAACTCACTGCTTCTCTGAAAGCCGCTTCACAACAGCTTCAAGTCGATGCTTTTCGTGCCGATATTTCGCTTGCATCCGAACGCATACGACTCTCGGATTGGATCATCAGGGAGCAAATTCCTGTGAATCTTCTCATCAACAATGCAGGACTTGGCGATCTTGGCCCCTTCGATTCCGCACCTTGGGAACGCCTTTCTTCCATGCTTGAAGTGAATATCACCGCGCTCACGCACCTGACACATCTTCTACTCCCGATGCTCCGTGCTCAGTATCCATCGGGTCTTCTCAATGTCAGTTCCTGTGCCGGTTTTTATCCTCTGCCTGAAATGGCGGTCTATGCGGCGACAAAGGCTTTCGTTACAAGCTTTAGCGAGGCACTTCGCATGGAGCTTGCTCCTGAGGGCATCACCGTTACTGCGCTCTGCCCTGGGCCAGTGCCGACAGAGTTCTTCACCGTGGCCAGCCGTCCAGGCGAGAGTACTCACGCAATGGCCCGTACAAATCCTGCTCTCTGTACCAGTGCGGAGGAAGTGGTGAGGGATGCTCTCAACGGTCTTGTTCACAATAAGCCAGGAGTCATTCCTAATCCTCTGCTGGCACTGCTTGTGAGAGGATCTCGTTTGTTGCCTTTTCCCCTCATCCGTCTGGCAATTCAAATGGGGGCGAGACCCAGGAAACCGCAAACTGTTGACCAGTAAGCCTGCTTCAGCGAGACTGGAACTAGTGAAAAGCTTCACCCGATGGTCCACACGCGAGATTGATCCAAGGTCTCACTTAGCCTTTGCCTCAGCAATAGAACTGATAGGCCCTGATCTTTACTCCGTGGAGGAGCGGATTGGGCAGCAGTCGAAGGCTTTTGATTCCGGTATCGAGCACTATATCGAGTACGCTATTGGAGGGAGTGGGAAGCGGCTGCGACCGGCACTTGCTCTGCTCGCGGGTGGGGCAACGGGACGCATTGTTTCCGATCATGTTGATCTGGCAGTCATCCTAGAGCTGATCCATATCGCAAGCCTCGTCCACGATGACATTATGGATGGTGCAGATCGTCGCCGTGACCGTCCGACGCTGAATGCCAAATGGGGGAATTCTTTGACGGTGCTTATTGGTGATGTCCTTTTCTCGCACGCGCTACGGATGTCCACTCAGTTTTCCAATCAGGAAATGTCTCGTCGTATTGCTGATGCTGCTGCTGATGTTTGTACGGGTGAGATTCTTCAGACACAACGCCGCTTCGATCTCAATGTGACGCTTGCTGAATATTACAGGATGGTGCAGATGAAGACAGGTGCTCTCTTTGCTTCAGCCTGTGAGCTCGGGGCCTTCTTGAGTGGCGCGGCCCCCTCGGTCATCGGTGCTCTGAAGAGCTATGGAAACAAAGTCGGCATTGCCTATCAGATTCTCGATGATTGCATTGATCTTGTGGGCGATGAGGAGATGATCGGCAAAACCTTGGGAACCGACATCGCCTGTGGAAAATTCACCCTGCCCGTGCTACTGCTCTTGCAGAGTTCAACTCCTAAGCAGCGCGATGAGCTTCATGCACTGCTCCTCTCCGAAGAGGGAATTTCTGCAACCCAGCTTGCTGAACTTGTAACCACGCGGGGGGCACTCACTGCCACCATCGCTGCTGCTCGAAGCCTTGTTGATGAGGCTGAGGCCGAGCTGGATCATGTTCAGAAAAACCGCCATGCAGCGGCCCTTCGTTCGATGACGGAGTATCTACGGGGTGTGCTGGACTCTCTTCAGTAAAATCGCGGAAAGTGCATGAGCGATTCTCGATTTGAGGAGGTTCCTGATGCCGAGCGACCTCGTGAACGGCTCATGCGTCACGGGGCTGAGGTGCTGAGTGATGCGGAGTTGCTCGCAATCTTTCTCCGAACGGGAAAAAAGGGACTCAATGTCATGGAGCTGGCAAAGGGGCTTACGAAAGAATGGGGAACACTTCGTCGCCTAGCCGGGTGTACGCCGCAGGAGTTAGCCAAAGTCTCGGGCATCGGTCCGGCTAAGGCTTCGGAACTCAAAGCAGCCTTCGAAATGGGGCGGCGGATGGCGCGCCCCGAATCGGAAAAGCTCCGTGTCGATAAGGCCATAGTAATCTATGAGCTCATGGCAGGAGAACTTCAGGCACTTCCCTACGAATCCCTTCGCGTGCTCCTGCTCGATACAAAGCATGGTTTGCTAGAAGAAAAAGAAATCTCGCGAGGCAGCTTGAATGAGAGCATTGCTCATCCGAGGGAAATTTTTCGCCCAGCAATTTCCAAAGGTGCCTATGCAATTGCGGTGGTGCATAATCATCCCTCGGGAGATCCTCAGCCGAGCGAGGCTGATCGCCGTCTGACTCGAAAACTCTCAGAAGCTGGAACGCTGCTGCAAATTCCCCTCGTGGATCATGTCATCATTGGAACCAAACGCGGCGCAATGTCACCCTATTTCAGCTTTCGCGAAGCCGGTCTTTTATAATACTTTTTTTCAAATCTAACCCTTCCCTCCCAAGAGTCATGAGCACGATTCATCCCACAGCCTTTGTCGATTCTACTGCCGAACTTGGAGAGAATGTGCAGGTGGGGCCGGGTGCGATCATTGAAGCCGGTGCAGTGATCGGTGACGATTGCCGGATTTTGGCGCGCGCGGTGATCGGTGCTCATGTTCGCATGGGGGCTAGAAATGTCATTGGTCACGGAGCCATCATCGGAGGTGATCCTCAGGATTTTGATTTTAAGCCAGGGACACAAAGTGCGGTCGTGATTGGTGATGACAATGTCTTGCGTGAATATGTGACGGTTCATCGTGGGACTAAAGAGGGGACGGCAACCACTGTTGGGAATCAGAATTTTCTGATGGTCGGAGTCCACATGGGACATAACTCTTCCGTCGGTAATCGCGTCATCATTGCCAATAACTGCCTGCTGGCTGGCTATGTTTCCGTTCATGATGGTGCGGTTCTCGGAGGAGGTTCTGTCTTCCATCAATTCATCCGCATCGGCAGTCGCTGCATGGTGCGGGGAGGGGAACGGTTTGGGAAAGATATTCCCCCTTTTCTAATCGCCTACGGCACGAATCTTGTTTCAGGAATCAATGCCGTAGGCCTTCGCCGTGCTGGTTTTAGCTCCGAGGCTCGCTTGGAACTCAAGCGCGCTTTCCGCCTACTCTATCTCGAAGGACACAATCTCTCCCAGGCTTTGGAAGAGGCTGGAAAGATTGTGTGGGGGCCAGAAGCACAGAGCTTCTTCACCTTTGTCTCAGAGGCAAAAAAACGCGGTATCTGCTGGGTTGATCGTGCGCGAATCATCACGGATATCGAGGAAGATTAGGGATTACTCTATTGCTCTTAGCGCAGCAGCGTGAACGAGGCGGACGGGGAGATCATGTTTTGCGGCTGCCTCAGCACAGGAGGAAAACTCGGGTGATTGTTGGAGAATCTCTCCTCGCAATGTGCCGATCTTGACAGAGATGGGGCCAAACTCGGTTTCCACCAAGCGATGATGGCGATCCAAGATAAGCCGCTGCATTGTATGGCGACGAATGCCGAAGGCAGTCGTCTCGCGCAGGACTAGCTCCGAAAGTGCATCGGCTTTTTCGGCAGAGCAGAGGATTTCGAGAATCCAACCGGAGCGGCCCTTTTTCATCACCGTCGGTGTGAGCGTGGCATCAAGTGCTCCGGCGGAAAGAATTACCTCCAGCGCATGGGCAGCATGTTCGGGAGTAAGATCGTCGAGATTGCAACGAAGCTCGATGATCTCGTCGTGGCTAGCATTGCTGCTTGCGACGGCTTCTCCAAGAATGAGCCGCAGTGCGTTCGGACGATTTGGTGTCTGCCGTGAACCGAGTCCATAACCAATCGCAGAGACGACCATTTCAGGGATGGGGTCGAAGCTCGTCGCAAATTCTGCCAGAAGAGCAGCCCCAGTTGGAGTAATATGCTCCCACGGTTCCTCGACTTGACGGAAGGGGATATTCTTGAGCAATGCAAGTGTCGCTGGAGCGGGGAGAGGGAATGTGCCGTGAGCGCATTGAATGCTGCCTGTGCCCTCAATAAGGGGGCCGCAACTTATTGCGTCAATGCCGAGAAAAACGAAGCCTGCACAGGCGGCAACGATGTCTGCAATGGAATCCTCGGCACCGACTTCGTGAAAGCCTACCGATTCGGGGGGTACTCCATGAATGGCTCCTTCGGCGATAGCAATGCGCTGAAAGAGGGCGAGGGCACGCCGTTTTACTTCGGTCTCCAGACTGCTCTCATGCAGTAGCGTAATAATCTCTGCATGGTTGCGACCATGGGCATGATCGGGTGCAGTCTTGAGGCTGAAGGATGAAGACTGGGAGGTCTGGGGAATTTTACGAAAACGAAAGGGCTTGTGCGCGTCGTTACTTTCATGGCCAGCGACAAGAAATCGCCATCCAGCAATGCCGTTGCGATTGCTGCGCTCAAAGCGACACTCGGGGAGGCTTATAGGCAGGGCTGCAAGGGCTTGCTGAAAAATTTCTTCCGGTACGCCAAGGTCGCGCAATGCAGCCACGGTCATATCGCCGCTGATTCCTGCAAAAGCATCAATGTGAAGGAGTTTCATACGAAGTGATGGAAAGTGAAAATCAATCACCAATTCTTCCATGAGCATTTATTGAGAGCGATCTTAATCAACGCTTCCTATGGCGCGTCTGGTTTGTTAATTCCACTGTTCCGATTTCCACAATGTCCCAATCTATTACTTCCCAAACTTCGGCTCTCTACAATGTGGAGGGTTGGTCCGAAGGTTATGTCCATATCAACGAGGCCGGCCATGCCGTGATGCGTCCTTGCCGTAAAGAGGGAGAAGAGATTGATCTCATGGAGCTGGTTGCTGAGGCTGGTGAACGAGGGCTTCGTTTTCCGTTGCTTGTGCGTTGCCATGATCTTCTTCGCGATCGGGTGCGCCGCCTCAATGAATCGTTTGCCCGCGCTATCAGCGAATGCGGTTACAAGAATCAGTATCGTGGTGTTTTTCCAATTAAGGTGAATCAACTCTGCGAGGTCGTGGAGGAGATCGTCGATGCAGGGTTGCCGTATCATTTTGGAATCGAGGCAGGGAGCAAGCCTGAGCTGATCGCCGCGATAGCCGTGCATTCTGATCCAGAGAGTCTGGTGATTGGCAATGGCTATAAGGATGATGAGTTCATCCGCGCCGCGTTGATTGGACTCAAGCTTGGAAAAAAGGTCATCTTGGTTGTCGAGAAGCTGGAGGAATTTCATCAGATCCTGGCCGTGGCCAAGCAGGTTGGGGTGACTCCGATGATCGGCGCACGCGTGCGTCTTCTTTCTAAAGGTGCTGGCAAATGGGCGACTAGTGGCGGTGAGAATGCAAAATTCGGTCTCTCCACAGCGGATCTTGTCTCGATGAGCGACACGCTTCATGCGCAGGGAATTCCCGATGCGCTTGTCTTACTTCATTATCATGTTGGCTCACAAGTGCCCGACATCGGGACGATCAATCGTGCTACGCGCGAGGCAGCTCGCTTCTATGCGAAGCTCAAGAAGATGGGGCATTCTCTCGGCTATCTCGATGTCGGTGGTGGACTAGGAGTTGATTACGATGGATCGGGCACGACCTTTGATAGCTCGCGTAATTACTCGCTGCATGAATACACCCGCGATGTGGTCTATAATATCATGGAGATCTGTGACTCCGAGCAGGTCGAGCAACCGGTGATCGTGAGTGAAAGCGGTCGTTTCATTGTTGCTCCGCATTCAGTGCTTATCATTGAGGCCTTTGGATCGATTGAAAAAGAGGATCATGATGCCGTCGTGGTCGCCACAGAATCCGATCCTAAGCTCGTAAGCGATATGATTGAGATCAAAGTGGGTCTCAGTGAAAAACGCCGCTTGGAGCATCTTCATGATGCCCAGCAGATCCGCGATCAGGCTCAGTCGATGTTCGATCTTGGTCTCTTGGATTTACGAGCAAAAGCAAAGATCGACACTCTCTACTGGCAGATTGCTAGCGAAATCGTGCTACTCCACCGCGATATGAAGCAGGTGCCTGAAGAAGTTCGTGAACTGGAAGTTGCCCTTGCCGATCAGCTGCTTTGTAACTTCTCTGTCTTTCAATCCCTGCTCGATCATTGGGCTCTCGGTCAGCTCTTCCCTGTCATGCCGATCCATCGTCTTAATGAGCTGCCAGATCGCAGCGGGACGCTGGTTGATATTACCTGTGACTCTGATGGGAAGATGGCGAAGTTCATTGATTTTCAAGATGTGAAGGAGACGCTTCCAGTGCATCGCGTGAAACCAGGGGAGCCATACTATCTCGGAATCTTCCTCTCTGGTGCTTATCAGGACATCATGGGTGATCTGCATAACCTCTTTGGCCGCGTGAATGAAATGCATGTCTTCCTCGATGAGGATGAGGATGAGGGGTACTATGTGGAAGAGGTCTTGCTTGGTAATACCGTGGATCAAGTGCTCGGTCTCACACAGTGGGATACCAAGGAACTTGCTCGGCGTATCAAGTACCAGGCTGACATTGCGCTCAAGAGTGATCGCCTCAAGCCGAATGAAGCTATGCGCCTTGTGGATGAATACGAGAAGATGTTCCAATCTTACACCTATCTTGATTTCACAGCACGGCGTCCCAATGGTGCAACAACTGCTATAATAAATTCCTTATGAGTGACATTGCCTCGCTAAAGCATTCCCCGCTGGAAGCGGCACGCATTGCCGCTGGAGCCCGTATGGTTGAGTTCGGTGGTTGGTTCATGCCTGTCCAATACTCTGGTATCATGGAGGAGCATCGCGCGGTTCGTACTGCCGCAGGAATGTTCGACATCTCGCACATGGGGGAGGTGACAGTGACGGGTGCAGGGGCTCTTGCTTGGCTGGAGAATCTGCTGACTAATCGTGTGAGCAAACTCGCTGTGGGTCGCGGTCAGTACACTCTGATGCTGGATGAAAAGGGTGGTGTGATCGACGATCTCATCATCTATCGCACGGGAGAGAGTGTCTATTTTCTCGTCATCAACGCCGCGTGTCGTGACTTGGATCTGGAATGGATGCGTGCCCATTTACCAAACGATGAGTCTGTGACTTTGACCGATCTTGGCAATGACTATGCGGCTATCGCTCTGCAAGGCCCTGATTCCGAGAAGATCCTTCGTTCCCTCTATCCCGAGTGTGAAATTCCTAAGAGGAATGGCATGGCCTCGCTCTCAGAAACAGGCGGTGCGATTCCTGAACTTGTCGCTCGCACAGGATACACGGGCGAAGATGGCTTTGAACTCTTTGTGCCCGTTGCCAAGGGAGAGACCCTCTGGAATAACCTTCTTGCAGCTGGTGTAAAACCTGCCGGTCTCGGTGCTCGCGATACCCTTCGTCTGGAAATGGGGTATCCGCTCAATGGCTCCGACCTCTCTCGTAGTCGCACACCACTGGAGGCAGGACTAGGAAAGTTTGTCGCACTCGATGATCCTGAGAAGCCTTATTTTATAGGCTCCGAGGCACTTCGCGCCCAACGCGCTGAGGGGCTTCTTTCTCTTCTTATACCGCTGAAGCTCACGGTCAAAGGCCCCCCGCTTCGTGCTCACTATCCCGTGCTTTCTGGTGGTAGCATCGTTGGAGAGACTTGCAGTGGAGCACTCTCACCGAGCATTGGCGAGGGGATCGCCATGGCCTACTTGCCTGTGGCCTTGACGGAAGTAGGCACGACATTGGAAATTGAAGTGCGTGGTCGCCTCTATCCCGCTAGCGTGACAACAGTTCCTTTTTATAAAAAACCATCTCAAAATTCCTAAGTTAATTTTTTAAGCTCATTTTTCTATGAATGTTCCCACCGATCTCCGCTACGCCAAGACCCACGAATGGATTCGCATTGAGGGGGACTCCGTCACAGTCGGCATCACTGATCATGCGCAGGCTGAGCTGACCGACATTGTCTATGTCGAGCCGCCGAAGGTAGGTGCAGCCGTCACAGCTGGAGCTACTGCTGCTGTCGTGGAATCGGTTAAGGCTGCGAGCGATATTTACTCTCCGATTTCTGGAACTGTCACCGAGGTGAATGAAGAGCTTTCTGAAAATCCTGCACTCCTGAATACCGATCCTTTCGGTGGCGGATGGATTTATAAACTAACCGCTTCTGCACCTGCTGAGATCGAGACTCTTCTAACTCCCGAAGCCTACACCGCTCAGATTTCTTAATGAGCCAGGCCGAGCTTCTCAGCGTTGACTCCTTGGAGGAAGTTTTTGCTCGCGGACGATTTTCTCGCCTCCATCTCGGCTCTCATCAACGAGGAGTCAGCGAGATGCTGGAAACGCTCGGATATGAATCGCTCGAAGACTTGATTGGGAAGACTGTTCCTGAGGAGATTCGTAGTCATCGTGTGCTTGATCTTCCTGCTGCCGCCTCCGAGGAAGAGGCTCTTGCCGAGCTTGCCGAACTTGCCTCCCTTAATGAAATCCGTCCGACCTTCATCGGCATGGGGTATCATGGAACACATCTTCCTGCGGTGATTCGCAGAAATATTCTCGAAAATCCCGGCTGGTACACGGCCTACACGCCATATCAGGCGGAAATCTCCCAGGGGCGCATGGAGATGCTTGTCAATTTTCAGACGATGATCTGCGATCTGACCGGCATGGCAATTGCGAATGCCTCGATGCTTGATGAGGCAACAGCCGCTGCCGAGGCAATGGCGATGTGTCACGATCTCAAGAATGCCGCCCGTTTCTTTGTCTCGGAGAGCTGCCATCCTCAGACGATTGCACTGCTTCAGACTCGCGCCGAGCCGCTTGGTATTAAACTCATCATTGGCGATTTGGAGAGCATTCCAACTTCAGAACTCTGCGGCGGCATCCTGCAATATCCCGCGACTGATGGAGTGATTCACGATCCGAGCCTCTTCGTGGAAAAGATCCACAGCGCAGGAGGTCTCGCGGTCTTTGCGACAGACCCATTGGCCCTTCTCTTATTGAAAACACCCGGTGAATTCGGAACCGATATTGTTGTCGGTTCTACTCAACGCTTCGGTGTTCCGATGGGCTATGGTGGGCCTCATGCCGGATACATGGCGACTCGCGATGAGTTCAAACGCCGACTGCCAGGCCGCCTTGTCGGTATTTCAAAAGATGCAGATGGGAATCCTGCTTATCGCCTGACGCTTCAAACCCGCGAGCAACATATTCGCAGAGAAAAGGCGACGAGTAATATCTGCACGGCTCAGGTACTTCTTGCCGTGATTGCAGCTTCGTATGCCATCTATCATGGGCCTAAGGGACTGCATGAGATTGCTGAGCGCATCCATCTCCATGCTCTCAAACTTGCTGCCACACTCTCCAAGGCTGGATGGAATGTCGTCGAGGCACCCTTCTTTGATACCGTGCGGATCAATCTCACTCAGGAGGAATCAGCCTCTCTCCAAGCTCGTGCAGAGAAGCAAGGGATCAATCTTCGCTTTCTCGGTGAAACGGCAGTGACGATCTCACTGGATGAAACGGTGTCATGTATTCAACCAATCATCGAATTGTTTGAATTGTTTGGTCAGGGAAGTGGCTCCACAGAAACCAATCCGCTCGCATGGCAGACACCTGATGAGCTGCGTCGTACTTCGCCTTACCTAGCTCATCCAGTATTTAATTCCTATCACACCGAGACCGAGATGCTCCGTTACCTCCGTCGCTTGGAGTCGAAGGATCTCTCGCTCACCACCTCGATGATTCCGCTCGGCTCTTGTACGATGAAGCTGAATGCGACCTCTGAGATGCTTCCGATTTCATGGCCGACGATTGGATCGCTCCATCCCTTTATTCCTCCAGCTCAGGCTCAAGGGTATGCAAAAATCTTTGAGCAACTTGAACGATGGCTCGCTGAGATTACTGGCTTCCATGCCGTCTCGCTTCAGCCAAATGCGGGTTCGCAGGGAGAGTATGCAGGGTTGCTCGTGATTCGCGCGTATCATCTTGCCCGAGGTGATGTGCACCGCACAGTCTGCCTAATTCCTGTCTCTGCTCATGGCACAAATCCCGCTAGTGCAGCGATGGCAGGTATGGAGATCGTCGGGGTTGCTTGCGATAGTGAAGGGAACATTGATCTTGCTGATCTCAAGACCAAGATCGCCTTGCACCGCGACCGCCTCTCCGCACTCATGGTGACCTATCCCTCGACGCATGGTGTCTTTGAATCCAGCATCAAGGAAATTTGTGAACTCATCCATGAAGCTGGGGGCCAAGTTTATATGGATGGGGCAAATATGAATGCCCAGGTCGGTCTTTGTAGCCCTGGTGCTATTGGTGCCGATGTCTGCCATCTTAACCTCCATAAGACCTTCTGCATTCCTCACGGCGGTGGAGGACCTGGTGTCGGTCCTATCGGAGTTGCGGAGCATTTGGCTCCCTATCTTCCTGGACACTCTGTGATTCCGACGGGCGGAAGCAATGCCATTTCGGAAGTCAGTGCCGCTCCTTGGGGAAGTGCCAGCATCTGTGTGATTAGCTGGATGTATCTTCGCATGATGGGGCCCGATGGTCTTGTGATGGCAAGCGTCATGGCGATCCTGAATGCCAACTACATCGCCAAACGCCTCGATCCCTTCTTCCCCGTTCTTTACAAGGGTGCAAGTGGTACTGTTGCTCATGAGTGCATTCTTGATCTTCGTGAGTGGAAAACTCGTGCTGGAATCGAGGTCGAGGATGTTGCCAAACGACTCATGGATTATGGATTCCATGCACCCACGATGAGCTGGCCAGTGCCTGGAACCCTCATGGTTGAACCAACCGAGAGCGAATCGAAAGAAGAGCTAGATCGCTTCTGCGAGGCGATGATCTCCATTCATGGCGAACTCATCGCCATTGAACAGGGAACCCTCGACCGCACTGATAATCCTCTCAAACGCGCTCCACACACAGCCCAGACGGTGATTGCTGATGACTGGACAAGGCCCTATTCAAGGACTCAAGCGGCCTATCCAGCACCTTGGTTGCGAAATCATAAATTCTGGCCCTCCGTCTCCCGCGTCGATAATGTTTATGGGGATAGAAATATTTTCTGCACCTGCCTCCCTGTTGAGCAATAGGCGTGGGATATTGGCGTGGTGCGGTGTCACCGCTCGCTTGCTGTAGGAAAACTACAGCGGAGCTCGCGTTCCTAGCCCCACATTCAATCTTCCAAGCCTATGGGTCGTTCACACAGGAACTGTATCATAGAAAATACCGTCGCCCTTGGCTTGAGATATTGATGAGAGGCCACCGCTCGCATGCCTTGCGCTGCATCGAAACTTCCTGCGTTGATACTCAATCCAACGGCGGAAACTCGTCACAGCTTTTTCCTCAATAGAGTCTGATAAAAGGTCTCCACCAAGGGATGCTCAGGAGGATCACGACAAAGGAGATGGCATACCAGAGGAGAGCAGTTGTGTAGGCCGCTTGATCCTCTTTGGCTTTCTTGCTCAGAACCGCTCCGATGTGGGCAATGATAAGAGCAAGGATCATTCCGGTCGGATGCTCTACGGCGAAGAAGCGGAGGTTGTGAATTTTCATGCTCACGGCGGGATTGGCCCAGACGGAGTGAACAATGGGGCTGGCAATGCAGAGCAGTACGCCAATCAGAAACTGTGTATCAAGAAGGGAGACATAGATCAGGCCGAGCGTCCGACCAAGGGGCTTGAACGGTTTTTTGCCGGCAATGCCAATCAGCGATCCAACGAGCACGGCGACTCCGGCTAAGAGAACCAACCAACGGAGGAGGCTATGAGAATCGAGAAGAAGAGCGTAGTGGTTGGCGAGCATAGAGAGGGAAGGTTGGTTGTTATGGTGTGACCGTTTCAAAGCTCACTGTTACGGGCTTTTCACTATCTTTGGCATTGTCATTGATCGTGACGAGGAGATAACCGTAGGTATTCTGTTTGTGCTCGAGGCGGGTGAGTTCGTAGCCGTCGTGATTCCCAAAGTAAGTTTTATCAGGATAGAAGGGGGCTCCTGCTGTTCCGGCAACGATTTGGTTGAGGGCATACTCTTTGGGCCAACGCCAATTGTGGATTTCCATCCAGTCGTAGAGGTGATCGTGTCCGGCAAAGAAATAGTTGCAGCCATAGGAACGAAGTAGTTCCAGAAACTTATCCCGATCAGTAGGAAATGCGGCCATATTGTCGGTGTCAGGGTGTGATCCGCAGGTAAAAGCCATCTCGTGGGCAAAGACAAAGATATGCTTGGCTCCAGCAGCCTGAGCCTTTTTCAAAGCCGCTTCGAGGCTTGGAAGATCGACCCGATGCGGTGAGGCTGGCATAAACTGATCAAGCGCGATCACCACGGTGTCAGGATGGCCAGGGGGAGTGTAGGAATAACTGAAGCCTTTCTGATCTGGAAAATAGCTGACCCTGTTTGCATCCAGAAGAGGCTGAAATGAGGCAAGCCATGCGGTGCCATTAGGATCACCGATGGTCTCATGATTTCCTCGAACGGGGAGAACAGGAATTTCTGGAAGGTTTTCTTTTGTTAAAGATTTCCAGGCTTCGAACTGTTGGGCGATCGTATCCTTCACACGGATATTCTCTCCTGAAACGAGATCGCCAGAGAAAAGAAGAAAGGCAGGCTTTTTCCCCGCGATGGAGAGGAGTAGTTTTCTAAGAACGGGGGTATTGATGCCTGTGGGATCGACTGTGATGGCACGGAGATCGGATCGATCATCTCCGGTAACCGCAAATGACCAGCTTTCAGCATGGGCGAGGGGAGTAAGAGTCAATAAGCCAATGAGCGCCAAGAGAGTCAGAATCTTGAAATTATTCATGAGCGTTAAAATGGCAGTGCTTTGCCTTGGAGCTTACGGAGAAGCGGCTGATGCTCCTGAACGATCTCGGCTGGGAGATGGTCAATAAAGAGGATGCCGTGGAGATGATCGACCTCATGCTGGGCGGCGCGGGCGAGAAGCCCCGTAGCCTCAAAATCAAGCCTCTCTCCCGAGAGCTCCTGGCAGACGATACGAACGCGGGCGGGGCGTTCCACCTGATCCTGCAGTCCAGGAATGCTCAGGCAGCCCTCCGTGCCAAGTTCAAGCTCTGTTCCGATCGGATGGATCTCGGGATTGATTAGCACGAGAGGCATAAGGGAGTCGATTTCTATTTCACGACCATCGAACCATGCCTGGCTTGGACGATCTTCATGCGCAGGCATGACATCAATGACGGCAAGCTGAATGGAACGACCAATCTGTTGCGCGGCAAGTCCTACCCCCTCCTCGGCATACATGGTTTCTAGCATTTCCTCTGCAAGCTGAACGAGAGAGTCGTCGATCTTCTCAATCTTGCGACCTTTGCTGCGAAGGGCAGGATGGCCATATTTGACGACTTCCAGCGGGCGAATCTCTGAGGTCTTGGTTTTCTTGTGGCGACTCATGTCTCTTAGGGAAAAATTTATTTTGAACTCGGTTTTGCGATTGCTGGAATATTCTTGATGCCTGCCTCCTGAAGGGCATCGAGAACGCTGACGACTGTGCCGAAAGGGGCCTCTTTATCCGCCTGCATGGTGATGGAGCAACCAGGATGAGTTCTCTGAACTTCCTTAATCCCTGAGGCGAGATCCTTCGCCGTAGTGGCTTTCCCGTCGAGGGTGATCTGGTCAGGGCCTTTAACCTGAAGCAAAATTATTTTCTTAGTTTCGCTTGTAGCGATTGCAGCGGATTTTGATTCGGGAAGGTTAATCTGAAGCTGAGGAAGACGATCCTTGAAGGTCGTTGTAACAATGAAAAAGATCAAGAGGATCGCGAGAATATCAATCAGGGAGACGACCGTGATGGAAGGCATCTTGCGGCGTTTGGTATAAAATCGCATGGTAAATTAGAGCAATTCATTCAGGCTCTCCCTTCTGAGTCAATACTTCACTAAAATCTACTATGCTCAGTAGGTTTTTGTTCGTTGGGCCTTAAACCTCTCTACCTATCCCACCTGACGGATCGAGACTTCGACGACCATTTTGCGAGTTCCTTTGCCACGGAAGGTTCCTCCCACAGGACGGATGTCGCCGTAGTCACGCCCCACGGCGAGTTTCACATAGCGGGTGTCTGTTACCCTGCGGTGGGTGGGATCATATCCCTTCCAGCCATAGCCAGGAATAAAGGTTTCGATCCAGGCATGACTTGCTTCAATTTCATCAGGAAGTTTATTGAGATTGAGAAAATAGCCGCTGACATACCGGGCGGGGATTCCGTGACTGCGGCAGAGGCCGAGCATGAGATGGGCGAAGTCCTGACAAACGCCCTCTTTTTTCTTAAGCACCTCGATGGCACGAGTGTTCACCGTGGTAGAGAGAGGAGAGTATTTGTAATTGCTATGAATATGTTCCCCCATAGTCACGGTATCGGCCCAGACATCAGTAACTCCTCCAGGGAGGGCATCAATAGATTCACGCCAGACTTCCGCATCGAGAGAGACAAATTCGGAGCCATGCAGAAAGTCAAAGTGGTCTTCGTTCACAAAGGGAGTGTCGAGGGTTTCAGGGCCAACCTTGGGAATGGGGCCACGACTCTCAGGGGTGGTTTGGACGAGTGAGATGGCCTCGACTTCGAGGACTTCGTGTGGGATTGGAACATCGAAGTAGTGCACGCAATTTGCGTAGAAGTCTGGGTAGTCTCGTACTGTGGAGTCGGGATCAATGCGGAGCTGGAATTCCTTACATTCCTGTAGATGATCACTGACGGGCTGAAGTCGCGCTTCATTGAAGCTATCCTTCACCGGCCCCTCATAGATATAGCGAGTGAGATGAGAAATGGAGAGGAGTAAGGGATCGAGATGCGGGGCTGCGTGAGTGCGCGGGGCTCCAGTGGGGTGCTGAAGCGGCGGTGGTTCGGAGATTAATTCCGCATTCATGATTGCTGCTGTTGCATCTCCTGCTGATGTAGGAAAATTTCAGCTTCTGTATCGACGGGAGGATGATACATGAATTCCTGGTAAATATGATCGTCGAGTTTGTCGATGGTGGTCTGGATATGCTGGAGAAATTGATGCAGGCCGCTGTTCAGAATTTCTTGAATGTTGAGAACATTAAGATCGGAAAGGAGTTTGCCAAAGGCTTGCTCCTCGGGGCTTGTGTATTCCTTAAGTTCTTTGCCGCTGAGCCGATGAAGGTCGTCGTCGATTCGTCTGAGGCAGTAGCGGATAGAGCGAGGAAAGGTATCAGATAAAATCAGAAAATGGGCCACCTTGCTCGGAATGATGTCCTGAACATGAAAACGACGGTATGACTCCAGCGCACTTGCCGAGCGAAGAACCGCCTGCCATTGGGCGGCATCAACGGCTCCCCCTACATCGGCCACACTAGGGAGAAGGATGTGGTATTTGATATCAAGAATGCGGGTGGTCTTATCAGCCCGCTCGAGAAATTTGCCGAGCATGATAAATTCATACCCCTCGTTACGCTGGAAGGTGGAATCGGTAAGACCTTGAAATAGATGGGAGAATTTCTTGATCTCCTTAAAGAACTCATGCGCCCCATACTGCCAGACCTCCGCAGCGTTCTTAGACTTGAGAAAGAGGTAGCATTCGTTGATGGCCTCGAACATTTCAAGGGAGATTTGATCGCGCACCTGGCGTGCGTTTTCTCGTGCCGTGAAGAGGCAGGAGATGATGGAATTAGGATTCTCTTCGCGGAAGGTGAGAAATTCGGTGACACTTTCGCTATCAGCCGTTTGGTAAAGCTTAAAGAATGTCTCCTCGTTGCCTGCTGATCGAAGGATCGGGAGCCAATGTTCCTTGAGTTGCTGGTCGTCGAAGTCGGCAAAATCGAGCATCAGTTGCAGATTTACATCAAGGAGGCGGGCCATGTTCTCGGCTCGTTCGATGTAGCGACTCATCCAATAGAGAGAATTGGCCACGCGAGAGAGCATGATTGAGGGATCTCTGCGGTTAGAAATCGGCTTTTGTGCGGTGAGATCGATCATAGGAGGTATGAAGATAAAGGATCGGTGAAAAATGAAATTCGGTGAAGTGAATTCAAGCTCTGCTCTGATGGTTAAGAGTGATCTGAGGCTTATGAATCGCCGTTCAGAACCCAGGTGTCCTTGGATCCGCCTCCCTGGGAGGAATTCACTACCAAGGAGCCTTTTCTCAGAGCAACGCGGGTGAGTCCTCCGGGAGTTACTGAGATTTTATCACCATACAGAATGTAGGGTCGGAGATCGACATGGCGGCCTTCGATTTCGGATTCGCTTCCCTCACACCAGGTAGGATGACGAGAGAGTGAGATCGGATGTTGGGCGATAAAGTTACGAGGATTGGCCCGTACTTGCTCGCGGAAGGAGGCCACCTCCTCTTTGCTTGCCCAAGGGCCCATGAGCATTCCGTAGCCGCCGGCTTCATTGGCCGACTTGACCACGAGCTTCTCCATGTTCTCCATAATGTAGAGCCGATCTTCAGTCTCGCTGGCCAGAAAGGTATCGACATTGGAGAGGATCGGTTCCTCGCCAAGGTAGTACTTGATGATTTTTGGTACGAAATAATAGACAACCTTGTCATCGGCAACACCTGTCCCAATGCTGTTGGCAAGGCTAACATTGCCGGAGCGGTAAGCATGGATGAGTCCTGGAACCCCAAGAAGCGAATCGGGTCTAAAGACTGTTGGATCGAGGAAATCATCATCAATGCGGCGGTAGATCACATCGACGGGAACAAGACCCGAAGTCGTGCGCATATAGACTTTTGCATCTCTGACGACAAGATCACGCCCCTCGACAATTGGAATACCCATCTGTCGTGCCAAGAAGGCATGCTCGAAGTAGGCACTGTTAAAGACTCCAGGAGTCAGCAGGACGACATTCGGCTGGAGAGAGCCGAGGGAATCGGGAGCAACAAATTGGAGCACCTTGCGAAGCTCTTCGCCATAATGATCGACCGACTGGACGCGTGCGGAGCGGTAGATGTCGGGAAAGGCTCGCTTCAGCGCGGCGCGATTCTCCAGCATGTAGCTGGCACCAGAAGGACAGCGAAGATTGTCCTCGAGAACGAGATAGTTGCCTTGACGGTCGCGGATCAGATCAGTGCCGCAGATATGAACATAGATGTCCTTAGGGACATTGAATCCCATGAACTCACGGCGAAAATGTTTAGCCCCGAGGATATAGTGGGGAGGAATGATGCGATCCTTGAGGATTTTCTGGTCATGATAGATGTCGTGCAGGAACAGATTGAGTGCGGTAATACGCTGGATAAGCCCTTTCTCAATGCGTTCCCACTCGGTGTTCGGAATGACGCGAGGGACGAGATCAAAGGGGAAGATACGCTCCGTTCCTTGATCGTCACTATAAACGGTGAAGGTCACTCCACTTCGCATGAAAGCCAGATCGACAGCCGTCTGCTTGCGGCGATGCTCAGCAGGATCGAGTGACTTAAAACGGTCTGCTACTTTCTGGTAATGAGGTCTGACACTACCTTCCTCGTTGAACATCTCATCGAAGAAGTCTTCTGTTTTATAATTATCTAGGAGCATGGCGCGGGAGGGGTTGGGTGAGATTCACGAATGATGAATCATCTCAAGAGAAAGCAAATAGCGAGCCAAATTGTGGAGAGTGAATTTTTCTTCCTTATTGACGAAGTAAGCTGTTGATAAGGAACTGATAGTTATCGCGAGCATTGATGGCTCGGAGGATTCCATGTCGGTCGATTAACCAAAGTGTAGGGATCGCATTGATTCCAAACTGGCGAGTGACCGAACTCTGCCACCCCTTGCCATCAAAATCCATCGGCCAGTCGATTTTGAGTGTGTTCATCGCGGCATCCAGATCGCTTTTTTCATGATCCAGGCTGATGCCGACAACCTTGAGATCAGGAACTCCCGAGGCATAAATACTGAAATCTCGCATCCAGAGAAGGCTAGGTGCTGATTCTGCGGCCCAGAAGACTAGGGCGACAACCTTGCCGCGATACTTGGCAAGATCAACTGCATTTCCCTGTGTGTCGGTGAATTGGAGAGCGACAGGATTGCCAAGCTGATTGAGTCGTTTGAGATCATCCTGGAGACGCAGAGTTAGCGGAGCTTCTTTGCTCAGTCCCAGAGCCAACTCAATGAGCTGGCGTTTTTCTTCAGGATGATTGTCGCAAAGGGAGGCGGCTTCGGCGAGTAGGCGAGGGGAGCGACGATCTTGAGGAAATTGCTGTGCAAAAACTTTTGCGCTGAGGACGGCTCGCTCGCGGCGTTGATCGGGATCTTTTCCAAGATTCTGCCATTGCAAAGAAATTCGACGGAAAGAAGCCTCTGCACGCTGATTCTCATCGGGGGCATTTTTTTCCAAGAGGGAGAGTTGATCCAAGGCGGATTCAACCATTAGGTCATTTTGCTCTAGCGAACCAAGACGCGCCTTAGCAACTGCAAGCCGTACCTTGGAATCATAGACATGGGGATCGTTGGGGAACTCTTTGAGGAATGCCTCGTTGACTGCAATCTGTGTCTCAAATCGGTCTTTTAGAGCAAGCCTTGCCTTCAGCGGATCGGGGGAGAGTTTGGTGACAGGAAGATCGAGAGCCGTGACTTGGGCCCAATCTGCCTGGAGCGCGCTCACTCCCATAGCAAAAAAAGTAAAGAGTAAAAAAAGCGATGGTCTCATTGTCATTGTGCAGTGGGAAGATTTAGCGAAAGAGTCACGGGACAATGGTCGCTCGCGTCATTCCAAAAAGCTGGACGGGCGATGCCTGAATGTCCGGGATCAATCTGTGACTCCAGTGTCTTCGAGACCATGATGTAGTCAATGCGGGAATAAACATCGGCAGCCGACCAATATTCGGTCCAGAGTTCCCCACGATCATCGCTCAAGGGAAGTGCGTGCAGACTATCAGGCCAGTCAGGTTTTCCCTCAATCTGCCAGATGCTTTTTTCATTCTTTGTATCATTGAAATCCCCCATAAGAATTAGTCGAGTCTCTGGATTGGTGCGAAGAATATCACGGACATAGCGACGGATTTCCTTCGACTCAGCAAGACGGAGATCAGCCTCATTATATTCTGCAACCTCCAGCTTCGCCTTCAGATGCAGGCAGAGAAGGCGAAGGCGATAGCCAGGAGAGGGCTCTACCGTCACATCGAGAATCCCTCGTGGGCTGTGAAGAGTCATGCCATTCACCCAGAGTGGAAGCTCTCCCAGAGAGTGTCGCTCAACAATCGGATAGCGGCTCAGAAGCGCGACATGGCGTGTGGTGTCATTCCCTTGCAGATACTCGCTGTAGGGGAAATCGATCCCCGCCTGACGAAGCCTCTTTTGAATATCCACGAGTTGGCTTGGCTCACCGATTTCCATAAGTCCCAGAATATCGGGCTGGATCATGCCGATCATCCGAGTGACGGCGGTCTTTTCTGATTCTGGTTTGCCAACATTCGGCAGTAACTTTCCATTGATGCGTCGTGGCATCGTCAGATAGTTCTCCACATTGTATGTGGTGATACGAAGCTCCTTGGGGGGCTTTTCTTCAGCTTGACCTAATGTAAGACAAGAAAATACAAATGCTGTTACTGTAATAACAAAGCATATCTTCTTTACCGGGATCTTCGTGAATGAAATCACGAAATACTACGCTTGCTTTTGATCGTCCTTGCTCGGAGCAGCAATAGCTGGAATTGGAAGGGCAGACGGAGCTGATTCGGGAGTCTTCGCCACTTCCTTGTCAAACTCTTCCTTGGCTTTCTTAAACTCATTGACACTTTGACCGAGACCTCGCGCCAGCTCAGGCAGCTTCTTGGCACCGAAGAGAACAAGAACGATTAGCAGCAAAATCATCATGTCGGGGCCGCTAGGAATAATGGTGGCAATCGTTTGCATACTTATTACTTAGCACTCCCTGCGTTCCGTGCAACAATAACTCCTCAGTGACTGTTTAGTGTAGTTGTTGGCATTGGTGCCGGAGGTAGCTGATTGAGGCGTTCTGTCACCTGATCGAGCTTCTTTTCCAAGGCTTCGATTTTGGCATCTCTCTGACTGAGTTGTGACTTCAAATCATTAACCTCCTGCCCCATTCCCTTAATGGCCGCGAGGGTGACTCCAGCAGTATCAAGAGTATTGATCGATCGGTCGTCCGTGCCGAGGCCAAAGGCTGCTTTGAAATCCTGAGCCGTAGGACCAATGTAGCGCCGCGTTGGATCATGCTTGTAGCTCCAGGCAGTGACTGGCATCTGCTCAAGCTGATGGAGAATGTTGCGGGTATCAATGGGTTGGAAATCTTGCTTTGAGTTGCGGTCACTCAGCACCGACCAAGCTGTGGCATTGGGAGCGAGGAAGGCTCCTACAGTGGCAGAGGCTGAGGTAATGAACCTCACTCCTCCCGGTGCGCGGGCGGTGAAGGAATAGGCATTCGTCGATCCGGTCATGAGCTGGGAACTCCAGACAAAAGCTCCCTGATGGGTCGCCTGTGCTCCATAACCTGCGGCGAAGGCATAATTGGTCGCTTTATTTCCAAGCCCGCCAGGGATGGTGGCATAGGTTCCGGTGGCAAAGTTTGACGCACCGCCTCCGATGAAGGAACGCACAGCATTGTTGGATACTCCATTAGAATAACCGCCTCCAATGACGCTGAAATTGGCAGCTGCACTGTTCCCTGTTCCTCCTCCGATAAATGTGTTGGGGCCAACGGCATTGTTTGACATTCCCCCCGCTACTGAGGAATTCGAGCCACTAGCGGTGTTGTATTGTCCCCCTCCGACAAAGGCAGAATATCCCGAGGCGGTATTCTGAATACCACCTCCTAGGAAAGCAACTGCGCCGCTGTTGGTATTCTGAACACCACCTCCTAGGAAAGCATAGTCGCCGCTGGCGGTATTCTCAAAGCCACCTCCCAGGAAAGCAACTGCGCCGCTGTTGGTATTCTGAGAGCCACCTCCCAGGAAAGCATAGGTGCCGCTGGCGGTATTATTAGAGCCACCACCTAGAAAAGCCGTGGTGCCGCTGGCGGTATTCTGAGAGCCACCTCCCAGGAAAGCCGAGTTGCCGCTAACGGTATTGTACTCTCCACCTCCCAGGAAAGCCAAGTCGCCGCTGACGGTATTATTAGAGCCACTTCCCAGGAAAGCATATGCGCCACTGGCGGTATTCTGAGAGCCACCTCCCAGGAAAGCATATGCGCCGCTATTGGTATTTTGAAAGCCACCTCCCAGAGAAGCATCGAAACCAGTGACGATATTCTGAGCGTGGATCGAAGGGATCATTCCGCAGAGCGGAATCGCAAGAAATGCGATACTATTGCGGAAGTGTAATTTCATTGGAGTTTTTTTGGTTTTTAAAGCTAAGATCCTAGTTTTTTGAACTCGTGACTGAATCTGTGTTTGATGTTACGGATGAGGGCGGAAGTTGGTTCATCCGCTCAGAGAGCTTCTCTAGCTGCTGCTGCATGGCATTCACTTGAGACTTCAAGGAAGTAATTTGTTGATCGCGATCTTTGAGTTCCTGACTCATTCCCTTGATTGCGGCGAGGGTGACACCAGCAGTATCAAGAGTATTGATCGATCGGTCGTCCGTGCCGAGGCCAAAGGCTGCTTTGAAATCCTGTGCCGTCGGGCCGATGTAGCGACGAGTCGGATCATGCTTGTAGCTCCAGGCAGTGACTGGCATCTGCTCAAGCTGATGGAGAATGTTGCGGGTATCAATGGGCTGGAAATCTTGCTTTGCATTGCGATCACTCAGCACAGACCAAGCCGTGGCATTCGGCGCAAGGAACGCTCCGACATTGTTAGTGGAGGTCATGAAACGAACTCCTCCTGGTGCGCGGGCTGTGAAAGAATAGTTATTCGTCGATCCGGTCATCACCTGAGAGCTCCAGACAAAGGCACCTTGATTCGTCGCCTGTGCTCCATACCCCTCGGCCTCGGCATAATTGGTTGCTGTGTTGCCAAGTCCCCCAGGGATGATCGCATAGGTTCCGGTAGCATTGTTGGACATGCCTCCGCCAACCGTGGCATTGGATGCACTAGCAGTGTTCCCAGTTCCCCCAGCAATCGTGGTGCTGAATCCAGTAGCTGTATTTTGATATCCTCCTGCAATGGTAGAGCGAGGAGCCAAGGCATTATTGGAAAACCCTCCTCCGACGCTACAGTTATTGGTGATGGCAGAATTATGGTTGCCTCCTCCAATGAAGGAGCTATTGCCGAGCGCATTGTTAGCTTGCCCCCCTACAATGGTGGAGTTAGATCCGCCGGCGGAATTGTTTTGACCGCCGCCAACAAAGGCAAAATATCCGCTGGCGGAATTGTTTTGACCGCCGCCAACAAAGGCAAAATATTCCGAGGCGGTGTTTTGATACCCACCGGAAACTACCGTGTAACTCCAGTATGTCGTGTTGCCTGCACCGCCGCCTATGGTTGATGAAAAACCTGAATTTGTATTATTGATGCCACCAGCAATAGTGGAGTCGGGGCCGTTTGCCGCGTTGCTGAATCCGCCTCCAATCACAGCATCAACGCCGTTATTATAGTTGTTTTCTCCCCCTGCAATGGTTGCTCCTGGAACCGTAGTGATATTACCATCTCCGCCTCCAATTGTGGAATTAGATCCGTCGGCTTGATTATTGTTTCCTCCGCTAACGGTATCCCCAAATCCATAAGCTGTGTTGAATGCTCCTCCTCCAATAACTGTATAACTATTGGTCGAGTAATTGCGCCATCCGCCGCTGATGGTGGAACGATCTCCAGTGTTGGTATTTTGATATCCTCCTCCGATGGTGCTGTAAAAATTTGTTGTAAAATTATATGTCCCCCCGCTGATAGTCGATGCATACCCCATATTGGTATTATTATTTCCTGCACTGATAGTGGCATAAAAATTAGAAGCCGTGTTACCCGTACCACCACCAATGAAGGAGTATGCGGAATTTGCGGTATTGGAATAACCTCCGCCAATTGTCGTATAGTTTGCACTCGCGGTATTAAAATCACCGCCACCAATGAAATCCAGAAGTCCGTTCGTCACATTGGCTGCATGAAGCTGAATATTGATGCCGAGGAGCAGGGCGAGGAGTGCAACTGTTTTGAGAGGTTTTATTTTCATAGTGCGGTGTGTGGATGGAGTTTTTTTTGGACAAAAATACCCGAATTTATTTTCTTTAATCCCTACTCATTGCAAGAACAAAAAATCGCCATGTTTTTCGGAGAAACGAACGAATTCTCCTGGCGATAATGAACGGATGGTGCGACTGGGGTGACAGATAGATATGATACAAAAACTAACACCCCCCAATTCGGTTAATTCCCCTTCCTCAAAATGGAGGAATCAAATTCCCAAATATTGGAAATATTTTTTGTCCGTCCTTATCCTACTTTGTCTTTCAATTTTGGGAGGCGTCTCTGCTAATGCGGCAAGTCTCTCGGCGACCTGGAGTGTCACACCTTGGTCAGGGGGATACACGGCTTATCTGACGGTTAAAAATAGCGGCACGACGGCTCTCACTGGCTGGACTGCCAAATTTACCACGGCTCAGCAGGAGACCTCCGTCTGGAATGCGACGCTTACTGGCCCCGTTGCCAATGTCTATGCGATAACACCCGAAAGCTGGACTTCGACTCTCGGAGCGAATGGGGGGAGCGCCACGATCGGTTTTACCTTCCTAGGAACACCACCTCAGACTCCGACGAATTTCAGCATCAATGGGCAAGCAATCACGCTCAATGGTGGAGTCTCGCCAACACCAACACCCTCACCAAGTCCGAGTCCTTCGGCAACCCCTTCTCCGACAGCAACGCCCAAGCCTACGGCAACGCCTGTGCCGTCACCGAGTGCAACTCCGACTCCCAGTGCAACGCCCAAGCCAACAGTAACACCTTCACCTACGCCTGTTGTCGTGGGAACGCATCATCTCACCGGCTATTTCCCGAGTTGGTCGGATACTTGGTATTCCTACACGACCGATGCCCAGCTTCTTAGTGTGAGCAAGCTGGCTCAGGTGAGCACTACGCCCTACACAGATGTTTATCTGGCCTTCGCTCTCCCCAACTTTGCCTGGTCGGGACTTGCGAACAATTCATGGTCAGGTACGGGGCTGAATTTTACCGCAGCACCGCAGGATGTGGCTCAAGCAATAAGGTTGCTTCACAATGCTGGTCAACGCGTGGTTCTCTCCGTGGGAGGGGCCACCTACAACGCAGGTTGGGGGACGCTTGCTGCTGAAGCTGGAAAGGCTATGGGCGTGGCTACTGCTCCGACAAAGACGGCGCTCGCTCAATTCCTAGTTGATCTCAAAATCGACGGTCTTGATGTGGATTATGAAGTGAATGGAGCTGATGCAGCCACTGTTTCTCAATATGCTCAGGCGATCCAAGCGATGCGCGAAGCGGTTGATGCCGCCATCGCCACGGACAATCGCGCCCGAGTTCTTGCTCTCGCTGGCTGGTCCACGGGAGCAGACTATACAGCCCAAATCACCAATCCTGCCAATCCAACTCAAATTTCCTATTGGGGAGGATCTGCTGGTCGTGAACGGCTGACTTTTTCAAGCAAAGTGACTACTGGAGCGTATACTGGAAAAACGGTGGGGAGTCTTCTCAATATCCTCAATGTAATGTCCTACGATGCAGGATATCAGCATTACGATCCCGCGCTGGCCTATGATGAATATCGTAAGATCATGCCCTCATCGGTGAGTGTCTCAGGCGGGTTGGAAATTGCACCCGAGTCCTGGGGCGGTGCCATTCTTGTCGTTCACAATACAGATGCTGGCCAGACAGGAACTGTTGTGCAGTCCGACCAATATGGCAATATTTTGAATGTTCCTTATTCAGTTCAACGGCTGGGCAGTCATATTCTGAGCAATACGGTCAATGCCAACTCCAACGATGGTCTGATGGTCTGGGATCTGCTTTTGACACAGAGCACCCAGGTTACGACAGCAACTGGAGGCACTGCTTCGACGGCTATACCGAGCACGATCGCCGCAGAAGCAGTTTCCCTCTTCGCTGGTACAAAGCCTTCTCCTACGCCGACTCCCAGCCCTACACCTTCTCCCACGGCTACACCCAAGCCCACAGCAACACCATCCCCCTCACCAACACCAAGTGCCACGCCCACGGCATCGCCCTCGCCTACTCCTTCTCCAAGTGCCACGCCGACTCCGAGTGCCACGCCTGTTGCGGGTTCTGTGACAACAAGCGGTCAGATTAACTTTCACTATTACTATGGAACCAGTCCGACTGCGGCCCAAGATGTCCTTATTCTAAACGGAGATCGCTACACCGATCTCATCATGGCCAATATGATCGCCGGTGTGATGTATGGGCATCTGTTGAGTGAGTTCACGCCTGGCATTCAGTTCAATCAAGATTATCTCTATGGCTCTATCTTGGGGCAGCTGTTGCAGGAAAATCTGGCAACCGAATATTATACCAATACCAGCACACTGCTTGACCCCTCGTCCGATCAACAAGCGGTGATGGGAACCGGTCAGGGTGGCCCTTATCAGATCAATAACTACGCCGCCGATATGGTCGCGGGAACTTATGCCCCCGCTGGATTTTCGCTCATCAACTTCGTGGCTCTGCAAAAAAACATCGGCTACAGCATGAGCAATGCCGCCACGCAATATAGCCGCCCGACACCAGCGTCCTTTAATAACAAGTATTACGGGCCGATGCTCACGGCTTATTTTCACTTCAATGATTATAAGGCATTGCAATACATCGGAGGGAATACCAATAGCTCAGGATACCAACCTTGGGCCGCTACGAATCTGAACTGGACTCCTGCCTGGCAACCTTCGTTCTCAAAAGCTGTCGCTTCTTTTAAGAGTCTGCCCGGCAGTCAGCTTGATGTGCTTCTGAATATCGCTTACAACGCTGGGTATTACGCCCAGCTTTTTGTTGATAAATCGGCAGCGAGTGCAAATTCCACGACGGCTACGGTCGCAGCTTTTAACAGCTTCACTAATGCCTGGGCTGGTGATTCCTATCATCAATATCCGTATCAGGTGAGGGGGTATCTTGATCAGCTTTATGATATTCAGACTCCGAATTCCAATGATCTCAATACAGTCGTCACGCCGAACAATCATGTTGCCTTCAACATGGCGACGCTGGCAGGAGTCTTTAGCAATGTCTTCCAGACGCTCGCCTATGTTGATGCCTCAGGAAGCTATCTTAGCATCACGGCAACGCAGGCAAATACTGCCTTTGCGGCAGCTCTCAGCACCGCAGGAGTGACGACAACTACGACACTCGATCTGAGTAATACCTTGGATCGTGTAAAGATATTCTCTGTCATTAACACGGCTATAAACAACCTAGAGAAAAATCTGAACACATCCTTCAGTGCGACGACGCTGAAGCAGCTCTGATCGTGCAAATAATCGGACTCTTGCCTGAGTCCATGCTCGGGCATAACAATCAAGTATGCGTTGTCGTAAAACTCCCTTGCTGCTGCTGTTCTTGGGAATCTTCCTGACCCTGCCGCTCAAAGCTGATGACCAGCCCGCTCAGCCAGGAATGTTGGAGCGAATCATGCATCCAGATCGGGCTAAGAAGAGTCTCTATCAAGGGAAGGCTTTTAATCCCAACGGAGGCTTTACCTCGAAGGAATTTGCCACGACTGAATATGCGGGAACCAAGCAGTTTGGATCGAAGTCCTTCACGACTAAAATGTTTGAAGGAGCCAAGCAAAGTTGGATGGGCAAGCTCCTCTTTCCTGAGAAAAAACTTTCTGAAAATCTGAAGGGAGGCAATCGCTACGCGGATAAGAAATTTGATGCAGGAGATTTTAAGACCAAAAACTTTTCCGATCTCGATAAGAAAAGCAGCTACAGTGATAAGACGGCTTTTGCCACAAAAGAGATCTCGATTAAGGGAAAGACACAGGGAGCCATTGATAATGATCAGCATCTTCAGGAGGCTGTGAAAAAGGGGCTTTCGATTGATGAGGTCAGGAATCTTCTCAACAAAGCACCCTGATTCTGGTCAAAGCCCCGTAAGTGTGGTGTTGTAGTTGCTTCACATTTTTTTACCCTGATTTCTATGTCTTCTCTCGATCAACTCGCGCCGCTTCTTGCCGGATGTGCCCAAGTCCTCAGTGAAGCTGAGTTGAAGACCAAGTTGACCTTAGGCCGTCCCCTGAAGGTGAAGCTCGGTGTCGATCCGACCTCGCCCGATATTCATCTTGGCCATACGGTGGGGCTCACCAAGCTACGCCAGTTTCAGGAACTCGGTCATGAGGCGATTCTCATCATTGGTGATTTCACCGCCATGATCGGTGATCCGAGCGGTCGTTCTGCGACACGGCCTCATCTTTCTCACGATCAGGTGATGGAGCATGCTAAAACTTACCAAGCTCAGGCTTTCAAAATTCTCGATCCTGAGAAGACAACCATCAGATTCAATGGCGAATGGTTTGAGGCAATGGGCTTTGAAGATGTCATTCGTCTCAATAGTCGCGTCACGCTCCAGCAGATGCTCCAGCGCGAAGATTTCAAAGATCGTATTGAGGCAGGTCTCCCAGTGCGAGCGCATGAAATCCAGTATCCGATCATGCAGGGATGGGATTCTGTCGTCATCAAGGCTGATGTCGAACTCGGCGGCACAGATCAGCTGTTTAATATTCTTGTCGGACGCGATCTTCAGAAGGAAGAAGGTCAGCATCAGCAGGTTGCCATGATGCTACCGATTCTCACGGGACTCGATGGCACTCAGAAAATGAGCAAGAGTCTTGGCAATGCTGTTGGCGTGGCTGAATCTCCGAGTGAGATGTTCGGAAAGATCATGAGTATTTCCGATGAGCAGATGGGCGATTATTATCGCCTGCTTCTTCAGGAGGAAATCGATCTTCACATCCATCCGATGGAGGCTAAGAAATCCTTGGCCGAGCGACTCACTGGCCGTTTCCACTCAGCTGCTGAGGCACGCCATGCACGAGAGGAATTCGAACTTCGTTTCTCCAAAAAAGATCTCGATGCAGCAGATCTTCCCTCGTACGCGCCAGTACCAGATCTTCCCAGGGACATCATTTCCGTAGGAGTTGATGCCTTTGAGCGGGCCTTGAGTATCACGAAATCGCGTGGCGATCTTCGCCGTCTTGTCGAGGGGGGGAGCGTTTCTTGGCGTGGGGAAAAAATTACCGATCCTAAGGCGGTGCTTTCTTTGAATGAGCCTGGCGTTCTGAAGCTGGATCGCCGCAATGCTGTGCGGATCGGCTGATTTTACCGCGATGACCAATCAAGAGCCGCTGTCTTTTGATGCGAGAGCCTGCTTTATTGCAGGGCCTGATAAATCAGGCACGACGCTCATGTGTTCATTGCTTGATGGGCATCCAAATCTTGCGGTCTTTCCCGAAGAGACCAACTACATGAGGACGCTTCTGCCTCGATTAGGGCAGAAAAGCCGCGCCGAACAAATCAACTACTTGACGCGCAAAGGGCCATCGCGAGGGTTATTTATGCCGCCGTCTGAATTTGGCAATAGCTATCCTGGTTTTCCACGAGGGGAGTATCTGGAAAACTTTGTAGCTGCTGCAAACGCTCCACAAAATCAAGAACGGGATCTTCTCGTCATGATGATTGAGGAACTTCTGTGCATTCAGCAACGCTCTGAGGAATCAGTGACTCGCTGGGTGGAGAAAACTCCTGACAACGCCTACTGTTTCCGCCGCATAGCAAGCCGATTTCCTCAGGCAAAACTGATTGTCATGATGCGTGATCCACGGGGAAAATTTGCTGCGCATCTGGAACTCATGCGTAAGAGCGACTGGCCATTTTCCATTTTCAACACGATCCGCAATTGGCTCCAGACGGCTGCCTTGCTTCGAAGTGGCGACCCGTTTCTCGAAAATGTCCTCGTCGTGCGTTTTGAGGATCTTCTGAAAGATCCCGAATCTGAGATGCGGAAAGTCGCCGAATTTCTGGAAATTCCTTTCCACGAGAGCCTGTTGAGCCCTACTAAGGCGGGAGAACTCTGGGGTGGCAATTCCTCTTCGCTTCACTCCTTTCGTGAGATTGATTCTCGACCAGCTGAAAAATGGAAAAGCGTTCTTGGCCCTAGAGAAATCGCTTGGGTCGAACTTCATTACAAACGCGATATGGAACGCTGGGGATATGAGCCGATGACTTCAGGAAAGTTTTTCGGTGGATGGTTTGCCAAACTTCCCGAGGAGCGGATTTGTTCTTACTTGAAGTCGCGGTGGTTTTTACTCAGTGAACTGATCACGAAGCGATTTTCGTGTGCTGCGGAAAATCATCCGCGATGATACCTCTCCTTGGTTGTGTGCCGTATCTGAATGCTCGCCCTTTGCTTGAGGGGCTCCATTTTCCGATCCGTGAAATGGTGCCAGCCAAACTTGGTGAGGCGTATCAGAATGGGGAGTTTGATGCCGCCTTGCTCTCTTCGATAGATGTCCTTTCTTTGCCTGAGAAATCTGTCGTGGATGGAGTCTCCATCGCCAGTAAGGGGAATGTTTATAGTGTGATCTTGTCTTACGATGGAGATCTCAAATCCCTCACCAAGGTCAAGCTCGATCCAGCCTCCCATACTTCCAACGCACTTCTACAAATTATCCTTGGTGAGTTCTTTGGTTTGCAACCAGAGTTCGTCTTGGCCTCTGAAGAGACTCCCATGATCGAAAAGAAGGGCGAGGGGAGATTGCTCATTGGAGATCCAGCGATCGCCTTCAAAAAGAGCACATCTCCTACCTTACATTTGCTTGACCTCGGAGGAGAGTGGTTCCGACAGACAGGGCTCCCGTTTGTTTTTGCCCTCTGGGCATTGAGGAGTGATTTTGCGGAGAAAAGTGCATTATCAACAACTCTTCGGGAAGCAAAGCGACTCGGTATAGCCTATCTTGAGAAAATCGCGCAGAGAACTGCCGATCCTAATTTCACGCTCCATTATCTAAGCGAATGCATCCGCTATGATCTGGGTGAGAAGGAAAAACGGGGGTTGCAGCTCTTTGCAGGCTATCTGCTGAAATATCAATTGATAAAATCTCTGGGAGAACCTGTGTCGTATTTCTAGCCATTCCCGTGGCACTCTGGTAGTCAGAGTCACATGGTGCATTCATCTCTCTTTGCTCTTCCCCAAAAATCGCTACTGCTTTCTCTCTCCATTGCTGGGTTTTTTCTTATCGCTGGATGTGAAAAAAAGGAGTCAGAGCCAATGGTGAAGCCGCCGATTCCTGTGACGCTGGGTGTTGTGGCGCAGAAAAATATGCCCAATCACAAGGAGTGGATTGGCAATCTACAAGGCACGGTGACTTCACTGGTGAAGCCAAATGTTTCGGGAAACATCATTCAGCGTTACTACACCGAGGGGGGGATTGTGAAGCAGGGCGATCCGCTCTTCCAGATTGATCCGGCTCCCTATCAGGCTTCGTTGGATCAGGCCAAGGCCGATCTTTCCACAGCTCAGGCCAATGAGACCAAGGCTCAACAAGATTTCGTCCGTTACCAGAATCTCTTCGCAGGCAAAGTCATCAGCGTTCAAGAATTTCAAAACCAACAGCAAAATTACCAGGCTACGGTGGGCCAAGTGGCCGCGAAACAGGCTGCTGTCCAGTCGGCACAGGTGAATCTCGATTTCACCAAAGTCGTGGCCCCTATTGATGGGATGGCAGGTCTGGCAAATTACGAAGTTGGATCCTATGTCAGCTCTGCTTCAGAGCAACCGCTTACCACCATCGTTGCGATTGATCCGATTAAGGTAGTCTTTCAAGTGGGCCAAGATGACTACCTGAGCTTCATCAGTGCCAGCCTCAAAGATCCCTCCTCTTTTGCAGAGAGGCGCAAGGAGGATGAGGCATTCGGAATGCAGATGCTTCTCTCCGATGGTACGATCTTTCCGCAAAAAGGGCTCTTCAGAGCGGCCAATAACCAGATCAGCACTACGACTGGCTCCATCACAGTGGAGGGTCTTTTTCCAAATCCCGGGATGCTCTTGCGACCAGGTCTGTTTGCTCGGGTGAAGGCGACAATGGGAGTTCGGGAGAATGCGCTTGTCGTGCCGGTTCAGGCGGTGATTACCGTGATGAATATGAATCAGCTTGCTGTCGTCGGGCCTGATAATAAGGTCTCCATTAAAAATGTAACTCTTGGTGAGATGACGCGTGACGAGGCGGTGATTCTTACGGGAGTGGATGCCGGTGATAAAATCGTGGTGCAGGGCATTCAAAAAGTGACTGACGGTTGCAAGGTTATGCCGCTTCCAACCACGCCTCCCGCAGCGGCCAAAGTAGATCCTTCTGCTCCCAGTGCTCCGACAGAAGGGACGAATGTACTCAAGACGATGCCAGCTGCTTCCCCATCACCAGAGGTCGCCAAGTAAGCGTCTTTTTTCATCATGGCTAAATTTTTTATCAATCGGCCCATCGTGGCCATGGTCATCGCGATCATCACGGTGATTCTTGGGCTTGTCTGTCTAGCAGGGCTTCCTGTCTCTCAGTTTCCAAATATCGTTCCGCCGCAGATTCAGGTGCAGGCCTCCTACCCAGGAGCCGATGCCACCACGGTGAAGCAGGCTGTAGCGACCCCGCTTGAGCAGCAGATCAACGGTGTGGACAACATGCAATATATGTATTCCCTGAATTCCAGTTCGGGGCAGTCCCAGCTCAATGTCATTTTTGGCAACAACACCGTTCCCGTCACTGATCAGATCTTGACTCAGATGCGTCAGAGTCAGGCGCAGTCGCAGCTTCCTTCACAGGTGGTCAATCAGGGAATCAATGTGGTGAAAACCTCGCCTTCACCGCTGATCTGCTTTGCTCTTTACACCGACGATGACCGCTACGACGGGGTCTTCCTCGCCAACTATGCCTATGTCAACATTGTCAATCCGCTGACCCGTCTGACGGGAATCGCAAGTGTGACGATTTATGGTTCGGGTCAGTATGCCATGCGGATGTGGCTTGATCCTGCAAAGCTTGCGAACTTCAACATCACAACGCAGGAGGTCTTTAACGCAGTCAATCACCAGAATACTGTCAATCCTGCCGGACAGACCGGTGCAGAGCCGGTTCCTTCTGGACAGCAAATGACCTTCACCGTCCGTGCTCCAGGTCGCTTGGTGACGGAAAAGGAATTTGAGAATATCGTGATTCGTGCCGATCAAAACGGATCGGTCGTGCGTGTGCGCGATGTCGCTCGTGTCGAACTTGGTGCCCAGACTTACAACATCGCTGGCCGCTTTAATGGTCATCCTGCCGCTGTTATTGCCGTCTATCAGCTTCCCGGCAGCAATGCACTCACTGTGGCTGAGTTGGCTCGCAAATTGATGGCACAGTCTGCGACCTCCTTTCCTGCTGGACTGAAATATCAGGTGGCTCTCGACACAACACAGGCAGTGACGGCCAGCATGAAAGATATTGAGCATACGCTGGTCGAGGCGATGGTGCTCGTGTTGATCGTCGTTTTCCTCTTCCTACAGAATTGGCGTGCAACCTTGATTCCTGCAATTGCCGTTCCGGTCTCGCTGATCGGAACCTTCGCCTTCTTTCCACTCTTTGGATTTTCCCTCAATACACTCTCACTCTTCGGCCTTGTCCTTGCGATTGGACTCGTAGTCGATGATGCCATTGTGGTGGTCGAGGCCATCGAGCATCATATTGAGGAAGGGCTTTCGCCTCACGATGCTGCTATCAAAGCGATGCAGCAGGTCACAGGCCCTCTCATTGCAACGGCATTGATTCTCTCTTCGGTCTTCGTCCCAACGGTCTTTCTGCCAGGAATTACCGGAGGACTTTATCAGCAGTTCGCGCTGACGATTTCGATATCGGTTATCATCTCGACTTTCAATGCGATGAGCCTGAGCCCCGCTCTCGGAGCGATGCTGCTTCGCCCTCGTACAGAAGTGAAGGGGCCGCTCGGGGCCTTCTACAAAGCCTTCAATAAAACCTTCGACGCAGGTCGTAGCGGTTATCTCGGTGTTTGCGGTTTTCTGTTGCGAAAGGGATTCATCGCGGCGTTCCTCCTGCTAGGAATGCTGGCACTCTCCGCCTTCTTCGGGGCAAAGCTTCCACCCTCCTTCGTCCCTGAAGAGGATAACGGCTATCTCTACGCCTTCTCCCAGCTTCCTAATGCCTCGTCGCAACAGCGCACCGATCAGGTCTCCCAACAGGTTTCTTCCATCATTACCAAGATTCCAGGAGTCGATCATGTAACGACCATTGTGGGATTTAATCTCCTGAGTGGCGTGCAGACAACCTACAGTGCTTTCTACTTTATCACGCTCAAGCCGTGGGAGGAGCGTACAAAGCCAGGTGAGGATGCCTTCGCTCTTCTCAATACCATCAACCGCAAGATTGCGCCGGTTCCTGGGGCACTTAATTTTGCCTTTCCTCCTCCGGCTATTCCCGGTATCGGAACCTCGGGAGGAACGACCTTCATTCTCGAAGACCGGCTTGGGATTGATCCCTCCTTTCTGCAAAAAAATGCAGGTGCCTTCATGGCTGCAATTAGGAAGCTGCCAGAAGTCGGCTCTGTCAATACGACCTATCTTCCCTCCGTACCGCAGATTTCGATGACGATCGATCCTGCCCTCTGCATGACGCTCGGGGTCGATCTTAACGAGGCGTATCAGACGCTCCAGTGCTTCCTGGGTGGCATTCCGGTGAATTATTTCAATCGCTTCAATCTCCAGTATTACGCCTATCTCCAAGCAGAGGGATCGAGCCGTACCGATCCTAAGAATGCATCTCTCTTCTATGTGCGTAATAAAAAAGGTGACGCAGTGCCACTCTCCAGCCTGCTTCAGGTAAAGCCTATCCAAGGGCCTGAGTTTGTGATGCGATTCAATATGTTTGATTGTGCCCAGTTCAATATCAACAGTGCTCCTGGCGTGAGCACCGGTCAGGTGATGAAGGCCATCGAAAAATGCTTTCATGAGACAATGCCGCCTGGGATGGGATTCGATTATTTCGGAATGTCATTCCAGGAAAAACTGGCCGCTGAAGGAATTCCACCGACAGCGATTTTCGCCCTTTCTCTTCTCTTTGTCTTCTTGATTCTGGCAGCCCAATACGAGAGTTGGTCACTTCCTTTCAGCGTGCTTCTGAGCACTCCGATAGCTGTGTTTGGTGCTGTCGCCGCGCTCTTTGTTCGCCGGATGGATAATGATGTCTATGCCCAGATAGGACTCATCATGCTGATTGGTCTGGCAGCAAAGAATGCCATCCTAATTGTCGAATTCGCCAAGGAGGAAATTGAACGAGGGCAGCCTGTTTTCACTGCAGCACTTGACGCGGCCAAGCTCCGACTCAGACCAATTCTCATGACTGCCTTTGCCTTCATCTTGGGGTGCGTCCCACTTTGTATTGCAACAGGCTCTGGTGCTGTCTCTCGACGCGTTCTCGGCTCGACGGTGGTCGGAGGAATGCTGGCCTCGACACTGATCGCTATTTTTATCGTTCCTGTCTGTTTCTCTTGGTTTGAACGGGCCAAAAAAGAGAAGTCTCCTGAAGAGAGCTTGTCTGAGGAAAACTCCTTGTCAGCAAAGGTCTGACCACTCATAGCTATCAGTCATGGATACCACAACGCCCGCACCCTTTCCACAACTCCCGATTCCTCCCCTGTCACGAGGCTGGGCCATTGCAGGAGGGATGGCGATGATCTTGCTCGGATTCTTTGCATTGGGTGATCAATTTGTCTCAACAGGAGCTGTGGCCACCTTTATCGGAATCATCCTGATGTTCGGTTGTGCCTTTCAACTCGGGAAAGTTTTTACCATTCATGGATGGCAGAATCACTTTTGGTTTGCGTTGGTTGCCGTTGCTTATGCTGTTGCTGGTTATGTCTTCATAGTGCATCCCTTCAAGGCTGCGATCGCCTTCACTCTTTTTCTTGGCTGGGCGATTTTGATCGGTGGTATTTTTAGAGCGTTTCTGGCTTTTAAAATGAGAGATCACAAAGGAGCTGCCTGGGTGCTTTTCAGTGCCGCCATCTCACTTGTCCTAGGAGGAATGATTATTTCCCAATGGCCTGGCAGTGGACTCTATATGCTGGGGCTCTTCCTTGGAGTTGAACTGATCTTTGCCGGAGTCGGTTGGCTCGGGCTCGGGCTCTCCACAACCAAGAATTAAAAAAATTAGAGCTGTTGCTTGCAGTGACTGCGAAGGTTTACTAATTTTCTAGTTCCCTCATGACAAATCGATGCGCTTCAGTCCTCCGATTGGAATCTCTGATACTACGGTCTCTGGTGCTTCTCTTCGGGTGTGTTTTTATCACAGTTTCCTCATCGAAGGCACTCGTTCCTAGTGAGGGAACCACAAATGCTGATTCCTCCCCAGATGAGCTTTTTAAAGCCGGTGCAGCTGCCTATCAGACGGGAGACTACACCACAGCGGCTAAAAATTTCGAAAGCATACTTGCAATTGGGCCGACCGGCGACGCTCTTGAGACCATTCTGTTCAGTCTCGCTGGAACATATTTCAGCGAAAAACAGCTTCCTAAGGCAGAGGGATATTTTAATCGCGTCCTAAAAGAGTTTCCAAACGGGAAATATAAAACTAAGGCTTTAATTTCGCTCTCCCAGATTCAGATGCAAACTGGGAGAAAAGATCAAGCTGCTGAAAGTCTCAAGCTTGCGTCAGCAGGTGGAGGGGATATTGCAAATCGAGCCAAGATGGCCGAAGTCTCACTCTTGGTAGAAGGAAATCGCTTGCCTGAAGCCGTTGCGATTCTCAAGGGGATGCTTGTAACGGGAATCAAGGATGACATTACAGTGCAGGCTGCGATGCAGTTGGCAGAGATTCAAGCAAAGCAAGGGGAGCTTGATGATGCTTTGCATCTCCTCGATCAACTTCAGGCGGCAAGCAATCTGGTTGATAATCCACTTCAGCTTGATATCCTTGCAGTTCGAATTGGTGATGGGTTGCTAGCAAAGGGAGACAAAAAGCAGGCCCTGAAGATGTATGCCATTGTCCGTCCTAAGGGGGTTGTGATGGATCTGCAAAAAGAGCGTATCGCGGGACTTAAAAAACAGATTGCTTCCAACACAGCGAGCTTGCAGGTCAACCCGAAAGCTTTCATGGAGGTGAATGCTGCAAATGCCCAACTTCAGTCAGATGTTACTAGCTTGAGCCAGGTGCTCGATCAGTTTGACAAAGCTCCTGATACTTCAGTACCTGTCAGAATAAGAGAGGCTAAGGCTTATAACGAATTGGATGAAAAATGGGAGACCATACTTCTTTGGGATAGCCTCCTTGAAGGGGCTACTCCAACTGTCCGCGAAGAGGCCCTCTTCAGTATTGCCGCCGCTTACTGTTCACTTGGGAGAGAGGACGATGCCAATCATGCACTTGACAAGTATTTGGTGACCTTCCCTAATGGACATTTTGCTCCTCAGGCAGGCTATCTCAAGGGATCCATCGCTCTGGAAGCGGGAAATTATGTCAAAGCAGAAACAATTTTCGGAGAACTCATAGCAAAGGGCGATAATGGGGCTATCGCGGCAGATATGCAGTTCTTGATTGCGAATTGCGAATTTGCGCAAGCCTCTGATCCTGCAAATCCGGCAAAGAAGGATAAATACAAAGAAGCGATTGAGAATTACAGAAAATATCTCGACAAGTATTCTGATGGAAAATTTGCCGAGGAATGCAAGTACCGCATCGCGCTCTCCTATTTTATGATGGGGGATTACGAAAATGCCTTGGCGAAGTTCGATGACTATTTGGCGCAATACCCAAAGGGCGTTTTTACAGGAGATGTAGGCTATCGGATAGCCCTCTGCTACAGTGCTGCTGAGAAGTATGACGAGGTACTGAAGCGATGCGCTGCTTGGGAAAAAGCTCACGCAGGAGAGGTGATGAACGCAGAGGTGGTGGCGCTTGAGGGCGATGCCTATGCCGCGAAGGAGAAGCCCGAAGAATCTGCAGCTGCCTACCGGCGTTCCCTCAGCCTTAGTGATTCGACTGAGGTTTTGCAATATTCGCTCTTTGAGGCGAATAAGCAGTATCAGAAATTCAACAAATGGGATGAGATTGAGTCGATGTTCAAGGATTTCGTAAAGCTGCATCCTAAGCATCCTGCTGTAGTCGCTTCGGTTTATTGGGTATCCAAGGCTATGATGAAACAGGACAGGACTGAAGAGGCAAAAAGTTATCTAGCTCAGAATATTCTTCTCACGATCAATGATCGAAATAAGGATGCCGTGGAACAGCTTCTCACAGCACTGGCACAGGTCTGCTCAAAGAGGATTCGTCCCCCTCTCATTGTTAAGGATGCCGCTTCCTCCGCTCCTGTGCCCGTTGATACTCGCGCCTCTGCTACACCTCGTCCCTCGGCAACGCCACTTCCTCCTTATGATGCTGCTGCAGATTTTGCAAAATATTTGAATGAGTCGAATATCGGTGATTCGTCACTAGCCAAGGCACGATTGATCTTTGCCCAAGCAGAACTAGCTGGTTTTACCAAAAAACCAGATAAACAAAAAGAGCTGATGGCCTCCATTTATCAGCAGTTCCAGCCCGATCAACTCAGCGCGCTACTTCTCGCAGAGTGCGGAGAAATCGCTTTGGAGAAGGGGGATGTGGATAAAGCCGAAAACCTCTTCAATGAACTCATGGAATCTTTTCCGAAGAGTGATCTTTTGGAGTACGCTTACTGTGGATTGGGGCAGGTTGCTCTTGCGCGCAATAAGCCCGAGGAGGCTCTCCAATATTTTAATGATGCTGTGGAAAAGGCCAACGCCGAAACGAAACTTGCTGATATTACTTATGGTAAGGGAAAGGCATTGCTCGCAGAGGGGAAACTTGATGAGGCAAAAAAAATCTTTGAAGAGGTTGCTGGAAACAAGGAATGGCGTGGCCCCATCACGGCCCAAGCACTCATTTCTTTGGGGGATACTCAGGCACAAGCGGGGGATCTTGCCGGTGCTACTCAAAACTATCAACGAGTCTTTGTTGCCTATCAACGCTATTCAGATGCAGTCGTCACAGCTTATCTTAAAGCCGCAGATGCCTTTATCAAACTTGGGAAGCCTGAGATCGCAGCCGCTCATCTGAGGGAAATGCTTTCCAAGCCCAAACTTGCTCAAGACCCAAGGGCTGCTGATGCCACTAAGAAATTGGAGGGGCTTCCTTCTGCCACTCCCATAACGGGTACCCCCAAATGATCTACCAACCCATGAGAATTGCTAATTTATTTTTCGCTCTCCTGCTCTCGGCAGTTTCCTTGCTGAGAGCTGAGGAAATCACGACTAGCGACGGGCAGGTCTATTCCACAGACACCTTACGGCGTTCCGGGAACAGCATTCTTGTCAAGGTGACCACTCCAGGTGGTGGATTTATTGAAACAGGAATTCCTATTAAAAGGATTGTTAAAGTCTCCTTTGCGGAACCCCCCGAGTTTGCCAAGGCGACTGCTGCTGCAGCAGCGTGCAATACAACAGAGGTGCTTGCATTGACTGAAGATTATGTCTCAAAGCAAGCCGATTTTAGAGACCTTCCTGGATCATTGTGGCTTAAGATGGCCACGATGCGACTTCTTGCTCTGGCTTCAGCTGGAAAAGATACCGAGGCCTCGGCTCTTGCTGACCGTATTGGATCCCTACAAACACCTGGTGCCAGTTCTCTAGCCCGTGGAGGAACGCTCTTTGGCCCACTTGCTGCAGGTGACACGGCAGCTGTGCTACTAGTAGCCAATAACATGACACGGATTGGGGGGGGGGATGGATCAGCTCTTGCTCAGCTTGCTCTAGGGCGTGCTTTGTTGCTCAAAAAGGAATATACGGGTGCTCTTAGAGCTTTTCTTACAGTCAAGGTCTTTTATCCTTCGGTGAGGCTTCTCCAACCTGCCGTTCTCCTTGGGGCATCAAGTGCCTACATTGGCATCAATGATAATAAACGCGCCATCCAGTCTCTTCGTGAAATTACTGACGATTACCCTGACTCATTTCAAGTTCCCGAAGCAAAAAAAAGGACAGATGAGCTTTCTAAGTCTTGATAAATTAACAGATTAACATAAAACCAATACAACACCCATGAACTCCCGTAAAAAGTATTATCTCCCGCTTCTATTCCTAAGCCTCCTCTGCATTGGCTCAGTATCACTTGCCGCTGCTGATACTGAAAAAGAACCGACAAAAGTTCATACTAAGAACCTTCTGGAGACCATCATGGAAGGGGGGTGGGTCATGGTACCAATCGGTGTGATGTCAATTCTGACGGTTTATCTTTCTGGCGAAGGTGTGATGCGTACGGCGATCAAGAAAACATCTCCTCCTGAATATGTGTCTGAGGTGAAGGTCTATTTTCAACAGGGTGATTATGTGGGGGCTTACAATTTCTGCCGTGAGAACAAATCTCCATTGACTAATGTTCTTCGCGTCGGAATATCCCTGCTCGGTGATGGAAAATTGGTTGTTGAAGAGGGGATGCTCTCAGAAATGCAGAAGGAAAATTCTGCCATGAGTACTCAGATCAACTATCTCTCGGTTATTGGGGTCGTGACACCGATGATCGGTCTGCTTGGTACGGTAACAGGTATGATTAAGGCTTTTAGCACTCTCGGTTCCTCAGGAATTGGTGATCCGGCAAGTCTCTCGGGTGCAATTGGAGAAGTGCTTGTGGCGACGGCAAGCGGTCTTGTGATCGCTATTCCTGCCTTTGGAATGTTCTATTTCCTGCGTAGCCGATCCATTACGGCAATCCATCATATTCAAGAAATTATTAATCAGCTCTTCCGCAAGATGCCTTATGAATATCTCTCAGGGGTTCACATCAGTGGCGAAGAGATTTATGCGGCCACCCCAAATTGGGTGAAAATTGTTGATTCTTCAACGACTCATGGTGGTTGAGCGTTCTTAACAACTCTTACTAAAACACGATCATGGCAGGAGGAGGTGGCGGCTTAGAGAAGGGAGAACCTGATTTTCAGATTGCTCCCATGGTGGATGTCCTTTTGGTTATCCTCGTCTTCTTCATGATTATTACTTCTGCTCAGGTTCTCAATATTGACAAAACGATCAAACTTCCTATTGCTGCCGAGGCATTGAAAAAAGAGAAATCCCGCGTGGAAGCTATTATCAATGTGCGCTGGGACCCTAATGCCAATCGCGCTAGCTTTAACTTCGCGGATCAGCTCTATTCGAAAGCTTCTGATCTTTTAGGCCCCTTGAAAGCGGCAAAAGATTATGGGGAGCACCATTTGAAATTAGGAGATAACCCCGAGTTCCGTGTGGTGATTCGAGGTGACCGGGATGTTCCTGCTCTCTTTGTTTCCCAAGCAATGGATGAGGCTGCTAATGCAGGCATCTCCGATATTGCCTTCTCAACGGTCAATCACGACTAATTAATGAAACCATTTCCACTTGATGACGAAGGAACCTTAGGATTCCAAATTGCTCCGATGGTGGATGTTGTGTTTGTTATCATGCTCTTTTTCATGGTCATGGCCGGTGCAGTTAAGGTTGAGAAAGAACTTATTACTCGACTTCCTGGTGCTGTGGAAAATTCTACAGCTCCAGAGTTTAACGACGAAACCATCATCGCCATCTCTGATGAGGGTGAAGTTACGCTCAATGATGATCCGACCGATCCAGTTGACAGTGTAGTTCTTCCCCAGTTGAGAGCTACGCTAATGCGCCTCAAAGAAAATGCAGATAACGCCAAGCAGCCTGTTGTTGTCACTATTGTCAGCGATCAGCACGCTAAATATAGCCGTACCATTGATGTGCTCAATGCACTAGCCTCAGCGAAGATTACCAATGTCACCTTTAATGTAAATGAAGAATGATCCATCTTCACAAAAGGGCGAGGATAAAAAGCCACTTGAGCATCGTGAGATCAAAAGGACGCTTTGGCAGCGATGGCTTGCCTGGAATGGCAGTTTCCTTGTGGTCAGTTTGCTGGTACATATCATCCTGATTGTACTTGCGGGGTTGCTTGTCGTTCAGGTTATCCAAGCTAATAAGGAGAAGCTCAGGTTTACGGCAGCACCACCCGCTCCAGCTTCAGTAGTCCATGAGGTGAAGCATGCTAAGAAAACAGCATCGGCAGCTCCTGCTGTTACCAAGAGAATCACTTCAACGGCGATCAATACGAGTGTTGCATTACCGACAATGGATCTGAATACATCCCATAATACCGACATCATGGCCGCCGTGATGAGTGGACTGGGGGGCGCAGGACTCGGGGCTGGAGCTGCTGGTGGAGGGATAGCCTCCATGCCGATGGAAGGACTCACTGCCTTCGGGTTCAAGGGAAATGTGGGAGGAGGAGGACTAGTGGGATGTATTTATGACTTCAAACAGACCAAAGATCGTCAGCCCACCAATATTAAGAATGATGGTCAATGGAAAAATCCCCATATTTTTGACGGAATGAAGCCTTGGGAGGCGATGGGAGAACAGAGTAGAATCCTTGGAGATCGTAGTAAGCTAGGTAGGCGAGCAGATCTCATGACTGAAAGCGTACTCAATCAGGCCGCTGTGGTTAATGAATTCCTTGATAAGGGATGGGATCAGACAGTTTTTGACCGTTACTATCGTTCCAAGGATTCTTTGACCGCATATCAGATTTTTATTCCCGCTGCTGATTCCATCGTGGCTCTCAAGGCATTCGGTGTGGAAAAGGAAATTAAGCCCACCCATTTTGTCATCCTTTATAAAGGAACAGTAGTTGCTCCGCGCGATATGACCTTTCGATTTCGAGTGCAGGGAAGAGGAGTCTTCTTAATGCGGTTTGATAATCAGGATGTAATGTTTCCTGGTAGGCAGGGAGGAGCTGATCTCTACCATATCCCAAAATTCGTTTCTAATGATCCTGAAACTAAGGTGACAATGCCACATAGCTATCCATGGATGAGCCAGTGGTTTACAGTTGAAGCAGGGAAAAAATGCGTGATGCAGATTCTTCTGGAAAATAGTGCAGAGTTCTTCAAAGCCTGTCTTTATATCGAGGAGAAGCATCCTGAAAAACCATATACTACGAGCTTCATTAGCGAACTGTATCCCAACGATCCTCCCTCGTATTGCTTTCCTGTCTTTGCTCTTAAAAAAGGAATGCCTCTTCCTCTCTATGATAAGGGATTAATCACTAAAGCCAAAGATACCCATGTTCCTATCCCCGGAGAGCCTCATCCAGAAGGATGGAGACCTAATCCTCCTTTCTGGGATTACCCAAGTGATCCGACATCAATTATCTTTGCTGGGACTCGGTAATTAGTGTAATTTTCCAAATGCAAAATAATCCCCTAGTTAATGGGACCCAGCAACCGCTAGAGCATCGAGAGATCAAGCGTACGCTTTGGCAACGATGGATGGCCTGGAATGGCAGCTTCCTTGTGGTCAGTTTGCTGGTACATATCATCCTGATTGTACTTGCGGGGTTGCTCGTCGTTCAGGTTATCCAAGCTAATAAGGAGAAACTCAGGTTCACGGCAGCACCACCGGCTCCAGCTTCAGCAGTCCATGAGGTGAAGCATGCTAAGAAAACAGCATCTGCAGCTCCTGCTGTCACCAAGAGAATCACTTCAACGGCGATCAACACGAGTGTTGCATTACCGACAATGGATCTGAACACCTCCCATAATACCGACATCATGGCCTCTGTGATGAGTGGACTTGGGGGCGCAGGACTCGGGGCGGGTGCTGCTGGTGGAGGGATAGCCTCCATGCCGATGGAAGGACTCACTGCCTTCGGGTTTCGCGGAGGAAATGCCAAAGGTCTGGTGGGGCATTTTTATGATTTAAAACAAACTCCCGCCCGCAAGCCGAGCGATTGTCAAAGTAATGACAAGCAGATTGCACTCTTCAATGAATTTTTTCACCAGGATTGGAATGAAGGTCTCTTTGATAAATATTATAAAGCCCATGATCAGCTAGTGGCACCGCAGATTTTTATTCCAATGCTTCACTCACCTGAAGGGCCTAAATCATTTGGAGTGGAAAAAGAGGTTCCTGGGGGAAGTCACTGGGTGGTTCTTTATAAGGGAACTGTAACAGCTCCAAAAACGGCAAGATATCGCTTCCAGGGATATGCTGATGATGTGTTGGCCGTTCGCTTCAATAATGATAATGTTTTGGCTGTGACAACATCGATCGATGGACTGAAGCAGAGCTTTCCTGATTTGAATGTGGAAGGAAACGAACGGAATGCCCCTTTCCCAGGAAAGTGGTTTAGTGTCGATGCAGGAAAGAGCTATCCTATAGAGGTTTTGATTAGTGAGGTTCCCGGAGGCTTCAGTGAGTTTATGCTTACAATTCAAGAAGAGGGTATTACTTATGGCAAACAGAGAAATAATCCAAAATACCCCGCTTATCCTGTTTTTCAGGTAATAAAGGGAGTTCCTATTCCTCCCTATGCAAAGGCTAAACCAGGTCAGCAGGTAGGGTATGTGCCTGACACGGATGCTGATCCCGTAGTTTTTCCAGGAAAATAAAACTCCAAACTTGCAAGTTTGAAAGTCAATGGTGCTGCTTCGAGGAAGATGAAGAGATTTCTTTTTTGAGCTTTGCATTAGAAATCCTCTCGACCATCACTTCAAAGATGGCATAGCATCACCAACCTCAAAGATTTGAAGGGCAGTTAGCTCAGCGGTAGAGCGGCTCGCTTACACGGTCAAAAGGGCATTTTTTGCCTATTTTTCCTCATCTGACCTCAATGATGCCGACATACGTAGAGTGGCTTAATAAAAGGCTCTGCGGGTGATCATGTAAAATATTTACTCATCCCCATGTTACCCCAAAATTGCCCATTTTTTAGTATGCTGGGCTAATTGATGGGCTAACTAAAACTGACTAAAGCGGCTCGCTGCAAGCGAGTTGCTCTACACTCTTCAGAGGTGCTACAGAGAGGCACGATTTTATACGCACTATGAGCGGGCTAACTGACTTTCCTTGAGGTCGTGCCTCTTTACCAACAGCTCCATGTATTTCATCCGTCGAAAACGAGTTGCCCGAGGAAGAGTTTCAGCAGCCAAACAGTTTCTCCAAGGAGAGAATTTGTGCCGCGAAAGCATCAGGCTGCTGTTTGCTGAATTTCACCAGATTCTCCAACTTCCATTTCAGTCCGGGTAACTCTGAAGCATGGGGACACTGGAGGAGTCCCCAATCGGGTTCTGCCCTCAAAAGACTCAGCAAAAATCCCTTCTGACGATCAGTCAACCTACGCAAAACTTCCGAGCGGAGGGTAGTGCGCGTATCAAGCATTTGTTCCAATGTAACCGGTACAGCAGCCATCCCCTCGAACTGCGTGGCATAAGTCATGGCGATGTCTTTGTCTCGTGATGAGATGACTTCATGCGGAGGACGATTGTGACCCGCCAGATAGGTCACAAAACTTTCGATCATCCCCTCCGTGACCCCACCGTTCTGGTAGAGCAAGAACACATCGAACAAATCCCGAGGATGTTGTCGGTCGAGTGCTGCTACTATTTTGCCTCCGTAGAGTTCGTCCACGGCCAAGGTTGGTACCTTCAATTCAGCAAGAAAGAGTGCGGAAGCAGAGGGGCAAAGAAAACGATACTCAACTGGGAGAACGGTTCCTCTCAACACCGTATTCACTTCGATTTTTAGCATGGTAAGACCATCCTCGATGAGGAGTTTTGTATCGCCCAATTCCTTAGTACCCACCTTGCGTGCGGAAAGACCGGCCTTCTCAAGCCGCTTGGCAATTTCTTCCAATTTGGAATCGATCTCCCTCAGGGCCTGATCCCTTGGAGTCACATGGTTCACATACACCACATCGATGTCCATGGAAAGACGAGGCATATCCCGAACAAAGAGATTGATCGCTGTACCTCCCTTCATAGCGAAGACCTCTCCAAAGAAGACATCTGGAATTACCCTTAGGAGGAGTCGAACTGTGTCGATGTAGCTCTTATTCATGATTTTTGAGGGTGAGCAGGGTTCCATCTTTCAGCCGACTGATCCATCGGCTTTTACTTCCAGTATTCACAGAGTGCTCCCTCAAGAGTTGCTCTGTATCCACAACTTCCGTTTCGCGTGCCCAGGAAAGAAAAAGACGAACTGTTTTCACGCTCGTACAGCAGGAGAGTAGTCGGCCAAGGACACCCACTCGGAGATTGCGAAGACCGTCAAACAGGTTGCGAGCCTCTTCCAGATCTTGATGAATCCCAACTTCGGAGAGCAGTTCTAGAATTGCCCGTTCCGGCACAGAGACCTTCAGATGATCGGTACTCCCGACAGGAGTCGTGATTGTTGCATCGTTTAATGCCCCATGCTTCCAGTCAAAGAGTCTGGAGTGGATATATCGCGCTGGAAATCGCGAAGTGAACCATATTGGAAGGGTAAACCGTTGATCTCCCCAGAGGATCCAAGATTCTCTGGCTTCCAGATTGTGACGCACACCATGCAAGGCGAGAGCACTTTTTCCACCCACATGAAGGCCGTTCGCTTTTTTTTGAAGAAGCAAGATACATCCCTGAGCTTCCAACTTGTCAGCAGGATAAGCATAAACACCTTGCCCTAGGCGAACCAGCCAACCACTTTCAACATAACGGGCAGCCTGTTTTGCAGAGACTCCTATATGGGCCAGTATCTGTACATCAAACGGCGCTCCGTGGGGTAGTTCCGCATGGAGTGGCCTGATTAGAGAATGTCTGGATATTCCCCTCATAGGAGAATATGGGATCATATTCTAATCATGCGTTCAAGAGATGATTGAAATATGTGATTGAATTCCCCTCATGTGCGAATTTAAGAGCATTATCCAATCAATTGGTTGGATTTTCACAGCTTCTTTTGATGAGCCTTAACACTGGTTTTAGGAGCCTGATGATTTCCTGATGGCGGGGTAGCGGTTGAGTGGCTTCTTCGAGCCTATGAAACAATCTCTCGCACCTCTGTCGAGCCGCTTCAGTAGCATCAGGTTTCACCCCTTTAGGCTTTCCGGCCTTGCGTGTGCCGATCAATTCCTCCTTTGGGATCCTTTTCTTGAATTGGACGACCTCTGCCTCAACGACAACTGCTTTGATGTCTTCGCCAGGATGCTTTTCGCAAATCTGCTCCCAGCATTCGACTCTGTGCCTTTCGGGTAGTTTTTGGATGATGGGGCGAACTTGGCTCTCTCGACGAGGTGGAGGGGCTCCACTTCCAGCATTTTCCAGTGCCAGAATAAACTCACCTGCTGCAACCTGACGGAGTGCGTGCTGGGAACTATAGTTGAAGCGCGAGTAGACATACTCGTTGAAGGTCTTGTATTCCTGATTCCATAGGCGACCACCCTCATAGTCTCGAATTTTCGCCAAGGCGTAGCAACAATCTAGCCAAGAGTTTTCAACCTTTGCCTCTAATTCAGTAAGCAAGGATTGATCTACCGTTGAAAGGTTGGACTCTCTGACAGGGGCGAGGATGAGGGTTGGTGCGCTCATTGGGTTATTTCCAGTCTGGCATCCTGATTCCAGGCCAGGAACTGATTCGCTCGTTGGGGGAATGCCAATAGTCGATCCAAGCCTTAATACCGACCCATTCGGCCTCTGCCGTTTCCTTCTGCGCGGTGGAGAGTCGCTGGACATTTGACGAGCGTGCTGCCTGCATGAGCTTCATTTTCATGAAGGGATCTTGCGTGGCAAGCACCTTGTCGGGCCACTGGTGCAGGACTCCCTCTGGGAGATTTATCTCGCGTGCGATCTTATCCACCAACGCAAATCGCTCGTAGGCGTATTCCCTCCATGTCTCGTTGGTGTTGAAAACTTCTGATCGCATCGACTTCAACTGCTTGAGCACTTTTTCAGAATGCGCCGATTTTTTTCCCTCTGCCTGCACCCGTGCCTCCGCCTTGATACGAGCGACATTACCGGCCCGTATATTGATCGGTTCGTGGAAGATGGTCATGGGCTTGAGTTCGGCGATAGCCTTCATCGTATGCCGAAGATCCTCCTCGCTTTGCTCCGGCATCGTGGGAGCGAGGGCCACATAGACATGGAGCCCCTGTTCTACCGCTGCCTTGAGAGCCTTCATTTTCTGGGTGGGGCCTGGTGATCTTGGCTCGTAGATGCTGCTCAGGGCATCATCGTTGGTGGGAAAGCTCATGCCGAAGGCGAGGCGATTCCCGAACTTTTTGTAGAGGTCGAAGTCTTTCGTTGCCAGAGGTGATCGGGTCAGAATCCGGACATTCAGGTCTGATTCGTCCAAAATGATTTGAAGGGCATTGCGAACCAGATTTCGCCGCAACTCATTGAGGAGATTTGTCTTGGGGAGATCACCAGGAATGCTCAGCGTCTGATAAGGATCTGTCGTGGTACAAAACATGATGGCCCGATTGCCATCTTTCGGCAGTCTCTCTTCTTCAGGCAGTTTTCCAGAATCAGTTTCATGAGCTTGACGCATGGCTCTCTTGAGACTGCTTCTGAATTTTTTCTCATCCCATTGACGCAAAAATACATAGTTGCCCCACTGTGAATCAGCCCAGCCTCTCCCGCTTTTTCGCCACCCATCCGGTATAGCGTTGCCCATCTGCTCTTCCATTACTTCCTCAAGCCTGTTTTCTATTTTACCTGGAACATAACAGAACGGGCAGGCATGGACGCAGCCCATGGAAATGTTGTAGGCCCAGTTCGAAAGGGACTTGAAGCTGAAGTTGTTTTCTTCGATCAGCGCAGGGAGAGGCCATTGATCAAAGGTTTTTATTAGAGGCTGGGGACTCTTAGATGTCGTTTTGGCAGGCGTGACTTTTGAGCCTGATGAGACCTTTTTAGCCAGCAGCGGTTTTTTAGCTGGCGAGGCCTTTTTTGCGTGAGGCGGTCTTTTAGCCGAAGGGGCTTTCATGGGAGGGATGAATCACCCTATAGACCGTTGTTGGCAGAGTTGCAATCGGGAAGCGTAGAGTTAACGATCAATTGTCATGAGAGTTGCAGGGAGAGGCGAACCAGCTTCGTCCGCAATCGGAGCATGGGGTGTGAAGAATTGAGCTAGATAAACACTGACTCTACGGGTAAACCAACCAATTGGTTCGCGCATTTCTGAGTGCGATTTGGCGATGAATCATGTGCAATTGAGGTGGATGCTCGGTGGTGTTGTGCTGATGGGCCTCTGTACGCCCAAAGCTTGAAAATACCTATATTCAAGGCGCAGCGGGTTCTTATCCCGCCAACCCGATTTCTTGATAATCTGGAGAGGTCGTTCCCTCTGAAGTGCTTTCACCAGGCAGGGGAATTCCTGTTGCACGGTCAATAATCGTCCCATGTTCTTCCCATAACCCTACGCTGCGAGCAACCCTTTCCTGAGGGCAGGAAATTTCCTGAGTCAATCAGCCATAATCATACAGGGAACCGGTATATACCGGAGATCCCTTCCCGCTGATGTCAGTGGGATAAACAGCCGCCAGTAGCGGCTCATCAGTCAACCCGAACTGGTGACCGCTACAGGCGCAAGAGAACTGCGTCTGTCCGGTCACCTTTCCAACCAAAGAAAGGAACCAATACAATGAGTCCAGAAGCAGGATTTGTTTTGATGGAAGAAATAGCTCCCCGCCTGAAAGCAGTAATCCCCCGGATCCAAATGGTGGGAGCGGAAGATGCAGAAGAGTTGATTCAGGATGCCATGGCGGTAGCTGCAAAGATGCTGCACGACCTGGAGCAGAGGGGGAAAATCGTCACTCCTGGCAATGTGGCCTATTACACCATATTGCACATGAAGTCGGGGCGCCGGTCATACACTACCGGTCGCGTGGATGTCATGGGGAGTGGGACTCAGCTCGATGGCATGAGCTATGTGCACTCCTTGGAAGATCCCTCTGGAATTGATCCCGAGACATTGGAAGAAATTCCCTTGGGTGAAATGCTTGCAGGGAGAGATGAGGATCCCTCTCTCAGAGCAGGCCGCAAAGTGGATTGGGATGGTTTTTTGGAAATCCACAATCCCCGATATGCCGGTCTTGTGAGCGACATGGCAGTTGGTAAAACTGCCGTGGAGTCAGCAAGGGATGCTGGTAGGTCGTATTCCTCGATTGTGGCTCTAAAGGAAAAGCTCGCTCGGGATGTGCGGGAATACTTTGGTGAGGATGCTATTGAGGACAGCCTCCATCAGCCAAGTTGGAGAGGAGGAATCAATGCCGATAAGGAACGCTTTGCTTGTCGGGCAGAGCGTCGCAAGTGGTAGTTTATTGGTATAGCACATCTGATCTTAAAGGGTGTGCAAGTCTCTCCCCCTACAATGGGGGGAGGGGCGGAAAAGACCTGACCTTGTGCGGGTGGGTCTTTTTTTTAGCTGTTGGAGGGTGGGACACTTCCTGTCGTAGTGGATTAGTAGGCTCTGGCTATGTTGAGCATCAAAGACATAATTGATCGCGCCGGAAAGTCTGATAGACATCAATAAGAATCATGGATTCCCCCCCCTACTTTTGGGCAAAAACTACACCTGATGGATTTCCTGGAATTTCCGTCCGTGATCACTGTTTGAATGTGGGATCCGTTTGCCGAGCATTATTAGAGAGGTACAGGCTGAATGATATCCCATCAGGATGGGCCCTCTGGTTGGCAGCCTGCCATGATATTGGTAAGATCTCACCAGGGTTTCAGCGAAAATGTGCTGCATGGCTTAATCTCCGTGGGTTACTTGAGGAAGCGAGGAAGTCATCGTGGATTACAGCGGAAACAGATCACTCCAAAGTCAGCCAGTATACCCTTCAGTTCCTATTAAATGAGAAGTTTGGGCTGGCCCGAAAGGATGCGGCGCTGTGGGCGGCAGTTTCAGGAATGCATCATGGGTCACCGCACTTCCTCGGCCTCTGGAACGAAACCGCAGGAAGATGCGATGATTGGGATGCTCGCCGTCGTGAACTTGCATCAGAACTGGAGCAGCTACTTGGCACGCCTTCACTTCCATCATTAAATCTATCATTTGAAAAACTTTTTTGGACGGCGGGGCTGATCTCAGTAGCTGACTGGATTGGTTCCTCCGAACAGTGGTTTTCGCCGATGCAAAGCGAAAGCACAGCCACCGTTTCAGAGACTGCTGGCAATGCCTCAAAGGCACTGACTGATATTGGAATGAATGCCGGGGCTATTATTCCCAACCTCGATTTCAAACAGCTCTTTGGATTTGCTCCGAATGATCTCCAGAGACAAACTCTCAGCGTCATCACCGAACCGGGAGTCTATGTCATTGAGGCACCGATGGGAATGGGTAAAACAGAAGCCGCACTTGCTGCTTCTTATCAACTCATTAGTCAGGGGAAGGCTCGGGGACTCTATTTTGCACTGCCTACGCAAGCGACGAGCAACCGCATCCACCTGAGAGTGAAGGAATTTCTCCATCGTATTCAGACACAACCCCCACGACTTATCCATGGGGCTTCGTGGTTGGTAGATAAAGAGCTGATGTTTCCTGAGCTGAATGCCGGACAGTCAGACGATCAGAGGCAGACGAATCGTGACTGGTTTGCTTCATCCAAGCGTGCGCTGCTTGCTCCCTTCGGAGTTGGAACTGTTGATCAAGCCCTCATGGGAGTCATTGCCGTGAAGCACTTTTTCGTCCGTCACTACGCGCTAGCCGGAAAGGTGGTGGTGCTGGATGAAGTGCATTCATATGATGTTTTCACAGGTACGCATGTTGAAGCTCTCATTGAGGCTCTATCGCGCCTTGGGTGCACAGTCATTATCCTGTCTGCGACACTAACCAGAGAACGGCGCGAATTGCTATTGCGTAAAGCCCTTCCACCACGCCCCCTCACGCTTCCAGGTCAACGGCCTATTACGGAGCTTACGCCCCCTGCCTATGATCTGCTTGCTCCCCCAGAGCAGTTCCCATTAATCACTGGTGTTGTTGCAGGTAAATTCAATCCACCTAGATCAACCGAGGCCCCACCGTCCAATCCACCGGTAAAGATAAGATTCTGGAATGAGTCCCTAATCTTGAAAGATGCCGTGGCTGCCGCTCGCACTGGTGCCTGTGTTCTCTGGATTTGCAACACCGTAGATTACGCCCAAGCTACCTATCGTGCTATATGTGCCGAACGCCGCGAGGACGACCCTCCTGTTGGTCTGTTGCATAGCCGTTTTCCATTTTTTCGCCGTGAAACTCTGGAAAAAGAGTGGATGAGTGCACTCGGAAAAGACCGAACACATCGTCCTTCCGGCTGTCTGCTTATCAGTACCCAGATCGTGGAACAATCTGTTGATCTGGATGCTGACCTGCTCATTACCGAACTTGCCCCCACCGATATGCTCTTCCAGAGGTTGGGGCGGCTATGGCGGCACTGGAAGGAAGATGATCCTCTTCGCCCTTGTTTACGGCCAGAGGTTTGGATCATTGAAGAATCAATGCGTCTCGCTGATCTTTACATCGCCACCGAGAAAGACATCTGTGAAGCATTTGGTAAGAAAGCCCGTGTTTATTCCCCATACATTCTGCTCCGTTCGTTGGAGCGATGGCACAACAAAGAGGAAGTACACCTACCTAACGACATCCGCCCGTGGCTGGAGGCGACATATTGGGATCGTAATGAGGATGAACGGCCTGGGTGGAACGCGCTAAAATCAGTGCTGCTCCAGAAGAAGCGGGAACAGCAAAGCCGTGCCATCACCGCGCAGAATGTATGGAATATGCCAGTACTGAAGGATGAGGAAGGCATCGGCACGCGGCTCAATCAATGCCCCACATTGCCGTTGATTCTGGCCACACATGTAGGTAACGACACACTCACTCTCTTGGATAACTCAGAGATCAAAGTGCAGTCTCAATATTTTTCCTATGACACCGCAAAAGCTCTTCATCGGAATATTGTCAAGGCACCAGCTTGGTTCTTTGGTCACAAAGAGCACTGTTTAAACCATCTCCCACGAGATGTTGGGGCGATGCTCCGCCTACATATTAAAGGCAGAGTAGAGTTTGGAATTCTGGATGGCACAGCTATTCGGGCAGACAGCATCGACACATCGACTTTGCTGGACTTTCACGAGAACATCGGACTCTCTAGGAAAGCTGGACAATCATCCCCCACCAACGAATGGAACGAATACGACGATGAATCTTACGACTGACCGATGGATCCCTGTGGCGAATGCCAAAGGCGAGAAGAAATTTCTCACTCTTCGGCAGGTGTTTTCTGAGGGATATCTATGGCAAGATCTTGCTGTCCGTCCCCATGAGAGAGTGGCGTTGATGCGTCTCCTCATCTGTATTGCACAAGCTGCACTTGAAGGGCCAATCGAGACCTTGGATGGATGTGAAGATGCTTTGCCTGGGAAGGCAGAGGCTTATCTCATCAAATGGCAGGAGAGTTTTGAATTGTTTCACCCTACGAAGCCCTTTCTCCAGTTTGCTGGCCTGATGAAAGTTCCGAAGGTGAAAAATACGCCCGCCAGCAAGAAAACAGCAATGTCTGCTTATGCTGAAGAAAACGAAGATACCACATCTGCTAGCAAGATGGATTTTGCTTTCGCCACGGGCAATAACACGACTCTGTTCGATCATGATGCGGCAACTGACGATGAACGGCAGTTCACACCTTCGCAACTGGCGCTCATGCTCATCACTTTTCAGTGTTTCTCTCCAGGTGGACGCATTGGCGTTGCTCAGTGGCTGGGTATAGATACCCCAGGGAGGGGGAGTAGTGGCCACGCACCATGCTGCCCTTCGGCAATGCTGCATGCATTTATTAGGCGTGGTTCCCTCTTGGCTACTATCGCTGCAAATCTACTGACCTTTGATACAGTAAATAGGCTCTACCGTCATAACAGTTGGGGAGTGCCTGTTTGGGAGCAGATGCCAAATTCATTTGGCGATGTAGTCTCCATCAACAATGCCACGGAAACTTATCTAGGCCGACTCATGCCACTGAGCCGTGCAATCCTGCTTCGTGCCGATGGTAGGGGCTTGCTACTAGCAAATGGGTTCGATTATCCGACTCCACCTGACTTTCCGCCCGAGCCTAGTGCGAGTTTGTTTAAGAAGAGAGACGACACTGGCTATGCCCTTGTAGGTGCCGGCAATCGAGCCCTATGGCGTGAACTACCTTCACTTGTGGTAGCGCGCAAACTTGGTGAAGCAGGAGGACCTCTCACGCTCAGCACCCTCCGAGACGACCATTCCATTGACCTGTGGGTGGGAGCACTGATGACAGACAAAGCCAGTATACTTGACACCGTGGAGGGAGTTTATTCGATTCCTTCCCAAATGCTGTGTGACGAAGGCCGCCTTGCCTATAAGGCCGAGGTCGAATATGCGGATCAGAAGGTACGCTACGCATTGTCCGAAGCAACCAAGCTCTACCGCCAACTACTGGAACTCAAACCTCAAGCATACCCTGAGCAGGCTGTTGCTACACGGTACTACTGGAATGCCGTAGAACAGCTTCTATGGATGCTGCAGGGCAGCATAGCCGCTGATGGTGGAAGTGAAGATCAGTTGGGTAAACTCAATGCGTGGCGAGCGGCTTTGTGGATGGCTGCTAAAGATGCCTATCGTTCCTCTTGCGCCTTCGACAATCCAAGACAAAGGCGGGCATTCTCACTGGGCCTCCGATCCATGCAATTCATCAAGCAAAAGAAAGATGACCCTTCACCCCCCATCACTCAAACCGCATGAACACCGAAAACTTTAAACCCAACGAACCCGCTCTGATTGATTTCGTCACTGGCCTAAAGAATCGAGATGATCGTGGTACGCTCTCATTACTTCGAGGCACGCTGAGTGATTCTGAAGAGAAGCAAATTAGGGCGTGGCGCGTACTGGCACGCTTCGGCGGCATCCCGCAAGAAGACCCTCACAAGGCTGATGTGGTGAGGACGGTAGCGGGTCTCCTTGCAATGCCAAAGCTGAATCACTCCCCCAGTAAAAAGCCGTTCGGCCATGCCTGCCTGCGATTGCTTGGTGATGAGGAGAGGAAAAACCTGCACAAGGCAGACCAACCTGGCCCTGTTGCCAAGCGTGTACAGCATCTCCTTGCCGCCTCTCGAAGTGAAGTCTGCGCGAGGGTGCGACATCTAGGACGCAGATTGGACAAGGATGAGACCAGTCTGGATTTTGCTCAACTCTATACAGATCTTCTCTATTGGGGTGATAAGGTGAAGGCCCGATGGGCACTCTCATTTTGGGGAGCAGAAGCAGAAGCAATCGAACCTTTTGAGGATAAGGAGGCTAGGCAATGATCGCGCCAACCTGCTATCTGACCCGTGCATTGATCGACCCTAGTACCATCTATTCCCGTGGTCTGAAAGATACTTATGCATGGCATCAGCTTGTGTGGAAGGCTTTTCCCAAACGAGATGGTAAGGAACGTGACTTTCTGACCCGCTTGGACGACAAACCTAATGGAACGCAGATTCTCATCGTCTCGCCCACAGAACCAACACGCCCGGATTGGCTTTCTGGGCAAGACGAGTGGGAAACCAAGGCCATCCCTTCAGGCTTCTTCCAAGTCCGGCGCTACCGCTTTCAACTTCACGCGAATCCTACCGTGAAGAGAGTGATTCGCGATGCTGCCGGAAACCGTAAGAAAAACGGCAAACGCGAATCAATCAAAGGTGAGGATGGCTTGCGCGCCTGGTTGCAACGCAAGGGTGAATCAGGTGGTTTCTTTGTGCTTGAGTCTGCACCTCTGGAGATTTTCTCAGGTGTAAGTCATTTTTCTAAGACCTCAAAGAACTCCCACCCCACAAACGGCACCCACGGCGCAGTTGATATTTCCGGCATTTTGGAAGTGACCGATCCTGTTATTTTCCTCACGAACACCTTTAGTAAAGGCATAGGTAGTGCCAAAGCCTTTGGTTTTGGTCTGTTGGTGCTGGCTCCTGTCTGACTTCCACTCTTACAACAACAAACACCCCATCTACTCAAATACTATGAAACTACTCGAACTACACATTATCCAATCATTCCCTGTTTCCTGCCTGAACCGTGATGACCTGAACTCTCCCAAGACTGCCACATTTGGCGGTGTGCAGAGGGCGCGAGTTTCCAGTCAGTGCTGGAAGCGGGCCATCCGTGAGACAGCCGCTGCTGAATCTCCTGTCTTTGCCGGTCAACGGACGCGATTGATTGTGGAGCCCTTAAGGGAAGCATTGCTTGCAGCAATGCCCGATCTTACACCTGAGGAATCAAAATCTAAAGCTATCGAAATCGCGGACGCTCTCGCCTCTTATGATAAAGAGAATGAGAAAAAGAACGATTCGCTAAAAGTGAAAACCATCTTCTTCACCTCGCCGGCTGAAATCAAAGCCCTTGCAGAAGCATACGCTACAACCAAGGATGTGAAGAAATCCATTAAGGCACTTAAACCTGAGCACCTGAAGGATGCTGCTGATATTTCACTATTCGGTCGCATGGTAGCCGCCGATCATAGCCTCACGGTTGAGGGTGCCGCAATGTTCAGCCATGCGCTCTCCACGCATAAGGTGGATAACGAAATCGACTTCTTCACTGCCGTGGATGATCTCAGCCCTGCTGATGAAAGCGGCTCTGGGCACATGGGAACCACAGAATTCAACTCTGCATCCTACTACCGCTATGTTGCTGTGAATCTCTCCATGCTCGCTGACAAAGATCACCTTGCCTCGATGACTGTAGAGGAGCGCAAGGCGGTTCTCGATGCCTTCATCCGTGCCACACTTGAGGCTGTTCCAGGAGCGCGTCATAACAGCATGAATGCTGGGGTGAAACCCGCCTATGTTTTGGGAATAGTGAAGGACAAAGGGCAGCCCATCCAACTTATCAACGCCTTTGAAAAACCGATTTGTGCCAACGCCAAGAGCAGCCTGCTAGATAGCTCTATAGCTGGACTCAAGGCTGAGCATTCCAAACTAAAAGAGACTTGGTGCATTGAGCTTACAGAAGAAGTTGTCCTACCCGAACTGAATGTGAATGAGTTCATTTCCAAACTCACTGCCCATGTCATCTGACATATCCACCCGAGTATGGCTGGCAATGAGGCTAGAGGGCCCTCTTCAATCCTGGGGTTTTGAGGACCGTTTTAGCCGTAGGAAAACTGGCTCATTGCCAACTAAAAGTGCACTGATTGGTCTCTGCTGTGCTGCGCTGGGTGTCGGTCGAGGCAGTGAGGGGGAGAAGATGTGGCTGAAGCGTCTAAACAAGCTGGAGTGTCTCGTCATAAATACCAGAGAAAGTCACTTGCAACCAATGCGCCGCATGGAGGACTTCCACACGGTACAGAATACCCGTACTGCTGACGGAAAGATCAAAGAAACACACATTACCCATCGCACCTTTCTGAACGACGCTTCATTCGCAGCGATCCTGAGCGGTGATGAGGGTACGCTTAATGAACTAAAAGCTGCGCTGGCTGATCCTGTTTGGGGAATATGGCTTGGACGGAAGGCGTGCATCCCCAGTGCACCAGTGCTTGTTGGCATTTTTGAAACTGAAGATGCTGCATTGAAACAAGTGCTGCATGGTGGTTCTCTCGCCGCTTTTATACATCAGCGTGAAGTGTATTCCTTCGCCGATGGTACAGACACCTTCATGGACACGCCGCTCACATTTGCCGATCCCCGTGAATTTTCTCCAAGACGGGTAAAGCTGGTGCGTAATACTGGTCAATCGTAAGAACTTTCCAACAAGGTTCTCATGCCACTCTTTGAACGCCCGCCTCTTGAAACGCTGGCTCCGGCCAAAGACCGTTGGACTCCGCTTTATCTTGAGCACGGTCGACTGGAGGTGGATGATTCCAGTGTAAAATGGATTGGCTCGGATGGCACATTGTGTCGCATTCCTGTGGCTACAGTGTCTGCTCTGATTCTTGGCCCAGGAACGATGGTCACCCATGCAACCATCAAAGCGTGTGCAGAAAGCAATACGGCTCTCTGCTGGACTGGTGAGGAATCCCTCCGTTTTTACGCCTTCGGGCTCTCACCGAATCATACTAATGATATGCCGCGCCTTCATGCTGAGGCTTGGGCCGACAAGAAACGGCGTACTCAGATAGCACGTGCCATGTTCCGAATGCGCTTTCCTGACTTGGATGTGGCAAACAGATCAGTGAAAGAAATGAGAGGAATGGAGGGGCTAAGGGTTCGGGCTCTCTACGCACAGATGGGGCTTGAGTATGGTGTTACATGGAAGGGGCGAGACTATGATCGGCAGAATTGGGATACATCTGATCACATCAATCAGGCTCTCTCTGCTTCAAATGCTAGTCTTTACTCTCTCTGTGCAGCAGTAATTTGCTCGCTCGGTTACGTACCCAGCCTGGGATTTGTTCATGATGCTGGAACCCTTCCTTTTATCTATGATGTCGCCGATCTTTATAAGCACCTGACAAGTATACCGGCTGCTTTTATGGCGGTGAGGCAGGGAGGGAGTGATCTTGGAGAATCTGTCAGGAAAATCCTGAAACAAAAAGTGGAAGAAAACAGGATTTTACAGCGAATGCCCAAGGATCTAGCAGCTCTTTTTGGCACTAGTGAATCGACACCGACATCGGCTAGCACCCGACCGCCTTCTGCATTGGCATGACTGTAATAATTGCCAACGATACCCCACCGGCAATCCGTGGCATTCTCAAGCGTTGGTTTATCGAGCCGAAGCCAAATGTTTTTGTTGGAACACTGAACCGTAGGACTCGCGATAAAGTGACTGACTATGTGATTAGGAATGCTGTCGGGATCAGTTTCCTGGTGATTCACTCAGATCCAAACTGCCAAGGGTTCAAGATTGTGAGATATGGGGATCCGGACCGAAGGGATGTAGAAATGAGTGGATTGCACCTGATCGCAGAGCAGTGGATTGATGACAGCCTGAGACCATTTTAGGGGTTACGCTGGACATTTTGCCGTCACAAGTTGTTGATAAATCAGAGTTCTCCCCACACACGTGGGGATGGCCCGTCGGAACATATACGGGGCTGATTGATATTTCAGTTCTCCCCACACACGTGGGGATGGCCCGCCGCTGGAACAATTGCGGTCATGATCCTTGTCGTTCTCCCCACACACGTGGGGATGGCCCGACCAAAGAGCGAGGCAACAGGATTTTTGCAATGTTCTCCCCACACACGTGGGGATGGCCCGCAGGGAATAGTAGTTATACTCCTGCTCCTACTGTTCTCCCCACACACGTGGGGATGGCCCGACGGGAATGTCTTTATTCCCCCGATGGCATTCGTTCTCCCCACACACGTGGGGATGGCCCGTCCCGTCTCTTTGCAGAACGCAAGGAGCTTTGGTTCTCCCCACACACGTGGGGATGGCCCGAGTTTCAACAGGGACTCCCTGTGATGCAGCAAGTTCTCCCCACACACGTGGGGATGGCCCGCCAGTCAACCTTGCGGAGCGCAACGGTGAAACGTTCTCCCCACACACGTGGGGATGGCCCGACAACTTAAAAAGGCAGCAACAGCGGCAGGAAGTTCTCCCCACACACGTGGGGATGGCCCGCTACCACTACCGCCTTTGTGAACCGCATTTTAGTTCTCCCCACACACGTGGGGATGGCCCGGAAGCCTTGATTTCTCAACTGTCATTGGACAGGTTCTCCCCACACACGTGGGGATGGCCCGTGCCTTCCAGGTGCGTTGGAAGGCTTGAGCCAGTTCTCCCCACACACGTGGGGATGGCCCGTCGATGGCAACACCGGACTCATCCTCCAGCCAGTTCTCCCCACACACGTGGGGATGGCCCGGTTGGCTGGTTGCAAGTCCGCTCAGGCTCGCTGTTCTCCCCACACACGTGGGGATGGCCCGCTGATTTATGAGCTAGACCTGACAATTTGGGCGTTCTCCCCACACACGTGGGGATGGCCCGTAATCTCTACATATGACATGGAGTGCGATAGAGTTCTCCCCACACACGTGGGGATGGCCCGCTGCCGCTCAGTCTTCAGAAATAGCAAACCAAGTTCTCCCCACACACGTGGGGATGGCCCGCCTCACCGACCCGAACAGTCAGAACTCCTAAAGTTCTCCCCACACACGTGGGGATGGCCCGCATTTCAAAACTATTTTTCCCGCCATTAACTTGTTCTCCCCACACACGTGGGGATGGCCCGATTTGACTGTTTTTAATGTTTTATGATCCCAAGTTCTCCCCACACACGTGGGGATGGCCCGGCATCTTACCAAAGTTCCCAATCTGGGATGATGTTCTCCCCACACACGTGGGGATGGCCCGCACGCAAGAAGGCGGAGGAGGAGGTCGAAAGAGTTCTCCCCACACACGTGGGGATGGCCCGCCTTGCCCCGCGCTTTTTCTTTGGGGGTGCATGTTCTCCCCACACACGTGGGGATGGCCCGCGGAGTCATCGACTCTGGAGACTTTACCGAGCGTTCTCCCCACACACGTGGGGATGGCCCGATTCCTGAAAACTTTTTTTTCTTTCCCCATAAGTTCTCCCCACACACGTGGGGATGGCCCGTTCTCGTTTTTGACGAGACCGTTCTTAACTCAGTTCTCCCCACACACGTGGGGATGGCCCGTGTTCATTGGCTGCTGTCCCTCATAAACACTAGTTCTCCCCACACACGTGGGGATGGCCCGCAGGTCTATTACTCCTCAACTCAATATACAAAGTTCTCCCCACACACGTGGGGATGGCCCGTGGTTGCAAATCCGATTGCAGGGCAAGATGTCGTTCTCCCCACACACGTGGGGATGGCCCGCGTTATCACTCGTATCAAGAGCATCCCCCCTGGTTCTCCCCACACACGTGGGGATGGCCCGGGACAGCCATTATTTTCAGGGACTCACAAATCGTTCTCCCCACACACGTGGGGATGGCCCGCACGAGGCGCAGGCGATGAAATAGGGAAATGGGTTCTCCCCACACACGTGGGGATGGCCCGCTCTCCTCTTTCCACATTCCGGCCTTGCGGGTGTTCTCCCCACACACGTGGGGATGGCCCGTCTCTGTTTTGAATGGCAAAATAACAGTTTCGGTTCTCCCCACACACGTGGGGATGGCCCGGTGATTCCGTGAGAGGAACGGCCTTTGATAGAGTTCTCCCCACACACGTGGGGATGGCCCGTTTTCAGGAATCTTTCGTTGCCTGGCGGAATGGTTCTCCCCACACACGTGGGGATGGCCCGAAAACATTAAACCGCCCCCTCACCGATAACCCGTTCTCCCCACACACGTGGGGATGGCCCGAACCCCAATGCTGGCGCGATTTCTCCCGTTTAGTTCTCCCCACACACGTGGGGATGGCCCGGGTGCATTGCCGACCCCGTGCTGCCAGCTCGTGTTCTCCCCACACACGTGGGGATGGCCCGCATCACGATCTCCCAATCTTTCGGCCTCGTTAGTTCTCCCCACACACGTGGGGATGGCCCGCTTGCGCCTACCTCCTTGGCACATATGAAAAGGTTCTCCCCACACACGTGGGGATGGCCCGGGGATTCCCCCACTCACGATCATTGTTGCCGAGTTCTCCCCACACACGTGGGGATGGCCCGCAGCTTTCGTAGCAGTAAAGGAAAAGCCGTTTGTTCTCCCCACACACGTGGGGATGGCCCGCTATCAAGAGCAAAGGGCAACCTAATCAGGCTGTTCTCCCCACACATGTGGGGAAGGAGTTCAACCGCTGCACTGAGGAGAGTAGGGCGAGATACTAGGTTCATCCTATTGCCCCAACACCCCAGTAATCGTCCCCAGCGCACTCCCCTCAAGCCGGTTGTTCACGAAGATGAAACTGGGCTTGAGTGGCTTTTTGGTGGCGAGGGTTTCAATCGCTCGTCGGCCTTCTGGAAAGGGATCCTGGACAGATTCATAGGGTGAGAAGCTCTTCACCGCCTCCTCATACTTCCTTCCTGGTCGGAGTAGGAATCTTGAAGCAAAGAAATCCGCAGTAAAACTTCCATCAAGTGCCATCTGTTCATCAACGGGAGGCATGAAAAGTCCCGCGCTCTGGGCAGTAGATCGCTTTTGATTGACTCAGCATTTCTAAATTTTCTATAAAAGTCTGTGAAAATAAAACCTCTCGCACTTTTTCTGATCGCAGGACTCTTACTAGCGATTCCTTCTGTAAAGTCTCAGAATCTCTATGTTGGCAGCAATAGCTCCAGTCAGACGACGAATTTCACCTCAGGCACCAACAGCTACGGCAACACCTTTATTGGTTTTACCAACTCAGCTTCCAATAACCTCCTGACAGTTGGTGGCAGCAGCACCGTTCTGACCAACTCCAGCGAACTTTTTGTCGGTTATGCCGGAAGCGGCAACAGCATGGTGATCTCCAATGGGGGCGTGGTAACCGATACCAATGGATGGATCGGCTTTACGAATGGCTCCTCCAATAACTCTGTTACAGTGGGTGCAGGGCTCTGGAGCAATAGTGCCGGTCTGTATGTCGGAAATTATGGCTCGGGTAGTCTCACGATTTCTGGCTCGGGTACGGTATCTGATGGTTCAGCAACGATCGGATACCAATACGGTTCCCTGGGCTTGGCGACAGTGAACAACGGGGTCTGGAATAACCTTGGCAACCTGTATGTCGGATACTTTGGCTCTGGTTCCCTGACCATCAATGGCGGAACAGTCACCAACCTCAATACCTATATCGGTAACATTTATGGCGGTACGGGCGTGGTCACAGTGAATGGTGGCGTCTGGAATGCTGGTGGGATTCTCAGGGTAGGTAATTTTGCTATGGGTAACAGCATGGTGATCTCCAACCAGGGGCAGGTGATGAGTTCAAATGCAAGTATAGGAAACGATCAATATTCCTCCAGCAACTCGGTGCTGGTAACAGGGAGCAATTCGCTCTGGACCAACACTGGGGATCTCTATGTCGGTTATGACGGATCGTTTAACAGCTTGGTGATTTCCAATGGGGGCACGGTGCAAAATGGCAATGGATATTTGGGTACAGCTTTCGACTCCTCCTACAACTCGGTACTGGTGACGGGAAGCAATTCCCTCTGGTCGAATAACGGAGACCTTGATGAAGGCTATTTGGGGGGGAACAACAGCATCGTGATCTCCAACGGAGGCCGGGTGGTCGATTCCAATGGATTCGTTGGATATGGTAATGATGGTAATTCCGCGCTGGTGACCGGAAGTAATTCCCTCTGGACCAACAGTGGAAACCTCACGGTCGGTCAACAGTCCATTTACAACACCCTTGTGATCAGCAACGGAGGAGTAGTGGCAGACGCCAATGGATTCATTGGAAGCTTTAATAATTCCGCGCTGGTAACAGGAAGCAATTCCCTCTGGACAAACAGTGGAAACCTCTCTGTCGGTCAAGAGTACTATGATAACACTCTTGTGATCAGCAACGGAGGAGTAGTGGCAGACGCCAATGGATTCATTGGATATAACTATAACTATCATGGTAATTCTGCGCTGGTAACAGGAAGCAATTCCCTCTGGACAAACAGTGGTGATCTCTATGTGGGTTATGCCGGAAGCGGCAACAGCCTGGTGATTTCCAATGGAGGCGCGGTCTATGATGTCAGCGGCTGGATAGGCTTTACGAATGGCTCCTCCGGCAACTCGGTTTTAGTGACCAACGGCACCTGGAGCAACAGCTACGGACTCTATGTCGGAAATTATGGCTCAGGGAGTCTGACGATTGCGGGAACGGGCACAGTCACTGCCGTTGCAGGGGCATTGATCGGCTATCAAAGCAACTCCTCTGGCTTGATCACGGTGAATGGCGGTTCCTTGATCAACAATGGCAACCTGCAAGTCGGCTATTACGGGTCGGGCAGTCTGAACATTACTGGCGGAAGCGTTGCGAATGTGAGTGCCTTTTTGGGAACCTTTGCTGGGGGAAAAGGAACAGTGCGCGTGAGTGGCGGAGTCTGGACGAACAGTGGGGATCTTGTCGTGGGTAACAGTGGCTCGGGGAGTCTAACCATTTCAAACGGAGGCACCGTGGTCGATAGCAATGGAATCCTAGGATGGAATTCGGATTCCTCTTCCAACTCCGCTGTCGTAACCGGGAGCAGCTCTCTCTGGAGCAATAAGGCGAGTCTCTTTGTCGGCATCGATGGCTCCGGCAACTCTCTGGTTATTAGCAACGCTGGAACTGTAGTCAATGGAAATGGCTCTATCGGACAAAATTCAGGTTCATCCAACAACAGAGTCTTTGTCACAGGAGCCGGATCATTCTGGTCTAACAGCGGCATTCTCTATGTTGGCTATCAAGGTAGCGGCACGCTGACAGTCGCAAACGGCGCGAAGGTATCTGCTACGGACATCACCATCGCCAGCAGTAGCGGTTCCATGGGCACTCTGAATATTGGCTCTCAGGGTGGAAGCGATACAGCGGGAACGATTATCGCTCCCACCATTACCTTCGGCAGTGGATCAGGAACTCTCAATTTCAACCAAAGCGATACCACTACAGTCGCTACCGCGATCTCTAGTGCCAATACCAGCAGCTCCATCAATCAACTCGGCAGTGGCACGACGATCCTTTCTGGCAGTAACAACTTTGCTGGATCGGTCACAGCGGATGGAGGACAACTTCGGATTACTGGACTTCTGACCAATGTCGGAACTCTCACGGTTGGCAATAGCAATACCGGGGGCTCCCTGGTGATTTCCAACGGGGCCTCGGTCTATGATACCACGGGCACCATCGGCAACAATTCCGGCTCTGCTGGCACAGTGACTGTGACTGGCGGCATCTGGAGCAACAGTGTTCTGGTAATTGGAAATTCTGGCACTGGCACTTTAACGGTTGCAAACGGGGGAAGTGTTACTGCAACGGGTGGTATCACGATAGCCAGCCAGGTTGGATCAACTGGCACCCTGAACATCGGCACTCTAGGGGGTAGCGACACCGGTCTTTCCCTTACTTCCGACATTGCCTTTGGCAGTGGCAGCAGCACCCTCAACTTCAACCAAAGCGATTCGCTGACGATCGCAGCCTCGCTCTTTGGAGGAAATACAAGCAGCTCCATCAATCAGCTCGGTAGCGGAACCACTATCATCTCCGGCAGCGACGCGTTTGCAGGAACGGTCACGGTGGATGGAGGTCAACTTGTCATCACTGGTTCGATAGCGAATGTGAATACCGTGACTGTTGGCAACACGAACTCCGCGGCCTCCCTGGTGATTTCTAACGGAGGCTCGCTAAACGATGTCGGAGCATTGATTGGCAACACTGTGAACTCCTCCAATAACTCGGTGACAGTGACAGGAATGGGTTCTATATGGGGCACTTCGTATGCCGATCTCACAATAGGTAATGCAGGTTCTGGCAACAACCTTGTGATCTCCAATGGAGGAGCTGTCGCTGATGGCAGCGGATGGATTGGCTATACCAATACTGCGTCCAACAACTTGGTGACGGTAACAGGAACAAGCTCTCTCTGGACTAATACAGGTGATATTACGGTCGGCAACGCAAGCACGGGCAACAGTCTCCTGATCTCCAACGGTGGAGTGGTGGCCGATGTCAACGGCGTGATTGGCAACATTGCCACCTCCTCCAATAACTCGGTGACAGTGACAGGAACAGGCTCTTTCTGGACCAATACATTTGGTGATCTCACTGTAGGCAATGCCGGCTCGGGCAATAGTCTCGTGATCTCCAATGGCGGAACAGTGGCCAATTTCAACGGCTGGATCGGTAATAATGCCACCTCCTCCAATAACTCAGTGACAGTGGCTGGAACGGGCTCTCTCTGGACCAATTTTTTTAACCTCACTGTTGGAAATGACGGAAGTGGCAATAGCCTGATAATCTCGCATGGTGGAAGGGTTGTTGATTTCTCAGGATCAATCGGTCAAAATGCAGGGTCTTCCAATAACAGAGTCATTGTCACAGGAGCCGGATCATTCTGGTCTAACAGCGGCATTCTCAATTTGGGATATGGAGGCGCGGGCACCCTCACTGTGGCCAATGGAGGACAAGTCGTTGCTAACAGTGGTATCACCATCGCCAGCAGTAGCGGTTCCACGGGCACTCTTAATATTGGCTCTCAGGGTGGAAGCGATACAGCGGGAACGATTATCGCTCCCACCATTACCTTCGGCAGTGGCACAGGGACCATCAATTTCAACCAGACAGACAAAACTACCCTCACCAGCTCCATCTCAGGGGCAGGCTCGATCAATCAGCTCGGCAGTGGCACGACGATCCTGACAGGAAACAACAGCTACACGGGCACCACGACGGTGAATGCCGGTGTGCTACTCGTGGATAACACCACGGGATGGGGAGTGGGATCTGGCATCCTGACGGTGAATAGCAACGGGGTTGTGGGCGGCAGTGGATCCATTGCAGCCTCGGCTATTATCAACGGAATACTTGAACCATCTCAAGGAAGCAGCAATCCGCTGACACTCAGCTTCAACACCAATGTAACTCTCGGTTCCACGGCGACCACCATCCTCAATCTCCAAAGCGCGGGCAGCTATGACGCGATCAAGGTGGGAGGAACGCTGAACTATGGGGGGCTCTTTGACATCCTCCTTGGCGATACTAATGCACCAGGCACCTACCAGTTCTTCTCAACCCTTACCGGAGGAACGAACCTCACCACCAGTGGCTTCTTCAGCTCCGTAGAACTGACCGGCCTCTTCGGAACTTGGACACTCACCGAAAATGGCGGCACATGGAGTTATGACAATGGCTCCAATTCTTATACATTCTATCAAGGATCAGGTCAGTTGATCGTCGCCGCATTGCCCGAACCCTCTGCCTACGCTCTCTTTGGCCTCGGTGTGATTGCCTTGTGCTTTGTGGCAATGCGCCGCCGCATGTCTTAAACCGTACAGATCTGTTTTTTACAAGCCCCGCTCCCTTCACCGGTGGTGGGGCTTTTGTTTTTTGATCGTTCAGTGCTGAGATTGATTTGAAAACTTCGCCGATCACCCTCAAAGCCCATAACCACTGCCTCTAGGAGCCATTGAACCAAATTGGTTCAAAAATAAGCCTCCGGGCTACGCGTCACAAACCACCGGCAGGCCAGCCTCGTCTAGTTCTGTGACCTCTTTGGATAGATCAAAACGGTATGGTGGCATTGGAAGATCTCGGCTGTTCCACCATTTCTGGCAATTTTCAGGTACCACAGCATGTTCCCTCAGTTGGATCTCCATCCGTAGCACTGGGGCATATGTGGGGCTGAAGACGCGCACCTCAGTGAGGAGGCCAGTCTCATTCCTGAGTACCTGGACCAGATACCACTTCCGGTAATTCTTCCTTTCAAATCTTATGCTTGGGAACGCCTCCTTCATCTCAAAGGGGTACATGACAGCCCATTCTCCACTGCACCGCTTGACGCTCCTCTCTTCAATCACTTTGAACATGAAGCGCGTGAAACCATGAGTGAACCATCTACGCAATGAATTGATGCAGATGGTGTGCCCGTTCTTCAGAGCTGTCAGATCTCTTCTGGGGGAATGTTCCAGACTGGCCTCATTACATTTTACAGCCCTTAGCAGCCTTGGGAGCTTTGGAATTAGCTCTGAAGGGCCATTGATGATGGCCATATAGTCAGAGGGTCTCGCCCAAGTTGCATGGAAAAATACGGCATTGCATTCATCCACGAAGTTGCGTAGTTCCTGCTTCGTGTGGGGGTTATCGAAGTGGCTTGGAATGAGCCCCAGTCGTGCCATGAAAGCAGCTGCTGGTGAAATGAAAGAGCCGTAAACAAGAGCGTCGTGACGGCGCATCTTCTTCTTCCAGTCCTTCCTTTTGCGCCGCTGCCTTTCGGTGGCAGTGATATTCGGTTTGAGGATGCGTGCACGACTGTAAGCGGGACTAGCTGTTGGGGGATAAATCATGGTGAGTTTTGCCTCCCCCCCTCGAATGGGGCTGGGATGAGATTTTGCCACACACTTGAGGAGGGCATCATTCCGTTTTGTGTCCCCCAGTAGGTCCCCACTGATCCAGCAAGGGATCTATATCCAATGGAAAAATGCGCATTTTTCATAAGTAATCAGGGGGGCTTGCTGGGCCTACTGGAGACGGGGTAAACCTACTGGGGGATTTTGATTGCACTGATCCGAATCGTAGTCACTGGCGGGTAACACTCGCCGAAAGTTATAGGAGCGTCGTTTAAAATTTCCTTTCCCATCATTGCGGGGTTCATCTCGTTCTGTCCTCTCAATGGTCACACCGTCAACATCAACAACAGGAGAGTCTCTGAAGCATTTTAAGAGGACTAACCCCATGTGTTTTATGAGGGCATCTCGATCCTGCTGATTATCAGACCACCCGGGTATCGGAATGCCCTCTTCTTGGGCCTTATCAACCAGGTCAGTGGTGGTATAGGTGACTTCTTCTTGATTGATCCTAAGAGCAATCTCGCGCAGGAAAGCCAATCCTGGGGTCGAGACGCGTTCTTTGACCTCATCGTGCCCATCCATCAGCGGAGGCAGGCCGAATAGGTTCTGAACGATCCAGTTGGACGAACCCGCCCATTCCCTCTGATCGTGATGGCAGTCAATGGTGGGCTCTCCTGCTTCTACCCAATGACGCAGTACGGCACATATTGCCCCCAAATATTTTCCACGATTTGCCTCAACATGTTTCAGCAAGGACGCCTCTTCCCATTCATGCCAATTGTAACCGCGAGGTTGTTTCCGCAATCTCGTGACGCACATTCTGTTTGCAGTGTCTTCGGTGCTTTCCAGACCGTTACTCGTTGCAAAGAGAACGAACCGGCGTGAATCAACTTCACCCTCTTGACGGAGTGCACGGGCATGGACGAGCCCTTTTGCTGTGACAAAGACCTCTAGGATCTGTGAGACGACTCGCCCTCTTAAATTGTCGAGTTGGACAATGGGGCGACCCTTGAGCAAAGCTGAATTGAAAGATTCATCGAAGCTCCCAACTCCCCCCACAGGTTGAGAGACCATGGCCACCATTTCTCCATAGATCATTGCTATGAGAAGCATCAAGAGCCCTTTCCCTGTCTGCGATTTATCGGCCTCAATCAGAAATATGGGAAAAGCTACTCTTTCCCGAGACCAAACTCCTAACCGCATCATTGGGGCAAGGATGGCGGCTATTGTTCGAGACATGTCAGCTGGTGAAGCAAACTGCCAGTCGCACAAGAGCCCCATCAACATGGTGACTGCTTCGTCGAGAGAAGGAATCTCGATATCCACGTTTTCTGTCACCAGGATTCCGGTAATGGGATCGAACCCTTGTTCCTGAATATGTCCACTCCTGCTCATCGGGGGGAAGGATGTGATCGCCTTAATGCGCGGCAGCAGATTGATCGCATCACCACATGCCATGATCGCTTTCGCGTTTTCTGTACTCATGCGGCGCGGCTTCTCAACCAAACGACCGTCGGAGCGGCCATCGCGTGTTTTTACCCAGATCTCAGCGTGCTTCTCACCAAGACTCCTGAACGACTCTGGAGTGACAGAATTTAATACAGGTCGGTTATCGTCATCAGTGCCAAGCTGAATGAGATCCTTTCCACGAGTGAATAGCACCTGCTTTGGTGCGATGATATGCATCAGGCTGGTGGCGCTAGCTGTAATTTCAGTTTCGTCGCTGGGAAGGTAAATTCTGGGTCTGCCTGATGTTTCCGTTTTATGAAACCGTGGCGGTTCATCACGCACTAGAGGTTCAGCAAATTCAATGGCCCAGCCCTCATCGTCGAGCTCTGGGACTGCTAATGATAAAGCACTCATGATTTTGTATTTTTGAGGCTGTGGAGATGCGCAAGCTTCTCCGGATCGAAGTAATAGACGGTCTGCCTGTTACCGTTGTCTCTCACTCCATCAGGCATCCGAACGAATTGGGATCTGGTGAATACCTTTGGGTCCGCGCCCAGACTGACAGCCAAGGAATAGAAACGGTGGACAAACGGTTCGTCACGCCCGTCGCAATAAAACCACCCGTGAACCGATTTTCCGCCGCTGTGAACAGCCAGAACCAGCGGAGCCTTGGTGCTCAGATGGAGAAGGACAGCGGCCTGCTCATCCAGAGGGATCGGCATCTTGTTGATACTGTCTTGCTCAACCACCAGGAATCTCCTGGCACCAGTGTTGTCCAAGGTGTGCTCTGAAATCCTCCCATCTTTTGTCTTGCCGGTAATTGATGTCATGGGACTCGGCACAACGAGCTGCATCTGGGACAATTGATCGCGAAAAACCTCCCGGTGATTGGTCCGGAATTTAGAAGAAGACCAGCCAACGCAGAGCAACGGATTCTCTGGAAACAGTGCATCCACGATTTGTTCCGTATGTGACTCTTGATCATCAAACCGAATCGGCGAACTCTCCCAGAGGTCAACGAAACCACCTTCCGATGCAATTATGGCTTCACGTTGCTCCTGATTGATTTTCGGCCAAGCTGGCTGTCGATCAACTCGAGATGACGATCCTGGACGCCACTCGCGACCTTTTGAATTTCGGACAGCATCTTCAACCTCGTTATACTTTACATACTGATCAGAGGTGACGGCCTTCAGAATCTCGAGGACCTCCTCCTCACTGAGATGTGCATGTAGAAGACACGCCATCCTGAAAAGCCAATTGTGAAGACCTCCGTTCTCAGCGCGTTGGGGTGGTGATTTCAGTAAATCAATGATGAACTTGGGCAGTGGTTTTTGAAGTTGATTTTCCATAATTACCACCCCTGATTGCGTTTCCGCCAATCCTTGAGCCCCCCTACGGTACGACTTTTGGAAAGTTTCATTTCCCGACTAGCACGGTCACAGCGGAACGAAACTTCTCTTTCACCAATCGCCTCATACAAAGTCTTGAGCAATTCAGCACGTGCGAGTGGTTTTCCATTTACCCCCCTCCAACCTGCCTGTGCCCATTTCTGAAGCTGATCCCCGTCAAGATCATCCATGAGTCCTTCGTTATATGACCAAATGATCACGTTGCAGTCTGGCGCCCAATCTTCCAGCACCATAATAGCGGCGGCCAAAAAGACCGCATCAGCGTTGCGGGCAGGGACTTTTCTCGTGGTAGGTTTTCGTTTATTGTTTAGGACAGTTATCGTGTAACTACCACATCCCTCGCGGCGGTTGAAAGTGCAGTAGATTGAAACTTCAAGCGGTGCTTGGATGATTGCGACATCGAATCCAGATGAGTTATCTCGCTTGATCCACGAATGCTTTTTTTGAGTGCGCTTCATAATCAGTTCCTCTGGAACTTTTGCAACGCCGCTTCCACTTCCGCCCATTGAAATCGGACAGATCGTTTTATTTTGAGGGCAGGGATTCGACACTCGCGCAGCCATTTGTCTACGGTACGAACGCTGACTCGGCATTTGCGTGCAATGTCGGATTTAAGGAGGAGTCCTGGTGACGAATCAACGGGCTCTGATTGTGTAGGGATATGATTTATCATGACTCTATGAGTATCGCCATGAACAGAACCTCCCACAAAAGGGCGATGCTGAGATGAATCTTGCTAATTATAGCCAGCTAGTTTTCCTGCCCTGCTGGTCTACCTCTTCCTTCGCTGTACGGGACACCAATCCTGTTTGCAGCAGCTCTCACTGCCTCCGTTGAGTATTCTTTCCCTGTCGCCTCAAAGCAGAGATTTTTGATTTTTGATATAGTAAAAGGCCAGGAGTCGAAGAAGTCGGAGATCTGTCCCTCTTCTGGTGGATTCTCCTGATTAAATTTCAGGCGAGCGATGAAACCCTCGATAGGAGAGACATCTCTGCCCCTATCTATAACTTCCAAAAGTTCAGCAAACTCACGAAAGTAATTGGGAGTATTCTCATCAATAGCCTTCATCAGGGCATTGCAAAGAGATTGCCTGCTGCAGATTTCATGTGGGGATATTCCTCCCTTCCAAAAACATCGAGTCGAACGTTCTGATAGAATGGTTTCCAAAGCCTCGGCCTCCTCGCTCATGTGATGTAGTTTCCCGAGTTTGGCCTTCTGGTGCTGAAGCTCTGTCGAATCAGTTTTAGAAATCTCTTTGGCGATGCTGTTTTTGTGGCGTGCCATGGTTTTTTGGGGATGTCCTTGCGAGTGTTTGTGGATTGACCGTCAAAGGATCACTCAGATGCGACCACTGATGGAATCAATCCCGATAATTCTGGTGCTGCCTGTACTACTGAAGGCTTTGGCCACGCGCTGATACGTTCAGCGGGATTGTGCCAATAATTCAACCAGGGCTTCCACTCGTTCTCCCATTCTTCATTGGCCAAACCTAAGAATTCATCGGAGAAAACACGTACGCCATGATCCCGAAAAGCCTGCATCTTTTTCATTCTGATGAATCCTTCATCGTTGTCCAAGTCCTTGTCTGGCCATAGGTGCAGAACACCTTCGGGAACCTGCAGATCATCACAGATTTTTTCCACAAGGGAGAGTTGTCCAAAGGCATATTCTCTCCACCTTTCCTGAGTCAGAAATACCCCAGTGTTGATTTCCCGTCCCAATTCCCGTGCCTTCGCCTCGATTCTGGCCAGATTGTCTGCCCTCAGATTAATTGGTTCATGGTAGATGGTGAATGGTCGCAACCGCAGAATCGCCTCAATAGTTGCACTAATCTCAGCTTCCCCCTCGTCTGGGAGAGTAGGGGCCAGAGCAACATAAACATTAATTCCCTCGGCTACAGCCCTCTCAAGGGTGCGTAACTTAACTGCCGGTCCTGGAGCATTTGGTTCGTAGATGGAACTCAGGGTATCATCCATGGTGGGAAGACTCATGCCAAACAAAAGCCGATGTCCGAATGCTTTGTACAAGTCAAAGTCCCGAACCGCCAGAGGGGATCGAGTGAGAATGCGTACATTTAGATCCGACTCGTTTAGAATCAGCTCCAAAGCCCGACGAACGAGCCTCTCTCTTTGACCAGCAAGTAACTGTGTCTTCGCCGGATTTCCAGGAACGGACAGGGTTTGATATGGGTCAGTGGTGGTGCACATCATGATGGCTCCATGTCCGTCGGGAGTGAGTTTACCTGTATCTTTCGCCTTCTGTGCTTTCTTGAGGCTACTCAGAAACATCTTCTCATCCCAAGATCTTAGTAGGCTGAAGTCTCCCCAATGAAAGTCCCCCCAATGCTTCCCTGCGTAGCGTTCCTCTATCCAGTCGTGGGGGATGATCCACTCGTTAGAGTCGCCGCCGAGCTTTGTTTCAATGTTAGTTTCTTGTTTAATTCCTGCCGAAGCAGGTACATAACAAAAGGTGCAGCCATGCTTACATCCCATTCCTATGTTATATGAGAAGTCTGATAATGATTTAAATATAAAATTATTTTTCTCGATACGGGCGGTGTATTCAATAATTTCGTATACAGTTGTGCGAGTGGTCATATTTTTTTAGGAGTTGAAGGTTAAGGCTGCTTTGAGTCTTGGTCGTTCGGAGCTTGGAAGGATAGTGGTATTGTGAGGTGGATTTTGATTCACCTGCCCCTGATCGGGCGGGTATTGGATCTCTGTGGGTATCGGAGGTGAAACCTCCGGTGAAATTATGCTGCTCAGTGGCTCGGAAGGAGTTTCAGCTTTTTCCACCGCTATCACCGCAAGTGACCTCATGTGATCAAACTGCCAGAAGTGAACTGGCTCCCCTCTGCTGCCTGGCTCGTCTTGCTTGGTGGTTCGGGTGATACGCCATCCATCGAGTTCAAGAGTACTGGCACCACGGAGCAGGGATCGCATTAAGAGGCCGAACTTTTTGTGATCGATGTGGAGCAGGTCTGCATCTTCTTCGACGAAGTCGTGGAGGATTGCGATGATCTCCTTTGCCCGGAGCTCCTTTCCAGTTTGACGAGCAACGTCGATGTAGATGCAGATGTTGCGAATTTGCTCGCGATCAGCAGAGCGCAGGAAGTTTTCGATCTGACCATGATTATCCATGAGCGGCGGAAGTCCAAATTGTGTTTGAACGATCCAATTCATGAAACCACTCCATTCGACGCGGTAGCAGCTTGGTGCATGAATACTTGGTCGACCAGCTTCCCACCAATTAGCGATCAGGGATGCAATGGAGGCACGAAGGATGGGTAGCTGATTCTTAATTCTGGAAATCAGTTCCACCTCGGTTTCACTCCCTTCAGGGCGCTCTTCATCTTTCTTTAAGTGGATGAAGAGAATCCGATTGAGCTGATCCGGTGTGAGCTGAACCCCGTTTGAAGTCCCAGTTACGGTAACCTCGTCGAGCTTCACGGGCACATTACCTTGGTAAGGAAGGCGCACCATTAAGTTCGATCTGGCGGTGATGGCAGATTCGAGCAGCTCGCTGTCAAATCCACCGCGCATGTTGTCGAGAGCGAGAACTCCTCCAGCGGCAAAGCCATGACCGATGCTTTCATCGAGACTTCCGACACCTCCTTTGCCTTTCTTGGTCAGGAGTAGCGGCATCACCTCATTGAGCAGACATGCAATGTGAATCAGCAGGGATTTTCCGCTCTGGGAAAAATTTGCCATTACCATCACCATTGGCCTGAGGATCCCTTCTAAGAACCCCATCTCAACCATCGCAATGGTCATGATCAGAGCAACTGCACGCCCACGATCAGCTTCCGATGCGAAGCAAAACCCTTGGAGGATATTCAGAATATTTGCAGCAGCTTCTACTGGATCGATAAGGCTGAGCGTCTCATCTGAGAGGATCAGGACCCCACCATGATCTGGGTGATATCCATGGTGGAGTATTTCGACTTTCCCTTGAGCCACACTCAGAATCGGACGGCGCACTACTTTTCGGACTGCTGGTAAGCTTTCCCTGACTTTCCTGGAGGCCATCATGGTCTTCACCTGCCTTTCGGTGATCACTGTCGGAACTAACCCTTCATCAGACTCCTTCACCAACCGAACATAGCGCTCGATTTCTGAGGCGAATTGAACTGATGAGAGCGACTTAAGATCTAACGAGCCGTTCTCATCTCGCTCAATGTGGCAAAGTTCGCCGTCTTTCACAAAGAAGCGGCGAGTGATGGCCAGCTGGTTAAAGAGCTGTTCTGAAGCTGCCAGGACTGACTGACTCCCCCCAGGCAACTGAACCTGTGGCAGAGCTGCTACCGAAGAGGACTCTTCAACTTCATTGACAATCACCTCCGAAGGTACTGTGACTGAGGAGGGGAAAAACCCGTCCTCAGTTTCTGCTGATATGGGGGCTGCGTTCACAGATCCTCCCCAGCGTTGATGAAACGCTCGATAGAACCCCGCGTTACAAGAACATGACGGAGCTTGAGATTTGCAAGGAGATCTCCACGGGCGATCAATCGCCGGACGGAGCTTGCGTGTATGCCAAGGATCTCCGATACCTCAGGGATCTTGAAGAGCTGGCGTGAACTATTATTCCAGAGACTCTGGACATGAACTGCGATTTTGAATGTAGGATTGGGCATTTGTTGTCATGAGATTGAATTTGCAAATATTTTAAACTACCGCTCATTTGAAACAGGTTGAAGGGATTCTAAATTCAACCTGCAGATCACTTTTGGATCGCAAGATTCTCACAACAGGGGCATGCCCTTCTTAATCAATTCATACCTCAATCTTGCATGAATCTAGACTTCCGCAAATATATTTTTTTATTTTTGAGTAAAATATTTTTCCACAAGCAATCAGGAATTTTCCACTACGTCTTCGCGGGTTCGATTTGAGCTGGAGCCGCTAATCGAGAGGCCATCAGATGTTGATGTTCGGTTTGCACCTGGGCATAAACCTTCAGAATCAAGGCTCCTCCATCCTTGTGCCCCTGCCAAGAGGCGATGGTCTGGGCATCAATTCCAAGTTGCAGTGAGCGGGTGATAAAGAGTCGTCGGAAAGCCCTTGCTGAGTAGTTGGGGTATCCCAATCGCTCGCAAGCTGAAGTCAGCGACTTCTTGGGATCTCTTACTTTGAAGACCTTATCGGATGGCTTTTTTTCTTTTTCACGTTCCTCGTTCATGCGGGTCAGCAATGGGCGTAACTGCGGGTAGATCGGAATCGAAAATTCCGTCGATGTCTTCTTGCGGATGACGGTGATCGTATTGGTCTCAAAATTAATGTCCCTCCATTTGAGGTCATCGCATTCAGCGGTGCCGAGGCCGGCTAACCCCATGAACTCCACAAGATCTGCAGAATCTTTGGCCGTATCGGCCAGGGGTTGAGAGCGGATGCTCTCCACGATGGCAGCAAACTCCGTAAATGAGGGAGTGAGGCGCTTGATGGTGTCCTTCTCCTTTTTGTATTTCATGCCAAGAGCAGGGGATGAGGCTATTGCCTTGTCATCGACGGCGAAGCTAAAAACATCGCGAACCACGGTCACAATGGCATTGTAGCGATCCACCATGACTCCATCATCGTACTGAGCCATGAAGCGCAGGAGGTCGGTTTTCTTGATCTCCGTGATGCGGGTCGACAGCGGCAAAGGGAACTCTTTCTCCATGCGATCAAGTTGTCGATTTTTGTTGTCGCGTGTTTTTTTTGCGCCTCCCAGCTGGGCGCGAAACTCCTTTAAAATCTGCCCCAATGTTTTCTTGCGAGCCTTGACCTCGGTGGTTTCCAGATCCGACTTTAATAGTTTGAGGAGTCTCTTGGCTTCTGGTAGAGAAGTACAAGGGAAGTGTTCCTTCCCCAAGCGTTGCATTATCCGCTCGCCTTTGTGACGGAACCGGGCATAATAAGCACCCGATGACGAATGACGGTAAATACTCTCAGCAGCCTTTTGGAATGCTCCAAATCCTGTCTTGGTTTCGGTTTTCATACGCACCAAACCTAGTCGGGCTAATTGAGCGGGTCAATTGGCAAACTGCAAGAGAGTCAAAAGCTTGATTTTACAGAGAAGAAGGGCAGTTAGCTCAGCGGTAGAGCGGCTCGCTTACACCGAGTTGGTCGGGGGTTCGATTCCCTCACTGCCCACCATTTTCATCCCAATTATTGCACCAGGAAGCTTGTGGTGACTGTGGCTGCCGCATTGTAGTTACCAGTAGCAGCTATATTCGCTGCAAGGACGACAGTTCCTTTTCCGGTGAGTGTGATTTTGCTTCCTGAGATCGTCGCTGGGCCTGATTTTACGGTTACAGTGGCAGGGAATCTGGAACTGGAAGCTGGGGGTGTGATCGTAACTGTTGCTCCTGCTTTATAGGTCTGAGTAGGGATGTTGGCAAAAGCTGAGATGATCTGATTTGCTTTGTTCACAGTTACGGTGTTGGTGGTAGTTGCTGCGGTATAGAGCGTATTTCCAATTTGGTTAGCTGTGATTACGGCTATGCCAGCACCTTTGATTGTTGCTGTAGTTCCGGAAATCGAAATGACATTGGTATTGCCGCAGGCAAAAGTCACAGCACCTCCTGGTGCAGTCGCGCTCAGGGCGAAGCTACCATTGGTTGAGAAAGTCTGTGTGGCTGGCTGCGTGAATGAAATAGTTTGGCTTCCTTTTCCAATGACAAAGCTATCGGTGAATGGCGTTGCTGCGAGATAGTTACTATTTCCCAGTTGCGTTGCCGTAAGGGTGACGGTGCCAACTCCCTTCATCGCGATGCTATTGCTTGTAAAAGTGGCCAGATTGGTTGGGCTTAGCGCTAATACGACTGGTAAATGAGAGCTGGCAGTTGGGGGAGTAATCGAGAAGGGATTCGTGTTGAAGGATCGGTTTGCGATGCCCGGGAAGGAGATGCTTTGTGCGGCTTTGGCGACAGAAAAAGTATTGGTCACTGAGCTCGATACATAGTTGCTATCTGTCGAGGCAGTGCTGGCCCGTAGGGTCACTGTTCCCGCTCCGGTGAGAATGAGTGTGTTGTTGCTGATCACGGCTGATCCCGAGAGAACGCTATACGAGATGGGTGCCCCCAGAAAATTCGTAGAGCTGAGAGCGATAGGGGGGCCTCCATAGGTCTCGTTCGTGAGAGGAGGCAGCAGGATCGGTTCTGGTGAAGGAGCGATCACAAAGGTGTTGGTAACAGGCGTAGCGGGTTTGTAGTAGTAATTGATATTAGCATTAGTCTGAGTATTTGCGACGAGAGATGCCGTACCAATGCCTGTAAAATACAACACATTGTTAGAGGCTACAATTGGGCCGGAACCTCTGGAGACAAGAACGGAGACTCCCGAAGAAGAAGTCGGATAATTGGTGATAATGAAAGCATTTGTCGTGTAGCTCTGCGGTGAAATCTGTGAAAATGAAATGGTCTGAGATCCAGTTGCACTAGGAACTACTGCGAACGAGGCATTCGTGCTCAGTCCGTTTGTATCGGTCGCATAAACAGAGATGCGGGCAAGATTTTGGAGGGTTGTAGAATTCGTCGGATAGGTGACAAAGGATACCGTCAGATTGCTTCCATTTAGCTTAACGGCAAATGCGCTTGGATCAGAACTAACTGCAAAATAAGGCAAGGTCAGGACATTGGTGATAATCACCAGATTGTTGATTGAAACGGTACTCGTATTTGTCCAGTTCTCTAAAGGGATAGTTCCAAAGGCCCCTCCCAAATTACCGAGAGGAAGTGCGGCTATAGCATCTACAACTGACATTCCATTTCCAATGACCTGACCGAAGACGGTAAAAGGAGGATTGCCAGCTGTATTTGTGGCATCGAGAATTGAGGTGTTATTAGCGAGATTGATGAACCACTGATCCGTGGCGCTGTTAGAGTCTGTCCCCACGAGAGCCATTGCTATAGTGCCAATAGTATTGGGGAGTCCAAATTCGCTTGGGATGGCAGGGAATGTCGGGATCGAAGAGAGACTTGTATTAGCTGTGAATCCTCCCCCCTGAATGATGAATCCAGGTACTGAGCGGTGAATGATCGTATTCTGATAGGCCCCCGTATTCACATAGTTTAGGAAGTTGGCGACGGTCTTGGGAGCATTTAACGGAAAGAGCTGAATGGTAAAATTTCCCAGGGAACTGTTCATCACTACCATATTGCTCGGAGCTGATGGAGCATTGAAATTGGTCGCAAGATTCCATGTCATGCCAACGGAATTCGTTGTCACATAATAACCGTATGCGAAAGGATTTACTATTATTGGCTGAGTAGCCTTGAGCTGAGGCATCAGTATTGCAGCTCCGATCACAAGAGACAGAAGGCTGGCAGTACTGCGTTGAATGGGGAGAAGAATACGCTGGCGCATCATTACTGAACTAAACAGCGTAAATCCCAATTCGTCAAACTCCCAAGAGTGCTTGTTGTTACAAATGTTTTGACCTCTGCAACAGGCAAAAGTTTGAGGAGGTAAGCAGATCTTGAGCTAGTCACAGCTCTACCTTGCTTACCTCAATGACTTGGAATCGTCTTCCTTCTCTGTTTTCCCCTACGCTGCCTCGGTGATGAGCTGACGGAGGATAAAGGGAAGGATGCCGCCGTGGCGGTAGTAATCGACCTCGATCGGAGTATCGATACGAACCTTGACCTGGACATCCTGGCTGCTGCCATCCTTGCGGGTGATGCGTAGAGTGATGTCTTGACGAGGCTGGAGATCCTCACCGAGACCAACGACATCGTAGGTTTCTGTTCCGTCGAGTCCGAGTGTCTGAGCTGTGGTGCCCTCATGGAACTGGAGGGGAAGGACTCCCATTCCAACGAGGTTGGAGCGATGGATGCGCTCGAAGCTGGCAGCAATGACGGCTTTGACTCCGAGGAGGCGAGTGCCTTTGGCTGCCCAGTCACGGCTGCTTCCTGTGCCATATTCTTGTCCTGCTAGGATCACGAGCGGTGTCTTTTCCTCAGCGTATTTAGCAGCGGCATCAAAGATGCTGAGGCGTTCGCCATCGGGCTGATGAGCAGTTTCGCCTCCCTCGACTCCGGGGAGCATGAGGTTCTTGATACGAACATTGGCAAAGGTGCCGCGAGTCATGATGCGGTCATTACCACGGCGGCTGCCGTAGCTGTTAAAGTCTTCGGCGGTGACTCCATTCTCGCTCAGGAAGCGGCCCGCGGGGGATTTTCCCTTGATCGCTCCAGCGGGTGAGATGTGATCGGTTGTGACGGAGTCGCCAAAGATACCGAGGGCACGGGCTCCCGTGATCGGCGTGATTGTTCCGGCTTCCATGCTGAAATTCGTGAAGAAGGGAGGCTCTTGAATGTAGGTGCTGGCTTCGTCCCAGGCATAGATGCTGCCGGTCGGTGCACTGATTTCATTCCACTTGGGATTCTGTCCTGCAAAGTCACCATAGAGAGTGGCGAACATTTCTGGAGTCAACGCAGAGCGGAGTGTGTCGCGGATTTCAGCAAGGCTGGGCCAGATGTCGCGGAGGAAGATTTCTTTACTACCCGTACCAATGCCAATCGGCTCGCTCACGAAGTCAATAGTGACACGACCTGCGAGGGCGAAAGCGACGACAAGGGGTGGGGACATCAGGAAGTTGGCCTTGATGTTTTGATGGATGCGGGCTTCAAAATTGCGGTTCCCGGAGAGGACTGCGGCAGCGATGAGGTCGTTATCAACAATGGCCTTTTCGACTTCGGGATTGAGAGGGCCGGAGTTGCCGATGCAGGTGGTGCAACCATAGCCGACGGTCTGGAAGCCGAGCTTGTCGAAGTAGGGCTGGAGGCCGGTTTTCTCCAAGTAAGCAGTGACGACGCGGGAGCCAGGGGCAAGCGAGGTCTTGACCGTAGGATCCATTTCCAGTCCAAGCTCGACGGCTTTCTTAGCCAAGAGTCCAGCGGCAAGCATGACGCTGGGGTTGCTGGTATTGGTGCAGCTGGTGATGGCGGCAATCAGGACGCTGCCATTGCGGATGGTCGTCTTTCCTTCGTGGAAAGGTGTTGTCGTGAAGGAGTCAGGAGAATCGGCTGTCGGACGGTCATTCATCATCTCCTCTTCATCTTCTGAGAGGTTAGCAGGGATGGTGGAATTACGACGGGCGACTTCTCCCTGAGCCGCGAGGGAATCGCTACTTTTGCCATAGCCACCATCGGCCACAGACTTGGTGAGAAGTTCCGCAAAGTGAGGCTTGAGCGCAGGGAGGTCGATTCGATCCTGTGGGCGTTTTGGCCCTGCAACACTCGGCACGACACTTGCGAGATCGAGTTCGAGATCGACGCTGTAGTCGATCTGCCCCTTGCGTGGCATTCCGAACATTCCCTGAGCTTTGAAGTAGTTTTCAAAGGCACTGCATTCGGCCTCGGTACGGCCCGTGGCACGGAGGAAGGCAACGGATTCGCTATCAACAGGGAAGATACCCATCGTGGCACCATATTCGGGAGCCATGTTGGCGATGGTGGCGCGGTCGGGGAGGGGGAGTGATTCGGCACCCTCGCCGTAGAATTCAACGAATTTTCCGACGACCTTGGCGGCACGGAGCATCTGAGTGACGCGGAGAGCAAGATCGGTGGCGGTGACTCCTTCGCTCAGTTTGCCCGTGAGATGGACGCCAACGACTTCAGGAGTGAGGAAATAGACAGGTTGGCCCAGCATTCCTGCTTCGGCTTCGATACCGCCGACACCCCAGCCGACAACGCCGAGTCCATTAATCATGGTGGTGTGGGAATCGGTGCCAACGAGACTGTCCGGGTAATAAACATCGTTTGCATGGAGGACGCCGCGAGCCAGATATTCAAGATTCACTTGGTGGACAATGCCAATGCCAGGAGGCACCACGCCGAAGGTTTCGAAAGCTTGCTGGCCCCACTTGAGGAACTCGTAGCGTTCGCGGTTGCGCTTGAATTCCATGTCGAGGTTGAGCTTCATCGCATCGGCCCAGCCATAATAATCAACTTGGACGGAGTGATCGACCACGAGATCCACGGGAACGAGTGGCTCGATGATGCCAGGCTTGCCACCGAGTCGCTCAACGGCACTCCGCATGGCAGCAAGATCAACCAGGAGAGGAACACCAGTAAAATCTTGCAAGACAATGCGAGCTACGACAAAGGGAATCTCCTCAGGAGCCGGAGTCTTGGCATTCCATGCAGCCAGGGCGCGGACATCCTTCTCATGCACCTTGCGACCATCGCAGTTACGAAGCACGGATTCCAAAACCACGCGGATCGAGAACGGGAGTCGCGAAATGGCCCCGATACCTTGTTCCTCCAAGGCTGGCAGTGAGTAATAAGATGCAGTGGCTCCGGTGGAAGGCTCAAAGCTACGCAGTGTCAGGAACGGGTCGTTGGTGGGCATTTTGGTTAGGTGAGATGGGTGAAATTTACAGACTGAAAGGGAGAGAAACTATTTGAGATCTGCAAGCTTGGCCTGGATTGCAGTAAAGTCGGGGAGTTGTTTCGGGTCTTCGTTAGCCTCGGCGTACTGAATGACTCCAGCTCTGTCGATGAGGAAGGCGGAGCGTTTTGGAACTCCTCCCATGCCAAGGCCGATTTGGGGAAGGAAGCTTTCGTAAGCAACGCCGTAGGCCGTTGTCACGCGATGCTCATAGTCGCTTAAGAGAGAGATCGTGATTCCCTCCTTGGCTGCCCATGCGGCTTGAGCAAAGGGGTTATCCCCGCTGATTCCATAGACGGTGCAATCAAGCGCATCGTAGGCACCAATGCCTTTGCTGATCTCACAGAACTCCGTTGTGCAGACTCCGGTGAAGGCCATCGGAACAAAGAGAAGGAGAATGTTTTTCTTTCCAATTTCTGCCGAGAGAGTGATCTGCTTGGGCCCTTCGGCTGTGATCGTGGAGAGCGTGAAGTCTGGTGCGGGGGTGCCGATGGTGAGCATAGTGGGTGATGGGTATTGGCTATTGGGAATGAGTGATGGAGAATGGGGAGGGATGAAATTTACAGAGAAGGAGATGGAGAGGGAAGACTGGAAGTGGGGGATGGACTTGGAGAGGGTGAGGGAGTTGCAGCAGGATTCGTGCCAGTAGTGGTAGGAATTGAAAGAGCAGAGTTAGTCGTTGTTCCACGAGCAGGCGTCGGCGTTAGCTGAGGAGGGAGTGATGTCATGGGAGTGGGGGAAGGAGTCGGCGTTGCTGAGGGTGTTGGTAGAGGGGTAGGTGTGGGCCATGGTTTTTCCAAGGAGTCCCATGTTTTCCAAGGTGCTGTGTCATTGCCGCCGAACTCTTTCCAAAGAGCGTGGCATCGTTCACTCCAGTGCTGATAGTTGGGGGAGGTAAAAGGCTTCTCTGCTGTGTTAGGGAAAACGAGATAGACGACTGAAGGATGGTCGATGGGGCGAGAGTCAGCGGTTGATTTCGGATCAATCTCACGACAAATGCGGAGCGATGCTTCGCCCATTTTGAAATTCGGCCCTTTATCTCCGACGATGGCGGGGTAGAGAATTCCGTGCGCGATCACAACGGCATAGTCGCCGATTTCCAAGTGCTCCTCGCCGTTATGAAACATAAAGGAAGGCAGCACAATGAAGGGGTCTGCCGTTCCCACTAAAAAACTCCAGCGTTTTAATTCGGCAAGTGTCTCTCTCGCATCGGAGAGTCTCTCTTTTAGCTCTGTCTTCTCATTTTTGGTGAGTGAGCTCTCATCGGAGAGACGGATTTCAATTGTCGCAATGCGATCTTTGATCCAAGGAAGGTAGGGATTGGGATGCTCGGTGGACTTGGGCCAGCGGTAGTTAATCTGTGGTTGGAAGAAGGCGGAAGGTTTTTTGATCTCAAAATTCCGGTCGCCATCGGAGCCATCCAAATCAACATCCATGAGTGCCTGGATGAGAAGGGCGTGGCGTGAAGATTCAGGATTCTCAAGATTCAGGATTGTCTGGCAATCATAGATGGTATCCCGTGGAAGGAGCCGTTGCAGCGATGTCAGATTGGCGCGAAGATTTTTTTCTTTATGTGAAAAGAGGGTGGCAAAATCGGGCGATACCTCGGCATTGGTGAGTAGGTGATCGAGATTTGGTAGCAGCGTTTCAAGATCAAGTGATGCCGACAAAAGATTGGTTGCCGTGATTGCAGCTTTTGGAATCTGAAGATGGAGTTCGAGACGCAGTTCGTAGGAGTTTTCATCAGCCTCAAGGCTTAGTGCCGTCGCCTCGGAGGGGATGCTTTTGAGGCTCGATTTGAGTAAGATGCCATTGAAGAGCCGAGCGGTCTCGTAGTTCTTTCGAGGCAGCAGCGGAATGGGTGTGGCTGTTGGAGTGGGCGAGGGGAGTGATGGGGGCGGGGCTTTTTTGCTGCACCCAGCAAGGGCAAGAATCGTAAAAAGAAACGACAGGAGTGCTGCTCGAAAAAAAAACAAACTCCTCTGATCCTCTTGCATACTTACGCGTAGGCAAGGAATGCCGTCATCACATCCTGCGGAATATCGAGCATCTTGTAATCGGTCGATGAGACAAAGAGGAGGCTCTGATTACCTTTTCCAAGGAGGCTGCCAGAGGAGTCATAGATTTCGTGCTCTAGCGTGGCAAATTTTCGGTTATGGCCGGCGATGCGGATCTTCACGCTGACGGTCTCAAACTCCCGAGTCTCGCGGACGAATTTATGCTCAAAGGAACGAGTTAGAATATAGAACGGGGTATCTTTGAGGTTAAACTTGGGCATCAGCTTATTGAAGAAAAGCTCGCGCGTTTTACCGACCCACATGGCATACATGCCGAAATAGACATTCCCAACGGAGTTGGTATCGGCGTAGGTAGCAATAAATGTATGGATGAACCATTTGCCCTCGAAATGCCCAGCAATATCATGGCCTCCCGTGATGGCATGGTGGGACGGAGTTAGCACAGTCCCGACCGGTGTGAGAGGGACAACAGAGGCGATAGAAGGTTGTTCTAATTCTTCGACATCGGTGACGAAATCCTCGCCGGTGAACGGCTTGATCATCAGCCAGATCACATAACCGAGAGGGAGGAGAGAGGCGAGAATTTGAAAAATCGGCTGATGAAGGAAATAGCCAAAGGCGAAGACCACAACTGCTACCGATCCTATGCAGAACATCTTGATCTGAGGGATAACATTGACCGGGCCATTCATGAAGGCGCGCCCGATAGCTAGAGCTGAGTAGCCAACAAAAAAGGTGGCAAAGAAGATCATGAAATATTCCAGCTCAATCCCCATAGCCGCACCGACGACGGCGATGAATGAGCAGAGGAAAAAAGTCGGTATTGGTGAAGTGATGAGTCGTTCTGGAATAAGGGAAAAAATCGCATGTTTACTTTTGCTGGCATTGCTCTGAAAAAACCACTTAAGGGCAATGTAGCCGCTGTCGAGAGTCGTCAGAATGCACCCAGCCAGGAAGGTGAGATAGGCTCCGAGTAGCCACGGATTGATAGGCTCTGCGCTAAAGACCCTCGTGAGTAGCGACTCTGCGTAAGGATAGCCTGCGAGACCTTTTTGAATGAACTTGCCTCCCCCCCCTTCCATTGCCCAGAGGGCAAGGCTTCCATGGAAGAGAAGAATAGATCCGAAGAGCAGGGCTCCGACGGCATAGGCCGCTGTGATCGAAGTATTCTCTCGGCGAATCTGGATTGCCCGCTGCCATTGCTGGAGATCAAGCCACGGGCCAACAAGGAAACCAATGCAGATAGGAATGACATAGCCCCAGAAGCTCAGATCTCGTGTTGGAAGAAGGCTAGGGCGTTGAAGTCCCTTGAAGAGTGGGGAGCCAAGTTCTGCCACAATGATGACGGCGCAACAGAGGATGAGTGCTAGGAAAGCTGCATGGCTGTATTTGATGCGACGGATGGAGAACTCCTCACCGAAGAGAATCCCAGCGGCGAGAATGATCAGGGCGGTGAGCGGCAGATAGAGTGAATCGGGACGCAGGCCGAGCGGCTGCCACCCATAGCGAATCAGCGCAAAGATCGTGAGCGAAAGAGCAATGATCTGGTAAAGAAAAAATACAAGACGGAAGGGCCTCGACCAGTTTGTGAAAAAAGCCGCGAGGGATTCGGAACCTTGCTGTCGCTTGGCAATGACATCGCAGATCGTTCCGAAAAGAAAGAGACCTAGGCAGTTTGGAATCAGAAAAGTCAGAAGTCCCGTGAGGCCGAATTCCACCGTGAACTGCACTGAGAAAAAGAGGCCAAGCCCCCAGACCCAGGAGAGCGCTACGGTATTTCCCCAGAGGAGAATATTGAGAAAATGAAAACGGGGGGTGGGAGATGAAGGACTGGCCATGTCAGGCATACCCTAGCGTGGGAAGCTGAAGCGTTCAACCGCAATGGCACGGTTCTTGCAATCGGTCGCTTGCACGGGCAAAGTGACACCTTTTCAGACAACATTGAAGATCCTCGACCGTTATCTCCTGACCTCACTTGGTGTGGCCACCGCTATGGGTGTCGCCCTGCTTAGTCTTGTGCTGGTGCTGGGGAATGTCTTCAAGGAGATGCTCGATCTGCTCATCAATCACAATGTGCCGCTCTCCACGGTCTTTGCTTTCGTCGCTTTTGTGCTTCCTTTCTCGATGACCTTCACGATCCCGTGGGGATTTCTGACGGCGGTGTTGCTCGTCTTTGGCCGACTCTCTGCCGATAACGAGATCATCGCCCTGCGTTCGATGGGCGTGAGTTTTCCCAGGATCTTCGTTCCTGTTCTTGGAGTCGCTTTGACGCTCGTCGCGCTCTGCCTTTGGATCAATACCGATGTCGCGCCGCGTGCCCAGTATGCCATGCTCTCTTCTCTCTTCAATATAGCGACAAGCAATCCCGCCTCCATGTTTCAGCCCGATGAAGTGGTCGATCAATTTCCTGATCGTCGTATCTATGTCGGTGGCCGTGACGGAGAATTGATGAAGAATCTCATCGTCTTTGAACTCGATGATAGGGGAGTCCCCTCGAAAGTCATCTTTGCCAAGACAGGATCGCTGACTGCGGACAATGAAAATAGCCGCCTCCTTCTCAAGGTGGAGGATGCTCATTTTGAGCAACGCGATGCACGGCAGCCCGATAATGTCGAACTGATCCGCCAAGGAATCACAATGAAGGAAGGGGTCTTTCCGATGTCCCTCAAACGCCTTTTGGAGAGCCGGAAACGGGATAAGCCTCTCAGCTCCTACACGCTCAAGGAACTCTTTGCCGCACTAGCTCAGCCTGATTGTCCTAAGCGGCTTGGCTTCCAGGTCGAAGTGAGTAAACGCTTCTCTATGTCTCTGGCTGCACTCTCTTTTGCCTTGATCGCTGTGCCTCTTGGGATCACGGCGCATCGCAAAGAGACCTCGATCGGATTCGCTCTGAGTCTTGTGATCGCCTTCGGCTACTTCTTCTTCATCATCATTGCCGACACCTTTCGGAATAATCCTCACGCCTTCCCTGTCTTGCTGATCTGGCTGCCAAATCTTTTCTTCACCGGACTCGGAGTCTGGCTCTTCAGCCGCCTTGCGAGACGGTAGGGGATATTAAGGAGACTTAGGATCACAGATCGCCACTCCGACACTGCTGTCGGCGCAACCGTAGTAAACAAACCACTTGCCTTTGAAGAATACATTCCCCTCGGTGAAAGTAGTGCCATCCTTGTAGAGTCCGGTTTTTTCCATCGGGAGTTCTGGCGTGATGTAGGGCTTGTCAAGACGAGCGATGAACTTGGTTGGATCGTTCTTGTCGAAGAGAGCCTGACCGCCGCTGTAGGTAGAGATGTGGTAGGCGGGATCACCATTGTTATTGGTACCGTTGTAGAAAACGATGATACCATCCTTGGTAAGCATAGGGCGTGGGCCGATTTCGGTAAGTCCTCCGTCGAAGTGTCCGCTGTGGGACTGCATTGTGTCGAGAAGGTCTCCTTTCTCGTTCTCCAAGGGAATCCAGTGGATGAGATCTTCTGAGGTAGCGATATGTGCGCCGTGTGTGCCAAAATACATCCAATATTTCCCATTGATTTTTGCCGCCATCAGTCGTCCATCCTTGAGCTCATGGACAATGGAGGCCGATTTAATCCCCTTGTTCTCCCACTTTGTTCCGGCAAAGGCAGAACCGAGTTTTTTCCAGTTCTTAAGATCCTTGGATGTAGCAAGGCCGAGGCGGTATTTTCCTCCTCCTGGATATTGTGTGTAGGTAAGAATGTAGGTGCCGTCTGGCGACTCTGCGAGGCGAGGATCTTCACATCCTCCATTGGCCCCGCCACCCCATTCCCACGGTTTCTGATCATCATTAGCAGGTGAGAAGACTGGTGCTGGTTCTGTCTTGAAATGGATCCCATCTTCGCTCTCAGCATAGCCGATGCGTGAGCAGGAATTTCCTGGGCCTTCCTGGGCGCGATAAAGGACGATGACCTTTCCATCCTTCACCACAGCGGCGGGGTTATAGACCCAGGCCTTTTCCCAATGAATCGGTTTTTTGCTCAGAGGGCAGTCGAAGACTGAATCGCGATTCGGTTTAATGACGGGATCTGCCGAGGGGCGCAAGAAGGGACCGATGGCCCATGACGGAAGTGCGTTGGTCGCGGCCAGATTATACGCAGTGGGATTGGCGGGAGCATTAGTGACTGCGGAGTTAGTGTCCGCTGCATGGCTACCCACGGCGAGGGCTACAAGCAGAGAAGGGATTAGGAGGGTTGTATGTTTCATAAAGTTAACTTTTTAAAATGCTTTTTTTATTTTATAGGAGCAATGGCTGTTCCAACAAAAGTATCCGCACAGCCGTAGTAGAGGAACCACTTGCCGTTAAATAGGGTGAGTCCCTCAATAAAGGTAGTTCCCTGCTTGTATTGGCCCGATTTTTCCCAAGGAAGTTCTGGCTGGATAAACGGACGATTGAGTCGAGCGATGAGCTTGGTTGGATCTTTGGCATCATATAAAGCCTGCATGCCGGTATAGACACCACCTGCCAGACTCGGATCTCCATCTTTTGTCGGATTACCATTTTTTGCATTGTAGAAAACAATGATTCCCTTGTCGGTTAGCACGGGGCACGGGCCGATTTCATCCAGATTGCTATCGGGGAAAGTGCGGCGCGTATGCATGACTTCGAGAGGCTTCCCATTGGACCCTTCTACGGGAACCCAGTGAATGAGATCATCGGAGCTTGCGAGATTCACACAACCCTCACCGAAATACATCCAGTATTTCCCGTTGATCTTAGCAGCTACCAACTTACCATCCTTGATCCCGTTCACAATGGCTGCCGATTTCCTCTGAAGGCCGTGATTGTCTTCGTACTTCGTTCCGGCGAATGGGGAACCATATTTGATCCAGGTATGGAGATCTTTGGAGCTGGCCAGACCGATACGCCAAGAAGTTTTGGTTCCGTGAGGATACTGGGTGTAGGTCAGATAATAAGTGCCATCGGGCCCCTCTGTGATGCGTGGATCTTCACATCCGCCAAACCATTCCCAATCTTTCTGATTGTCATCAGATGGATAAAAGACTGGCTTGGGTTCCTTGGTAAAATGAATGCCATCATTACTCACAGCCAGTCCGAGGCGAGAAGTCAAGGAACCAATTCCTCCTTTGCTCGAATCATCCTCCGCACGGTAGAGAAGATAAATTTTCCCATCCTTGACCACTGAGGCAGGATTGAATGTGTGCCTTGCTTCCCAATGAATCGGCATCTTCCGCATCGGACAATCGAAGAGGGAATTGGTATCGGGACTGACGACCGGCTGGGCATTCTGAGGTCGAACGAAAGGTACCAGGGCCCAATCAGGGAAGATATTTGTGCTGGCGGCAAGAGCGTTTGTCGGAGTTGCCGATAAGAGGCTATTGGTTTCAGTTGCTTGGCTAGTGGCAGCGAGCAGTGCCAGTAAGCAAGGGATTAGAAAGCGTTTTTTTTTCATGAATTCTGAGGAGGTTGTTGACTGGGAGAAGGAATGATTATTATTAAAAAACTTTCTAGTGAGAGCTTTCGGTTGTCACGGAGTAAGGAAGAGCGGAGTCGGGCAGCGTCTTGATTTTTGGCTTAGGCCCCATCTCCAAGAAAAGCTCTCCTCCTCCCGTAATCTCGGCATGGCTCATAGTTACTTTGTTCTGTTCCTGGCCGTTGAAGGTGCGTTTCTGAATATAGACATTCTCGGGACTATTTGAGGGAGCATTGATCAGCAATGCCTTATTATCAGGAAGGTGGATCGTGACTTTCTGGAAGACTGGACTCGTCACGATATACTCGGGCGATCCTGGGCAGAAGGGGTAGAGACCGATGGAGCTTAGGACGAACCAACTTGCCATCGAACCGGTATCCTCGTCTCCGCAGAATCCTTTGTTTGATGAGTTGAAAAGATTAGCGCAGGCAAAACGAGTCCAATACTCCGTTTTCCACGGTTGACCTACCGCCGCATAGAGATAGGGAATATGAAATGAGGGTTGATTGCCAAGAGCGCATTGTCCCATTCGGAGCGGCACCATTTCATTCATCTCGTGGATACCACCCCCGTAGCCTCCCTTCCCATAATGAAAGGTTGGAGGTAGTGCAAAGAGTTGATCCATTTTTGCGGCGAATTTCTCGCGGCCACCAAGCAGAGCGGCAAGACCTGCCGGATCATGGGGTGCAAACCAACTCGACTGCCATGCGCCCGACTCACAGTACGGGCCTCCCCAAAGGAATTCATCAAAGGGTTCGATCCATTTGCCATCCTTGTCTTTCGCCCGCATGAAACCGACCGTCGAATCCCAAAGGATCGGATATTTTTTGGAACGATCAGTCAGGGCATTTTCTGTCTTGGTGTCACTGAGAGCCTTGGCCATCTGAGCGACGCACCAGTCGTCGTAGGCATAGTCGAGCGTGCAGGAGAGACAATACCGGCTACCCTGCGGCGTGACATAGCCGTATTTTAAATAATCCCCCATTCCCTGCCTGGTATCGCCCCCCTTCTTGGGAACCTCGAAGGCGCATCGCTTGAGGTATTCGTAAGCCGTCTTGGCATCAAATCCCTTGAGCCCCTTCACCATAGCGTCGGCAAAGATTGCGGCACAATGCTGTCCAATCATCCCTCCTTTGCCGAGGAATCCCGGGTGAGGCCACTCAGGAGGGGCCCATCCCTCCTCCACGGTGGCATTCACAAACCCTTGAAGGATCTCTCCGGTTTGCTCAGGAAAGATCAGAGTTGTCAGAGGAAATGTCGTGCGAAAAGCATCCCAGACCCCACTGTCTCCATAGAGCACTCCATCGTGAATCTTTCCATCATAGGGGCTGTAGTGGATCGGCTTGCCTGTGGCATCCAGTTCATACAGACGATGGGGGAACATCTGGGCGCGGTAGAAGCAACTGTAGAAAGTCTTCTTCTGATCCTCCGTGCCTGTGACTTCAATCTTGCCCAGGTTTTGATTCCAAATCGTTGCGGCTCGTTGATGCACCGCATCGAATCCTGCTGCCGTTTCGTTCTGGAGATTCTGCTTTGCCTGATCCCAGCTGATAAAGGAGTTGGCAACTTTAACGATCACCGGATCATTGGCAGAAACCTTAAACTCGACGAAGGCTGTGATGTTTTTTGGATCTACCTTCGGCTTGGAGGGTTTCGGCGTTGCTGTGGCCGTAGCCAAAGCAGGCAGTTTAGGTGGCTGTGGCGTAGGTGGCAGAGGAGGAGGGATGATCCCATTTGTGCTAAGATCACGATCCATCTGAATGACGAAATAGGAGGTGAAATTCTCAGGAGCCCCGCCTGTTTGGGCATGACTGATAAGATAGATCGTGCGGCCCTCGACCTTGAACTCTGCATCCTTAAAGGCATTCAGAATCAGCCTTCCTGTCTCTCCCTGATGATAGGAAATACGGAAGATACCGCAGCGTTCTGTACCCGTGAATTCGACGGTGATCGGATTATTAGAAAGATCCACCCGCTCATAGTCAGGGCGGATGATGGCTGTATTCGTATTGTATTTGGTGAAGAGTTTCTTAGGGTCACTGACCAGATCTCCCGACTGAGGCATCAGGCTGATATAACCGTAATCCCCTTCCCAGGGACTTGGTTGATGCGTGGCGCGGAAGCCATTGATTTTTCCGTTGGGAGAAAAGAAGCAGGGGTAGGCATCATTCTGCATCGACCAATCGAGCATTCCCCACGGCATTCCTGTTAGCGGTAAAGTATTGCCACGCGAAAACGCATATACTGAATCAGTTCCCTGGAGAATATTGACGAAGCATAGTAGATCATCCTGAGTTATTGCAATCTCAGCATGAATGAACCCCTGAAGCAGACAGGCCGAGGCTAATGCCGTAAAGGTGGAGAGTCGGGAGCGTTTTTTCATGGGGGATTAAATAAGCGAGTTCCTAGTAAGAGGATGTGAATACCACCGCAAACTTTGCATTCAGACACGGTTTGTTAAAGACAAGGCCGAGTCGGGTGAAGGTATTACCGAGTTCTGTAATCGTCTCGGGTTTGATTGTATAGGGAGCGGAGGAGGTGATCTTGGCCGTTAGCTTCGCCTTGCCGATGCTGAATTCAATAGTGTTGTCATTGAGTTGTTTCCAGGTTCCGTGAGTGATAAGGGCATCCTCAAACGAAGTGGGGGCGGAGAACAAGACCTCGTCCGTGATCGTGATGTTGCCTGCACCTTTGCGATTATACACCATGCTACGCGTCAGCTTTTGCAGTGCAGCTACGGCGTAGGCGGGCTTCATGTTGATCGCAATTTGATCGCGCTCTGCCGTGAAAGATGTCGAAAGAATCGTCGGGTGAACTTTTGTGGCATCGAGTTGCAACTGACCACCAATCACAGGAACAGGGTGGCCGTAGGAATTGAGTAGCTTGTGGTCGAAGCGTTTCTTGGAAAATGTCGAGGCATCGTAAAACATTGGCCCTCCTGGATCCCCGGTCAGCATATTGTCTCCGATGGCAATCTCATAGGAACCGACATCGTTGTGGCTATGGGAAAAATTTCCTCCGGCCTTGATTCCGATGCCTAGACCGCCCTCCGCAGCAGGACGGCAGGAGAGTACGCCGACACTATTGAAAAAGAAGCGCAGCGGATCTTCACTTGTTTTTCTTATGGCCGCGGTCATCACACAAGGCGTGGGTGCGATGTCGATCATGCTGTCGGCAAGTCCACGAGAGTGGGGGGACGAGGGCAGATTCAGTCCAAGAGAGAGGGTCTCGTTGCAGTAGGAGAGAAGCTTGGAATCAATCTTGGCACCGAAACGGCAGTCAGCAAAGGGAGGCAATACTGTAGGGCCGATTCTGAATCTCTGGGCGTAGAGAATGTCCGGCACGACTGAAGGATCGGCGAAGAGGTCGATTTTCCCATCCGTCGCATGGAGGATTTCCTCTCTCAGAAGGGCATAATGCCCGAATCCGTATCCCCAATATCCTCCACCCTCAGTGCAGTAGCCGTCGGGGGTGAAACTTGCGAGGTAGTATTTCGAGTAATGCTCTCCGAGAGCAATAAAGAGAGCCCGTGTTTCCTTGTCAGGAATTACGCAGAGAGCTGCTCCCACTGCACCGGAGAGACAGACAGGATTCCAGTTATTAACCTCTCCTCCCTTGGAACCAAGCCAACCACACGGTTTTCCTGTTGCAAGTGTGCGTTGCAACGGATCAAAGACGCGTTGATCGAGCTCTTTCAAAAGAAGTTGTCTTACCTTCGGATCGAGCTTATCGCCGAGAAGATAGAGCGTTTCAGCCAGACGAAGGCCGAATGTCGCCGCACCGAGATCAAGGAAGTAGTCCGTGCCGTGATGGGAGGTCAGATTCTTATCATGCGCCGGCATTGTCCAAGTTGGCTCCTTTGCATATTCGGAGAGTATCTGATTGATAAGAGGTAGGAATCGGCCCTTATCCTCCAAACACTCCGCAAAGACCAAGGCAGGCAACCAACCGTGGCGTGCATTTTCCATCTTCTCTCCGCGTCCTCGCCCCCCTTTTCTTGAGAAATCGAGGTAATCGTCATCATTCCATCCAGGAAAAGATTCGCTGAGGCGTTTCTCAGCTTGACCGATAAACTTGTGGAGTTCGGCGACCTGTTTGGGGTCAGTCCAGTAGGCGCGATCACTGATCGGCTTGCTCAGGCCGATGCCATTCGGCTGATCTGTAAGCATCGTGGCAATCTTATCTATTCGTTTTTGATCCAACTCACCAAGTGGATAAGATGCCAGTTTGGTAGAGATCTTCTCTGTCGTTTCTGAGACCGCAAGTAAAGAGGTCGCGGCAAGAGAGCAAAAGATTAGCAGGATTTTCACAAACATACCGGAACCCGACATATCAGGAATGAGCAGACTCTGGCTCGATACCAAGTTTGTGCTGCATTTCTTCCAGTGAGACACCTTTGGTTTCAGGAACAAAGAGTTTCACCCAGATGAGTTGGAGTACCATCATCCCGCAGAAAAAGGAGAAGACGATACCTGGGGCGAAGGCCGTCACCATCATCGGGAAAAAGGTGGTGAGAAGTGCCGCAAACATCCAGTGTGTGAAGCAACCGAGCGTCTGTCCCTGGGCGCGATGGCGGTTGGGGAAAATCTCGGAGATGAAGACCCAGATCACGGCACCCTGGCCGACAGCATGGGAGGCGATGAAAGCAAAGATACAAACAGGCACGATGCCGTAGTGGTGGGTGAAGAAGGCCCAAGCTGTCAAACCGAGAGAAAGGATGTAGCCAAATGATCCTATATAAAGGAGTGTTCGGCGGCCTAGTCGGTCGATGAGAGAGAGACCGACAAAAGTGAAGAGCAGGTTGGCAATACCAATGCCGATGGACTGAAGGAGGGCGGCCTTTGCTCCGAGCCCTGTCATTTCAAAAATGCGTGGGGCAAAATAAAGAACGGCATTGATTCCAGAAAGTTGGTTGAAAAACGCGATCAGAATCGCAAGGCAAATGGGGACACGCAGCCGCCAGCTCCAAAAATGGGAGGCAACTTTCGTTTCAGCCTGAGCCGCTGATTGGATCTCATCAGCATATGCCTTCTGCTCGCTCTCAGGCATTTCTGGCTCAATGAGTTTTAGAACACTCAAACCCGCAGCAAGATCCCCTTTCTTACCAATGAGCCAACGAGGACTCTCGGGAAGACCAAAGCACATGACGGCATAGATGAGGGAAGGAATGGCGGCAATGCCAAGCATCCAACGCCAGTCATTTGCAATTCCCATACCACTAATCGCTGCGTTAGAGACATAGGCGATGATGATGCCGAAGACGATATTGAACTGGAACATGCCGGTCAGTCGTCCCCGAAATGCAGCTGGTGCGATTTCTGAAATATAGAGCGGTGCCACAATCGTGGAAATTCCGATACCGAGTCCGCCAATGAAACGAGCGGCAATGAAAAGCTCCACTCCGTTGGCAAAAGCACTCCCAACCGCTGCAAAGATATAAAGAAAGCCGATGAAGATGAGCGTTGGCTTGCGGCCAAAACGATCCGTTGGCCAGCCCCCAAAGAGTGCACCGAGCACCGTTCCATAGAGGGCTGATCCCATGGCGAGACCATGCATTGCAGGAGTCAAACCCCAGATATGTTGAATGGTTTTTTCCGCACCCGAGATCACCACCGTGTCAAAGCCGAAAAGAAATCCAGCTAGTGCTGAGGTGATGGCCCAGAAAAGGATGCGGGCATTCATGCGGCCATCGGAGCGAGATGTGGCCGTTGTTGCTGAAGGTGTGGGGATGTTCATGGGGGGAACTGTTTTTCGTATTCGTGCTATGGGGTGGTTGATTGAGGGGGCGTGCTTTCAGAATCGTGAGCAGGAGCAACTGATGATCCAACAAAAGAATCGGAGCAACCGTAAAAAATATGCCACTGGTTTTTGAAGAAAACGAGCCCCTCGATAAATGTGGTGCCCCATTTGTAAAGCCCCGTTTTTTCCCAAGGAAGTGTGGGAGTGATGAAGGGCTTATCCAGACGGTCAATTAGCTTGGTTGGATCTTTTGCATCAAAGAGAGTCTCCCCCCCGCTGTAACCGCCCTCTTCATAGGAAGGATTGGCATCGGTGCCTTTTTTATTCACCCCGTTGTAGAAGAGGATGATACCATCTTTCGTGAGCACCGGATTAGGGCCGACTTCAATAATTAGGTTATCGAAATAGGTATTCAAACGGGTGCTCATCACGCGGAGGAATCCTCCTTTACTATCTTCGATAGGTGTCCAGTGGATGAGATCGTCAGAGGTGGCTGCAAAGATGCCACTGTCTCCGAAGTACATCCAGTATTTGTCATTGATCTTCGCCGCTACCAGTTTCCCATCCTTGAGTTCATTGACGATAGAGGCTGATTTTTTCTGAGCGTTTTCCCACTTGCTTCCAGCAAAAGCACCGCCGCGCTTCGTCCAGTGTTTGAGATCTTTGGAGGTGGCGAGGCCCAGGCGATATTTGCCTCCATTGTACTGAGAATAGGTTAGGACATAGAAGCCATCAGGGGATTCCGTAATACGCGGATCTTCACAGCCTCCGATCCGATCACTACCAGACCATTCCCATGATTTCTGATCATCATTAGTAGGGAAAATGACCGGAGCGGGCTCTTTCTTAAAATTCACTCCATCCTCACTTTCTGCATAGCCAATGCGGGAGCAGGTATTACCAGGCCCTGCCTGAGAGCGATAGAGCACAATGATCTTCCCATCTCTCACCACAGCAGCGGGATTATAAACCCAAGCCTTTTCCCAAAAAATCGGCTGTTTGCTCATCGGACAGTCAAAGACCGCATTGGTATCTGGCTTAAGAATACCTTGTCCATCATTCACGCGAGTAAAGGGGCCGATCGCCCACGCAGGAAAGTTGGTGCAGAGATTATTCGTCGGTAACGGCGCGAAGACTGAAGCTGGTATATTGGTGTCTGCTGCAAACGCAGGCAGCACCATAGCCGCAAACAGGCTGATGAAGGGAAGCATTGTACGAGCGATTTTCATTAGTTTTTTAGGGGGAGTTTTGGTGTTTCTTGAGAGGAAGAAATAGGAAGTTCTAACGATCCGATATTCCAGCCTTCGACCCCGATGATTGGTGACTCGGATAGGGAAACGGGACATTCGACCGTGATCTCTTTTTTCTCTCCTGGAGGGAGGGAGAAGTAGTTGTCGCTATAGAAACAGGGACGCACGAGAGCCTTCGTTTTAGGATCGAGCACTTTCACGCGGAGGAAGAAGGCGAGTTGCTTGCTGCTGTTATCCAGCGTCACTGTGATGAACCTCTTTCCATCTTTTATCTCAGAGCTGGTCGTTACCTTGATCTGCGTTGTCGGCATTTTATTGAGTGCTGAAAAATCCCCCTCCGCGCCGTAGAGCATTCCCGCTTTGGAACGCCAGTAGATCGTATCATCGACAACCTTGTTTTTCCCATCCAACAACTGGAGATGGATGAAGTGAACATCATCGAGTTGGGCATGATCGACATTCGGAATGAAGAGCACACCGATCTTGGAACTCTCCGCCGGAATCGGCATCACATCGGTTGCAATATAGGTTTTCTTTGACCAGATTAGGCTCCAGTCGAGATTACGAACTTCCGCAATCACCGTATGTCGCTGGGTGATCGGTTCCAGGGAGTTATTCACCGCCGTGACATCATTGGCGCGGTAGTTGTATTGGAGTGAGAGAGGTTTATTCGCCCGAGCCATGTAGTAGAGGCCCGAGGTAGGTTCGAGCGAGTAATCGTAGATCCGGGCACAGAGTTGCGGATGCGTGTTATTCACCGTCCAGAGAGCCCAACCCGTGCTGAACCGCCCATTTTTATCAAATTTCTCCCGTTGCCAGAGTTCGCCAAAGGCCCGGTATTCCATGGCATTGAGAAGCTGTCCCTTGAAGGCGTAGTTATCGACTCCGGTGCGGCCAGCCAGATCGGGTTTGGAAAGGTCGCCAAACTCCGCGCATCCTTCATTGATCATCTGATAGATGCGATGGAAGCCACCTCCATCGAGGTAATCGCAATATTCTTTATCAATCGGGAAGCGTTTCTCTTTGGGAAGAAAATCCTCGATGGACTCGGCGACAGGGAGACATGGCGCGCCTGATTCGTCACAAAATCCTCCGAAGAGACCAAGCGGGCCGGTTCCATGAGTATGGATATTTGTATAATCGTAGTAGCCGTCGATGTTCTCCCAGCAATACGGGGAACCTCGTTGGCCGATGTCTTGAGAATTACCACTGTATCCCCGCGTACCATCATGCTTTTTCACCATCTCAGTCATGCCGGGGAGTTTGTCAGCCCCTTCATTGCACCCAACATAGTTGAAGACACAGGGGTGATGGCGTAAGAGCAGAATATAATCGGCCCAGTTATCCAGCCATGTCTGGCACCAGAATGGATCGGTATTTGGCATTTTCACCTGAGAGCAGAGCCCTGACTCCACCCAAACCATGATGCCATATTTATCGCAGAGATCGAAGAAGGTATCTTCTATCGTCCCGCTGCCACTCCAGAGGCGAAGCCAGGTAAATCCTGCCTGCCGAATCATGCGCACCTGCGCCTCATCGCGTGCAGCGGTCTGTCGCTGCATAATGTCCTGCACCCAGTTACCACCAGCCAGAAACATCTTATGCCCGTTCACCCAATAGACGGATTGGCCCAGCTCCGGTTTATTCTCGATGGAGCGAATACCGAAGTTCTTCGTCACTTCTGTTCTAGTCCCAGATGAAGTAGCAAAGGTGATTGTCATCGGGTAGAGAGCCTGATCTCCAAATCCCGCAGGCCACCAGAGCTGCGGATTTTTTACCACGAGCTCTGGAAACTTCTGCCAGCTCATGGAAACATCGCGGGTTTCATGGGGAGCGAGTGTCACGCTTTGTGATGCTTTCTGATCGGCAAAGGCGACAGTCAAACTTCCCGTTTGTTCCTTCTCGGTGCTGTTCGCGAGGATCGTTTTGAAATTCAGATTCGCCTGCTCTTTTGTTGGCACTCCCTCCGTGCTCATGAAGGAATCGCGAATATCGACCGGCCCTGTGGCATAGAGCGACACATCACGAATGATCCCCATGTTGCGATCCCTCGCACCATCAACCATGGTGAAATCCCAACCGATCGTCTGATAGATCGTCGCGGGAGTCAGGCCGATGGAGGGGAACTTAATCCCATCGCCAGCGCAGCCATGTCCCTTGGGAGTTCCCAAAACCATTGGCGGATCAATGCGAACTGCCAGCGCATTGCTGCCTGATTGCAGCAGATCAGTGACATTGAAAATCCCGCGTTGAAATGCTCCTGTGATCTCCCCGAGCTTTTTCCCATTGAGAAAAACCGTGGCCTTCCAATTGATCCCCGCAAATTTTAACCAGACCGTCTTGCCTGAAAAATCAGCAGGTTTTTCAAAGGTAGTCCGATACCAGTGAGGTTTGGTGAAAATGCTCTCAGGAATACTGGCATCAGGAATCTTGCCTCCATTTACGGCACCATTTTTATCATAAGAAACCTTGTTGTTGATCCCCACATACGGATCGGGATAAATCTCGGCCTTCACATAGGAATCAAGGAGGCTTCCAGGCACAACCGCCTGCATCCATTTTTCCTTCAACTTGAAGTCTGGAGCGGAAATATTCTCACCAGAGTCAGTCTCCTTGCTTGAGGAAATCACCTGCCAATTCTGAGAGAGAGTCACCGGTGTCGGTTCAGCGGCCAGAGAGATGGCTGTTGCCGCAAGCAGTGGGAGCAGCATGAGGGGGGAGAGTGCTTTCATCGGAGGATTCTATTCAAACTGAACTTTCCAGGAAATGGATTTATTTTCTTTGCTGCTAATAATCAGGGTGACGAGGTTCTCTTCGGCGGTATTGGGTTCTAATGTGGCGACGGCATCTGTTGCGGTTGCCTTGATGACGTGGGCCCCGTTCTTGGCAAGAACAATGCGGAATGCCTCCCCTCCAACGACCTTGGCAGTTCCGGAGAGAGTCTTCAAAGACGCATCCCAGTTGAGATCAGAGAGATCGACATACCCCTGCATGAGATGGCGGTTTGTGGACAGCACCTGGGGGCGATCGAGAGCTTCTCGTACCGAATACATACGGGCTTCGCCTGGGGCCAACTGCTCACTTAGAACCGCATTTCCTGAGAATTTACCCACCAAGCGGTCGCTCCAGAATTCATAGACGAAGTAGTTCTTTTCAGGATTCAGCCCAAGCGATCCCGTGGATGCTTGTTCACCGCTGAGAGGAGCGGAGATCGTGACTGGGGTTTTTTCCTGATTGTAAAATGTCACTTGCTGCCAATGGTCATCCACGCGGAAGGAATAGACTTTCGGCGATTTCGTCCCTGTGAAGGCATCTACTGGACGGGCACTTTGCGGAGTGCTGTGCATGGGAAATGCTCTCCCAATATCATGAATCACCTCAGGCGAGAGCGTTTCCAGGGATAAGGCGGATTCGATACGACCACTGGTGACATAGAGCATGGTGATGAGTGCTTGGCGCGGGAGTGGTGCCAGCGGAACATCGTTTAATCGCTTGCCCGCAGCATCAAAAGCGACGAATGACTTGCTGTCAGGATAATACCCCATTACGACACGGTTTTTATACCATCGCAGACCGCAGGTGGAGGCCATCCCTTGCTCCCATTTGTCGGAGTCGCTCCAGACGCGCTGCATATCTACAATCCCAGTCGTGACATCGAGACAGTTTCCGCCGAGTGCTCTTTCATGAATGAGTGCATTGGGCCCAAGTCCGTCGCGACAAAGTTGGAACCAAGCTCTATAAGCTGAGGCGGTCGTGGCATGAGGATCCTCAAAACCACCCTCGGGACGCCATGCAATATCGGGATAATCAAACTTCACACCAGAAAGTCCCGCTTCCTTGAGGTGGCCCCAGACCTTATGCATATGCTCCTGAAATCCCGCAGAGCTGGGATCGTAGGTGACGAGAGGATGGACATGCAGATGGCGGCGGTGCAGCAAGCTGATGTCCTTGTGCAGCATGTAATCAGGATGAGTCTCAGCAAAGTCGTCCGAAGGCATCCCGCATTGGAAGTAGGTCTCCACATGACCGCCTCGCTCATGCACCGCATCTATGAATTTTTTGAAAGTGTCGTAGGGAGGCGTAAGATGGCCATATTTTGCCCAATGAGCATCATCCCACCATCCCTGCTCGGTGTTGCCATTATCCACCCCGCAATAGGTGTCGGGTTCCAAGCGAACGGTCACTGGAATGGTCTTGAGCATTCCTTTTGTCACCGCGACATCCATTTCCTTCACCAGTTGATCCGAGGTGTCCCGATGACTAAACCAACCGCATACAGTCAGATTATTGTAGGTATTCGGGTGAGCCTTTGTCGCGTCTCGTAGGGTTAGACCATAGCTCTCCAAAGACTGGAAAGGATCAGCCGTGGAAACATCCACATAGAAGAGATCGTTGGGTTGATAGGTTGTTCCGGGATCAACCAACCGACCAACTGGATCAACGGCTGCAACCTGTGCTGTAAAATCCTCCTTCTCTTTCCATACTCCACGAGGGCGTGCCCAGACGGTCTTCCAAGTTTGCCCGAGATCAACCCCCTTTGTATCTGGATAGGTATCCCAGAGTTCGTAAACTCCGATGGCTGCATACTTGGCAAAGTCTTGATAAGTCAGCCCCCCCATCACAAGGCTGTGGCGTTTTCCGTTGGCCATGCAGGTGAAGAGAAGACTGTTCTCACAGGCGCGGTCATACCCTTCCTTAACCTCGGCTCTTGTTGATCCAGCAGCACCATTGAGTGTCTTCATAGCTGTTTTTTTCTGGCCAGGAAAAACCTCCCCGCCGACAAGCGGTTGGAAGCTACGAACCCTGATCGCATAGGAGCGGTGATTGACGATCCCACTACCCAAGGCAACAAAGCTTTTGTCAGCGTGCAGGGTGAAGGTCGTGAAATATTCGCGATCATCCTGTCGTTTCACCGTCAGGGTAAGCATCGTGCCATTTCCTAGTGCGTCGGCAACTGCATTGGTTTTCCAGCTCACCTCCTCATGAGGATCGAGCTGACGAGTGCTGAAGGTTTTTTCTGGGTTGCCTCCCAAACCATCCACCTCGCCGTGTGCGTGAGCGATGGCTATGGTTCCATCTTTCGCATCAACAACCGAATACGAGGCATCCTTGAGATTGATCTCCACTCGTACCTGGGAGTTGGCCAGGGTCACTCCATTCGTCGATTTTTCGACACTGACTGGAGAAGCATCTGCTAGTTGAGCTGAAGCAAAAACATTGAGTGCTGTGAGTAACAGAAAGAAAAATGCTCGGAGAGGGTATTTTTTATACATAAGGAGAGTGCTGATAGAGGCTTTACTTTCCGTTGATTGTCGTGGATGTCGAGGTCAGTCCATCAGATTCCGCAGTCACAGTGATCGGGCCGCTCTGACCGGGTTTGGCCTTGATGATGACAAGGGCGAGGCCATTGAAGGCTTTTCGTTCAGGCAATGAAAAGGTCGTGAGATCGGTGGCATCGCCGTTGTCTGTGGCAACGATCTCACCTGGGCCGGAGATCGAGAATTTGATGAGATTCATCGAGCGAGGAACTAGCAGTCCTTCTTTATCGGCCACGGTGACGATGACGAAGCTCAGATCCTTGCCATCGGCTGCGATCGTGGAGCGATCAGCTTTCATGAGGAGCTGTGTTGCAGGGCCCGTGGTTTTGACGACATCTTGCGCCCACACTTGGCCATCTTTGTAGGCGATCACCTTCAGCTCACCTGGCTGATAGACGACGGCATCCCAACGCAGGCGATAATCAGTGAGGGCTTTCTTTTTCCGTCCCAGGGATTTGCCGTTGAGGAATAGCTCGGCTTCATCGCCCGAGGTATAGACATGGACAGGAATGATCTGGCCAACGCGCTCGGGCCAGTTCCAATGAGGCAGAATATGAGCCATTGGAAGATCAGGCCGCCAGTGAGCCTGATAGAGGTAGAAGCGATCTTTCTTAAAGCCTGCGAGATCAATGATTCCGAAGTAGCTACTACGCGAGGGAGTGCGATGCTTAGCAATCTCCGAAAGCTCCTTCTCTGCTGCGGCTTTGGAGGCTGCATTATGGAAGTTCAGCAGATTGGTGGGATCAGAATTAAAGGGAGTCGGTTCACCCAAATAATCAAATCCCGTCCAGACGAATTCTCCAGCAACAAAGGGATTCTCCGCCTGAGACTTAAATTCTCCGTCTGGTGTCCAAGTCCATCCTGGCCCATAGAGATCGTAGGAGCTGACCTGAAAATTCTCTGTCCCTCCTCCGGTTGTTTTGCCCTGAGCTTTACGGACTGGATTTTCCATAACGGGGCTGAAGGGAGGCTTTGGTGGAATGGGTTGATTTTTTGCCTGAGCTTCTTTGAGGAGTTTTTCATACTGCTGATCTGCCTGCTTCTCAGTTTCAAAAATATACTCGCCGCGAGAACTTACTGTGGAGGCCGTTTCACTCGCAACCAGAGGAATGGTGGGATTAGAAGCGTGGAACTTGGCGTAGCCGCCAGCCTCATAGTTCTGTCCCATTACCCCTAATGCTTTCTGAATTCCATTGTAACTTGCTGCGCCAGTATTTGCCCCTAGAACGGTGGGACGCGTGGGATCTTCTTCTCCGGCGATTTTAGTTAGCTCCGCTGCAATCGTCGGCCCGCTTGTTCCATCGCCCAACTCCATGAGTTCATTGCCAATACTCCACATGATAACCGAAGGATGGTTTCGGTCGCGATGATACTCAGCGCGGAGATCCTTCTCATGCCAATCATCCCAAAGCCTGCTGTAATCATTGGGTCTTTTCCCTCGTTTCCAGCAGTCAAAGGATTCATCCATCACAAGGATTCCCATCTTATCACAGAGATCGAGCAACTCGGGTGCGGGGGGATTGTGGCTCGTGCGAAGGGCATTGCATCCCATCTCCTGGAGCATCTGAAGCTGGCGTTCCGCTGCACGCAGATTAAAAGCCGCTCCGAGGGCACCGAGATCATGGTGATTGCAGACACCGTTGAGAGGCACGCGTTTTCCATTCAGGAGAAATCCATTGTCTGCGGTGAACTTGATCGTGCGGATGCCAAAGGGAGTCTCGTAACGATCTACGATTTTGTCACTGACGGAAACTGTGGTGAAGGCCACATAGCGGTTGGGAGAGGTGGTGCTCCAGAGCTTGGGAGTCGGAATTGAACCTGAGGCTTCGACTGTTGCAGATTGGCTCGGCGCAATCGTCTGAGTGGCTGAGGGGAGTGTTGCCACGGCTTGTTCTCCTGCTTGGTCATTGCTTCCCAGCGCATACACTGAGGTAGCAACGGTAGCCTTCACCGATTTGGGACTCTCATTCTGGATAATGGTCTTCAGGTTGACGGTTGCGGAATCGGCTTTGATCTCAGGTGTCGTGATATAAGTCCCCCAGTGGGCCACATGGACGGGGGTAGTCTTGGTCAGCCAGACATTCCGATAGATCCCAGCCCCCGGATACCAGCGTGAGGATTTGTCGTAAGTCTGCGTACGGATGGTGATGACATTCTCTCCACCGATTTTCAGATAAGGGGTGAGATCGAAGTGGGAGGAGCTATAGCCGTAAGGCCATCCTCCAACGAATACCCCATTGCACCAGACCATCGGATAAGACATTGCCCCATCGAGTTCGAGGGAGATTTGTTTTCCTGCATCGGAAGCAGGAATTGTGAAATGTTTCCGATACCAGCCAACTCCGACAAAGGGGAGTTTGCCAGTTCCTCCGGAAAGATTGATGTCAAAGGGGCCTTCGATGGCCCAGTCATGTGGGAGATCGAGCTTCCTCCACGCAGAGTCATTGAACTCAGGCTGGGTTGAGGCAACCGTTACCCCAAAATTTTTCTGCTCTGCTGTCAGGCCATTGGTTGATGATGCAATGATCGCCGCCTTGACCTCTGGTGTCTTGAGATAATCAAGCTGATCGCCTATTCCCGCAGGATCGTTCTTTTGGAAAAGCCAGTCAGTGTTGAAAGAAGCTCGCTCGCGAGGGGCGAGGGATTGATCTGCGTGAAGAGGCCCTGCTAGAAAGGCAGAAAGAAGCAAGAGGCTGGAAAGGAAAATTTGCGGGGGGAACATGGCGCGGATAATGATGAGGAAAATAATTATCTCCTGACTTGCCACTCTCCATCCTTGGCGATCTCGATGGTCACTGACACGCCGTCGCAGGTAGTCTTAAATGAGGATTTTTCTGCGTCCTGTGTCATGGAGGTGAGGTCATCAAGCTTAGCAAAGTCCTGATCCTCGGGATGAGGTACGACGAGGAGATTGAGGTATGTAGGCTTGTTTGCCTTCATTGTCACCCGTGCATAGGCGGTGCGTAGATCGGTATCGCGCTGGATGGCGCCGGAATTTCTGCCTCGTCCATTGGGAATCACCTGCTTGCCGGATTGCATTCCCGCCGGCCCTGAGAAATAGACGCTCATGCCCCTGCGGTATTTTTTTGAATCGGATAGGTCGCACGAGACAAAGGCACACTCCCCACGCGAGGAGAAGCGATTGGCTCCTTCGCCGTCGATCGAGTACATTTGCCAGAGAGAGAAGGCCGAGCGGCCATCGGCAGAGGCTCCCGGTAAGATGTCATCGCGAATGGCGAGTGCTCCTTCCTTAGTCAAGACGATCTGGCGAACCAGCTTCGAGTCATAGGTGCCGTAGGCCGAATACTCAATCCGCGCATGGCAATCCTCTCCGTCGCGATCTGCCTGAGCGTTCTTGAGCACTGTCAGCAGGGTGCTTTGCTCAATGGAGGTCCAGGTGGTGCCTGATCCCAGACGAAATTGTGCAGAGGGTCTTGCTTTTCCCTGCCATTTCACATCACAGAGCAATTCCGTGTATTTCTTAGGATCGAATGACAGCGGCTTGAATGTCCGAATCCCGCACCCTTGGCCATCATTGAGGATCTGAATGGCTTTGGAGCTGGGGATCTTTCCCTCCGTCACGGAATGTCCATTTCCGCTCCATTCTGCCTGGGCGAGATCGCAGACAGGCATCGTCTCACCAGGCCCCGAGAGCCTCATGTTTTCAAGAACAATGCTGGAGTCGCTGGTTTTCGCTCCGTGATCGGTTCGCAGCGTGATTGCGTCAATACTGGTGCTCCCATCAGGCTTGGTGAATCGGTTCGCTGGAATGGAAGCAGTGCGCCATGTGCCTTCCTTCCACTGCGGATCAGGCTCCAAAGCATCAGGTTCTCCAAAGACGATCTGATTTCCCCGACTGGCCCCGCTGATGTAGCGACCATATTGGTAAAAGAGGGGGACATGATCCGACTCGTAGTAGGCGATGGAGGCAGAGAATTCTGGCTCGCAGTGATCCCCCTGGGAAAGGAGATCCATCAGAACCATCGGGGCTCCTGGTGTGAGCGAGGGGCGCATAATCAGGAAACCAGGCAGATTCGTTCCCATCAACGCATTGCGATTGAATACTCCTGAGATGAAGTCAGGTGATGCTGTTTTGCTGCTTACGGAGTGGAAGAGATCGAGTAATCCCAAAGTGAGGCATCCCATGAAATGGCTGGCCGAGCTTGGATTGGTGGCCCGAATGGGGCCTGCTGCGATGAGTTGTCCGTAACAGCGATGCGCCACAGCCGCGAAGGAGGGATCGTGATAAAGAACGGCGGTGTATTCCAAAAAGAGAGGCGCGTAGTTGTAGCCGTTGGGTGAGAAGTAGCCACTGCCCCAAGCTGGCAGATAGCCGTTTGGTGAAACTGCTCCGGCAAAATTGATGAACATCCGGTGGAAGTTCGGTGACTTGGCAATCTCCTGCTCCCGTCCCAGCTCATGGGCGATCAGAATGAAATAGGTGAGGGAGACACCGTAGTAGTTCGAGGAATCGGTGTAGAGATCCCCCTGCTTAAGAAAGCGAGTAAAGGCATCGCTGACCTTTTGTGTGGCGGAGACCGCCTCGGGCATATCGGGGTAGAGTTTCTTGGCCAGCACGCAACCATACATTCGTGCTAAGTCCTGATTCCCGTCGCTCGGCGGGAATTTTTTATTGAGAGCAGAGACTCCTGCTTGCGTGAATTCCTTGAGAGCAGGCTCCCAGGCAGGATCGAAGCTTCCTGCCTCCTTCAGCATTAGAGCCGCCTGGAGTGTCTCGGGAAAGCCAAAGGGGTCATGAAACAAGGAGTTGTGATTGGCAAATTCGATGAGCATTCCAAAGAGATCATGGGCTCGATCGAGATAGTGACGATCCCCAGAAACCTTGGCCAACCAGCAGAGCCCCATCACCGACTGCCTCGTATCGGTATTTTTGAATTTTTCAAGATCTCCACCATTATTCTTCACAACACCATGAGGCATAAAAAATCTATCGATGCTGGTGCCAATGAAATCTCGGTAGTAGACCTTGTAGTCGGGCGTGCCATCGGCGGTGTATAGTGCCTTTGGATTGGGAAAGGGATTTTCTCCGGCACTCTTCTGTAACCACGGCTCTGGGAGGGTTGCGGCAGATGTTGACGATGAGGCGGCCTGAATGTTGATCGTCCCTGAAGAAATCAGGAGCAGAGCAACGCAAATAAAGCGGGGAAAATTTTTCATAATGAGATGCGGAAAAATTTACTTGATCGTGATTTTTAAGTTCTCTCCTGCGGTTAGGGTAACTTCCGTGGTCAGCGAGATTATGGCCTGATGTTTTGTAAATGAGACCTGTGTGGGAAGCGTCGTATTGTTGAGTAACACAGAGACGGTCTTTCCGTGGAAGCTCTCCGCCGTGTCGAGAGAGATCGTCTTCAGTCGCAGCGTTCCCCATTTCAGGTCGAGAGAAGTGTGCAGACTAGCTGCATCCGACTGCAGCGAGTAGGAGCCCCATCCCTCGGCTCCGCTGAAGAAGCATTGGAATTTCTCTGGAGTAATCTTGGGAGTGAAGCCGATGCCTCCCTCTGGACCATTGTAAGTGAATCCGCTCAAGGCCAACAGGATGTTCCAGGTATGCATGGCGCGGCTGTAGTGCTCGCCGCCCTCGATCTCATTCCAGGGATTGCGCTTCACCCCATCGTAGCGATCATTAACCGCTCGAATGACAGTCAGGCCATCCTGAAGGAGCCCTTCGTTGATCATGTCGCAGGCTGCTTCATATTCCAGACCGGTCCAGAGATCGTCCTTGTCATGGATGTTCTCGAAGGGTTGCCGGGGAGCAAGAGGCCACGCTCCGTTCACCAGTCCTGCCTCACCAGGGGCACCGAGCGACCGGTTTTTCGGTGGGTAGAGTGCGTAAACAAAGGAAATATCGGGTGTCCAGTTGTAGCGGAAGATACTCTCTGCCGCACTGTGACAATGCTTGGGCGAGAGGATGTAGCCAAGGTTGAGCTGATGGGCCCAATTTTGTCCAAAGATCTGCTGGGCATCACAGGCAGTAGAGACAAAATAGTGGGGCTCCCCTTTGTCAAAGGCCTCGATATATCCCTTTGCATTTCCCTGCTCATCCTTGGAAGAGATGACACCGTTATCAGGCCCCCATCCATGAAAGCCGCTTGGGTAGAGGTGGACGAAATATTCCCCAGTCCACATTTGCTCATCCATGAACTTACTCCCACGCTCGAAGAGGGCGTGGTAGCGGCCAGCAAGTTTGGGTTCACCTTCCACGCGGGCCATTTCCTCGGTAGCGCGTAGGGCGGCGAGATAGAGCGATTCATTGTAGGGGTTTGGCCCATACCACATCGGATCCCACATGGTCTGAAGGCCCTTGAGAACGCCTGTGGGTTCTAGCCCCCGTCCTGCGCCATCAAGGAAGATCTGATAACCGATCACCTGCTTGGCCTTGGGCCAGATTGTGTCGAGGAACTTCCGATCAGGAGAGTTCAAGTATTCCCGATAGAGCTTCAGAACATAACCGCTCTGGGCATCGGAGGCATAGGCATTACCCGAGGCAGGAAAAGGGCCATCATGACCACGGTAATTGATACGACCCGAAGTGGGATCGAATCCGTAAAGTGGATCGAGATCCTGTTTTAGGCGGACGGAGCGTTCCAGCTCAGGGAAGAGCTTCGCGATTGCCGTGACGAAGTTATAGACATGACCGCAGGTGCCCGGGCAGAAGTTTACTCCTTCGAAGGCATAAAACCTACCGTTTTTCCAGAGACTCACATTATCGCAAGCCAGCGTGGAAACAGGCATCAGAATACGGTTGGCCAACCAGTAAGGAAGTGTGGTGTCGAAGTAAGTGTCGCGGAAGAGCTTGGTATCGTGGTAAAGGCGGGCAAAGTTTCCTCCGACATACTGTGCGACATCAAAGGCACTATGATACCAGTTGTCATAGATGCGACCGCTCTTGTTAAGGTTTGGAAAATACCAGCTCACGAGGAATGTGGCAGATCTGGATTCTCCGGGAGCGAGACTGAACGAGGAACTCACCGCGCCGCCGCCAGGCTCTGCGGGGGGAAAGCTTCGTTCCATGGATGGGGGCTGCGTAGGGTTACTTAAACTTTCCTCCTTGAGGTGTTGTAGAAAGTCCACGGAAGAGGTGCCGTTGACAGAAGCTGTTGCTTGGGGATCAAGGATGCTAAGGCCTAGATTGCCGAACTGATTGTTTCCATTGCCTCGTGGAGTGGCATTCTGAGATTTTTTGGGAAGCGGTTTGGCGGAATCGGTGGTCGCCAGAAGAACTCCGGTGACATTGTCACCGCGCATGACACGGTTGATTCGTTGTTCGTTTTTCTGAGGATACGAGGCGTTCTGGAGCCATCCGCTGAGCGTGATGTCAAGAGGTTGCGAGGAGGTGTTCTTAACGGTGTAGCGCAAAACTACCACGGGATTTGCCGAATCGTGCACATTCATCGGAACAAAGGGAGAGAAGACCTCGGACTGGATGGTGACTGGGAGGCTGTCTGCTTTTTTGCGATAATCCAAGGTGGCGATTGGATATTCGCCGATGAAGTGGATGTCGTCGAAGTCTTGACTGTCGAGTCTCAGAACGCTGGGGGCGGCACCAGGTTGCTCGATGCGGATTGCAAAGAGATGATCGACGGGTTTGTCCGGTTGGGCGGGTTTGAGATAGCGAGCACCAGTTGAAAACCCCAGCCCCCCGTTTGGTTGCGGAGACTTGTTGAAAATCCACCAGGAACCAAGTGTGCCATCGCCGCAAATTTCTATCTGTCCCGCTCCGATCCCGCCGCATGGCATGGCGATATATTTCAGCTCCGCGCCAGAATAACTCTTCCTCTCTCCTTTTGCGGTGAGCGAGGCTACCCAGTTTGGATCAAGCTTCTTGTCGGCTGGAATGTAGGGTTTATAAGGAGTTGCCGATTCCGAACTCTGCAAGGTCAATCCTGGAGCAATGAATAGTGCGCCCAGCAGAATGAGGCGGTAGAGCATGATGAGAGTGTTACCGTTTTTTATATCAGAGAGGCGGGGAATACAGCTTCTACTCGTAAGTGTAGGTGAAGGAACTCACATCAATGAAGCCTTCGGGCTTGAGTTCATTCCAGCAGAAGAGGCCGAACTCCACGCCACGCCAGTGATACCAGGAATTTGTTCCAAATTTCTCGCCAATCGGAATGAATTTTTCGCCATCGGTGCTGTAGAAAAATTGGTAGATGTTTTTTTGATTGCTGAATCTTAACCAGACTTTGTCGGTCGTGAGTGGAACTCGATCCTGCATCTTGGCATTGCTGTAGGCGCGGAGGAATCGTTGGTTATTCTCCTGAACGACCTGAAGCATTCCTTGATTGGCTGTGACAACACAGAGACCGGCAACCTGACCATTGGCCATGTGAGAGATGTCGATACAGGTCGTGGCCTCACCGGATTGATCTCCCATGACGCGTTGCAGGAGAGTGTTACAGGCCATGTCAAAGGTGTGTCGCTCCGGTGTATCGAGGCGATCTTTTTTGGGATTAGAAGCGGGCTTGGGGGATGCCTGCGGACTTGCCGTGGCCGTCGGAGTAGGCTTTGGCGTGGGTGATTGCACCGGCACGGAAGCATAAAGGCGGAGGCATCCTTTGTGCTCGGTGAGCGACCATTTGTCGTTGCGCGGTGAGTGATTCCATTGCCACTGAAGACCGAGTTGAGGGGAGCTGAAGTCCACCTCGGTCTGAGGACGAACGATCGGAAAGCCATTGATCGGCTTTTTCCCTTCTAACACCATTTTCCCCACACCATCTGGCTGCACATCTCCCAGGATCGGCCAGTCATCGATCCAGTGCACAGGCTCTAGGGCAAGTGTTCTGCCGACTCCATTGCTGAAGACGGCCCAGTGATGGAGATAGTACCAGTCACCCTTCTCAGTCTGAACCAGACCTCCCTGAGCGGCACAGTCGCCTTCCTGCTTGGTTCTGCTTTGGCAGAGTCGATGGATTTCATAGGGGCCGTAGATATTCTTGGAGCGCATGGCCAACTGCACACGATTACAATCGGGGAAATTCTCGCAATAGAAGAGGTAGTAGTAGCCATTGATCTTATAGAGTTTGGTGGCCTCGCAGAGATTTCCCACATGGATGATGGTGCCTTCGTCCTGGTTACTACGGCCATCGGGCGAGAGTTTAAAAAGATAGAGGTCGTAGCTTGTTCTCTTGTCGGCATTTTTCCCATTGCGGGCAAAGCTCGCGCAGGAGAGATACATCTGCCCATCGTCATCCCAGAAGGGGCAGCAGTCGTCAAAGGATTGTCGTTTGAAAACCTGATGCGCTGGTGTCCACGGGCCAGCGGGATTCGTCGCCGTACTCATGTAGAGGCCATGCGAGGCATCGAGGACGAATACCCAAAATTTCCCATCATGATACCGGATCGCCGGAGCCCAGACTCCTCGACCATACCCCTTCATGACATCGGGAGAATATTCTTTGTCAAAGTCAGCTAGATCCGAGATTGCGTGTCCGATGATTTGCCAGTTCACCATATCCTTGGAGTGGAGTACGGTGATGCCAGGACTCAGCGTGAATGTGGAAGTGACGAGATAATAATCGCTGCCGACCCTGATAGCATCGGGATCGGAGTAATCCGAATTGATGATCGGATTCTTAAACGAGCCATCTCCCTGATCTCCCCAGGAGAGAATTTTCGGTATCTCTGCGTGAAGGGCTTGGAGAAGAGTACAAAAAACTAGACAGAGGAGAAGGAAGGAGATGCGCTGGTACATAGGAGTAGCTACAGTAGGTGATGAAGGCTGAGGTGTTTATTTTTTGCAGGAGAGGTAGCCAGGCAGGTGTAATATTCACTCCCTCCGTAGTAGAGCCACCATGTGCCCTGATAACGAGTGAGGCCATTGAAGAAAATACAGTCTGCAAAGCTGGAGATGAGCTTGTGAGGAGTCTCAACGGTGAAGCCGTTTTCATACGGATATTTCTTCTCGGCAAAGAGGGGTGAGCGAGGGAGAAAATCAATAGGCTTGAGCAAATCCTTTCTGGTCAAAAGCAGTTCTCCTACTGCATAGAAATGACCTGTGTGGGCTCCTCCTGTGAAGAGGATGATATTGTCTGGGTGAGCCGTATCGTAATCGGCTAGGGCAAAGCAAGTCTCATCTCCAGGCATCCGGTTTGGATTTTTCTCCGATCTCCAATGGATCATATCGGGGGAATAGGCGATGAGATTATCATCAAGGAACATGATGAAATTGCCATTGATCTTGACTGCTTCATTCTGGGGATTTTCCAGGACAACACCGTTGCGATGTACTGAGGTGGCCTTAGGAAAAAGAATTCCGATGTTCTGCCAATTCAGCAAATCCTTGGAAGTGGCCAGAAATTCACCGTTGATACTGAAGTCGCCTTGTTTGCCCCAGAGCCATTGGTTGCAGAAGAGATAATAGGTATCGCCGACTTTGGAGACATTGACATCTTCGTAGCTGTATTTCCGATCCTCCCCTTTTCGGAAGAGGGGGCTATGCTTGTCATCCTTGGTGAAATGGATGCCGTCATTGCTCACCGCAACTCCGATGTCGCAGATGTAGGAGCCCGTGGCATGGGCGAGATCCATCGGGCGTTCACCACGATAAATGTAGTAAAACTTCCCATCTTTCACGATGACCGATCCATTATGAACACCGCCGCCGTAGTGTCCCTGATCCCAAGCTCCAGGGGTGGGGGCCAGCACGGGATTCCCTGCATATTTCGTCCAAGGCCCGAGTGCCCAGGGATGATCGGAAAATTGATCCATCGCGTCGGGTAAATTGTGTGGAAAGCTGCCCCACCAACGGTCAATGCTGAAGGAATAATTTTTCCAACTCGCCTCTTTATCCGCAGAGGGAAACTGCCAGTCGAACATCCCATCGGCATGAAGCGGCTCGTTCGTTCCTTGTTCTGCCGCATGGAGGGGAGAAGAGAGCGGAGCTGATAAGGTCAGTGCAAGGGCGAGGAAAGATCGCAGGAGAAGAAGATGTCTGATGTGGGGGAATATATTTTTCATAAGACTGCCTTTTATGAGAGTTTCTCAGAGCAGATTATTTTCGTCACGCCATCTCATGGAGGTTCATCGTATGGAGTGCGGCTGAGGTGATACAGAGGGGAGGGAACTCAAATGAAGTTCGGTGCTGAGTCCATCCACGACCTGCACTTCGAGTTGGGTGTTGCCATTAGTGCCACTAGTGCCATTGGGAAGCGGAGTGAGCTTTACGGGAGACGGCTTGATACTTTTGACCTTCACGAGTTCATCAAGTTTCCAGGAGCCTTTTAGAATCAGCCGCAATGTCGTCGGTAGAGAATAGCCAAAGGGATTAGAAGCCGTGCGATCCATGTGCATGTCGGGATCGGAGAGAGCCAGATCGAGTTTTTTTCCACCCTCCTTCACCTGTGTCATGATGAGGCAGGGGGCATTGGCTGAGAGGATCTCTCCGCAGGTATGAGTCTCTCCCCCTTTGTAAATGACATATCCGGTTGCCGAGAGGCTTGTGTCAGTTACGACTTGAAGGGCTGGGTCATCTTGGAGGATTCGGATCGGTGCGTAAGCTCCCGCCATCGCACGGGCAAACTGCGCCATCTCACCAGCCTTAGGCTATACCGTGTAGATCAGGCCGTAGGAGGAGGGTTTGTTTGCCTCCGGCGAGCCATGCTCGAAACCATGATCGATATAGAGCCGAGTCATGAGTCCTGGGCGAGCTGTATCTGTGAAATTCCCATCCTCGCCGCGAAGAAGCTGGCCGGGGAAAAACCAGACGCCGAGCGATTCATCCTTGGTTTCAGCCCAGGGGAGTTTGTCGCTGGAAATCCCTGTGCGAAGATCATTCCAGTTTAGATTATGCCCGAGCACAATGCCTGGCGAGGCGGGTTTAGATTCCTCCTGAAGGATGCCCGTGGAAACCTTTGCTCCCGGAGATGCCGAAATCTCCCTGCCGAGAGCCACCACGCGGCGATCAAAGAGGAAGTAGCTCTTTCGGAAGGCTAGGTCGTGCGCGACGGTCTTTGCGTAGCGCGAGTTATCGTGAGCGTTGAACTTCTGCACAAAAATCCCGCAGTGATTTCCCAGGGAAACTCCTCCCACGAAATCATCCGATCCGCGCTGGTATTCCATCTGGGTCAGGTTTTTCCAGTCGCTCTGCACCGCTGTAACGCAGGGAGCAAAACTGGGATGATAGCCCGCATTGAGGCTAGTGATTCCTGCTTTAGGAAAGGTGATGCCCCATCGGTCGGTATCTTTCATTCCAGGCCACATGGCATTTTTTTGGTTTTTCACTACCAGTCCAAGTCCTCCGATGTCGTCAAACAGGAACCCCTCCCTCGGATATTGGGTAAGGTAGAAGGTTTTGGAGATTCCATGGACGGTAAGGGCCCAATCCTCCGCCCTTCGGATCTGCATCCCTCCATAACTCATGGTTGCCATGACATCGGGGGGTAAAGTGCTATTGAGAGAAGATCCGGCCTGTGAAAGATTTTTCATAATCGAGCCCCAGGAAGTCCAAGGACTGATATAATCTGGCGGGCCGACACTACTATCCTCGAAGGCGATATTTTGCAGGGTCTCCGCCACATGCTCGACACGCTCACGCGCCTCCTTTTCCAGTTCAAAGGGAGTGCCGCTAAACCAATAGAGCACATCGGTTGCCCCGCGCAAAGCAGCCCGACCATAGTTATCAAACCTATTTCCCCAGTGATGAAAGATGGAACCATCCGGTTTCATCGCACCGTTGTTATTGGGAGTGTAGCCAAGGCCGACTCGGGAATACCAGGTGCTCAGTTTCTTGAGATCGGCAATTTTTTGTCGTGAATCCGGCTCAAGCATCACAGCCAGCAGGGTCGATTGGGAGGCAGTATTCAGATGATCGGCGGTCGTTCCCCAGAGAAAATCGACGCTGCCTCCCTCGATAGAAGTCACACCGGGAGGGAGGGGTGGTTTCTCCCAAAGAGGGGGAGAGGTCAGCTTTTGATCCACTCCATACTGCATGATGATCTGGCGGCTGATTGGTTCGAGCAGCCCCTCCTTCTGGAGAAGATCGCGTCCATAATAAACACCCTGTGCAAAACCTCTGCCAGTGTACCAAGGAGTCGGTATTCCGCCGTAGGTGGCGGCGAGTCGCACCATCCCGATCAGCCAAGTTCCGAGTTGGGCCTTTTGCTGCGGATCTTGACAGCGTGCATAGTCGGCACCCAGCTCGCCCAGGGTGCTACAGAGTGTGATATTTCTCGCATACATGAAGTATCCGTTGTGGCTGGTATTGGGATCACCCGGTGTGTTGCGGAAGTAGGAGAGGGGGTATTCCCCGTTGGCCAAGGCTCCCTTCGTCTCGATTCCCCAGGAATCATACCACGCCTGATACTCCTTCATCTTTTTCTCGCTGAGATGGGCAATCGGCGTAGCTGGCGGGAACATCCGGTCGCTGATCTTGCGGATCGTCTCCTTTTCTTCCGATGAGATTTCCTGAGATGCCTCCTGTTTGGGTATCCGTCCGTCCTTGTCCTCGTAAAAGAGTACGGGATAGGTGACTCCCGAAAGGTCAAGCCCTCGAACGAAGGAGGCCTTTCCGCCTTGCAAGTAAAGCATCACATTATCGATGTAGATGGTGCAGGGTTGCTGCGAGAGATGAACTAGTCGGATTTTCTCGATGCGCGGGCCGAAGGGGATGTCGAGAATATCGTTGAGAATGCTCCACCCCGCTTTATGCAGGTAGAGAGATTTCTGCAGGAGCACCGAGGCATTCACCCCGATCAACTCTAAGCGAAATTCCGGTGCCGAATGATCGGGGTTCCGCGAGGCCAAGAAAAGCCCCAGCGAGCAATGGTAAGCATTCTGTTGAAGATTCTTTGGCAAAGATTGCGCTTTTCTGAATTCCAATCCCGCATCGAATTCGACACTATTTCCTCGTTGCGATGTCCATTTCATCGACTTGCTCCGACTCATGAAATAGTCGGGGGAGACTTCTCCTGCACCTCCTAGCAGATGGACTCCCCTGAGGGGATCCACGCCATCGAAATCATACATCAGCTCCCGATCAGGTTGAAACAGGATGCCGTGACTTTCCAAGTCCCCTACCTTTCCGATGCGCTCTGGAAGATAATTGCCGTAGGTGGCGTTGGCATTGGTGGGCGTGGCGTGAAGAGGCAAGAATCCCGAGTGCAGGATTGCTAGGAATAAAAAAAGAAGGCGGTGTTTTATGGAGGGAGTTGGTGAATTTATCGAGAAGGGTGATGCACTCCCTGCGCTACCCAAGATTAGGAAACAGGCAGCAGCGATCAGGGGAAACTTCATGGCTTAGTTTTGTTATCCATCACTTCCACGGTGTCGTGCCCTTTTTCTCCAAAGCGGTAGGTGTGTTTTCCGAATGTAACGCTTTCTGTGGTTCCATCCACCGAGAGCACAGCGGGAGGTGTAGTGACAGTGGTGATGCCCTTCGGCATGGAAACGAAGACTGAGAGTGTGGAGACCGTTCCTCCAGGAGTGGGGATTCCGTTACAGGCTAGGTAGAGATGGTTTTTCTGGGGACACTCGGCATCATGGGCGTGGTGGAGAGTGAACTGCCACTCCTCGCTTCCAAGGGTCGAGCACTTGGGGCCAGCCATCCCGATCCAAACTGGTTTTACCGGTGATGCAATAAGGATAGGATTCGTTTTCGTTCCATAGATTGCCTGATAGTCATCCTGGCAGAGGAATCCCTGATCCGTCTTGGAAAGAATATTCTGCACATGCCAGATGGGGCCGCAGGCATAAGGATCGGTTTTGATAATTCCGGTCACGCTGTCATAAACAAGCAAAGCCCCCGATTTCTTCTCGAGCACAGCCTCTCTCGTCACCTTGAGAGCCTCCCTTGCCTTCCCGACATTGCAGAGGAAGATGATTTTGGTATCGGCATATTCGGGGAAATCAGTGACCTCTGCGGAGACGAGTTTGCGTACATTGCTGGGAACTGCCGTCCCATTTTTGATGAGCGAAGTATTCTTCGGATCCTTGAAGATTTTTAAGAAAGGAAGAAAGGGTTCATTGATTGGTCTCACCATGAAGAGATCATGGTAAAACATGGAATTAGCATCGTAGCCGGTCTCATGCAGAAAGACACTTCCGCCGCTGCCATAGCAGATAATTCCACCGATGGAGGGGTGAGAGTGACTGGAGTTGTGGAAAGTATTAAACATGGCAAATGGTGCCTCTTTGGGAGGGGCCGCCTCGCCTAGAAGGATCACTTTACTTGGAATCCACTCCCCTTCGGGCGATTGCTGTCTAACAATGCAGGAGGTCAGTGCCATCCCAGTAGGCGTGATTGACTCGTCGGTAACGGGAAGCGCGTAGAAGACATCACCCAGATATTTTCCCTGCGCCTCCTCCTGGCCGTAGTGGAAGATTCGGTCGGCGCAGTCACGGAAATGGGCTGCCGCTCCACCATATTTAGCCTGATTCTTGAAGAGATGAGCGGCCTCTTCAAAGACAGCAATCCAACCTGCTCCAGAGTGCCAGATGGAATCCCCGAACAAGGGAAGGACTCCGATCGGCATCACCTGCCGACTCCAGTCCATCATCCAGTCGCAGGCTTTCTTACGGCGAGCATCGGTCAACTCTGGTACATACTTGGGGGGAATCTCTTCCATCAGCCTCAGAAGCAGGCAAACGGATCCTGAGTCATACTCATTGGAGTCTTCGGTGATGCCAAAACGGGGGGGCTGATTCATCGACGGCTGTTGCATCGTCGGCAACTCCATAGGCTTCTCAGATTGCGTCATCGGCTGAGAAACCGTTCCGTCAGGGAGAATTTTGTAATGGTAGGGGTAGTTGATTCCCGCCTTGAGCGGGAGAGAACTCCAGAGCCGCATCTTTTCGAGTTTTGCAGGAAGATCAGGGCGTGCCTTCGCAAAAGCCGGATCGGAATGGAATTCCTCTTCCAGAAAGTTCGAGCCCATTAGTACCCCAAGGGCGTAATTATTCATATGATTGGACATTCCTCCCATACCAGGCTGAGGCATCAGTTTCATCCTATAGTCGATGGTCATTTCCATCATTGTGCGTGCTCGTTCCAGATCGCTTCCCTTCAGGACTCCCTGTTCTTTCAGAATACGGCACGCATCAACTACATCGGTAAAGGCAAAGCAGAGTTGACCGCGCGAAGTTGCATCTTCGAGTTTACCCACATCGTACCCATCGACCGTTACCTTATTGGCGGTCTGTATAAGTCGCAGCGAATCGTTGAGGCATTTGTTTCCATTGGTAACATCTCCGCTCTGGAGACGATGGACACCGGTGAGGGCGATCGGTAGGGCGGCAATGAATTGATCCCTTCCGCATCCAACAAACTTTCCATCAGGAGGCGGATTCGGCGCGTTGAGAACCCCATTCGCCATTCGTTCCCAGCGATTCCCTAGTTCATGACTTACGAAATCATCGACCTTTTGTAGATACTCCGCTTTGGTCGCTGCTTGCAGCGGAAGGACGGAAGTGACAAGGAGGACGAGAAGCGGTAGGAAACGATGTGTCACGAGGAGGGGGGATTGGGAATCTGTTAAATTATACATCTACTTCATTAACCGGAAGGTCTGTTCGACTGGCAGGGCCGTCTGAGTAAAGGCATTCCCCCATTGCCACGCCACAACGGTCACGGGGATCGTTGTGACTCCACCCGCAGGGACATCCTTGAAAAAGAGCTTGTTTTCCTGGATCACGGCGGGCCCCGCCCTTACGAAGAAACGCACTGGCAGTCCCGAGTCCGATGTGGCGTGGAGTTGAACCTCCTTGGTTCCGATATGCTGATTGGCAATCGACTCGAAGCTGATCTTCTGCGGTTTACCTGTCTTGTTGACGGGAATGTGGAGTTGAGCTGGTGCGACGCAGAGACGATGATCACTATCTCCTTGAGCGATTGTTCTGAGAAGGGGGTTCTGTTCGCCTCCCGAGAGATTGGCGGAGCGGTCGAGGGCTAGTTGGAATTGGTTGTTGGAAAGTGGAATTACGGGGCCGCGCAGCCATTCAACCGAAGGGTTCCCTGTGACATGGGTGAGTGAGGTTCCTGCTTTCACGCAACCTTCTGGGAGTTTATCCAAGAATACTGCGTTGGCGGTGAAGGTGATTCCATCTGCCTCCATGACTGGTGTGATGTCCACAATTCCACGAGTGTTGTAGGGTATGGGGTTTCCCTGCGGATCGCTAAAGGCGGCAATCTGGGTATTTGCGTTCCAGTTCACTTGCGCCAAGTCATAGGCTGCCTGAGCCGACTCCTTGTCGAAATACCACGGGAGATTCTTCTCCTGCATCGTGCAGTCAGCGTACGGCTTGGGCTTGAGTGGCGTGGCACCTGGAACGGTCAGTCCGGCGACATAGCCGCTCTTGAGATCCACAGAACGGAGAGTTGGGCTTCCATTGTTTGCAAGGCGGGCCTTGCAGGCTGCACGGATGTATTGAGCGATCAGGTGGATCATCGGATCGGTGACTGAGAAATGGGCACTTCCTGCCTCGATCAAAAGGCTTCCTGGCCACTCTGGGAGTGCCGCCCTGCGGTTCAGACAATTCGTCCAGTCTGTGGTAGCCATCTCACGCCAACGCTCGAAGGCATCGTGCTTCGGAAAATCCCACTCGGCACCGGTACCGCAGGCCGCAAGCATCGGAACACTTGGAGTGGCATTACCGAACGGAGCATCCTTAACCCAGATTCCAGCGATACAGTGCTCCGGCGCACCTTGTGTCAGATGGCTTACGAGCAAGAGTGACATCGATTCTCCGATGGGAAGCCAAGGTACGGTACTCAGCTCAGAGTAGCCTGATTCCTTGGCCAGGGCATTGAGGATTTGCTGATGGAAGGTCACATTGAGCCTGCATTTATCCACATTGCTCAGGAACTTTGGGTCAGCTTTGTCAACGGCCTGGAGGCGAGCGGAGGGACAGGAGAAGAGAATAGCCAATCCCTGCTCAGCGCAAGCTGCACGGATCTCGGGATGTCCACCGAACCACTGTTCGGGAACATTTGCTCCCAAGATTATCACGCCGCGCACCTTGGTGCATTCGGGAGGAATCCAGAGATAGGCAGTCGCACTCTGAGAAGAAAATAGGAAGCCGAGCGGGGTATTTGTTGGAGTCTTAAAGGGGGCTATCACATTCGTCTGCACTGTCATGAACTGATAGAGATGATTTTCGGGAGTGCGGGTAGCCTTTGTCTAATGATTCTCGACGGAGCCTCGGGATTTGATGACAGTCTGAACCTTGTTCCCTGAAACATTGTTATTGCTCACTTCTCCACCGCTCGAGTTTTCAGTCGTCTCAATACCAATCCGGTTGCCCGTGCTTGTGTTCCCTAGAACTCGGAAATCATGTACCCCATCTTTTTCCGAATTTACCAGGATGCCGACATCTTGGTTGTTTGCGGTGGTGTTATCCAGAAAAGCGATCCGGGTTGATTCGGCCACGCGCATCCCACGGAATCGGTTGTTATTCGCTAGAGACCCCTGAACGGTGATGTTGTCGGAATAGGAGATATTGATGCCGTTACCGCTGGTCGAATCATCAAAATGACTGGAGGCCAGAAGGGCACGGGAAACACGGCGCAGATAGCAGTTGTGATAGAATAGAAGGCAGCCTCCGTTGTCGTGAAAATTGCAATCCTTAACGGTCAGATCCGTTGTTCCCTTACAGTGGAATCCCATTGAGCAACGGGTGATTTCGACCTGATCTAAAAGGATGTTTCGGTTCAAGGCATGAGGTTTATCTGTGATAAAGACTCCTAATCCAAGTTCCCTCCTTTCCGTTTGAGGCCAGTTGCGATCAATGCGATCAATCATGCCGTCCACTTTCAGCTTTTTGAGGACGAAGTTTTCAATCCCTCCATTTCGGCCATCGATCATGAGCTGCATATTCGTCCCGAGGGTATTCTGAAGGGTGGTAATTGAGGTGCCGTCTCCACTTCCCGCGAGTGTCACATTGCTTCTGGGAATCAGGGGGGCACTCAGGGGGAAAATTCCGGGTGCGAGGATCACCTTGCCGCCACCTTCTTTGCTCGCCTGATTGATGGCAGGTTGAATCGGTTCAATCACGGAAACCTTGATAACCCGTCCATAGGTCGGCTCGGTGAATTCTGGGAGACTTGGTGTCCAAGAGGCCTCTGCGGCGATTGCAGACGACCGTATGACCGCCACCAAGAGGATGAGAAGGGTGAAATTATTCATGGAGGGATGGAGGCAGAAGACTTCTTCCCAATTAAATTTTCGTGATTTTATTCCCCTTCCCATGATCCTCGACAGGGCCATGCGATTTGATGACGCAGTTGCTGACATTCTTGTTGAGGATGAGTTTGGCCGTAGTCTCGTTGGTGACGGTGGAGTTCATCAGAGCGCATCGTTTGCCGCCGCAATTCAGCACATTGACTTCGGGAGGGAGCGTTCGGGTCGTGCCGTCATGCAGGATGAAGATGCAATGGTCGCCGGAGATGAAGCCGAGGCTGCTGCGCGGTGTTGGCTTTACTCCCCCAGCGGGGCTGAGAATGGTGACTTCAAAGGAGGAATTTTTTGGTAAGCGATTCTTGTAATTGTCGCAGTTAAAAACCGGATTGTAGGCCACATCGGATCGACAGTTTTTCATGATGACACGCCCATTTTCTCCCGCAGAGAGGGAGTAGCTGGAACCTCCCGCTTCTAGCACGGTGACATTTTCCAGAGTGATGTCTCCCACGCAGTCGAGTGTCACGCAATCGCGCTGGCGCATCACGGTCGTGTCGATCACGGTGATATTTTTGACATTATCGTAGGAGCGGATGGCATCCTCGGTCAGCGGAATGACTTCATCATGGGGAATCGGACGCGTCCCTCGATACATGATCTGGAAGCCGTATTCCTTGGCCCGTCCTGCGACTTCCTTGAAGATGTCTTGGGTCGGGCGGAGCGTGCCGCAGATCAAACATCCCTGGATGAGCACGCCATCCACCGTGTGAAAGTGAAGGCAATGGCCAAAGCTTTGGAGATACATCCGGCATCCGAGGAGGGAGGTGTTTTTGCAATGTTCGATGCAGAGGCAGGCGTGCTTGTTGACCAGGGCGTAGTTCGGATTTCCTTTTCCGTAATAGTCGGAGTAGCCGTAGGGAATCGAACCACGGATTACAAAGGTGCAGTTAAGGAATGTGGTGTGGTCGTTGCAGACATGGAATTCATTCTCCGTAACGCGGTAGTTCGGATACTGCCTATCGGTGATGTTCCTGAAATAGCCTCCCTCGAAGGTGTTGTTTGCTCCGTCGATGTCCCAGGAGGAGGCAACATGGGGAGACATGGAGAGCTTGCTCTGGACGGAGACAGGGGTTTCAAAGACCACACCGCGTAGGTCAAAAATGTTATTCGATCCGGTGACGACGAATAGATGCTGCTGCTGACGGGCAACCTGCGTGCCATCCTTCCTCAAATCATACACTTCGTGACCTGTCGGATACCCAGTCGGAATATCGGCATCGGTGACGCGGTAGATGCCGGGCTTCATTCGGATCTTCTGACCATCCTTCTTAATGGCTGCTCGGAAGTCCGTGATCGAGGAGACCAAGGTGTATCCAGGACGAAGATCCACGGGGACGCTTACGACCGGCTCGGGAGGAGGAGTCGTGATGACCTCCATCGGAGGATTCTCAGCCAACTGAAGCCCTGTGTCCTTGGCTTGTTCCGAGTGACATGTCGGAACAGCCAAGAGAATAAGACTTAGGAAAGCCAGCAACCAACGAGGGGAGAGGGGATTTGTGTCATTCAAGGATTAGGGGCGAGCGCGTTAAGGAGCAGGCGAATTGCCGTAGGTGTTGCGATGCCATCGGGCTTGCCATTGATTGCATCGTCCATCAGGGGAAGATCGAAGAAAACGATGGAGCCTTTACCGTAAGGAACAACGCCGGCTCCCATACCGATCTGAGATCGATGATCGCGGCTAAAACCTGCTGCTACTTCCAGTCCTGGGGCCTGTACAAGAAGTCCCTCAGCATCATGAATTCCGGGCACCTGATACTGCCAAGCCATCGAACACCCCGTAGGCAGGCCATCAAAGAGCCAATGTTTGCGAACAAAATACCACGAGCCCATCCAGATTTCAGCACCTGTGTCAACGATCCCTGGGCCGACGACTCCTTGGTATCTCCAGACACCAGCATCTCCAAGAGCCGCAGCCATCATCCGCATTCCTGTTGCATCATGGGGAAGCAGCACCAAACGCGTTCCCTGGTCATGCACTTGAGCAAGAGCCGTAGCAACCAGATCATTCAGTTCCTTCACACAAGGAACAAGCGGTGTCCATGTGACACCTGATTTTGTGATCCACGGTTCTGGCCCCGCATAGTCACGGATGATCTTGCCTTCTGCGTCAGTGATTTTGATAGCACTGATGGCGGGGCTTTGTTTTCCAAGAGTCTTGAACGCTAAAGAGACCACTCCCTCGGTGGCATCGACGGTAAATTTTTTTGTCACAACAACTCGTTTGCCCTTTGATTCCTTGGCGATATTGAAGTCACTCAAAACGGTTTTCCCATTCAGTGCGACATCGAAGGTACGCTCCCCTACCTCCGTACCTTTTGACTTAGGTGGATCGACAAACTGGAGTTCAACCTGTGCCGATCCTTTGGCCAATCCTGAGTAGCGAGTGAACTCGGTCATCGTTTCTGTAGCCGGAATCAGCGTGGCCCATCCATAGAGAGTTGGATCACTATCCGAGAGATCGCTTCCTTCGGAGCCATCGCGCCAGTGCATGGTCTTCAGATTTTCCTGCCAACTCAGCACGATCGCATTAGCTGTATTTGTCTTACTAAGATTAGTCGTCGCAGCTCCCGTCTGTTTTTGAATCGACTCCTCAAGCCACGGCACATTGCCAGCGACAGCGACCTTGAAATCAGCGGGGAGTTTTTTGGATGGAACGACAAAGAGTTCTTCCGTCCGACTGAGGGGCGCCCCTTCCATTTTGGGAGTGATGGTTGCAGTCAGCTTGAGAGTTCCCGTTGATTTTGGAGTGAACTCGATTCCCTGGGTGAGCAATTCCCCAAAGGTATCGCCGCCCGTCACCGTCACAGGGCGGTTGGTCTCAAATTCCGTAGTGCCATCGGCATCCACCAGTTTGAGATTCAGAGTATGAGGCCCTTTACGATCGTTCTCATTGACGAGATGAATATCAACCGTCTCAGTGTCGCCTGACTGAAGCACCAAATGATGCGGACGCAGGACGAGGAGTTCGGGGGCAAAGGCCTCTTTCACCAAGGAAGGGTCGCCCTTGAGATTGCGATGGACATCGACAAGACCAGAGTGATTTTCAATCGCCGTTGATTCCCATCCATTCAGCACAATGAGATCAGTTTTGTTAAACATTCGCATCTGCTCGATGGCTTTTTGGAAGGCAAAGTAACCCTTGTACCCAATCGCCTTAAAGAGATCTTCGGCGGTCGGAAAATCGGCTCTGAAGCCGTAGTCATCCAGGAATTTTTCATAGGCCGCCAGGATCTGCTCATGATCGGCTCTATCGTATCCGCCACCACCGGAAGCCTTGTAATCAGCCACGATCTTGGCGTGGTTATCTGGCAATGCTGTGATCTGAGCCTCTCCCCATCCGACAATCTCGCGGGGGTCGAATTCTTTCATGGAATGAATATGCAGCGGAGAAAAGGGTTGTGGCCCCTTATACATCGCATCCTGCCAGGCTCCACTGATGCACTCGCCATGCTGATCATACCATCCCGAGTAACCCGTGCCATCGTCGTAGCGGAAGGTCGGATCGTAGGGTAGGAGGAAACATTGCTGTTTGTAGGTATTACCCGATTTAATCAGCAGGATGCGGCTCGGATCGAGATCGTGCATCTGCCGCATGAAAGCAAAGAGGCGAGGGTTTTTGAAGTTGGGCCCTGTTTCATTCGAGAGCCCATAGATTACGAGGCAAGGGTGGGAGCGGTCGCGCTTCACCATGAGCAAGGTTTTCTCCGTGCAATAGCGTTCATACCAACTTGTGGGAGTTTCGCCTCCTTTGCCGCTCGTATCGATAGGCCCCTTAGTCGGATTGCTCAAGTCGTGAGGGTTATGATCCGATATTTCACCAAGGCTAGTACCTGGTTCCTCGTAGCGAAAGAGCCCCATGCGATCCTGAGTATTCATTACAACAGCTCGTCCGATGTCCCGATGAAAATTCAGGCAGTTGAGTCCGAGCGATTTGGCTGCATTGACTTCTTTTTCCGCAAGAGCCTGATCAGGAAAAATACCGTTATTTCCCCAGAGTCCCCAGGAAATTGCGGAATGGAGAACGATCCGCTTACCGTTGAAAACTAACTTAGGAGCCTGCGTTCCTACCCCCTCTGCCGTGAACCAGCGGAAGCCGAAGTCTGTTTCTTTGCCGCCATCAGCAAAGGAAGGCAACGATGCTGAGGCAGTATAGAGCGTCGGGTGTTCAGGACTCCAGAGTTCGGTATTGGGAAGCGACACTTCTGTCTTCGCAGAGCCTAGCCCCTTCGCAGGAACATTGACTGCGATGCTTCCTTTCCAATAAGTCGTTCCGTTACGGGCAATCGTGAGATTGACGGGGCCACTATAAGCAGGGCCAGTGCTCTTCACCTCAACGAGGAGAGAAACATCGTGCGGATTGGGTTTATTCAACACAGCCAGATCCGAAACAATGACCTGATCTCGTATCTGCATCTGAATGTCGGCATCAAGTCCTCCGAAACCTCTTCCTCCATTCAAGGCAAAGCCGCCGATGGAAGTTGATTCCTCAGCCCATTCAAAGTTGCCACCCGGATTGGTAATACGAACAGCGAGCTGGTTTTTCTGGCCAGGTTTGATGGCATCAGTGATGTCGGCCTCGAAGGGAAGATTAGCAAAGATCGAGTATCCGCAGAGCTTTCCATTCACATAGATCTCGGCTCGCAGACGGGCTGCACGGAATGTCAGCACGAGTCGCTTGCCTGCCTGCAAGACAGGAGCATCGAGGCTACGCCACCACCAGGAGACTCCATTATAGCTCCCGCACTTCATTTCAAGATCTCCAGGCCATCCCAGATAGTTGCGATGGTAAGGGCGGAGTCCGAGCTTTCCCCAGTAATGTTCCTCAACCGTGGAGGGAAGAGTGACAGCAATACCTTGTGTCTCTTGCAATGAGTTCCATCCTCCCGTGGGGGTATTCACTGGCAGCTTAGGCAGATCAACATCTTCGGGAAGATAGACCTTGTCCTGCTTCCAAGAAGCCGTCGTATCAAGCCAGAGACGCCATCCATTCGTCGAAAGATCTTGGCCATTGTTATGCGTGAATTGAGAAGAGTCGATGGGGTTTGTTTCAACTGCCATCAGATTCATCAGCGGGCAAAGTATGAATGCAGAGAGAAGCAAGGGGAGATTTTTCATAATGGGCAGATGCTACGATGTCCCAGTGTGGTGCTGGGGTCTATTTTTAGTGAAAGGGTTATTTTAGCATCTCCGTGAGGAGGGGATTCATCGCTGCATACCAAAGATCGTAGCCATGTGCGTTGGGATGAAGGCCATCGGGCATCACCTCTATGGGAATATTCCCATTCGCATCGAGGAAGACATTGCCTATGTCAAGATAGCGCGTTGTCTTACCATCATCGAGCTTCGAGATTGTTTTGTTAATCTCAGCGATCTTAGCGCGGAAGGGATTCTCCTTGGCTCCGCGAGGGAACACTCCCAAAAGAAGAATCTTCGTATGCGGAAGTTTCTGATGAATCGTAGCGACGATTTTTTCAATTCCTGCAGCTGTCCATTCCGGTCTCTCATCACGGCACTGACCAAGGTTATTGGTTCCGATCATGAGAACAACGACTTTGGGATCAATCCCGTCGAGTTCTCCATTTGTGATGCGCCAGAGAACATCTTCTGTGCGTTCGCCACTCACGCCAAAATCGGCAGGTTGATAGGGGGCAAACTTTAGCCAACTCCATTCACCATGCCGAGGCCATCCGTCGGTAATTGAGTCTCCGAGAAACAGAAGATCAATATTACCCTGCGTGATGCGATAGAGGAATTCAGCATGACGGCCAGGATTGCGAGCCTTCTGCGTGGGAGTTACTGCCGTGAAGGGCGTGCGAGGCATAGGCGGAATAATTGGGATGTTTGACGCGCCGACGGAGGGAATTGGTGTTGATGAATTTGTGGAATTCGACTGCGCCTCAGTATGAGATGTCAGCGAAAGAATCAGCAGGAGGAGTGAAGAACGAAGGAGGAGTTGTCTGTTCATAGGGAGGTGTAAGTAATAAGCGTCAGGCGTTAGATTTTTGAGAACGAGGTTGGTATTCCATCCAATCGAGAAGCCATTTCCAGGTTGTCTCATCGGTGCGTGCGGAGGGTGGGGGAGGAAGCTGTTTTTCTGGGAAAACGACAGGCTTATTGCGGTAGGTTTCGGCAAGGCGTTTGAACATCCGCCCCTGCTCTTTGATTTTATTCTCCACAGTCATGAGACCAAGGGTGTACTCGAATTCATTGAACTCATAACGACGATCCACATCATGGCTCGCCCACCAGGTGAACCAACTGATGCCGCCTTTTACTCCGCCCGTGATGGCCATTTCCATCCATTTTGGAACATCGGCTTCCGGCATCTCGGCACTACAGGCTCCAAATTCCTCGAGCCAGATTGGCTTATGGGGAGACTTACCATAGCTGCGAGCCAAGGCCGCCATTGCGCCTGGAAGCTGTGTGTAAGGGGTATCGAGATGACCTCCATATTTTTTGGCTCCCGTCCAAAAAGGCCAGCAATGGAGGGTGACGATCTTCTGGGCCTCCATGAGGGCCTGTGGTGAGAAGGTATCCTCGCGAAACCACGGGCGTTGATCTACTCCATTTACAAAGATATGTCCAGGACAGAGAGCTTCCATCTTGGCAAAGATGGCCTTCATCCAGGCATCACCATCCTTGGTGGGGCAATTCCAATTATCACAGATTTCGTTTCCGATGTCGTAACCTAGAAAGTTCGGATGGGGTATCAGGCGTTTGCTGACTTCAGTGAGATAAAGCTCCTGCGCAGTTCTCCATTTTGGGGAGGTGTAGAATGGTTCCTTCTCCAGATAAGGAGGGTTGAAATGGAATCCACTCAGCCAGCCTGTGTAGAGGGTGGCGAGAACATCGAGCTTGCGCTCGGCTGCAATACGCATCAACTCATCTAGGCGATCAAGATGGGCGGCGCTGACCACGGCGGGATTTGGTTGAAACCAGGGCCAAAGCACCATGATGCGGATATGGTCGGCACCGATTTCAGCAACGCGATCAAGATCGCGCGCAATGTCTTCGGGCTTCCAGTCATTCCAACAGAAATACCAATTCTGTGACGGTACATAGTTCACGCCAAAGCGATGCCGCAAGAAGCGATCATCGGGAGAAGCGGTTGCAGCGAAGGCAGATCTTGGGAGATTGCCTAAAAGGGTGCTAGCGGCTCCAGCGGCAAGGGCAAGTGATGAGGTTTTGAGAAAGTCGCGACGAGTTGTTTCGTTGTTCATGGGGATGAAGAGATAGGATTAGCCGTAGTGGGGGCAATGCTGAAGCAGAATATTTAAGCCGCTTCGCTCTTATTTCAACAATCATCAGGCCGATGCCTCTGCCAGAAAATTTCTAAGGCTTTGTTTCAGAAGCCGAGGGGTGTAGCAAGGCGAGGATACATTGCTCCATGGTCGGATATTTCACATTCGTTGAACCGAGATAGACCAGTTCGCATGGGAGACCGAGTTCGTGGCAATGCTCCTGGAGTTTGACACCGAAGTTTGCAGTGTGAGTCGGATCTCTCTGGGGTTGTCCCATGGCGGGGGCGTTTGGGTAATAGAGAAAGACAGGTGCTGCACCACGCGAGGCCAGCGCGTAGGGAGAGTATTCCTTGATCCAGGGGAGAATCTGATCGCGGTTGGCAAGAAACACGGAGAAAAGTTTTTCGCGAACGGCGGCATCCTTGTTGTTGAGATCCATCGGGAAGCCGAAGGCATGACCGCCGTAGCAGCTATTAGGAGTCCATTCTTTCATCTGGGCTGGATCGAGGGTGGTCTGGGCCATCCAAGTGACAGCGGCCAAAGAGCGTGTTGAATAGTGCTCCACGGGATCGGGGCTGCCAGGATTGGCAAGGTCGTCATGAAAGGCCAGCCAGAGCGAACTGCAAGCACCCGCAGAGTCGCCACTGATCAGAATGCGGTTGGGATCCAGATTCCACTCTGCGGCTTTGCTCTTGGTGAATTGCAAGGCACGGGCGGCATCATGGATCGGCCATGAGACAGGAGGTTTGATACCCGCTTTTTGTGCTTCCCAAATGAAGCGGTAATTGATGGTTACTATGGAAATTCCTTCATCAAGGAATTTCTGAATCCTATTCTGCTCAGTGAGCCAATAATCCCCGCGCTTGTCACGGCCTTGCCAGCTTCCTCCATGAGTGAAGAAGAGAAGGGGAGTCGGCTCTCCGTGATTTTTTGACTTGGCCTGGTAGAAATCGAGGATCTGTTTTTCCGAAGGGCCGTAGCGCACATTGGCAGCAGTGGGAGTGGGAAGCAGTAGCGGAGTCGGTGAGGGCTTCGACTTCGCGAGAGTGGGCGTGGGTGATGGAGAAGCAGATGAAACAGGATCAGCTCGAAGCGCAGTGACTAGTATGATTAGGAGAGCGTAAAGTAGAATCGGTCGGAGGTGATTCATGGAACGGAGAAGGTGGCATTGCATCCTAATCCTTAATCATGTCGAAGAGGTCGCTCTTGATCGCTTTGTTGGTGAAGTAATCATCGGGGAAGTTCCAAGTATTCTCAAAAGCCTTGAAGGAGGTTGGGGCGCATCTGTCAGCGGTCGCTGTGATGATGAATTTTTCGGGGCGTGTGGTGTAGTTAATGCCGCGAAGCTCGGCCTCACCATTTACAAGTGTGACGACGCGTTGAATGACTTCGCGATTTTTGTAATCACGAATGTCGAGATGAACTTCCGACTGTGATGCGAGACGGTTCCCCTCCTTATCCCGTACACTCACGGCAATGCCGAATTGATGGGCAAGCCACTCTCCCTTCGTCTTGTTGAGTCGGATTTTCTTGGGCGGATTGACCTTGAGTTGGAGAGTTCCTTTCTCGGCTTGGATCGTGAGTTTCTGCGAGGAAATGTCCTGAGATGAGATCTTAGAGGTTGCTTTGATCTTCGCGATGCCTGGTTCTGATGCCGCTGTGTAGAGGGCCTCGCCCCTTCCATTCTTGAGCAGAACGCTCTCAGGGAGTTTTCCCTCGCCTTTCAGCTTCAGCGAGAGCGTCCGATCTTCATCGACCGTATTACCGTTAGCATCAGCAAGGGTAAGGGCGATTTTTATACTGCTCTTCCCATCGGCCAATACGCGGCTGTTTTCTGGAGAGAGGAGAATTTGCGATGCCGCACCGACTCTTGCCTTAGGATTAGGATCAGGATTGAGCGCGATCACGATCTGAGAATCGGTGGTGCTGTGATCGCTCTTTTCCGTAAAGCTGACTTGCTCTTCGGCTGGTGTCAGCGGATAGGTGCCTGCGGGATTCTTGCCCGAGTTGGGGTAGTTCCAGCCGGAAGAGGGCTTGATGATGATCTTGTTCTCCGTGGAATCGTAATACCAGCCGCTGGCTTCGGATGAAAAGAGGATCTGATCTTTCGTTGCGGGTTTCAGTTCCTTGCCGTCGATGACGATCTTGGAAGGAGCCAGCATGGAGTGAACCTTAAGGAGATAACTACGGCAGGAAGGCTTGCCCTGGTAGTCGCCGGTGCGTTTCCCGAGATTGATCACGATGGAGTCATTCTTCTTCTCAACGGAGAAGGAAGTTTTTGCAAAGGCTCCCTTTTCGTAGCCGAAACTTATCTCGTCATCCTCATAGAGGTTGTGTGTAGAAGGCTTCTCGCTTGGGTAGATGTCGAGCGTGAGTAGTTCATCGGGCCACTGCTCGGTGTATTGCTTGACTTGAGTTGTTGGGATGATGCCTCCTTCTTTGACAAGGAGCGGCCCTCCTGCGTAGGAGGGGAAGGAGCAGGTGATCCATTGGTTGGTAGCGACGGAGTATTCATGACCGCTCCAGTAGTCGGTCCAGAGACCCTTCGTGAGATAGACGGGAGTGTTTCCTTCTTTGGCAACGGGGATCTCTTCATTCACCCTCGTGCGTGCTGCATCGCCAAACTGATCGAGTGCCACGGTGGTGGCGACCAGCAGCGAATCCCCGAGGAAATACTGGGTGGCGATCTTGTAGGTGTTGGTGTCATTGGGATCGAGCAGTACCATCGGGCGGAGGATCGGCATGCCCGTTTCATGGGACTCGGCCATTGCTGTGTAGAGATAGGGATAAAGACGGGCGCGGAGACTTGCGTAGAGACGAGTCGTTTCGATCAGGCGGTCGGAGTAGCTCCACGGCTCGATGAAGTAAGCCCAGCAGTCATTGACGGGGCCTGCTGATTCGAGAAAGTCCATGTGCCGTCCTTCAGGATAGGGATTGCGCGCATCACCATTGGCCATCACATGAGCGGAGAGGGAGGCATTGATCAGTCCCCAACCGGTTCCGAAATCACCAGCCCACTGATAGGGCCAGCGTTGCGAGGCGAAGGAGGCATTGTAGGCGTGGAATTGAATCACGGGACGCCGCCCTGTGAGTTTGCGCCATTCTTCAAAGGCGGTCTGGGAGTAGAAGCTATTGGCCACGGTCATGATCTCGCCGGGTTGGTAGTTCTTATCAGAAATCGTTCCGGCAACTTTCTGGGCATCGTTCATTCCAATGCTAGAAATGCTTCGAGGATAGGGATCATCCTGCTTGAACATATCGATGCCCCAATTCGTGAGGGCTGCCTCGCGCTGGGAGAACCACTTTTTACGCACCTCTGGATTGAGAATATCGGTCATGGGAGCCGTGCCGGATTCCCAGAGATCGAATTTGAATCCCATCTTCTTCAGATCCGAAATCATCTCCTTGTAGTGAGGGAAACGCGTCGGACTGAATTTCCAAACCATCGAGTAAGCAATCTCCTCCCACCCTGGCTCCAGGGCCATCAGCTCGCACGGGATGTTGTATTTTCGGAAGAGCTTCGCATCGTGCATCACATCCTGCTCATTATCAAAAGAACGAGAACGATGCTCCAGGCCGAGTGTCCACTTGGGAACCATCTGCGGTTTGCCCGTGAGATCGGTGTAGAGATTCAGCAGTTTGGGAAAATCATCACCCACCATGACAAAGAAATCGAGGTCTCCGGCCTGACTGCCAATCGTGAAGGCCTCGGGATGGGTGAAGTCAAAATCGGTTTTCCAAGTATTGATCGAGAGAAAGGCATAGCCGCGCGGGTTCATGAAGAAGGGAACGGTCGCTTCGTTATTCCGATAGCTCCGAGTCCAGGTGAGGGTATTGCCTCGGGCATCGCCACACTTACGCATATAGCCAAATCCAAAGAAGTGATCTTCGGGAGTCATCCCGAGGGTGAGCTTGGGCCCCTTGGTAAAATCCATTCCATCACCCTGCGCTGTTCGGATTAGGCTCTTGCCCTCCGCCGTCACGATCTCAAGCGCGAAGGGAGTCTTCGTCACCTTGACCGAGAGAGCATCTGTAGTGATCGTGATCGCATCAGCCGAATCGTTGACTTCGCTCTTGCAGGCAGGCCACTTCGTTTTCACAAATCCAGCTCCCTCAATCAGGGAGGACTTGAAAGCTGAATTCGTGGTGGCCTGTACGCGGACAATCTCTGGCGTGAGAATACTAATGCGGAGGGTTTTTTCTCCTGACTTCAGCGTGACTTCATTCCCCTCCTGCTTGAGTAAACTGACTTGTGAACTAGGTAAGGGAGCATTCGTTTCTGTTGCTGACCATGCAGTCGATGAGGTCAGAGGAGTCAGCGCAAGAACTGCAGGAATCAGGGCAAGGAGTGGTTTCATGATCGGTGGAGGGTAGGCGTTGGCGATGTTGGAATGGTTGTTGGATTCGAGAGGTAAAAAACGACTGTTGTTCCCTTGGGGATCACAATGGGTGCCTGGAGTCCTTCTTTTTTAATGAGATGCTGCGGGCTTCAGATCCTCGCCGAGGATTTTGAACGAGCAGGCACTGCTGACTGGCATTTCCTTGTATAGAAATCGTGATAGTTGCTGAAGTGATCAAGCCGTTTGAATGATCGTCTGCACTTTCTCACTGAGGATTCGGACGATTTCATCGCGCACGCGCACCCCTTCTGTCAGATCAGCCTTGCTCGGCTCGCCATTGATGCCACCGGAAATGGGATTCAAGGCATGACGGGAGCGGAGGCGATACCACGGCTTGTTCACCTTAAAGTCCTGCACGCGATCCATGTGAGCCTTAGTACCAACGGCCAGCGCAATTTCGGTCTCTCCCTTGTCGGCATGCGCGATCTTGGTGAAGCCGGCCTCGGTCCAGTAATTCCAATAGACCGCCTGAAGATCAGGATACTTCTCCCAGATGCGGTAAAGTGCCAACTCTGCCGGAAGTTTATTCGCGCCATGCCCGCTTAGGAAGATCTGCCGTTTGAAACCATGAGCACAAAGATGAGAGGAGAGATCGGTGATGAGTGCCGTCAGCGTCTCGGCACGAACGCCGAGTGTACCAGTATATTCCGCCATCTCATCGGCGAATCCATAGGGAAGGAGGGGAAGCAAAATCGCTCCGGTATTCTCCGCGATGCGGCGGGCAAAATAGGAAGCCGTGTCCATATCCACGGAGGTGGCGAGGTGAGGGCCGTGCGCCTCCACAAGGCCAATGGGGAGGATGACGGGGAGATTACGATCAAGTGAAGCAACCTCGTCGGAAGTGAGTTGAGACCATTCGTTCATTTTATTTTTGGAGTTGAATTTTCATCATCATCGCTGCACCGAGCACTCCTGCGTGTTCGGCAATATCGGAGATCACAATGGGGACTCCTTCACCTGGAGGATAGCGGAAGATGTGTCTGTTCACGAACTCCTGTAAGTCATCGAGAAAATAGGCTGATGCCAGCGTAGCTCCGCCGCTCAGAATAATAATCTCAGGGGAATAGGCATGAACAGCATTCACGAGGAGCCATCCGAGATTCCGCGTCCATCGTCGGAGTTCGTCGATGCAGAGAGGATCGTTCTGTGCCACACCTTGTTCTATCACCGTCTGGAAATCTATCGCATGGGCATCGGTAAAATAGAGTTCGGTAAGACTGGAAGGAATGCCCCTTTGTAATCCGCTGCGTACCGCAAGTGCGAGAGAGGTCGCTGAACAGCTCATCTCTGCGGTGCCTCTAGCTCCCGTGAGGCAAAGCTGATCGTTTGCGGTATTGATGATGAGATGTCCCAACTGGGTGCCGAACATGAAGCGGGGATCATTCAGAACCCGCCCCTCAAGCATCACTCCAGATCCAACACCTGTCCCGATGGTCACGCTGACCGCCCAGTCGGCATTCTTGGCCTTGCCTGCAAATTTCTCGGCAATCATTGAAAGGGTGCCATCATTTGCCGCACGCACGGGGAGTCCGAACCGTTCGATGAATTTCGGGACGATAGGATATTTTTCCAATCCCTTGACCTTGCCTGGAAGTAAGACAACTCCGAGATGGGGATCGACGGGGCCAGTCAGACCGAGGCCGATACCGAGAGGGGGATGGCCAATTTGAGCAATGAGTTGTGCGGTTTGATCGAGCAAGCCATCGACGACTCTATCAATTGGAGAGTTTACCGGTGATTCGAAGAGGTCTTGTGCTAGAAAGCGGGCATCCTGGGTGACGGCACCGAGCTTGATGCGCGTCCCACCCCAATCAATGCCGAGATAATAGGGGGTCTCGCTCATGGAGTTTCGAGAATGGAACCATCGGTGCGGAGTTGATTTTGTAACTCAGCCACAGAGATTTCCTGAGGAGCTTTGCGTGTGCGGTTCATCATTCCGGCAGCTGTGCCCACAGCCTGGCCCATCGCCATGCACTGAGCCATGGAGCGGACGCTGGCATGAGCATCGTGCGTGGAGGAGAAGCATCGTCCTGCCATGAGCAGGTTCTGCGATCCCTTGGGAATGAGCGTTCCCCACGGAATCCCGACACACTGGCCGTCTGGCAAATAGGCCCAGGCCGTGTCTGCGCCGCCGTGGTGATCTTCGATAGGTGCTCCGCAGAGGCCGATCTGATCGTCAAACTGCTTTGCCGAAAGCACCTCTTCCTTGGTGAGGCGGTATTCACCATAAACGCGACGAGTCTCTCGCACACCGATCTGCATTCCGAATGTGGAAAGCTGTGCCTTCTCGTAGCCAGGAACTTTATCCTGCAAAAAGCGAATATACTCGATAGCCTGCTTGCGTCCCTCCATCTCAGCAAGCGAGAGAAGCTCTGGATCGGTGGCATTCACCACGCTTTCTCCTTTTTTGAAATAAGATGGGAGACGCGTCATGATCGTGGCGGTCATGTGATCCACGGGAGTGATGTGATCGCTTCCCTCCTTGCGTGGGAGATTATAGAGTCCCGACTCCGCAGCGGCTGCCATCAGCGCATGAAACTCGGTTTTGCTGATTGTCTTACGACGAGGTACATCAACATTGCAGAGTTTGAATGTCGTGGTGAGTGTCTGCGCCGGATCAATATCTCCAGCCAATTCATAACCGAATCCCCCGAAATGGCAGAGGTCGGCATCACCGGAAGCATCAATAAAGACATCTGCGGTGAAAGCCCTCAGACCGAGTTTGGTGGCGACGGTGAGTGAGCGCATCCTTCCTTCGCTGACTTCGACATCCTGCACCCAGGCATTGAGCAACACCTCAGCTCCCGATTCACGGACAAGATCCTCCCAGACAACTTTGAGATATTCGGGATGATAGGTGACACCAGTTCCCGCTCCGTGGGTGTTCGGGCGTTCCAGCCAGGAAGCATGACGGCGCAGTCGCTCCATCACGACATCACTGATGCCGCCGACTACTTTTTTCGACTCCGTGCCAAGGGTGTAGAATCCGTAGAAAGTATCGAGCACTGCTGTGCTGGTTCCTCCAAGAAAGGGAAGTCGTTCTAGCACGAGTGTCTTAGCTCCTGATCGTGCAGCGGCGATGGCAGCCGTGGCACCAGCGGAGCCAGAACCGACAACAATAACGCCGTAGTGTTTTGCAGGGGGAAGTTGTTTGGAATAGGTGGTCATAATTTTTAGCAAAGGTTCCAACCGGCATCGACTTCGAGGACTTCGCCCGTGATGGATCGGGAAGCGTCGGAAAGTAGGAAGAGGCTTGCCGCTGCTGCATCCTCGACGGGAATGACTCCTCCTTCGAGCGGTTGCTTGGCGGCGATGAATTTCAGGATTGCCCGATCCTCTGAGGCGCGGGCACTCATCGGGGTGCGAACAAGTGCAGGAGCGATGACATTGAGGCGAATCTTCTGCTTCGCATAATAGGCTGCTGCCGTGCGAGTCATTGAGATGATGGCACCTTTACCCGAAGCATAGCCGATGGCAGCAAAATTTGTAGGCTCGGGGTGAATGCCAAGAATACTCGCCATGTTCAGAATAACACCCCGTTGGCCATTTTCCTTCAGAGGCTTCTGCTTGAGCATCACTTGTAATACCTCGCGACACATTCGATATTGCGAGGTGACATTGGTTTCCATGACCACGCGCCACCCTTCCTCGGTACATTCATGGAGGGGGCCATCGCCGAACTTTCTCGCACTGATCCCTGCGACATTATAGAGCCCATCAATCCGCCCAAACTTCTTCACACACTTGGCCACCGCAGCGGGAGCGACTTTAGGATTGGTAAGATCGCCTAAATGGGAACCAGTCTCGACCCCGAGATCCCGCAGCTCCTCCACCAGCGACTGCACATTCTCCTTGGTGCGACTCACAATGAAGAGATTGTGTCCGAGTCGGGCCAATTGGCGAGCTGTCTCGGCACCGATGCCTGTGGAGGCGGTGATGAGGTAGGTACGTGATGTCATGGGGGGGCTACTTGATCGGCTTGACTGCCTCGGGATTATACATCGCCTTGCTGTAGCGGCGGCGTTGATCGGCCAGCCATTCGTCGTAATTTACGCCGTAGCCGCCAAGGTGCATGTTCTGGAGAACGATGTGCTTGTAGTTGCGGCGATCAAGTTCGCGTAGGGTGAGTTCGTTTAGTGACTGAACCAATGTCAAAGAGCCGACAGAGCTGAGTGGGCAGACGACATAGCTGCCAGTCTGACCCTCAATCTTGGTGGAGAGATCGCCCATCGGCATACAGTTATCGAGGAAGTAGCCTCGAGCGTGCTCCTGAGCGATGTGCCAAAGAGTCTTGCCGCACGAGTGCTTGGGCGCAGCTTGGGAGGCTTGTTCACGAGAGGCAATGCAGATCAGGGGATGGTTCGGGTAGCGTTTGGAAACTTCCAAGGCGAAGTCCACAGCAGCTTGGGTCTGACCCGTTGCACTGATGGCGATGAAGACATCATGGGCTCCGATCTCAACCTCATCGAGGAGGATGGCACCGAGTCCCTCGACTTTTTCGACAGCCTGACACATCCGCAAACTGTCCGATCCGACGACATCGGTGAAGTTCGAAAGCGCGTGAGCTAGGAGTGGGTGAAATCCGGTCAGGGCCCCCATACGAACGACCATTTCCTCCACAGAGACCCGGGAGTGTCCGTTTGCATAGACATGGATCAGGCCATCATTCTGGATGGCATCGGCGTAGTGAGAGGCAACTTTTCTGAGTGTCTCAGCTTGGGCGAGAACGCCATCTCGAATGCGGTCGAGTTGCAATGGGAAGGTGAGAGGAATGTCGGTGTTTTGCATAGTGGTGGTTTGGTTTTGTTGAATGAATTTGTCGTTTTCTAGCGTTTGCCGAGTAGTTCGCGTTCGATCTCCTCAAGAGTCTTCCCTTTGGTTTCAGGGAGATAAGCCTTTGTCATGAGAAATCCGCCAGAGCAAATGAGCGCAAAAATCCAGAAGACACCTGCGGGGCCGAATTTCTGAAGCATCGAAGGAAAGAGATAGGTTAGCGTGAAATTCCCCACCCAGAGCGCGAAGACGGCGGTGGCCATCGCAGTACCGCGAATACGATTTGGAAAAATTTCGGAGAGAACCACCCAGCACATCGGGGCAATTGTCGCGGCGTAGCAACCAATCGCAGCCATCACCAACAGGACGACAGGAAACCCTGTCACGCCATGATGAAAGCAATACCCCATAGCAAGGAAGATCAGTGCCAATCCGCTCCAGCCCACAAGCATGAGCCAACGCCTGCCAAGACGATCTACCGTCTGCAAGGCGATGATCGTGAAGAGGAGATTCACCGTGCCGACGATGATGATATTCAAAAGAATGGCAGAGACATTGTACCCAGCCGCTGCAAAGACATCCTTGGTGTAGTAAAAAATCACATTGATGCCGCACCACTGGATGATGAAGGCAAGCAGAACGCCGAAACCGACGATATGACGAATGCCTGGTTGGAATAGCTCGCGAAGACTCACCTTCTCCGTCTCATGGTGAAGCGTTGATTCCACTTCGATCACAGATTGCTCGGCAAATGCCGCACCGCCGAGTTTTTGAAGGATTTCCCGCGCCTTGATAATCTGGCCAGTTTTAATCAACCATCGGGGACTCTCTGGTACAAAGAGCATTCCGATGAGGAAGAGCAGCGAGGGAATAGCCGTGAGGCAGAACATCCATCGCCAGCCAAACTGTCCATTCCAGGAATGCAGAATTTGCTCGACCGAGGCATGGGGATCGACGGGTTGAGCCACTAGCCAATTCACAATTTGGGCTAGGACGATACCGATGACAATATTGAGCTGATTGAGAGAAACGAGTTTTCCGCGAATTGCAGCAGGGGCGATCTCGGCGATATAAACCGGCGAAAGATTGGAGGCCATGCCGATGGCCACTCCTCCGACGATGCGCCATGCCACGAAGAGTGAAAAGGTATTGGCGAGACCTGTTGCTAATGAGGATGCGGTAAAGAGGATCGCCGAGAAAACAAGCAGGATCTTGCGGCCATAGCGGTCGCTCAGTGCGCCTGCAACCAGAGATCCGATGAGGCAGCCCGCAAGGGCACAGCTTTTTGCCCAGCCAATATCAGCAGGGGAGGTAAGGCTGAAATATTTTTCATAGAAAATATCGGCACCGCTGATGACTACCCAGTCATAGCCGAAGAGAAGTCCTCCTAGAGCCGCCACAAGGCAGACTGACCAGAGGAACAATTGGTTATAATTCACGATAACCGATGTGTTATCGCCACGAGTGTTGATGGGGGGAGTTTGCATATTTGGGGGATCGCTCTTCGTCTCAAGTGCCAACCTTGCATGACTCTCCATTCTATCCATTGGCTCTTGATCCGAGTGCGACTGATGCTTCTGAAAAGCTAGACCTCTCCTCTTTTTTTATCAATGGATGAAGCTCGGAATAATATGGATATTTTTAAACTCATACAGATTATTCAATGATGTCCTCTTCTGTGAAAATTCCCGTGAGAAATCATCGAAAGCCTAGGGAACGCCTTGTTCACGGAGTCTTTCATCAGCGGATTGTAAAGCTTCCTCCTGATGTGATCTCAGATGCCATGTGCCGCTCGCTGACACGGATGCTGCTCCCTGCTTCGATTGGTTTCTATCCCAAGGCGAAAGGGCATCTTGCGGAACGCCCCGATGGATCTGATGAGGCAATTCTCATTTACTGCATCGCTGGGGAGGGGTGGTGTGTCATCGACGGTGTGAGGCACACTATTGCAAGTGGAGAGTTGCTGGCAATACCTCCTGGCATTTCTCACTCCTATTGTGCGAGTGCTTCAAAACCGTGGAGTATTCGCTGGTTTCATGTCGTGGGTGAGACGCTTCACGACTATCTTGCTGCGCTTGGTACAACCCGCTCCACGCCTGTCGTCTCACTCGGCGAAGATCCGATGATTGATACTCTCTTCGAGGAGATCTTGACGGAGTTGGAAACAGGGTATGTTGCCTTGAATCTGATCTATGTTTCCCAGGCACTGGGACACTTATTCGGAGTGATGATCCGGCGGAGGCACAGCCATCGCATCGGATTGTCCAATCCCCGACAAAAAGTTGCCAGCAGCATCGAAATGATGAGATCTCATCTGGATCGGCCCTGCGAATTTCTCGTCTGGCGGCGATGTGCAATATCTCTCCCGCTCATTTCATCGAGCTTTTTAAGGAACAGATCGGGTATTCCCCCAAAGATTACTTTACACGGCTCAAGATGCACCGAGCCTGCCAGCTCCTTGCTGGCACCAACCTAAGCATCAAGGAAATCGCCCTTCAGGTCGGATACGAGGATCAACTTCACTTCTCTCGGGTTTTCAGAAAGGTGAATGCCCTTTCTCCAACAGAGCTTAGGATGCGCGACAAGGGGTAGGTCTGATTAAGGCGTAAGAAAATTACTTCTTCAATCCTGGTAAATCAGAATCAACCGTAATGCTGGCATCACCCGGTGTGATGGATGCAGAGAAATCATTTGGGGTGATGTTGCTGGAGGAGGTCTTGAGAACGATGGTTTTCTTGGGCGCGGTATTGACGAGGAATTCCATCTTTCCTGGATACAGAAAGGAGCAACCGATGAAGTTCAATGTCGTCTTGCCAAAGTCGGTGAGGGCACTTTTGCCGTGGATGCGGATAGAATTGTTGCGCAGACTGCTGTTCATGACGGTGACGGAGTCCACGGGAGTGCCAACGAGTAGAAAGTCGGTGCCTGCATCATTAAGGATACGGATGTCATCGAAAACGATCCCTTCCTGCTTCGGTATCTCAGCACCTGGGTAGTAGGAGCGGCTGTATTTGTCATTGTCAAAGTGGATGGAGAAGGCTGTTCGAGGCTTGCTGATAAAAATATCTCGGAAGGTGACATTGCGGACTCCTGCCGTGTGTGTGACATCATCCTGCACGACCCCCCACTTGATACCATCTAGCACCATGGAACCCTTTTCATGAGTCGGCTGTGTGAGAGAGGTGTAGATTTTACCATCGGGATTTTCCTGCACACGATAGAGTCGTCCATGAGAGACGACCGTGTCGGACTGCTGTACCTGCATCCCTGATTTCCAGTCGATCCAGGCACCAGCGAGAATACGGCAGAAGAAACCAGCCTTCTGAGTCGGGTCGGCCAGATCGTGACAGTTCTCAACGACTCCATCCTCGATCCAGCCAAGCTCGGGATTGCCTGTGGCGTAATCATGGCCATTAAGCGCGACGGCATCATCGCCGGTTTGGAAGTCGCAGTTGCGGATTGTGAACCTTTTTCCTCGTCCAAGATGAACACCATCTTTCTGCCCTTTGATGATCGCATCCTCCACGATGATATCCTCAAAGGTGCAGATTTGGATGCCATACTGGGCATGGCCAAGATCGAGACAACGGAAATGCGAGATGCGAAGATCTTTCACATAGAAGAAAGCAAGTTGGCCGTGGAGTCCGTAGGCATCCTTGAAGGTGCGGACATCGACCCCATTGACGATTATCTGAAGCCCCTCGACGCTGATGTGCTCATCGTAGGTCTTGGTGCGAGCCCCTTTGTTGAGCAAGACATGGGAGAATGGGCCCTGATCTAGGACTTTCTTCAGGAAGACTCCATTGCCAAAATTCAGAGATGTGTTGCTTCCCAGATACACTGTCCCCGCAACCTGATAAATGCCAGGGCGGCTGACGATAATGGTGCCACCTTGATCGACGGCAGCTTGGAGGGCCTTGGTATTCTCAGCTCCTTTGGCCTCGGGAGAGAAACCATAGGCAGCTGCATCGGTGAAGCCTGACTGCGGGATGGAATTTGTTGAGTTCTGAGCCTGGATGGGAGAGATCAGGGCAAGGACTGCAAGGCAAAACAACAAGGGGAGGGGGAAACGCGTCATGAAATTTGAAATAGGAAGGAAAATGACAAGCTAGATCGGTCATGAAATAATTCACGATCAATTTTCTTTCCCCTTTCTATCTTCTCCTTTTAGTCTGTCAGGTTCACAGCCTACCCCCATGAATTCCAAATTTCTCTCCGCCCTGTTCCTTGCTGGTTTGATGCTCTCCGTTGTGCCCAGCAATGCTGCCACCCTGCCTGATGAGCCTAAGGAAATCCCTGGCCCTTACAAACCATCCTGGGATTCTCTAGCCAGTCAGTATCAGTGTCCTGCGTGGTTCCGCGATGCCAAGTTCGGCATCTGGGCTCACTGGTCGGCGCAGTGTGTGCCTGAAATGGGCGACTGGTATGCCCAGAATATGTATCACGAGGGGAGTCCCGATTATCTCTTCCATACCGCCCGTTACGGACATCCAAGCCAGTTCGGATTCAAGGACATCTATCCCCTCTGGCGTGCTGAGAATTGGGATCCTGAAAAAATGATGGCTCTCTACAAGCGGGCTGGAGCGAAGTACTTCATGGCTCTCGCCAACCATCATGACAACTTCGATAGCTGGAATTCCAAGTATCAACCCTGGAACTCCGTCGCGATCGGGCCGAAGCGCGACATTGTTGGTGATTGGGAAAAAGCCGCACGCGCAGCCGGTCTCAAGTTCGCCGTTTCCGTGCATGGCTCCCATACCTATAACTGGATGGAGGCCTGCCAAGGGGCTGATAAGAATGGTTCGAAGGCAGGAGTTCCTTATGACGGCAAGCTGACCAAAGCCGATGGCAAGGGCAAATGGTGGGAGGGACTCGATCCCCAGGATCTCTACTGCCAGAATCACAAGCCCAATTTACCGTGGCAATCTGGCAAGCCCTTTTGGACTTGGGATGTGAAGCATGGCAGCACTGTACCCGATGCCGCCTATTGCCAGAAATTTTACAACCGTGTGATGGATCTCATCACCACCTACAAGCCCGACATGGTCTATTTCGACGATTCGATCCTGCCTCTGTATCAGGTTGATCCCAAGGTCGGTCTCGATATTGCGGCCAATTACTACAACTCCAGCGTTCAGTGGAACAATGGCACCAACGAAGCCGTGCTCACGGGCAAAGATCTCGATGACCAGCAACGCCACGCCATCGTCTTTGACATGGAGCGAGGCAAGAGTGACAAGATCCTACCCTTCCCCTGGCAGACAGATACCTGCATCGGAGACTGGCACTATCGTCGTACTCTCTTCGAACGCCATGAGTACAAAACCCCTGAAATGGTCATCGAGATGCTTGTCGATATCGTCAGCAAAAATGGCAACCTGATGCTCAATATTCCCGTCCGTGGCGATGGGTCGATCGACGATGACGAGGTCGCCTTCCTTGGCGCGATGGGAGACTGGTTCCAGGTCAATGGGGAGGGCATCTACGGAACCCGTCCTTGGAAGGTCTATGGTGAGGGCAAGATTGAAAAGAAGGCCGGGAATTTCAACGAAAGAGCCTTCAAGGCCTATGGTGCTGATGAAGTCCGCTTCACCACCAAAGGAAATACTCTCTACGCGTTCGTCTTCGCAACGAACCCTGACAACACCGTGGTGATCCGCACCCTTGGCTCAGGCGAGAAGGGTATCGTTGGTGACATCACTGCCATCCACCTCCTCGGTAGTGATGAGAAAATCGAGTTCGCTCGCAAGCCCGAAGGCCTCGTCGTCACGCTTCCCTCCAAGAAGCCTTGCGATCACGCCTGGTGCCTCAAGATTGAGGGCCTCGATCTTGAAGCATCCAAGCCGAAGATTTTTCACACTGGTGCTGAGGGGAAAGAGATCGAGTAAGTTTGATGAAATTCCAATGTTACGAAATTGTAACAAGGATAGAATCAGTCCCTAGTTTTTATGCTTTTGCTGATATTTGAAGAAGCTTGAAACTTGCTTTTGGCTCGTTACATTGCCATATCTATCGGTACGCAAATAAAAAGGGTTAAATACGCGGGACTGACCCTTTTTCTTTGGATCACTAAAATAATATGAGAATTGAAAGGATAATCACATCTGTAACATTTTTCTTATCTGTAGTATTTTTTTCGCCGCAAGTAATGGCTCAAAATGCTCAAGCTAAAATAACCTTACATTTAACGACAGATGACGGAAAAGTGCTTGCCAATTTTCCTTGTGGTGCTGGAAGTTGGATAAATAATTTGAGCAATCCATCAGATCGTACATCCAGTGTTGATGGAAAGACCGACGAGAATGGAAATGTCACGCTAACTCTTCCATGTTTATTTGGAGAAGTGAATATTAGTACAAAATGTAGTGTTTCTGGATACTATCCTAATGGACTAAAATACCAATTCACTAATTCTGTCGGCGGCAAATGGCAACCATGGAATCCAACTATTAATTTGGTCGTAACACCGATTCTTAATCCCATTCCGATGTATGCACGAAGCCTGGGAGTAGCCGGTTCAAATTTAAACCTTCCTGCCAAAAATACTCCTATTGGCTTTGATCTTGAAGCCGCGGATTTTGTTGCCCCTTATGGTAAAGGTGTTAACTCAGATTTTATCTTCACCCTAAGTGATAAAGAATCAACGACCAGCAATCAAACGGCAACGAATATTTCATTAACTCTCTCATTTCCTAATAAGGGAGATGGGATTCAATCTGTGCTGACGCCATTAAACCAAGGTGTTTCTCTTCCTTTTAATGCTCCACAAAGTGGATACGAGGCAATTCTTGTTATGGATAAGGATAGCCAATACTCGCATGGCACGCTCAGGGCAGATCAAAACTACTTCTTCCGAGTTCGAACGGTTCTAGATGAAAACGGAAAAATCAAAAGTGCTCTCTATGGAAAAATCACTGGGCCTATCCAGTTCTGGGATAATGCAGGTTTAGAATTCACCTACTACCTCAACCCAACTCCTAACGACCGGAACATGGAATTTGATCCTTCTAAAAACCTCTTCCAAAATCTCCCATCGCTCCAGCAAGTTAACGCTCAGTAATCCCTTTTTCAAAAAGGGGTCGGTCATTCATATTGACACAAAAAAGGGGTCGGTCATTCATATTGACACATTGTATTGAGGAGAATAGAGAGAGGAGATGCCGAGAGCGCTGCGCATCCAATACGAAGGTGCAATGTACCATGTAATGAACCGAGGAGATCGGAGAGAAGCGATCTGCCATGATGACGAGGATCGGCGACTCTTCCTCAGAACTCTTGGGCAAGTGTGCGAGAAAAGCGGCTGGGAAGTGCATGCATACTGCCTGATGAGCAATCATTTTCACCTTGTCGTGGAAACGCCTGAAGCGAACCTGGTAGTGGGAATGAAATGGTTCCTTGGCACCTACACCCAGCGATTCAACGCCCGCCACCAGCTCAGAGGGCATCTCTTCGCGGGACGCTACAAGGCGCTCCTTGTGGATGAGAGCGATAGAACATACCTTCGCGCCGTGTGCGACTATACCCATCTCAATCCAGAGAGAGCCGAATTGATCGGCGAGGAGCAAAGGTTGGAAAATTACCTCTGGAGCAGCTACCCTGAGTACCTGAAGAGTCCCGGCAATCGCCCTGCGTGGTTGCGCACGGATCGACTGCTGGGGGAGCATGGGATCTCAAAGGACAATGCCGAGGGAAGAAGGGAATTTTCGCGTCGGATGGAGCAGCGGCGTTCAGCGAGCGAGGAGAAAGACTTTCAAAACGAGATACGCAGAGGCTGGAAACTGGGAGCAGAAGATTTTATGGATCGCTTGCAGGATCACATGAAGGGGGCACTCCAGGATCGGCATGAGGCTGGTGCGGTGAAGGAAAGCATGCAGGTGAGAGCGCGGTATCTCCTGGACGAAGAGCTTGCCCGAGCGGGAGTTACAAAAGAAGAGCTGCCGCACCTTCCCAAGGGAGCTCGGGTCAAGATTGACTTGGCGAGAAAACTCAGGAAATCGACAACTCTAACACTCAAGGAGGTTGCGCTCTTGCTCCATGCAGGATATTGGAGGTCTTTAGCCAATGCTCTCTCGAAAAATGTGTCCATATGAATGACCGACCCCTTTCCCCAAGGATATTATGGAAATGGAGGTGAATACCAATTTACTAATGTTGTTGGGGGAAAATGTCAGCCGTGGAATCCAACTGTGAATGTGGTGATTAAACCAATCCTCGATCCGATTGCGATGTATGCCTGTAATGTGGGTCTATTAGGCGCTGGAATAGTAATCCCTGCTAAAAATTCTCCAGTTGGTTTTGATCTGGAAGCCAATGACTGGGTAGTTCCTTATGGTAAGGGAACCATTTCTGATTTGATCTTCAAAGTGACGGAAAAAGTTCCTTTTGTGAATTATCACCAACCTTTTGATATTACTTGGACTCTTTCTTTCAGCAACAAAGGAGATGGTATTAAGTTAATTAAACCTTCTGAGGCTACTGGGGGCACCTTTCCTCTACCTCGCTATGCCCCGGAAAGTGGTTATAAAACAAATCTCGATTGCAAAATAGCAACCTATGCAGATGGTACAGGTTTAGACCCCCAGATTAACGCGGTAACAGGATACTTCTTTCGAGTCCGCACAGTGCTAGATGAAACAGGAAATCAAAAGTGCTCTCTATGGCAAAATTCCTGGGGGTATTCGATATTGGGGTGATAGTAATATCCATTTCACCTACTACCTCAACCCAACTCCAAACGACCGGAACATGGAATTTGATCCTTCTAAAAACCTCTTCCAAAATCTTACTCCAGACCAGCAAGTCACCGCTCCGTAATCCCTTTTTCAATTCTCCGGCTATGGCTCAGGAAGCTTGAAACTTTCTTTTGGCTTGTCAGAATGTCTTGATTATTACTATGCAAGGCAAAAAGGGATTGAGATACCGCCTCTTCATTTTTGCCACGGTAAGCTCCTGGGTATTCTTTGTATTTTCCTGTACGGCTCACGCTGAAGCTCCAACGGCCAGTTTTAGGAATACTAATTCTAACTATCTGTTTTCACCGGAGCCTTTGGAAGTTCCTGTCAAAAATCCTTTAACCGGATGGCGAGGCAAACGGGGGCCTGAGGATGGTGCTTCTCCTGGAGTCAAAGGTGCAGATCTCTTCACCGTTGATGGCAATTATGAAACTCTGAAAAAATGGTATATCGGATGGAATGAGATTGAGAATCAGGAGAGTGATGGAGTTGATAAGATCCGTTCCTTCCTTAATCGAGAATGGAAAGACCTACCCGAGCAAAATGCCAAGGCGATTCCTCGAATAGTCCTCATTGATAATGTCGCTGCCTATGCCCCCAGTGATCTCCCTCCCTTCTTGTCAAAAAAAGAAAATTATAGGAGTTCTCCTTGGTATAGTCGGCCTGAGGTGAAGGCTCGGCTTGAACGACTCATCGGTCGTCTTGGAGAACTCTGGGATCATGATCCTCGTGTGGCTTGGGTGGAAATGGGGGTTCAGGGAAAATATGCAGAGCAGTGGGATCTCGATCAGATGCCTGAATTTGCCTTTTGGCTTAGCGATCAATTTAAGAAAAATTTTAAGAACAAAAAAGTTCTCATCCGGTATGTGGGAGTTCCTACATGGGGAAAAGACCGATGGGCTTCAGTAAAAATTGCCAATGATTATCCCTTTGGCTTTTACGAAGATTCCTTTGGGAAGCTTTCTTATGCGTGTGAGAAAGAGGCTATTGAAAAACTCGATCATGGCAATCGCTGGCAAACCGCTGTCATGGGAGGGGAGACTGGAGTGACGAGGGTAGGGAAGGGGACTTTACCCTTGGTTGATCGTGATGCCTCAATCGCCAACCAACTGAGCGGGGCAGGTTTACAGTATCTGATTGATTGGACGAGAGAAGTTCATGCCAGTTTTTTGGGGTGGGATCTCTCCTTTGCCATTCCCAGCGATCATCCAGGCACCCTTGCGATGCGCCGTGCTCTTGGGTATTACTTTGTCATCACAAGGTATCAGCAATCCTGTGAGGTGAAGCCAGGAGGGAGTCTTGATCTCTCCTTCGTAGTCAAGAATACGGGGTCGGCACCATTCTACTACCGATGGCCAGTCGAGGTCTCCCTCGTGGACAAAGCCACGCACAAAAAAGCATTCTCCAAATTGCTTGATGATGTTGATATTCGCCAGTGGTTGCCTGGAGAGGCGTGGAATCCCAAGGAGCAGAGGTATAGCAAGCCTGCACCAGAGATTTTGGTGAAAGCGTCTATTCCTTTGCCTGAATCGTTAAATCCTGGAATCTATGCCGTGACGCTGGCCATTCTTGATCCTGAAGGAGGCAATCTGCCCTGTGTGCGATTTGAGATTAAGAATTATTGGCAAGGGGGACTTCATCCCATGGGGCTGCTTGGAGTTGGCGTAGAAAATAAGAATCCTGCCGTCGATCCTGGCTCGTTTTATACAGATCCGGTTGATCCCAAAGTTCATTACGAACTTCCTGCTCATTGATTTTACCTCTATAAATAAATGATGAAGAACCACGCTGCACCTCTCTGGGGCATTGACCTCGGAGGCACCAAGATTGAGGGAGCCATTATGGATCCCTCCGACCATTCAAAGGCACTTTATCGCCTGCGAGTCCCGACGGAATCAGCGCAAGGTTATGAGCACATTCTCTCGCAGTTCGCCCGTCTTATTGATCAGCTCTGCGAAACTTCTGGTCTGCCTCGTCCTACAAAAATCGGTATCGGCACCCCTGGCACGACAGTTCCCTCAACTGGACTGATCAAGAATTCCAATACCCTTTGCCTCAATGGCAAGCCGCTTGCTGCTGATCTGGCTCGCACTCTCGGATGCGAGGTGGTGTTGGCCAATGATGCCAACTGCTGTGCTCTCGCTGAGGCGACGCTCGGGGCAGCGAAAGGTTACAAGACTGTCTTTGGTATCATCCTGGGAACGGGTGTCGGCGGTGGCATTGTGGTGAATGGAGAAGTGCTGAGTGGTGCTCACGGCATCTGCGGAGAGTGGGGGCATAATCCTCTGCGTGGAGAAGAGACTCCCTGCTATTGCGGAGTGAAGGGATGTATTGAGTCAGTCTGTGCAGGCCCTGCACTTGAGAAATATTATGCTCTCCAGAGTGGGCAATCCCTGAGACTGCCAGAGATCGTGAAACTCTCCGCTACGGGTGATCTCCATGCGGTTGCTACGCTTGAGCGACTCCGCGCAAAGTTTGGTGAAGCCTTGGCCGCAGTGATTAATATCCTCGATCCCGATGCCGTCGTGATCGGTGGAGGTGTGGGAAATCTCGACCTTCTTTACACCCAAGAGACTCGCGATGCAGTGATCAAGCATCTCTTCAACGACCGCTTCGAGACACCTCTTCTCCGTCCTGCCCTCGGTGACAGTGCCGGAGTCTTTGGTGCTGCCATGCTGACGGTTTGATTTTTTGAATCTTCGACATCCTTCATCTGATTTATTTGTGCCCGATGGAGTGCCTTTTATTGAGGCACTCTCACGCACCACCCATCTCGGTATCGGAGCGCATCAGGATGACCTGGATTTCATGGCATTTCACGGAATCCTTGAATGCTACAAAAAGGAGAGCCTTTGGTTCGGCGGCATTACTTGTACGGATGGGGCGGGAAGTTCTCGCTCAGGGGAGTTTGCAAGCGTGAGTGACAAAGAGATGAAAGATCTGCGTCGGGAGGAGCAACGATGCGCAGCTTCTCTCGGAGAATATGCCTTCATGATCCAGCTCGATTACCCAAGCAGTGAGATCAGAAAAGCGTCCGGTGATGCCCTCATCAATGATTTGCGCGAACTCCTGATCGCGACTCGTCCTGAAGTTGTTTACACTCACAATTTAGCAGACAAGCACGGCAGCCACATTGCAGTTGCGCTGGCTACGATCAAGGCCCTCCGTTCTCTTCCTTCTGAGCTGCGCCCGCGTAAAGTCATCGGATGCGAAGTCTGGCGTGACCTTGACTGGATGCCTGATGAAGAAAAAATCATTATGGATGTCAGCGGCGGCGATCAGCTTGCGTGCAAGCTGATGGAGTGTTTCCAATCTCAAATAGCAGGAGGCAAACGATATGACATTGCCATACAAGGTCGGCGTGCGGCTAATGCCTCGTTCTTCGATCCTTATAAAACTGATGGGGCCGATCAGATTATCTTTGGTATGGATCTAACCCCACTCGCACATGATCACACACTGGATATAGAGCAATTTGTTTCCGGTTTTATTGATCGTTTTCACACCAAGGTAAAAACTGCTCTTCTCTAATATCCCTTAACAAATCACTTTCAATCGTTGCTCTCCCCCCAATGACTAAAACTCTCTCATTTCTAGCCATCACCACACTGGCATTCTTGTTTTCCTTCACCGTTCAAGCCTCAGAAAGCGGCATGACTGAAAAAGTCGATTGGCCTCAGTTCCTTGAACGCTCCAATCCCATCTGGCATAAGCTTCCCATGAAGTGGGAGGAAGCTCCTTTTCTGGGCAATGGTTGGATGGGGACGATGGTTTTTAGAGATCGTGATAATCCTCACCAACTCATCGTTCAGGCTCAGCATTCAGGAGTGAACGATCATCGGGTGAAGGTCGATGCGAATGGTCAGATTACAGGCTCAGGGCCGTTTTTACAGGCGCGATTTTTGATCGGCGATTTTGTGGTGAAAACTGCTGGAGAGATGACGAATTGCGATTTGAAACTTGATCTCTGGAATGCTGAGCTTGTCGGCACTATTCACACGACAAAAGGGGATCTTGCGCTTCGTGCCTTTGTTCATACGCAGGACATGGTCACACAGGTAGAACTTTCTGGAGCAGGTGCAGAGGGAGCGAAGATCGAATTTCGCTCCGGTATGGCTTTAAGTCCTCGTGCGATGAGGCGTAAAGATCCAGAGCACACTCCTATTCCAAGCGACTGCCTCCCGCTGAATCCTCATGCCGATTTTCAGGAGAAAGAGGGCATTCATATCTGCCATCAAGCTCTCGTTGCAGGTGGTGACTATGCAACGGCCTGGACCATATCCACGAAAGGAGCGAAGACGCTATTTCGCTTCAGCATCGCTCAGAGCTATCCCAGCACCACGGCTGTTAAGGAAGCTCTCTCCACCTTAAAACGCATTGCAGCCATTCCTCAAAAAGAGTGGATTGCAACTCACCGCCACTGGTGGCATGAGATTTATCAGCGAAGCTTTGTCTCCTTTAGCGATCCTTATTGGGAGGCTTTCTATTGGATTCAGCGGTATAAAATGGCCGCAGCCACGCGTGCTGATCGCGCCCTCATTGATAATCACGGCCCCTGGATAGAGACGACTTCGTGGCCTTACGCCACATGGAACCTTAATGTGCAGCTTAGCTACTGGCCCTATAACGCCGCAGGACTGGATGATTTGGCCGCTTCCTTGCCAAATCATCTGCACAACTGTAGCAACACCCTCATCAATAATGTGCCTTCAGAATACAGGGATGATTCCGCTGGACTGGGACTGAATCCTACGGAGTCTCTGATGTGTTCTGTCAGTGCATGTCAAAAAGATCCCTCTACCGGTCAGTTTGATTTTACTCTCCCACCTGCAAAAGGAGATGGGCCTGACTTGGGTGATCTGACCTGGGCTCTGCATGATTGCTGGCTTCAGTATCGCTACACGATGAATGAAGATTTGCTTCGCGAGACGATCTATCCGCTACTGCGCCGTTCAATCAATTACTACCGGCATTTCCTTCTCCTCCAGCCGGATGGGTATCTCCATCTTCCGAAGGCTGGATCGCCCGAATATGGACAGGGTGGCCCTGATTGCAACTACGATCTCGGACTGATTCGCTGGGGATGTCATGCACTCCTCGCTGCGAATGAACGGCTCAAGTTGAATGATCCTCTTGCTCCAAAATGGCAGGAGATGCTCGACAAGCTTGCCCCTTATCCAACCGATCAGAACGGACTCATGATTGCGGCTGGCGTACCCCAAACCTTCGGACACCGCCACTACTCTCATCTGCTGATGATCTACCCACTCTATCAGCTCAACACCGACCATCCCGGAGACCGTGAACTGATCGAGAAATCCATCGCCCATTGGCTCTCGTTTCATGAAGGATTCTGTGGCTTCACTTACACTGGTGCCTCCAGCATTTATGCAGCCCTCGGCGATGGCAATCGTGCATTGGAGATTCTCAACGAGTATCGAACCAGTAATAAAATTCTTCCCAATACCCTCTACAAAGAAGGCGGCCCCTGCATCGAATCGCCACTCTCAGCCGCTCAGTCCATCCACGATATGCTCCTGCAAAGCTGGGGAGGGACGATTCGTGTTTTTCCGGCACTTCCAGACTCCTGGCATGATGCCATTTTTATGGATTTGAGAACCGAGGGGGGCTTCAGTGTCAGTGCCTCTTCCAGTGATGGAAAGAGAGAGTGGGTGCGGGTGAAGAGTCTTGCTGGTGAGCCGATGTTCATTCGTCCGAACATTGCAGGAACGCCTCAAATTACTGGCTCAGGTTCTGCCCATGTGAGAGAAAAATCTCAGGGCCTCTACGCGCTGTCACTGGCAAAAGGGGAGGAAGTGATATTCGCTACTAAACCTGCCCCCTTTGTCGTGAAGCCAGTAGCAGATCCGATTCCCTACCGTTTTGGACTCCCTTGATTTCCTCTTCATTTCTTCTTTTTGAAACTTACACTTAAATTTTTCATGCACTCCAATACCTCCCGCGTTCATTTGTTCTTTCTGATCTTTCTACTCCTCGGTCTCGCCCAGATCACTCTATCTAGCGCGTCAGCACAGACACCGCCGGTAGCTCCTCTTGATCCCGTGAGCTGGCTTGCACAACATCCAGAAATTCGCCCCCGTGAAGTGACTCTGGTGCGGAATGTATCACTCCCCACCCTGATTCCAGGAAAAGCCTTTGGCACCATTGATCTCAAAAAGGGACTCAAAGCCATTGTCACCAGTATCACTCCCACGCAGGTCATGGTGCAGACCACAGTTTCTGCCAATCCCCTCGCATTGAATATCGCTGATACCGACCTACTGGATCAAGCGACTGCTCTGATGCCCAAACCAGCAGCCTTGGCTGCAAGTGGTGCAGAGATCTATACCTTTCCCACGAATGCCCCGCAGTCCCCTAATTTTACCGCCACTGCCGATGGACAGCCTCTCTTTGTCTATGAATCAGAAGTCGCAGCCATCGCCACCCTTGGCATCAAGAGCAAGACAGAGATTCGCATCAAGCCGACTGCTCCGTTTCGGGATGTGGTCATCCGTCCACTGAGCAAAGGGATCAAACCTGTCGTTCTTAATGGTGAGATTATCTTCACGCTGAATACTCCTCAGAACCTGATTGTGGAGCTGGATGGAAAGCATGAACACCCACTCTTCCTCTTTGCCAATCCGCCGGAGCAACTCCCTAAAAACATCCATGACTCCAATCTGATCTACTTCGCTCCTGGCGAAACCCACTACCCAGGATTCATTACGCCTAAGAGCAATCAGACCGTCTATCTTGCGGGAGGAGCCATCGTGCATGGATTGATTCGAGTGGAGAACGCCGAGCATGTCCGTATCCTCGGACCAGGTATTCTGGCAGGGCCATCGGCTGAGGAATTCACCGATCGCAAGACACATGGCAACATGATCATGTGTGACAATGTCAAAAATCTCGAGATCAAGGATCTTCTCCTGACCTATGGAGGCGGCAGCTGGACAGTTCACCTAATTCGCTCCTCAGGAATCTCAATTGACAACATGAAGATCGCCGTGACCAAGACTCGCAGTGCTGACGGTATTGATGTCGATTCCTGCTCGGGAGTCACTCTCTCGGGATGCTTCATCCGCTGTGGCGACGACAAGATCTGCCTCAAAACCTACGGTAATGTCAGGGATGCGAATAAAAAGAATTACTACAATGTGCCTAATCCCAACATTGCTGAGAATATTACAGCCGAACGCTGCACCCTTTACGGGCCCAATCGAGATTTTGAAATTGGTTTTGAATTAAATGGTGATGCAATCCGCAATGTCCTCTTCCGTGACAGCGATGTCATTCATGGCACGGTTCAGCTCTTTAGCGTTCATAATGGAGGACGATGCGTGGTAGATGGAGTCCGCGTCGAAAACATACGCGTCGAAGACCCTCCGTCCAACTTGCTCGAATTCCGACTTGGACTCTCCGGCTACAGCCTTGACCATCCTTCAGCCTATCATGGAGTGCCTCCAGAAAAAATGCCCCAAGGAGTTTTTGAACCTCACGACGGTGGTACTTGGTATCGCTGGTCTCTGACAGCCCCTACCCCCTTCCTAGAAGAGCATAATTTCTATGCCCCCAATCGCGGCTTCATTCGCAATATCGCTGTCAGCAATATCCAAATTTCAGAAGCAAAGCATCCTCAGGATCTCATCGTGATCGGCTACAACGATCAGCACTCCATTGAAAATGTCTCCATCCAGAAAATCAGCGAGGACGGACAACCCCTCAAGGAATGGGATCCCAAGAGACTCAAGATACGAAATGCCAAGAATGTCCAGATTCTCGACACCTCTTCTGCCCTAGCCAAATAATGAATCTAGTCCACCGTGACTCCTCCCGTCTCGCGGTAATAGGTCTCCTACTTTGCTTTGTAGCCTCAGCTTGGTCTGCGGAAATAGCCCCCGAAGCCACACCAGCTATCTCGACAAATGAGACGGCCCTCTGGCGTAATCCAGACAAGCCGATTGCCGAACGCGTGCAGGCTTTGATGGCGCAACTGACTCAGAAGGAGAAAATCTCACTGCTTTACTGGCTAGCCCCTGCAATCGAGCGGTTGGGCATTCCAGCCTACCACCATGGCAATGAGTCTCTGCATGGACTGGTTCGCCCAGGAAAATTCACCGTTTTCCCGCAAGCCATCGGACTGGGAGCGACCTTTGATCCAGAGCTGGTTCATCTCATGTCCACTGCGATCTCCGACGAAGCGCGTGCCAAATGGAATGAAACGGGAGGAAAACATCTTGGGACTTACAGCGATGTGCTGACACTCTGGTCGCCTGTGGTGAATATGGCTCGTGATCCCCGTTGGGGACGCACGCAGGAGACTTACGGGGAGGACCCCTGGCTCACCAGCAGGATCGGTGTAGCCTTTGTGCGCGGGTTACAGGGGGATGATCCCCATTATCTGAAAGTCATTGCAACCCCGAAGCATTTTGCAGGCAACAACGAGGAAAAAGGACGCTTTGGGAAGAACATTATTTGCGATGAGCGGTATCTCCACGAGTTTGAGTTATTCCCCTTTCAAGCCTGTATTGAGGAAGGAAAAGCCGAGTCGATCATGGCCGCCTACACTGCGATTAACGGCGTTCCTTGCTCGGCCAATAAGTGGCTACTAACCGATGTCCTGCGGAAGCAGTGGGGATTCCAAGGATATGTCGTGAGCGACTGCGGTGCCGTCTCCAATGTGGTCGATGCCCATCATTATGCCACCACACCGGAGGAGGCGATCGCCGACTGTCTCAATGCCGGACTCGATGTGGAGGGAGGGTATTTTGCCAAGTATCCCGATGTCGTGAACAATTATCTGCCACTGGCCCTGGAAAAGGGATTGCTAAAACAGGAGGTCGTCGATCACGCGCTTTCGCTTGTGCTGACAGGGCGTTTCAAACTTGGGATGTATGATCCTGCGTCGATGGTTCCTTACTCGAAGATCCCCTCCTCAGTGATCGGATCGGAGGAGCATCTGGGCCTAGCCCGCAAGCTCGCCGACGAGAGCCTCGTGCTCCTCAAAAACGAAGCACAGGGAGGGAACCCTCTTCTTCCCATAGATCCCGCGAAGTCGGGCAAGATCTTCGTGGTGGGCCCCAATGCAAATGTCATGCAGTTCGGAGACTACAGTGGCACTCCCACGGCCACAGTTACTCCCTTCGAGGGCATCAAGGAACGCGCCGAAAAGGCTGGCTTGACAGCCACACTGCTTCCTTGGGCCGGTTCCATTCTGGAAGTCGTTCCCTCGGACTCTTTGAAACCAACAGCTTCTGACGCTGATAAATCCGTTGGATTGAGTGCCGAATATTTCAGCTCGGAGAATCTGACGGGTCAGCCCAAGGCCAAGAGAATCGACCAAAAACTGAACTTCGACTGGGCTCATATCGAACCCGACCCCTTGGCATCTGATGCCAAATTCAGCGTTCGATGGACGGGTAATTTGATCGCCAACACACCCGGCACCTATTCCTTCTCAATCAAGGCCGATGGGGGATACCGCCTCTTCATTGATGGCAAGAACATCATCGACCAATGGAATCGCACGAAAAATACGAGGCAGGTAAAAACCGCGAAAGTGGATGGACTCGAAGCGGGCAAGCACGCGCTTCGGATCGAATACCGTCATCATGGGGGCGAGACGGGCTTTGTCTGGTCGTGGAGTCAGCCTGTGCAGGAGGACTTTTATGGCCAATTGAAGAGTGCCGATCTAGTGATCGCGGTGATGGGACTCAGCACAGATTATGAAATCGAGGGCAAGGATCGCACCACTCTGGTCTTGCCGCCCGATCAGGAGGAGTTCCTCCATAAGGTCATAGCTGTGAATCCCCGCACCGTTGCCGTATTCGAGAGCGGAAGTTCCCTGGCCATGCCTTGGGCCGCCACCAAGATGCCTGCTATCGTGCAAGCCTGGTATCCAGGTCAGGAAGGGGGGCGAGCCATCGCCGATGTTCTCTTCGGGGATGTAAATCCCTCGGGGCGCCTGCCGCTTACTTTTTATTCATCCGATGAGCAGCTCCGTCCAATGAGCGAGTATGACATCACCAAGGGGCGCACCTACATGTATCTCCCGCAGAAGCCACTCTATCCCTTCGGCTACGGGCTCAGTTACACCTCCTTTCAATACTCTGAGCTGAAACTCTCCAAGGCGACGGCCTCGCTGAAAGAGCATGTCACGGTTTCTGTTAATGTCACCAATACGGGCGCGTGCGACGGAGATGAAATCGTGCAGTGTTATGTACATGCCCTCCAGTCGAGTGTTCCGATGCCGATTAAGCAACTTTGGGGATTCCAAAGAGTCACGGTTCCCAAAGGCACAACGAGAACCGTCACTCTTGATCTGGATACCCAGAACTTCGGTCATTGGGACGAGAAGCGTCAGTCCTTTGTCGTGGAGCCGGGCAAGTTCGACATCATGGTCGGAGCAACATCTGACGACATCAGGGCAAAGACCTCGTTGGAGTTGGTTCCCTAAGAGAGATTCCCTAAATTACACGCTAAATGAAATACCTCTCGCTTCTTTTTCTTTCTCTTCTCGCGCTTGCTTCCGCAAAGGCCGAACTGCAACCGGTTACCTCCTGGAAGCAGGATGAGAAGGGCATCACCGTCACACTGAATCCTGGAACGCTCCGCATTCTGGTCTGCAAGGAGGGAATCCTCCGTGTCCAATATGCGAAGGAGGGGGAGATCCACCCCCTTCCTGATATTATTCAGCCCAAACAGTGGGCGGCGGCTCCCTTCACCGTTACCGAGGATGCCGCAAAGCTGACGCTCAAAACAAAGTTGGTCACAGCCACCCTTGGCAAGGCCGATCGCACCTTGATCTACTCGGGTGAGGCTATCACTGCCAAAGCCCCTCATGATGTTCAGCTCCATCCCTAGGGATCAAAAGTCTGCCGAACGCATCCTTGGGATGCTTGTTCTTCTGGCATTGCTGATCTCCCCCAGCTTGCTGGCCGGAATCGACATTCATGTTGCAACCGACGGGAAGGATAATCGTGATGGCTCATTATCGACTCCAGTGGCCACCTTGACGCGAGCCTTGGAATTAGTTCGCGCAGAGGAGAGTAAACTCGGAACGAACCGTATTCCGGCCACGATCACGCTGCATGAAGGAACTTACTTTCCTACGAATTCTGTCGAATTGAATGCCGATGATTCGGGGACTCCTTCTGCTCCTCTCGTGATCCGTGGAGATCAGCCCGGAAAGGTTGTGCTGCATGGAGGGATTAGGTTCGGCTCAGAATCATTATCTCGCGTCACTGATCCCTCAGTGCTGGCGAGAGTACCTGAATCGGCACGAGAAAAAATCTGGTCTCTGGATCTCAAATCACACGGCATCACTGATTACGGAGAGTTAAAAAAACATGGGTTTGCAACGCATGTCCAACCCTCGGAGATGGAGCTTTTCGTCGATGGTCAGCCTTGGCATCTGGCTCGTTATCCGAATCATGGAATCCTGAAAATTGGCCGCATTCTCGACAAAGGCTCCGTGCCTAGGAATGGAGATAACTCCAATCGCGGTGCCACTTTCATCTATGAGGGAGATGAACATCCCAGCAAATGGGCAAAGATTCATGATGTCTGGATCGGAGGTCGCTTCAATTATGGCTTTGCTGATGACAATCTGAAGATTTCCTCCATTGATCCAGTCGCTTACACGATCACCCTCCTTCAGCCTCATCTTTATGGGGTCAAGAGTAGCATTTACCCTGAAGCTAAGAAAGCCTCGAAAGGCAATGCGGATGCTGACCCAGGACTTGGCGATGGAGCCAGTATGCGAGGCTACTATGCCTACAACCTTCTCGAAGAACTCGATGCCCCAGGAGAATACTACATCGACCGTGAAAAGGGGGTTCTCTACCTCTACGGCGAGACCAATCCGATCCATCAAACGCTCGATCTCTCCCTGCAAACCAAGCCCTTCCTTTCGCTTCATCATCTACATGATGTCACGATTGAGGGACTCTCCTTCGAATGCTCCCGAGGCATGGGAATCTATCAGGAAAACACCGATCATGTCTCCGTCAACGGCTGCTCCTTCCTGAATCTTGGAACTGTGGCAATCAGCATGGGCGAGAAGTTTGACGGAGTAAAAACGGAGCGCAATCCAGATGGATCACCGCTTGCTGCACATCCCGATAGTACAAAATTTCATGATAATTCCGTGCTGAACTGCGTCGTTGGGAATAATGGAACAGGTGGGGTCTTTGTAGCAGGGGGAGATAGAAAAATACTCCTCTCCGGTCAAAATAGTGTGCGTAACTGTGAGTTTTTTGGGAACAGTCGTCGCAATGAAACCTACGCTCCCTCCGTAACGCTTCTGGGTGTCGGAAGCCGTATCAGTCAGTGCTACTTCCACGATCAGCGGCATGAGAGCATTCACTATCAGGGGAACAATTTCCTGATCGAGCGGAACCTCTTTGCCCGTGACTGTCAAGATGCCGACGACATGGGAGTCCTTTATACAGGGCGAGATCCCTCTGCCAGAGGAACGCTCATCAAGCGCAACTTCTTCACCGATATTCTCCCCCCGACTCCCCAGACTAAGATGTGTGCCATCTACATGGATGACGGCAGCGGAGGCATCACCGTGGAGCAGAATATTTTTGCCCGATGTTGCAATCCTGGCGTGAAAGGAAAATTCGGAGCCATTTTCTTAAACGGAGGTCACGATAATCTCGTGAAGGAGAATCTCTTCATCGAATGCCCGATGGCCATCGGACACAATTCATGGAACGACAAGCGATGGGCGAAATTTCTGAGCAGTGAAATGATGCAGCAACGCCTTGGCAAGGAGGTCAACATTTCCTCAAGTGTCTATCTGAAGACTTACCCCGAACTCGCCGATTATTATACCAATCACCGTGCGCGACTGAATACCGTGCAGGGAAACCTCCTCTACGATACCCCCTTGACCATGATCGGTGACTATTCTCTTTCTGATAATCGAGTGCTTCCTCTTGACGGATCGAGGAACGAAGGAAGTTGGACTCTGCCTGCCGTGGCATCGAAATTTTCAAAGGAGCCTCTTGTGCAGGAAATTCTCTCGCAACCCATCGGTCTGGATCGTAAAGAATTCGACCGCTGGCATCCTGATGGGCCCCAGGGAAAGGATTAGCAGATGACGATATAGAGGGGAGGGGCTGAGTGCTTGCCATCGTGTTATCATCAAGAGTTGCTACAAATACTTCCTTCTTCTAATTTTATAAGATTCCCCATGAGCCCGCTCTTCCCCTCGGTTATCCTTTGTTTATCTTACTCCTTCACGCTCTGCGCAGCTGACCTCTCTCCAACACCTTCCGTCTCCCCTTCGCCCACATCTGCAATGGAAGGGCTGCATGGAAGCCCAGATTCCATCATCGCGCCCCCTATCACCGAGGGATCGTTCAAGCCAACGGTGGAATCTCTGCAGCACTACAAATGCCCCGAGTGGTTCCGTGATGCAAAGTTCGGAATTTGGGCCCATTGGGGGCCTGCGTCTGTGCCGATGCATTTTTCAAACTGGTATGCCCGCGAGATCTATATCGAGGGAAGTGAAGCTTATAAATACCACCTCGCCCATTACGGGCATCCCTCAAAATTCGGCTACAAGGACATCATCCCTCTCTGGACCTGCGAAAAATTCGATCCTGATCAGCTGATGGCACTCTACAAAGCAGCAGGGGCCAAATACTTCGTCGCTCAGGCCAATCATCACGACAATTTCGATCTCTGGGATTCCAAATACCAAACATGGAATAGCCTGAACTACGGCCCTCACAAAAATATCATCGCTCTTTGGCGTGCTGCGGCACTCAAGGCAGGACTACGCTTTGGATTCACCTCGCATGCCGAGCGTACCTGGAGCTGGTATCAGACCAATAAAGGAGCGGACAAAAAAGGCCCCTACGCTGGCATTCCTTATGATGGGAACGATCCGAAATATCAGGAACTTTATTTGAAGCCTGATGCGAATAGCGACACAGGTGCCGATCATGCCTCCAATCCGCCCAAGGATTGGCGTCAAGATTGGCTAAGGCGAATCAATGATGTGGTGAATCGCTATGATCCTGACCTGATGTATGTGGATGGGCCGGTTCCATTTTTTGGCGATGACAAGGCCCAAACCGGACTTGCGATGATCGCCAATCTCTACAATCACAGTGAGCAGATTCACAACGGCACCAACGAAGCGGTCATGTGTGTCAAAAAAAGGTCGAGCAACTGGTTTGAAGGCATTGACACAGAGGATGTGGAACGAGGCCATCTCGGGGCTATTAACCCTGAACCGTGGCAGACCGATACCTCAACAGGGCCGTGGTTTTATGACTTGGATTACAAAGTCGCAGAGACCGGAACCATGTATATTTCATTGAGATCATTACTTACCCAGTTGGTTGATATTGTGAGTAAGAATGGCAACCTGCTTCTCAATGTCACTCAGCTTCCCGATGGATCGCTTGACACTGATGCAGTAAAACTTCTCGGAGACCTTGGAGCTTGGATGAAAATCAACGGAGAGGGGATCTATGAAACACGCCCCTGGATTGTTTATGGAGAAGGGCCAGACTCCCACAAACGACTTGATCTCTATGATTCACGGGATATCCGATTCACACAGTCCAAGGACAAAAAGACTCTTTATGCCTTTATCATGGGTTGGTCAAAAGAGCCTCAATGCTTTATCAAATCACTGGCCACAGGTGCTGGAAAAATCACCGATGTCTCCCTTTTAGGTGCCTCAGGAAAACTCGTTTGGCACCAAGGCGACGATGGACTCCAAGTGACACTTCCTGATCAGAAGCCGTGCGAAGTTGCCTGTGCATTAAAAATATCTGGAGATAATCTGCAACCCACACCATCAAAAATCGAGCCTTTGGTTCAGGCTGATGCAGAAGGGAAACTCAACCTCACAATTCCCGATATATCGGAAGTAAAGGCTAGAGCTATCAAATATGAAATCAAAGGAATGAAAGATCAGCTCTACGAGTGGTCAAATCCCAAGGATGTTGTTCTCTGGCAGGTGAAGATTCCACAAGCAGGTATTTATGAAGCCGAGGTGACTTATGCAGGTCGATCCGGTATCCCCGTTGAGTTCATCGTCGAAGCGAATCATCAGAAAATTGAGGGAAAACTTCCCTCCACCGGTGCCGATACTTGGAATGCGATTTATCGCACAGTGCCCGTGGACAAATTGGAATTTGAAAAACCAGGAATCTATACCGTGAGCTTCCACGCCAAGGATCAACCAACTTGGAATAGAACGGGTATCAACTCAATCACCCTGAAAAAACTTAAATGAAGAGACACATCACCCATCTCCTGCTTCTGGGAATTTTTGCTCTACTGCCACTTCTGACTCAACTCCATGCCGAGAGCATTGACCTCTCCGGCACAGGATGGTTCTTATGGAGAGACAAGGAAGCTACATGGAAAAACGATCCGCTTTTCCTTCCTCCTGTCGATCTGACTAAAGTGCCTCTTCATCCTCCGACGGGAGGCTGGGAAAAGCTCTCCCAAGGATTGCCGGTCTCGGTTCCTGGAACAGCAGAAGAGTATCTCGGCAATGGACAAGGCAATAGCACTATGGTGGATGGAGTGACTTGGTGGACGAAGGAGGTTACGATTCCCGTGACAGCTGAGGGAAAAACCATCCGGTTGCTGCTTGATTCCACACGACTACGAGCTGAGATCTTTGTGAATCACAAACTCGTTGCCTACGATATCATTGCCAACACCCCGTTTGAGGCGAATCTGACCGGGTTGGTGAAGCCTGGGGAAAAGGCACAGATTGCAGTGCGCATCACCAATCCAGGTGGCAATTTTTTCTCAGGAGATGTCGGTCCGATTAAATGGGGTGAATATACGATTCCTGCCAGTCATGGGTTTGGAGGCATTACAGGTGGAGTTCATCTTGCCATCACCGATTCCGTCTATGTCGATGATTTGTATATTCAGAATAGCAAAGTCCCTACGACGGTGATGGCCATCGCCACGATAAAAAACAGTACAGCTGAAATTGTCTCAGGGAGTGCGGAGGTTGTGATTCATGAAAAGAATACGGGCAAGGAGGTCTTTCGCAAACAGCTCGGCGAACAGATTTTTGCTCCGGGCGAAAGTGTGATTTCCTGTCCCGTCTCGGTGCCCGAGGCAAGGCTTTGGGATCTCGATCATCCGAATCTCTACCAGGCTACTTTCTCAATTGCTGGTTCAAAAGCCGTCGATACGATGGTGAGATCGTTTGGCTTCCGCTGGTTTTCACCCGAGGGAATTGGATCGAATGCACTTCTCCGACTCAATGGGAAAAGAGTCTTCCTCCGCACGGCGATTAGCTGGGGGTTCTGGCCAGTGAATGGCATCTTCCCCACACCAGAACTAGCAAAAAAGCAAATCCAGGCTGCAAAAGATTTTGGAATGAATATGCTCAATTTTCATCGCTGCATCGGCAATCCGATTGTCTTTGATAAGGCCGATGAGATGGGGTTGCTCTATTTTGAAGAGCCAGGTGGCTATACCTCGGCTGGTAAAGATCCCTTCGCTCAGGCCATTTCCCGCGAAAAACTTCTTCGTATGGTGAAACGGGATCGCAGCCATCCCAGCCTCATTATTTACAACATGATTAACGAGCAGTGGAATATTTATGGAGCGGATAAAGACCCAACCCTTTTTGACATTCATCGCAAGGATCTCATGGATGCTCATGCCTTAGATCCAAGTAGAGTTATGGTCTATACCTCCGCCTGGGCAGGGCGAGTCTCCGATCCAAAAAACGATCCAGCAAAAATGAATATGCAGCCGTTTGACGCAGTAGTGCATATGAACGGATGGTCAGATTACCACCGTGCCGGTGGCCCTGAAGTCTGGAAACAGTCTTTTTATCAGTCACCAGAGCATCATTTCAGTTTTACCAAGAATCGTGCAGAGATTGTTTATTGGGGAGAAGACGGGGCGATGTCTTCCCCTGCGCGTCTTGGCCTCATGAAGCAACAGATTGATGCAGCTCCTCGACTCGGATGGGACAGCCAAGTCTATCTCGACTGGTACAAGGTATTTGATGATTTTCTGACCGAGCAGCATCTGCGAACCTCATTCCCAACGGTGGATGATCTCTGCAAGGCCATGGGAGCGATTAGTATCGAACATCAAGGTCGCAAGTTTGAGGATACGCGCATCTGCGATTTTAACGACGGCTATGCAATCAACGGTTGGGAGGATGAAATCACCGATAATCATTCTTCAATGGTTGATATCTACCGGAATCCCAAGGCAGATCCCGCCATCATGGCCTACTATAATCAGCCGTTGTATATTGCTGTAAAACCGCGACGTCAGATTTCAACATTCCCGGGATCTGTGACCGTGGATTTTTTTCTCCTTAATGAGAAGGATCTGAAGGGAAGATTTACCCTGCGAATCCGTGCGACAACTACAGATGGCAAAGAGACCTTTTCTAAAGATTTACCCGTGATTGCGACTGGGGGTGATCTTTTCAGTCAAATCATCGCCGAGGCGGTCGAGATTCCTCTCACGGCCATGGAGGGAATGACCACGATTACAGCATCACTTGTGAATACGCAGAATGAGACCAAGGCATCGGGGCATGATCAGGTGCTTGCAGTAAATGGAAAATCTGTGCCGGTTAGCGGCAAGGGAGCCGTCTTTGAAAACGGCAATCATCTCAGGAACTTCCTAAAACAAGCTAGAGGCATGGATGTTCCCCTTTTTGACAATACGCAGGGAAAACTAGACTGGATTCTTGTCACAAAATTTCCCAATGAGGCCGTATTGATTCCTAAAGAAGCCCTGCTACAACCTGACGGCAAGACTCAAGGGATTAAAACCAGCTTCTTTGCCGGTGGGGATTTCAAGAGACCCTTCGGATCGCGAGTTGATGAGACGCTTGATCTGAACATTTCATCCATGGCCACACCGGATGCAAAAGTCACACAAATCGATAACTACTCCGTCCGCTGGGAAGGCTCAGTTATACCCCCTGTAACTGGCGAATATACTTTCACACTGAATTACCAGGATTCTGCACGCCTCTGGATTGATGGAAAGCCATTACTGGATGATTCCAAGGATAAGAATCAGCGACGGGCAAAAATTCAGAGCCATCAGTACAAGCTCACTCTTACCGGAGGCAAACCGGTGTCTCTTCTCGTGGAGCTATTGGAGAAAAACAATGGCGCGAGAATGCAGCTTCTCTGGCAGACGCCGGTTCCAGAAAGCGTCTCTGCCGCTCAGGTTCTTGAACGGGCGAAGCGCGACGGAACCACCATACTGATCATGGATCAGTCCGCGGCTTGGCTGGATGCGGTGGGTGCGGCAACAAGCATTCCGCAGGGGAAACCGTTTGAAGTTCGGATGGACTGGTATGGAGGTCAATACTTTGTCAAAGAACATCCGCTTTTTGCAGGTCTGCCCGTGAATCAGGGAATGAACTGGCCATATCAAAGTGTCGTTGGAGGTAAGCGCATGGGGCTTGATCTGCATGGAGGAGAGCTCATCGCAGGTGCATGGAATTCCTGGCCAATGCATCTTGGTTCAGCCGTTTCCATCTTCCCCTTAGGAGAGGGAGGAGAGGGAAAAGTGCTCCTCTCCACGCTCGATATCATCTCTCAGCTTGATAACCCAGATTCCTCGGCAGAAGTCGCTCGTCGCCTCCTTTCTAATTTTCTCTCCTACGCATCTCATTCCCCTATCACTGCTCCTACTGGAAAATAAAATCTTTGGGCATCTTCCTGCCCATTTTACTAAACTGTTTCATGAAAGGCCTCCTTCTCAGTCTGGCCCTTATAGCGTCATGCACTGAACTCAGCAAACTCAATGCCAAGACCATTGACCTCTCCGGCACAGGATGGTCTCTCTGGCGGGACGGCCAAGCAGCGTGGGAGAATGATGAGCTCTTTCTTCCTCCTGTTGATCTAAGCAAAGTCCCCACAAATGCTCCGACCGGAGGGTGGCAGGTTTTGTATCAAGGGATTCCAGTTTCGGTGCCGGGAACTGCGGAGGAATTTCTCGGCAAAGGACTCGGCCCCCAGGAGGCGGTGAAGGGTGTTACTTGGTGGGTGAAAGATGTCACGATTCCCTCTGATACTGGATCGAACAAGACAACTAAGAAAATCATCCGGCTGCTTTTTAGTGCCGTGCGTCAGCGTGCCGAAGTCTTCGTGAATCAGAAGCTCGTTGGTTATGACATTATTGGGAATACCCCGTTTGAGGCCGATCTCACGGGGATCGTGAAGCCGGGCGAGAAGGCCCAGATTGCTGTTCGCATCACCAATCCTGGAGGAAATTTTAGCTGGCAGGATGGTGGCTGCTTTAAGTGGGGGAAATACAGCATACCAATGAGTCACGGGTTCGGTGGCATTACAGGAGCAGTGCATCTCTCCGTCACTGATCCGATTTTTATCACTGATCTTGTCGTTCAGAATACGCCTGTGCCGACCAAGGTGAATTTCTTGACCACCATACAAAACACCACAGGGGCTCAGTCTTCAGGTTCTGCCGAGGTGGTGATTCGTGAGAAAAAATCAGGCGAGACGATTTTTCATAAAACTATTCCCAATCTGACCTTTCCTTCCGGCGAGACGAGCTTCTCTTGGCCTCTTTCGGTTCCTGAGGCAAAGCTCTGGGATCTTGACCATCCGAATCTTTACGAAGCCTTAGTGACGGTTAAGAGCGGGGGCATATCTGATACCACACCTCCCACTTCGTTTGGCTTCCGCTGGTTCGCACCTGAGGGAATCGGCACCAATGCAATGCTCCGACTCAATGGGAAACGGGTCATCTTGCATACAGCGATTAGCTGGGGATTCTGGCCCGATAACGGCATCTTTCCATCACCACAACTTGCCGCACGAGAGATCGAAACGGCCAAAGCCTATGGCATGAATATGGTGAATTTTCACCGCTGCATCGGCAATCCGATCAGCATGGATACTGCTGATAACTTAGGCCTCTTCTATTTTGAGGAACCAGGGGCCTACGCCGCGGGAGGCAGCTCTCCCTTCGCCCAGGAGCTTTGTCGGCAGAAGTTCCTTCGTATGGTGAAGCGCGACCGAAGCCATCCGAGTGTCATTATCTTCAACATGATTAATGAAAACGGTGGGGGATTCTCAGCGCAAAATCGTCGCGATATGATCGACGCCCATGCCATTGATCCCAGCCGTGTTTTGCTATTTACCTCCGCTTGGGCTGGTCGCGCAAGAGATCCCAAGAACGATGTTGCCAAGACGAATATGCAGCCCTTCGACGATACGATCCACACCTGGGGATGGTGGGATTATCATCGCGCACCAGGCCCCGTCGTTTGGAAGCAGCAGTTCTATCGCGATCCTGAGAATCACTATGGCCTGACCAAAAATCGTGAGGAGATCGTCTATTGGGGAGAAGAGGGGGCCGTCTCCGCACCACCTCGATTACAACTTATTGCTCGTGAGCTAAAAAATGCCCCGCATCTCGGCTGGGACGGACAGGTCTATCTGAATTGGTTCCAACAATTTGAGGACTATCTGAATGCCAATAACCTTCGTGGCATCTTCCCAACGGTGGATGATTTCTGCAAAGCTCTTGGTGCCGTCAGCATCGAACATCAGGGTCGTAAGTTCGAGGATGCCCGCATCTGCGATCTCAATGACGGGTATGCGATTAACGGCTGGGAATCAGAGCTTATCGAAAACCACTCTGGCGTTGTCGATTGTTTCCGCAACCCCAAGTCCGATCCTGCCATCATGGCCTATTATGATCAGCCGCTCTATGTTGCCGTGAAGCCGCGCCAACAGATCATCGCTTACCCTGGAAGCGTCACAGTCGATTTCTATCTTCTCAATGAAAAGAATCTCCATGGCCCTCAGACGCTGAAAATTCGTGCTGCCGACTCCTCTGGCAAGGAATGCTTCGCAAAGGATCTTCCCTTCACGGCGACGGGTGGCGATGTCTATGGACAACTGATCGCGGAGGCAATCCAGATACCGCTTACTACGGCGGCAGGTATGAATGCCATTACCGCATCCGTTGTGGATACGCAGGGCAAGGCTCAAGCTACAGGTCACGATCAGATACTCTCCGTGGATTGGAAATCCATTCCGATCACCGGCAATGGAGCCGTCTTTGAGAACAATCACCGCGTGCGTGATTTTCTGAAAAAGGTGAAAGGCATCGACGCACCACTCTTTGATGATACCCAGGGAAAACTCGATTGGCTCGTGGTCGCCAAGTCAGCCTCTAAAGAAGCTGAGTTGATTCCCGAAGAAGCCCTCCTCTCACCCGATGGGAAGACTCCTGGTCTGAAAGCCAGCTTCTTTGCCAACGAAAAAGAGACGCAGCCACTCTTCGAACACACTGTTTCCACGCTCCGAATAAGCCTCCTGGAGGGAGAGACTCCCGATCCCCATGTGCCGCTTGCCAACGGTTATATGGTTCGTTGGGAGGGATTCTTACTCCCTCCCGTGGATGGTGATTACACCCTAACGCTCAAAACCCATGAACAATGCCGCATCTGGCTTGATAATCAGCTCGACTATGATGGAGAAAATCTTCCAAGGGGAGTTCCCTCACCGAAAAAGGATTTCAAGCTAAAGCTCTCCGCAGGCAAACCTCTTCCCATCCGTGCTGAAATGCTGCAACGCCGAGATGGAGCTGGGCTCCAACTCGTTTGGCAGACTCCAATTCCTGAAAAAATCACCGCTGCCCAGGTTCTGGATCGAGCAAAACGCGATGGCACCAAAGTTCTCATTTTGGATCGTGCCTCCGAGTGGCTTCGCCCGATTGGCACTGCAACAGGAGTGCCGCAAGGAGAGACCTTTGGGATTGGCACAGGATGGGCAGGGGGGCAATTCTTCGTAAAAGATCATCCTCTCTTCGCAGGTCTTCCTGTGAATCAAGCCCTTAACTGGCCTTACCAAAGTGTTCTTGCCGGAGATCGAAAAGCCTTTGATCTTCACGGTGGCGAGCTAATCGCCGGTGCGTGGCAATCCATGCCAATGAAACTTGGAACGGCGGTTGGAACGCTTCCCTTGGGCAAAGGAACACTCATTCTCTCAACCCTCGACATCGTTTCACAGCTTGATAATCCTGATTCCTCGGCTGAAGTCGCTCGTCGCCTCTTCTGTAATTTCCTCAATTATACCCCCAAAAATTGATCTCCATGCCCCCCCGCATTCTTCCACTCCTCGCTGTACTTACGGCTGCATCATTCACCTCTCTCTACTCGGCAGAGACAGCACCCACAGTCTTCGATACAGCCGCACAGCAGATGGCCCGCTACGATGTCATTTGGAATTCACCCTCCAAAAACGCTTCGGGCGTGATGCCGATCGGCAATGGTGATGTGGCAGCCGGAGTGTATGCCATTGAAAATGGCGACCTCTACCTGCTCCTCTCCAAGAACGATGCCTACAACTACTTGGGCGATATTTATAAAACAGGTCGCGTGCGCGTCGCGCTCTCACCGAATCCCTTTGCCGCTGGCAAACCGTTCCGTCAGACCCTCGATCTGCCTACTGGCTCCATCTTGATCGAAGCTGAAGGGGTGACGATTCGTCTCTGGGTTGATGCCAATAGAAATGTCACGCATATCGAAATTCACTCACCCCATGAGCTGACGGTCACAGCCAAGCCGGAATTTTGGGAACGCTTTGATTCCTGTGTTTTCAATATCAGTAAATACTACCCCCTTTCGGCGGGAATGTCCCCCGATGTCAAACCACCCCAAGATGTGCAGCTTGAACGCAAGGATCATCTCCTCTGGTATTTTCCTGTGGGGGATCGCAGCATCTTTCCCGATGATCTGAAATATTATGGTGTGGAATCCATGTCTGGGAAATTTCCCGATCCCTTCCGATTCAATACCTTCGGCAATCTCCTCGAATCTCCCGATTTGAAATTTGCTCACGGGACATTCTCCGGTAGTGGCAGCAAATTTGACATCCGCATCCATTCACTCACGATGCAGACACCGAAGCCGGAGACCTGGATTGCCGAGATCGAGAAACAAGCCGCTACGCCCGTTGATCTCTCTAAAGACTGGGCAGCGCATTGCCAATGGTGGGAGTCTTTCTGGAATCGCAGTTGGATAATTGCGAGCGACACCACCGTACCTGCGAATCAGCGCGAGAAATTTTTCGGAGAGTCTCCCAAAGGCCATCGCGAGGAAACCGATGGTGCGGTCCTCGTCTCACAAAGCTACAATGTCTTTCGCTACCTCATGGCATGTCAGAGCCGAGGAAAAGTCATGACCAAGTTCAACGGCGGACTGTTCACCCAGCAGATGTTTTCCCCAAAAGAGATTGTGAAACGCTCCGCTCCCGGGGAGGCCGTCACGGGAGGATTTTTGACTCACCCAGACGACCGCTGCTGGGGGCGGCGGTTTACCTATCAGAATGAGCGACTGCTCTACTGGCCGATGCTGGCCAGCGGAGACTTCGACCTGATTCATCCCTTCTTCGACTACTACTGGCATCTTCTGCCGATGCGACAGGCCATTACCAAGGCTTGGTTCGGCCATGACGGAGCCTACTTCCGTGAGAATCTCGAACCGACCGGAGGCGAACATGATAGCGGACTCAATGGCTTACCGCCGCGCAATACCCCGCCAGGAACTCCTGCAAACTGGTATCACAGCTACTATTTCACCGATGGGCTAGAGACCGTTGCCATGATGACCGATTTCGTCAACTTCACCGGCGACACTTCCTATCGTGACACGGTCTTAGTTCCCTTCGCTCGTCAGGTGCTTCTTTTCTTTGACAAACACTACCCCCGCGATCCCCAAGGAAAGCTCTGCATTGATCCTGGTCAGGTCTTGGAGACCTGGTGGAATGCCAAGAATCCGGCTCCCGATGTGGCCGGACTCCGGTTTACACTTGATGGATTGCTCGCCATGAGGGCAGGGACTCCGGAGGATCAGGCGCGATGGGCAAAATTCCGCTCCGAGATTCCTGAGATTCCGATGCAGACTATCGAGGGCAAACAGGCCATCGCTCCGGCAGAAAAGTATGCCAATACTCGTCGTAATGTTGAGAATGGGGAACTCTATCCCGTCTTCCCCTTCCGTTGCTTCGGAACCGCGCTAGGAAGCAAAGATCTGGTTGAATGGACGATGGAGCATCGCACGATCCAAAACCGCTTCTCCTGCTGGACGCAGGATCAGATCGAATGGGCTTATGCCGGAAACGCAGCGGAGGCGGCACGAGGGCTTGTCAAACGCTTCAGAGCAAGCACCACTGCCGTTCGTTTCCCAATAACCGGAGGGGCAAACTATGATGAATGTCCCGATTACGATCACTTTGGATCGGGTTCCATCGCGTTCCAACGGATGCTCCTTCAGGAAGGGAATGGGAAGATTTTCCTCTTCCCTGCATGGCCTCGGGATTGGGATGTGAATTTCAAACTTCACGCCTCAGAAAAGACGACCGTCGAAGCCACCCTTCACAATGGGAAAATCACCCTTGTGAATATCACTCCCGAGAGCCGTCGCAAAGATCTCGTCATCTGCGAACCGCAGGTAATGCCCGCTCCAACACCAACTCCCACGCCTTCACCGAAACCTGCGCCCTCACTGAAGTCTTCTCCAACGCCCGCGATAAAATAGAGGAGTCTCTTTCCGATTGATCTCTTGCGGTGCAGTCCTGAGACTTCGATGATCTTTCCGATCATGCCCATCACCCCCGCAGAATTTATCAAAAAATGGTCGCGGGTCGCACTCTCGGAACGATCTTCCTACCAGCAGCATTTCCTCGATCTCTGCGAGCTGGCCGGACATCCGAAGCCTGCGGAGAGCGATCCGACGGGCGATTCATTCTGCTTTGAGCGCGGCGCGGCGAAGCAGGGTGGGGGAGACGGCTGGGCTGATGTCTGGAAGCGCGGCTGCTTCGCGATAGAATACAAGGGTCGCCATGCGAATCTGGCGAAAGCCTACGAGCAGCTCCTTCGCTACCGCGCCTCGCTAGAGAATCCGCCCCTCCTTGTCGTCTGCGACACCGACACGATTGAGATCCATACGAACTTCACTGGCACCGCCGAGGCGATCCATCGTTTCTCCACAGCAGAGCTGGATGCCGCCGTCGCAGCTGCCTACGGTTTCCCCTCCGACCTCTCATCCTATGACATCATTACAAGGCTGCTCGCACTTTCCTGTGTTCCATGAAAAAGAAGCCGCTCCATCAATCTCCCGACGAGTTGAAGGAGGCCTTGGAGTTGCCTGAGGAGAGTCGGCGGGGTAAGAGGAATGTTCACTCTCAGGGAAATGATTATTTCGGAGCAGACTATTACGCCGAACAGGCTCTTCGTCGTGAGAAAAGACGCGCTCATGCCATCCCTCCTCGCTCCGGTGTGGTGGAGAAGCCGGTTTTTACCCCCAAAGTTCCCGCCGTGATTCCCATCATCGAAAATATCGAACGCCTCTGGGAAATTGTCACTTTGCAATTCGATGTGACGAGGTTTGTGAGTCATGGCCCCGATCATTGGAAGCGCGTCGAAGCCACTGCACTCAAGCTCTCTTGCCGGACTGAAGCAGACATAACAGTCGTGCGGCTCTTTGCTCTCTTTCACGATTGCAAGAGGATCACCCATTTTGCGGATGCGGGTCATGGTGCGAGAGCCGCCATCTACGCGGCGAATCTGAGAGAGCTGGAATATCAGATTTCCGATCAGCAGTTTGAACTCCTTGAATACGCCTGTATCTGGCATTCGGAAGGTCGTCGTCATGATGATCCCACGATTGGCACCTGCTGGGATGCAGATCGGCTTGATGTGTTTTGGCGTGGGGGGTATTCCCGACCTGGATGCAGCAGTAGCTGCGGCCTATGGCTTTCCCTCTGACCTCTCATCCGATGACATCATTACAAGGCTGCTGGGAATCGGGAAGAGCTTCTGAGAAAGGTTACTCCCCCAAAATTCCCCGCTTTTCGAGTTCCTCAATCAGCAGTTGCACCGAGACAATCTTAACTCCTGAAACGGTCTTTCCAAAGAGGTGACCAAAATCTTTTTTGTCACCTGTGAGAAGAAAATCTGTTTCTCCAGAAATGGCACCACAAAGAATCAGCTGATCCTTTCCTGCAAGTGGCACCTCCAGATCGAATAGCTGAATGGGAACTAGAGTGAGGGTGTTCGCAAGCTTCCTAAATTTTGGAAGGTTTCTAGGCATCTTAGCCTCAAGATTCCGCTCGGCTTCTGACAAGGCATAGGCGTTACTGAGCAATTCGGCGTGATCCTTGAGATTGTCGAGAAACTCGGAGAGGAGGCTCTTAGGAAACGATCCAGAGAAGAGGATGTTCGCATCGAGAAAGACCCTCATCAGTTCTTGTTTAGCGTATCTTTTTCCAACGAAGTTTCTTCCCTGTCAGCGGGAGTTCATTCATGTGCTGAAACTCCTGCACCCGATCATCTGAGTAAATTTCCAGAGGCATGACGACTCCTGCGCGAAGAATGACCTCGCCTTGCTCGTCAATATCCATGAGAAGCTGCCCTCCACGCGCCACGCCTAGTCTTTCCCGTGCCTCCCGTGGCAGAGTCAGCGAACCGCGATCATTAACTGTGATGAGCTTCATCATGAAATACAGTATTTCAGTATTTCAGTATTTCAGCAAGAGGAGTCTCTTTTCCTCTACTCTCCCAACTCGACATTCCAGTAGGCCAGGTCAATGAAGTGGCTCCAACTGTGATCCACTCCTCCAGCGAAGGTGATATTGACAAAGGGGCGCCACTTTGGTCGCTTCGGTTTTTTTAGGAGCTGCATCCGCGCTTCGTGAGGGAGTTTATTTCCCTTACGCGTGTTGCATGGGATGCAGGAGCAGACGACATTTTCCCAAGTGGTCTGACCGCCGCGATCGCGGGGGAGGACATGGTCGATATTGAGACGGCTACGGTCGAAGACGGTAGCGCAGTATTGGCAGGTGTTCTTATCGCGTTCGAAGACATTGTGCCGGGTGAATTTGACCTCTTTTTTCGGCAGGCGATCAAAGAGACAGAGGACGATGATGCGCGGGACACGAATCTTGAGCGAGATCGTCTGGAGCATTTTCGGCTCGGGATGAGAGACGGAAAAATCGCGCCAGCTTGTGTAGTCGTGTGTGAGAAAATTACTCGATCCGTCGGCAGCGACGACTTGTGCGTGCCCCTGATAAAGCAAGATGAGGGCCCTACGGGCAGAGCAGGTATTGATAGCCTGCCACAACCTGTTGAGTACAAGCACTGGTTGATCGAGCAAATTATCCATGATCGTGTGGTCGATTCGTGAATAGCACGCACGGGACTTAGCACCTAAAATCACCTTTTGTCAATGATCCCAAAGTGACAATTTCGTCACAATTGGACAATGCCTCCTCGCACTCTACTAAAGAGGGTGTTTGATCTTTGCGTCTAGTCACAGTATTGAAGACACTCCCTCATTACACCAAAATGTTCCGCGCACTCCTGTTTCTTGCCCTTTTGTTTGCCTCAATTCTTCCCTTGGTTGCGGAAGATTCCTCCCAACAGTTTCTCTCAGCCTATGAGAGTTTTCAGCAAGGAGAGAGTCTTGAACGCGATGGCAATATCAGCGAGGCCATTAGTAAGTTTCGTTTTGCAGAAAGTCTGCTCGTGGCCATTGCCAAGAATGATCCCTCTTGGCAGAAACCGGTGATTGAATACCGTCTCAAGAAGACACGGGAGGCCCTTGAGCGGCTTCAGGGAGCACAAAATTCAGCCACTACCGCATCGGGAACGAGCACCGGTGGTGATGCTGCTAGCACCCCCTCGACAACTCAAGATACTGCTCCATCAAATGCACCAGCTCCAGCACCACCGACGGTGAGCGTTGGGCCGAGCATTTCGATTTCTCCTCCCTCTGGCACCAAACCTCTCCCTCGCCAGACGGTCGTTCCCAGCGTATCGACAGCTTCGAGAGCCGAGACCAAGCGGTTGCGTGCCACTATCGAAGATCTGCGCTCTCAGCTTCAAGAGGCTCATGAAGCCCTCTCTAATCAGCAGCATCGCGCCAGTGATTTGGAGAATGCCGCGTGGGTTAAGAAACGCTCCGATCTCGAAAATCAGCTTGATGTTGCCAATAGGAAAATCACTGACCTGGAGCACGATCTCAAGGCGCGAGCTTCTTGGGGTGATGACCTCAAGGCATTGCATAAAAAACTCGACGATGCCGTCGCCGACAAGCTCGCTCAGGAAGAGCAGTATCAGGGGCAGTTCAAGAAAATGTCCGATCAGAATGGCCAGCTCATTCAGCAGCTACAGGAAGCCCGAGGCAACATGGCGGCAACGGCGGATTCTAAACAAAAGATTGCTCAGCTTAATGAAGAGGTAGCCAAGGGGAGGGGAGAGGTCGCCGCGCTTCAAGCCAAGCTGGATCAATCTGAAAAATCGGCCAAGGAATCGGCTTCCAAAAACGAAGCGATGAAAAAGGATCTTGCTGACACGCAGATGAAGCTCGCCGATGTGCAAAAACAGGCTGAGCAGGCAGCTCCATTAAGGGATAAAATTAAGGCCCTTCAAGCTGAGGTGGAGAAGGGAGTGGTTGCTGCGCGAAAGGTGAACGATTTACAGGCCGACAACCAAGTTCTGGAGGAAGAGCGCAATCAACTCAGGCAGAAGGTCGGAACACTTGCTCAAGCTGCAAGCGAGGCTTCCAAGGTCAAAGGTCTGACAGCCGAAACCGAATCGCTCAAGCAGACCGTAGCGCAATTTCAGCAGCGGCTCGATACAGCGGATCAGCAGCTTGCCAAGGCCCGTGCTGAAGCTGATGCCACGGCCAAGGTCGCCATACAGCAAAAAGAAATTCAGTCGAAAAAACTTGCCGAGGCGATCTCCGATAATGCGGTCATTGAAGAAGAGCGGCAGAAGCTAGTTTCCCAAGTTGCTATGGCGGCCCGAGGGCTTGAAGCACTCAAACCGCAAGCTGATCTCGTCAAACCTCTCACCGAGCAGGTGGATCACCTCAAAGCGCAGCTTGCCACCAATGCTGAAAATATGGAACAGGCCACGCTCAAGCTTGCTCAGGCACAGCAGGCTGCCGCCGATCTGCGGAATGCAGCATCTCAGAAAGATCAAAATTTCAAGAACCTCACCGATTTGCTGAATCAACAAAATGACTCCCTCCAGCAGCAGCTCAAGGCCGCACTCGGTCAGCTTTCTTCAACCATCGGTCACGAATCTGAATCTTCCAACCTTCAGTCGCAGGTAAAGCAGCTTCAAGAGCAGATGGATCTCAGTGCCAAGAATTATGCTGCTTCCCAACAGCAGCTTGCTGATTTGGCGAAAAGCCAACCTGAACAGGCCAAGGTGCTTCAGGAAAAGGAGCAGGCTCTCGCTGCGGCGCAAAGCGAGGCAGCAAAGCTTCAGTCCCAACTTACCCAGGCCGGCGAACAGCTCAGTGCGTTCAAGAAACAGAGTGCAGAAAGTTCAACCCATCTTAAGGAACTCCAGAATCAACTTGCGGAGAGGGATGCAAAAATCGCCAAGTTAAAAAAGAGAAAAGGTGGTACTGCCGATGATGAGCTGGTTCAGGAAAATGTCCTGCTTCGTGGTATCGTCATGCGAGAGATTAAGGATGAGGCAAAGCGATCCCAAGCGCATCGCCTTATGGAGGAAGAACTCAAGAGACTCAATGTCCAGTCCGACTCTCTCCAAGAGCAGATGGGGCGCCTTGCCGCTCCCGCCGTGGAGTTGACTCCCGAGGAAAGAGCTCTCTTTAAGGATGCTCAATTGGAAATTGCCGATCAGGGAAATGATACGATGCAGGCTTCCATTTCAGCCCCGATGACTGGCAGAGCAAACAGCAAGGAAACAAACTTGCCCAAGACACTCGAAACCCCAGGTGATGCAGCCTCTGCGGCAACAAATGCGCCTTCCAATCTTGGAGCAACGAATAGCCTGACAACAAAGGCAACAAACGCCACTTCTGAGGAAATTCCATGGCAGGGGAAATTCAAGAACCTGTTAGCCAAAGCCAAGGAGGAATTTGACCGTCAAGATTACCTGGAGGCTGAACAGACTTTCCAAGAGTCGCTGAAATTATCTCCCCATGATTATTTTGCACTCTCCAATCTCGGTGTCGTTGAGTTCCAACTTGGCAAGTTGAAGGAGGCCGAAGATTCACTGCAACAGGCATCGCTTCAATCGAGCAATAACTCCTTTGCCCTCACCACGCTCGGCATTGTCCATTACCGCCAGCATCGTTTTGAAGATGCTGAGAAAGTCCTCCGACAATCTGTGAGTATCGATCCCAAAGATTTCACGGCACACAATTACCTTGGAATCGTTCTCGCCGCATCCGGCAAAGGAAAAGAGGGGGAGAGTGAAATTATGAAATCCCTTGAGATCAATCCCAACTGCGCCGATGCACATTTCAATCTGGCTGTCATTTACGCAACCGGAAAACCTCCTGCTAAGATGCTCGCCAAGAAGCATTATGACAAAGCTCTCGAACTCGGCTCACCTCCAGACCCCTCCTTGGAGCATCTGATTCAGTAGAAGGGAGAAAAAGCAGGCAGTCCGCGCAGGTGCCTAACTATCTAAAAAAGAATACTGATGGGAGTTTTCGATCAGAAACGATACTTCCAATTTCGATCATGTTGTGCTGCGTGGAGAACCGCAGCAACTATAACTTTTTTCTCTGATTCTTTCACTTCGTAAATCACTCGGTAAGGAAATCGATTTGTATATCTCCAGCGAATATTTTTGGATGGATGGCGACGGCTTTGTAGAAGTGGGCTTTTAGCAAGAGATTCTAAAACACACACAGCCTCTTTGAGGAATTCTTCACCAAGACCTAATTGTCGCTCTTCATACCAAAGCGCAGCCTGTGATAGATCTTGTTCGACTTCGGGTCGGAGGAGAACTTCCCAACTCATCGCTTGAAGAGCGAGCGAAGTCGGTTCTTCATTTCATCAAGAGGAACTGAAGACTCAGGATCACTCCAATGACCGGCTAGCCTTCTTTCAACAAGTGTCTCTTCCTTAGCAGAAAGAGTAGGATCGTCTAGTTCGAGTGCACGAGTAATAAGTAGCTGTCGATCGCTTAAAGTCCAAGCGGGTAGTTCATGTAAAACTTCAGCAACGCTCATGATCCAAGGGTAACACGATTCCCTGACTGCGACAGTAGGAATTTTACCTCTTGATGCCAGTATCGAAAAAGATCCGTGTATCGCGCCCAATCACTCAACTTAATTTCGGAGTTTTGGTTTAGCTTTAAAGCCTCCTAATTCGATTCGTCTGAGTCTTTATCGGAATCTTTATCCTTCTTCTCTGACTCTTTGATGCCATAGACCTCTTTAAGAACTTTCCCGATCATGGGAGCGGCTTTGCTTCCGCCGTGGACGCTGTTATCTCCAGGGTCTCCCTCAAAGAGGGCTGCAAAGGCATACTGAGGGTGCTCTGCGGGAACGAATCCTGCGAACCATGCGGCGGCACGCTGCTTATCCTTGCCCCCGCCTCCCCATTGAGCGGTGCCAGTTTTTCCAGCGACGGTGGTTCCTTTGACTTGGGCGAGATGCGCGGTGCCCTGGCCATCTTCGGTCACGGCAATCAATGCCTTGCGAAGCGTTTCAAGATCCTCTGGTTTGATCGCAAAATTATCACGGATGCGATCTGGATAGGCGGCGACGACTTTGTTGTCGATGGCCTGGATTTGTTTCACGAGGCGTGTCTGATGAAATTGTCCTCCGGTGGCAATGACCCCGTATGCCTGCGCCATCTGGAGAGGGGTGATGAGAATGTCTCCCTGGCCGATACTCATGTTGGCAACATCTCCTTTGAGGATTTTGCGTTTTTGAACACGCAGCATATACGCGTCATTGGGAATATTTCCGACGGTTTCGGATTTCAAAGGAATGCCGGTTTTCTTACCAAGACCGAGACGATTTGTCCATTCGATGATATTGGGCGCGCCGATTTTAATACCTGCCTGGATGAACCAAGTGTTGCAGGATTGGGTCAGAGCCTCGACGAAGTTCATGCGGCCAGCATCGACTTTTTTCCAGTTGTGAAAGGTAAAGTTCCCGATGTCGATGGCCGTGGGGCCGCTGTAGATATCCTTGGGCGTGAGCTTGCCTGATTCAAATCCTGCCAGTCCGACAAAGGTCTTGAAGGTTGATCCTGGCGGATAGGCAGAGCGATAGGCGCGTGGTAGAAGCGGAACATTCGGATCTTCGCTGACCTGTTTGTAGATTGCTGGATTAAGAATGGGAACGAAGTGATTGGGATTGTATTCAGGCCAGGAGGCCATCGCATGGATCTCACCAGTCCACGGATCAATCATCACAATGGCTCCCTTCTTGCAGTTTTCCTTGAGCACTTTTTCGCAGATCCGTTGGAGATTCTGATCAAGCGTTGTGACAACATTATCCCCAGGAACAGGAGGCTCTGCGATGCGTTCGGAAGATTTGTTCCCGTTAGCATCGTAGGTGACATGAAGACTGCCAGGCTGTCCTTTGAGCTGATAATCAAAGGTCTGCTCGATTCCTTCGCGGCCTTCGCTCTCGGTGAAGATGAGATCTTTGTTTTCGATAGGTCGAATGGAAAGAGGTGCCTCCTTGCCCGTGTAACCGATGATGTGCGAGGCCAACTCCCCGTTGGGATAGAAGCGGGCATAGACTTGTTGCAGCACGAGAGCACTCGTAAGACCTCGTCGTGCAGCAGCAAGTTCAGCAGGTTGCAAATCCTCGAGTAATGTGAGAGGCAGAAGTCCTCGATTGCGATAATGGTTGAGAATAGCCTGATCGCTCACGGTAATCGGACGACTCAGAAGTCCCTTAGCAAAAGTGATCTGCTGGCGAGAAAACTCGATGACCTTGATTTCGCTCCAATCAAGGGGAGTAGGGAACTGGAGGGCAAGATTATAGCTGAGGCGGCTCTGGGCAAAGGGATAGCCGTTGCGATCGGTGATCTGGCCACGAGGTGCGGGGATACCAAGCTGAAAGGTGCGGGCCTGTTTCTGGGTTTCCCAGGTCGGTTTGGGATTTTCATCCACGGCGACATTGGTTCCGGTGGCGGTCGCATCGGGAGAATTATTCATCTGCGCGTGACACGGCAGCAGAAGGGCTAAAGCCAGAAGAACAGGGAGGAAGAATTTCATATTCCAGGAGATAGCTTGCGAGATGGGGTGATATGGGGCGGTTTAAGGTAGAGTGGCTCAGGAGTCCCTGCAATGGCATCCTTGTTTTTGGCAAGGATTGCAAGCTGAGCTGCACAGGGCGTGGCAAGTAGGAGATCGATTTCCGGCAATGGGGCTGATGCAAGAATCAAAAGATCAGGGCGTGTTTGAAAATGCAGGGTTATTTCGCTGGGGAGAATCAGTCGAGGTTCTTCTAAAAAAGTCCCATCCTGAATGCACGCAATCCAGTAATGCCCGCCCCGTGCATCGCCGATGGCCCAGAAGGTTGAAGCTGGAGCTTGGAGTGCTAAAGGGGAGGGGAGGGCATGAAGCGGAATTTCAAGCGCAGTAGCGAAAGCCCGTGCTGTTGCAATGCCAGCTCGCAGGCCATTGTAGGAGCCTGGGCCAAGGCCGACGCACACGGCATCGGGAATTCCTCCTGCGGCAACGGCTGCTTGGAGTCCTGTAAAGAGTGCTGACGAATCGGAACGATGATGTGGTGTGTTGCAAAGAAAGCGAATGTCTGACGAGCTGCCATCAACACTAACAAAGGCTACCGATGCAACCGATGTCGATGAGTCGAGGGCGAGAATATTCACGGAGCTGAGAAAGGTGGAAACGGAATCGAAATCAGGCCCAGGAAATCAGACGCGATTCATCAGGCTGGGGTGAGATCTGAATGCGGAGGGTTCCAGGGGGAAGTGCTTCAAGAAATTTGTCACCCCATTCGATCATCATCACCCCATCACCGTAATATTCTTCAAGTCCAAGTGCCAAGACCTCATCTGCGGATTCTAGGCGATACCAATCGGAATGATGGAGGCGATGCACTCCTGCTCCATAGCTGTGGAGCAGTGTGAAGGTGGGACTGGTGATATTCTCGTCAATTCCGAGAGCCTCGGCCACTGCTTTGACAAAATGAGTTTTCCCAGCCCCGAGCGGCCCTTCAAGACTCACAACCTGAGCCGCAATGAGATCGGGCAGAAGCTCCCTCGCCACGGCTGAGGTCTCCTCTAGCGAATGCACGATGCGGCGGTTGATTTGATCTGTGACACGATTGTCTGTTGCCATTTTCTCGTTATTTTAGTTGCCTGACGGTGAGAGGCAATTCTTCCCTATCGCCAATAACCAATTCCTAATTCCCCATCACCTATTTCATGAGCACAGCACCTAACGAACTCCCTGCTTGGATCGCCCTTCAAGCCCACCGTGATGCCACCAAGTCTGTCACGATCAAAGAACTCTTTGCCTCAGATCCCACACGAGGTGAGCGGCTTCATGCTGAAGCCTGTGGACTCTTTCTTGATTATTCCAAGAATCGTGTGAGCGATGAAACACTGAAGCTACTTGTCGATCTTGCCAAGGAATCGGGACTGGAGGCTCATCGTGATGCCATGTTCCGTGGTGAGAAAATCAACACCACCGAAAACCGTGCCGTTCTCCATGTGGCCCTGCGAGCACCCGAAGGGGAGGAGATCGTCGTTGATGGGCAAGATGTGGTTCCGGAGGTTCACAAAGTGCTCAATGCGATGAGCCGCTTTGCCGAGCGCGTCCGCAGTGGTGACTGGAAAGGCTTCACCGGCAAACGAATTAAAAATGTCCTCAATGTCGGCATCGGCGGCTCTGATCTTGGCCCCGTGATGGCTTATGAAGCCCTGCGCCACTACAGCGACCGTGCCTTGACGCTTCGTTTTATTTCCAATGTCGATGGCACTGATTTTGCCGAGGCGGTGCAGGGTCTCGATCCTGCCGAGACACTCTTTATTATTTCCTCCAAAACCTTCACGACGCTCGAGACCATGACGAATGCCGAGAGTGCGCGCTCCTGGCTCCTCGCAGGGCTCGGCGGTGACACCAAGGCGGTGGCGTGCCACTTTGTCGCCGTCTCTACGAATGCTGAGAAGGTTTCCGCCTTCGGCATTGATACTGCAAATATGTTTGGATTCTGGGATTGGGTTGGCGGTCGTTACTCAATGGATTCAGCGATTGGACTCTCCACAATGATTGCTGTGGGGCCGGAGAATTTCCGCGCTCTGCTTGCTGGCTTCCATGCGATGGATGAGCATTTCAAAACAACTCCGCTAGAGAAAAATCTTCCCGTCCTGCTCGGTCTTCTTGCAGTTTGGTATATCGACTTTTTCGGAGCGCAGAGCATCGCCGTCCTTCCCTACGACCAATATCTCAAGCGATTCCCTGCTTATCTCCAGCAACTCACGATGGAGAGCAATGGGAAATCGGTACGGCTCGACGGTACCCATGTCACCTATGATACCGGCGCGATCTACTGGGGTGAGCCTGGCACCAACGGACAACATTCTTTTTACCAACTCATTCATCAGGGAACGCGTCTGATTCCGTGCGACTTCATCGCCTTTGCAAAATCTTTGAATCCCCTTGGTCGCCATCAAGACATCCTCATGTCGAATGTCTTTGCTCAAGCTGAAGCCCTTGCCTTTGGTAAGACCGCTGATCAGGTACGAGCGGAAGGAACTCCCGAAGCTCTTGTGCCACACAGAGTCTTTGAAGGCAACCGTCCTTCCAATACGATCATGGCCGATCAGCTCGATCCCGCCACGCTCGGAGCACTGATCGCCCTCTACGAACATGCAGTCTTCACTCAAGGCGTGATCTGGGGAATTAATTCCTTTGATCAATGGGGAGTAGAACTCGGCAAGCAGCTCGCACAGCACATCATTCCTGAGCTGGAATCCCCGACCGAGCCAGAGCTAAAACACGACAGCTCGACCAATGCCCTCATTCGTCGTTATCGCGCACGCAAATAGCTTTATGAAAATCGAAGTTTTTTCCGATGCCGATGCTGTGGCCAAGGCTGCTGCGGAGATCATCGCAAATGATGCCCGTGCTGCCATTGCCGAGAGAGGCAAATTCATCATGGCTGTCAGCGGTGGTAAGACACCGTGGGTCATGCTCAAGGATCTGGCGCAGGAAGAGCTTCCATGGGAGTTAATTCACATCTTCCAGGTTGATGAGCGCATCGCTCCCGAAGGAGATCCTGATCGGAATCTGACACATCTGCGAGCAAGTCTCTCCGCTGCTCCCATACCGCCCGAGAATATTCACGCAATGTCGGTCAATGTTATTGATCCCGTTGAAGGGGCGGCTGCGTACGAGAAGGAACTCAACGAATTATGCGGCATTCCTCCCATCCTTGATCTCGTCCATCTCGGCCTCGGTGCTGATGGTCACACGGCATCACTGGTTCCAGGCGATCCTGTCCTCAGTGTTCACGATCGCGATGTCGCCCTTACTGATCCTGTGAGCCTCTATCAGAATCGCCGTCGCATGACGCTCACCTATCCAATCATCAACCGTGCTCGTAAGTTGCTCTGGCTTGCTACAGGTACAGAAAAAGCTCCCATGATCGCCCGACTCATAGCAGGCGACCCAGACATCCCTGCAGGGGAGATTGAGCAAGCAAATGCGCTGCTTTTAACCGATGTAGCAACTTAGCCAGCTAGTCATTACGAGAGAATTTTAAAAAATTTGAAGCTAAGGATTCCCATCACGATGGGATTCGTTTAGAAGTCAAAAGATTATGAGCGAATTTGCCGAAATCAAACTGGGTGACAAAACTGTTTCATTACCGATTGTAGTCGGTTCCGAAGGAGAGCATGCGATTGGCATTGCCAAGCTGCGAGCGCAGACAGGCTACATCACACTCGACGATGGCTATGGCAATACCGGCTCTTGCGAGAGTGCGATTACTTTCATTGATGGTGAAAAGGGAATCCTTCGCTATCGCGGTATTCCGATTGAAGAGTTGGCTGAGAAATCGACTTTCATTGAGACAGCCTACCTCATTATTTACGGAGAGCTTCCCACGCACCATCAGCTTCGTCGTTTTTCTGATCTTCTGACACGCAATGAAATGTTGCATGAGGATATGAAGTTCCACTTCCAGGGATTTCCTGCAAATGCCCATCCGATGGCGATTCTCTCCTCGATGATCAATGCCGGTGGCTGTTTCTCTCCAAACTTGCTGGAGACAGAATCTGTTCCAGACTTCGATCTTCAGGCTGCCCGTCTGATTTCACAGGTTCGAACCATTGCTGCGTTCTCCTATCGGAAATCCCGAGGTCTTCCGATGAACTATCCGAAGCCCGCATATAAATATACGGCGAACTTCCTGCACATGATGTTCTCATCGCCCAATGACGATAAGGAACTCAATCCCGAAGTGGTGCGTGCTCTGGATCTAATTTTCTTACTCCATGCAGACCATGAGCAAAATTGCTCCACCTCTACAGTTCGTATGGTGGCCTCCAGCCGAGCCAATCTCTTTGCCTCAGCCTCAGCCGGAGTCTGCGCTCTCTGGGGCCCTCTGCATGGAGGAGCCAATCAGGCTGTGATTGAGATGCTTGGTGAGATCTATCGTAGTGGAGACGATGGTACGAAGTTCATCGAAGCAGCCAAGGACAAGACGAGTGGAAAACGACTCATGGGATTCGGCCATCGTGTTTATAAAAATCACGATCCTCGCGCCAAGATTATTAAGGAACAGTGTGATCGGTTGCTTAGTGTGCTTCACATTAACGACCCTCTTCTCGACATCGCCAAGAGGCTCGAAGAGGCGACGCTGAACGACAGCTATTTTGTGGAGCGGAAGCTCTACCCGAATGTCGATTTCTACAGCGGAATCATCATGCGTGCTCTTGGCATCCCAATGGAAATGTTCACAGTCATGTTTGCCATCGGTCGCATGCCTGGTTGGATCGCCAATTACAAAGAGATCATGGATGAGAAGGAGACCCGAATCTACCGTCCTCGCCAGATCTACACCGGTTATAGGGAGCGAGGTTACACGCCGATTGCGGATCGTGAGTAAAACATGAAAGTCGCTTAGGATTTATCTAATCAATCAATTAACAAAAAAAGCTCGGACTCTTTTGGAGTCCGAGCTTTTTTATTTTGTTGAGTCTTGAGTAAACGAAGAATTTTTTCTGCTACTTAAAACTAACGACTCTTCATCCGAGCGATCAGAGCATCTGCCATGTCGGAAGGGGTCTCTGCAATAGCGATACCAGCGGCACGCAGGGCGGCAATCTTTCCTGCGGCAGTTCCCTGACCTCCACTGACAATGGCTCCTGCATGGCCCATGCGACGACCTTCAGGAGCAGTAGCTCCTGCGATAAAGGCAGCAATTGGCTTTTTGCAATGCTCGGCAGCCCAGGCAGCAGCTTCTTCCTCAGCCGTTCCCCCGATCTCACCAATCATGATGATCGCTTCGGTCTCAGGATCTTCGTTGAACATCTTGAGTACATCCGTGTGCGAAGTCCCATTGATCGGATCGCCACCGATACCAACGCAGGTGCTCTGTCCGTAACCACGCGTTGTGAGCTGCCAGACGGCCTCATAGGTGAGGGTGCCTGAGCGAGAGACAACGCCGATTGTTCCCTTCTTGTGAATGTAGCCAGGGGCAATACCGATACGGCAACCACCATGGGAATCTTTGCCGGTGCCAGGTGTCACGAGGCCCGGGCAATTCGGACCGATGAGGCGTGTCTTACGCCCGCTTGCGTTCGTTTTACTACCCAGCATGGCATGTTTGACCTTCATCATGTCGATGACAGGAATTCCCTCGGTGATGGCTACGACGAGATCCAGACCTGCATCGACTCCCTCCATAATCGCATCAGCTGCGAATGGTGGGGGGACGAAAATCGCAGAAACGGTTGCCCCTGTTTCACGAACGGCTTCTTCGACGGTATCAAAAATAGGAACCTTTCCTTCAAAAAGTTGCCCCCCTTTTCCTGGAGTGACTCCGGCGACGACCTTGGTGCCGTAGTCGAGGCTGAGCTTGGCGTGACGGGCACCGAAGCTTCCGGTGATGCCTTGAATGAGAACTTTGGTATCGGGTGTGACGAGGATCGACATGGTAAGAGAAAAGTAGTTTTAAAATCAGAGATGCAAAAATCCGAGGTGCTAAGCGGCAGCTTTCACGGCAGCAACGATCTTGTGGGCGGCATCAAGAATATTCTCGCCGCTTTCGAGCTTGAGTCCGCTCTCGGCAAGAGTCTTTTTGCCAGCCTCCACATTGTTTCCTTCGAGACGAACAACGAGAGGGATGGAGAGGCCGGTTTCTTTGGCCGCCTCGACGATTCCATGAGCAATGATGTCGCAGTCCATGATGCCACCGAAAATATTGACGAAGATTCCCTTCACCAATTTATCACCTAGAATTATGCGGAATGCTGCCGTGACCTGTTCTCGAGTCGCTCCACCGCCGACATCGAGGAAGTTGGCAGGGCTGCCTCCAGCATGCTGGATGATGTCCATCGTGGCCATTGCAAGTCCTGCACCATTCACGAGGCAGGCGATGTTGCCATCCAAACCGATGTAGTTGAGTCCAAATTTGGAAGCCTCAACTTCGCGGGGATCTTCCTCAGTCACATCGCGCATGGCGATGACTCCCGACTGGCGGTAAAGGGCATTGTCGTCAAAGTTGAACTTCGCATCAAGAGCGAGGAGTTTACCATCCTTGGTGACGACGAGGGGATTCACCTCAACCATGGAGCAATCGCGTTCAATGAAGAGACGGTAGAGATTCAAGAAAAGCTTCGAGGCTTGTGTCATCAACGGCCCTGTAAGACCTAGTGAGGCAGCAATGAGACGCGTCTGATATGGCATCAGACCGAGGGCGGGATTCACTGTGAGACGAAGGATTTTTTCAGGCGTGTTATGGGCAACCGTCTCAATATCGACTCCACCTTCAGTGCTGGCAATGACGACAGGTGAAGAGCTGGCACGGTCGATCAGGATTGCGAAGTAAAGCTCACGGGCGATGTCAACAGCCTCTCCAACGAAAATCTTTCCGACCTCTTTCCCCTCGGGGCCGGTCTGATGGGTCACAAGAACCTGACCAAGCATATTAGACGCAAGTTCCTTGGCCTCAGCAGGTGTATCACAAAGATGCACGCCACCTTTGAAGCCACTCTTGAAAGTTCCTTTGCCGCGCCCACCTGCATGAATCTGAGCCTTCACGACCAGCTTGCCTCCAAGACCAGCGGCGACGGCTTCGGCCTCTTCTGGAGTATGGGAAACAGATCCCGGCTGCGTGGCAACGCCAAATTCGGCGAAAAGTTCTCTGGCTTGAAATTCGTGGATATTCATATCGTCAAACACTGATGACTACACGCCCTTTGCCTTCAGGAAAAGAACTCCTTTGAATTATGGCTTAAAAATTTTCAAAGCGGTTTTTTTGAAAGCACTTTGACCTCACAGTAATGGCCCGGAGGCGAAGTGATCTGCGCCCGATGACTGAATGACATCGACCCAGATAGGGAGCGCGAGTTCGGCCCCGTAGCCACCGTGCATGATGGTCTTGGGACGATCAAAGCCGACCCAGACTCCACAGGTAAGACCTTGTGTGTAGCCGAGGAACCAGGCATCGACAAAGTGATCGGTCGTCCCTGTTTTACCTGCAGCAGGTTTCTTCAGACCCATAGCCGAGGAGCGGGAGCCAGTGCCACGGGCGAGTACCTGCTCCAGGATGGAGGTCGTCGTCCGCGTCGCCACGGGATCGAGTGTAGGAATGCGACCTCGCGTGGCGCGGAAGAGGACATTCCCATCGGCATCAGTGACCTGTTCGATGATGTGGGGCTGAAGGCGTTTCCCTCCCGTGGCAAGGGCGGTGTAGGCGGCGGTGAGGTTACGCAGGGTCGATTCAAAAGTTCCGAGACAAATCGAGGGATAGTGTGGTACATGGTCTGCGAGGCCGAGGTGCTCCATCGTAGAGGCGATATCGCCGAGGCCAGTTCTCAGTCCGACGCGAACACTCATGGTATTGCGCGAATGGATGAGTCCTTCCTCAGCAGGAAGCATCCCGCCAAAAGTTCCGTCGCTATTTTGAGGATCGTAGGCCGGAGAGCGGGGCGGGAGTTCGCCCTGCGTAAGCCGTGCATCACTGATCGGTGTCTCTGGAGTGATGACTCCTTTTCGTAGTGCCTCTTCATAAACGAAGGGCTTGGCAGAAGAACCGATCTGGCGCATTGCGACTAGGGCGCGGTTGTATTTGCTCGTCGTAAAGTTTCTTCCCCCAACGATGGCGGCGATGCCACCAGTCTTGTTGTCCATAGCGACTAGGGCTCCCTGCAAGGGTTGTTTTTCTGAGGGATGCTGTGCCTTGAAGTCAGGGCGTTGCTCCACCTCAGCAAGGCGTTTGGCCACGGATTCCTCGGCTGCTTGCTGAAGCCCTGCATCGAGAGAGGTCTCAATGCGAAGCCCTCCGGCATCGATTTTATCCAAGGCCACAACCTGTTCCAGCTCATGCAGGATGGCATCGACGGCCCAGCTATTGAGAGGATTGACAAGGTGTTGCGGTTGGGGATTGATCGGTTCCTGGAGTGCCTTTTGATGTTCTGCTTGGGTGATGAGTTCCAGTTCCTCCATGCGGTCGAGAACAAGATTGCGTTGCTCCAAGGAGGCGGAGAGGTTGTTGAATGGTGAGAATCGGTTGGGGCTGCGAATCAGTCCCGCGAGCAAGGCGGCCTCGGAAAGCGTCATCTCGGAGGCAGGTCGTCCAAAGTAGGCTTGGCTTGCTGCCTCGACTCCATAGAGTCCCGAGCCGAAATAGACCCTATTCATGTAAAGTTCCAGGATCTGTTCCTTGCCCATCTCCATCTCGATACGGAAGGCCATGGCAGCCTCAAGAAATTTACGGTTAAAAGTGCGACCGCCTAGCGGAAAGCTATTGCGAGCAAGTTGCTGGGTGATGGTACTCGCCCCTTCCTTCATGCCACCGAAGAGGAGATTACGCACCGCTGCACGGGCAATGCCGATAGGATCGACGCCGTAGTGATCGTAAAAGCGCGAGTCCTCACGGCTGATGAGTGCCTTCACGAAGTTCATCGAGACTTGGTTATAATGAACAATCACTCGGTTCTCACCAACTGTGCGGCTGTAGAATGTCCCGTTATGATCGTAGATGGCGGATCGTTGCGGCATCTGTCCAATGGTTGAGAGATCAAAGGTCAGAGCCCAGAGATAGTAGAAGAGACCGACGAGTAGCCAGAGGAGTAATGCGGCAAAGCTGAGCTTAATCAGCATGACAAAAAAAGAGCTTCCTGAGCTTTTTGATCGTTTTGCTTTTCTTGGAGATTGGGACACAGTGCTTGCCACATTACCCAAGGATGTTGCTTGATGACCAGACACCATGATTGAAATTCAAATTCTCACACCTCTTCCCGGAATCGCAGAGGGAGTGCTCCGAGAGAGTATTCTGGGACGGGCACAGGAAGCCGGACTGGTAAAACTCGAAGCCGTTGATCTTCGTCGATGGACTCATGATCGCCATCGTACCGTCGATGATGCTCCCTATGGCGGCGGGCCTGGTATGGTGATGAAGATCGAGCCGATTGCCGCTGCGCTTGCCGAACTGCGAAGGCCAGAGAGTCGGGTGATTTTTCTGACACCTCAGGGGAGACAGCTACGACAACCAATCGTTCGTGAGTATGCGAAAGCAGAACATTTGATCCTACTCTGCGGTCACTACGAAGGAGTCGATCAACGCGTAGCCGATCACTTAGTCGATGATGAGATTTCCTTGGGCGACTACATCCTCACCAATGGTGTGCTTGGTGCGCTTGTGCTCACGGATGCGATTGTGCGCCTGATCCCCGGAGTCCTCGGAGACGATCAATCAGCAGTGACGGAATCGTTTGAAACAGGAATTCTGGATCATCCTCATTACACGCGCCCCGTTGAGTTTCAAGGGTGGAAAGTCCCACCGATCCTGCTCTCGGGCAATCATGGAGCTATCGCAATATGGCGCGAAGAACAAGCAGTGGCGGCAACTCAGAAACGCAGACCGGATTTATTGGGGTGATTGTAACATTAGAGAGTTGCAAATCAGAGAACTTGAATTCAGGAACTTTTTTTGAGTGAACTCCTAATCCATAGCGGATCGCGCCTGCAATCAAGCACACGGAGGACAATAACTTCCTTTGCAAAGATCCGGTAATAAACGCAGTAAGGGAAGCGGCGGGCCATGAGACGATGAAATCCGAATTGCGTCCGATGAACCCCAGCGTAAAGAACTAGGGAATCAATTTCCGAGAAGAGAGAATCATAAAAATAATCTCAACGCCTTCTTCCTGCTTGTCATAGAATCCCCGAGCAGAAGCCAAATCCTCCAAAGCCGAGCGGAGAATTCTGATTTTCATTCTGCCCGCTGCTGCAACTCTCTCTTGGCCTTTTGCCAATCTATGATTTCAATGCGACCCGCCAAAAATTCTGACCTGCCCCCCTTGGACAGGACTTTCAAAAGTGTTTTCATCTGCCGCAATGTCTCCCCAAAGCGTCTCGATGATCCGAAGTTTTTCATCGACAGGGAGCGCGCGGAGTTCAGCGATGCTCATTGGATCGATTTTGTAAGAGCCTCGACAGTACGCACGGCTTCCTCACGATCGATCTCAAGTGCGAAAGGAAAGCGAGGGATGAGCATGAGCGAAATATCTCCCGTCTTGTGCAATGATGCAAGCTCAGGGTGTAGGGAGGGGATGAACAAGATGCTCTTGGGATTGCCAAGAATCATATTCACCGCTAAAAGACTTCCCTGAACATGAAGAAATTTGCACACATGCTATACTTTCAATCATTTTAGAAAGCATTGTATCTGCAAGTAACTGATAATCAACAGACCCCGTAGTTCAACGGATAGAATAGGAGTTTCCTAAACTCTAGATGGTGGTTCGATTCCACCCGGGGTCATTTTTACCGCGCACCACGAGAGGTGGCGAGGGCTTCTTTTTCCCGTTTGTAGGCTGCTCTTGTCATGATGACGAGTTTGTTTCGCATGGTGTCATAGATGGCAAAGGCTGAGTTATCGGAGGCATTCCAGACTCCATTCATGGAAAGATGGGAGACAGGAACCCAGTCCATGACGGTTTGACTTCCTTCAGTTTTGAGTAGGGTCGATATTTTCTCATCACTCAACCCCTCAGCAACACCTCCGTTTTCCACAGAAGAGAAGATACTCAGGACATCGCACCGCCCCTGATAGAAATGAGCGATGATGCAGAGTGGCTCTTTGCGGAAATAGAGAAGGCCGCTTTCTTTCAATCCATTGCGTTCGGGTTTGCCATAACGGGAGATACATTGATCCTGCGTGGCCCCGATCTCTGCTTGGAGAAAAGGCAAGGTGAGAGTCACAACGAGAAGCAGCAAGATCCGTTTCATGGGAGCAATAGAATGATGAAGCTCGTGACTCTTTGCACTTGCAAATCTTGCTCAAGCAGAAGATGACGCAAGCATGGAAAATCCAGATTTCACCAATGTCACTGTTCATGCCAAGGCCAATGTCTATTTTGAGGGGCGTGTTATTTCTCACACGATCATCTTTTCCGATAATAGTCGCAAAACTATTGGCGTGATTCTTCCTGGCAATTATCACTTCGGAACTCAGCTTGCTGAGAGAATGGAGATCATCCAAGGCGAGGCCGAGGTCATGCTGGATGGAACTGAAACACACACCCGACATATCGCTGATTCGGAGAGTTTCTCCTTTGATGTTCCTGCAAATTCCGGTTTTACGATTACGGTAAGCAGCGAACCTTGTCACTACATCTGCTCTTTTCTTGTTTCGTGAGCGAAGAGAAAAAATACGATCAATCCTACTTTGATCGCTGGTATCGAGATCCAAAAACAAGAGTCAAATCCTCGGCCTCCATCCGACGGAAGGCGGCTCTAGCAGTCTCAATAGCCGAGTATTATCTGGAACGCCCTGTGCGTACCGTACTCGATGTCGGCTGCGGGGTGGGGAATTGGTTGCCTGCACTCCGCTTGCTGCGATCCAAAGTGGACTACATAGGTATCGATGCGAGCAGCTATGCGGTGGAGCGGTTTGGAAAAAAACGGAATATCCACCTCGGCAGCTTCGGCTCTTTGGAAGAACAGGGACTCAGGGACTCTTACGACCTGGTCATTTGTAGCGACGCGCTTTTTTATCTTTCGCTCCCAGAACTACAGATGGGCCTGACCTCCTTAGCACCACGGACTGGTGGAGTTGCCTTTCTGGAACTCTATACAAATGAAGATTCAGTAATTGGTGATTTTCCTTCGGAGGGGCTTCAAAGTGCCTTCTTCTATAAGCAGCTCCTTCAAGAGCATGGATTTGTTTCCGTAGGTTCCCATTGCTATCTCGGGCCGGAGAGGGGGCATTATGCCATGGAAATGGAGCGAGGAGATTTATGAAAATTGCACGCATACGCCTTGAAAACGGAGAGATTCATTACGCGTTTCCTAGAGAGCTGGAAGAGACGGCGACTTCTCAGATGGAGCTTTTATCGGGAGATCCCTTTTCTGAAGTGATACCCACGGGTCAGATTGTCACAAACCATACCTTGCTGGCACCTGTGGTGCCGAAAACGATCCTCTGCGTGGGACTAAATTACCGAAAACATGCCGAAGAAACTGGCGCACGAATTCCTGAATATCCGGTTCTTTTTTTCAAGAATCCAGCTGCTCTTCTTGATCCTGGAGCGGCGATTAAAATACCAACAAAACTTCCCTCAGATCAGGTGGATTATGAAGGCGAGTTAGCCTTAGTGATTGGCAAAGATTGCAAAAATGCAACGCGCGAAAATGCTCTTGATTTTATTCTCGGTTACACTTGTGCTAACGATGTCAGTGCTCGCGATTGGCAGAAACAATGGGGCGGTTCTCAGTGGTGCAGGGGAAAGTCGTTTGACACCTTTGCTCCTCTTGGCCCTTGGCTGGTAACTACGGATGAAATTTCCGATCCAAACAGGCTTCAGATAACGACGCGGGTAAATGATGATATTCTTCAGAATTCAAACACATCTGACATGATTTTTGATGTTCCAAGATTGATTGAGTTTCTGAGTGCAGATACCACACTTCTTGCGGGAACGGTCATTTTAACAGGAACACCCGAGGGAGTTGGGATGAGCAGAACCCCGCCACGGTGGCTTCAGAAAGGGGATCATTGTAGTATAGAAATCGAATCAATCGGAAAGCTGGAAAATACTGTTGATTAATTATTTGAAAGTATTTTATACTAAAATTACTTATCCGGTTCTATATGAACTGTGACATCTTCAAGGGGAAGCTCTGAAGCCATCAGGCGTTTTTTTACAGCATGAGAGATCGAGTGCCCTTCTCGCACAGAAAGCTCACCATCAACGCGAATATGAAGATCAGCTAAGTATGCAAGACCGCTTTTACGGACGCGGCATTTTTCAGCACTAATAACACCCGGGACAGAGCAAGCATCGGCCAGGATTGTTGCCTTAGCATCGTCGGAGACTTGAGCGTCCATCATTTCGCCCAATGAAAGCTTTAACATGTTATAGGCACTATAAAAAATAACAACACAGGCAAAGAGAGCGGCCCAATCATCGGCTGCCTCAAAACCTTTACCTCCTAATAAACTAATTGAGATCCCGATAAATGCTGCAATGGAAGTGACCGCATCCGAGCGATGATGCCAGGCATCAGCAAGTAATGCGTTACTACCGATTCGTCGGGCGCGACCAGCCATCACCTGATAGAGCGTTTCTTTAATCGCGATAACCCCCAGAAGGATCACTAAAGTATAGGGTGATGGGCGATGCGGCATGACTCCGTGCGATACGGCAAGTAGTTGCAGGATGCTTGTGTGGGCAATCAACGCTCCAGCAGCAGCCAGTACAAGAGATCCGATCAGAGATGCTAACGATTCTGCCTTTCCATGACCATAGGGGTGCTCCTCATCGGGAGGTTTAGCAGCATATCGGAGTGCCACCCAGATAAGCATGGAACTAAAGAGATCCAGAAGTGACTCTACGCCATCGGCGATCAAGGCGTTAGAGCGTCCCAGAATACCTCCTGCGATTTTTCCTGCTGAGAGGAAAAGATTCAAAAAGACACCAGCTAACACCACTCTTTGACCCGAGAGAGATTTATCTTGAATACTATTCATTCTTCACCTCTTTAATATATGATTTTACCGCCTGTTGGTAAGGCGTAGCCAAATCGGCTTTAGGTTTCACAAAGGAGGGACGAAACCAAGGCTGAAGCCCTATGAGGTCGGTGGTCACAAGAACCTGCCCATCGCATCCTAATCCGCTTCCAATACCAATGCTTGGGATGTCCATTTTACTGCTGATAAGTTGAGAAACTTCAGCTTGAACAATCTCAAGAACGATGGCGCAGCAACCAGCTTGTTGTAGTTCGATTGCAGCATCAAGCAGAGCGGCGGCTTCAGCCTCAGTCTTTCCTTTTCTGTGATAACCACCTTCTTCGCGAACAAGTTGAGGCAACATCCCAAGATGTCCAATTACCTCAATACAAGCCTCTCTCAATACCGAGATGATCCCCGGGTGATTCCCTTCCAGTTTCACAGCATCTGCCCCAGCATCCACAAATCGTTGTGCATTCTCCAACGCTTCCCTTGAAGTGCGATAGCTACCAAAGGGTAGATCGACTGCAACAGGAGCTCTCTGCACGCCTCTTCGGACTGCCTTGAGATGGTGCAACATCTCCTCCATTGTGACATCCACGGTATCCTCGCGACCCAGAACAACCATACCCAAGGAATCTCCAACAAGGATCAGATCAATTCCTGCCTCATCCAGGAGTCTAGCCGAGGGATAATCATAGGCAGTCAGCCAGGCTTGTTTCTTGCCAAGCTGCTTGAAGGAAATAAACTTTTCGATAAGATTCATAATGTTTTTATAGATAATTGATTAAATTTATTATTTTTCAATATCTAGTAAATATTCTACCGCGCTTTTTGACCACCCTGGTAGGATAAGGTCTGGGCGAATCTCAGCAAGCGGGGCGAGAACGAAGTATCGCTCTCTGATTCTTGGATGAGGTAGGCGCAAGGTTTCTGATTCAAGAGCAAGTTGGCCGTAATAAAGAATGTCCAGATCGAGGTTTCGTGGGGTATGAAATCCATGACTTCTTGAGCGACCTGCAAGCACTTCCATCTCCTGAAGATGATTGAGTAAGTCAAGGGGAGGGAGGGAGATGTCCAGTTCAATAGTAGCATTCAGGAAAAATAGGGAATCTGGAGGGCAATCTTCTGGAGCGGTTTCATAAAAGGAGGAACAGAGGAAATCCCCCTCTTCATGAAGCTGTTTTAGTTGTAGTACAGCAGTTTGAAGTTGAGCATGACGGTCGCCCAGATTGGAGCCGAGGGCAATTCCGGCACGCATAAAAAATAACCACGCTACTGCAATCCAAGGACATCCTGCATAGTGTAGAGCCCTGCTTTGTTTCCATTGGTTTCTTTGGCCCAAAGTGCAGCTCTAAGCGCCCCTTGCGCGAATGTTTCTCTACTGGAGGCTCGATGGATTAGTTCCAGTCGCTCCCCTTGAGTTGCCAGTAGCACTGTATGATCTCCCACCACATCACCCCCCCTCACGGCATGAACGCCAATCTCCGAAGATGTCCGTTCTCCAGTTAATCCAACTCTTCCATGTCGTATGTCGGTGTCATAGTTAAGCTGCCGTACTTCAGCAATAACCTCAGCCAAACCACGGGCAGTACCGCTCGGGGAATCCTTTTTCAAACGATGGTGGATTTCAATAACTTCAGCATCATACTCAGGGCCAAGAATTTCCACAGCCTTTCTTGTTAGCCAGAAGAGCGTATTCACTCCGACGCTATAATTAGGTGAGAAAACGATTGGTATTTTCTTACTCGCTTCTGAAATTAGTGCGCGAATTTCATTGGAATGCCCCGTGGTTCCAATGACAAGAATTTTACCTAATTCAACGCATTTTTTAAGAGCAGGCAGCGTTGCTTCGGCATGAGAGAAGTCAATGACTGCATCACATGAGCTGATGATATCAAGAGGATCTCCTGTATCAATAGTTCCTGCCAGGTTCAGAGAGGGATTTTCTTGAACGGAGGCGATCAAGGCTTGCCCCATTCTTCCTTTGGATCCGTAAATAACTATATCAAGTTGTTTCATGTCAATTGATTGAGTGTTATAGAACTCCTGTGGATTCCAGGGTCTTAATAAGAAGTGCTTGGTTGGACGCGCTCATCTCACAAAGAGGAAGTCGGACATCTTCCGAGTATCCATCCTTGAGAGCAAGGGCTGTTTTGATCGGTACAGGGTTCGGCTCGATAAAGAGATCGCGAAAGAGTGGGTAAAAATGTTGGTGCAATTCCTGTGCTCGGGCTAGATCTCCTCTCAGGAAACTCTGCACGAGCTCTTGAACCTCTCTTGGAATAATATTGGAAGCAACGCTGATAACTCCAACTGCTCCAACTGACATAAAGGGCAATGTCAGGGAATCATCACCGGAGAGAATTTCAAACTCTTCCGGCAAAGATGCTCGCAGCTGATTCACACGCTCCACACTTCCTCCGGCCTCCTTAATCGCCACGACATTAGCGCAATCTGCCGCCAAGCGTACAACGACAGAAACAGGAATCTCAATGCCACATCGCCCCGGAATGCTGTAGAGAATAATGGGAATGGTTACAGCCTCTGCTATCTTCCTAAAGTGACGGTAGAGCCCCTCAGGTGAGGGCTTGTTATAATAAGGGGCGACTTGCAATGAGGCATCGGCACCTAACTTCTCGGCTTCGCTAGTCAAACAGATGGCCTCTGTTGTGGAGTTAGATCCTGTACCGGCAATCACGAGAGTTCTCTTATCGGCAGCGGTAACGGAGATTTCAATCACGCGCCGATGCTCCTCATGAGTGAGGGTGGGGGATTCGCCAGTGGTTCCGACAGGAATAATCCCACTAATTCCTGCGTTCACCTGATCCTCGATGAGGCTCGTGAAGCTTTCTTCATCCACGATGCCATCACGAAAAGGGGTAATCAGTGCCGTATGCGCACCCACAAAGGAGATTCTGGACATAATGAAAAATTACAGTGTGACGCTTCCTTTGAAGACAAAATCAGCAGGGCCGGAGAGGGTCACATTTACTGGATGGCCGTTCTGAACATCAAATCCCACTTCTAGGGTATCGCCTCCGCGCACGCTAACAAGAATAGGGGAAGGGGCTCCTGTGATGAGATGATGGATCAGTGAAGAGGCAACGATTCCTGTTCCGCAGGCAAGAGTCTCATTCTCGACCCCACGCTCGTAAGTACGGATGGCGAGAGAGCTTGGGGCAAGTATCTGTGCAAAATTGGCATTCGTGCCAGCAGGTGCAAATCGTTGGTGGTAACGCAAGGCACGACCTTCTTCGAAGACTAAGGTTTTCTCAATATCCTGAACAAAAACTACGGCATGAGGAACACCGGTATTCAGCGAGTGAACTTCGTAATCGTTCCCAAGAATGTTGAGGGAATGAGCCAGTTGAAGGCTATGAGGCTCGCTCATGCGAAGGCAGACCTTATCGCCAAGCAGCTTTGCTTTGATGATCCCTGCCTGGGTGCTAAAGGCGAGTTCTCCTTCCGCTTCTTGCCCTGTGAGATCAGCTACAAATCGGGCGAAGCAGCGTGCTCCATTACCGCACATTTCGGCTTCGCCACCATCGGCATTATAATAGCGCATCCTCGGGAGTTCGGGACTCCCTTCAACCGCAAGCAATCCATCAGCACCAATACCGCGATGCCGGTCGCAGAGAAGAGCTATTTGGGCACGATCTAATCTTGTGGCTCCGTCGCGATTATCAATCATGACAAAGTCATTTCCTGCACCGTTCATCTTGGTGAACTCGAGAATCATCCCTATACTATTGCGCCGCTTTGGATTCTAGTCACGCTGCAATGCAATTTCGATCACGAACTTTTTCTTGCCGATGGAGAAAGTATTTCCGCCGTGATGGTGACACCGATAAGAAGAAATCCTGCGATAAAGATGGCGATAGTCGTGTGTATGCCTTTTTGCAGTGATCCGATTACGGCTCCAGATAGGTAAAGGCAGAAGACCATCATGGGAAACCAGGGAGAGGGAAGTGAAACCTGAAATCCAGGAAACACTGCAGCTCTAAGATGATGAACTGTCCTAGAGACAACGGCTGTCAGTGTGCTCGTCACGGCGGTTGTCGTGCCAGCTCCTGGAAAGTTTAAATGCAGTGCGGTTGCGCTTTGCATTCCCATAGCTGAAGCAATGAGAAAGAGATGAGCAAGTGAGAAGCCTTGATTCCCATGACTTAGAGAAACTCCCCAACCAAGCAGAATCAAACCAGCTAGAAAGATGACGAGATTTACGCTTCGCGACCATTCATTGCGCTGAGATTGAATCAGAAGCGAGGCTACAGCACTGCCGCAGCAGAATCCGAGCATCACAAGCCCTGCATGAGCTTCCCTGAAATTAGCAGCACCGTGGGCAAGCGACACGGCAAAGACAATCGTATTGCCTGACATATTGGCAGGGAAAACTCCTGCATTCACAAAGGCAATGGCATCGACACATCCGGCCACAAGCGTCATGAGTAGCACAAGCGCGTGACGCGTCTTATCATGCTTGAGATTCATGAGCTAATTATATATATCGCAGGTGAAAAGCTTTACTTTGGAGAGTTTCTAACAGCTTGTGCAATTGGTTTTACAAAATCTTCAATCAAGCTCGGAAGCTCAGGAATATTGCCAATTTCTGCAATGCGACGAACGATGGCGCTGCCAACAACCACGCCGTCCGCTAGAGCTGCCACCGTGGCTGCCTGCTCTGGGTTGGAAATACCAAAGCCAACGGCCACGGGTACATTTGTCAGATTGCGAATGGCTGCAACCCGCTCCGCAATATCGAGAGAGAGGCTCGACTGTTCGCCAGTGACACCTTCACGAGAGACATAATAGATAAAGCCCTCAGCTGCATCGGTGATCTCCTGAAGTCGCTCAGGCGGGGTAGTCGGAGCAATTAGTCGAATGGTTTTGAGTCCGTGTGCTGAGGCAAGCTCGGAGTTTCTGGCAGCCTCCTGAGGAGGAAGATCGAGCAGAAGGAGTCCATCAGCTCCGGCAGCGGCGGCATCGGCTTGAAATTTCTCAAAACCATAGACATAGACTGGATTCAAGTAGGTAAAGAGAACGATTGGTATCTGGCTTGTGGTGCGGATCTCGCGAACTAGATCGAGAATTCCAGGAACGCTGGCTCCGGCAGCAATGGCGCGACCGGCTGCGGCCTGAATCGTGGCACCATCAGCTAACGGATCAGAAAATGGAATGCCGAGCTCCAGAAGATCGACCCCAGAGCGTTCAAGCGCGCGGGCTATCTTGCCTGATGCCTCAAGCGTCGGATCACCACCAGTGATGTAGGCAATCATGGCCGTGCGGCCTTCGGTTTTCAGGGAGGCAAAGAGGGAGTCGATCCGATTCATAGTGCAAAGAGTCTCATCAAAGAGGGAAATCTGATGTTCGACAATCCAATCTTGATCTTTTCTCCTCTGTTATCTGCACTCTTCAATAACTACAGATAATATATGTCATGAATAATTAATGTGTAAAATATATCAACGGCTCTGTAAGCAACGCAACATACGAGCACGAATACGGTTGGAAAAATCTGGTGTAGCATCGGCGGCTTTAGCCAAGTCATTGATGAGTGACTGTTTCTTTAATTCTGCAAAGGGCAGACCACCTGTGCAAATCACTCCCTGCTCATAAAGCATTTGGTCAGCGAATCCATTCACGAGTAAACGCCAGTCCCAAGCAGATCGTGCAGTCATAGCTCGTTGGTTGCGGATGCTTGTGGTGCAATTGGCAGTGATCGCGTTGTACCATCTGGGGTGTTCATGGAGGTCATTGAGTGCCGTAATATATTCAAGGAATCGCTCACGGGCTTTTTCCGGTCTCATCCTCAGACGATAGAGATAGATCTCCTCTCCTTTGTTGAAATTGGTGCGAACACGAATGACATCCCTCTCATCGGACACGATGTAGATAAGCTCGTATTGGCGATAAAATCCTCCAAGGGCGGAATAATTCTCTCCAACCTCCCGCCGCGTCTCAATAGAAAAACAGAGAGGAAGTGCATCAGCAAATTGAAAGCTGACAATGGGATGCGCCATGTAGGGTGATCCCCAATAATTGATAGCGAGGTCGATTCCTGTGATCTGCGACAGTTTGACGACCCGAGTCTCCCACTTGGGCGTATAGTGACCATCGGGTTGATATTCGAAGTTGCGAACATTGTTGAATGTCACGGTATCGCCCTTGACCTCAGCCCAGGCAGTTTGCGCGACATTACTCTGCCAGTCACGATCTGACTTGGGTTGTAGGGTGAACCACCAAGCCGTCACCAATGCTAGAGGAATGAGGGCGATCAGACGAGGGCGTGCCAAAAACCAAAGTAGGATGACTCCAAGGAAAAAGAGAGCTGCCACAAACTTACGAAAAGTCTCTGGGAGAGGCAGATCAAACCACAAAGCACCAGTCGCCCAGAGGAGAAATAAACCTCCAAGGAGAGAGAGGAAAACGAAGCCTAGAATGCGAAGAAAGCGAATCACTGGCTCCTCTCCCTCAAAACAATGTCGCTAGAGCATTCTCCCTAGGGTTTTGCTGTAGCGTTATCTTTACGCAGGATTTCGATCTCTGCGACCACGGTATCAGGTTTTCCTGTTGAGGCAGTACTCTTAGGGCCATGATAGACAAATCCATTGAGATCGGCTGCATCGCTTAGACTGGTTTCGAGTGCAGGCCATTCTTTACTCTTGAGAATGACCACGATACGGATTTTGTCTTTATCAACTGCCTCGACATATTGTTGATGATTTTTACCGAGTGCATCCTGAACGGAATAGGTCGCTTTCGTCATGGAGGCCGCAGGTGCCTCAATTTTTACAAATTTCATGGCTGAATGAACCTCGGGGGCCTGGAACGCATTCTCCGCGGCCTTCTCCACCGTGGCTCTCAAGGTTGCAAGATCCAGAATCGGGGCTGCCGCTGTTTTACTTGATGCTGCGATGGCCTCTTTCTTAACCTCCTCTCCCATCATACCGCTCTTTTTTGCGGCCAAAACAATTTTTGCAAAAGGCACAGTCATCAAAGCGATCAAAAACACCAGAGTCAGTGCCAGCCAAAAAAATAAACGACTCTTTGGCTTTTCAGATTCTTCATCGCTCATGTTTCAAAGAATTGCTGCCAAGGCGATTCGGTGCAAGCCCGTTTTATGTTGAACTGTTGAATCCATGTCATTGACCCTTGGGCGTGGCTATTAGATAATGAACGACTTTCCATGTCTGTATCCCACACCCGTAATTTTTGCATCATCGCCCATATTGACCACGGGAAGACCACTCTGTCAGATCGCCTGTTGGAAATGACCAACACGATTGCCAATCGTGATAAGCAGGATCAACTACTCGACTCGATGGATCTGGAACGCGAACGCGGCATCACGATCAAGGCCCACCCCGTGACCATGCAATACAAGGCGAAGAATGGAGAGGAATATACACTCAATCTTCTCGATACGCCTGGACATGTCGATTTTGCCTACGAGGTCTCGCGCAGCCTGGCTGCCTGTGAAGGAGCGATCCTGATCGTCGATGCGGCTCAGGGAGTCGAGGCACAGACGATGGCCAATATTCACCTAGCGCACAAACAAGGTCTTACAATTATTCCTGTCATCAATAAAATTGATCTCCCGAATGCAGATCTTCCAAGCGTGAGAAAACAGCTTGAGGATCTGCTTGCCATCCCAGCCGATGAGGCCATTCCTGCGAGTGCCAAGACTGGAATTGGGATTGAAGACATCCTGGAGGCTGTTGTCGCTCGCATTCCCCCTCCCCCCGAGGGCGATGGAATTTTGCGTGCGCTTGTTTTTGACTCTCTCTTTGACACCTACCGAGGAGTCGTGAGTTATCTACGCGTTTTCTCCGGCGATCTCAAGGCAGGTACGCAGGTGCGCCTGATGTCCACTAATCAATCCTACGAGGTCAAGGAAGTTGGCATCTTCACTCCTAAGATGACGGCTAATGCTGCCATGACAGCAGGCGATGTCGGATACTTCATTGGCAATATCAAATCAACCGCTGAGATCAAAATCGGAGATACACTCACTGATTCCAAAAAACCTGCCTCCGAGCCTCTCCCTGGCTTCAAGGAAGTCCAGCCGATGGTCTATAGCGGCATCTATCCGATTAATACTGCCGACTTCGAGCAGCTCAAGGCAGCGATGGGGAAGCTTCAGATCAATGATGCAGCCTTTGATTTTATGCCAGAGAGTTCCGTGGCACTCGGCTTTGGATTCCGTTGTGGGTTCCTCGGACTCCTCCACATGGAGATTATTCAGGAACGCCTTCGCCGTGAATACAACATGGACATCATCGCAACCTATCCGAGTGTTGTCTATGAAGTGCTCAAGACCAACGGAGAGCTGCTCCTCGTGGATAACCCAGCCAATCTCCCCGACATGAGCATCGTCGAGGAGATCCGCGAGCCTGTTGTCAAATGCTTCGTCATGGTACCGAATGAGAATATCGGCGACATCATGCAGATCATGATGGATAAGCGCGGGGTCGTAGAAACCACTGAATCCATCGATACACGGAGGGTAATGATTTCCGCCGTGCTACCGCTCAATGAAATTCTTGTCGATTTTCATGACAAGATCAAATCGGTCACCCGAGGCTATGGCTCGATGGATTACGAGCCTGCGGGCTATCGCGCCGATAAAATGGTGAAGCTCGAGATGCTCGTCAACGGAGAGCCTGTGGATGCCTTCTCCAGCATTGTGCATCGTGAAAAAGCCGAGGCTCGTGGCCGCTCCCTTGCCGCAAAGCTCAAGGAAGTCATTCCGACGCAGATGTATCAAGTCGCCATCCAGGCGGCCATTGGTGGAAAAATCGTTGCTCGTGAGAGCATCAGTGCCATGCGCAAAAATGTGACGGCCAAGTGCTACGGCGGCGACATCACCCGCAAACGCAAACTCCTCGAAAAGCAGAAGGAGGGCAAAAAACGGATGAAGGCCATTGGCCAAGTCAACATTCCGCAGGAAGCCTTCATTGAAGTCCTGAAGACGAATTGAAGATAGCTGAAACTGCCTACTTTGGCATTGGAGTAGGACTGGATGCTGGCAATTTGATAGGATCAAGGCGTTGGATCCAGTTGAGGAGCAGTGCCACCTGATCCTTCTGTGTGAATTGCCTGAGGCCCCCACGAAGAAGAGAGGCGCCGCGATCTGCTTTGCCCCAGAGTTCATAGGCGCGGGCCTGTTCGAGAAGTAGTCGAAACTGAATTTTTGGATCGTGTTCAATCTCGGAAGCATCACGAAAACTTGCCGCAGCCGCAGGGAAGATCCCCGCTGCCACCTGTGCCGCCCCAAGGGCTTCAAGGTAGAGACTCTGTTTTTTTTCCTGAGCGCGATCACCCAGATCAATGGCTGCCTTGAGTACATTCCCTCGATGTGCCAGGACAATGCCGCGATAGTCACTCCAGATTGAATCTGTGCTTGTGTCGGGGCCGATCTTAGAATCATGAAATGCGGCGTAGGGACGATAGAGAGGATCTCCGATCAGAACACTCATCCAGGAAAAAACGGGTTGGGCTGCGAAGTAGCTCTCGGCAAGATTTTTACCCTTAAGAAGCTGGGATTCAAAAATCCCAAAGTCAGTTGTGAAGACCAGATAAGGTTCATAAACATTGCCAAAGGAGGCACTCGCCCCATGCTCGATGAGCGGGCCCGTCCAGCCTTTGTTGGCATCATGCAGAGTCAATGCACTGAAGGAATGAAGATGCCCGGCAACGGCTCCCGGCAGGAAACGGAATTCTTCGTCACGAAATGGCCCATCAATATTTTCGGAATACCAGCCAAAGTACGCAGCAGCATCAGTGATCGGATAGGCATTCTGAAAAGTCTCTGGTAGATCGTCACAGAGCACAGGAATACCATTTTCTCTCATCGCCTTCCCGGCCGCTGAGATCCATTGATCTCCCGCAATAAAGCCAGGATCGGTCGTGGAGCGAATGTCGATGTATCCCCATCCCCAGAGACCTTTTTTTTCTGCTGCTAGACCATTCAGCACCATCGCTCTGACAGCCTTGGCACTCGGAGCATCCAGGCGTGCCACCATGAGCAGCTCGGGAGGAAATTGCTTCATCTCTTTCCCAAAGGGGGGCTTCTGGCATAAAGGATTATCAATCACCCCAGAAACCTGTGGTGAGAAAAGTCCCAGCACCGAAATTTCAGAATCGACTGAGGCAGCATTCACCGAACCGAAGGGTGGAGCTTGGATAATACTATCGCCTGGTACATTCTCCGTCTGCTTGATTTTCAGCGGAATTCCACGGATCAGGACGGCGTAACGGATTTTGGAAGTCACAATCGCTGGTGGTGATTTACCATCGCATTTCACCTCCCAGTAGCCACGACGCGCCATTTCCTCACGCAAAGGGGTGGCGATGGAGAGAGTGTAGTCTGTGCGTTCGATTTCTTCTGTGAGAGGTGCAGAGAGCGCGATCTCGTGAGAGGGATTAATTCCCCGAACGGAACAATAAAAATCGGCCAGCCCCTTGGCCTCGGGATCTTTCTGATTATAGATGACGACCACAGCTTCACTCTCAGCAGCTGGTGTCTCTGCCATTAGTTGCGGTGCCAGCAACAGAAGCGTCAAAAGCGGCGAAAGAAATTTTAATTTCATGATTCAATACTGATTTTAAGACCATCAAAAGCGAGATGACATCTTTCAGGAAGCTGGGCTTCCTTCGCCCTGTGCGAGACATCATGGCAGAGATGGATGAAATAGGAGGAGGTCGCTCCAATCAAAGAGGCGGCTTGAAGGGCTTGTTCAAAATTCATATGGGTCGGATGAGGCGTATCGCGCAAGGCATCAAGCACAAGGATTTCGACTCCTCGCGCTGCCTCCAGTGCCGCCTCGGGAAGAGTCGCGCAATCGGTGAAATAGGCGAGCAACTTTCGTTCCTTCCTCTGAAAGACAAAGCCGGTCGTATTGATTTTCCCATGCGGCAGCTCCACGGGAATCACGCTGGTCTCTCCGAGCTGAAACGGCCCTTCGATGAGATGAGGCTCTAGTCGAAGATAGTTTTTCCACGGCTTTGGATCGTCAAAGGCGTAACGATAACAGTTTCTCAACTGCTCCATCGTGTGCGGAGCTGCATAGACTGGCATCTTGCGATCCTCCATCTCGCAGAATCGCCGCATATCATCGAAGCCCATGATGTGATCCGTGTGGGGATGCGTGATGAGCGCGGCATCAAGACGCGTTACCTTTTCCCGCAGGCACTGCACTCGGAACTCTGGAGTTGTATCAATCACGAAGTGGCATTCAGGCGTTTTAATCAGGGCCGAGGTGCGTGTGCGATTGTCTTTGGGATCATCAGAACGACAGACGGAGCAGTCGCAACCGATGATCGGAATTCCTTGCGAAGTCCCCGTTCCAAGAAAAGTGATTTCAATTGATGGCATGAAAGCCAATAGGCTGGCATAGTCTCCCATATGTCGGCAATGCTCCGATCCCTTCGTATTCGTCATCTTGCCCTCGTCGAGGAACTCGCGTGGGAGCTTCCTGCTGGTTTCACGAGTATCACTGGCGAGACTGGTGCAGGAAAATCGATCATCATCGGTGCCTTGAAATTCCTACTCGGTGAGCGGGCAGACAGGAGCGTTGTCCGCGCCGGAGCTACGGCTGCGAGTATCGATGCTGTTTTTTCTCTCGCTGATCCCAAAGAAATCAACGCCTTTCTGGAAGAGCGCGGTATTGATCCCTGCACTGAGAATGGCGAGGAAGGCGAACTCATTCTGAAACGAAATATTGCCGTTGAAGGAAATGGGCGCCAGTTCATCAATGGGAGCCCTTGCAATCTTAGCGTGCTCAAAGAACTCGGCACTCGTCTTGTCGATCTTCATGGCCCGCACGATCATCAGTCGCTTTTTTCACGGCAAGAACAGACCCTGCTTCTGGATCGCTATGCCGAGGCACTCCCCTTGCGTGAGAGCTATCAGGAGTGCCGCGCCGCCGTCATCGCTGCCCGTCGCGAGATTGCCGAGCTGGAGAGCCTGAGCGGAGGTACCCATCGCCTCGCACAGTTGCAGGAAGAGGTGGAGGAGATCATATCGGCCAATCTTTCGCTCGAGGAAGAGGATCTGCTGAACAGTCGCTATAAAGCCGCCTCCAACAGCCGTCGTCTCATCGAGCTTTCCGCTGCCACCATTACCCGACTTGAGGATGAAGAACGCGGAGTCGGCATTGCTCTTGCTGAATCAGTACGGTTGCTTCGCGACCTAGGTCGCCTCGATGAACGAGCGGGTATTCATTTGGAAAAACTTGAACGACTCGGCGAAGATCTTGATCTGCTGCTTTCCGAACTCCGCGATTATGCCGAGACCATCGAAGTCGATGCTGGAGAACTTCAGCAGTTGGAGGAACGAGTCAATCTCCTCGGCACTCTGAGGAGAAAATATGGCCCGACGATGGCCGATGTGATCGCTCGAGGTGAGGAATCAGCCCGTGAACTCGAACGCCTCTCCTCCCTTGCTGATCTCAAAGAAGCAGCGGCCCACCGCCTCGATTCAGCCATGCAGAAGCTCACGGTTTCAGCACAACTGCTCGGTGAAAAACGCCGCTCAGGATCGCAAAAACTTGCCGCTATTGTCGCTGAAGAATTAAACGATCTCGGCTTCAAACAAGCAGGATTTGAGATCACCCTGGAGCCTCAGAGTGAGCCTGGCCCTGACGGAGCAGAACTTGCGGAGTTTCTTTTTGCCCCGAATCCTGGAGAACCTTTTCAGCCACTCCGTGCCATTGCCTCCAGTGGAGAAATCTCCCGTGTCATGCTTGCGCTCAAGTCGGCACTCGCCGCACAAGATAAAATCCCGCTGCTCGTTTTTGATGAAATTGATGCCAATGTCGGCGGGGAGATCGCAAGTAAAGTGGCAGGAAAAATGCGCGAATTGGGACGAGGACATCAAGTGCTCTGCATCACCCATCTTCCCCAGGTAGCCGCCGCCGCCTCAGCACAATTCATGGTCATGAAATCAGTCATCAATGCTCGTACGGAGACGCAGCTCAGTTCCGTTGCAGGAGAAGATCGCGTGACCGAAATTGCACGAATGCTGGGGGGTGTCACCGATTCGGCAAAGACTCATGCGCGGGCATTACTTAAATCATGAGCAGCAAAGATCAACGAAGAAGAAGTTTTTCTAAACTTCTTGGAGGTATCTTTTTGATACTCTTGAGCTGTGGGCTTCAGCTCTCAGGGCTCTGCTGGCCTCTGGAGCATCGACTTCTCAACCTGCTCCCAGAAAAAATCGGACAAACAGCTTTCCCTTCCCCCTCGGTAATCTTGCTCACGCTTGATTCCGGCTCTGATGGGTTCGCTCCGATGGATGTCGCTCTTGCCTTGAGAGGTCTTACACTACTCCATCCCAACCGTGTCATTCTCGATGGAACAATCGCATCCGATCAGGAGGCAACCCCCCTCCTCTCAGGAGTTCTTGATCGTCTCAAAAAGGATTCAGGAATTTCGTTGATTCTCCCTCATCCCGCAGGAACAAAGGCGGTTTTTCAATCTGTTCCCCTCACCCGCTATCCTCCAAGCCTCATTCCCTTTCCCTGGAAAAATCTGGAAGGGAAGGCGAGTGCGGCAAGTTCAGAGAAGGCCTTTCTTTCTCCTCAAGGTGAATCAAATCAGGAATTGCCGCTCTTCGCCGTGACCGATGAAGGTGCTGTCATCGGCTCCCTCTGGTGGTGGTCCCTTCCTTCCGAGATGACAGCGAGTCCCCCCTACATCTTGTTCAATAAAATTCTTCTCTGCCCGACTCACACCCTTTTCTGGATTACGCCAAAGGGAAATTATCATCCGCTGGCTGGAGCCTCGGTCAAAACACTCGCGTTGGATGATTTCCTCCTGCACATCGAGCAAAAAGAGCAGGGAAATATCAGCCCTGGCTTCGATGCGCTTTGGAAAAATGCCACGGTCATTATCGGCACCGCTCAGGAGAATGAGAAAGCCTCAGCACTTTCTGATCTCTTGAAAACTACAAGCATCCACCGCTTTTCCTTAAAAAATCAAATTCTTATGATATTAGGCTGGATCGCTCTCTTTCTTCTCGTCCAAGAATTACGCTATCGCGAAATTCCCTATTTCACTCGCTGGATCTTGCCTCCTTTAATCTTTCTCGGACTCACAGGAGGCACGATTTTTTTACTTTCCCAAGGAATCCTCCTGCCCTGGCTCCCTGGAATAATCACGGCACTCTTGATGTTAATCTAAAGCATTCATCCCGCAGAGAACGCAAAGATTGCAGAGGGAAAAATACCAAGAATATTGATCTGGAAATTAGCCATAACGGATGCGTGGCAAGGACCGGGCAAGCCAACTCATGAAAAGAAAAATAATAATAATTAAGGAATTGAATCCTTTGTGAATCTTATGTTGCTCCAAGTGGTGCGTCGTTCCTCTGCTTTCTTGTTATAGAAAGGGTTTGGTGTATAGTTTGACTCATCTCATGACATTTCTCTCTTGAAATTAATAAACTAGAGGCGAAATCAGTGGTTTCTAACCTTCGATTGATTGAGCGATTGTAACATATTGATTTACCTTAAATAGGGGAAGAAAAAAGTATTATTGTTGAATTGCCCCTTTTGATATAAAAATTACCGCTTAATGCTGATGGGCTTACAACTGGAAAGAAGCGGTATATAATTGGAATTTTTATAGATTTTCACTTGTCTTACGCCGTGTCTCGGCTATCTATTAATATATAGGAGTTTCTCGAAGCTTCTCTTCCCTCAGGACATTTCAATGAATACGCTTCACACTCCAGCCGCAGGAAGTGTGTCTTTTGTTGTAAATTCAAAAATCAGATGGAGTGATTTCTTTCTCCAAGGTCTGTTCCGTTCTTTAGTAGGGATCTTATTTGCATTTCCCCTTACTACTTCCTCTCACGCACAAGTAGTGACTAATGGAAGTGTCATTGCCACTTTTGAAGGTAGTGGCGTGGAGAATTCCGCTCTCGCTGGAGCGATTACCTACACCTTCAACAACCTGCCCGTGGGCACCAATGAGACGGCAACATGGTCGAACAATGGTGTGTCTATCGGTACCTTCTCCAATCTTAATGTGAATGCTGGTGATCAGTACGGCGGCTCTTCCTTTGGTGCTACGAATGCCAATGGTTCCAACTATGGTGGAAATTCAACCTATGCCTCTGCGAATGGCAATACTGCCCCTTACAACACCAATAGTGCTACAGGCATCAAGCTAACTTTTAATGCTCCTCAGGCTTATTTTGGCATCTGGTGGAGTGCCGGCGATTCAGGAAACACCCTCGCCTTCTACAGCGGCAGCAATCTTGTCGCCAACTACAATACGGCTTGGCTCTACTCCCAGATCACCAATTACCCCGCTTTTATGGGGATGCCTTCTGGACCAAACAAGGGGCAGGACTCGGGTGAGCCCTTCACTTTCCTGAATTTCTTTGCCTCCAATTTCACCTTCACCTCAATTGTAGCTTACGAGACGAACCCCACGGGAAACTTTGAGTCTGATAATTGGACGATCAATACCAACATCACCTCGAATACCCTCGCCAACAGCGGCGTGACCTTTGATTCGTACACCATCACTAACGGCATCACGACGACAAACAACCTGACCTTCCATCCTCCGACCCTTGCCAGTAATACCCTGACCATCACGAACGGTGTCTCAAATTTTGCGATCATCTCGGGTTTCGGTACAAATACAAACACTTCTTATCCCACCGTCGTCTCCAATAACACATACACAAACACAATTCTTTATAACGGCGTTCTTCTTGGAACGAATCAAACGACGGTTCTCAGTGGCACAACCAATGTCACCTACAACCTGAACCTCAGTAATAGCGCGACAACGAATACGGTCGGAGGAACAAACTATACGGAACAGCTATCTAATTTTGTGAGTATCAGCGGCAATCTGACTTCATCCCTCTCGACTGGTCTCATTCCGGTTACCAATTCGACCAATTTCACAATAGGGCTGACCAACAATCTGACGCTTGGTTCAAATAGTGGATCGATTGTGCTGACTGATAGCTCCGTCACTAATGGCACTGGCTCCGCCCGACTCGGCCCTGCCTCTCCATTGGGCAGCCAGACCATCACCATCTTGACGGTAAAAGAAATGGTGGCCACACCGCTGATAACGCCTACGAATGTTTCTCTGGGATTCTTCCATGCAGGGGAATCTGTCGTTGGCACCAATATTTCGATTGCGAATATTTCACCGAATACCGCTTATACAGAGACTCTAGGATTCACCACTGGAGCCAGTACGGGAGGGATCACCAATAATGGTGCCAACTCGACGACGATTGCAGCAGGAACGACGAATACCTCTCTGGTCGTTGGTGGCCCGTCAGTCAGTCAAGTAACCAATACTGCTCTTAATATCACCAATGTCTTCACAGGAACCCAAGTGATTAACCTCTCCTCAGTGGATATCAATGGCAACCTTGCACCCTATTCCCTTGGTAGTCAGACGGTCACTGTCAACTACATAACCTATTCAGGTCAATCAACATGGATGTCCTCGAATGGTGGTAACTGGAGCAGCTTTAGCAGCTGGAACGCTTCCGGCGGCACGCCCGGACTTGATGGAATCTTTAGCACGAATGACACAGCCACTTTCAACACGAACGGCTCCGGCCCGGTTAATCTGAACACCAATGCGTCGATCATGTCGCTCAATTTCTCCAACGCTGCCTCATCTTACACAATCAGTGGTGTCGGCACTCTCACGCTGACCAATGGGAGCAACGCCGCCTCGATCAATACCTACGCAGGGAGCAACACTGTCTCTGCTGCACTCAACATAGCCTCCGCCCTGACCATCTCCAATGCATCCGGTGGAACGCTAGATCTCGCTGGGCCTGTGGGTGGTACGACTGGATTCACCCAGACAGGAACAGGAACGACAATTCTTGAAGCAAGCAATAACTTTGCCGGAAATATCACGATCAATTCCGGAACCTTGGCGATCAGCAACAACAACGCTTTCTCGACAGGCACCGTCACCTTCCAATCCAATACAGCGATTGTCGAGGCACTCACGAATGTGTCGGTGACGAATAACTATATCATTAATAATGCCGGTGGTGGTGGGGCGCGTTTAGCGACTTTCGATGTGGTCGCCGGTGCTACCATGACCAACTCTGGCATTATAAGTCAGACTGTTGTTGCTGGTAACTCGGCCCTTACCAAAACCGACTCGGGAACTTTAGTGCTGACAGGCGTTAATACCTACACCGGTGTCACGACCATCAGCGGAGGCACGCTCCAACTTGGCACAAATGGATCGACTGGAACTATCGGCAATGGCACCGGAGCGATCACTGACAATGGCAATCTCGCATTTGATTTTTCTAACAGCACAAATTTTGCCCAGACCATTTCAGGATCGGGCACGGTCACTCAGATAGGAACCGGAACGACAATTCTGACAGGGAATAACAGCTATAGGGGGGGGACCGTGGTCGATAGTGGCACCCTTGTAGTAAGCAATGCAAATGGCCTTGGTGCGACTACCGGTACCATCACCGTGAATGATGGTGGCACCTTGAATCTCAGCAATAATACAATCACTTCTGGGGCTGTTTCCTTTGGCAGTGCTACTATCACTGGAACAGGATCGTTGAATGGAGCCAGCTATACAGGAACTAATACTGGGACAGCCCTCATTCAAGAGAAGCTCACAGGATCGGGAAATTTCGTCCAGAGTGGCAGCGGCACCACGATCTTGACTACAGCCAATACCTATTCAGGAACTACGACGATCAATGCGGGAGGCACTATCCAGATCGGCACAAATGGAACGACGGGAACGCTCGGCACAGGATCACTCACCGATAATGGACAAGTCATCTATGACCTATCAAGCAAGGTGACCAATAGCTCGGCCATCGCTGGTACTGGAGCGGTGACTCAGATAGGCTCTGGAACCCTCTTCCTCACTGGCACCAATACCTACTCAGGAACAACTACCATCGGAACCAACAGCACGCTCAGCCTGGGAACCACGGGAAACCTCACCGCATCTACAAATATTATCGTCAGCAATGGTGGCACACTGCTTCTAGGCGGAACCAATCAAACCACAACGAACTCCGACCTGACCCTCAACGGAGGCACCCTCTCCACAGGAGGAGGATCAACTGCTCGTGCAGGAACAAATAACTTTAACACTCTCACCTTGACAGCTAATAGCACTATTGATTTTTCTCAACTCACAGGCAATACAGCTCTCGACTTTAACAGCATCCTAGGACTCGGCACATACACCCTGACTATCCTTGATTGGAGTGGTACGATGAACAATGGGACGGTGATCGGGGGAGGTACAAATACAGGCCTCTTCGATTTCTCATCACTCACTCCATCTGAACTCTCTCACATCTCTTTCTATAGTGGCCCCTCGACCAATTCCGGTTTCCTTGGAACTGGTTCCTTTAATGGACATCAAATCGTCCCCGTACCCGAAATTTCTGTGATCGTGACCGGCGGATTCCTCCTCGCCTGGCTAGTTGTGGGCTTATTTTACCCATCGCCCAAAACAATCAAAAAGCTCCCGCCTCCAGAATATCAGTTACTTCTCCCTCTCGTTCTCAAAGAATGAAACTTCATCTCTTAGTGCCAAACTATTCCTCTGAATGAAAAGTATTCTGGCACAATCTCTGCCTCCTAAATAAACGGTAGGAGAGGGAATTTTCGTCCGAGGACTTTTTCACTGGGGGCACCAAGCCATTTTTCCAAAGCGGTGGCATAGACGGAGCGGAAGTCGGTACTGAATTTGAGATCACCATCATGCAAGTCTGTGAGGCTTGGATAGCGGCCATAGAGTCCTGGTTTCACCCCTCCCCCGAGGACAAAGAGTGGCGCAGCAGCTCCATGATCAGTGCCGCCGCTGGCATTCTCCGCAACGCGTCGCCCAAATTCACTGAAGGAGATCATCAGCACGCGCTCGAAATTTCCTTGAGCCTTGAGATCTTTCACAAAAGAAGTGAGTGATCCATTGAGATCGGCCATCAGGCGATCATGCGAGGGAAGCTGATTGGCATGAGTGTCGAATCCTCCTTGCGAAACATAATAGACTCGTGTGGGAAGTCCTCCGGCAATGAGACGAGAAACGAGATTGAGACTATTGCCAAGCTGGGTGCGCGGATAATCGACACTGCTCTTCGTCTTTCTCGTAATGGCTAGGATCTTGTCGCTGCTCATCTGGGCACCAAGGGCTGTGCGTTGGAGAAATTCCAGCGTATCTCCTGCAGTGTCGGGAGAACCATCTATCATGCCGATGGAGCCGCCACTATTTTCCAAAGTTCCACCATGCCCGACTCCCTCAACAGCATGATCTGGGGTATTCATCTCTTGGACAAATGTCTTGGCGGAGTTGGGATCGCTCGCTGCCTCACTCATGTAGCGGAATTGCTCGGGATCGCTGAAGGCCACCCCCTTGGGAGTCGGAGAGGCAAAGGCTTGCGGTGTCTGTCCTCCGATAGCCACGCCCACAGTCGGTTCTGCTCCCTGGCAGCAACTATCAAAATAACGACCGAGCCAGCCCTCGCTTTCATTTCTCTCGGCATCGCTTGCTGTCTGCCAGATCTCGGTGGAACGAAAATGAGAGCGGTTGGGATTAGGATATCCGACCCCCTGAATGAGTCCGAGATTGCCTGCTCCGTAGAGGTCACGAATACCGGTGAGTTGCGGATGAAGGCCTGCGTAATCGCTGAGTTTGAGAATCTGATTGAGAGGCAGAGCTATCTTGGGACGCGCCTTGTAGTAGGCAGCATCTCCAAAGGGAACAACCGTATTGAGCCCATCATTGCCACCGGCCAACTGAAGGACAACAAGAATGGTTCCATCCTTACCCGTGGTGTATTGACCCGTCGTTGCTGCCGCCATCGAGTCGAGAGTAAGAAAAGTCTTCTCCAGAAAAAGCGGCACCGTGGAGGCGAGTGCTCCTCCGAGCATCGAAGTTCGGAGAAACTGGCGCCGTGTGTGGAGAGTCTGTTCTTGGGGAGTTTTCATGAGAGTTGAGTTTTGTGAAAGGTTAACAAAGTTGATATTCCGGTGTTCCCATCATCATTTGCATCAGATCACGGATGCTATTGTCGGAGTAGGGCGTGGTCTGTTTTCCGAGATAAACTAAACATTCGAGTCGATCTTTTGTAGAAGCTGGCACATTAAAGATACGGAATTCAAGCGGATCAAAGAGTTGATTGGCTCCTGTGCGAGTGCTTGAAGTGGCAATATGATCCAGCGGAACGATGGCCTTTTTCGCTCCTCCGCTTCCCAGAATTCGTGCCTTTCCGCTCAGCAGATAGGCAGCCAGATTGTAGCGATAGAGCAGCGTCGAGGCACTGATCCAGGCACGCCCTCCATCCCATCCTTTCACATTCGGCGGGGCAAAAACAACCTGCCCCAGCATGGTCATGGAATTCTCCAGCACGCGCGCATCGGGCAGCGGAATCTCCAGAATTTTCGTCGTCTGCATCATCCACTGGACAGGACTCTTGATCTGATGATGGATCACTTTAGGTGAGTAAAACACTTCACTGCGAAAAATCACGCTAAGTGTTGCCCCAATATCATAGCAATTGTTACGCAAAAGAGTCGCCACTGCATCGACTGTTTGTTCGCTGGGATTATAGGCAACGAAAAACTTCCAGAGTTTCTTTCCGATGAAGCGGGCGCACTGCGGCTGCGCTACAATCATGTCAATGATCTCATCCCCAGTAAACGAACCCCTTCTTTCCATGAATGCCTTAAATCCCGAATCAAAATCACGAGGAGCCATCTTAAAATATCCCGTCTGAGGATCGACCCGATAACCGGTGAAAGCCCGAGCAGCTTCTTGAATATCCTTTTCGCTGTAATGCCCCTCCCCAAGGGTAAAAAGCTCCATGACCTCGCGGGCAAAATTTTCGTTTGGATGATTTTTTCGACTGCTCCCCAGATCGAGCCACCGAATCATGGCAGGATCACGAGACATCGCCTTGAGAAGATCAGGAAACTTCCCAAGAGCATAACTCCGCAAGGTCTCGTTCTGCTGCCACATCAGCCAAGGATCATTCACCTTCTGATTGCTGGTCGCAAAATGCCCATGCCAAAAAAGCGTCGTCTTTTCCAGAAGCGGAGCCGAGGTGTAGCGCATCCGATTCAGCCACCAGAGGCGCAGATCCAGCATGGAGGTTCGCTCCGCTCGATTGAGTTCCTTGCGAATCGCTTGTCTCTCCTCCTCCGTCGCAGCAGCTTTGATTCGTTGTTGGTAGCTAAAGCGAGTCGCTGGCAGCACTAGATCAGGAAGAGGAAAAAGATCTCCATCATCTTCAGCTTTCAAAAACGACTCCACTGCTTTCGCTAGGCCAAGCGATTCCAGTGTATCAATCTCGGAGGGCGTTCCCCCAAATCCTGCACGGTTCAGGAGATGAGCCGCAGCAGTACGATTCCAGAGCTTCTCGGGGAGTGGAGAGAACATTGATAGATTAACACCCTGAAGTTGGAAAAGTTGCAAAAGTTGAAATGCTCCTCGCAGGGGTACACACCAAACAGCTACCCTGTCCCATGCGTTTTACAAATCTGACCAGAGGAGCTGGCATTGGCTCGAATTGTTACCGGCTCGATCTGGATCAAGATTCCGTCATCTTGGATTGCGGGATGCACCCCGAACAGGTCGGGCACGATTCCACTCCTTTGCTGGAGGAACTGGTGGGGACAACGATCCGTTCCACGATCCTAACCCATGCTCATCAGGATCATGTCGGATGTCTTCCCCTGCTCCAGATGCAGCAGCAGGGAATGCCTGTTCTGATGACCGCCGGGACAGCTCGCATCGCCGATGTGATGCTGCACAACTCGGTCAATGTGATGCTCCGACAGCAGGAGCAGCTGGGACTTCCCGATCTGCAACTCTTCACTCATCGAAGTATCGAACTGGCCTCAAGGCAGTGGCGCAACTGTCCGCTGGAACGCCCCTTTACTTTGGATGGAGAGCGAACGGTTGAGGGCTCCCTGGAGCCGACGGTCTCCTTTCATGATGCAGGACATATCCTTGGATCAGTCGGGGTGATGATTCGAGCGGAAGGGAGAAAGTTCTTCTATACGGGAGATGTGAATTTTGAAGATCAGACGATCCAGACTGGGGCTCAATTTCCCGAAGAGGAGGTCGATGTGCTCCTGATGGAAACAACGCGTGGGGCTGCCGTTGTTCCTTCCGATTTCACCCGAGCCAAGGAAGAGGAACGCTTTGCCGCTGCTGTGGCTAACGCATTAGAAGAAGGGGCTAGCATCACAATCCCGGTCTTTGCTCTTGGCAAGACGCAGGAGGTGATGGCTCTGCTTTGGAAAATGGAACGGGAGCGGATCATTCCCCCCACCCCACTCTTTGTCGGAGGTCTGAGCAGTAAGATCACGGCGATCTATGACTCAATGGCCGCAAGGGTTCCGCGCAATCATCCCCGCCTCCAACTCATGACTGATGTCGCCCCTTATGTCGCTGGGGGACAGGAGATTCAGTCCCTGAGTCCACGAAAACGGGCGATCTATGCTCTCTCAAGTGGGATGATGACCGAGCATACGCTCTCCAATATTTTTGCCCGTAAAGTTCTCCCCGATCCTTCGCAATATCTCTTCTTTGTCGGCTACTCTGATCCGAATTCTCCTGCAGGAATAATCCGTAGTGCCAAACAAGGCAGTGAGATTCAGCTTGATGAAAAAGGTGCGCCTGTTCCTTTCAACTGCCATCGGGAGGAATTTATCTTCAGCGCGCATTCCCGCCGAGAGTCTCTCCTCGCCTACGCTATCAAAGTACGGCCTAAGACGATCCTGCTCGTGCATGGAGATGATGGTGCCATCGAATGGTTCCAACGGGAACTTTATGCAGCACTTCCTGGCACAAAGGTGATCGCTCCACCGCCAGGCGTGCCGATTGATTTGTAAATCGAACGCGTATTATTTGACAAAAACAATACTATGTATAACTTTCATGGCAATGGATGTCTCTTTTGTTGAATTCGAGGCTTTTACTAAAAAAGTGGCTCAGATTGCCGAAGATGAGACGCTGAGAGATTTCCAAAATGAGCTTGCCGCCAATCCAGAAAGCGGCGACATCATCCCTGGTTCAGGCGGGCTTAGAAAAGCACGCTTCAAATTAGAAGCAAGAGGCCGAAGTCAAGGAGCGCGAGTTATATATCTTTGGCTTCCGAAGACGCAAACCATCATCCTGTTCACTCTTTACACGAAAGCAGAACAAACCAACATTTCTTCAGCAACACTCAAAATTCTGAAAGATGTTGTTGAAACCATCAAATCCCAATACACACCATGAAAAAGCAAAAGAATCATGTCGATTTTCCTTTTGATGAAGAGGATCTATTGCAAGTTGTTAAGAACTTTACTGAGGGCTCCGCTGCTAAGAAAACTTATAAGATCAAGGTGCCGCCTCCAGTCAACCCAATTCCCCCAAAAGAGATCCGCGCCATTCGTACTAGGCTAGGTTTCACTCAACCACAGTTTGCTTCCTTTCTAAATGTTCCAAAAATTACTGCTGTTTCTTGGGAAAATGGTACGCGAAAACCGAGTGGCGCAGCATTGAGACTGCTTGCCATCGCACGCCGTCATCCCGAAGCCCTCGAAGCCGTTTAGACTTTTACACGCAATACCCCAGCCATGAGCAACACACCCACTCCAATGAGTGCATACACAGAAGGCTCGGGAACGGAGAAGATATTCGTAATCGGAGCAGAGACCAATCCAGCATTGATTGAGAGATCACTCTGAGTGCCGTAGTTTGAGAGTCCGTAGAAGGATTGGATGGTATCGTAGAGATTGAGGTTATTCACCCCGTTACTGTTCACTCCATCAGCTCCGCTTAGTCCATTCGTGGCGAGATTGGCTCCATAGAAAATCATGGCGATCTGGTTGGAGCCGCTTCCATTACTATTATTCGTGTTGTAGCCAAGATTCGGTGCCGTTAATCCATCTTTGTTCAACTGAGCAGCATTGGTGGCCCAGTCGGAAGAGGAATCTTCATCCCAGGTGACAATGAGGAGACTGTTATTGGACTTTGCCCAGGAGGCATAGGCGCTCAGGTTGTTGGAGAGCCAGGTATCCCCATTGTGAACGGCGATAGCCGAATTACTCGGATTTGATACGGCATTACTACCTCTGTTGGTTGTCGATTGGTAATCATGCATATCATTATTAAGCGCAGGAATGATCATGGAGAGTGCAGGAAGATTGCTGAATCCAGCGGCTGCGCTAGGAAAGTTTGCTCCGAAGTCTTTTGTAATTGCTGCAGGGTTGCCGCCATTTACATTGCTGAATCCAAGCCACGGTACATGGCGTTGGGCATAATTCACATACGCTACATTATCAGAATTTGGTGCGTAGGCGTTAGTAGCTCCTGGCCAGGCATCGACGAATCCACCAAAGAAATTATTGGACTGCGGCGTATTGGCAAACTGAGTCTGTAGTTCTGTGTAGAGATTAGGAGCAGTATAGATCGGGCTGCTAGGTGGAGTATCATTGCTAATGCCCTGATTGCCGCCTGAAAAGAGCCAGTCATAATTAGGTTGGCTTGGGTGTTGCTCCCCGTAGGCGTTGGTGAGAACAACGCCGCCAGTTGCTAGAGTGTTATTGATGTAGGGTGCGATAACTGCATTGCTCCCGCCGATGATTTCGTTGAAGCCATGATTCTCCTCCACAACCACAACGACATGGGAGTAAGCGGGATTGGCTCGAACACCTGATGCCGTGAGCATTCCAAGAAGGAGGAGAGAAAGGGGCGTGATCTTTTTCATTGGCACTTTTGTGATTTATTAAAGGGTTCGTGATTCGTAAAGAAGGAAAGTTTTTTTACTTCAGGCCAAGCAAGGCATCTCTAAGATCGGGGGCCACAGGGCTAGAGCCGAACCAAAGGCTAAGAAAAGCTCGTTGGAAATTGCGCCCTGAGATCGTCCCTTTCGAGACACCAGAGTCTGTGATGAGAGTCTTGTCGCCGATAAGCTGGACGCGTTCCACGCCCCCATTCTGAAGCGGGCCAAAGAGTGCGATGAAGGCATCCCGATCTTTTTCATACCCAGGATAGGTGTAGCCTACACTCTGGGCAAACTGCGAGATCCACGCCTTGGTAACATCGGATTGTCCCACAGCTCGCAGAAAGGTAAAGTCAAACTGGATCGGTCCCGGTGATGCCGCAACGGATTGTTCAGAACGAAGGGGAGTCGGCGTGTACAAAGCCGCGACATAAACCTTGATCGGGACAAACAAGAGCGTGAACGAACGGAGTCCAGCCCCATTGAGCGTCAGTGTGGTTCCGGCGACTTGTATCTGTTCAGGAATTGCCACCCCTTCGATCTCACGCCCCCACAAAGGAGCACTTGTGAGACATCCCGTTAAAATCAGAAGGAGAAAACTTTTCATTTTTCCTTCTTTATTTTTTCTTCTACTCAGGCCCCGTAGCTCTTGGTGAATTTCTTTTTCCCCTCCTCTTCGGATACAGGTGGGGCAGTTCTAGCCTCGGAACTCAAGGTCTCGGGTGTTGTCTCGGATGATGGCGTTGGTTCAGAGATTTCATGATTGCAATTCTCATCGTGGACATGGGAAACACTCCCCCCAGCTCCTCCGGCGACATGGACAAAGGCAAGCTGAAGTTCGGAAAGAATACTGGTGAGGATCTTCTCTTCATCGGTGCTGAGATTACCACGGGTCTTCTCGCGGATGATCTCTAGATGGTCGATAAACATTCGAGCGGCATCGAGATTCACCTCAGATTTGCCCGTGGAGGGATGGGCGATCTGGCCCAGGCAGAGAGCCGCCTGTTGAGCCTGCATCATGATGAATTCAATGAACTGCTGTGTCGCTTGAGCTGCGTTGGTGGTGGGAGCGTGTTGGATTTCGGACATAGGATAAGGTTGTTAGGGATTTAGACTGAAGGTTTAGGGAAAGATAGGAAAATTAATCAGCGGTTCTCTGGCGGGCCGACGATGACTTCGACACTCTTTCCATCACGGAAATATTTCTGCGCGACTCGGCGAATGTCATCAATGGTGACGCGTTCGATCTCCGCCGTGCGCTTGCTATCGTAGTCGTAGCCGAGACCTAGGAGTTCATTGGTGGTGCAGAGTCCGCCAAGAGCCGCTGTGGATTGATTGCGAATTGCCTCACCGCCAAGCAGCTTCGCCTTAGCACGATCCAGCTCCACTTGAGTCAATCCATCGCTCGCGAGTTTCCCGATTTCATCGTCAAATTCATGGCGTGCTAGATCGACTTTCTTGGGGTCTGTTCCGAGATAGAAAACAAAGGCCCCAGGCGCAAGTCCTGTCGCATTGGAGGCTCCGACAAAATAAGCGAGGCCGAGTTTTTCGCGAATACGGATAAAGAAGCGTGACCCCAGATCGCTCGAAGCCTGCTCGATCAACTCCAGAGCTGGGCGATCAGCACCATCTACAGAAGTACCGAGATACCCTTTCATAATCACGGCCTGCTGCTTCTGCATCAGCGACGATGCCTCGACGGAAGCTGTGAGCTGTGTTGGCACAGGGGGATTAGTCAGGGACAATTCTCCTGAATTGAGTGAGCCGAAATCTTTCTGGGCCAGCGCAAGCACCTCATCGGGATTCACCGCACCAAAGATTGAGAGAACTCCGTTTTTGCCAACGATGAGTCGATCCCGCTGCGCCCTGAGTTGATCCTGAGTCAGCACAGCAACACTCTCCGGCGTTCCATTGCTCCGCAAGGCGTAGGGATGATTCCCGTAGAGGCGAGGTTTGAGCAGATTCCTGGCAACGGTTGTGATCTGATCATCCTCAGCCTTGATTGAAGCAATCTGGGTATCTTTTTCCAAAGCGACTTCCCGGTCAGGAAAGGAGGCGTTGGCCAGAACATCGGCGAGGATTTTCATACCAAGCGGAAGGTCTTCCTTCATCACACTCACCGAGATAGCGAGGCTGTTATTGCCTGCGCTAGCACCGATGGAGCCACCGACATTCTCAAGGGTCTCGGCAATCTGTTGGGCCGTGCGAGTCTTGGTGCCCTTAATCAGCGTGCTGGCAAGGAGTGAGGTGATGCCATTGTTCTGCGGTGTTTCGCTAAGAAGTCCTCCGCGAAAAGCAGCGAGAATGGAGACTAAAGGAAGACGATGATCCTCGTGAATAAGAACACGGAGTCCGTTAGGGAGTATGGTTTTCTTGACCGCGGAAGTTTCTGCGGAAGCAGAGTTTTTCTTATCCCCAGCATGATCTTCTTTTAAGGGATCAAGCGAAGTCACAGTCAATCCTTCGGACTTGAGATACTGATGAGCCACGCGGTTCACATCGACTGTTGTGACGCGTTCGATTGCTTCAAGATAGCGCGTTCCGAATTCAGGATTGCCACACATCAACCATCCGTTGCCGTAATCAGAGGCTCGGCCTCGCATTGTGCTGAGTCCCTGATAATGATCGGCAAGCAGGCCTTTCTTGGCTTTTGCAAGTTCCTCTTCGGTAATTCCATCACTCACGACAGCCCCTACTTCAGTAATAGTCGCCTTCTCAGCTGCCTCCCTCTTTGTTGGATCAGCAACGGCATTGACATAAATCAGCCCTTCGGTCGGGGAGAGTGTGGAGAGACCAGCTCCAATATAATGGACGAGGCCTTTCTTTTCCCGAATCTCCCGATTGAGAATGGAGCTGGTGCCAGAACCGAGAATGGCAGAAAGAACTTCGGCTGCTGGTGCATCGGGGCTGGTGGCACCTGGGCCGCGCCAGGCGATATTGATACGGCTCAGATCTGTGGGAAAGAAATCACGCCCTTCCTGCTTGCCAAGCTGTGGCGGTTCTTCAGCGACAATGACTGGCTCGAGTGCAACGCGTGGATATTTTTCAAAAGCCACAGCGAGCTGATCGCGAATCTCGGCAGCATTCACATCACCAACGACAACGAAGCAGAGATTATTGGGCACATACCGCTTTTTGTAATAAGCGAGCACATCATCACGAGTGAGCTTGTTATAGATGTCGAGATGTCCGATGACAGGCTCCTTGAAAGGGCTGCGATGGTAGGCTGTGCTAAAGAGAAGGAGTGAAGCTGTTCGATCGGGGTTGTCATATCCCATGGCAAATTCACGACGGATCACCTCTTGCTCTTTGCTATATTCCTCGGGAGGAAGCGTGGCATTCATCATCGCGTCGGCCAGAATGTCCACGGCCTTCGAGGCCCCTTTGGCAGGAACATCAATCCAATAGACCGTACGATCATACGAAGTGTAGGCATTGATATACCCTCCCTGATCCTGCACTTGACTGGCAATCACACCAGGGGCACGAGAGGTTGTTCCCTTAAAGAGCATATGCTCCAGAATATGGGAGAGGCCTGCGCCAAGGAGCTTCCCTTCATGGATCGATCCGGTATTGCACCATGCCTGAACACTCGCCACGGGAGCTCCATGATTCTCCTCCACAACGAGTGTCAGTCCATTAGGAAAGGAGAAAACCTGTGGTTTGCCTGCTACAGTCCCGGCGGGAGCTGATTGCATCGAATTCCCTCCGGTGGTTTTTTCAGAAGCTGTCGTGAGGGAGGAGGAAATCAGAAGTATTGGAATCGTCATGAGAAAAAGAAAATGGTTCATGGGGTGAGAATTGTCGCCGTTGTGTGAGAGGATTCGGGCACAGGAAGACTCGGAGGAAGGAAAGGAACGACAAAGGCTTCGTGAAAATCAAAGCCATTTTCAAATCCCTCCAGCGTATCATCCTGGGTGCGACCAAAGGCACCCGCCTCAACAAGGTGAAAGACCATCCTTCCTATGTCGGGACATGACTCGATCCCCCAGTAGCGAAGAACCGTGGGGGTCATCGGGCCAAATTCCTTGAGAGCCAGACGACGAAATCCATCCAGGAGCTCAGCGGCTGTGACATGTTGGGAAACGGTTTGCGTCTGCTTTCCCTTTGCGCGCTTCTTGATGGTGGATTCAAGAGACTTCCTTAGAAACTGGTATCCCTCGGGATCGAAGCGGGATTCTTTTTCGACAGCAATGGCAACGGCTTCGTTAAAATCAGAAACTTTCACAAGGACTTATTGATGGGTTATAAAAAGTAGCAGCTTGGGGTTCTTTGGCACCCACTATCTTGCGTAGAGCCTCTCCAAAATTCAACAGGTATCCAAGTTTTCAATCTCATCAGGGAAAAAAAACCACCAATGCCAATTCACCATGTGGGCAAGTAGTGCTCCACAACTTGAGGTTTTTTTTCAGAAGCTGAAACTAAGAAGCAGCAACTACTTAATCACCGCTGGAAGGAGAGCGGCGTTGGTGTCTGTAGGCACTATAGGAGCCGCTGGAGTTGCAGGTTTAGCAATAGCATTTGTCGAACCTGTGACGGGTACCTTCTCCGTAGGGCGCGTGCCCGAGACTGGTGGAATCCAAAGGCTGCGAGCAATGAGATCATTACGAATAGGGGCAATCAGGCTGTATCCCCCCTTGCCATCAGGCAGCATCGGAGTTCCCCACATGGAACGGGTCACAACATGGGCCGCGGGAATCGTCTCCCCCATCAGCGTGTGATTATCGAGGGGCACTGTGGGTGGCACCTGGAGCACTCCGAGAAAAGCACCGCCTGCGAGAAACAACTTGGGAAGAGTAAGTAGCGGGGTCATGGGGGATATTTTTATTAGAATCAATCAGAAAGAAGCTGACAAGTCTATTGCGTATTGAAAAGAAAGGCTTTGGATTTGGAAATTATTTGCCGGGAAAATTCCAGAATGCCGTGATCTCTTTGCGAAAGGTGGAGGCTATGCGATTGCCCAAAGGACGCGTATCGATAGGCTTGGGCGTTGGCTCAGGCTTGAGCGGAGGGCAGGGAGCAGCTTTGAGCACCTCCCCACTGAGCGGCTCAGGAATATTCACCCCGATCGATAGCTCTTTGGCGGAGAGTTGAGGAAGTTGGCCGCTGTCTGAGACATGAAGAAAGAGTGGGCGGGTCTGAAATAAGCGATTGCCGTCGCTTACCTGAAGCGGTGGAATTTCGTAATCACCAATCTCTAACGGTGTTACCCGATAGCGAAAGAGCCAGACAGATTGGCCATCGATGGTTAACAACTGCGGCTTGTGTGCCGAACGAAACTTCAGGCCAGGAAGCGTTGAGGGAATAATCACCGATGGCTGGGTTGCGTCTCGCACAGTTACGACAAGCTCCACGCGCTCCCTTGGCTTGGCAGCTCTCCGAGAAAGAGTGGCCATCGTGTGAGGAGATTCCGAGGCTATCATGGCAGAGGCTCCACAAATGTTCAGAGCCAAGGCCGCTAGCAGAATCAAGCGAGGAAAAGAATTTTTCTGACAGGCTCGTGAGATCATGGACGCGGAGTCTCTCTGTTTTTTCTCAAAATGCCAAGACCGAGAACCCGCTGAGATCAGAAAAAATTCACCACTGGCCGAAAAGATCGCCTTGAATAGGTTCTTCTGGATTTAAGGAAACAGCATTCGCCTTCGCTTTTCCTTTTTTGGAAACTTTTTTCCGTGGAGGAGCAAAGGTCTCCTTCCATTGTTTCTGGACATCTTTGATGAGTGAATTTGCTCGCTTAAAATACTCTTTACGGCGCGAAGCGGCAATCGAGGGATTGAGTCGTAGAACTTTCCTCGCCCGCTCCACACGAGCCTCTGTGATCTTGCCGCGAAGTCGCCAGTGCCCTCCCTTGGTTGTGTAGGCACCAACGATTTTTCCGGCTTCTGCATAACGACGAAGCTGGCGATCAGAAATCTCCAAAAAGGAGGCCAGTTGTTTGAAAGAGGACATCAATGAGGGGAAACTACCCTGTTTTTTATAAACCCTCATGGTTTCCTGCAAGAAAATCTCACCCGAAGTTTTCCACCAAAGCGAAAGAAAGATCTACAGTGCCGCCCCTTTTTTTATTTTTTCCAAAAGTGCCTTGTTAGATGAAAACTCCTCGAAGAGCACCTCAATCACACGGAGCGAGGCCTCGCTGAGATGATGCTCCATCCCTTCGACATCCCCCTCGATAATCTCGGCAGGAACCCCCATGAGGCTTAAAAAATCAGTCAAAATTTTGTGCCGATGGCTGATAGCGCGTGCGATATTTTCTCCCTCAGGAGTGAGCACAAGCCCTCGGTATTTCTCATGCCGTAGGAAGCCTTCGGCATCGAGCCGCTTAACCATATTCGTCACACTTGCCTGAGAAATCCCAAGACTCCCTGCAATATCAACAGCTCTGGCATACCCCTTGGTATCAATCAGTTCCTGAATGCGTTCAAGATAATCCTCGGCTGCTGAGGTGGAGCGGTTGCTCTTGGTCATCATAAGGTTGTAGCACACATGGCGAGATAAAGATAAAAATATTTGTGGCAGAATAGTTTTATAGTGCAAGATGAATAAATTAGCCTACGCTAATTCATTAAAGACATTTTCACTTGAACTCACCGATCTCTCCCAGCCTGCCCGAAGTGCATCGCTCCATGCATATTCCGACCAATGCTGGATTCTGGCGCAAGCTGCTTGCTTTTGCTGGACCAGGGTATCTGGTTGCCGTGGGTTACATGGATCCTGGCAATTGGGCGACAGATCTGGCAGGCGGTTCCAAATACAATTATGCCCTCCTTTCCGTTATCTTCGCTTCAAGCCTGGTTGCGATGTTTCTTCAATATCTGGCCCTCAAGCTCGGCATCGCCTCGGGGCGAGATCTCGCCCAACTCTGTCGCCGCGAGTATGGGAAGAAAGCCTCTGCAGTGCTCTGGATCTTTGCAGAGATTGCCATCGCCGCCTGTGATCTTGCCGAAGTGATCGGCTCCGCCATTGCATTGAATCTACTTTTTCATCTCCCCATTCTGGTCGGAGTCATCATCACCACCTTGGATGTCCTCCTGCTTCTGATGCTTCAGGAAAAAGGATTCCGATTCATCGAAGCTCTTGTCATCACGCTCATCGCCACCATTGGCATCTGCTTCGGACTGGAGCTGATTTTCTCAAAGCCTGACCTGATTCCAATCCTGAAGGGATTCCTTCCCACGCCTTCCATCGTGACTAATCCAGGAATGCTCTTTATTGCAATCGGCATCGTCGGAGCGACCGTCATGCCGCATAATCTCTACCTCCATTCCTCGATCGTTCAGACGCGAAGCTATCCCCTAGATACGATTGGAAAACGAGAAGCGATCCGATTTGCCACGATTGATTCCAATATCGCCCTCTCCATCGCCCTCTTTATCAATGCCGCCATCCTCATCCTGGCAGCAGCCACTTTTTTCAAAGCAGGGAGAACCGATATCGCCGAGATCCAAGATGCCTACAAGCTTCTTTCCCCCATGCTTGGTGTCACCGGAGCGAGCACACTCTTTGCCGTGGCACTCCTGGCCGCAGGGCAGAACAGCACACTCACCGGAACACTCGCCGGACAGATCGTCATGGAGGGATTTGTCCATATTACGATTGCTCCCTGGATACGCCGCCTGCTAACGCGACTCATCGCTGTCATTCCTGCTATCATTGTCCTCAGCATCGCAGGAGAGAGCAGCACGACAAAACTCCTCCTCATCAGTCAGGTAATTCTGAGTATGCAGCTCAGCTTCGCTGTGGTTCCACTGGTGCAGTTCACCGGCAACGCTCGGATCATGGGTGAGTTTGTCAATGCTGCCTGGATTCGCCTCCTGGGATGGTTTCTTGCAGCAGTTATCGCCGGACTCAATCTCTGGCTGCTGATCGTCCAGTTTCATACAGGATTCTAATGAACCAAGAAACTGCGTCAGAAATAGAGGGCTACGAATTTCTCGCATCAGGCTCAGGTCAACGCCTCGAACGCTGGAATGGAATCATCGTACAGCGACCGGAAACCGCCGCGACTTGGCCTTGGATCAACCGCGAGGGGCTGCCTGCGTGGCAGGGATACTATGACAGTCTGCGGGCCACCGGAGGTCGTTGGCAATGGTTATCCCCCCTCCCCGATCCCAGCATCGTAAGATATCGCAATCTCTCCTTTCTAATAAGGCCGACCGAATCCAAGCATCTCGGACTCTTCCCCGAACAAGCAGCAAACTGGAGCTGGATTCAGGAGAGGATCTCTTCAGCCCCTCGTAAAACGGAGCCGCTCAAGGTTCTCAATCTCTTTGCTTACACCGGCGCAGCCACGCTTGCAGCAGCAGCGGCAGGGGCCTCCGTTACCCATGTTGATGCCGCCCGAGCTATGGTCTCCTGGTGTTCTGAGAATGCTCGACTCTCCGGCCTTGGAGACGCCCCGATTCGCTTCATCGTCGAAGATGCGTCAAAATATCTTCAGCGAGAAATTCGCCGTGGCAGCCGTTACGATGCCATCATTCTCGATCCTCCTTCCTTCGGTCGGGGAAAGAATGGCGAGCTCTGGAAACTCGCAGATCAACTTCCCGAGTTACTTGACGCTGTTTATACAGTTCTCTCAGACACGCCTCACTTTGTCTTACTAAATACCTACAGCGATCTCAGTAGCCTTGAGCAGAGCCCCCAAGCCCTCCTCACAAATCACCTCGGCGGCACCTGCGAAGTTGCTCCCCTCTCCCTTCGTGGTACTCTCGACGAGCAAACACTCCCCTGCGGCATCAGCTATCGGTGGACGCTGTGATGCTCTGTGTTAGACTCCGATCCTTACGGAAACTTTCATGAAAAATTCCTTCCCAGTAACTCACCAACGCCACGAATCGTGAAAGTCTCGACCGCAGTCTTTCAGTCAAGCTATCCCGATCTGGCCTCGTGTCCGACATCAGCGATGCCGGAATTCGCTCTCATCGGTCGCTCCAATGTCGGGAAGTCCTCACTCATCAATAGGCTGACCAACTCGGAGGGGCTGGCAAAGGTGTCACAGATCCCGGGTAAAACGCAGCTAATCAATTTTTTTACGATCAATAATTCGTGGACTCTGGTCGATCTTCCCGGCTACGGCTATGCAAAGGTTGGGAAGAACAAACGGAGTGCCTTCAGTACCTTTGTTTCAGACTATCTCCAACATCGCTCCAATCTCCTCGGAACATTCGTCCTGATCGACTCCAGGCTCACTCCCCAAAATCTGGATCTGGAATTTCTCACATGGATGGTCGGATGTGGCCTCCCCTTGATTCTCATTTTTACCAAGACGGACAAACTCTCTAAGACCGCAGTTCAGAAAAACATCGAGGCATTCCTCAGTCGCATGAGCGAGATCACTGAGGAGCCTCCGGCCTATGTCCTCAGCTCCGCCGTGGGTGGTCAGGGACGCTCAGAAATCCTCACGCTGATCGAGTCTGCACTCTCCGAAAATCGCTGAGTTATACCAATCAAAGACCTCTGCATGACGCTCGAAGATCTTGGCTGGAATGAGGCTTTTGCTCAGGAATTCTCCCCATTCCTCGATAAAGGATGGCATCCGGCTCGCCTGATTCGTGACAACAAAATCACCTATGGTGCCCTACTCGGAGATGGTCGTGAGCTAGAAGTCGTAATGAGCGGCAAGGTCTATCATGATGCCAAAACGGATGCGGAACTTCCTGCCGTCGGAGACTGGGTAGCGTTGGAACTCGGGGATGAGAACAACGAGCATATCATCCGCGCACGGCTCTCCCGACAAACCTGCTTCTCCCGAAAAATGTCGGGGAAACGCATGGAGGAACAGGTCATCGCCGCGAACATTCAGATCGTGACCGTGGTCACCGATGCAGGCCCTGATTTCAACCTCCGCCGGATGGAACGGTATTTTGCAATCATTGGCCGCAGCCGAGCAAAAGCAGTGGTCTTGGTCAACAAAGCTGACCTTTTTTCCGATGAAGAGAACCAGACGGCTGCTGAAGCTATCCGCGCTCAGAATCCTGAGGCAGAAGTCTATGTGACAAGCCTCAAGAAAAAGAGCACCCTGAACGCGCTCAAAGCATATCTCAAGCCAGGCATCGCCATGACCTTCATTGGATCAAGCGGCACGGGGAAATCCTCGGTCATCAATCACCTCCTCGGCGGCGACTATCAGTGGACTGACGAGGTTAATGAAATCACCGGCAAAGGACGACACACCACGACAGCTCGCGAGCTAATGGTCTTGAGAAAAGGTGGGATCATCATCGACAATCCAGGCATCCGCGAAGTCCATATGTGGACAGATGAGACGACACTCCGTGAGCAGTTTGCCGACATCGAAGAACTCGCCAGAAGCTGCCGTTTCGACGACTGCCGCCATGGCCCTCATCCAGGTTGTGCGATCCGTGCAGCGATAGCGGCGGGGAGCCTGGAGCCCTCTCGGCTGGAAGGCTTTCTCAAGCTGGAAGAAGAAATTGCAAAACTCCGCCACAGTCGCGAAAAACGCCAGATGACACTCGAACGAAGGGAACGGCAAAAAACGAACAAACCCCGCAAATACGACGCCGCATGCAACCGAGCTGAGGAGGAATAGAATGATATTCTGGTTCAGCCTGCATCAGATATTGATTTCTGCATCAGATGCATTATGATACAGCTGATGAGAACTACGCTCGATATTGATCAGGATGTTCTGGAGGCCGCCAAGGAAATAGCTGCTCGCACAAGAACTACAGCCGGTCAGATTCTTTCGGAGTTGGCACGGAAAGCCCTTGTTACCAGCCCCCCATCATCGCTGACAAAACCAACGATGCTCAACGGCTTTGAGGTTCTCCATGCTGGGAATAGGCTCGTTACGAAAGAACTCGTTCAGAAGCTCGCTGAGGAATCTGATCTTCCATGATTTCCCTACTTGATGCCTCTCTCCTCATCGCGCTCTTCGATGCCGCACATCTCCACCATCGCGAGGCGCATCACTGGTTCTCGGCCAATCGCTCCAAAGGCTGGGCCACATGCCCTCTGACTCAAAATGCCTGCATCCGAATCATGTCTCAGCCAGCGTATCCAGGAAGACTACCTGTAGGAGATATTGCCAGACGCCTTCGTCAGGCCACGACAGCCTCTGACCACCATTTCTGGCTTGATGCCATCAGCCTCTGCGACGAGAAACTATTTCACTACGATAAGATACTCACCTCCAGACATCTGACCGATCTTTACCTTCTGGGCCTTGCCAAATCGAACGGAGGCCGCCTTGTCACATTCGACCAGGGCATCCCCGTGGCAGCCGTTTCAGGGAATTCGGACAAACCCCTTCTTGTGCTTTGATGGATCGGTAAAAACCGCAGAGCAGCCAAGGGCATAAAAAAGTGTTAATACTAGGGAACGACCATCTTCCCGGCGGCTCACGAAAAAACATTGATGCCATCACCACTCATGATAGATTTTCTATCATGAAGACAGCCACGGTTGCCGACTTGCGCAATAACTTTGCCACCCTCTCCCGTTGGGTGCATGGAGGGGAATCCATCGTGATCACCAAACGGGGCATCCCATTTGCAACCGTCACTCCGGTGAAGCGCAGGAAGAATGAGGTCAAGTCCGTGGATCGCCTAGCGCGCCTTCGCAAGATTTTTCCCAAAGGTCCCGTGCAGGGTGACTTCCGCGATGTCATCGACATTGAACGAGGCAACACATGAACGCTGGTATTAACCCCGGATACGCCGACACGGGCGTGATGGTGAAGGGGTATGTGCTTGAGTCGGATTCGGAGGCTGCCGTCAGAATCCTTGAATCCATTGGAGAACCACTTCTCTATTCCCATCTCCACGCTATCGAGATCCCCAATGCGATCCGTCTGAAACGCTTCCGTGGCGAGATCACCAAAGCCCAGGAAAATGCCGCCAACCGAGCCTTCCTATCCGATATTGAGTCAGGAGTTCTCACGCCCTGCGACTATGATCTCGGAGAAGTCTTCCTTCTAGCCGAACGCCTCTCTGCGAAGCATTCCGCCCTTATCGGCAGCAGAAGCCTAGACCTCCTCCATGTCGCAGCAGCCCTCGAAGCCGGAGCCACCCACTTTGCCTCTCTTGACACCCGCCAACGCAAAATAGCATCTCTCAACGGACTAAAAATCCTGCAGGATTAGGATGGCTTCCTGTCTTGCTTAAAAACGCGGACCAACCCTTTTCCCTCTTTTTCCCGATAGCCGGAATTGGATTTTTGAAGTCTCTGTGTCTATTGGAGAAGTATTACGGGAGGATGGTCGCAACCTCCTTCTAATATCTCGACTACGCTGCTGACATAAAATCCATAAAAATTCCGACTATTATTACCATTATCGAAGCAAACTACAAAAGACCCCATTCCGTCTTCATGAGGCTTTAATTCTCCTTCAAGGAAAAATCCACAACAGGTGTTTGCAACGCCCTTTTTTTCTATAATTACAACTTTTCCCACTAGACTCTTAAGTTTCTCACGCATTGCATTTCTAGCCATTACTCTTGCGCGAGCTGCATCTGCTTGTAATTCTAAGGACTCATTGACGTTACGATGCTGTTCTGCCGTCAAGGTTTTTTTCCGTACCTCTTGTTCTGGTGTCATAGTTCGTGACCTACTTTATCACGAAGCTTGTCGTGACTGATAACGCATTTTAATGTCATGAGCGGGAAGCGGATTAGGGTTTTAGCACCAGATAGGGTTATTTTTAATTTTAGTTGGTTTTTATTAAGTTGTCCACCTCCGGCTCAGGGAGATAGGGTGCGTTGAGCCCAAAGACTAACGCACTAACTAGTTCAAATCACCGCGATCTCATCAGTTCCACCAAAATCCCTAATGGGGTGCATAAAAATTTCCTTCGTAAACAGCTATTTTCCTACAGATAAAACTCCAAAAAAAAGCGGAATTACCTCTTGATTTCTATATAGTTTTGGCTAGTATTTATATTCATGTCTAACCTCGAAGAAATCGCTGCTCGCCGTGCTTTTTACAAGACCGTTGATGCCATCAACATCTTAGAAGGAATCTATCTTGATGAAGTTGAGCTAAAAATTAGGGAGCAGATCATTATGGGTGAAATCACCGACGAAGACGCTGTCGCTCTTAATAAAGAAAGGTTTTCCAAGATGGAACGGTTAGTTAAAATTCAATAAAAATGACTTTTTATCACCTAGAAGCAAATATTCTAATCAATAATTTCTCTTACAGGGTTCTGCTCGTAAAGACGGAAAGTCCTGATTTTTTTCCAGAAAATGGAGGTAGATTCAATGCTGCCGATAAGGTCACCATACCAGCGATTTCAGAGAACGACACCATTACTTTGATAACACGAGAACCAAGCTCAGGCTTCCAAAAAAAGTACAGTCTTGAAGAGATTTCGCCAAATCTTGACGGTTGGATTTTTAAAAGGGGTGTTCGCTTGTCTGAGATTTCTGAGCCCGATCCATCTTAGAGATCAATGCATCCATATATAAGGGGTCAGTCCCTAGTTTTTATGCTTTTTTCATATTCCCCAAAGCGCAGGAAGTTTTGATGCTGCGCAAGGCGCGCGAGTGACGCTGTATATCTTATACTGCGAACGAGCAGCAACACAGCGCAGCGCAAAAATCCCAAGCCTTCCAACTAGGCTTTTTTAACAAAGCAAGCTTTGAGGCCGACTGCAATCCCATCCACCTTGCAGGAAATCTCGTGATCCCCCTCCCCTAGTCTGATCGGCTTGGACTTGGAGCCCCCTTTCAGCACGGAGGTGCCTCCGAGTTTGAGATCCTTGATAAGCGTCACGCAATCGCCATCGGCAAGCACAGTACCGTAGGCATCTTTCACCACACGCGGGCCATCGGGAACATAGGCTTCCTCTGCCTTGGGCCATTCAAAGCCACAGGTGACGCATTCCCATTTCGTGGGGTGATCGAGCACCTCATCGAGGGTGCATTCGGGACAGGCAGGGTGGGACATAATTTATGAGAGGGTGATGGGGTTGATGACTTCGAGGGTGGAAAACTGAAGAAAGTCGGTATCTGCGGTGTAGATGACAGGCACTCCATACTCCTTCATCAGGGCTGCTGTGCGGATGTCAAAAAAGAGATTTCCCGATGGGGCGTGAAGATTTTTAACTATCTGATAAAGGGTTTCCCAATGTCTTGGGCCTGCACTCAAAACCGAAAAGGAGGGAGTCTCGATCACTGCTTTCAAAAAGGACAGGGCCTCGACGCTTCTGAGCGGTGACGGAAAGACTCGATGATGAGTGGAGACGCGTAAAAATTCATAACAGATCCCCTCAGTGAGAAACCATTGACCGGGAGTGCCGCGAACTTTTTCCAGAAAGGCGCGGGCTATGGGATATTCTCGGCAATCCTTATTTGCGGCGTAGAGCAGAATATTGGCATCCAGGAGGCCGCTTCTCATGACTCCATGATCTGTTCTAAGGCATCCCTATCGGCCAGATTCACGCGAGGAGCACCCATAGAAAAGGAGGGCAATGCTGCGGGAGTCTTCACCTTGGATCGGCGCACGATCAGACCTTGCAGCAAGAACTCATTCACGAGTTCGGACATGTCCTTTCCTTCGAGGTAAGCCTCCTCGCGAATTCCAGCTAGAATCCCCTCCTCTAAGACAAGCGTCGTCCTCTTCATGCATACAAGCATACAAAAAGATTCACACAGATGCAAGCAGGCAGAGGCAGGGGATGCACTCAGACGCCCACAGTCTCCATCTCCATGCGCGAAAAATTTCCATCTGGAACTCGTTGGGAAAGATAGAGCATCTCGATTCCAACGACTTTCCCCTCAGCATTGTAGTCAAGAATAACGCCTGGAGAGATTTCATTGCTTTCCGCTGTAGGAGCCTCGTCAAGCTTCAGGTAAAGCGCATCGGCCTCGCGATCAATCGTGAGTTTCATAGATGTCCTTTCATGGTGCGATCGAGATACATGGTAATGACTCGCCTAGGCTCGTCTTTGGAAACGATAACCCGTAGCACGCGGTTGGCAAGTTCCGGCACTGTGCCAAGGCGGTGCTCTAGTGCTGGATCGACTGCATCAGGTTCTATCAATTCGGGTTCTTCAAGAACTCGTTCGACCCAATTCAGTTGAATTTGTCTATTCTCCATCCGCGTCAATGCGTGCTGAGTATAGACGGATTTCATTGAAATGCTCTGGGCGTGATCATGCTTTTGTTCAAAGAGCCGCCACTAAATCGCGCACTTGGGTTGCTCGCCTCTTGTGGTTTTTGTGCATTTTGTGGCTCAAGCCTAATCAAACTCTACTGATCATCTGTAGTGATTCCTGAGTTAGAGCGTAGCCAAGATGGTATTAAATGTCTGACTTGGGCGCAGGACTTTGTTGGCCTTGGCCTCATCCGGCAGGTAGTAGCCGCCGATTTCTGTTGGTTTGCCCTGAACGGCGATGAGTTCCTCCACGATCTTGGCCTCATTTTCGGTGAGCTGTGCAGCAATCGGAGTGAAGAGAGCCTTGAGTTCTGCATCCTGATTCTGCGCGGCGAGTGCCTGCGCCCAATAGAGCGCGAGGTAGAAATGGCTGCCACGGTTGTCGATGGTGCCGAGTTTGCGTCCAGGAGATTTGTCGTTTTCAAGAAACTTGCCCGTGGCGACATCGAGTGTCTCGGCTAGCACGCGGGCCTTGGCATTGCCAAAGGTTTCGCTGATGTGCTCGAACGAGGGAGCGAGGGCAAAAAACTCACCGAGGGAATCCCAGCGGAGGTAGTTGTCTTCGAGGAATTGCTGCACATGCTTCGGGGCACTCCCTCCAGCACCGGTCTCGAAGAGTCCGCCGCCATTCATGAGCGGGACACTGGAGAGCATCTTGGCACTCGTTCCGACTTCGAGGATCGGGAAGAGGTCAGTGAGATAATCACGGAGGACATTGCCCGTGACCGAGATCGTATCTTTGCCCTGCACGATGCGCTCCAGGCTTACTGTGCAAGCCTCGGCAGGAGGAAGGATGCGAATGTCGAGGCCGCTGGTATCGTGATCGGCGAGGTAGGTTTTCACCTTGGCAATGATCTGAGCGTCATGGGCTCGTTTCTCATCGAGCCAGAAGATCGCGAGATCGCCGGTGGCACGAGCGCGCTTCACCGCGAGCTTCACCCAATCCTGAATCGGTGCATCCTTGGTCTGACAGGCGCGCCAGATGTCTCCCTCCTCGACGCTCTGCTCCAGCAGCACACTGCCGCTAGCATCGGTCACACGAACGACACCGCTTGCAGGAATCTCGAAGGTCTTGTTATGCGATCCATATTCCTCAGCAGCCTGAGCCATGAGACCGACATTCGGGACAGAGCCCATCGTCTTGGGATCGAGTGCGCCATGTGCTTTGCAAAAATCAATCGTTGCCTGATAGACACCCGCATAGGAGCTGTCGGGAATGACGGCGAGTGTGTCCTGGGTCTTCCCCTCAGCATCCCACATCTTGCCACCAGCGCGGATCATCGCAGGCATCGAGGCATCGACGATGACATCGCTCGGGACATGGAGATTGGTGATGCCTTTGTCGGAATTGACCATCGCAAGCGCAGGGCCATTGGCATAAGCCGCCTGAATATCAGCCTCGATCTCCGCCTTCTGCTCGGCTGGGAGCGTCTGGATCTTCGCGATCAAATCGCCGAAGCCATTCTTGAAATCGACACCGAGTTCTTGGAGCACTGCTGCGTGCTTGGCGACTAGATCCTTAAAGAAGACCTCCACCGCATGGCCGAAGATAATCGGATCGGAGACCTTCATCATGGTCGCCTTCATGTGTAGTGAGAAAAGAACTTGATCGGCCTTCGCCTTCGCGATCTGAGTTTCGAGAAATGAGACGAGGGCCTTCTTGCTCATCACGGTGCTGTCGATGATTTCACCAGCCTTGAGAGGGGTCTTTTCCTTGAGAATCTTGGTCGTGCCATCGGCTCCGATGAACTCGATCTTCACATCCGTCGCAGCATCTACGGTCACTGATTTTTCATTGGAGAAGAAATCATTCGCTCCCATCGTGCCGACGCTGGTCTTGGAATCCGCTGACCACGCCCCCATCGAATGCGGATGCTGCCGTGCATATTCCTTCACGGCCTTGGGCGCGCGACGGTCGGAGTTCCCCTCGCGGAGGACGGGATTGACAGCACTTCCCTTGATCTTGTCATAGCGGGTACGGATTTCTTTCTCCTCCTCCGTCTGCGGCGCGTCGGGATAATCGGGGAGTTTGTATCCCTTGGACTGAAGCTCGGCGATGGCGGCCTTGAGCTGCGGCATTGAGGCACTGATATTCGGGAGCTTGATGATATTGGCCTCCGGCTGGAGCGTCCAAGCCCCCAGCTCGGCAAGAGCGTCAGCGATGCGCTGATCCTCGTTCAGAAACTCAGGGAATGCAGAAATGATGCGACCGACGAGCGAGATGTCGCGGAGTTCCACAGCGATACCTGCGTGCTTGGTAAAAGCCTGCACAATCGGCAAAAAGGAGTAAGTGGCTAGGGCGGGAGCTTCGTCAGTCTTGGTGTAGAGGATGGTGGGCAGCGTGGACATGATCGACTCACCATAAGCCAAGGCTGGAAAAATTGAAGAATTGAATCTTAATTTTCCTACGCTAGAGTTGAAAGGCTATGGCCAAAACGCTTCTCGATAAAGTCTGGGAGGAACATACTGTTCGCACTCTCCCCGATGGACGGACTCAACTTTTAATCGGCACACATCTCATTCACGAGGTGACGAGCCCGCAGGCCTTTGGGATGCTGCGTGATCTTGGGCTGAAGGTTCTCTATCCCAATCGCACCTTTGCCACGGTCGATCATATCGTCCCGACCGATCAGCGCGCCGAGCCTTTCTCCGATCCCCTCGCCGATGCGATGGTCAAGGAGTTGCGCAAGAACTGTGCCGAGACTGGTGTTACCTTCTTCGATCTTCCTAGTGGGAATCAGGGCATCGTTCATATCGTTGGCCCTGAACAAGGTATTACTCAGCCCGGCACGACGATTGCCTGCGGTGACTCACATACCTCGACACACGGGGCCTTTGGAGCGATTGCGTTCGGCATTGGCACGAGCCAAGTCCGCGATGTCCTCGCCACGCAGACAATGGCAATCGGCAAGCCAAAGGTGCGCCGCGTCAATGTCGATGGCAAGCTCTCCCCTGGTGTCTATGCCAAGGATGTCATCCTCCACATCATTCGCCATCTCGGCGTGAATGGTGGTATCGGCTACGCCTACGAATTTGGCGGCTCGACCTTTGACAACTTCACACAAGAAGAACGCATGACCGTCTGCAATATGTCGATTGAGGGCGGGGCCCGCGTCGGCTATGTGAATCCTGACGAAGTGACTTTTGAGTATCTGCATGGTCGCCCTTACAGCCCTAAGGGTGAGGCATGGGATGCTGCTGTCGCCCGTTGGAAGGCCACAGCTTCTGATCCCGATGCCATCTATGACGATGTGGTGAGCTTCAAGGCTGAGGACATCCTTCCAACCGTAACCTGGGGTATCACTCCTGGGCAGGCGATCTTCATTGATGAAGCGATTCCGAATCCCGAAGATCTCCCAGAGAAAGATCGCGCCACGGCGCGTGAAGCGATCGAGCATATGAAGCTCACAAGCGGAGCCCCACTCCTCGGCACCAAGATTGATGTGGCCTTCCTCGGAAGCTGCACCAATGGCCGCCTCTCCGATCTTCAAGAGGTCGCAAAATATCTGAGATCTCTCAAAGGACGCAAAGTCGCTCCAGGAGTCAAAGCCATCGTCGTTCCTGGTTCTCAGGGGGTTGCCGCCATTGCCGAAACCATGGGCCTCGCTGAGATCTTCCGCGAAGCAGGCTTTGAATGGCGCGGCGCAGGCTGCTCCATGTGCCTCGGCATGAATCCTGATAAGCTCGTCGGCGATCAGCTCTGTGCTAGCTCTAGCAACCGCAACTTCAAAGGCCGCCAAGGCAGCCCCACCGGTCGCACCATGCTCATGAGTCCTCTGATGGTGGCCGCAGCAGCCCTCACTGGGGAAATTACCGATGCCCGCGCACTCTTTGCGATCAACTAGCACTCCTTTTTCATTCTTCACTTTTCATTTTTCCTTTTCTTTTTATGGCTCTCGAAAAAATCACCCAAGTCACCGGTCGCGGCGTTTATATCCCCGGCGATGATATTGACACCGATCGCATCATCCCTGCCCGCTTCATGAAGTGCGTCACCTTTGACGGACTTGGTGAATTTGCCTTTGGCGATGCCCGTATCGCTGAGAAGAATGCAGGCCGCATTCACCCGCTCGATGATCCCCGTTTTGAGGGCGCCACCATCGTTCTCTCGGGATCGAACTTCGGTTGCGGAAGCTCCCGTGAACATGCACCGCAGGCACTCTATCGCTATGGCCATCGCGCCATCATTGCAGAGAGCTTCGCTGAGATTTTCTTTGGCAACTCCACCACCCTCGGAGTTCCCTGCGTGAAGATGTCTCAGCAAGACATCGCCGCTCTCGCCGCCATCATCGAGAGCGATCCTGCGGTTCTCCTTACCCTTGATCTGACGGAGAACAAAGTGACTGTGGCCGATGTCGATTTCTGTGCCGAGATCACCATGCCTGGACACGCCCGTGAGGCCCTAACTACGGGTCGCTGGGATTCCATCGCCGACCTCGTCGATGGCCTGGAGGAAGTAAAAAACCGCGTAGCGAAGATTCCGTATCTGGCGGGCGTATAAAAATACGCCAGCAACCGCTGGATCAATTCCCCATCACGCTCACAACAACCGTTCGGTGGTGGGGAGCGGTGCGGTGTTCAAAGAGGAAGATTCCCTGCCAGGTGCCGAGCTGAAGTTTTCCCTGTGCGATCGGAATGCTTTCGCTCGTTCGAGTCAGGGCCATGCGGAGATGGCTCGTGGAATCATCAGGCCCTTCCAGCGTGTGGATGAGATTGGGATTATCTTCTGGCACGAGATCTTCAAAGAATCGATGAAGGTCGGCGCGCGCCGTTGGATCGGCATTTTCATAGATCACAAGACTCGCACTCGTATGTTGAAGAAAGACTGTCGCGAGCCCCGTACGGATACCGCTTTTTCTCACCAAGGAGGAAATTTCCTCGGTGATTTCATAAGTCCCCTTCCCTCGCGTTCGGAGGGAAAAGTTTTCAGTGATTGCAATCATGGGAAGATCAATCCTCGGGACTCTCTGCCTTGTAGGCGAAGAAGGCAATCCAACCCCATCCGGCGAGTAACAGCAGACCTCCGAAGGGAGTAATGGCACCGAGCAAGCGAATATTGGTCAGAGCAAGCGCGTAAAGGCTTCCTGAGAAGATCAAGGTGCCGCTCGCAAAGAGAATGATGGGAAGTGCCATAACTCGCTTTCTCCCTGCAAGCCAGAGCAGGACTGGCGTGTGGATCAAATGATAGATCACGGCAGTATTCCAGATGGAGAGCGTGTGATTAAGCTTAAAGAGCTGCGTCAGCACATGGGCACCAAAGGCTCCCAGCGCGACACCGAGCAATCCCGTCGCTCCAGCAATCAGAAGTGCTGTGCGCCGTTTCATACGCATTTGGGCCTTACTTCACCGCCACGGCGAATTCCTCAGGGAATTTCGCTAGGAAACTTTGCACAGGCCAGGAAGCAGCTTCGCCAAAAGCGCAAACGGTGCGACCTGCAATATTGTCGGCCACATTTTGCAGCGTTGCAGGGTCTTGAGCGATGCCGTCTCCAGCAAGCATTCGCGTGGTCATTTTATCCATCCAGAGAACTCCTTCGCGGCATGGAGTACACTGACCACAGCTCTCATGGGCATAGAACTGATTCAGGTTATTCAATGCCCAGAGCATATTGCGGGTGTCATCCATGACCATCACGCCACCGCTACCGACCATCGTTCCAGCGGCTGCCAGTGAGGCTGCATCCATGACGAGATCCAGAAGAGGAACTTCCTTGTCGATCATGACACCATCTGGGCCCTTGACCTTAGTTTTGAAGATCTCTCCGGCACGCAGGATCTTTGCAGAGCTTCCACCAGGAATGACGGCCTTGAGCGTACGACCAGGCTTGAGCCCACCGCAGACATCGAAAATCAACTCACCGAGGGTCACGCCCCCAGCTGGGATTTCATAAGGGCCAGGACGCACCACATCACCGGAGACGCACATGACGCGAGTGCCACCATCGCCAGGAGTCCCCATCTTGGAATACTCGTCGGCACCGATCTTGAGGATCTGCTTGATGTGGCAAAGGGTCTCCACATTGTTGACAATCGTCGGGGACATGTAGAGTCCGAGAACGGCGGGGAAATAAGGAGGCTTGATACGGGGATAAGGGCGTTTCCCTTCCAGCGACTCGATCATGCTGGTCTCCTCACCGCAGATGTAGGCAGCGGCTCCCTGATGGACATGAATGTCGGTATCAAATCCGCTCCCGAGAATGTTCTTTCCGAGGAATCCCTTTTCGCGAGCCTCCTGCAACGCCTTCGTGACGATCTCGGCGGCCTTGGGAAACTCACAGCGAATGTAGATGTAGCAGAGGCTGGCATTCAGAGCGTAGGCAGCAATGGCCATTCCCTCGATCAGCTGATGGGGATCATTGTGCAGGATGTAGCGATCCTTGAAGGTTCCTGGCTCGGACTCATCACCATTGCAGATGATGTAGTGAGGCTTGCCATCATCACGACGGATGAATCCCCATTTCACGCCGCAAGGGAATCCCGCACCGCCACGACCTCGAAGATTCGCCTTCTTGACCTCATCGACGATCGCCTCAGGCTTCATCCCGAGGGCCTTCTTCAACTCGTTGTACCCGCCATGCCTGAGGTAGCAGTCGATGTCAGGGGTATAGCCCTGCGTCCAGGCGTTTTCAAAAACGACGCGCCGTTCCTTGGGATGAGGTGGGAGAAGAAGAGATTTCATGAAATGTATTGGCTTACAATTTTAGGCATACTTGCCGGTGGGGTTAGGCATACTGGCCAACGATTTTGGACACATCAGCCTCGGTGACATCCTCGTGCAGATCGTCATTAATGAGACAGACTGGTGCGGAGCCACAGCTCGCCAGACACTCGACAAACTCGACGCTATAATTCCCATCGGGACTCGTCGGCAGACCATGATGATGATCGGCAGCAGGATCAATGCCAACGGCGTTGCAGAATTTTTCCCGTAACTCGTAGCTCCCAGCCATCGCACAGGAGAGTGTGCGGCAGACGCGGATGATGGTCTTGCCTGGAGCCTGCTGGCGAAACCAAGGATAGAAAGTGACGAGTTCGAGAATGTTGATCGGCTGGAGATCTAGGCGTGTAGCAATCCAGTTCACCCCGCTGTCATCAATGAATCCAAAATGATTCTGCCAGAGATGCAGGAGCGGAAGCGAGGCACTCCGCTTGGAAACGGGATAGTGCGTGACGGCCTCGTCAATTTTCGCAAGAAGGTCGGCGGGGATCTGGTCTGCCTGTCGTGGGCCAGAGGAAGATACTGGATGATGTTCCATGAAGTATTGTAAGAAACCAAAAATCGGGCGGATCGGAAAGAGGGAAATCGTTTGAAGTGAAGTTTCCCTAATGCAGTTTCCAGAACATCACCACTGTGATTGTGAGTCCGATGACTGTAATGAGATGACGGACGAGTGCCTGAGGGAGCTTTTGTGAGTAGGTCGCTCCCAGATAATAGCCAGTAATGGCACCAACCGTCATGATGGCCATGATCGGCCAGTTAATCAGCCCATTTGCTGTGAACCAGAGGGCGGCGACGAGATTAATTAAAGAACCGACGACATTCTTGAGCGCGTTCATGTGATGAATGTTGTGGAAGCCCAGAAAGCCAAACGAGGCCAGCATTAGAATACCGATCCCTGCGCCAAAGTAGCCGCCATAGATGGAAACCAGAAACTGAAAGATCATGGCGACGACAAGATACCCTCTCGCTGCCCTCTTCCCTTCCTCTTTCTCATGAGTCTCTCTAGAAAGAATCTGACGACTCACCCGTTTGTTCATGAATCCCTGGATCATGAAGAGCAGCGTGGCAAAGAGTACCAGATAAGGAACCAATGAGGCAAAGGTACTCTCCTTGCCGTGCGTGAGCAGCAGACTCCCCAGAAAACCGCCAAGCAAACTGACCGGAATGAAGGTAGCAAACCAAGGGCGCACCTCGCGGATATTCTCTCGAAATCCATAGAGACTCCCTGCCGTTCCCATGACAAGAGAGAGCGTGCTTGTAGCATTGGCGATCACCGGTGGCACGCCAAAGAGAATCAGCACGGGAAAAGTCACCAGCGTTCCGCCCCCCGCCACGGCATTGATCATCCCTGCGGCACAGGCCGCACTGAGCAGGGCTAGGGCTTCCACGGGTGAGATGGATGACATAAAGCCTTCATTTGAGCAGTCCAACTTCCATCTTCCAACTTCCATCTTCCAGTCGTATCCGATTTAATCACCCGCTTCTCATGCTTACTGTCTCCGGTCTTTCAAAATCCTACGGTGGTCGTCCCCTCTTTGAGGAAGCCTCCCTTCAAATCAATCGCGGCGACCGTATCGGTCTCATCGGAGCCAATGGGGCAGGCAAATCGACCCTCTTTTCACTGATTCTCAAGGAAGCCGCACCTGATACCGGGAGCGTTGCCATGGAGAGGAACACCACGATCGGATTCCTTCCGCAGGAGAGTGCTCCCTCGGGAGATGAAACTGTCCTGGAGCTAGCGACCAATGTCTCCGCTGAAATGGAGGAAATCCATCGCCTCATGCGCGAGCATCCGAGTGACGAAGATCCGATTCATCATGAGGCCATCGCACGCTTTGCCGAAAATGATGGGCATTCTCTCGAAGTCAAAGCCAAGCGCATCCTGAGCGGCCTCGCCTTCCGTGATAGTGATGTCAATATTCCAGCTCGCACCTTGAGCGGAGGCTGGATCATGCGCGCCCATCTGGCACGCCTTCTTGTCATGGAGCCCGATCTCCTGATGCTCGATGAGCCGACGAACCATCTCGATCTGGAGTCCCTCGGCTGGTTTCAGAACTACCTCTCTAAATACAGCGGGGCGATTCTGGCAATCTCCCATGACCGAGAATTTCTCAATGCCATCTGCGGTTCCATCCTCGAAATCCGCCATCGCAAGCTCAATCGTTACAAAGGCAACTACGACGCTTACCTCACCCAAAAAGCGGCCCGCGAGGAACAGCAGTGGGCCGCCTATAAAAGCCAGCAACGCGAAATCGCCGAGCTGCAACGCTTCATCGACCGCTTCCGAGCCAAGGCTAGCAAGGCCGCGCAGGCACAGGATCGCATCAAGCAACTCGACCGCATGGTCAAGATCGAGGCCCCTGAGCGGGATGAGGCAACAGTTTCCTTCTCCTTCCCCCAGCCCAAGCGTGGTGGCGAACGCACAATAACTGTCGAGGGAGTGCGCCAAGCCTACGGCTCCCATGTCGTCTATGAACGCCTTGATCTCGAAGTCATCCGAGGGCAGCGCACCGTCCTCGTCGGGCCCAACGGATCGGGCAAATCAACACTTCTGAAAATCCTCGCAGGAATGCTCCCTCTCGAAGCAGGCACCATCACACCAGGCCATAATCTCAGCATCGGCTACTTTGCCCAGCAGCGCACAGAAATGCTCGATGTCCGACGCACCGTGCTCGCCGAGGCCATGGAAACTCAGACCCCCGTACCAGAACAAAGCGTCCGTACCATCCTCGGCTCCTTCCTCTTCCGAGGAGACGATGTCTTCAAGCCTGTTGGCGTCCTGAGCGGTGGTGAAAAATCGCGTCTTGCCCTTGTCAAACTCCTGCTCAATCCGCCGAACCTTCTCCTACTGGATGAGCCGACAACCCACCTTGATATGCCGAGCATCGACGCTCTGATTGGCGCGTTGAAGCAATACGAAGGCACTCTCCTCTTTGTCAGCCACGATGTTCATTTCATCCGAGCCCTGGCTACGACCGTCCTTCATATCAGCGGCGGCAATCTCACCCCCTATGCCGGAGATTACCAATACTACCTTGAGAAATCAGGTTCCCTCTCCGAGCGATCAGCCCTCGTCGCGCCTGGAAATTACCGCCCTGATGCCGTTGAATCCCTCGTTGTTGAGCCTCGCAAAAAAATGGGGATCAAAGAAATCAAAGAACAACGCCGCGCCGAAGCAGAGCTACGCAAAGCCGCCAATAAAATCCGCCGTGATGCCGAGGACCAACTCAAAACCGCCGAAACTGCAATCGCCGACTTGGAAACCCGCCAGCACGAGCTCACCACAGAATTAGAAAATCTCGAAAACCACAAGAGCAGCCGCGCCTACGAGCTCAATCGCGAGTTGGCCGAACTCCAGGAACGCCTGATTCAACAGATGGAGCTTTGGGAAAAACTCACCGCCGTACTTGCAGAACCCGAGCCGACCTCTGACCTCTGACCTCTGACCTCTGACCTCTGACCTCTGACCTCTGACCTCTGACCTCTGACCTCTGACCTCTGTCCCCCCTCCCCATGCTTGCCTATCTCCAAGCCCGCATCCGCAGCTTCGGCTACGCGCTCAAGGGGCTTGGGATTTTGCTCAAGACACAGACTCACGCTCAGATCCATGCGGTAGCGACCACGACCGCGCTGATCGCCGGACATTTCCTCCACCTGCGCCGCTCCGAGTGGATCGCAGTTCTTCTCTGCATAGGTCTTGTCTGGGTTGCCGAGGCCCTCAATACCTCCATCGAATTTCTTGCCGATGAAATCTCCACTGAACATCGCATCGGTATCGGGCGAGCCAAAGATGTCGCAGCAGCCGGAGTCCTGATCGCCGCACTTATCTCAATCGCCGTCGCAGCACTAATCCTCCTACGACATTTTTAGAAAATTTCTCGTAGAAAATCCGGTTTATGCGATTGACCATCCGCCGCTCCTGAATCACTATCTTCCGACTAAAGGTGAGGTGGCTGAGTGGTCGAAAGCAGCGCTTTGCTAAAGCGCCGTACTCCAAAAGGGTACCGAGGGTTCGAATCCCTCCCTCACCGCCAGTTCATCCAAAAACTGGCATTTCTCTCTGAAGAGCTGTATTTATCAGGGTTCACAGGCCGCTATGATCCACCCAACTGATACACCAGCGACTTTTTCAGCCGTGCCAGGCCATACCCGATTGTTCCGTCGAGACGGCGGAACCTACTACCTCAGAGCAAAGATTCCAGCCGCTCTTCGACCCATTATCAGGAAGACCGAAGAGAGAATTTCTCTCAGGACAAAAGTTCTGAAAGAAGCTCTCACCAAGGTAAAAATTGAGTCCCTTCGTGTGGATCGTGAATTTGCAGAAGCGGAAGCCCGTCTCAAGGGTATGAACCCTCCTCAACGCAAACTCTCCGGCGAAGAGGTTGCGTGGATTTTTGCTGATTTTTTCGTGAAAGCAGATCGTGACTTGATGACTTGGACTGAGAAGGCGCAGGAAGAGTTACCCCCCAATGAAATCAATTGCATTGCTGATGACCTGATTGTTGATGCCATAGCATTGGATTCTTTCTCGAAGGACTCCCACCCCCATGAATCCGATGACGGAGCCAGATTCCTAGACGCATACCTTCGCGGTGAAGGCAAACGCTGGGGCATCCTTCGGGATAGTGAGGATTACAAATTGCTTTTAAGAAAATTCCGACAGGGACAGGTTGAAATTTCTAATCGTTCCATTGACAAACTTCTTGGCAAACATGGAAGGGGAAAACAATTTGCGGAGTTTTCACCTCATACAATCCTTCCCCCTCCCCCCCATCAAAATATCTTACTTGGGAAATATCTGATTGAGTTCATGGAGTATCAAAAAAGTGCTCATGCTCAAAATACGCCTGCCTCCTATAAGTTACCTGTTCGAGTGCTGAAGGACGTTCTTGGCAAGCACACCCCACTTGCTTCAATCACCCGTCAAGATATTGAGAAAGTCTGTGAAACGCTGAAGCAGGTTCCGGTGAATATGACGCAGCGTTATCGCGGCCTATCAGTTGAAAAAGCTATCCAAGCCGCCGAACGACTTCGTGACGACAGACGAATTTCTCCGCGCACGATGAAAAATTATTACACCCTGATCGTGGCGATTTTTAACTACGCCATTGATGAGGGCTACATTAAAGAAAACCCGGCACGATCCAGAAAATTGCGAGGGCTTTTCAAAGAGGAGAGAAGAACGGCTAAACGCGCCTTATTCACGCCTGAAGAGTTGAAGGCAATCTTCCATGCACCTCTCTACACTGGCTGCATTGATGATATGCGGGGCTATAACAAGGAAGGCCCGAATCACCCGAAACGAGGCAAGTATTGGGTGCCCTTGCTGGCCCTATTTCATGGGCTACGATCCAACGAGGCGTGCCAGCTCTACACCGAGGATATTGGGCAGGAGGGAGAGATTCCTTATCTGAACATCAGGGAAGACCTTGATGAGGAGAGAAAGACCGAAAAGAGGATCAAGAATTTTGCGAGTTGGCGCAAGATTCCACTCCATCCTGAAATCCTGAAAATGGGGTTCCTCGAATATGTTGAAGAACGAAAAAAAGATCCCTCTTCTCTCCGCCTTTTCCCCACCCTCGCAATCTCTAAAAACACAGCTCGATATAGTCATGTCTTTGGAAAGTGGTTTCGGTATTTTCTTATGGCAGCATGTGGCTACAGACCCAAGGCAACCTTTCACAGCTTCCGCCATCACTTCCGCACAGCATTGATGAATGCAGGAGTTTCAAGAGAGCTTGCCGAAGCCTTGGGTGGATGGTCGCCGGTAGGAAGCTCAGAAACAGAATACCGGCACAGCCAACTACCGACACTGCTTGAAGCCATTTCAAAAGTTGAGTATCCGGGACTCGATTTGAGCCACCTCTATATCCAACAGGAAAAGTAAGACCTTTGATTGGCTTTCCTATGCTAAAAGTAAAATCAGTTTCAGAACCCAAGCACAAAGATGATGGCTTGCGAATTCTTGCCACACGCTATCGGGGGCGCGGCATGAAAAAGAGCCTCTATGATGTCTGGATGGCAAATCTCTCACCGAGCGAAAAACTCCTGAAAAGTGGAGTGGAAGACTGGAAGAGCTGGGGAAAGCAATACCGAGAGGAAATGCTCGGCAATGATATCAGCGAAGAGAAGAACCCTCTCATTCGCAATGCAGGTCAGAAATTCACACTCCGATTGCTCAAAGAGCTATCCAAGAAGCAGACCATCACTCTGATGTGTCACTGCCCTGAAGATGCCAAGCAGTGCCACCGCTTCCTTTTGCGGGATCTCATCAAGAGCAACAAGATTTAAGTTGTAGGACAAGCGATAGCAATGTGATTTCATTTCCTTGTGAAATCAGTTTCACATCCTTACTGCCAAGGGCCATTTGGCTGCCAATGGAGAGAGAAAGCCTTGTCCGTCAGGGCTGCTTCAAGAGGCCGGACTGCAAAATTCTGAAGTGATTTCAAAACCTCCGCAAACGGTGCTTGAACAAGCCCATTTCTTTTGAGGAAGGAGTTCCACTGAAGCTCCTTCATTGCGGCAAAGCTGTCGGAGAAAGCAGCAGGCAATTCCTGAGAGATCGGAGTTTTTCGACGCGCAAAAGTGGAATGGATTGCCTCTGTGAGAATTTCCCCAGAAAACTCGAAACGCTGGCTCAGGAACCAGACATCAAAAAAATCCTTCATCCGGCTATTCGGCTCTCCAAGATAGATCATGGCTTCCAGCTTCTCTGCTACTACCGTGTAAATTGGATAAGCTCTGAGCGTAGGGGCCGGAAAATCAAGCAAAACAGGAAAGATAATTTCTTGAGGTGCTGGGGTTACAGCATCACCAAAACCGACATCGGCTTGAACAGGGATGAGTGCGTTTTCCAGTCGGGCAACCATAGTCACTCTTATGCCTGCATAAGCAGCCTCCTCACGAATGCTTTTGGCTTTGACTGTTGCTGGATCAAACACGAGACCATCCGGTTCAACAGGCAAATTGCAGAGTTCACGAAAAATGTCTGCCAGTTCGACCTCATCATTTTCACCAAAACCCAAAAAATCGACATCACGAGTCGGACGGTGCATTTCATTCATCCAGATAGAGAAGAGCATGGCACCTTTGAGGAGAAAACGATCCGAGTATTTAGAATGACTGAGACGATAGAGAAATCGTTCGATGGCGTAATGGGAGAGAATCAAATCAAATGGTTCTTTCCGTTTCTGACTGATGTTCAGCAAGCGTTGACGAACAGAGGCAGCAAGATTGCTTTTGAGTTTGTCGCTCATCACAGACTCTCCAGATAAGGCTTCATCACATTGGCTACGCGACAGATACGGGCAAAGTGCATGAGTTCGCTCATTGTACAAAGGCGTTCCCTGCGTACTTCCCGAAGAGCTTCCATGGCGACATCCAGACCGATCTTATTTCGATACTTAAAGCAATCGGCCACGGTCTTTGCAGGCGTAGTGATGCGAACAGGAACTCCTTCGATCAGGTATTGTTCGTGTCCTTCATCAAAGGCTGCACCAGAAAAACGGGTAATGCGCAGTTTGATATGATCCATAGTTGGACTCCATGCCGTGCGATCCAGAGCAAGCCATACTTCATGAGGGGCTTGTGTGGTGAGTTTGTGAAATCTGAGTGCCGAAAGGAGGCAAATCACACCGAGAGGAACTCTTTTAGCAACTTCCGCCAGAGTTCTATTTTCACTCACTCCCTTATCTGGAAGGCTATAAAGCCCTCGCGAGGATTGTTCTAGCAACCCCTTGGATACTAGAGAACGAAGCCGGGGGCGTGACAAGCCAAGAGACTCCAGTTCCTTTGTCCGTTGGATGGAAGCCTTCTGAAACATCTTCTTGAGGCTAGTTTGCATGAATACAAAACATATACAGATATTAATATCTGTAAAGGAATTGTAACAACCATGATTTTGCTCAAAAAGGAAGGGATGAATTGTGAAATCAATTTCATAAATCTCCCTATTACCCGAGCCATGCCACAGAAACCTTCAGGGCCTATTCAGGTTGCTGGATTTTAGCCTCTAGTTTTTTTAGAAATGAAACAGAGTCCACACCCATGATCCGCATCATTTGGATAAATTCCACCACATCCAAACGCCGCTGTCCGCTTTCAATACGGGCGATGAAGGGTTGATGCCTTCCAAGTTTTTTTCCCAACTCATCCTGTGACAGATCAAGCCCCTCACGAGTCTCCTTCAACATCGTTCTGAAGACAGTATATTCATTGCTGTAGATTGTTTTCTTCAAAATGGCCCACCAAGGGCTTAGGCCATAAATGCAAATATACAAAAAGTGTATATTTTGAAGTTGACTGATTCACACTATGTGATGTTTTCTAGGCAGACAAATTACTACTATGAGCTACATCGAAAAAAATCTTACAAGCAATGAGAATATAATACATCGAGCTTACATTTCTGATTTATATGTCTATGGGCGTCCACTTTTGTATCTTGGAATCGCTATTTTACTCGGCATTGCCGCGTCTACAATGATGGCCACTACTAGTACAACTAGTCAGACGATTGGTGAAACGATCACTGGGATGATGGGCGTAACGATCGGAGTTTTTTGCCTGCCGACATTTTTTATTCTACGTATCCCCTTACTTATCATCGGTCTTGTTATGCGCAAAACCACGGAAGTTGCGCTCACCAATCAGCGAGTGATTTTGAAGTGGGGACTAATTCGTCGACACACGATTGAGACCTACTTAGACAAGATCGAAGGCATTGTAGTGAATCAAGGTATTCTTGGCAGATTATTGGGTTATGGCAGCCTTTTAGCCAGAGGTACGGGTGGTGGCACCAATCCGTGTCCAGGAATTAAAGACCCACAAGCATTTCGCCAACAGGTCAATGAGCAGATTCAAAAGAAGAGATTTTCATAAATATAACAGAATCATCTCCTCTCTTGAGCTGGAAAGCCACTAAAGCAGTGGCTTTCTTTATAATTGCTCTCTTTGCGACATCCCTTCATGCAAACCCCAAGGGAGTAAATGTATATGGAAAGATCCAGTGGGTTTCCAGCTTCCCTGACTACAAGGTACGAGTAGTAGAGAACTTTGCAGACTTGGATGTTAAAATTGTAACCAGTTTTCCAGATAAGCCGGGCCGCTGGCAGATTGTCACAAGTCTGCCAGATTTCAAAATCCAGAAGGTGAAAGCAGGAGAAGACTTCAAGATCAGATTTGTAACAGCCTTTCCTGGGCCAAAATAATCACATACTTTTTTTATTGCATAAAAATCACAGTTTTCCATCGAGAACTGTCAACCAGAGTTGTAATGCCGTGTGCAAATAAATAAATAACCACACCCGCTAATTTTACAAACTGAAAGTAGTATGGATTTTTGTCCACGAATGGTTGTTTTCACTGGCAATGGATTATCCCTACTACCCCCTCAATAACCTTAAAAATAGTTCATTTTTGATTCTGTAAAATTGAGCAAACAACGAAACTTCAAGCCCGCTTCTCATTGTGTCAATATCAAAATAATAGATTAATAGAATGTAAATTATAGTACTCTATTTGTTTGAATTCTGATAAGTTGAATCTGTGAAATCAATTGCACTGTCAAACAGACCGAATCCAGTCTTTCCCTCTCAAAGCGGCACCGTCAACCCCGCATCTACCTATCTTTCATCGCTGAACTCTCCGGTTTCCCGATTGACCATGATTTCCCCACTGAATCGGGCGGCGCGAATTATGAATCCCGCTTTGATTGGAAAAGAAGCATGGAAATCTGTCCCTTGGGGACTGATGAGAGTAGAACATGTCCGCGCCGTGATTGCTGAAGTGGCTGGTAGCCCTGCAACACGAAACAAAACCCTAGCCGCCTTGAAAGGTGTGGCGCGTTCAGCATGGGAACTGAGGCAAATAAAAATAGAAGACTGGATGAGGATTCAGAGCGTCAAGGGGGATTCAGGAAGTCGAGAGTTGGCGGGGCGATTTATTCCTGAAGGGGAAATTTCTTCAATTCTACGGATTTGCTCGAAAGACCCAACACCAGCAGGAGCAAGAGATGCGGCTATGATAGCGATAGCTGCTTCAACCGGAGCGAGGAGGGCTGAAATTGCTTCGATCGGTGCAGAGAATCTTTTCGCTGAGGAAGATGAAAATTTCCGAATCAAGATTATTGGAAAACGCAACAAGGAGAGAACGCTCTTTATTCGCGGCAATGCGGCACTGTTTCTGCAAGACTGGCTGGCCACCCGTTTTGAGGATCTCTCTCAATCAGGCCCGCTCTTTTGTGCGATCCTAAAAAGTGGAAGACTCCGTCCTGAGAAATGTATATCCCCTACGGCAGCCGACAGAATTTTGCGGAAGAGATGCAGCCAAGCCGGTATTACCGATCTTGATTGGCATGATCTCCGTCGCACCACAACAAGCAACCTGCTTGATGCAGGGGCCGACATAGCAACCGTTGCCGGCATACTTGGTCACTCCAATGTCCAGACAACCGCTCGCTATGATCGCCGGGGTGAACGCGCTAGGATGAAGGCAACGGAGTTAATTTCAATTCCATACTTTCAGCGGCATTAATTCATCCTATATGATTAAGCCACTGAGGGTACGAACACTGCAATCATGAGTATCCCACCATTTACTCCTTCCGTTCGTGTGAGTGCAGAGACCGCCAAGAACGATCTTATACAACTGGAAATGGGAGACTGGCATATCCGAGGAAATGAGTCGGATGTAGGAGACTTTTTTAATTTTCTTGGCCCATATCCAAACAGCCATGAAGCCTTGGCCCAAATCAGTGCAGGTCAATCAGCGCAGCTAAACGAGGGTATGTTCGGATGGATGTTCAACCGTCCTCATGGTCAAAATAACTTTATCACCAAATTGCCACTTCGAGGCACAGGAAGAGGAAGTGGAACTAGACCAGGTATTCCCATTGCAAAGGGAGAATTAAAAATTAAACACCTCTCTCATACTTTTGATGAAGCCCGAAAACTTTTGCGGTTTAATGTGAGCCTGAACCCCACAAGGTTTGTTCGCTATCAACCCTGTCCGCCACTTGTGGGCGAACCAGTTGAAGGCTGGAATTTGTCACCAGCAAGAATAAGAACACCTGAAATCAATCAAGCAAATGTCAGTAACAATGATGAGATTGTTCTTGATGGAAATGACAATATCCTTCGTGGTGCTCGAAGTCAGTGTTTTGCCCGTGGTGAGGCTTGGCCAACTCATCTGCGCCGCTACTTCATGGCCTTTGAAACCGCAGCAGAACTGGAATTTGCACGTGCCTATGGGCGGACATCTTTGCCACTCGATTATCCTCAAGGAGTCCAGCGGATTGCTGGAGATGTGAGATACAATCTTGATACTGTAGAGACCTATTGGGAGTTTGCCGCTGAAAATGCCACCCGCTTGGTTCGCATTTTTGAACCCATTCTAATGAAACTTGGCAGAAATGCTCGCAGTCGCTCCTACCCCGATGGCAGAGCCGAGTCTTCAACTGAAGAGAACGCAACTAGTGTACTTATTGTTCTCCCTGGAAATAGGGAGCTTCGTGTATATGCCAAGACGAATCGCAGGATACGCTTTGAAATCATTCACAGGTTGAAAAATCCGGGTATCTGCCGCCTTCTAAATCCCGATGAATGCAGGAAGACAACTTCAACTGTCGATGAACTACTGAGCTGGTTCCCAATTCTTGCAAATGATGCAGCGGAAAAGCTCAACGAGGTCTTAGCGATTCTGGAGGAAGAACTAACACCGGTTGAGCTTTCTGCCGCACCCTATGAGCTTGTCGCTAAAATCTTTTCTGTGGTGAGATCATCAGAACGCGCGGAGACAATTCTTACCCTTCTTGTCGAAAATGGCTGTATCCGCATCCCAAGAGTGGGTTCCCCGCTATTGCCTGATATTGAGAGACTGCGACGCAAGGGAGTTTTGGAGCATCGTCTCAAAGCTGATCGTGTAATGCCACGCTACCGCCAAGCATTGCAAATCTTGCAGAATCAACGGGACTTGATGAAAACACCTCAGCCTAGATGCAGGCATAGAAGCCGAAATCACACTCAGTGAGTGCCCTGAGATGGCTGTTTTAGAGCGTTTAACGCTCCTGTAGGGACTTTTTAGCTGCCGAGTGGAGCTTTACAAACCCCTAAACCGTCTGTGAAATCAATTTCACATTGATCTTAGAGTACTTTCCATAAGGACGAAAATGATTCTACCGCCGTCTACTATCGTTTAGTCTCAATAGGAATGACTGTTCGTAAGCTCTTTAAAGAAGTTCACCTTGTCCTCAACGCGGTCACATCAAATTGGCACTGTCATCTCGTCATTGTGGAATTTTTCAAGGAATTTGGCATAAACATCCACCCGAAGAATGCATCGCTCGGGATAGCTCTCTACTACTCGACAATGGATTACACATTCATAAAACTAGCCGAGTTGACAGGTACAGGAGATACAGCGAAACGCATTACTACCCTCATCAATAAATGCAAAGAAGAGAAGATTTTGACCGAAGAGCAATGCACTTCATATATAAAATTCTTAAAGAAATCTATGACCTGTAAGAAGATAGGCAATTTGCGTGGAACGATCTTCGCTCATTCGCCAATTAATATTGATAAAGCCGACTACCTCAAACAAGCAGGCTTGAGGGTTAGCTCAGTCAATATGCTGATCAACGAACTTTACGGAATTTTGAACGTGATAGGTGCAAAAATCAGAACAGATGTAGCTCAACCTGAAAACTTGCAAGCCGATGCGGTTTCTACGGCGGAAGAGATGCTTCGCACTTTCAAGCCGCATCCTGTGGACGCATTCTTTAGGGAGGGCAAGAAGCCATTATAGCCCTTTGTCCAATCTTGAAGTATCCATTATTCTTGGAAAGAAAGAGACTCTATAACAGTCCCTTAACGGAAATTCCTGCCTCTATGCTCTTGCACATGCTTGACAAATAACTCACCAATAAATTTGCCAAGCACTACAGGTACTGCGTTCCCGATCATTCGGCCCAGAGTACTGAAGTTGATGGGGGCCCCTGCTGGAATAAAAGCATAGTCCTTCGGAAAACTCTGAATCATTGCAGCTTCTCTCAAACTGATTGCACGATCCTGATCTGGATGGCCGAACCTGCCGTTACCAAAGCCATAGCACTGTGTCGTCATGGTGGGGGCTGGCTGATCCCACTCCATCCGTCCGTATACAGATGGATAGGTGGCACCAGTCTTGCGAAGGTGGCATGCTGCAATTAGTTCTTTAGGCCAATCCCTCCATGTTCCACCTGGTTTTGAGTGACGGATTCGATCCAAATTCAATTTGCTGAGTGATGCGCTGACATGAAGTAGATCATGGGGTGCTGCTGTTCCTGCTGCGATGGGAGGAAGATCGGAAATTGTGTCCCTAACGGTAACTTTCGGCTTATCAGTATGAGGGATTGATATTGGGCCAAGTTTTGAGGCTACCAAAACAAGCCGCTGTCTTCTCTGTGGAAGACCTATTGTGCGGCCATCTACAACGGCGAAATCGACATAGTAGTCGGCTGACTTCAGGGCCTTCACAAAATCTTTGAAAATCTGCTGCTTGCCGAGTGGAGGGACATTTTCCATCGTAACGAGTGTTGGGCGCACAGCTAGAACGAGTGAAGAGAAAAGGGATAATAGTCCCCAGTCTTCGTGAGGTGTTTCCTTTCTCGCGGACTGTGAGTATGAAGAAAATGGCTGACACGGAGCACAGCCAGCCATGAGCGTCACTTTGGAATTGCCGAATACGGATCGGATATCTGAAGGCTTAAGCTCTGCAATATCAGCCTCAAGGAATTTGGCGGTATTGTTCGTTTCCATCGGAAAACGGCACGCTGGATCAAGATCGACCCCAAGACGAACATTGACTCCTGCATCAGTGAGACCTCGTGTCAGGCCGCCAACACCGCAGAACAAATCCACTGCAACGATTTGAGTTTTGTTAGTCATGGAACTGATGATTGTACCGTAACATAGCATTTTTGGTTCAGAAATGCCTCGTATGATTCAGTCACCGCTTTCAAAAAAGGTAGCACTTTTTGAGCTAATGAGTCCAGATCATCCAAAGTAAGATCACGAGCACCTTCTTCAAAGGTGCTCGTACCATGCGCGATGTCGTTCCGTCTCTTAGCAAGGTATTTTAAGGCAGTCGTATCATCTCGATATATGCGTTCGTAGGCTGCACGCTTAATTTTTGGGGTGAGCACAAGCTTGCATCCCAAGCGGTCTGCAACCTTCTTGATAGCCTCGTCATCCCAACTACCGGGTTCACCTTTTACAGCGAAAGGTTCGAGAGATTGGCCTGAGGCGAGTGAACCGCTTGCTTTGGTCAGCCGATTGAAGGCTCCTTCACCGATTCTTTCTTCACCATCCCAGACTGCTGCCCGAACCCATTCTTTGAGAATTGATCCCGTCCATTGCCTAGGAAGTTCTGTTACAACTGTTTGCCCTACAGTGGTCAATGTTCTTGTGGTAACGGCTTCCACTATATTGTAAAGGTGAATGAGAAGACCAGATTTGATGGTGTTGACGTGTCGCACCTCAATTCGGACGCCTCCCAAGTCCCCCATTTCATCAACTCGTTTTTCCAGCACACGAGCAATTGAAAGATGGCGATCAAACTCTTCTTCCCTCTCCTCGAAATAAGCTAGAACATCTCTCATTGGGCCAATAACCAATCTCTGACCAGCCTGATTCTCCCTAGGAGTTTGCTCTTAACATTGGCTGCATCTGATCTCGTTGCGTCTTTAAATTTCTCAGAATCTAAAAGTGGAGTGATGTTCTTCACTTTTTGGAAAATATTTGCGTTCTCGCGCAGTGCTATGGCCGAACCAACAGCAATCGCCTCAAACCTAACTCTTGGAATCTGGTTGCCAGTTTTAGATTTGGCAAAACCGTGTGGCGACACTTTCTCCACAAAGTCTAGTACCTTTTGGAACTCGGATGTCATGGTTGCAAGTGTAATAGAATTGCCTGTTTGCGAGATTTCACTGGCAATCTTAACATTCATTTTTTTTACGAATGCAAAGTAGAAGCGTCTTGGCTCCTCCTTGTAATCCGGTATATCTCCGTTACCTTTGTCGGCTGCGGTTAATTTGGGATCAAAACTCTCCAAGTATGCAAAGAAACGCGTTACCAATTCCTCGCGTTCACGCTTGCTGACCAATGGTTTGCTGATATGCGTCAGCTTGACGAATTTTCGTGACTCGGCGAGCGAAATAATCAAATCCATGAAAGGGCCGGGCAAGCTTCCTCGCCTGACCTCTGCTTCATTCGCTGTTGTGCCTCCTGTGTTAATGCGGGCAAACATTTCAGTGCGCGTTACATCATCAGTTGAGTTATCCAAAATAATGACACGGATACCTGTTTCTGAGAATTTGAGCTGCCGTGCAACGGGTAAATCCGAGAATCTTAGACCATTGGCCGCAGGGATGGTTTCCAACCCCCTCAATCGAAATTCATTATTCATGAAAGCCTTGATTGTCCGTAATCGCTGAGAACCATCCACGATTTCCATCTTACCCCCCTGATCCTGCCAGAAAAACACGAATGGAATCGGCAGCCCCATGAATATAGACTCGATAAATTTCGATTGCTTGGCCGGAGTCCAAATCAATTCTCTCTGATATCCGGGAACATAATATCGACCATCTGTCAATTTTTGCACGATAAACTCGAAAGTATATTCCGTCACCGTGAACTTCACAGAACGCGAGTATTCTCTAATTTGTCGCTCCGCATCCTCAATTTGGATTTGAGTCGCCAGACTTATGTTTGTACTGCTTGCCATTGCTTTTAGTCACTCTAAACAGGAACACCCATTATCGTCCAATATCTAATGCAGCAGCCAACAAAACGCTGCTATCAAGGAAGACTTTCACGTCCCACGCTGAAAGCGGCGCATGTCTTCCTCATCCTCTTCAATCCACCCTTGGATTTGCTCATTAGAGAAAACCCGTGGCTCGGGGAAAGCAGGCCCCTTGGAGCGAAGTCGCTCCATGAGGAAAAGCAATAACTCCCGTTGCTGAGGCTCGGGAAGAGTCTCGGCGGCAGTCTCGATTTCAAGAAGCGTTTCCATTTGAAAGAATGCTATCCCAGCAATGCAGCAAATCAAGCTCAAGCCTGCCACCATAACATACATCTATTTTCATCCACACCTCTGCTACTACGAGAATTTCAGGAAAATTTTCTTATCCCTGAGAAGCAAAGAGAAAGCCGAGCGGCGAGGCACTTCGTTTGCTCGATGTTGTCCGCAGCAACCTGGAGGTACTCTCTTAGTAAATATTGCAAATCCATTGAAAAGCTCTGCAAAGTTTCCACCTCTCAGATTTTTCCTTTTCGCCCTCCAATTGATGATGCTCAAACTACTATCAAAGTGTTTGCAAGTGATACACCAGAATGATACAATGAAAAAGTTCAGCGGCCAAAACCCCGCATAAATACAGGCTCTAGGAGAGATTAATGAGAATCCCTCCCTCACCGCCATTCAACCTTGTTGAATGACGCGAGCTAATGGTGTGAGCAAATGGGATGAGAACTTCCGTTCGACTGGCAAACCGCAAAGCGGTAAGCTTAGATACCGAAGGCACTTTCCAGAGCCTCTCGCAGAGAGGATAATCCCTCCCTCACCGCCAGTGTTTTCTTTTACCCTTGAGGAAGTTGCTTTCTAATCTCCTTCCATGTTTGAGCAAGCCTTCAAGAATATCGACAATGTCCTCTGGAAGGATGCCGGTTGCACCAGCGAACTCGACTACACTGAGCAATCTTCTTGGCTGCTCTTTCTGAAGTATCTCGACGGGCTGGAGGAGGAGAAGGCCACCACGGCAGCCCTCCACGGAAAGCAGTACACCTACATACTGGATCTCCCCTACCGATGGAGCACCTGGGCAGCTCCCCGTTTGAATGAGGGTATGGACGGCAAGATCGACCACAACAAGGCCACGACAGGTGACGACCTCATTGATTTCGTCAACCGGAAGCTCTTCCCCTACCTCAGTGGATTCAAACAACGGGCCACTGGCCCCAATACCATTGAGTACAAGATCGGGGAGATTTTCAGTGAGATCAAGAATCGCATCCAGAGCGGTTACAATCTCCGCGAGACATTGGACGAGATCGACACCCTCAAGTTCGGCTCCCAGACCGAGAAGCACGAGCTCTCCCACCTTTACGAGGCCAAGATCAAAAACATGGGCAATGCCGGACGCAACGGCGGAGAGTACTACACCCCTCGGCCCCTCATTCGTGCCATGGTTCAGGTCGTGCATCCTGAGATCGGCGAGACCATCTACGACGGAGCCTGTGGATCGGCTGGCTTCCTCTGCGAGGCTTTTGATTACCTCAAACAAAAGAGCGGACTCACCACAGCCAACCTGAAGGTTCTTCAGGAGCGCACCCTCTACGGGAAGGAAAAGAAGTCCCTCGCCTATGTCATTGCGATCATGAACATGATCTTGCACGGCATCGAGGCTCCGAACATCATCCACACCAATACCCTCTCCGAGAACCTTGCCGACATTCAGGAGCGCGACCGCTACGACATTGTCCTGGCCAATCCTCCCTTCGGCGGGAAAGAGCGCACGGAGGTTCAGCAGAACTTCCCTATAAGAACGGGAGAGACAGCCTTTCTCTTCCTCCAGCACTTCATCAAGATCCTGAAGGCTGGTGGTCGCGGAGCCATCGTCATCAAGAACACCTTCCTGTCCAATACCGACAACGCCTCCGTGAGTTTAAGAAAACTCTTACTTGAGAGTTGCAACCTCCATACGATTTTGGATTGTCCGGGAGGCACCTTCATCGGGGCAGGTGTGAAGACCGTCGTCCTCTTTTTTGAGAAGGGATCGAAGACCAAGAATGTCTGGTATTACCAGCTCGATCCCGGTCGGAACATGGGGAAGACCAATCCCCTCAATGATGAGGATCTGAAGGAATTTCTGAAGCTTCAGAAGACCAAGGCAGACTCGGAGAAGTCATGGACAGTGGATATTGGCAGCATCGACCAGAGCACATGGGATCTTTCGGTGAAGAATCCCGATTGCGGCGAGGAGGTAGTGCACCGCAGCCCTGCTGAAATCATCGAGGAAATCTCACGCGGAGACGCGGAATGCGCGGAGGTTTTGAAAAAAATCAAGGCCCTACTATAAAAATGAGTTATTGATTAACCGATGAATGAGCCAAAAGACGAGCTTCGAGACGATCTGCAAGACATTCGCTGGAAACAGCGGTTTCAGAATTTCACCAAGGCACTGCAAACCATGCGTGACGCTGTGGAGTTGTCACGCTCGAGAGACTTGTCTGATTTAGAGCAACAAGGTTTGATTCAAGGATTTGAATTCACCCATGAGCTCGCTTGGAAAGTCCTCAAAGACTACCTGGAGGAACAAGGCTTTATCGACATCATTGGCTCGAAAAATGCAACAAGAGAAGCCTTCAAAGAAGGATTGCTCGAAGACGGACAAGTCTGGATGGACATGATCAAGGCGCGCAACGAAACCTCTCATACTTACAACATCGCGCTTGCCGATAAAATCGCCACACAAGTATTGTTTCAGTTCTATCCTGCCTTTGAGCAGATGGCTCAAAAGTTCACCGCTTTGAATAGCAGGTAACATACGAAGCCATGAAATATGGTCTCACTCAGACAACAGTTGAGAAGATTTGTGCGGTTTTTGCGCGTTTCCCAGCGGTTGAGAAGGCCGTCCTCTATGGCTCCCGTGCCAAGGGCAATTTCAAACTTGGTTCGGACATTGATTTGACACTCTATGGAGAGGCTCTGAGTTATGATCTCTGCTCGGCGATAGCCTTAGAGTTGGATGACTTACTTCTCCCCTACACGATTGACCTCTCGGTATTTGACATGCTGAAAACCGCTTCTCTCCTGGAGCACATCCAGCGCGTCGGCGTGGTCTTTTATGAGAGAGAGGGGGAAGATAGTGAAAGCTCACGCGGAGGCGCGGAGAACGCGGAGGAAAAGAGCATGAACTCATCGCCCCCTCACCGCGCCTCCGCGCCTCCGCGTGAGAAAACTCAGTGGCTGGTGAAGCGACTTGGGGACTGCTGTGACGTCATCAATGGTGGCACTCCAAAAACAGGAATTGCGGATTACTGGGATGGGGAACATGCGTGGGTTACACCTGCGGAGATGGGAAAGCGCAGCTCTCCCTACATAGAAGAAACCTCCAGAACCCTTACCTATGCAGGAATGGCAAACAGTTCAGCCAGAACACTTCCCCCCAACTCTGTAATTCTATCTTCTCGTGCACCTATAGGGCATCTGGTGATTAACACCGTGCCAATGGCATTCAACCAAGGTTGCAAGGGATTGGTTCCGAAAAAGGAACTGCATCACAAATTCCTCTACTACTTCCTTTATGCCAGCGTTGATCTCCTTAACTCCTTAGGAACTGGTGCAACTTTTAAGGAGCTATCAGGTGGAAAGTTGAAGGATGTAGAGATCCCCGTTCCCCCACTCCCCGAGCAGAAACGGATAGTCAGCATTCTCGATGAAGCGTTTGAGGGCATCGCCAAGGCCAAGGCCACCGCAGAAGCCAACCTCCTAAACGCCCGCGCCCTCTTCCAAAGCCACCTTCAATCCGTCTTCAGTCAAAAAGGAGAGGGATGGGTGGAGACTACGCTGGAGAATGTGTTGGGGGTTCAACCCCAGAATGGCTGGTCTCCACCTGCGTCGAATCACGCTTCTTCTGGTACACCAGTACTGACTCTTTCTTCCGTTACGGGATTCAAATTCAGACCCGATAAGATCAAGTTCACATCTGCATCCGTTGAATCCAATAAGAAGTATTGGGTAAAGAACGGAGATTTTCTAATCACGCGGAGCAACACCCCTGAACTGGTTGGGCATGTCGCGATTGCATCAGGCATTGAGACACCAACCATTTACCCAGATCTCATTATGCGCATGAACCCACTGCCTGAGCGCATGACTGCCGAGTTCCTTTATTATCAGATGCGCACTCCCCGATTGCGTCAGGAAATAATGGGGAGAGCGCAAGGGGCGAATCCCACGATGAAGAAAATCAGCAATGGAGCAGTAAAGACCCTTCCCATTACTGTACCTTCTGTTGCGATTCAACATGTCATTGTTAGTACACTCAACAAACTAACCGAAGAAACCCAACAGCTCGAATCCCTCTACCAGCGAAAACTGGAGGCCCTCGACGAGCTGAAGAAATCCCTTCTCCACCAAGCCTTCAGCGGGAATTTGTGAAGATCATGTCTCTCAAATCGGATTTTCGATACACATACCGCCTCTCAGGATAAGAATGCCCCCTTTTTCTTTGCATGAATCTCTCGATGTGGAGCAAAAAAACAAAAAAGACTCCATTTATTCTTGATATGGTATCACTGGTTCCATATCCCTAAAACATGGAACAAAATTCCAATAATGACTCCGTAAGCTCTCCTTCTTGGCGTCCGGATCAACCCTTCGACGGGATTCCTTTGCTTCCCCCTGCTGTTGATCTGGAGTCAAAAGCTGTTCTGAAGCAGTGCATTAAGGCGCGGGCAGCACTCGGCGAACTGAAGCAGTCGGCGGAGCTGATCCCGAACCAAGGGATGCTGATCAAGACGATCCCTCTGCTGGAGGCGAAGGCTAGCTCTGAGATCGAGAACATTATAACGACGACGGATAAGCTCTTTCAATATCGAAGCGGGGATGAGAATGCCGATCCGGCTACGAAAGAGGCGATCCGTTATAGTCAGGCACTTCTTGAGGGATATCAATCACTGAAAGAGCGTCCTCTGACCACGGGAACAGCCGAGAAGATCTGTAGCACGATCAAGGGGGTGTCGATGAGTGTGCGTTGTGTTCCGGGAACGACGCTTGCCAACAATCGTACGAAGGAGGTGATCTACACGCCTCCCGTGGGGGAGGCCCACATCCGTTCGCTTCTGGCAAACTGGGAAAATTTCCTTCACGGGAATCGTGAACTTGATCCACTAATCCGCATGGCGGTGATGCATTACCAGTTCGAGGCGATACATCCATTCACCGACGGCAACGGGCGGACGGGAAGGATTATCAACAGTCTCTTCCTGATTGAGGAGGATCTCCTCACCTTGCCAATTCTCTACCTTAGCCGCTATATCATCCAGAACCGCGATGACTACTACCGGCTTCTACTCGCGGTCACCCGTGAGAAGTCGTGGGAGCCCTGGATTCACTATATCCTGACAGGTGTCGAGGAGACGGCAGTGTGGACCCAGAAGAAGATCGAGGCGATCCGCAAACTCTCCCTTCATACAGTAGATCATGTGCGGGGGGCACTCCCCAAGATTTACTCAAGGGAACTGGTCGATGTGCTTTTCGAGCAGCCTTATTGCAGGATTCAGAATCTCATCCAGTCTGGGATCGCTGAGAGGCACGCCTCGTCTCGTTATCTCAAGGAGCTGGTCGGAATCGGGGTTCTGGAAGAGCTGTCGATTGGCAGGGAAAAGCTCTTCGTACATCCCAAGCTCATGAAACTGCTGACGGAGGAATCGAATCAATTTACCGAATATCTATGAACGAAGCCGGAAACCATAACTCACGCGGAGACGCGGAGACCGCAGGGAGTCTCGACGACATTACGGGGGCGGTTATTGATTCCGCAATGAGAATCCACACGGGCCTCGGCCCCGGCCTTCTGGAGTCGGTCTACGAGGCCGTTCTTGCGGCTGATCTTTCCCGGAAGGGGTGGGAGGTGGAATGTCAGAAAGCCGTGCCGTTCGAGTTTGATGGGCTGCATTTTGACGAAGGCCTCCGGATCGACCTTCTGATAAATGGGAGGGTGATTGTCGAGCTGAAGTCCGTGGAGAAACTTGCTCCTGTACATGGAAAACAGCTTCTGACCTATCTCCGACTGATGAATCTCCCGGTGGGACTCCTCATTAACTTCGGGGGAGCAACACTCAAGGAAGGGATCCAGCGGGTGGTCAATCACCTCACCCCCTCCGCATCTCCGCGCCTCCGCGTGAATCAATCTTTCCAATGAACGAAGCCGAGACGCGCGCCGAACATATCGACCCCGCCCTCAAAGCGGCGGGATGGGGCGTTGTCGAGGGAAGTCGTATCAGACGAGAATACACCATCTCTCCAGGGCGTATCGAGTCCCACGGCAGGAAGGGCAAGCCTCTCATAGCCGATTACATTCTGGAGTATAGGAATACCAAGATCGCCGTCGTTGAGGCGAAGGCGCGGCACGAAGAACTGACCGAGGGTGTAGCACAGGCCAAGAACTACGCTGACAAGCTGGCGATCCGATTCACCTATTCTACCAATGGCCGGGGCATCTACGGCATCGACATGCAGACTGGCAAGGAGAAGGAGATAGCCTCCTATCCTTCACCCGAGGAGCTTTGGGAACTTACGCACTCAAAACAAAGCGATTGGCGGGATCGATTTGCCGCCATCCCCTTCGAGGACAAGGGGGGCTCTCATCCGGGTCGTTACTATCAGGACACAGCCGTGGAGCGAGTTCTGGAGGCCATCGCAGACAACAAGCAGCGCATCCTCCTGACGCTGGCCACAGGCACTGGCAAGACCTTCATTGCCTTCCAGATTGCATGGAAGCTCTTCAAGAGCCGCTGGAATCACAGTAGGGAGCCAACCCGCCAACCTCGCATCCTTTTTCTGGCTGACCGAAACATTCTGGCCAATCAGGCTTACAATGCCTTTTCCGCATTCCCCGAAGATGCCCTGGTGCGTATCAAGCCCGATGAGATCAAGAAGAAGGGGAAAGTTCCAAAGAACGGCAGCATCTTCTTCACGATTTTCCAGACCTTCATGAGTGGCCCTGAGATCGACGGGGTGCCTTCTCCCTACTTTGGGGAATATCCGAAAGACTTCTTCGACTTCATCGTGGTCGATGAATGTCATCGAGGAGGAGCCAATGATGAGAGTAACTGGCGTGACATTCTGGAGTATTTCTCGCCAGCGGTGCAGTTGGGGCTCACGGCCACTCCAAAACGACAGGAGAATGCCGACACCTACCGCTATTTCGGCGAGCCAGTCTATATCTACTCGCTCAAGGAGGGAATCAATGACGGCTTCCTGACTCCGTTCAAGGTAAAGCAGATCTCCACCACACTCGACGAGTACCACTATACCTCAGACGACATCGTGGTGGCAGGCAGGATCGAGGAAGGAAAAATCTATGAGGAGTCCGACTTCAACAGGGTGATTGAGATCCCTGAACGCGAGTTGAAGCGGGTGAAGATCTTCATGGAGCAGATCAATCAGAAGGAAAAGACGCTCGTTTTCTGTGCCAATCAGCACCATGCACTGCTGGTTCGCGATCTGATTAACCAGAACAATTCATCTGGTGATCCGAACTACTGCCAACGGGTTACAGCTGATGATGGAGAGCTGGGAGAGCAGCATCTCCGTGACTTTCAGGATAACGAGAAATCCATTCCCACGATTCTGACGACCTCCCAGAAGCTTTCGACCGGCGTGGATGCTCGCAATATCCGTAATATCGTCCTGATGCGTCTGATCAATTCAATGATCGAGTTCAAGCAGATCATCGGGCGCGGCACGCGCCTCTTCGATGGAAAAAACTTCTTCACGATCTATGACTTCGTGAAAGCCTATCAGCATTTTCAGGACGAAGAATGGGATGGCCCGCCGCAGGAGCCGGAACCGTGCCCTCGGTGTCACACCTATCCCTGCACCTGTGAAGCAATGCCACCACCCGAGCCTTGCTCTATCTGCGGCCATCGTCCTTGTGAGTGCCCCAAGGTACCTTGTCCAGAATGCCTGCAACGCCCCTGTGTCTGCATCAAACGGGCCAAGGTAAAATTGGCTGATGGTAAGGAACGCACCATCCAGCACATGATGGTCTCAAGCTACTGGCATCCAGATGGCTCCCCAATCACAGCTCAACAGTTTCTGGAACTTCTCTTCGGAAAGATTCCTGAATTCTTCAACAATGAGGAGGAGCTCAGGAAACTCTGGAGTGTGCCGGAGACACGATCCAAACTCCTGCAAGGCTTGGCTGAAAAAGGCTTCGGGTTGGATCAACTCGCGGAAATGCAGAAGGTCATTGATGCGGAGAAGAGTGACCTCTTTGATGTCCTAGCCTATGTCGCTTATGCCCTCCCTCCACTGACACGGGAAGAACGCGCGAGCAAGGCCAAGGTTGTCATCAGCACCCACTTCAACACCAGACAGCAGGTTTTTCTCAACTTCGTGCTCTCCCACTATGTCGCAGAAGGTGTTCAAGAACTCGATGCCGAAAAGCTTGCTCCACTCCTCACTCTCAAATACGAAGGCTCGATCACGGATGCTGTGGCAGACCTTGGTAAACCCGAAGAAATCGGAAAAACTTTTGCCGGATTTCAGAAATATCTCTACCAGGCAACGGGCTGAAAATAGACTTTCAAAAAGCCATCCTTTTTCCCGAGTCTTCGTATGATCAAAAAACGCTCCACCACAGTCACGCCCCACCTCACCTCCGTCACGATTTCTGTGCCGGGGACTACCGCCAATCTCGGCCCAGGATTTGATTCCTTCGGTCTAGCCCTTGATGTCGCCAACCTCGTCACGGTTTCTCTGAAAGAACCGACAACGCCCCTTCCCTCAATGGTCGCCGCTACGGGAGAGAGTTTCTTTCTCGGCAGTGGGCTCACTCCATTCCCCTTTTCCTGGAAGATCAAAGGAACTGTTCCCCAGGCTCGTGGCCTCGGCAGCAGTGTCACCGTGCGTCTTGGCGTCTTAATGGGGCTCAATGAGCTCGCGGGTAAGCCTCTCTCGCGTGAAGGAATTTTCCGCCTCTGCGCCGAACTCGAAGGCCATCCTGATAATGCTGCCCCCGCGCTCTTTGGAGGATTCACGATTGCTCGAGGTTTCCAAGATCCGGTGCGCTTCGCCGTGGATGCCAAGCTTCGCTTTGTCCTGCTCATCCCTGATTTTGAGGTCGCCACACCTGATGCCCGTAAGGTGATGCCCAAGTCGATCAGCGTCTCTGACTCAGCCGCCAATGCTGCCGATGCCGCCGTCATTGCTGCTGCCTTTGCAACAAAAAAATATGAGCTGCTTCGCGGTGCTTTTGGAGATCGTCTGCATCAGCCGTATCGCGCAAAGCTCGTTCCTTTTCTGAGTGAGGTCATCACTGCTGGCGAAAAGACTGGGTCACTCGGAGGATGGCTCAGCGGTTCAGGATCGACGATCTGTGTGCTGGCCCCCGATGCTGCAAGTGCCGTCAAAATTGCAAAAGCCATGAAGACCGTGGCTCAAAAATTTTCCAAAGGTTGCAAAACCATCGTCTGTCAGGCTGACAATACAGGGGCAGTGGTAGGCAAATAGACTGTTGGGCCTAAAATACTAAAATTAGATGCGGCAATTTTTTGACAGACTCGAACAGTTCGCTGTTGATGTCATTTTGGAGCGCCGTGCGGGCAAGCGTGCCGGCATCCTACGAGCCCTGCTGCTCACGCTTTCGCTTCTCTATCGGCGAATTGTTGCTCTGAGAATCTATCTCTTTGGCATCCACTTTCTGCACAAACATCAAGTAGGGTGTACGGTCATCAGCATTGGCAATCTGACCGTTGGAGGAACGGGAAAAACTCCCGTGGTGGAAAAACTCGCTCGCGATCTTCAGGAACGGGGGCGGCGTGTCGCCATCCTGAGTCGTGGTTATAAAAGTGTGCGACGCAGACAACCTGGCAAAAAGCAACTTCCCGTGCGCGTGGTCTCCGAAGGAGGCGCGCTCTTGCTCGATTCTAAAACCGCTGGAGACGAACCTTTCATGCTGGCAAAGAATCTGCGTGGCGTTGCTGTCGTGGTGGAAAAAGATCGCGTCGCTTGCGGTCTCCATGCCGTCAACGCCCTTGGAAGCGATCTGCTCATTCTCGACGATGGATTACAATATCTGAAACTCCACCGCCGTTTTGATCTTGTCTTGATCGACCGTGAATCCCCCTTTGGCAATGAGCATCTATTACCCCGCGGCACGCTTCGCGAACCGCCCGAACATCTTCGCCGCGCCACTCATATTCTGATTACAAAATGCGATGGGAGTGATCTCTCAGACCTGACGGCTAGAATCCGAAAATACAACCGCACGGCCCCTATTCTGGAATGCCGTCACCGTCCGGTGGAGTTGCAAGATTTTGCCACGGGAGAAATTTTCCCTCTTTCAAAGCTCGAGGGTCTTCGCGCTGCTGCCCTTTCAGCCATTGCCTCGCCTGAGAGCTTCGAACACGGGTTGCAACGACTTGGTGTGAAACTGGAACTGACGCAGAGCTTTGCCGATCATCATCGTTATTCCAAACGGGAATTAGAGCGATTCCTGAAACGCTGCGAACGCCGTAATCTCCCCTGCATCCTGACAACGGAGAAAGATGCCGTTCGGATGCCTCGTCTCCCGCAACAGTCGATTCCGATCTATTATCTCCGCATCGAGATCGAGATCCTGCGTGGAGCTGAACATTGGGAAACAATGCTCGATCAACTGGTTCATCATCCGAAGCCCGTGGTGGATGATTCAGAAACGCGCGGCGAAGAGATGCGGCTCGCGATTGCCTCTCGATAAAATTACCCAATCATCGTTGGCACCATAATGGCATCGCTCATGCCGTGGAGGATTTTCTTGTCAGCAGGACAGATCGTTGCCAGCGCACCGCCCAGCATTGTCTTGCCTTGAGAGACAAAGAAATAGGGACTCAGACGGGTTCGCCCCTTCATCATCTGCACCTCTCCCGAACCATTATACACCGGATGCTCGGAGAGAATGGAATGACGATAGATTTGCAGGATATGGGGATGATGCGGATATTCCTCAAGAGCCTCCGCTATCGCTCGCTCCCAATCTGGACGCCCAAGATCAGAGCCAAGAGAGACCCCGCGCGCTCCCCAGGCACGACCATCGAAGCCGCTGATCTTAATGATGAGATCGCGGGCTTTCTGGCTGAAGGCACCGAGTTGTTTCCAATCTTGAATATCGAGTCTCGGATAGACAGCCTGTGGCGGTAACGGCTCGGGATTGAGAATCCAAGTGTAGGGAATCCAGCGCTGGAGAGCCTGCACACCTCGCTCTCCGAGCTGCCGGAGCCAGAACTCTCGCAGCGGGGCAAGCCAGAAAAGCGCGAACCAGAGTTTCTCCTCAAGCTGCGCTTTCGGAGGTGGAGTTAGCGTGACCTTTCCCTCCTGGGCTGCACGGAAGAGGTTCTCCGCACACGGGACTTGAGGAAGGTCGAAGAGTTCAAAGAATCGGTAAATATTCCCATTCCAGGAATCGCGGGCTGAAGCATCATTGACACTCCAGTCGTCACTTCCTCTCCATGCTCCGAGGCGATTTGACAACCACTCCATCTCAGGGCGATAGGTGGCAGCTTCTTCGGAAACAATGATCTCACCATTCGGAAGGATGGATGAGAATCCCTCCAGCATTCCCGTAGCACCACCCAGCACATCAAAACCAAATTGCGAGTAAGTCTCGTTCAACCACGCTGTGAGGCCGATGCCACCAGGAATCTGATCCAGTTCACAGATCGCAAATCCTTCCTCCGTGAGCACGAGGTCGGGACGGATGACACGGGCAATGGCTCCACGAAATGCAGCATCACGACCGAGAGCTACCAACTCTGGCGGCTTCCCCCTATCCAGCAATTCCGCTATCCACTCAGGCTGCCGTCCATCGACACTCTGGCGGTAAAGCAGATCGCACGCCTCGGCAAATTGAGTAAGACGATGTCCCATAGACTCCAGCTCCTTTGCGAGCGTAGGAGAAAGACGGTAAGGACTCGGCGACCAACGCCATTCCTTGCCAGCAAAAAGCTCTCCCTCCGGAACTCGTTGCCTGAGTTCCTCCAGCGAAACAATCGTCGGCTGTGGTGACTCAGGCTGGCTCATGAAAGCAGTTGCTTCAACGATTCCCTGACCACATCCTCGACAGAAATTTTCTCAGGAGTGTCGGTAGCGAGCTTCGGGAGGATAGCCTTCACTGCCTTGTGGGCATCGACCTGTTTGTACCCAAGGGAAATCAAGGCTAGCACGGCATCATGGAGATGGCGTTCGATGCCGGTCGGAGCATTGTCACGGCTAGCAGCCTCCCACTCAGCAGCGACACCGAGCTTATCCTTGAGTTCCAGCACGACGCGCTCTGCCGTCTTTTTACCCACGCCGGAAATTTTAGAAATCGCCACAAGATCCGAAGTTACAACAGCCCCTTTGAAGGCATCAACCGACATGCCACTCAGGATGGCCAGAGCCAGCTTCGGCCCCACGCCAGAGACATGCGCGAGGAGAAGACGGAAAAGATCCCGTTCCTCAGCAGAGGAAAATCCATAAAGCAGCTGCAAATCCTCCCTCACATAATGATGTGTCAGGACGCGAAGGCGGGAACCGGTCGCAGGAAGTTTATTGTAACTCGAAAGAGGAATGAGAATCTGATAGCCGATACCACCCGCATTCACGACGATCATCGTCGGCAGCACCTCTTCCAATATCCCTTCTACAAAAGTAATCATGTCAGCAATCCTTTTACCTGTGATGCCGAAAAATGACCAGCGGTTGTCGTGTTGGGGGCTATTCCGTCGATGGTGTCTTCTTCTCTCCGTACTCCTGCTCGCACTCATCACCCCCGCCTCTGTCACCGCCTCCACGGATACTGGCACGCCCGCGCTCCTGCTTGTTCCCTATTTTCAACGCCCACCCGTCTCTCGCTATCTTCCCTCTTCTCAACGAACGATGCTGACTCCTGCGCTCTTGCATGGCAGTAGCACCCCTGAATTCCTCGCCTCCGATGCGATTAAATCTCCCGAAGCATGGGATCGTTTTATCAAAGAAGCTCAAGAGCGGGCTTCCCTCCAACTTGCCACGCTCTCGCCTGAAATGATTCGGGATAGCAAGGGTGTTATTCAGATGGCAGTCATCCATACCGACACGCCCCTCACCGCTTCCTGCATTCTCCTTCCCGAATTTCTCGATCATTTCAGTGCTATCTTTGGCCCTGAAATCCTTATCGCCATTCCCGCACAGAATAAAATTTATGTTTTCCCCAAGCTAGCCAATCACCTTGTCGAGATGACAGGAACGATCCGTGATGATTACCTCATTTCGCCAATACCTGCCTCCACAGAAATTTTTGAACTCAATCGCCATGGCCTAAGAGCTGTGGGCTCCCTCGATCCGAATGATGATAACTGATTATTTCTCCACCGCACTTTCTGAAACTATTCTCACTCAAGAGAGCATTCAAAAGCGCGTTCTGGGGCTTGGGTGCGAGATCACCGCTGACTTTCATGGGCGTGAACTCTGCCTCTGCCCTTTGCTCGATGGAGGGATGATTTTTGCTGCTGATCTGATGAGGGCAATCGACCTCCCTCTCACCCTGCTTCCCTTAAAAGCTGCCAGCTACGGCAGCGGCACCACGAGCTCCGGCATCGTCCAACTTCCTTGGGGGATTCCTGAATCGGTTCAAGGAAAAGAAATCCTCCTTGTCGATGACATCCTCGATACAGGGCGTACCTTGGCTACCCTCACTCGCGAACTACTCGATAACGGAGCCCTCTCTGTCAGCTCCTGCGTCCTGCTTCGCAAGGAATATGCAAAGGATCTTCCTGCTGACTATATCGGCTTTGAAATCCCTAATAAATTCGTCGTCGGCTACGGCCTCGATTTCGATGGCCAATACCGCAACCTCCCCTGCATCGGGATTCCGAAAATCAGTGAGAACGGAACTGAGGAAGTGCCTTGAGCCTCGCAAAATCTTCTACGGAGATTGGGCCTCGTTCATAATTTCGTCCACGCAAGGGCGAGGCGTTGGTTGAGGTGTGGACTCTCTCCAGCCAGGTATGATCGAAGGGAGAGCTGAGCAAAGCAATTCGGTTAGCGGCGATTGTTGTTTCATCTTTACCTCCGGTCGGAACCCCCTTGCCAATAAACCAACCAGCCAAGGCCATCGTCACACGAGCTGAGGTCGAGCGCGTGTAGTTCGTCATCAGGCAATCAGGAGCATCAGGTAGATTCACCACATTCCAGAGGGATCTGAAATTCTCTAAACTCCACATCTCTGCATTCCGTGCGGGCGAGTAGGGATCAAAGAAAATGGATGAGGGGGCAGGTGCATTATGGGAGCTTTTGGAAAAATCTCCCCGATGGAGCTGCCAGCGGATCTGAGGAGTAGGAAAGGCCACGCCATCATCCAGAAGCTGCCGGATCGCTCCTTCTCGGCCTTTCAGATATTCGAGAGCCTCCGAATGTTGCAACGCAAATTCCAGCACCACCGTAGAGATTTCAAAGCTATGGATTTCTACACTCTTGGTTGTGTGACTCAAAGCTTCAATCGCAGTGATGGCATTTCCCGCAGGCCCCAAACCGATATCCCAAATCACAAAAGGTTCAGGCGCATTCCATGCAGCAAGGCGTTCAGGGAGGCGTTGTTGCCTGATATGGAGTTCCAGGGCCTCGGTCTGAGGATCAGTACCGATATGCATCGTCTCACCATGCACTACAGAACGAATGCTGGCGCGCCCTCCCTTGAGTATTACGAGTTCAAAAGGCTCTGATAATGCAGGCGTTGTTACCATAGTCAGCGTTTCATGATATACTCCTCACCAATAAGAAGAACCCAAATTAGTTTTCCTTTGTATCCTTCATTATCTATGAAAATTCTCGCCCTCCATCATGTCGCCATCATCTGCTCGGATTATGAGCGTTCGAAGACATTCTACACCGAGGTACTTCCACTCACCATTATCTCAGAGACTTACCGATCCGAACGGGAGTCTTATAAACTTGATCTCGCGATTCCTGGAGGAGGGCAAATCGAACTTTTTTCCTTTCCAAATCCCCCTATCCGCACGAATCACCCCGAGGCTCGAGGGCTCAGGCATATCGCCTTTCTCGTGGAAGATCTCAATACTCAGATAAGCAATCTTACCTCCAAAGGAATCGAGGTGGAACCAATTCGTTTCGATGAGCTAACGGGTCAACGCTTCACCTTTTTTGCTGATCCGGATGGGCTACCCATTGAGCTCTACGAGACTCTAGCGTAGCGAACGCAGAAAGGTTTCAAAAAAATCAGCCCCAGCTTCTAAATCAGCAACGCTGATCCATTCATCCGCTGTATGTGCCTGGGCAATAGAGCCTGGTCCGAGAGCCACGGCAGGCATTCCTTGTGCGGAAAAAACGGCGGCATCGCAGAACCAGGGAGCTCCGACAGGAGAAGCACCGTGTGCAGAGAGATTCTGTATGAGGGGATGAGAAGGATCAGTGAAAAGCGGTCGAGAGCTATGGTAGGTAAGTTCACATCCCGTTGCAGCCTTCCAGATCAGATCGACAACAGGTTCAGGATCGACTCCCGGCACGAGACGGATGTCGAGCGTTGCCTCACAATGATCGGGAACGATGTTGGTCTTTGATCCGCCACGAATGGTTCCGACACTCAGCGTTGTGCAACCCAATATTGGATGGGTCATCGTATCGAGCTGAGGAATGATTTTATCTCGAATTCGTTCAATGGCCCGGCTCATCACATAGATGGCATTTTCACCGCGTTCAGGAGCCGAGGCATGAACTGCTTTCCCATGACTTGTCAGAGTCACCCAGAGCGAGCCTTTGTGAGCATGAACGGTTTTCAAATCTGTCGGTTCTCCAGCAATGACAAAGTCAAATTTTTCCTCCGCAGCAAGGGCTTTCGCCCCATGCTGACCAGCCTCTTCACCCACGAGGCCGGCAAACCAGATTTCATAATCAAGTGTTGCGATTCCTTCTCCGATCCGTGCTAAAGCCGTGAGCATCGAGGCCATCGGCCCTTTGGTATCGCTGGCACCACGGCCCCAGATTTTACCATCGCGCTCTTCTCCCCCAAAAGGATCAATGGTCATTCCAACGACACTCACGGTATCGGTGTGGGGAGCTAGCAGCAGCTTGGGCTTGCCCGGAGAGTCACTCGGAAAACGGGCGACAACATTCGGACGGCCAGGGAGGACTTCACGCAAGGTGACCTCTGCTCCAAGCGAAAGAAGATAGGTTCTTAAAAATTCCGCAAGGGCCCTCTCCCCGGGTTCAGCAACACCGGGATCTCCTTCAGGATTGACGCTCGGGATACGGATCAGCTCCCCAAGCAATGTAACTGGGGAGTGAGTTTTCATGAGGCTCTTTTAGCAGAGTGAAGCTCACGATACCATTGCACAAATTTTGGAATACCCTCCCTGATCGGGGTCTTGGGTGCGTAGCCAAGAAGCGTGCGCGCCTTGGTAATATCGGCGGCAGTCAGGGGCATGTCTCCTTTTTGCTCAGGCAGCTTCTCGATGATTGCTTTTTTCCCCAAGGCTTTCTCAATGGAAGAGATCATTTTTGCCAGCGTGGTGGTCTCGTTTTCTCCGAGATTGAAAATTTCAAAAAGAGCGTCATCTCCCTCGACAAAGGAGAGAGCTCCCAGAACTCCCTGCACGATGTCGTCAATGTAGGTGTAGTCACGACGCGTCGTACCATCTCCGAATTGCTTGATCGGTCGGCTATGCTCGATGGCATCCGTGAAACTGTGAATCGCCAGATCAGGGCGTTGTCCTGGGCCATAGACGGTAAAGAAGCGAAGGCAGACTATACGCATCGCATGGAGATTCACATAATTGCCGCAGAGTTGTTCTCCCGCGATCTTCGTGGCGGCATACGGTGAAAGCGTCTGAAGAATCGGGAGATCCTCGCGAAAAGGTACCGTCTTGGAGAGACCATAGACGGAGGAGCTAGAGGCAAAGATCACCTTACGACAGCCTGTGAGTCGCGCCGCCTCCAGCACATGGAAGGTGCCGGTAATATTCGTGTCAATGTAAAGCTTAGGATCGAGAATCGAAGGACGAACACCAGCACGCGCTGCCAGATGAATCACGGCCTCGGGATGAAAGCGTTTCATGACCTGCAGGACGGCTTCCCCATTGCGAAGGTCAATTTCATCAATCTCCACAGAAAAATGAAACGCAGCGACATTTGCTCGCTTGATCGCAGGATCGTAAAAGTCATTGAAATCATCCAAGATACAAACCTCGTGTCCCTGCATGAGAAGAGTCTGCACCACATGGGAACCGATAAAGCCTGCACCCCCTGTGACGATGATTTTCATCAGGGAAGGCTATCAAGAGAACGAAACTAGTTGAAAGTGATAAAAACCGTCAATCAGCATCAAAGAGGTGCTTTCCGCCAACAAAACTTCGTTCCATACTCTAGCGATGTCCCGAGTCAGAACGCCTTCTCCCCATCAACTCACCACTTCCTCGTTACGAACCTGGGTCGAAATCGACCTCGCTGCTATTCGATACAATCTCAAGGCCGTACAGAAACTTGCCGGAAGAGCAGCCATCATGGCTGTCGTCAAAGCCAATGGTTACGGACATGGCCTCACGGAGGTTGCAGGAACTCTACAGGGAGGTGTTGCAATTTTTGCCGTGGCATCCCTAGGCGAGGCATTACAGTTGCGCCTGAGCGACCCCACGACTCCAATCCTCCTTCTCAGCGCGGCACTTCCCTCAGAATATGCCCAGATTGCACGACATGGTTTCATTCCGACGATTTCCTCATGGGAAGAAGCACGACTCTTTGCCAAAGCTCTCCCCAAGGAAGCAGAAGGTTCAATGATTCACTTTAAGGTTGATACAGGCATGGGACGACTCGGAGCAAAACCCGATGATGCTCTGGAGGCTCTCAAAAAAATCCAAACGCTTCCTTTAAGGCTCCACAGCATCTCCACTCATCTCCCTTCGGCTGACAGTGACAAAACCGCTACACTGGCTCAATTAAAGAGCTTTGAAAAAGTTCTCGATCAACTTAGAGAGATTGCACCTGGAGTTCCGATCCACGCACTCAACTCTGCGGCAACAATGCTCTTTCCTGCGTATTCTCACGATCTCGTCCGCATCGGTCTCGCACTCTACGGAGTCTCCCCTATTCCTAAATTTCAGAAACTCCTCCGGCCCGCTCTTAGCTGGAAAGCAGCCGTAACCTTTTTGAACACAATCCCCAAAGGCCACGGCATCAGCTATGGGAGCACCTACACAGCACCAAGAAAGCTTACCGTCGCCGTCCTTCCCGTGGGTTATGCCGATGGCTATCCGAGACAAGTATCTGGAAAAGGAGCCTCCGTGCTCTTGCACGGCAAACGCTGCAAAGTTCTGGGCCGAGTCACGATGGATCAGATCATTGTTGATGTTTCTCAACTCAACGCTATCAAGGTAGGAGATGAAGCCATCCTGGTTGGCAAACAAGGAAAAGAAGAAATCACCGCCACCGAAGTAGCTCACCTCGCTGACACGATCCCCTGGCACATCTTCTGCGGAATCACTGGCCGCGTCGCCTACAGCTACAAGGGATAAAGAAAACAAAACCTAAGAAATTAGGGAATAATGAGATACCCTTTAGCCCCACCAACAAGCAGAGAGGGATCAATTCTCCGATCAAGGCTCGCAAGCTTTCCTTTTCGATGAATCGCCAATGCTAGGAGATAATAATCGGTAAGATGTTTGGCACTAGGTAATGAGGGATATAGATCATGGTCTCGTAATGAGATGGCATCAGGCCAAAACTGATGACCTGGAACTGAACACATCGCCCGCAGCACTTTTTGCAACTTGGCCGGAGTGCCTGGAGAATCTTTGTATGCCGGATTACCCAGTATTCTCAAAAATCCGTTTTCCGTGAGAGGGGAAGTGGCCCAAGCCCGTGCAGGCTCCCGATGAAACCACTTCTGCACTCGCTCGTGATGAATATGGTAAGGATCAGCAAGCGCAATCAATACATTGACATCCAGGAGATACATTAGTCTTAGGAATCAAATTCACTCTCCTGTAAAGCATAGACCATTGCACTGGTAAGTCGTCCCTTCTCTTTGCGCTTCAGCACCGGAAATCCATACTCATTGAGTTCTGTTGGTAGATCATTGGGAATTTTTTGATCCATGAACTCCCCCAACTCTCTGCGTAGCGCGTGTTCCATGATTGCCTTAAGCGTTGTATGGCGTCGGACTGCGGTAGCCTTGGCTTCTCTTAGTAAGGCATCAGGCAACTCGAGAGTCGTTTTCATATGGATCACTATATGGGTTTATGGCTCACCGTCAATATTCCGCACTTACCGCAACTGTCTCTTAAAAAGCTCAAGCGTCATCTCCCATCCCATCCGCGTCGCTGTCGAGTCATAGCGAATACCCTCGTCGCGGGCGAAGGCATGGGCGGCGTTGAATTCATGCCATTGGAAGTTGCGGCCTGACTCAGTCAGCGAGTCGTAGATCAGGCGACGACCTTCGACTGGCACATGAGGATCTTGCCGACCCCAGATGAGCAGAAGCTCGGCCTCAATCTCTCCGCTTCGGGCCAAAGTATCATCGCATTTTCCCTTTCCAAGTGTGGCTGAATGAATATCGGTTGGATACCAGCAAGCTGTGGCAGCTACTCGTAAGTCCAGAGCCGCACGGAAGGCCAGATGTCCTCCGAGGCAGAAACCGAGCGTCCCCACACTCCCCGAGCAATATTTTGGCCTCGCCGCGATCCAATCAATCAGGACAGTGGAATCACTATCAAAAGCCTCGATCGGTTTTTCAAATTTCAACTCATTGCCCCGATCCGTTCCTGTTTTGTCATAGGCAAGCACCGTGCCAGGGATCTCGTATTCGTGATAGACCTCGGGAACCAGGACTTCAAATCCTTCCCCTGCAAGCCGTGCAGCCAACCGCTGAATCGGCCCCGTCATCTGATAGATCTCAGAATAGAGAATTACTGAGGGATGTGATCCTTCCGATGGAATGAACTGATGCACACGCATCGGCCCCGTTGGTGTTGGGAGATCAAAAAATTCAGGTTCAAGAAGTGTCATTGCAGAGGGAATAATGGCAAATAATCTGGAACTCAGGAACTCAAGAAAGGAAAGATAGAGCGATGTCTCTCGTTCTTCCTCTCACACAGTCGTGGCTCTCAGAACAGGAAACTGCTTTTCGACCTGGCACGGCACGGTTTTCATGGGCAAACAATCAACTCCATCTTCTTGCCGATCTTGTGGATGAAGAGATCACAAGCTCTGCAACAGGCCATCAGCAGCGGCTCTGGGAACTGGGTGATGTCGTGGAACTGTTCGTAAAACACGAAGGGAACTCAGATTACGATGAATATCAGATCGCACCGAATGGATTCACACTCGCGCTTCATTATCCCGATCTCTCCTGCGTGGAAGCAGTCCGCCGAGGGGAGAAAAACCTTGGATATTTTTTCACCGATCTTCCTCTTGTTTCGGAATCAACCAAGACCGAGCAAGGATGGCAGGCAAAACTCTCTGTTCCTCTGAAAGCTAACGCTGGCGATACGATCCGCGTCAGCTGCTGTCGCTATGATTACCGAGCCGAAAGAGCCCCCATTCTCTCCAGTACCTCCCCTCACCCCGTGCGCGATTTTCACCGACCGCAGGATTGGAGAGAAATAATCGTCGGCCTATAAAAAAAGAGCCTCCCTTTTCAGGGAGGCTCTTCGTGTGAATTTGACAGAGCTGCGGTTAGGCTTGGCGACGGCGATAAGCAATCACAAGTGCCAAGACACCAAGTCCTACAATGATGTAGTCAGAGGGTTCTGGCACTGCAACGGTCACACTGGCAGGAGAAGTGCTGGCAGAGACGGTTGTTGTTGGATTGAAGCTATCAATGGCAAAGGAGGTAAGCGTAATTCCATCGTTAGCTGTTGTAGCAATATTGTTGGTGCTGCCATCCAAGATGCTAATGGTGAAGTTATCAGGAGTGAGAGGATCAACGATTGTGCTCAGTGTAAGATTAAAACTGATATTCGTCGTTCCAGCTGTAAAGCCTTGATAGATGTCATTGAACACATTGGCCCCTGTGGAGAGGGTAATTGTGCTACCCATATCTCCAGAGGCTGTCCCCGTGATCGTTGCAGCACCATTAGTTCCAGCACCAGTACCAAGGAAAGCAAATCCGCTCAGTGTTGCGTTATTGCTGACATTGAGATTTCCCAAAAAGGAGAAATCTAAGCTATAGGGGCCAGTAACTGCCGATACCAACGAGGTGGTGTCGATGCTGATGTGCTGGTAGGTGAAGTCAGCGTGTGCTGCCGTGACCATGAGCCCCGCCGCGAGTGCGGCGAGGGCTGTGCTTGTGATTTTCATAATAGTAGTTATTGTTTAAGGTTTTATTGAGGTTGCTTTCGAATTAGGGATTGTAGCTTCCCGTGATGACACGAGGAGTGTAGGTCACAGCACCGCTTGCAGGATTTGCAAACTGGAGCGTGATGGTAACAGAAGCACCTGCTGCCAGAGTGCTGTTGCTAACCTTAATGTAGGGGCTGCCGGTTGGTGAGGAGTTCACCGTATTGCCGTTCTTATTCTTAAGCGTCGTGTTGGAGGAGAGTCCATCCAGAGCCACACAGATCGGACCAACCATGGCGATGCCAGAGTTATTCTTCACTGTGATTGTCTGGTTCAGAGTACCTGTGGAACGATTGTAGGTGAATCCACCGAGAGTGACTTGGTTATCCGTGAAGATACCAGCCAAGGTCGGAGCTACTGCATCACGGGAGTTCAGCGACCCAAGACCGAACACCTTCTCAATTGTGGAGAGGATGGAGGTCGTGTCATATTGTGTGTGATCCACGAATCCCTTGCGGGCTAGCGGAGAGATCACGATACAAGGAACACGAACACCAGGGCCCCAGATGTCACGAGTAGGAGGCTTCACATGATCGAAGCGACCACCATGCTCATCATAGGTGACGATGATGGCTGTGTGTGCCCAGAGGTTCGTATTGGCCTGAACTGCTGCAACGAGGTTAGCCACAGCCTGCTGTCCTTGGAGAACGGAGGCGTAACCAGGATGTTCATTGTCAGGGCCCATGAACTTCACAAAGGAGACTGCAGGCAGGGTGTTATTGGACACATCGGAGTAGAAGTGTGCATCAAGATCCTGCAAGCGAGCCGCTGAGTAAGGGTTCAAGCCGCCTGTCGTTTGATTCGTTGCATAGAAGTTTGTGGAGACAAACGGTGCATAGTTATCAAAGAAGGCGAAGCACTGATGATGCCACTGGAAGAGGCTCATCGGATAGTTGGCTGCCAGTGTTGGGTTGGTGGTCAGAGCAGGGTCAGCTGCAGTCGTTCCGTAGTGGGTCGGATTGGCAGGAGAGACTGCAAGGGCGCGATCCCAACCACCGGAATACCATTTCCAGGAGACACCAGCATTATCCAAAAGATCACCAATCGTTGGGATATAAGGACGAGTGCTGTCACTTGGGTTGCTGTCGTTCTGCGATGGGATCAACGAGACTGCTGTTGGGCTACCGCTTGTCGGCAGATTCACCGAGAAGGATGTGTTCACAACATAGTGCTTGTCGAAGTGACTACCATCGAAGGCCACCACATCGCTACCAACTGCATTATTTGAAGCAACGGTAACCGTCTGATTGGTAACACCATTGATGGTGAGTCCTGTGAGAATATCACCAGCAACAGGAGTGATGCTGCCATCACGGATGAACTTTCCAGCATTGGAACCAGTTGAGTTTGTCACAAAACGACCGCTGCCATTCAGCAAGGTGAGTGCACCTTGGTTATTGGTGGGCATGTTGTAATAAACAGGAGCTGCTGCTGCGATCAGGAACTGATGGTTCAGGAAGGAACCCCCGAATGCCGAGTGGAAAAAGTTATCGCACATCGTGTATTGCTTGGCGAGCAGACCTTCAGGCATGGAGGAGGCATCAAAGTGACTCATCACAAGCCCTGGGTTATCCGACCATGTCATGAAGGCATTGTTGCTGCCATGATTGATCTGGAACTGTTCTGTCCAGTAGCGGTGAACGATGTCGCTGGTCTCATTCGTTGCGTTGATGTAGCTGCTTGCGAGATAGGGAAGCAGCGTGTTCAAATTGCTTGGGAAGTGAGGATCAAGTGCTGACTTCACAGTGCTAAAGTTCGTCGATAGCAAAGGAAGCGGGATCGGGCCGAACGGTGCTGTCACACTCGGATCAGCATCATTATAGTTGCTGGAGAGGCTGGAGAGTGCCTGCCCGCTTACACGATCAAGTTGATTGAGTGAAGTTGGGCTTGCATTGGCGATACCATTGGCACCAGGGAAGCTACCATAGAGGCCATCGAAGCTCCAGTTTTCCTGATAGACAACGATGATGTGATCGATCTGGCTGAGCTTGCTAGGAGCAGCAGCCTTGACCTGGAAGCTGAAGATCGTGTGAGCAGGATTCGTCGAAGCACTGTATTCGGCGGCAGAATTCTGAGCCGTTGATTTGATTCCCTTGCTGGTGACAGTCAGAGTCGATCCATCAGCACTGACATCAAGCGTGTTGTAGTTGAATGTATCAGGGCTGTAGAAATCAACTGCCTGTGGCGTCGTCTCGGAGATGAGCGTGTTGTTGGAATCACGCATCACATTGGTCAAGCCAGGATAGCCCATCAGACCGATCCCTTCGATCCCGTTGCTGACCTGTGCATTGTAGATCAGATCGGCAGCACCTTTGACGCTAGCGAAGTCATGGTTCAAGAAAAGATCAGGACCTGTAGCACCGAGAGGGCCACAGATGATCGAGAAGCAATACGGAACCTTGGTGTAGGTCGATTGCACACCCGTCTGACCATTGGTCGAGTAGAGAACTTCATTGATACGATTCTGGTGATCATCGGTTGCCATGAAGACCACATTGACGATCTGATTGTCAGCGATAAACTTGAGAAGGGCATTGCGTTCGGCACGATAGCCACCCATGTAAGCCTTACCACCATCGGAGGAGACTGGAGCGTAGTTCGCAGCATTTCCACTGAAAGTTCCCATCGTTGTTGCGGTCACACCGGGGAGGTTACCTGCAACTTTGGCAGCTGCATTCGTCGTTGTTGGGATAGGACCAATTTGATCCGAAGGATTGGAGAGACCAATGAATTTCCAGATCACACCAGCCTTCTGAGCAGCAAGGAGGTTGCTTTCGAGCCAAGCGAGCTGAGTCTTGCCGAGGTAGGCACGGTTCGTGTTATCGGCGCGGACACCTGTGTCGTCGTCACTTCCATCAGCAGTCTTGATACGAATATCGCGATAAGTACGATCATCGAGACTGAAGAAGATGGCGTTACGGCCCCAGCGTTGAGAGAAGTAAAGCTGCTTGGTTCCGTCTGTACGAGGATCGGAGGGAGCGGAAATAGTACCACGATCAGCGACAGGCTGATAAGCGAGATAGGCTTGCTGGAGAGTCTGGAAGCCTGTGGACTTGTTCATGAAGCCGTTGCTTCCGACAACTCCAGAGACATCTGCAGCATCGTTCGTAAGGCCGACATTGCCAGTACCATTGTAGCGAGCATCGACCCCACGACCAGTGAGCATATTAGAGCCATTAGTACCACCGACAGAACCACCAGCAGGAGCACCACCATTGATATACTGACGGTTGCCAAGCTCATGATTGTCATAGCAAGTGTAGTTACCCTGGCCGGCATAGAAGCTCTGGAGGCCGTTCTGACCACCAGTGTTCACAGGCAGAAACTGCTCATGATATTTCCTGGTGTAGTCAGCGAAAAGCTGAGCCTGGGATGCGTAGCTTCCATTGGTACCGGCATCAGGAATTCCATTGAGTGAAGCTGAAGCACCGGAGTTATGAACAGCAACAGAGTTGGTGTAGGAGAGGCCGATATTCCCCTTCACTGCACTGGCGGTCTCATAAATCGTATCGCCGCAATTGTAGTAGAAATCGAGATTGTCGGCAGGCACTTGAGAGGCGATGGCATAAGGACGGATCAGACCATCCATATCACCACTGAAGCCGAAATGAAGAGCCACCTGCGCCGTAGCAAGAGGAGCCGTCTTGATCTTACCCACGATGCTAGTCGCACCGGAGTTCGTCTCTACCCAGCGGTAGTAATAGACCGAGGCGGGATTCAGTCCCGTCACATCAATCTTGGCCGTGTAGTCATTGCTAGCAGCAGTGTTCGTAGAGAGCACGGTGACTCCGCTGACGAAGTTCGTGTCGGAGCAGATCTGGAGATTGATGCTCGTATTGGCAGGAGCATTGGTATCGACACCACGCGTCCAGAAAAGCACGCTATTGGAATCGGCATCTCCGGCGGATACGCCGTCGAAGGTAAAGGCCGCACGGGCCGAGGTTGCTGCAGTGAGGCTCAAGGCCAGTGCTGCAAGGGTAGCGGCTGATCGGAAGCGATCAACAGCTGTCTTTGTAGGCTTATTCATGGGTTTATTCACGGGTTGCGTTTGTTGGTTTGAGGTTGCTGAGATGAAAAATTAGATTTCGTGACGCAGCTCGAATACGCGTTTCCTCCCACAGCGTGAAGAAATGAATTGTTACAATTTCGCCATATATTACGAAATCGTCACAAAAGATTTCTGGACATTTTTCAGGCGATGATTTCAGGCGATGAGAATCGAATTCAAACACCTCATCACCCCGTAGATCCTGATAATACGAGCTTCTAGCAGCCATCCTTGAAAGCGCATCAAAGGAAAATCTACTTTTGGAAAGAATGCCAAAATCAGAAAATCTCCAAACAAAATCTGCGCTTCGGATCAAATGTTACGAAATTGTAACATTGTGAGATCTCTATTTTCTAAAGGCACCTGAGACTTGGCCGTGTTACCATGTGATCAATGCCTCCCCGATCTTTCCGCAAAAAAGCCTCGCCTGAGCCTCTGCCAGGTGGCCCTGAAGATGCACTCAGCGGTCAGGTCGAGCGGGTGACATTTCACAATGAGGAGAATGGATTCTGCGTGCTGAAGGTGAAGGTTCAAGGGCGCAAGGAGCCTGTCTCTGTGCTTGGTTCCCTCCCCGCAGTAGTAGCAGGTGAATGGGTGACGGCACAAGGCACCTGGGAACGAGATCGAGAGCATGGGATGCAGCTCCGAGCGCGCACGATGAAAACACAACCACCGACTTCGCTCGAAGGAATCGAGAAATATCTCGGGAGCGGGATGATCAAAGGGATCGGCCCAGTCTATGCCACGAAGCTCGTAAAGAAATTCGGTATTCAGGTTTTCGACATCATCGAGAATCAATCTCTGCGCCTTCAGGAAGTTGAAGGCATCGGCAGAGAACGCCGTGCACGCATCAAGGATGCCTGGGCGGAGCAAAAAGTCGTACGCGACATCATGATCTTCCTTCATGCCCACGGACTAGGAACGAACCGTGCCGTGAGGATCTACAAACACTACGGAAGCGAGGCGATAGAACTCATTCGCGCCGATCCTTATCGCCTCGCACGCGATATTCATGGCATCGGCTTTCATTCCGCAGATGGCCTAGCAGAGAAACTCGGACTCGAAGCAGACTCTCTACTCCGAGCCCGTGCAGCCCTGGAACACCTGCTCGATCAGGCAACTGGCGAGGGACATTGCGCTCTTCCGAAGAGGGATCTTTTGGAAAGCGCAGCGCGGCTTTTGGAGATTGATGAATCGGTGATCGACGAAGCATTTGCACGCCATCTTAAGGATCAAAAAATTCTCTCTGAGCGGATTGGCAGTGAAGAAATGATTTTTCTTCCCAATCTGAGAGATGCTGAGGAACGGATTGCACGGCAGCTTCGCAGACTTTCCGAATTTGCGGAACCTGAACCAGTCATTGATGCAGAGAAGGCGATTCCTTGGGTGGAGGAGAAGACTGGACGCAAACTCTCCCCCAGTCAGCACCAGGCATTAAAGACCGCTCTGCACAGCCGCGCCGTCGTCATCACGGGAGGCCCTGGTGTTGGAAAGACAACGCTTGTTCAATCGCTTCTCAAGATCCTCACTGCAAAAAAACTGAAGTGCCTCCTCGCCGCTCCGACAGGTCGTGCAGCACAACGCCTTGCTGAGGCGACGGGACTCGAAGCCTCGACGCTGCATCGGTTGCTAGAGTTCCAGCCAGCTCGCGGAGGATTCCAACGCAATGCCAGCACCCCGCTCGAAGGCGATGTCGTCGTGGTCGATGAAGTCTCGATGGTTGATGTGCCCCTCATGAGTCGTCTGCTTGATGCTCTGCCTCGCAAGGCGCGTCTCATCCTTGTCGGCGATGCCGATCAGCTACCAAGCGTGGGGCCGGGTCTTGTCCTGGGAGACATCATCCGAAGCGGCATGATTCCTGTGGTTCATCTCACGGAGATTTTCCGCCAAGCAGGTGATAGCAGAATCATCACAGGTGCCCATGCGATCAATCGCGGTGAAATGCCAGATATTCTGGAAACAAGTAAAGATTCTGATTTTGTCTTCATTGACCGAGAAGAGCCTGAGGAGTGCGCGGCAACGCTCATCACCATGATCCGTGATCGCCTTCCCAAGCATCTCGGAGTTGATCCCATTGAGCAGATCCAGGTACTCAGCCCGATGCATCGTGGCAGCCTCGGCATCAAAGAACTCAACATCCAGCTTCAATCTGCTCTCAATCCCCGCAGTGAATACCGCGATGAGTATCAGGTCTTCTGCAATCTCTTTCGCGTGGGAGATAAAGTGATTCAGACTTCAAATAACTATGACAAGGAGGTCTTCAACGGTGACATCGGACGACTCCGTTCACTCGACAAGGAGGAGAAGCAAGCTGTGGTGCGCTACGGCAAGCGCGAGGTGATTTATGAATTTGGGGAACTCGATGAACTCGAACTCGCCTACGCAATCACAATTCACAAGAGCCAGGGATCGGAATTTCCCGTTGTCGTCATCCCTCTGGCCATGCAGCAGTATCTCCTGCTCCAGCGCAATCTCCTCTACACCGGTGTGACACGCGGCAAACGCATGGTCGTTCTCATCGGTCAGAAAAAGGCTCTCGGCATGGCTGTGCGGAATGACTCAATTCGTCACCGCCACGGAGGATTGCTACAGCGATTGATGATCAACTAACTGAGAATTTCCTTTTTACAACCTGTAAAAAAGATCACCAGCCCGGCCAGCAAAATAAGTGCGTAGGCACTGGGCTCAGGGACTGGTGTAGGGGTAGAACGATCATAAGAGAAACTTCCTCCTGCCCCACCCCACCCTGTAAATTTTATTGAGAGATAGATGTCATCGGAAATGAGATGGAGCACAGCATCTTGACCGATCATACTGGGATGATTGCCACCATTGAAAGCCTCCCAGTTTGTATAGGAGAGCAAGGCATAGTTGCTCAATAATCCTTAAGACCATTCGGTGTTTTGGGGGTCGAAAAACTTGCATAGCTACGCTCTGCTGCTGCGTTAAAGAGACCACGCGTAGCAGAACGCGTAATCCAGACATCGCTAGTAAGCCGATCTTGATTCGTTGCTTTTGTAGGATCTGGAGCAGGCTGAGAATAAGAAAAATCGAACCTTTCCAGATCAGGGGATTGGCTTGAACCTTACTCTCACTCGCAAGAGCAAGCAGCGTAAGCAGTGCAAAGAGTGCGATGTATTTTTAATTTCATGGGCGTTCAGCAGGCTAACGCGCACCTCATCTTTCACCGGTATTTTTTCTAAAAGCAGAGAATTGTTACAGTATCGTCACTTTCAATTTTTCATCACGCCGCCAAGAGCTGAGGGCTTGGTTGTTCCCGTTTATTAAGGGCTCGGCGCATCTTGCTGAGGGCAATATTCTGAAGCTGTCGAATGCGTTCGCGTGTCACGCCGAACTTGACGCCAACCTCTTCGAGAGTGATCGGATCGGAGCCATCAAGACCGAAGCGGGAATTGATAATGCGGCGTTCGCGTTCATCCAAATGGGCAAGGAGATCACCCACCTCTTCCTGCATATCCTTGTCACGGAGCTGCTCGTACGGATCAGTTGCCATTTCATCACCCACAAGATCGCCAAGCTCTGTGGTCTCATCTTCGCCAATAGGAGCATCTAACGATGTAGGACGAATAGAGGCTTGCTTGAGCTGAGTGACCTTAGCGGCATTCATGCCCACCTCTTCGGCAATCTCTTCATCACTTGCCTCACGGCCAAGCTCATCACTTAGCCCTGCTCCGACACGGCGTATCTTGGCAATCTTATCCACCAAATGAACGGGAAGGCGGATTGTCTTTCCCTGATTGGCCAGGGCGCGCTTGATGGATTGTTTAATCCACCATGAACCGTAGGTGGAGAGTTTGCCTCCCTTAGTCGGATCGAAGCGTTCAACTGCTTTCATGAGACCGATATTCCCTTCGGAAATGAGATCAAGCAAAGGAAGACCGAAGCTTGAGTAATCGCGAGCGATTTTCACAACAAGTCGGAGATTAGCGCGTATCATCTCTGCTTTTGCAGACTGATCTCCTTCCTTAATTTTGGCAGCAAGGACAATCTCCTCCGCAGGTGTGAGCAGCGGATAGGTCGCTATCTGGCGGAGGTAGAGTTGTAGGCCGGGATCTGAATCTTCGTAGGACATGGTAGAGAAGTGTTGGTTGTTTGCTTCTGTTGTCTTTGACAGAGTACCCATGCCGTGTGTTCAAAATCTTTTTGAGATAGCATCTCGTGAAATTCAGAAACCCTTCATGCGCCTCCTTAACAAAACCAACGCCAAGGTAATTCCGACCCATCCCTACGAATGGATCTGGGAGCCATTGGAATCTGAAGTCGGATTTTTATTGGCAAACAAATTCGGAGGCAGATCGCTCTATCTCGATGGAAAACTTGTTCTGTTTTTGATTGCGAAAGAAGAACCTTGGAAGGGCCTGCTCCTCTGCACAGATCGAGAACAACATCCGGCATTGATTGTAGATTTTCCAACTCTCTCTCCTCACCCTGTCCTTGGCAAATGGCTCTATCTCCCAGAAAGCAATCCTGAATTCGAAACCAGGACCGCGCGCATTGTCTTACTCGTAAAAGGAAGAGACCCGAGGATCAGAGTTTTGCCGTTAGTCAAAAAGAAAAAGCTGAAAAAGTTTACCCCATGACATTTACAAAACGGAGGAAGCATGGAAGGAGTAGGAGTTCATGATTACCAAGGTATTTTCCGCAACCGTTGTCGGCATTGATGCCACAGAGATTGAAATCGAAGTGAATACCGGAGCAGGAGAACCTTCCATCATCGTCGTCGGTCTTCCTGACACTGCCGTGAAAGAGAGCAAAGATCGCGTGATCGCAGCACTCTCGAACAGCGGCTACCGCTGGCCTCGCAAACGCACCACTGTTAATCTCGCTCCTGCCGACATCAAGAAACAGGGGCCAAGTTTTGATCTCCCGATTGCCCTTGGCATGATTGTCACAGATCGCGAGGAGGAGCTACCTCGCCTCTCCCGCTGTGCTGTCGCGGGAGAACTGGCTCTCACGGGTGATGTAAGAGCAATCAAGGGCGCGTTGCCTTTCACGCTCGAAGCCCGCGCTCGTGGGCGGAAGGCGGTGATTCTGCCGATGGCCAATGTCCGAGAGGCCTCCGTTGTTGAGGGAATCGAAGTCTATGGAGTGAGCAACTTACGCGAGGCATATGAGTTCCTCTCCAAGGCAACGGAACTCACTCCCGTTGTGCGAAATCTCGATGAGCTCCATCTCGATAAGCAGAATTTCGATGTCGATTTTTCTGAAGTGAAGGGACAACACCAGGTCAAACGAGCCATCGAGGTCGCCGTCGCAGGGGGACACAATCTCCTGCTTCTCGGTCCTCCCGGTTCTGGCAAGTCAATGCTGGCTCGCCGCATTCCAACAATCATGCCACCGATGACATTGGAGGAGGCCATCGAGACCACAAAAATCCATAGCGTCTGCGGCTTGCTGGATTCCAAAGAATCCATTGTTTTACATCGTCCTTTTCGCGATCCTCATCACACGATTTCCGACATCGGTCTCCTAGGTGGCACAAGCAATATTACCCCAGGAGAGGTCAGCCTCGCACATCATGGCGTTCTCTTTCTCGATGAGCTGCCAGAGTTTCATCGCTCCACGCTCGAAGTGCTCCGACAGCCGCTTGAAGATGGGAAAGTCACCATCTCCCGCGCCTCGGGTACAATGTCCTTTCCTTGCGCCTTCATGCTCGTGGCTGCAATGAATCCATGCCCCTGCGGCTACTACGGCGATCCCAAGCGCGAATGCCGCTGCTCTCCTGGACAGGTAGAACGATATCGTCAGAGAATCTCAGGCCCACTCCTTGACCGTATTGATCTTCATATCGAGGCCCCCGCCGTGGAATACAAAGATCTCACTGATACAGTCCCCGCGGAATCCTCCTCAATGATCCGGGAGCGCATTCTCCAATCTCGCCTGATCCAACAACGGAGATTCGCCAAGTCCAGGAAAACAACCTGTAACGCTCGCATGAGCCATGCCCAGTTGAAGGAGCATTGTCGCCTGGACGAATCTGGCAACGAGACCCTCAAGGCTGCGATGAATGCACTCAATTTCAGTGCCAGAGCCTATGACCGCATTCTGAAAGTCGCTCGCACCATCGCCGATCTGGCCGGATCTCAAAATATCGCTACTGACCATCTACTTGAAGCTCTTAGCTATCGAAATCTGGATCGGCAAATTGCTTAGAGGTTGTCCCTTCTAGTAAAATTTAACTATTCTCTCTTTTTATCCTTCATCCCATCATGACCAATCCCATTCTTGTCACCGGCGGAGCCGGATTCATCGGAGCCAATTTCGTCCTTGATTGGATTCGAGAAGTCGGTTCGCCCATCATCAATCTCGATAAGCTGACTTACGCCGGAAATCTTCAGACACTTGCATCCCTCGCTGCGGACAGCCGCCATCTCTTTGTCCAGGGTGACATTGGCGATGCTGCACTGATTTCGGAGTTGCTTGCCACGCATAAGCCTCGCGCCATCGTGAACTTCGCCGCTGAGTCCCATGTGGATCGCTCGATCCACGGCCCGCGTGATTTCATCCAAACGAATATCACCGGCACCTTCGAGCTGCTGGAGTCGGTGCGCGGATATTGGAATGGCTTAGAGGCCTCTGACAAAGAAGCTTTCCGCTTCCTCCATGTCTCCACCGATGAGGTCTATGGATCGCTGAAGAAAGAAGATTCTGCCTTCACCGAGAACAATCGCTACGAACCGAATAGTCCCTACTCCGCTTCCAAAGCTGCTAGCGATCATCTCGTCCGAGCTTACCATCATACCTACGGACTGCCGGTGTTGACCACGAATTGCTCCAATAACTACGGCCCCTATCAATTCCCTGAGAAGCTCATCCCTCTCATGATCGTCAATGCCCTCAGCGGCAAGCCTCTCCCAATCTATGGAGATGGTCAACAAATCCGCGACTGGCTCTTCGTTGGCGATCATTGCTCCGCCATTCGCCGCGTGCTGGAGGCTGGCAAACTCGGTGAGACCTACAATATCGGTGGGTGGAACGAAAAACCGAATATCGAGATCGTCCATACCATTTGCGATCTTCTCGAAGGCATCCGTCCCAAAACCGATGGAAGCTCTTATAAAGATCAGATTACCACCGTCACCGACCGCCCAGGTCATGACCGCCGTTATGCCATTGATGCCAGCAAGATCGAACGCGAACTCGGATGGCGACCTGCGGAGACCTTTGAAACTGGCATTCGCAAAACGATCTCTTGGTATCTGGAGCATCCGCAATGGGTGGCCGATGTCCAATCTGGTGCCTACCGCGAGTGGGTCGATAAGAACTACGCAGATCGCTCAGTTTAAACCCTTAGTCAGATATTTACCCTTCATGCCTCTAGTCCCTACGAAGCCATCATCATGAAAGCCTTGATCGCTTTCGGAGTATTGCTTGTAACAATGGGCATCATGAGGGCCAATGATAGCATGGCCGAGATTGCTGTAGGAGGGCTAGTCTTTACCAAAACTGCCGATGTCGCTATGCGCTCGGAAGAGCTCAAGATTTCTGAAAAGTCGGTCGATGTTCTTTATCATTTTTATAATAACAGCACGAATCCCATAACGAGTCTGGTAGCTTTTCCAATGCCAGACATCGGCCCAGACCTGGTTGTGGAGACTGCTGGAGTCACTGTTCCCACTCAAGATCAGGAAAACCTTTTTGGATTTGTCACGACAGTCAACGGAAAGAAAGTACAGGCCCGAATCGAACAAAAGGCCATAGCTAGGAATGTCGATCAGTCCGATCTATTGCGAGGCATGCATATTCCACTCGCACAACATTTGCAGCTCACCAAGGATGCCATTTATAAGCTCACCCCCGAACAAATCAAAATATTGCTGACCTCAGGATTACTGGAAGACCACGGCTCTGATGCGAATCATGATTACTACCCCATTTGGACACTAAAATCGGCCTATTTCTGGGAGCAGACTTTTCCACCTCAATCGGAAACAGTGATCCACCATCACTACAAGCCTGCCGTTGGTGTCTCAGTCCAAGCCTCCCCAACAATCGGCGATGGCAGTGCAGGACATGATTACGACAAATATGGAATCGACAGCGATTTTGTGAAGGCTTTCAAAAAAAGGAAAACCTCCGATCCTGCGAGCACGAATGGATTCTCATCTCCCTGGTCAGAGTATCGTATCGGCTATATTCTCAAAACAGGTGCCAACTGGGCCAAACCAATTGGCACTTTTCGCTTGGTAGTTGACAAGGGTGAAGCGGAAAATCTCCTCAGCTTCAAAGGTGAAAATGTGAAAAAAATCTCCCCGGTAGAATTTGAAATGATAAAGACCAATTTCACTCCAACACAGGACATCGATATTCTGATCTTAAAGCCTCTGAAATAAAAACGACTTTTCAATACCATGAGTGCCAGCATCAATTCCGTTACCTCCAATATTCAGATTGCGCTGGCACCGGTCTTCCTGCTTGCTGCCGTTTCAACGCTCATCATGGCGATCACGACGCGGTTGGGGAGATCGGTGGATCGGATGCGCGTCATCCAACGGGAGATTCTTCTCGAAGAAAATCTCTCGGAACCTATCAAACGGCTCAAGAGAGTCTATCTCACAGAATTCAAAGAACTCAGAAGGCGTTCTCAGCTTTGCACCTTGGCTATCCTTAGTGTTGTGCTAAGCGGCGTATTGATTTCACTTACCGTGCTGGAGCTTTTCCTTTTTCATTCGGGTGCTGATCGCGTCCTTCAGACAGGGTATGTTGTGCTAACCTTTGCCCTCGGTCTCACCTCATTCATTGTTGCCCTAATCCTTGTCTTGATCGAAGTCATCTACGCTTACTATTCCGTCAGCTGGAAGCAATTCAATGAAGCCCTATTGAATCAAGAGGGCAAAGATTAAGGATCTTTTTATCTCCCCCTGCCAAATCCCGTGAAACGGCCAATGAGGCTCTTTTTCTGAGACGCGCCATGGGAGGATTGATTCGAAGAACCCCCGTGAAAGTTTTCATTACGAGGTGTGCGAATTTCACCTGGCTTGCGGGGTGGACGACGAGGGCCTGATCTAGGGCCTCTGACTCCCTCTTCCCGTGGATGAGCAGCGGGATTGTAATCGAATCCCTCAGCTTTCACACGAGGCACTGTACGACGCGTGAACCTCTCTAGGGCACGGAGGGCATCTTCGTCCTCACGCATGACAAAGCTGATGGCATCGCCGACCGCTTTGGCTCGCCCCGTCCGTCCGATGCGATGGACATAATCCTCGTGATTGGGAGGAAAGTCATAATTGATGACATGAGAGATGCCATCGACATCAATACCTCTTGCAGCAATGTCGGTAGCGACAAGGACGCGGATTTTTCCATCGCGGAAGTCGTTCAAAGCACGGAGTCGTTGATTCTGAGAGCGATTGGAATGAATGGTTGCCGTGGAGATTCCTGCTCCTTCGAGTCGTTTGGCGATACGATCAGCTCCATGCTTTGTCCGTGTGAAGACAAGCACCATGGAGAGATGATCGTGCTGAAGCAGATGGAGAAGCAGAGCAGGCTTGAGAGCTGAGGAGATCTCATAGACGCTCTGCGCAACGGTCTCAGCTGGATTGGAGCGGCGCCCGATCTCAACAGTCTCTGGCTCAGTAAGAAACTCACCAGTAAGCTTCTCAATCTCACGGGAAAGTGTGGCAGAAAAGAAAAGTGTCTGTCGTTTGCGAGGGAGGAGCCTCACCACCTGACGGATAGCTGGGACGAATCCCATGTCGAGCATTCGATCTGCCTCATCGAGAACAAGGAACTCGATGCCAGCAAAAGCCTTTTCACGGCCACGAATAATATCGAGAAGACGGCCTGGGGTGGCGATGACAATATCGACACCATGTTCTAACGCCTTGATCTGGGGTCTCTCGCTGACTCCACCATAGATGGTAGCGATGGTGAGAGGAAGATGCTTGGCATAGACTCGAACATTTTCCTCAATCTGGACAACAAGTTCCCGTGTAGGAGCAATGACCAAAGCTCGGATGCCACGAGAGGGAGCGGTGGCAAGAACAGAAAGGATAGGGAGTGTGAAGGCAGCGGTTTTTCCCGTGCCGGTTTGGGCAATGCCGATCAGATCACGGCGCGCAATAATAAGAGGAATGGCTGCGGACTGAATGGGAGTCGGCTCGGTGTAGCCGGTTTCCTGAACAGCTTTCAGGATGGCCTCATTGAGGCCGAGAGTACGAAAAGGCATAGTCAGCAGGAGTATGAGGCCCCCTGTCTGAAATGCACGACATTATGTATTTTACTGCTAGAAACCGGGGGCTCGGAAATAAAGTCCGACAGCTATTTATTTTGCAAAGCAGTTTTTGTAGGGAACTCCGGCTCTAGTTTGGCATCATGCATCTGCTTTAACTCCAGCAGAACGATCATCACGATAAGAAGCACGAGTGAGGTCACAACATAAATCATATTTCTACGATCTTGCGGATTTTTCCCGACTTTAACGGGCTTCAAGCCTCTCCCCTGATCGAGAGCAATATCGCGAAATCCTGTTGTAACCCTTCCAATCTTTGTCGGTTTTCCTGGTTCTTCCCCCCTATCACTCGGTATGCTCATCAGTCGTTAAGGGCTTAGGCTTGAGAATCAGAAATTCAGATGAGTCTTATTGCCTATTTTAGGCCTATCCTTGAGAAGCCTTCAGATCATGGCGAAGTTCACGCAGCCTCTCCTTAGGAATAATTTTGCAGGCAGTGAGAACAATATCGCCCACCCTGACCTCCTTGTAATCACCTTTGATAGCCACCACTTGATCCACTGAGAGATAGGTGCTCTGACCAAGAATCTTACCCGACCCATCACGACGCAGTAGAGTTGCCACGGAACCATCGCTGGAAATTTGAATTTCGGAATTTTCTGGAATGCTGCCCGTTAGAAACTCTCCTTTTACAGCAGGTAGTGAAGCCGTTGCATCCTGAAGGGTCACGACGAGATCTTTATTCTCGCTATGGCCTTGGCTCAAATGAGAAATCCGACCGATCACCGTAATACGATGACCTGAATATTTACCGATTGCAGCCTGCTGATTAGCAGCAAAATCTCCGGCAATCGTCTTGTAGCGTACCACCCCCCGTTTATTCAAGGGTTTGAGATAGGCGGCAGCATCTTGCTTGGCGATTGTTGTTGTAGCAAAATCCTGAGCCACGAGGGACAAAGGAGCCACTGATATCAGAAGAAAGAAGGGGAGGATAAATTTGGGGGACGACTTCATACAAGACCTCTACCAAAGCAGACAAAAAGCACAATACTACAGTTCATTCTTTCTTGCTCTCACCGGAGAGATCCTCCCTTGATTCGGGCAGAGCTCTCTTTTACTCTCCCACTGGTTTATCTCACCATGTCTTTTCTTCTTGCACTGCTCAGACATCCCTACCTGTTGGCTGGGCTAGGTGGAGCCATCGGATCTGTTGGGAGAGTGATGATGACAAATTTCATATCACGGTTTATGGGTGAGGATTTTCCTTTTGGAACTATTATCGTGAATGTCACCGGAGCCATCCTCATGGGACTTCTAGCTGGATACAGTCAATCAGATCCAGGCAAACTGATTTTTTCCCCCGCAGTGCGAACCTTCTTAATGATCGGGGTCTTGGGAGGATACACGACTTTTTCATCCTTTAGCCTCCAGACATTTCTACTGCTCGAGCAAGGAAATCTCAGCGGAGCATTGCTCAATGTTCTCTTATCTGTCGTGCTCTGCATCGTCGGTATCTGGCTTGGATTCACAGCGATTCGAGCATTTTAGAAATAGATTCGATTTTTTGAATCGCCGGAGAACGATGATTCCTTCACTCTGCGCGGCTGTGCGACGCGTTTTTATCCTTCCATTCCGTCAGGCTTCATGGTGGTGCCCCTCAGGGTTTTCACTGCTTGAAGTTATGCTGACTATGGGACTCATTGCTCTGTTGATGGCCCTGACGATCCCTTGTTGGAATGCCATTTCTCGTTCTCAATCTCGGCATGCTTCCACAACGCTTGTGATGGAATCTCTCGAACAGGCACGCCTTGCAGCCCTCACGAGCAAAAATGATGTCTGGGTGATTTTCCGCTCTGAGAGATCCTCTGGCCCCAATTCGCTCCGCCTTCTCTCCAAACAAGGAAGTGCGATCACACCCCTCGCTCCCTGGCAGAAACTTCCTCCAGGGATTGCATTCCGTGAGGAAGAAGATTCTCTGATGAAGGAAAAACCACCTGGTTATATCCTCTCCGCAGCTCTCAATGGCCAATCTCCAAACAATCAAGATCATTACGGCTCCCTAATGTTCCTGCAATCTGGGCGCGTCGGAGTTCCAATAGCTGGAGGGAACACTCTTCAGCTTGCACTCGTGAGCACCCCGGCTAAGGGACTTTTTTCCACAATCCTCCTTTCGCGAGCCACAGGCCGCGCTACCTGCCAGTAAGCCAATGAAAATATTGGAAAAACATCACCTCCCAGAAAACCGCTTTCTCTTAGGATTCAGTCTTGTGGAGATCTTAGTCGCCCTCGGACTTTTTGGCGTTGGCATCGTTGCTGTCCTGGCATTTTTCCCCGTGGCACTCCGTTCAGAGAATGATGGAATTGAAGATAATCGAGCCACCCTGATTGCCTCAGCCGTGAACGATATTATGACTTCCGAGCAGGGCGATGGGTTCATTCATGTTGCTACCCAGATGAGCAATGGAGTTCCCGTTTCCATCTCCCAGCCATTAAAAGCCCCGACAAACTTCGTCATTGCCTACACCGCCTCCTGTGAACCAATCAGAGCACTCACGAACAAGGAATCCTCCGCCTCCATTCCTGACCCCACCGCTGCCTCCGTTGTGACGATCACTTTTTCATCAAAACCAGCCGTACCGAGGCTCTTCACCGCTGAAGTGGCGGTGGCCTCTCCTGCGGCTGCTCCTGAATCAGGGCGAACGATCCATCGTTTTGTCCGTCAGATTGCCATTCCATGACGCACTTGTTTTTTCCTTTCATCCCGAGTCGATCATGGAAGCAAGGATTCACCCTGCTGGAACTCCTGATTTCCATGACCGTTCTCAGCGTCATCGTGGTGCTGCTGCTTGGGATTACGAATGGAGCATCGCAGCACTGGAGCGATGGACAACGACGACGCGAAGCCTCCCGAGAGGCGCGTGCGGCTCTGGAATTTCTGACAGAAGATCTTCATGAAGCCGTACTGACGACGAATCCCGTCACACTCTTCATCTCCGATCCTAAGGAGAAACAGGAAGGTGAACGACTCTCTTTCCTAGTCTCACAGTCCGAAGAAAAATCTCTCCCAGGCAACAACCTCGCCGCTGTTTCTTACTTTGTTGCCAAGGCACCCGATGCCACAGGCAATCTGAATCTCTACCGTTTTCATCTCTCGGGAAGCCAAGTGAATGAGGCCTTTGCCAAGAACTCCCTAGAGAAACTTTTTGCTACAGCCTCTGCCGAAAATAAAATAACCACCGAGCTTCTCGCTCGGAATATTGTGAAATTAGAGGTTCACCGGATTTCCGATCCCTCCTCTCTCTTTATCAGTATCTCGGCCATCGGTGGAGAAACAGCCAAGCAGATTGCCTCCGATCTCAAAGCCACGGAACGCAACGCCCGATTACTCCAGCAACGAACCCAACGCTACTCCACGGTCATTGCTCTTCCCTCGCTGCGTGAATTTTCTCCAGTGAACCGCTGATGAAGACAAACCTTTCCTTCTCAGATTCTGCAAAAGTCAAAAACGGATCGGCAATTCTGGCCGTTCTGGCAGTTTTAGCACTCCTTACGATTCTGGTGGTTTTCACGCTTCACTCCATCCGCATTGAACGATCCACCGGAGCCTCTGTTGCAGCAAGAGAGCAGGCTCATCTCGCCGCAGAATCGGGCATTGCCTCTGCCTCCGAACTCCTGCTTCAAGCGACAGCGCAAAGACCAGCCTTCCTTGTCGGCTTAACTGGAGAGAATACGAATCTAGAAATCGCCCCTTGCCTTGTGATCGGTGCAAACAGCCTCACTAATAGAAATCAAGTCGCACCACTCTTTTCGCATGATCCAAGCGAGACGGTGCCATTTCCTAAACTCACGGAAGCCTTGCTTGACGATCTTCTGGAAAAAAGAACCTCAACCAATCTCAATGAAACCGTCGATCTTAACGATCCTCAGTATGTCGAGCATCGCGAGGGAAGCCTGGCACAGGGTGGAATCATCGCCCCCACAGGACACTATCCCGCTCTCTGGCAGAAACTCAAAGATAGCGAGGGAAAGATTATAGGCCGCTATGCCTTTGTCATGATGGATGAATCAGCACGCCTTAATCCCCTGCTCCATCTCGGCAATCCCCGCACAGATCCCGAGGACTGGGATCACGGGCCAGGAGACCTCCCCCTGACCAATGGAACAACCTCCCTTTTCAGCAAACAGGAAGCGAGGAATCTGCGAACCATTGCCGAGAGCCTTCCGACGGTTGGAAGTCTTAGCAAAGTCTTCGCAAGCGTCGAAGAGTACGAGGAAAAGAGAAACCTGCTCACCCTCGACCCCTGCCTCTCTCCCGATCTGATCCCTGCCGTACTCCCCGAAGGAGGAAAGGCCAAATACAATCTCAACGATCTAGCTACAAACCCAGCATGGGGAGTGACCCCCTACGCTCGCGCGGAAAACATCGCGGCAATCATCGATAAAAATCTTCCAAAGTTCAAAGAACGAGATCCTTCTCTCGCGGGCAGAAAAGGTGAGGATCAAACGCTCTATCTCCGTCGTCTGGCATGCAGCATCGTCGATTATATATCGCCCACCCCAGGGCCAACAGGACCTCCCAACGGAGAGCCGTGGGGCAGCGATCGCGTACCGCTTGTGACACAGATTGCCGAGCGATGCAGACGCACTGCTATCACGAGCAACAGCGTCACCATCGAGAGTCAGTTCTTTGTCGAACTTTGGAATCCGACAACAAGAGCCATTCCCGCAGGGGGAATTCCGCGCATCTTCATAGGCAATCGTGCCCAGCTCATCTTCGGCGATGGAATCGTGCAACCTTTTGCAAACTATGACAAAACGGCGGCACCGCTTTCTAAAGAGATCCGTCCGAATGAGTTTGTGGTCATTCCCTTTGCCCCCGTGACCCAAACCTGGACGAGTCCCGAACCTACCACCAATGCGCCGAAATGGGAGAAAGGCCCAGGAGGCAATAACGATACCCTTCACCATCAGGCTTTTGAATTTTTCTGGAATGGACGGCTTGTCGATATGACGAGACTTCCCAAAACCGCGGATGATCCTTTGGCGGGGGGATTGAATCACTTGGGGCAGACTCTTCAGGACAGCACCCCTCGTTGGCAATGCATGACCATCCCCACATGGTCCGCCAATTCCGATGCGGAGAACGATCCCGATACGGCGGATGAAGCTCTCAATACTGGGCAATACCGATTTGTCGGTGATCCTCGCGCTACCTTTCTCTCCACTTACAAATGGAATGCCGTCACGAACTATCCAGCCAAGACACTTTGGAATGGGATTAGTCAGGCGGGAATTCTAGGGCGCGGCTATGTCATGGATCCAGCAGCCACCTGGACAGCGAGGGATCGAGTTCCAGTCAATCCCTGCCGTGGCATCGCCCCCATTTCCGAGACTCAAACTCCCGATCTCATCCCCTCCTCCTACCGAGAGAATGGAGCAGATTCAGCAGCCCCCTTTGTCATTAGGAAAGGCCCTATGCTCTCACTCGGAGAACTGGGACACATCTTTGATCCTGCTCAGGTGGATGATCAACTAAAGGCACCTCCTCTCGGAAAACCAGTTTCCAAATTCTGGTGCGGCGGTGGACGCACTTTACGAATAGGGCAACCAGAATTCACAGAACTCGATACCACCACAGACTGGGATCGACCAGGCAAGAGAGCTATCGAGCTTCTCGATCTTTTTACCCTCGCAGACCAGGGGCGAACGCCTGGAACCAATAGCACCGCCACCAATTCTGGAGTTCCAGGGCGCATCAATATCAACACGGCTCCTCACGCCGTTCTCACAGCACTCTTTAACGGGATCGCCGTCAGCTCTGACACTCGTTTTACCAACTCGGCGATCACGCCACTGGCTGCTGACAATCTTGCCTCGTTGATTGAACAAAAACGCCCTTTTGCGCGCCTTTCTGACCTACGCTGTCTGACCCCAGTTCTCTGCAATGCCGAGACATACATCCCCCGCCTTGGTAGGAACATTCCCGGGAGCCGACCTGAGATAGCCGACATCTTTGATCGAGCTCGTGAGGAAGCCTTAGGAAAAATCATCGGTCACTGCACCCTCCAGACTCGGGTATTTCACCTCTTCGTCATTGGTGAGGCTCTGGATCGCCCGAATCACACCTCTGCACGCGTCTTGCTCGAAGCCTTACTTCGTCTCACGCCAGATGCTTCAGGCAAATTGATCCCCTCACTTCTGAATGTGCAGTGGCATTGATTAAAATCATGATCTCCTTATCCGCATTTCTTTTTCTAGCTCAGGCAATAGTTCTTCCTGCCTTGCCTGCAACAGCACCCGCAGCGGATTCTTCTCGCCCTCCTTCTGCCATTCGATCTGCCATTCAATCCAGTCGGCATGGGACACATCCTGCGGCCACCCCATCCCCATCTCCTGAAGTTCGCGTGACGATTGTGAATGCTACAAGCATCCCTGCTATTGCGCTAGGTACAGCCGGAAGTAGTGCACCACTCGCCTTTCCTTATTTCCCGCAAGGAGTCTGGACTGGCAACCTTCCCCTCAAGACACCTGCAATCCACTACTTCGTGCGTGGTCTTTCTGGACATACCTCCGTTGATCGCACCCTTCACTTTCCACCTGTCTCCTCGCAGATGCTTCTTCTCACAGGCGATCTCAGTACCTCAGGCCCACCCGATCTTCCCCCTCAACTAGGACTCCCTCCATCGCCCGGCGCAACTCCGTGGCCTCCTAATCTCCAGTTTCACATCTATCCCTTTGGAACTCTCCCAAATGAACGATGCCGCTATCGCATCGTCAACGGAATGCCCTCCAAACTCCTGGTTCTCCGTACCCTTGCAGAACCAAACAAGCCCTCCCATCAGATTGCCTTGCTAGCTCCAGGCAACAGCATCCTGCTACTCCATCAACCATCGAATGTCACCTGGGAAGCTGAAATCAACGGAGAAATTTTGACGGTTGCTATCAATCAGGAAGATGAGCAGAAAAACTGCCTCATTCCTTTTTTTCTCAGAAATGAGAAACCTGATTTCATTCGAGTCTTTGAGGATAGCAACATCCCCATTGACCTCGCTAAAGACTCAAGCGCGAGTGAGTGATCCTTTGAAACTCGCAGAGCATTACGATGTCATTGTCATCGGAGCAGGGGCGGCTGGGATGTTCTGCGCCATGACGGCAGGGCATCGCGGCAAGCGAGTCCTGCTTCTGGAGCATCAGGAGCGCGTCGGTAAGAAAATCGAGATCTCGGGTGGAGGACGCTGCAATTTCACCAATATTCACGCTACTTCAGAAAACTACATCTCTGGCAATCGTGATTTCTGCAAATCAGCTCTCGCTCGTTATACACCGTGGGACTTCATCTCACTCGTCGAGAAGCATGGCATCAGCTATCACGAAAAAAAACTGGGCCAGCAGTTCTGCGATCACAGTTCGCGAGAGATCATTACCATGCTTGAAAAAGAATGCACGGAGGCAGGAGTTCGTATCCTCTCAGGATGTCGCGTCGAGAATGTGACAAAAAACGACCTCTTTGAACTTCAAACCTCACGAGGCGGCTTTACATCCGATGCGCTGGTAATCGCCACGGGAGGGCTCTCCTTTGAGAAATTAGGAGCCACTGGTTTTGGTTACAGAATTGCCGAGCAATTCGGGATCAAAGTTACCTTGCTCCGTCCCGGACTCGTCCCCCTCACCTTTCGCCCTGAGCATCGCTCCTTTTATACATCCCTCGCTGGTGTGGCACTTCCAGTGAAGGCGAGTCATGGAGGAAAGAGCTTTGAGGAAGCACTACTCTTCACCCATCGCGGAGTCAGTGGGCCGGCAATCCTGCAAATTTCCTCCTTCTGGAGGGATGGAGAGACGCTCTCTCTTGATCTCTTGCCTGAGAACGCAATGGCGGAGGCTTTTATTGCAGCGGAACGGAGTGGTGCCACACCTCTCCAAGTTCTCTCAAAACTCTGGCCTCGCCGCTTTGCCGAGGCTTGGTGTCCAAAATATGCTCCTGATAAAGCTCTCGCTCGTTGCAGCAAAGATGAGATTGCAACCCTAAGAGAGGCTCTCCACGGCTGGAAGGAAGCTTTTGCAGGCACCGAAGGCTATCCAAAAGCCGAGGTCACACTCGGAGGAATCGAAACTGGGGAACTCTCCTCCAAGACCATGGAATCTCGCAAAGTCCCGGGCCTCTATTTCATTGGCGAAGTCGTCGATGTCACCGGATGGCTCGGCGGTTATAACTTTCAATGGGCCTGGGCCAGCGCCCATGCTGCGGGAAGCGCAGTCTAAAACCAACTTCCAACTCCTAGTTTCCAACTTCCAATTTCATGCGCCGCCGCAATCCCCACAAAACCACCGATCCTTATCGCGAGACGGAAGAGGCCATCGCCCTCGTGAAACAGGTCTATGCCGATCTTGAGGCCAATCCCCCTGAGCGCAACTGTACCCTGATCACAGAATGCTGTCGTTTCCAAATCACAGGTCAAACACCGATGCTTACAAAAGGAGAGGCCCTCTTCGCCGCAAAGGCTGTTCGTGCAGCTGGACGCAAGGAGTTACCCAAGCGTGATGATGGAGCCTGCCCTCTTCTCCATCCTTTCACCGGTCGTTGCATGATCTATCAAGGGCGCCCCTTTGGCTGTCGCACCCATTTTTGTGAAGCTGCCGGAGGCCCCTATGAACGGCGTGAGGTCATTGATCTGATCCATCGTCTTGAGGAGGTGGATGAACGGCTCGGCGGTGACGGCCCTCGTGAAATCACAGCGGCGATTGCCGGTGCCTTGGAAGAGATTCGATAAAAAAATCGCCTTGCAAAAATTCTTCTCCTAATTTTAGTAGCTCTATAATTTATCCTCCATGACACCCCCCCGTCTCGCCCATCATCTGATTTTCAGGATCCCACTGCTTGCCCTAAGCCTGAGCGTTCCCCTCAGCCTTGGCATTGACTCACTTCAGGCAGAGCCCCCGACTACATCGACTGCTCCCATAGCAACTCCCTCTGCCACACCACTGGCCACCCCAGACGCTACACCTCCGCCGATCCCGCCACCAGCGCATCCCCCGCTCCCGATCCCAGCTGAAGTAACGATTGCTTCCGGCCCCTTCAAGCCCACTCCAGAATCGCTCCGCGAATACAAGACGCCTGATTGGTTCCGTGATGCAAAATTTGGTATCTGGGCTCACTGGGGTCCGCAGTCGGTCATGCACGCCGACTGGAGTGCCCAGGAGATGTATATGCAGGGAAGCGGGGCTTATAACTATCATCTCAAGACTTGGGGTCATCCTTCAGTCTGGGGGTACAAAGATGTCGTTCAACTCTGGAAAGCAGAGAAATTCGATCCTGATAATCTCATGGCCCTCTTCAAGGCAGCCGGAGCCAAATACTTCATTGCCCAGGCGGTGCATCACGACAACTTCGAGAACTGGGATGACAAATACTTTGCCTGGAACTCCGTCAACTACGGCCCGCATAAAGACATCGTCGGACTCTGGCGCGATGCGGCACTGAAACAAGGTCTCCGCTTCGGTCTCACCGAGCACAATTCTCGCTCTTATAACTGGATGCAAGTCTGCCACACCGCTGATACCAACGGCCCCCTCGCGGGAGTCCCCTACGACGGGAATGATCCCCATTATCAGGATTTCTACCATTCTCCCACCAGCGATATGACCAAGGAGGAGAAGGCACTCCTTTTTGATCCCTCCACACGACGAAAGAACATTAAGCTCTGGAACGACACCACCTCCTGCTGGTTCCACTCGCCCGAGAGCTGGAGACATGAGTGGCTCGTCCGCACGCTTGAGCTGATCGACAAGTATCATCCCGATCATATGTACTTCGATGCCAGTATTCCCTTCTCTGGAGATGATCAGGGCAAGACGGGTATGCAAGTCCTAGCCCATCTCTATAATCGGAGCATTGAGTGGCATCACGGTTCTCAAGAAGCCGTCATGGCAACCAAAGGGAACCAGGATAAGTTGGAGCCTTATATGAACAAGGGAGGAGGCCTGGTTATCCCTGGAGCAAGCACTCAGGATAACGAACGGAGCAAGGAGAAGAAAATCCGCCCCGAGCCTTGGCAGTGCGATGACTCTCTCGGGCCCTGGTTCTACACTAACGGGGGAGGATACGCCTCCACCGATCAAGTCATTCACAAGCTCATCGACATCGTCAGCAAAAATGGAAATCTTCTGCTCAATATGCCTCAAAAGGCCGATGGCTCTCTTGATGGAAAGGAGATCGCGTTCCTTTATGAGATGGCAGCTTGGATGAAGGTCAATGGTAAGGCACTCTACGGAACTCGTCCCTGGGTCATCGCCGTCGAAGGGCCAGGCCCCGTGCAATCACCTGACAAAAAATCTAAGGGCGATATTTACATGCCTGGCGATTACCGCTTCTCCGCACGAGGTGATACGGAGATTTCCGTTTTCCTGATGACTTGGCCAACCGATAACAAGGTGCTCATCAAGTCGCTCGCCTCACAGCCCGATTCCAAGGCAGCGATCGAGAAGGTCGAGCTCTATGGACATCCAGGTGAGCTGACATTCACCCAGACCGCCGAGGGACTCTCCGTCAGGCTTCCTGCCGAACAACCATGCGACTTTGCCTGGACTCTCCGTGTTACAGGAAAAAATCTACGGGATTTCAAGCTGAAGCAATAGATGAATGGATGAGGATCGCCTTGCGGTGATACGCTTTCAAAGCGATCTTTTATGGCATGGAGAAATATGCAAACACAGCACTCGTGATCGTTGGTCACGGTTCAACGACGAATCCAGATTCTAGCGAACCCAATCAACTCCTAGCCGATGAGATTCGCGCACGAAGCATCTTTGACGAAGTGCATTGCTGTTTTTGGAAAGAAGAGCCCTCGATGCGAGAGATCCTGCATACGGTTGCCTCGCCCGAAATCACTATCGTTCCAAATTTCATCAGCGAAGGATATTTCACTCAGACTGTCATTCCTAGAGAGTTGGAGTTGACGGGGAAAATCACCCATCGCTTAGGGAAAACGATCCGTTATTGCGAACCGGTCGGCAACCATCCGTCGATGACCTCTGTGCTGCTCAAGCGGGCTAGTGAGACGGCTCCGGGCGTTCCTCCTCATGAATGCAGTCTGCTGATTGTAGGACATGGCACCAATCTGAATGACAACTCTGCCAAAGCCGCCAAGACGCAAGTTGCACTGCTCTCGACAATGGGGCTCTACGCCGAGGTTCTTCCTGCCTACATGGAGGAGGCCCCACTTATTAGCGATTGGGCAGAGATGACAAAGAAGGAGAATGTCGTTGTCATCCCTTTCTTTATCAGTGATGGCCTGCACAGCTATCAAGATATTCCCGTCCTTCTAGGCATCAGGGAAGAAGTCGGACCCGCTGCGAGTCAGTCAGAAATTTTCAAAACCAATCCGCACTTCCTTCGCGGTAAAAATCTCTACTACGGCAGTGCCATTGGCACCGATCCCATGATGGCAGATGTGGTTCTCGATCAGGTAAAATCCTTTGCGCAGGGATAGTTCATCATCTGCAAAGCAATCCCCCCCACCTCAGTATGAGATTTTTTCTCGCTTTCCTCTGCATTGTCTGCGGACTTGATGCAACTGAAACTACCTTGACCGATCAACCGCCCCCCTATCCTTCAGGAGACTCGCGTGAAAAAATCGAGGTGCGTGTTGAGAAGCTTCTCTCTCAGCTCACCCAGGAAGAAAAAATCAGTCTGCTCTCGGGAGATGGATCTGACGGGATGTCCACCGTTGCCATCCCGCGACTTGGCATTCCAAAGTTAATCATGGCGGATGGCCCGCAAGGCATCCGTGCTCACGGGCCCGCCTGCTCATTTCCAAGCGGTATTGCACTGGCTGCAACTTGGGACAGAAGCCTTGCCTATCGCTATGGAGAAGCTCTTGGACGAGAAGCGCGTGCTCGTGGCATCCATATCCAACTTGGGCCGGGAGTTAATATCGCCAGAACCCCGCTCAATGGACGGAATTTTGAATACTTCGGTGAAGACCCTTTTCTAACCGGTATGATGGCGGCAAACTGGATTAAGGGACTTCAGAATGAGGGAGTGACAGCCACCGTAAAACATTTTGTCGGCAACGATGAGGAATGGCGAAGACAGGAAATCGATACTCTCATGAATGAGCAGACTCTCCGTGAAATTTACCTGCGACCTTTTCAGAATGTCGTCGAGCACGGAGGTGTGTGGAGCGTTATGTCAGCTTATAACAAGCTCAACGGCTCACAGAGCACGGCCAACGGACGCTTGCAACAAGGCATTCTCAAAGAAGAATGGAGATTCCCTGGATTCATTATGTCCGACTGGTGGGCCACCCAATCTGTGGAGGCTATCGCCAAGGGGCTCGATCTCGAGATGCCGATGAATTACCATGTCACACAAGAGAGTGTCACCAAGGCATTGAGCGACAAGTCACTCACAGAAGATCAGATCAACGATGCTGTACGCCGACAGCTCAGAGCGATGATCGCGATGGGATTCCTCGACCGAACGCAGCAGCGCGACGACCTTCCTCTCGACTCGCCTAAAAGTACGTCACTCGCCCTTGAAGTAGCCACCAAGTCCATCGTTCTACTCAAAAATTCCCCCGCACTGCTCCCTCTTGACCGAGAGCATCTCAAGCGTATTGTCATCTATGGCCCCAATGCCCAAGACACGCCCGCTGTAGGAGGAGGGAGCGGAGGCGTTGTGCCCTTCCGTAAAGTCAGTTTTCTTGAAGGAATTCGCAATGCTTTACCAGAAGGAGCGAAAGTCTCGTACGCCCCAATGCCCCTGAGTCAGAAATTTTCAGTCTCTGATTTTCTCGATTTCACGGAGTCTGAATCCATACCTGCGAGGATCACCAATATCCGCCGTTTGATCAGTTTCACCGAAGAGGAGATGACCAGAGTCACAATGACGAGACAAAAGAAAATAGCGATTTCCTGGAACAAACGCACATCACCGGATGGAATTCCCAAGGGAAAAGAGGGACGCATCAGTTGGGATGCTGAAATTGAGATACCTAAAACCGGCAGCTATGAGCTACTCTCCGAAGGCCATCCTGAAATCCGTCTTGGAGACAAAGAGCTAGGAAATCCAGAAAGCTATGTTCTAAATGGCAAAATAGGAACGATGCTCCCTTTGCGTGTGACAGCTAACGAGGTAGGGCGAGGAAGCGGACATGTCTCAGTGAAAATTATTCCAGTTCCTGAGAATGCAACGGGCATCTTTCCTGCAAAGGGAGCTGATGTGGCCATTGTTTGCGTTGGACTCAATCCCGAGGTCGAGGGGGAAGGTTTCGATAGGGGCTTTGCCCTTCCTGTGAGTCAGCAACGCCTCATTGAGCAAGTCTCATCTGCTAACCCACACACTATCGTGGTTCTCAGCGGCGGAGCGGCAGTCGATATGATTCCATGGATCGAAAAAGTCCCGGCAGTTCTTCAAACTTGGTGCCTCGGCCAGAGCGCGGGAACTGCACTTGCCTCGATCCTCTTTGGTAATGACAATCCCTCGGGGCATCTCCCATGCACCTTTGACCGATCCATTGAGGAAAATCCTTCCTACCATGATTACCCAGGCACCTTTCAGAAAGGAGAGAACATGCCAACCGTCAACTACAGCGAAGGAATTTTTTATGGATACCGTGGCTATGACATGGCGGGGCACGAACCTCTATTCCCCTTCGGATATGGTCTTAGCTACACAACCTTTGCCCTTGGCCCGATGCAGGCCACACTAACACAAGAGGGGTATCAAATCACCCTCTCTGTTTCCAATACGGGCAAACGATCAGGAGCGACTGTTGTGCAGCTTTATCTCTCCCTCACTGCTGAATCAACGCCACGGCCACTACGAGAATTGAAGGGCTTCCAGCGCGTTATGCTCAAGGCGGGAGAGACTCGATCGATCACCATCAAGCTTTCCTCTGAATCCTTGCGTTACTGGCATCCAACCAAAAACTGCTGGATCGATCCCGAAGGCCCAATTAAAATTGAAGCCGGACTTTCCGAACGAGCCATTGAGCAATCAGTCGCTCTTCCCTTGCATCATTAGAATCAAAAACAAACGGCTTGCTGACAGGGAGCCTCTAAACAAGTACTTTTGCATCCATGTCAGAACTTTTTGTTCAATCTGGTGCGGTGATCGCCCTGAGGCTTTTTGACATCGCCTACTCCATTGATCTACAAAAAGCAGAGACGCTCTGGGCCGCCCGCTTCGGTAGCACTGCCAGTCGCAGTCGCCTGAACACAGCCCCCACAAAAGCTGTCGCATTCGATGTTCCTCCGGTTCTTCTCACATTGGAACCGGTCACGCTGATACTAGGAGAAGTCTCGTTCAACGCATCAGCAACAGCGCGGTTATATGATTTTGGCGTGGTTGCATTCTCCTTGCGAGTTTCAGCCAACAATCGTTCATGGTCGGAATTTTCCACCTTTGCCAATGCCGTTGATCGCTTGATCGGCCCCAATGTTGAAACGGAAGTCTGGAACGAATTGCTCGAGAAAATCCAACGCATCCTCACTCCTGCCATGACGCGCCCCAATCAATCCCTCCTTCAGGAGGATCACCTGATAGCCGTGGTGCAGCAATGGAGCGAGCCTGTGAAAGGGCAGGAACTTCCCGACCTCATTGATCTTGTTCCACTCCTCTCAGGAGAGCAAAGGCCCCTCTCAGAGGGAGCCCGTCGAGATCTCCTCAAACAACGCTTCTCCTACTATGAAGATGATCTTGTGGTGCTGACTTGGGATCGTGCATTCCTCTACGAGCCACGGAGTGATTCCGATGTGGCCGACATTCTCGAAGTCGCCAATGCCCAGCTTCTCGAACTGCGTTATTACGACGACCTCCTTGATGACGAACTTCCTCGAATGTATGACCTTGTCGAGCGCACCCGCCGTGCCACCAATTTGCTGGCCCCTCGCCGCTTTGCTGATCTCGCCCGCAAACTCTACACCCTCGTAGCCGAGGTAACGGAACTGACCGAAAAGGCAGACAATGTTCTTCAGGTCACCGAAGATGTCTATCTTGCCAGGATCTATATGGCCGCTTTGGAACTCTTCCGTGTCCGCTTCGTCAGTGCTGCCGTGGATCGTAAACTCTCCATTGTACGAGATACTTACACCGCTCTCTATGACGAGGCATCAGGAGCTCGTGGAGAACTTCTGGAAATCGCCGTTGTCCTGCTTATCGTCATCGAAATCGTCGTGGCATTAATCCGCCATACGGGGTAGAGATACTTGCAGTGCAAGATCTGCTAGTGCAACTGGGGCGCAGAACGGCGACGGAGAGTAATAATTCCAAGGATCAGTGCGCTGAGAGAGAATAGTGCGTAGGTTGATGGTTCTGGGACGGGTTGGACGGCAAGATCAGCTGAGGTCAGATTCGGAAGATTTTCACCACTCAAGTTGCTCAGATTAGGCAGAGTTCCATCACCGGCATCAAAGTAACTGTTGTGGTCAATAACGGCCCATGCGGTCTGGCTCGCAGTATCATAGCCATAGGCACCCAAGATACCGCTCACCCAAGTCGTGGTATTCGTACTGATTGAGTTCGAGAGTAGGAAGGTCGAGAAGCTGCCGGCAAATCCTTGGTAGCCACTCTTAATCACATTGGTAGAGTTGCCAAAGATCGTATTCGTCCAGAAGGGAGTGGCCACATTGGTATCCCACCATTGGATCGTGCTGTTGGTTGTTCCGCTGAAGGCAAGCACCACTGCATTGCCATAGGTTCCCTTGAAATCCAGTGCGGCGTTGAGTCCATTGGTTGCTGCGATCTGGGCACTAAGCGTGCTGTCATTGGTGACAAATCCTGCAAGCAGCCTAAATGAAACTCCGTTCCCAATGGAGGCTCCGAATCCAGCCACAGATGAGCCCGCAGCATAGCTCTTATAAAGAGTGCCTGAGCCAGAAAGAGAAAGATGCGCCTGAATGGAATTGGTAAAAGCCAATCCTGAATTATCGACAAAGGAACCCGAATTAACAACGATAGCACCACCTTTGATTTTTACTCCACTAATAAGCTGCACCGTTCCCCCATTGGCCACAATCTGCCCTTTGCTACTTTGGGGGAGTGATCCAGAATAAATAAGTCCACCTCCTCCAGTCGCTTCAATCACACCGTTATTTATCGTGTTGCTAAGAAACATCGTCTGACCACTAGCATTCGCATTAATAACTCCATAGTTTGTAAAATAATTAGGGTTATTATAATTCGTATTATATGTAGATCCAATATAGCCATAACCTTCAATAATACCTTGGGCTCCGATTGCTGTATGATCGAATTGTAATACGCCACCGCCATTGGTAATAACGCCGTTATTTGTTATTCCGCTAGCCATTATAGTGCCTGCATTCGTAATAATCCCATTTGTCCACACAACGACATTACTCAAATTCAGGTAGCCACCATTATAGATTGCTGCATTAACCGTCAGTTTACTCAAAGTCGTGGCATAGAGTGTCCCATAATTATATCCCCCTCCGCTGACAGTGAAGCTTCCCCCATTGCTGGAATTAAGTGTCCCTCCACTGATTATTGGGCAGCCATAGGTTGAGCCATAAAGTCCTATCGTCCCCCCATCGGCCACTATTTGGCCGTTGTTTCCTTGGGTCATTGAGCTGTATACACTAAAGACAAGGAGACCTCCTCCTGAGGCTTCGATAACTCCATTGTTTATATTTACTCCTTCAAAGCTTGCATAGAGAGTTCTAGCGTTGACATTCGCATCAATAATCCCATAGTTAGTAAAAGGGTTGATAGACGATGAACCCTGATTAATATTGCCATACCCAAGTATTGATCCATTGGTTAAAACCGTTGCATTGGTGAAGTTCAGCGTATTGCCAGTAAGAACCACCGTGTTAGAAATCACTTGAGCAAAAAGCCCTCCTGATAACAAAAGAGAAAGCCCCAATGTCAGAAGGGCATTGCGAATCTGAAATATTCTAAAAGCAGACATCTCCGTTCAGCATACTAAAAAGGTTGATCTGAGACAAGGTTTAATGGGCGGAATTTTCAGCAGCGAGTTGAAGCGAAGACCTACCCACTCTTCTTATTTCATTCTCTGCGTTCCTACCATAAACTCTCTGACGCTCACGCCCCCAGCCCTAGCCAAAACGAGGGTTTTTGCTCAGGGGTTCGGCGGTCGGTAGAGAGACGCGTCTCCATCCACCCTGCGAGGCGGACAAAAGGAAGGCCAATAAGAAGGTAGATTGCGGCGATGAGTAGTCCGGTGCCGAAGTAGTCGAATGTCTGCGTTGCAATCCGGTTATAGGCCCCCGTGAGATCAATGAGCGTCACCGCTGAGACAAGCGAGGAGTCTTTAAGCAGGGAGATAAAATCGTTGGTGACAGGAGGAAGCACGAGACGAAATGCCTGGGGAATGACGACAAAGTGCAAGCCCTGACGATGCGTCATTCCGAGGGCACGAGCCGCCTCCATCTGCCCCTTAGGAATAGCGAGCAATCCGGCGCGATAGTTCTCTGCTTCGTAGGCGGCGTAATTGAGACTAAGGCCGAGCATTCCCGCGATGAATGGATCGAGTTTGATTCCAATATTTGGAAGTCCGTAGAAAATGATGAGTAATTGAATCAGAAGCGGCGTTCCCCTCACCAACTCGATGTAGAGTGTGGCCAGTAGGCTAATCGGAAAAGGGCCATAGACGCGCATCAAAGCCAGAGTGAATCCCAAAACAATCGCCAAAATCATACTGAGAATCGAAATTTCGAGCGTGAGAATGCAGCCCTGAAGAATAACGGGCCAATAGACAAGATAGCGTTTGAGATGGGCAATGATTCCTCCTTCAAACTGAAACTGTGCAGCAAAAGCCTTGTATTCCGTATCAGGAAGGGATGGCTCGGTGGTTTGCTTAAAGGCAGCGGCCATCGTTGGAGTCCAAAGTCCCCAGCGAGAGAGAATGTCGCGCAGTTCGCCACTTGCGATCATCTCCTGCAACGCTACATTGATCTGCTGCACAAGCTCTGGATGGCTGCGGGAGACAGCAATGCCGTAAGAGATCTTACCAAACGGAGGGCCTGTGAATTCCAGATCGGGATTCGGCCCTGCATAATATTTGGCAATCGGAAAATCGAGCAATACGCCGTAGAGCCGACCATTGGCCACATCATGGTAGGCATTGACCTCTTCCCCATAGCTCGTAGGAATGACATTCGGTGTCTCCTGGAGCATCTTGAGAGCTGCCGTCTGTTCCAGAGTTCCAATCTTCCGCCCTGAGAGTTCCGCAAGCGAAGTGATCGGAGGTGTCCCCTTAGCTACGACCAACTGCTCGAAAGTGATGTAGTAAGGATTGCTAAAGAGAACTTCCTGTGCCTTGTCAGCAGTGATTTCGATTCCCTCGATCACGCAATCATAGAGATCGCGCCCCAGTCCGGGAATGAGTCCATCCCAGCTATTTTGAACCATCTGAGGTTCTCTTCCCATATGCCGAGCAATGCCGGTGATGATCTCGAATTCAAATCCCGTCAGGTGATTATTCTTATCGTAAAAGGCAAAGGGGGCATTGCTATCGACGGCAGCTCCCCAGCGGAGCACGGCGGTTTTTCCTTTCTCAACTTTCGCTCCCTGCGAATCGGCAGCCTGGAGCGGAGCCAGAGAGATGAGAGCTGCAAAAAAAATTTGAAAAAATTTCATGAGACAAAACGGTGAAGGAAGCGGCGCGTGCGTTCATCCTTGGGGGAAGTGAAAATCTCATCCTCGTCGGAGATTTCAACGATCTCCCCCTGCTCCATGTAGATGATGTAATCAGAGGCATCTCGGGCAAAGCGAATCTCGTGCGTCACCACAATCTGCGTCATCCCCTCGGCGTTTAGGGTCTTCATGACGGAAAGCACTTCATCCACAAGCATCGGATCGAGAGCCGATGTCGGCTCATCATAGAGCATGACCTGAGGATTCATCGCAAGTGCACGGGCAATGGCAGCACGCTGCTGCTGACCTCCGGAGAGCTGAGCTGGAAAGCGTTGGGCAAATCCACCTAGCCCGACCTTCTCCAGCAACCGAAGAGCGTTTTTCTCGGCAAGCTCCCGTGGCTCTTCCTTCACAACCAGCGGGGCAAGTGTGATATTCTCGAGAATGGTTTTATTAGGAAAAAGATTGAACTGCTGAAAGACCATGCCGACGCGTTGGCGCAACTCATGAGCAAGATCATGAAATTTTGGATCCAGGCGGCGTTCTCCCTCCGAGCGTTCGAGCGTAACTCCGGCGATTTTGATACATCCAGAATCCATCGTCTCGAGAGCATTGAGACAACGCAGGAGAGTTGATTTACCACAACCGCTCGGCCCGATGATTGAGACAAGATCTCCTTTTTCGACAGAAAATCCGACTCCCTTCAGAACAGGAACATCACCAAAGCTCTTACGCAGATGGCTGAGATGAACAATGGGATCCTCGGGATTCATCATGCGTGGAGACTAATCGTGGGTCTTAGAAAAAATCCAGAAGAAGAGAAGATTATTTTTGATTTGTACTGACGCATCATAAAAAAGAAGGGTCTTATGTAGCAGAGAGAGGGTTGATGAGGTATAACACCCTTATCAGCAAGGAGATGCTCCGCTTTTATGTCATTGATAAGCTCCCAAGCGTGAGAGCAATCCGCTGCGGTACCTTCCGTAACAAGGACTCTGACCGGCATACCATGCGCATCCACGGCCAGGTGTAATTTGGTGTTGAGCCACCTTTTGTGCGGCTCATGGCCTGATTGCCTCCTCTTGCTTCTGCGGCATGCGGATGCACTTTCATATGGCTGGCATCTATTATCAGCCACTCGTAATCCGGTGCATCAATGAGCTCTTCAAGGATCTTCTCCCAGATCCCTTTATCCCTCTATCGGATAAATCGCCGGTGCGTATTGCTCCATCCTCCATACTGCGGCGGCAAATCCCTCCAGGGAGCTCCTGTTCGTATAATCCAGAAGACCGCATTGATGAACCTGCGATTATCATGCGCCCTTCCTCCCCAAACTCCTTTTCGACCAGGTAATCGCGCCTCCAGTAATACCCAAACTCGATCCGTTATGTCATGTCGTTGATAGGCTTTTTGCTCTTCTATCCGCAATATATACACCAATCATCATCTCGTGACTACACTGTCTAGTGTAAATCCAAAAATAGTCACTACGATCATCGATCTCTTAGCACTGAGATCGACCAGGGAGGGATGATAATGAACTGACCTGTTTTCATGATCGCAGTGCAAGGAGGATCATTCTGCACAGGATTGCCATGAGAAGCATCTTCTTTCCAGAGGTACTGGTTCGCTGAATAAGTTGTGAGATGACAAAGGCTTGAAAAAATCTTTGAAGTGCCAAAGGAAATTTGCAAAGCGTGTGACGGATCTTTATTGATGAGCAACAGGCTGAGCTTTCCTTCCGGGCGTTTGAGGAGAAATGCTGAGAGGAGATTTTGTTGCGGTGCAGAAAGATCTGATTTCACGCGCAGGGCCTGATGCTCTCCACCCTTGGAATTCATCCACTCATGGGTTAGCAGGCGCAACGCATGGAATGTAGCGAGTGGCACGGCTCTTTTCTGGCCTTCTCGATCCATGAGCATCATCTGGTTGCCCCAGGAGCCGCTGCTTCCATCCAGCGTGTTCGGCTCGTACCCATAGTAATAATGGGTAGCACCCCCCTTGCAGAGAAACTGGGCCGCAATTTCGGTATTGAGCAAGGCCCCACCGAGATCGACCTCCTGCTGGCAGGGAAAGACTGAGTAATTTGCCTCTCCGATGACGAGGGGCAACCCCAGCGGTCGGAGTCGTTTCATCGCACGCTCCAGCATCTCGTAAGCTTTTGGAAGCTGTTCTGCTTCTTTCCCAAAAACATCATCGAAGGGATACCACTCGAAGGAGAGGAATTGAAAATTCTGCCCCTCTTCTTGGTCTGCCAACTCACGGCGAAAATCTCGAATCCACCACCGTTTATCAAAGCGGTAGGTCTCATCATCTTTGCGATCGACATCGACCGTCACAAAACTCGGCCCTCCCAGAATACCTTGCAGAACCTCTTTCCGAATCCTCCGCGACACCTGTGCGTAGAGTGCGCCAAAGTCCTCTGGAGCGACGCGTTGGCCATCCGGCTCCTCACCGAGTTCATAACGGGAAATCGGGATTTTCTTGCCCTCCACATAGCGAACAAGGGCCGAGGCATTCTCCGGCGTATCATAGAGCACCGGCACGGCCAGCATCATCGGAAGGTTGCGGGTGATGCCGCACCGGGCAAGCAGATCAATACCTGGTTGCTCCACCTTGGGATCTCGGTCGCTAGCCTTATGCCACGGATCGGTCGAGGAGGCATAAGTCACGGTCTGCTCATGGCCAGGAGCATGACTGACTGCATCGTGAAAAATTCCTGTTGCCTCGTGAACTCCCGCGCTGATTTCACGGATCGCATAGCCAAGAGAATCTCTCTGATCGCGTGATCTTTGATGCCCCTCTTGAGAAGCTATTGTTCCCGATCCCTCCGTCATCCAGATGCGGAGATAGCGGGCTTTGATAGGATCTTGTGAAAGCCTCAAATCCTGATCCCCCCCCCTGCCCTGCTCAATAGTACCGTGAGGAAAATGCTTCCAGACATTCCAAGGATGCCCACCAAAATAGACCCTTCCCTTGGTCGCATACTCCACGACAAATTGCTTCGCATACGGCTCACCCCATTGAATTCGGATTTCATTGATTGGAACAGGTTTCCCAAAATCGAGCACCACCCACTGGGAATGATGCGAGTCCAGCTCCCCCGTGTAGGGCTTTGTAAGATACGGATTGCTCTTCCAGAAAGTCTTGGGATCGCCATCGTCGAGCATTGAGTAGCCGTCATCATTCGCCTCATCAAGCGTATCGCCACGACGCGGCAGCTTGTAACCATAAGAGAGCAGGATAGGCGTAGCAGAATCGGGTTTTGCCTCTGAAATCCAGTATCCTTGAGCATTTTTGACATCACTCCATTTCCCCTTCGGATTCCAGTGCCACGCCTCCACCGCTAGCTCCGTCCGCAGTCTTACCGAAATCGGACCGAGTCCCGCACCCAGCATCTGCCGCACACTCTGTGGCCCGAGCATTTGCAAACACTCCCCCTCAGCATGCCCATCAATCCCAGCACCGAGGGCACTCCGTGGATCAAACTTCGCAAGCACCACATTCGTCTCCATCGTGAGGCGAACATCTTTGACTGAGGTTTCAACGGCACCTGCAACTCCACAAACGAGGAGAAGAAGGAGTGGAATAAATCTTAGGACTCCACCGAGGCAGTTATTTTTGTGCAGAGCTAGGCGCATGACTGAGAGGTATCTTTGCATACCTCGAAGGAATGGAACAACGCTCTGTGCAAAAAGAGCACCTCGGAGAGTTTGAAAAACAGAACAGCCCGCCTCCGACAAATATCTCGTGATACTTTGGATGCGGGCTGTCCCTGGGGGTTTTCCCTTTTTATCGGGACCTCGGGAGGGAAATTTTAATCGGCGGGCAACTAATGACTACTCCCATTCAAGATTGCCGGCATTCTGATACTCGGTGACTTTGCCCTCGAAGAAATTCTGTTCCTTTGAGAGATCCATCGCTTCACTCATCCAAGGGAAGGGATTCTTGCTCTGGAACTCCAAGGGCATATTGAGTCGGTCAAAGCGTCGGTCGGCGATATACTGGACATACTCGCGGAAGAGTCCGGCATTCAGTCCGAGAATACCCCGTGGCATGCAATCTTGAGCATAGGTAACTTCTAACTCCACGGCTTGGAGAATCAATGCACGAATCTCAGCCTCAAACTCCTCTGTCCAGACTCCAGGATTCTCATCGCGGATGCCATTGATGAGATCAATGCCGAAATTGAGATGGATCGATTCATCACGCATGATGTATTCGAACTGCTGGCCGATACCGGACATCTTGTTCTGGCGTTTGAAGGAGAGCAGCATGACAAATCCGCTGTAGAAGAAGATTCCCTCCATGATGACATAGAAGCCGACGAGATTCTTGAGGAAGGTACGCAGCCCTTCGGGAGTCTCAGTCGAGAATCCCTCCTCCATGATGGCGGAGGTGAGCTTCATCTCGAAGTCATCCTTCTCATGGATGGAATTCACCTCATGATACATGTTGAAGACCTCGCGCTGATCGAGCGAGAGACTCTCCACGATATACTGGAAGGTGTGAGTATGAATCGCCTCTTCAAAGGCCTGACGGAGCAGGTACTGACGGGCCTCGGGATTGGTGACATGCTTGAAGATCGCGAGAACGATATTATTCCCGACAAGACTCTCCGCCGTGCTGAAGAAGCCGAGATTCCGCATGATGACCTGGCGTTCCTCGGGGGTGAGACGGTTGGATTTCCAGAGTTCGATGTCGCGTTGCATCGGGATCTCGTTCGGCATCCAATGATTGGCACATCCCTTGGTGTAGTAATCCCAGGCCCAAGTGTATTTGAGCGGCATGAGCTGGTTGACATCAACCTGCTTGCAATTGACGAGGCGTTTTTCTTCCGCGTTGATCCGTTTGGTGAGATCGTGAAACGAGGCTTTTTCGGTGGATGCGTTGCAGCAGGACATGGCGTGATCGTGGGTTGAGGTTTCTAAGTATAGCTATTCTAAGTGATTTTCGGAGAATCTTCCAGTGCTAGGAGTAGAGTGAAAATTTCAAAATCTACTGACACGCCTCGCATTCGTCGCCATTTCTCCTGGCTTCAATGCTACAAGCCTGTGCTTCCTCTGGGGTAAATTCTTTTTTCTTGGGCTGATTAACCCAGCTTGGGCGCGATTGGAGAGAGGCTTTTTCCTTGGTGGAGGCCGCCACAGAACGGAGATAGTAGGTGGTCTTTAAGCCGCACTCCCAAGCGTGCATATACATGTCGTTGAGACGACGGCCATTCGGCGCAGCAATGTAGAGATTGAGCGATTGGCCCATATCGATCCACTTCTGGCGGCGGCTGGCGCATTCGATATACCAGACAGGATCGACTTCAAATGCTGTGCGGTAAATCTCACGAATCTGTTCAGGAATCCGGTCTATGTCTTGGATCGAGCCATCCATGTATTTGAGCTCCTCATTCATCTTGAGATCCCAGAGGCCAAGGGCCTTGAGATCCTCGACGAGATAGCTATTGATGACGGTGAAGTCACCGCTGAGATTTCCCTTTGCAAAGAGATTCTTGAAGGTCGGCTCGATCGACTGGGCCACTCCGGTGATATTGGAAATAGTTGCCGTCGGAGCGATCGCCATCGTGTTGCTATTACGCATTCCATGCTTGCGAACTGAGGCGCGAACCACATTCCAATCGAGCGTACTGGATCGATCCATCGTCACGGGAATTCCCCGCTCCTGCTCCAAGAGATCAATGGTGTCTATAGGAAGGAGTCCACGATCCCATTTGGAACCTACAAAGCTCGCATACGCACCTCGTTCAGCAGCGAGCTCCGAGGAGGCCAAGATCGCAAAGTAGGAAATCGCCTCCATGCTCCGATCGGCAAATGTGACCGCTTCCTCGCTGGCATAGCTGATCTTCATTTTGTAGAGAGCATCCTGGAATCCCATGAGTCCCATTCCGACTGGACGATGCCGGAGGTTGGCATTGCGAGCCTCGGGGGTTGGATAATAGTTGATGTCGATGACATTATCGAGCATCCGCATGGCGGTACGAATCGTCTTTTCGAGAAGCTCCAGATCCAACCCGTTATCCTTGATATGAAGAGGGAGACCGATGGAGCCAAGATTGCAAACGGCTGTCTCCTCTTCGGAGGTATTGAGCAGAATCTCGGTGCAGAGATTGGAGCTATGGACAACCCCGACATGATCCTGCGGTGAGCGGAGGTTGGAAGGATCCTTGAAAGTAATCCAAGGATGGCCTGTCTCAAAGACCATCGAGAGAATTTTACGCCAGATCGTCGTTGCCTCCACCCGTTTGAAGAGAGCCATCTCGCCGCGCTCGGCCATCGCCTCATACTCGGTGTAGCGTTCCTCAAAGGCCCGACCATAAAGATCGTGCAGATCAGGAACCTCGCTCGGGCTGAAGAGCGTCCAGTGGGAATTTTCACGAACCCTCTTCATGAAGAGATCTGGAATCCAGTTGGCCGTGTTCATGTCATGGGTACGACGGCGTTCATCCCCCACATTCTTGCGAAGCTCCAGAAAATCCTCGATGTCGAGATGCCATGTCTCGAGATAAGCGCACATGGCACCTTTGCGTTTGCCCCCTTGATTGACAGCGACAGCGGTGTCATTGGCAACCTTGAGGAAAGGAATTACCCCCTGACTTTCACCGTTAGTTCCCTTAATCAAGGAGCCAGTGGCGCGGACATTCGTCCAGTCATTGCCGAGACCGCCTGCCCATTTGGAGAGCTTTGCATCATCGCTGATGCATTTGAAAATGTGGTCGAGATCATCCATCACCGTCGTCAGGTAGCAGGAGCTGAGCTGAGGATGGAGCGTTCCGCTGTTAAAAAGCGTCGGCGTGGAGGAGGTAAAGAGGAAACTGCTCAGGAGTTCATAGAACTCAATGGCGCGCTCATTTTTCTGCTCTCCTTCATTGAGGGAGAGTCCAAGGGAAACCCGCATCCAGAAGAACTGCGGCGACTCAATGCGTCGTCCTCCGATGTGGATCAGATAACGGTCGTAAATGGTCTGAAGTCCCATGTAGTTAAACTGAAGATCGCGCTCGGGCTTGAGAGCGGCTGCGATTTTTTCCAGATCAAATTCCAGAAGTTTCGGTGTGAGACGACCGGCGGCGACCCCTTCTTCCAGATAGGCTTTGAAGCGGGCTGTGTGAGCAAAAGCAATATCGTGGTAATGCTCGAATCCTGGCATCGTCTCCCGATAAATCACATCCAAGAGAAGTCGCGCCGTGACAAATCCATAGGCAGGATCAAGCTCAATACGGGACTTGGCGGCAAAGATCATTGCCTTTTCGATCTCATCAAGACGCACCCCATCATAGATGTTGCGCATGGTCTCATCCGACATGGCACGAGCATCGCAGCGATCTTCAAAACCTCGGCAGGAACGAATCAGTGTCCGGCGAATACGCTGCGGCTCCAAGGTATCACGACTGCCATCGCGGAGCGTAACCTGAAGCGATTCCTGAACTTGTCCGCTGACATCGCGATCTCCACGCAGGGCACGGGCCTTGCGCCGATCTTCACGGTAAATGATATAACGGCGGGCGACATGCACATGGCCCTGGCTCATTAGGGCCTCTTCGACAGCATCCTGAATTCGCTCTATCTCCAGTTCCTCACCACGCACGGCGCGGCTAAAAAGTCGTTGCACCACAGCAGCAGTCACGGAGAAAACAGCCGTCTGATCCTCAGCAGTCAGAGCATAATCGCTTGGAATATCGCGGTCGGCCTTGAAGGCACTCTCAACTGCTAAGCGGATGCGTTCTTCATTAAAAAATTCGGTATGTCCGTCGCGCTTTCTGACGGTGAATTCACGATCCTGGAGAGGATCGACTCCATCCAAGGAGAGTTGTCCTGAAAGTGGTTCCATGGGTTTCTGAATGGGTTTGGCGAGCAATTGAGGTTTTGTTGGGAAAAGGTTCATAAAACACTATATGTTGTGTCTTGCGAATCTCACGCCCACAACTTGTAGATAGCTCGACGAGTTGGGTCAATGAGATTTCAAGGTTTTTTCTTTTTCTTTTTTTCTTTGAAAAGGGGCGAGAACGAGGGGTTGCTGCCCTATTTTCCAGCAGGAAAACTGCCCCAGCAAGCGGAAGCGGAGGCTCTCGAAAATTAAATCACAGAAAAAAGATTGCCTCTCTTCTGAGACCTCGGGAGAGGCTTTTTTACTGAACGCGCGTCACAGCCACCGCGCCTGATTCGAGGGAAAGGGCTTCGCCGACCAGAAAGAGCGATCCGGCAAGTAAAACAGGGATACTCTGAGCAGATAAACTTTCGCCTGATGGAAGGAATGACTCATCAAGAACTTCTTTAAGACTGGAAAAAATGCGCCGTGGAATGCTTCCTCCCAGCATCAGGCTCACGGGATCAGCAGAGCGAGCGGAGGCCACAGGAATAAGAAAAATTTCTTCCGCGATCTCCTCCAGCTCCATAAGAAGTGCCTCGGGATTCTTATCCTCAAGGGCACCAAAGATGAGTCGGCAGCGTTGGCCTCCGAATTCCTCTCTCCATGTCATGACGAGTTGGGCGGCAGCATGAAGATTATGGGCACCATCGACGATCAGTCTTCCCTCGCGCAGAGACTGAAATCTCCCCGGCCAGGAGACCATCGCCAGACCTTCTCGTATCTGTGCTTCAGAGGGATCAAATCCTCCCGCTTGGAGCAGTGCAAGCGCGAGTGCAGCATTCGCTCGTTGATGTAATCCTTTCAGACCGAGCTTAAAATGGGGTGATAAAGGCTCAGTGATCCATCTGCAAGGAGCAGCGATTTCTTGAACGGCTGCGGCCAGAGCCTCCTCTGCTTCGGTCTCTTGCATCGCAATCACCACAGGAATTCCTGAGCGTAAGATTCCAGCCTTCTCCCGAGCAATTTTGGTCAGCGTCTCCCCAAGCCACTCCGTATGATCGAGAGCAATCGGCGTGATAGCGCAGGCGATCTTGGGTGCCATATTCGAGGCATCAAGCCGTCCTCCGAGGCCGGTTTCGAGCACCACAATGTCACACTTCATCCGAACAAAGAGGTCAAAAGCGAGAGCTGTCGTGAGTTCAAAAAAAGTCGGCATTTCTTCCTCGCTCCATCCCTCCGTCGCCATCTGAAGCCGTGCGATTCCTGCAACCAGCTCTTCTTCTCCAACAGGTACTCCAGCGATCTGGATGCGTTCTGAGAACTCAACAAGATGAGGCGAGGTATAGAGGCCCGTACGATGTCCTGCGGCACGAAGGATCGACTCAGCAAAGGCGCAGACCGAGCCTTTCCCATTCGTTCCCGCAACATGGAGGCAGCGAAGATTTTTCTCAGGATTGCCAAGAGCGGCTAGCAGCCGCTCCATCCTCTCGAGTCCAGGCTGAATCCCGCGACCTTGAGCCGCCATCAGCCAATCGAGAGAAGCTTTCCCTGATGTCATCGGCAACCTTCAGGTCTCCATCTTCACTTCCCAACAACTATTTCCCAATCAAATTATCTAAGATCGTGATGATCGTTTCGCGCATTTTGGAGCGGGGAACGATCTTATCGATGAGTCCATGTTCCACCAGGAACTCTGCTGTCTGAAATCCGGCAGGTAGCTCCTGATGCGTGGTCTCACGAATGACGCGAGGCCCGGCAAATCCGATCATGCTCTTAAGCTCGGCAAGGGTAATGTCACCCAGCGTGGCGAAGCTCGCCATGACTCCAGCAGTCGTCGGATTGGTCAGTAAGGCAATATAAGGAAGTCCCGCCTCGCTATGTCGTGCCAAGGCTCCGCTGGTCTTGGCCATCTGCATGAGAGAGAGCATTCCTTCATACATACGGGCTCCGCCTGAGGCACAGACAATGATGACGGGGCGTTTGGCCTTGGTCGAGGCCTCGATCACACGGGTGATTTTTTCCCCCACTACAGAACCCATTGTTGCGGCCAGAAACGAAAAATCCATCACCGCCAGCCCCACAGGATGACCTCCCATTTTGCCCGAACCAGTAATCACTGCATCAACGAGACCCGTCTTCTTTCGGTAAGTCTTGAGACGATCTTCATAAGTTGCCACACCTTTGAATCCCAGAGGATCAACCGATGACATCGCCGCATCCATCTCCTCGAATGTTCCTTCATCCACAAGGGAGGCAATTCGTTCGCGCCCACCCATCGCAAAATGATGCTGGCAGCTGGGACAGACCTTGAGGTTTTCCTCAAGGGCCAGATGATGCGCCATTTCAGAGCAATTGGGACAGAGTGTCCAGAGCCCCTCAGGCATTTCCCTCTGTTTCTTCTCGGCAAACTTGAGCGTCGGTTTTCTGAAAATTGTCATCGCCAATCATCCTGCAACAAACCTTCACGGATGGAAAGCCCTTGAATTACTCTTTCCTCAAAGCCTATGCAGCGAAGCTCCCGATTCATGAGCCCAGGAAAGCTTAGAATCTGGCCATCGCGTCGCCTCCGGCTCACTCCAGAAAATGTAGTTAGCACCAAGTGTCCGCGCTTTTTCTCTCCATCCTGACTCTCCCTTCATCACGCTATTGAGCGTGTCCAGACGAACTTTGTAATCGAGGCCGTGACTCCAGAGATTCCCCTCATAACCGCAAACCACGGGATGTCCGAGCATCAGGACAGGTTGATTGTATTCCGGAGCGCAAGCGATCACGGCTTCTGGCGGAACATTGTTCAAAAGTGAGGCAGCCTCATCAAGCCTACTTCTTTTTATCAATTCATACCCATGCCGTCCATCGAGGCCAGCCGCAAGCGTCAGGGCACCAGAACCGAAGAGCAGGAGAAAGACGATCACTCGGCTCTCCATCGGTCGCTGTGCGATCAAGATCTTCCAGAGATAGGGGGCCATCACAATCCATGACCAGAGCATCAGCTTTGTATTGTCCCAAGCCCAAGGGGCAAATCGAATCACGAGACAAGCGGTGAAAATCAAAGCCGCTGGCCAGACAAAGGCACGCCCCTCGACGGAGGCTCCCCTCTTCAAAAGCATAAGACAAAGAAGCAGGCCGAGCGGCAATGCGATGCCGAAATTCCAGAGCCAGAACCCAAGTGTTCCATCGCTCATCCACCCAAGCTGCAAGCCAAGCGAATGAACTGCTGAAGGCCCTCCTGCACCACTTGTCACAAGCCACCCGAAGAAGGCCATTGGAGGCCATGCATAGAGTGCAAGCTTCATCAGCCGCTTCCGTGCTTGAGAGAAGATGACAGCCACTGCAACCATCGTGACACCAAGAAAGAGTGCCGTATGCACGCTGAAGAGAGGTATCACTGCAAGCAAAAGTGCCTGCACAGAGATTGGAAGAATTTCGATTTTTTCTTCGCCAAAATTCTCCTCCCGCCAGGCCGAGAGCAGGAGTAATCCAGCAGGCAGCGCGAAGAGAAAACCGCGCTGTGTGACAAAGAGGGTTAGGAAGAGATTCTTCCATTCACTCAGCGCATCGGGATCTTTTCCTTGCCACAAAACGATGGCTGCAAATCCACCATTGAAGAGCAACGCTGCTAGCGCAATTCCCCTTCCCCATCTCCAGAGGGTGTAGCCGCTCAGGGCTGCTCCCGCGAGTCCACACCAGAGCAGCCCTTGAATCAAAGGAACTCCCGCCACAAGAAGCAGTGCATTGAACAGATCACTCCCCGGCGGATAGCGGAGCGGATCACCCTCGAGAATCGGACTAGCAGGCCACCAATGCGAGGTCGCAGCCAGCCAATGGATGAAGGCGAGATGGAGCGACATATCACCGAGATTATTCGGTGAGAGAATTTTTAAGGAATCGCCATCCGTGTAAATTAGCCAACGAAAGGCGCGAGCTGAAGCACAGATAAAAATCGCGATCATCATCCATTCCCAAAACAAGATTGGAGCGATGAATCGATCAGATTTTCTCTCAGGAATCAGCCTCCATGCACCGATGGCTCCCAGCATTCCGAGTATCAAGCCCAACCGTGCCACCCCGCCATGATAGCCACTCACTCCATGCCCCAAGTAAGCCAGCGGGAGAGCCGACATCACAGCGACTGCGACACCAGAAAGAAGTGCTGCCGGTAATCTCATGGCTTGGCAGGCACGATCTCCTTGAGCGGTTCTATTCGTTCCACTGAGCCATGCTTCGGATCGGCAAACCACTCTTTGAAAAGAGCTTCCCTGAACCAGACCGTGCATTCATCCATCGAATCGCGAAAGTGAAAGTCACGCCTGAGATAGGGCTCCTTGAGCTTGCCTTCGATCACCTTTTGCTGCGCGGTCAATCCGACGATAAAATCCCCATTCAGATCGGAAGGAATATCCTCCTTCCCATAATAACCGATCCGTGTGAAATCGCCAAAGACCCAAGGCAGCGGATAATAACTTTCGAGAAGAATTTGCCCTCCCATTGCATGATTTTTGGGATCTCGTTCAGCCATACCAAGAACAGGATCGATCAGATAGCGAATCTCTGGCAGCGTCTGCACATAGACGAAAGGTTCCTTAGGATCTGTGCAGTGGAGGAAATTCAGACGGAGCGTCATGAAAAGCGATTCCCCTACGAGTGCCAGCGCCACGACGATCAGAGCGATCTGAACCCGTTCTTTTCCCCATCGTTCCCATCCTTCCTGAACCGCGCAGCCGAAAAGCAGAGCAAAAGGCCAGAGGATTGAGATGATGCACCAGGGGGTTTTGTAGGGAACAATCGAATAGACGATCAGCACCCCGAGCGCGTAGATCGCGAGATAGCGCGGGATCACTGGCGTAGGCCAGGCCAACCGTGCAGCATAGGCGAGACCTATAAGAGCAGGCCATTCATAGCGGGCCATGAGCGCGAGCCAGTAGTAATTCAGGAGCCAGATTTGATAATCGGATTTTACATGGCCTCCATCACCAGTGCCGGTATGGAACCACTTGGCATAAGCTCGGAAAAAATCGACGACCCCTGGCCAGTTCATGAAGGTTCCCGAGTAAAAAAAGATTAGTGCCAGTACCGAGAGCCCGCTGCACCAGGCCAGATCGCGATCACTCCAAGCTGGTTTTGAAAAAGACACTGGCGGTCGTGACGGCACCAACCGATCCCAGAGTAGCAACACACCGAGTGCCATAGCGAAACAGACGAGATGAATGATTGATGTCTCCTTAATCAAGAGGATCAAGGAAAGTCCTGAAAAGGCGGCTATCAGATCGCGTCGTTCTCCGAATTTCCAGAGTCCAAGAATTCCCCAGGTTAGAATCAAAAGTCCGAGCACCATCGAGGATTCATGGATGGCATAGCGACCATAGAAAACAGCGGCAGGAGAGACCGCGAGAGCCAGCGCACCAAAACGCGCAGCCATCGTTCCCAAATAACGGTCAAAGCGGAGTGCCACCCAAACCAAGGCAATGCTAGAAAGGATAGCAGGGAGGCGAAGAGCCCAGAGATTCCGGCCCAGCAGGGAGAGAGAAATAAAGAGCGCGTAGAAATAAACGGGCCCATGATAATTCTCGGGATCATATTTGTAGAACCCGACCGACCGCATCTGGTCGACAAACCAGCCATTGATCCCCTCGTCAAAATGCGCTGGCTTCATGTCTAAGGCCCAGAGCCGCAGCACGGCAGCAAGCAGAAGAATACCTCCTTCCCAAATCAGCCCACGAGTGACCAGAGGCCAGAGAGAAGAAAAACTGCGTTGCAACGGCATGGAAATCAACTATCCCACTCCGGCCCGAGGATCAAGACCGCCCCGCATAACTCTAAGAAATGTTACCATGAGTGCTTCCCTCTTTCCACGAGAGAACCGATCGCTTATAGTCACGGATTATGCAGCTTTCGATGCGAACGGATTATGCCCTGAGGGCTCTCTTCACCTTGGTGGAACATCGAGGTGGCCCACCTATTCCAATTCTGGAACTGGCGAGACGGAATGATGTTCCCAAACGCTTTTTGGAGCATATCATGCTTGATCTCAAGGAGAAAGGTTGGGTGGCTAGTACGGCTGGGAAACGGGGCGGGTATCAGCTTGCGCGAGGCCCGGAGAAGATCACAATGGGGGAAGTTGTACGCCATTTCGATGGCTATCTCGCTCCCATTGCCTGTGTTTCGGTCACAGATTACAAACGCTGCACGCAGGAATCTACCTGCCGTTTTCGCCGCGTGATGCTGACGGCCCGGAATCTTGTAGCTGATCTCATGGACAGAACAACTCTCGCCGATGTGATGAAGTCCCCAGTCGTTGGAGTCAGTGAACTCAAGAAGATTCAGGGTGTGGACGGCGAAGGGATTTAGCCATTATAAATTTTGCTCACTCTTCAATCTTATTGGCTCTGAAATTTTAGACGACTTGATTGATCGTTTTATTTGACATTGATACTCCTACCGTTAAGATCGTGATTCAATTTTCATTTTAACACACCAATACCCATCATGAAATCAACAGTACTTCTAGTCTCGCTTTCGCTCCTCAGCGCAATCTCGCTAAAAGCGGAGGTCTCTCTCCTCAATGTGAGCTATGATCCCACTCGGGAACTTTATGCACAGTACAACAAAGCCTTTGCCTCTCACTGGAAATCCCTCACGGGCGAGGAGCTGAAAATATCCACTTCCAACGGAGGCTCAGCCTCTCAATCCCGTCTCATTCAAGATGGAAGCGAAGCCGATGTGGCCACTCTGGCACTTGCTTACGACATTGATGCCATTTACGAAAATGGGAGTGTCGGAGCATTGGAGAAGCCACTGATTCCCAAAGATTGGCAAAGTCGTCTTCCTCATAATAGCTCCCCCTACACCTCGACGATTATCTTCCTAGTTCGCAAAGGAAACCCTAAGAACATTAAGGATTGGGATGATTTGATCCGCAATGATGTTTCCGTTGTCACCCCGAATCCTAAAACAAGTGGAGGAGCACGCTGGAACTATCTTGCTGCATGGGCCTATGCCAGCAACAAATTCTCTGGGAATGAGCAGAAGATTCGTGAATTCGTTGGTAATATTTATCGCAATGCACTGAAAAACGGTCTCCCCACGGGAGCGCGTGCCGCAACGATTAGCTTCACGGAGCGTAATCAGGGTGATGTCGCTATCTCTTGGGAAAATGAGGCTCTTTTAATCAAGAAGAGCAAACCCGATAGCTACGAAATCGTCACCCCTTCGCTTAGCATTTTGGCGGAGCCTCCTGTCACAATCATTGATGCCAATGTGGATCGTCACAACACCCGCAAGCAAGCAACTGCCTATTTGGAGTATCTCTACAGTCCTGAAGGGCAGGATATTATCGGGAAGAATTTCTACCGCCCGACTGATCCCGCCGCCAAGGCGAAGTATGCAGGAGAGTTCAAAGATCTCAATCTCACGACGATTGCAGCTTTCGGCGGCTGGACCAAAGCTCAGAAAACTCACTTTGCAGATCGTGGCACCTTCGATCAAATCATCAGGAGCCTTCCTCGCTAGGAACTGCGAATCAGCCAACCGCATGAAGACCTATAGTTACCCTCAACAAATTCGTGAAGGAAAGGGGCGTTTGTATTCAACTGAAGCCCATCCAGAACCTCGTTCCGAATCCATCCGCCGCTACGGCGATCAGCTGGCAGGAAGGAGTCTTCATCTTCAAGCTCAGCATGTAGTCAATCTGATCGGAGAACGGAAACACGAGTTACTTCGATATCGTTGGGCTTCTTCCGAAGGGCCACAACCTTACCGCATTGGTATCTTCGCAGGTATTCATGGCGATGAGCAGTCAGGGGTAATTGCTGCCATGCAGCTTCTTCATCAACTAGAAAAAGAGCCTCATCTCATCGAATTTTATGAGCTTTTTATCTACCCCATTTGCAATCCTTGGGGCTTTGATGCTGGTCTCCGCGAAGGAAAATCGGGCAAAGACCTTAACCGCTGCTTCTGGCAGGAAGAAGAGGAACCCGAAGTCCGTCTGCTAGAGCAGGATTTGCGAGCCAAATGCTTTGATGGTATCATCGCTCTTCACACCGATGACACCAGCGAAGGCATCTATGGTTATGCCAATGGCAGCATTCTCACGCGTTACCTCCTAGAGCCCGCCCTGAGGAGTGCCTCCTCGATAATTTCTCGTGATGAGCGACCTCAGATTGATAGCCACCCAGCAAGTGAATCAATCATTAGCGGAGGATATCAGGGCATTCTATCAGCACCGACAGATCAGCATCCACAACCTTTCTCCATCGTCTTTGAGACTCCTCACCACGCTCCACTTGGCAAGCAGGTTGATGCTCACCTTGTTGCGATTAAAGAAATTCTCCGACTCTTCCGTGAAATCAGTTCAGAAGGACGCGACATATGAGAAGTTCTAGTCTATAGAACATCTCTCCATGTCTCAAAAACGCCACATACTCCCTGGCTTCCGCACAAGCGTCGGGGGAAGCATTCTCTGGCTCACGCTCATTGTACTTCTTCCTCTTGCCGCCCTTATTGGCAAAACCGCTTCAGGAGGATGGCCCCATTTTTGGGAGACTGTGACCGACCCTCAAGTCGTCGCCTCGTATCGCGTCAGTTTCGGTATTTCACTCATTGCAGCCCTCATCAATGGCTTTTTTGGATTTCTCGCAGCCTGGATCTTTGCACGATATGACTTTCCTGGGAGAAGACTTTTAGAGGCTGCCACAGATCTCCCTTTTGCTCTTCCGACAGCGGTCGCTGGCATTGCTCTGTGTGCTCTTTATTCCGAAAGCGGATGGATTGGAAAGCTCCTTAGTCCTCTTCACATTCAGGTTGCTTTCACCCCAATTGGGGTCTTGATTGCGATGACCTTCATTGGTTTTCCCTTTGTCGTACGCGCTGTCCAACCAGTAATTAGCGAACTATCCGCCGATGTGGAGGAGGCCGCTGCCTGTCTTGGAGCGAGTCGATTGCAGACATTGCGCCGCGTTGTCTTACCCCCCTTGCTCCCTGCTCTTTGCACTGGCATCATCATGGCCTACGGCAGAGCCGTCGGAGAATATGGCTCCATTATTTTCATTTCAGGAAATATTCCTTACAAAACAGAAATCACCCCACTGATGATTGTCTCCAAACTCGAACAATATGATTATACAGGCGCAGCTGCCATCGGATTTACAATGCTCGCTGCCTCTCTCATCATTGTTCTTATTGGCAATGCCCTCCAATCCTGGGGCAATCGCTTCCGCAAATCTGTGTAACAACCAGAGCTCTTACTATCATGGCTAGCTTCATTGATTTCCGGAATCCTCCCGGCAGCGACTCCCGCGCAGATCGCCTGATTCGTGCCAACTCAGAACCTCTCTGGGTTCGACGCATTCTCATCACAACTGTTCTGGCATTTTTCATTATCTTTCTAGGTCTTCCCTTGGCCATTGTCTTTCAGGGAGCTTTGGCAAATGGAGTCGGAGTTTTCCTCAGAACCTTCACAGATCACAACATCCTTCACGCCATTGAAGTGACGCTGCTCATTGCTCTGATAGCCGTTCCTGCTAATACCCTCTTTGGCATCGCAGCAGCCTGGGCAATCACCCGTTATAGCTTCCGGGGCCGTGGACTTCTACTTGCACTCATTGATTTGCCTCTCTGGGTCTCTCCAGTCATCGGCGGTCTTATCTATGTGCTGCTCTACGGACGCCGTGGATACCTCGGCCCTTGGCTTCAAGCTCATGATATCAGGATCATCTTTGCTCTGCCGGGAATGGTGATGGCCACCACCTTTGTCACCTTTCCTTTTGTGGCCCGCAGTCTGATTCCGCTCATGCAGGCTCAGGGATTTGAAGAGGAGGAGGCCGCCCTGACACTTGGTGCCAGCGGCTTTCAAATTCTCAGACGCATCACACTTCCCAAAATTCGTTGGGGCCTCTTCTACGGAGTAATCCTCTGCAATGCCCGCGCCATGGGAGAATTTGGGGCAGTCAGTGTGGTCTCCGCCAAAATTAGCGGTCTTACCAACACGATGCCTCTTGAGATCGAACAACTCTACGACGACTACCTGTTCCCCTCGGCCTTTGCCGTTGCCTCAGCACTCTCCATACTTGCCCTCATTACCTTGGTTCTCAAAACCCTCGCAGAGTGGGAAAATCGTCGCCAGTTTGAAGCAGGCCAACAAGCCCTCCTCGAAAGCACCATCGAGAAACCAGCATCCTAATCACAAAAAACCTTCCACATTTTTTTAGCCTACACCCCTTTTACATGAGTATCGAAATCACCTCCCTTTCCAAAAACTTCGGGGCCTTTCCCGCCGTCTCCCATGTAGATCTCAAAGTTGAAACCGGTGAGATGGTTGCCTTTCTCGGCCCAAGCGGTTCAGGAAAAACCACCCTCCTCCGTATTATCGCGGGATTGGAATTCGCTGACGCGGGAGACATCTTTTTTGCTGGGGAAAATGTCACAGAAAAAAGTGCCAATGAGCGCAAGGCAGGCTTTGTTTTCCAGAGCTACGCGCTCTTCAACCACATGACGATTTTCGAAAATATCGCCTTTGGGCTCCGCGTTGCCCCGCGCCGCAAGCGACTCTCCTCTGCAAAAATCCGCGAACGCGTCCTCTCCTTACTCGATACCATTCAGCTCTCTGGACTAGAAAATCGCTTCCCCGTACAGCTTTCAGGAGGACAACGCCAACGCGTCGCCTTTGCCCGTGCTCTTGCCGTGGAGCCACGCGTCCTCCTGCTTGACGAACCGTTCGGGGCCCTTGATGCCAAGGTGCGTCGTGAATTACGCGCCTGGCTTACTGAATTTCATAACAAAACTCATCTCACCAGCCTCTTTGTCACACACGATCAGGAAGAGGCTTTTGAAGTCGCCAACCGCGTCGTCATCATTCACAAGGGAATCATCCAGCAAATCGGCTCCCCTGCTGAAGTGCGCGCTCATCCGGCCAACGAATTTATCCGCGACTTCCTAGCTCTGGATTAGAGCGGTTTAATGCCCGCCCCTTTTCTGTCCTCTGACCTCTGGCTTTGAATTAATGTCCACCTGATTTGATGGCAACGGAGCCGCCGGTGTGGCAGCTGAGTCGTTCCCAGAAAAGTCCGTAAAGTCCCACGAGGGCAAAACAGACGAGAGGGATAAAGAATCCCATCTTCATGTTAGAGATGTCGGCAATTTTGCCCATAAGAGGAGGGGCGATCGCACCACCAACAATAGCCATCACAACCAGAGAAGAGCCAAGCTTGGTGTGCTCGCCAAGACCGTGGATACCGAGAGCGAAGATTGTGGGAAACATGATCGACATGAAGAAGAAGATGCCAAGCAAAGCGTAGAGACTGATCTTTCCGAGACCCAAAATCACGACCAGTGTGAGAAGAACATTGGCGGCACAATAGGCCGCAAGAACGAGATGCGGTTTGTTTTTCCCAATGACCGCGCTGCCGCAGAGTCGTCCGATAAGGAAAATAAACATCCCAAGGCCGAACCATTGTGTTCCTTGCTTGTCGGTGGTGCCGGGAACATTCTCCACAACATAATTAATGATGAAGCTCATGATACCGACCTGAGCTGCAACATAGAAAAACTGTGCGGCGACACCACCCAAGAAGTGTTTTCTCTTGATGAGAGGAACGGTAGCTTTCCCTTGAGCCTCTAGCGGCTCTTCTTCCTCAGCATGAATATCAGGGACATAGGCCATCAGGAAGGCAAAGAAAATGATCAACACCAAAATACCGATGCCGATATAGGGTGTGGAGAGACCTTCGTTCTGACCAGCAGCAGCAGAGTGATTCGCAAAAACAAAAAAACCGCCGACTATAGGCCCAAGCGTGGTTCCCACGCCATTGAGCGTCTGTGCCATATTGATGCGCAGAGCCCCCGTCTCCGTCGGCCCGAGAACTGTGGCGTAGGGATTGGCAAGCGTCTCCAAAGTCGTCATGCCGGAAGCGATGATAAAGATACCCATCAAAAAAGCCCAGTAGGCTCCGATTTGAACTGCAGGAATAAACCAAAAGGCTCCGATCGCTATGAGCGCAAGGCCGATCAAAATCCCTCCCTTGTAGCCAAACTTCTTGGCAAGTAGACCAGCAGGGATAGCCATCAGGAAGTAGGCGATAAAGTTCGCTGACTGAACGAAGCCCGATTGAAATTTATTGATATGAAGCGTATTCTGAAAGTGTTTGTTCAGAATATCGAGCAACCCATTGCAAAAGCCCCAGACAAAGAACAGGGAGGTAACAAGAACGAAGGTCAGGAAGAGGTTTTTCCCATCACGGGAACGGAACATATCAAAAAATTTTGTCATTGGGGGTAGGGGTAAGGAACGAATCATCCAAAAAGCTACCCATCTGTCAAAGATAAATATCCATCAAACGCCTCGCTTACCGCACTTTCACACTTGCAATAACCGAGAGGCCGGGAATGAGGCGATCCTCATAGCCATGTACGGAGTCTGAATCAAATTCGATACGCACTGGAAGTCGCTGAACAATCTTCGTGAAATTCCCCGTAGCATTGTCAGCAGGCAGCAAAGCGAACTCCCGCCCGCTGGCAGGAGCGAGGCTCTTGACCTTCCCAGTGAAGGTATGATCGGGAATGGCATCCACGCTCATCTCTACTTCCTGTCCTGGATGAATGTACGCGACCTGGGTCTCCTTGAAATTCGCTTCAACCCAAGGGTGAGCCTCCACAATGGCGAGGAGATTAATACTCGGTACGACCGTGTTTCCGCTCTCGACATTGCGTCCCCCCACAACACCATCCACTGGTGAAGTGATCGTCGCGTAACCTCGATTCAATTCGGCCATCCGCAGTTCGGCAGCAGTGGAGGCAGCATCAACGCGGGAATGTGCAAGATCTTGTGTCGAAACCACACGCGTGCTGGCTAACCCCTCTTCTCTCAAGCGATCCCCCTCCGCCTTCTCATTTTTGGCCCTCGCCTCGGCAAGCTGAGCATCGAACGGTGCAGGATCAATCTGAATTAGTAAATCACCGGCCTTCACGCGGGCGTTATTCTCCACCGCTACGCTCTTCACCACTCCTGTCACCTGCGAGGCAATGTAATGAATATGACCGGTGATATAGGCATTGTCCGTAGTCTCGTGGTGATATCGGAAAATTGCATATTTGATGGAAAACACGATGGCAATCACTCCGAGAATCACCAGGATGAGGCTCCTTGCGTAATGAGGTTTGGAGGGTTGAGCGGCAGCAGTGGAACTAGGTGTTTCTTCACTCATAAAAAGTTTGATTTAATGGGCCGAAGCCGGTTTTTGTCCCCCGCGACTCAGGAGAAAAATAAGAGGAAGGGTCAGCAAGAACATCCAGGCAAGCGTCTGAAAAATGTCAATGGAGGCAAGAATGTTCGCCTGGAGACTAATGATATTGTCGAACATACCGAGCGTCCTGGCTGAAGCGATCTGAAGATTGGGCGTCTGGGGCATGAGGGAGTAATTGGCAAAGAAAGTGCGTTGCAGATAGGGAACACTCAACGGATTGATGTCATTGACCAGATTTCCCCGATGAATCATGGCCCCATTTTCCAGCATCGTGGTCAGCACAGCAATACCGATACTCCCACCCATCTGGCGAGTGAGACTGAAGAGACCTGCGGCAGCGGGGATTTCAGAACGAGGAATCCCCCCGAGCGTAGCGATAGAGAGAGGGAGGAAAATCAAGGCCGTTCCTGCCCCTCGTCCAATCAGAGGCCAAAAGAGCTGATCTACACCGGTGTCAGGATTCAGATCTGCAAGAGCCCACATGGAGGCGACGAGAATCAAGGCTCCGGTCGCTATCAGCTTTCGCTGGTCATAGTTCCTGAGGACTTTTCCAAAGAGGATCATCACAACTGCTGAAGCCAGAGAACCAGGCAGAAGCATGAGTCCTGTCTTGGTGGCGGTAAAATGAAGTTGCGACTGGGCAAAAATCGGAATGATAAAGACCGCACCGTAAAGGCCAAATCCGAGAACAATGGAATAGAGGCTTCCTGCCATGAGGGCCTTGTGTCTTAGCACCCGCAAATCGACAGCGGGATGTTTTGTCGAAAGCTCCTGTCTTACAAAAAAGATCAGACTCATGATGCTGATGAAGGCGATCCATCGGATAAAATTGGAAGAGAACCAGTCCTCCTGCTGCCCTTGTTCAAGAACGAGTTGAAATCCTCCCAGGCCGAGCGTCAGCCAAAGCAATCCCCACCAATCAACCGTGGCACTCCGTCCATCAGCCAGATGAGAGGGATCATCCTCAGGAAGAAAGGTGTAGATCATCCAGATCGCCGCGAGACCCACGGGAACATTCACAAAGAAAATCCAACGCCAGTCGAGGCCATCGGTAATCAATCCTCCGATCGTGGGGCCAAGTGCAGGCCCGGCAATGACTCCAAGACCAAAGATGGCACTTGCTGTTCCCTGCTCAGCAGGAGGGAATGTTTCAAAGAGAAGCGATTGCGCCTTGGCGAGCAATCCTCCACCAGCCAACCCCTGAAGCACGCGAGCAGCAATCAGCACCCCGAGACTCTGAGCCATTCCACAGAGCACAGAAGCCACGGTGAATGAGATCAGCGAGAAGAGAAAATAGTTCTTTTTTCCAAACTTCATCCCAAGCCAAGCAGTCAGCGGGATAATGATGACATTGGCCATCGTATAACCCGTGGAGACCCAACCGATCTCCGAGAGTGTCGCTCCGAGATTTCCGCGCATATCGGGAACAGCGACATTCACAATACTCGTATCGACCGTCTCCATCATTGCCCCAAGACAGGCGGAGAAAAGAATCGCCCACTTGAGCCATCCTTGCCGAGCAGCTCGCTGGCCTAGTTTGGTGGGAAGTCGCGATGGATCAACCATGGACGACCATCATACTTTAAATATATTTAATGTCATTAATGGTTTTGCTCATGCAGTATCACCATTCTACGAAAAATCGAATTTTGGGTTTTGAAGATCGCGAAGATTGGTTCTGGATGATGGAATCTTTACGAAACACCGCCTCAAACCAATATACTTATGGTTCGACTCTCTCACCACGCATTCATTTTCCTTGCCTTCCTGTTGTGCCCTTTCGCTTCGGCAACAATAGCTCTCCATGCTCCGAGCTTTTCTGTTCATGAGTCGGGATATGGCACTCTTCAAAATGGAAAGAGAAGTGAATCGATCCAGAAAATCTCGATCCATCTTGTCCGTTATTCGCAGACTCAGAATGAGTATGTAGTGGAGTCATTTTTTCTAAAAAAAACAAAACCTGGAGAGATGCCTCAAATTAACGACACGGTAATCTTTAAAGTCACCAACCCTCATGCAACCTATGAAGTGACTGCCCGCCCCATTCTTCTCTCCAGCACGGAACAATCGAGCAAGTCTCCGAAGAAATCTAAGAAAAAGCCGAAGAAAAAGTCCTCTAAAAAATCAAAATCCAAACAAAAATCCACGACATCAAAGTCACTTCAATGTCCGAGGGAGGGATTCGTTGTCCGCGTGCTCTCCGAGGGGGTCATGTTACGCCTCCATGCTTCGAGCCATCAGCTGGAGCAATTGGTAAAAACTCATCCTGAACTGTTCGATAAAGCGGCCTCCTCCAAATCCGCACGACATCTTCCAGCCGAAAGCCTTCTAAAACCTTGAAAAGAAAGCATTTTGAGGTCGCTCCGCAAAAGCCACTTTCTGATTTTTCGTACATAAATTCGTCAGAAAATCTTATTTTCAACTTGACGGAAAATACTGCTACGATTCTCTAGCAGCGTTGCGTTTCTCCCCGGAACTGCCTACTCCATGTCGCTCACTATTGGCAGCCCGCTTTGGAATATATGCTATCTGGTCGTCCTGATCGGACTGACCGGCTACGGCCTCCACCGCTGCTGCATTATCTATCTCTTTCTCAAGCACAGGAAGGAGACTCCCCAGCCTCTTTCGCATTTCACGGATCTTCCCACACTCACCATCCAGCTACCGCTATACAACGAGGCATGTGTAGCTGGTCGTCTGCTTCAGACGGTGGGGAAACTGGAGTATCCACGCGAAAAACTCGACATCCAGGTTCTGGATGATTCCACCGATGAAACAACACAGGTTCTTGCAGAGGAGGTCAGAAAACTCCGCAAAACGGGTCTCTCGATTTCCCATATCCGTCGAGGAAGCCGTGAAGGATACAAGGCCGGGGCCCTCGCTCATGGCATGGATCTTGGTACGGGAGAATTCATCTTTATTCTCGATGCCGATTTCGTGCCTCCTCCTGAAACAATCCTCCAAACCATTCATTACTTCACAGACTCAGGACTAGGACTTGTGCAGATGCGCTGGGGCCATCTGAACCGTAAGCAATCCCTGCTAACCCGACTCCAGGCGATGTTCCTCGACGGTCACCTTCTGCTGGAGCAGACCGCTCGTTGTCACTCGGGACGCTTCTTCAACTTCAATGGCACCGCCGGTATTTGGCGACGCACGGCTATCGAGGAAGCTGGTGGATGGCATGCTGACACACTAACAGAGGATCTCGATCTGAGTTACCGTTCCCAACTCAAAGGCTGGCGATTTCTCTTTCTTCCCAATCTGGTCATTCCTGCCGAATTACCTGAGGAAATGAACGGCTTCAAAACGCAGCAAAAACGATGGACAAAGGGTTCTATCCAGACCTGCCTCAAAATCCTTCCCAAAGTTTGGCAAGCACCCGTCCCACTCATTTTGAAAGTTGAGGCGACGGCCCATCTGACCTCAAATTTCGGCTATCTCCTACTGGCAATGATGTGTGTTCTTACGCTTCCTCACGCTCTGGGCCCTAAAGAAGGAACCCTCTACAGCCTACTCGTCGATCTTCCGATTTTTCTTACCACTACGGTATCCATTGCACTCTTCTACCTAGTGGCTCAGAGACATCTCAATCCGACCGGCTGGAAGAAAGATCTCTTGCTTCTCCCGATGCTCCTGGCCCTCGCCACAGGAATGTCAATCAATAACTCCCTCGGGGTGCTGGAGGCCCTCTTCCGACAGGGGAGCGAATTCACCAGAACTCCCAAGAGCGGAAATGCCGCAGCCCGTTCCTCAACCAGTAAGCCTCCAACTCGCTATCTCCCGATGCGATCCCTCTTGCCAGCCGTTGAACTCCTCTTTGCCTTCTATTTTGCCTACTGCATCTGGAGTGCTGAAATCCTCCGCCAATGGATGTCTATTCCGTTCCTTCTCATGTTCCTCGCCGGATTTGTCTATGTAGCGTGGACTTCAATGCGATTCCCTGCCGTCACATGGCCAGTTTCCCCTACTCCTAAGGAAAGCCTCCCTGCTTAGAAATTTATTTTTGGGGAGACAATGCTGAACTTTGAGGGAAGCGGCGAAGCAATAATGGAGTGTCTCTCTAATCTCCTCTTGAGAAAAAGGCTCAAGAAGTGTTCCATCTTTCTCTCCCCCCAATGAAAAGCGACCTGCGTCTTCCCGTCCTTCTTTTTTCTCTCTGCGCACTTCTTGGCTCGCTTGTTCCGGCACAGGCAGATGTGGCTCTCAATGGCCTCTTCTCCGATCACATGGTGCTTCAGCGCGACACAAAGGTTTCGGTCTGGGGCACAGCAGCTCCCGCAGAGGAGGTGACTGTAACTTTCGGCAAACAAACCGTAAAGGCCGTGGCCGACAGGGATGGCAAGTGGATCCTGAAACTCGATCCGATGCCGGCAAGCACCAAGCCGACGGAGCTTCTAGTAGTCGGCAAGAACAAGGTCAAGATCGAGGATGTGCTCGTTGGCGATGTTTGGCTCTGCTCTGGTCAGTCGAATATGGCGTTCCATATGCGCCAAATCAAAGAGAATCCACTCTACAGGGATGACTTAACCTCAGCAAATTTCCCGCTGATTCGTCATGCTTTTGTGGCCAAGAATCCCTCGGATAAGCCACTCTCAAGTGTCCCTGTCAGTTGGACAGTCTGCTCCCCCACAACCGTCGGAGAGTTCAGCGCAGCGGCGTTTTATTTCGCCCGAGAAATCCAGGGTAAACTCTCTGTCCCCATCGGCCTGATTAATAGCAGTGTCGGAGGCACCTCGGCCCAAAGCTGGTCGAGTATCGATTCCCTCCGCACGGATGCTCATCTCAAGGAGATGTCAGAACAACAAATTGCTGATTTTGCCAAGGCCCCGGAGATGCTCAAAAACCTCTCCTCTCAGCTGAATGCGTGGGAAAAGAAGTATGGACGCGTCGATTCAGAAAATACGGGAGAGAAACAGGAATGGGAGACACCCGATCTTGTAACGACTGATTGGAAGAAGGCTTCTGCAATGATTTCAAAAAAGGAAAGTGGAACCCCCGATGGTGGTGTGATCTGGATACGCAAAGAGATCACAATTCCTACGGATGCCGCAGGGAAAGGTTTTCATCTGACGCTTGGCTACATTGCCAATGCAACCTGCACCGTTTACTTCAACGACGAAAAAGTTGGGGAGAAAAACTCCAAGATCGGCCCCACAACTTGGGATTTGAAAACCGATCTTGGGTCATTCAAAAACATGACTTTTGGAATTCCCTCAAAACTGGTCAAAGCAGGGAAAAATGTGATCGCGGTGCGTTTTGTATCAGATACCGGAATGGATAGCTGGCTTCGTGCCCGGCCTAACGGATGGGACATGGGGTTTCCTGGAGCAAAGGATCTGAGCGAAGAGTGCCAGTTCAAGGTCGAGAAACAATTCCCCCCTCTCTCTCAGATTGCTCTGGCAGAAATGCCCATTCTTCCATCCAGAGATGCCGGGGGGACGGCCAGCTATCTCTTCAATGGAATGATCAATCCGCTCGCTCCCTATACCATCAAAGGACTCCTCTGGTATCAGGGAGAGCAGGATAGTGGACGGGGATTTGTCTATCGCACACTTCTACCGATTATGCTGACAGGTTGGCGTAAGCTTTGGGCGCAAGGGGATTTTCCGATTGTGATCCAGCAACTCCCTAACTACGGAGCCTCATCATCACAACCAGGGAGAAGCGACTGGGCTGAACTCAGGGAAGCTCAGGCGATGACAGCAAAGCAGCTTCCAAATTGTGCACTCTCCGTCGGTATTAACATCGGCGAAGCGCGGACATTCATCCCAAGAACAAACGCGACATCGGCCATCGTCTCGCCCTTGCAGCACTTGGAACAGTCTATGGTGAGAAGATCGGCTTCACCGGCCCCATCTACGATTCCATGACAGTGGAAGGAAATGCCATTCGTCTAAAATTTAATCATCATGAGGGCCTGAAATCATCCGATGGAAAACCGCTGAAACAGTTCGCAATCGCCGGTAGTGACCAGCAATTCGTCTGGGCTGATGCCAAGATTGATGGGGATATGATTGTAGTCTCCAGTCCCTCAGTCGTTGAGCCTGTAGCCGTTCGCTATGCTTGGGCGAATAATCCAGATGGGTGCAATCTAAGCAATGCCAGCGACTTGCCTGCCGTGCCATTCCGAACCGATGATTGGCCAGGAGGCTCTGATAAAATCCCTTAGGATAAAACTAAAAAAACACCTTACATAAATTCTAAAAAACTAGCTATCCGTTGGGTAAAATTATAAATCACCTCTTCTCCCTGAGTGCAAGTTCTGAAATATTCCCTTCTGCTGCTGATTACCCTTATTTTGGGAGGTTTTGCGTTTCTCATGATTCGCAATAACGAGTCGCCACAAAAGACTTGGGAAAGAATCTCGTCGATGGCAGAAACCATCATTGCGTCAATCAATGGCAATGGTGCAACCGCTTCACCGACTCCATCCCCTACACCGGTAGAGGCCCCAACTCCCGTTCCGATACCTAGCGCGACTCCAACGCCAAGCTCAACTCCCTTGGCTGAGGCAACGCCTACACCTTCCGCTGCGCCAACTCCCGATCCGATAGCGTGGCTTCTCCAGCATCGAAAAAGTAGCCCCTTGGAAGTGACGCTCAAGAAGGGGCAGCAATATGCTATCATCATTGCGGGAAAACCCTCGGGCTTCGTGACCATGAAGTCTGGTAATAAGGTACTGCTGGTCAGTTTCGATGCGACCCATGTGACCACCAGAGTCGGGGATTCCTTGGCAAACCTTGATATTAAGGAGACCGATCTTACCGAACAGGCACTCGCCGCCATGACAAAAGCAGAAGGCGTGGCACAACAAAGTGTGAATTCCTCGGCCGCGTCTGCTTTTCCGACTCGCACTGAACCAACAAGCTCCACTCTTGTTCCCGCCCACTCTAGTGTCCCTCTTTTCCCGATAGGGGATATTACTAATTCTATTGAGATCAGAAGCGATGTCTCTTCCGTTACACCCAAACCAGCAGACAACATGGCCGAGAGGGCAGCGGCTTTTGAAAAAAGGAATAGCCCCGAAGGACTCGCAATCCTTTGCCGGAATTTTGCTAAGATTCTCATCCCAGGAACGCCTGGACTTGAGAGGTTCGAGGCTTTGGTGGCGAGGGGAGACTACGCTAACGCGCTGATTGCCTACCGAGAGTATTTCTTCGACAAGCTCTGCAATCCTGAGAAATACGGTGCTCATAACCAAAATCTGATCGATGGCTGGTTTCTGGATCGTGGTAAGAAGACTGTGCTGAGGATGCCGAATGCGGAGATGCTGGAACTGGAAAAATCGGGAGCCTCCTATGTCGATCCCTCCGAATTCCGCCCCTCGATTGTCAGACATGGATTGCCAGGACACATGGTCTGGTCTTCGCTCAAACAGACAATTCCACCCGAGGCGATGGTCGGGCGTTCGCTGAAAATGGAGAGTCCCTGGGTGCAGACACCCGAGGGGCGGAGTGCGGTCGGCGAATGCCAAGCCTGGTCGCAGATGAAGCCTCGACTGTTTTTTGTGGATCTGCTCTACGATTATTGCCTGACTGGCAACAAGGAGAGTCTGAAACTCTATTGCGATTATTTTGATGACTACTACGCCAACGGGCGGTCGGATCAGCTCAAGACGCAGATCTCCCCACGCAATGCCGTCGATAATGAGACCCAGAAACTCCAGCTTTACCTCCAGATGCTGCGGGTGATTTTCGACGAACGACCAGCATTCGCCCAGGACATCAATCCTGCAACCTTGGCTAGGATCATGAGCGTAATGGTGAAGGAATTTGCTCCCTACAATATCCGAATGCGTCGTGCGGAAATGGCCAACTGGGGCATCATGGGACTCGATAATTTTCAGAATTCGGCAGCGATGCTTCCCGAGTTCAAGGCGATACAGTATTTCAACCGCGAGGTCTGGCGTCTCCAGATGGCCAACACCATCCAGCACCGCACCCTTGATGGAGAAAACTTCGAGGCTTGTGACTACGGCCATGTCACCGTTGATCAAGAACGACAACCATTCTCCGTGCCGTTTGCACGACCGATTCCCGAAACTGACTCCTTATTTCTGAAGAGCTTCTGGGACAATGTGGCGGTGGCGGAGCGGAGTTACTTCGTCCATATGTCCCCCGAGGGCTTTCACTGGCCTTTCAATTCAGATGGGGTAAACTGGGATGCCTCGACCTATGATTTTGTCTATAAAAAGACGAGTTATGGCTGGGGTGATTATACGAGGACACGCATCGACCTCGTCGATAAGGAACCAGAAGTGCTGAATCGCATTAGCATGATTCACAATGATTTTCCAGGAAGAGAAAATAAAAATCCCGACCAGAAAGTTCATCTGCTTACCGATCCCCCCCAGATCCCGGGCGAGCGGTACTCCGATCTGACACCTTACGCCGCCGCCGCCTACCTGCGTGAAGGATGGGCAGGAGAAGCCAACTATTTCATCTTTCTGAACTGGGCTCGGCGCAGCGGATCGACAGCTAACCATTCCAAGACGGGCTATATTTTCTCACGCTACGCACAAACCCTTCTGGAAGCCCCCTCGTTGGTGGTTGATCGGAAGCCCGATGCCTACATGGACGATGCACCATTAACAGGGGGGAAAACAGAGTTTTGCTCCGAAGCACTCGAGAATGTGCAACCGATGAGGTTCCATACCTCGGAGAACTTTGACTTCGTCGATGGATGGCAGGATAAGAATTGGGCTTTTGCGAGATCGAAACCTGCTCCTCGTGGGGGAACGAAAGATCCCTATTATTACGGGCTTTATCCGACCGTTGGAAATCTCGTCCGTGATCCGCATCCGATCACCTCGGTGCGCGATCTGCGTCAGGTCTTCTGCGTTCGTTCGCAGAACTACCTCACCATCGTTGCCGATCGCGTCGAGGCACCGATCAATGAGTCGCATGAATACACGGAATTCTATGCCCTGCCTGGGAGAATTCCCCATGATCAATTTCCGCAGCAAATCGACCAGATGTTGGCTACAGGCAATCCAATGGTTGAGGAGGACACTATCAATGGAATCTTTCGGACGAGAAACCCAGGCTATGACAATATTGCAGTCTATTGCCTGAGTGGTATTCCTCTGACCTATGCCCATGCCCTGAATGCAGATCATGAGTTCATCTCTAGTACGAATTCCCTGACCAGTGAGATCCATGATCTGATTCAGAAGGGCGAAGATTTCTTCACGATCTTTCGAAGCGATAACCGGAACGAGCATCAGCAGGCGCGGATGCATCCAATCAGTGCGCGATGGAATGGAAGGGGAAATCAGTGCTTCATCACGCTCCTCAATTCCCTGCCGAATAATCCCGAGAACAAGGATGGAAAGGCTAGCCTTCAGGAACTCAAAAGCCTGAAAAGAACATCTGGGGCCAACGGAGTCATCGGCTTTACTGCTGAGACGGCACAGGGAGGAACGGTTATTTTTCAGACCGGCCCTACAACTAACAATCTGCTGACTACGGGATCGGTGCAGGCAAGGGGAGAGTCTTTGCTCTTGATGAACGATCCCAAGAAAGGTCTGAGCGGCATTGTTATCGGCTGCACTTCGTTTGCAATCGGAGGGAAAGCACAGCAGATCCCAGCAGCGAGTTTTGAATTCACACTGAGCCCTTCGGGATTCCTAGCCTCTACCACGCCGATTCATTCAGATATTGACACCGTTCGAATTGATCCCCAGCAGGGATGCTTCACCGATACGCTTGAAGTCTCCTTCAGCATCCCGACTCAATCTACCGATGATATTGAGATGCATTACACTCTTGATGGTTCCGATCCGACTCTAGCCTCACCACTTTACACGAGGCCTTTCGTCATCAATGAGACCACACTTGTAAAGGTTCGCCCCTTTAGGAAAGGCCTCACCTCCACGCCGTGGCATTTCACTGGGGCGGAGTGCGGGCGCACCATAGATGCCATTTTTAGAAAAACACCACCTCTGCCAGCACTTCCACCACCCTCTTCGCCGGAGGCTCCAGGGCTGAACTACACCTACCACGAGGGGGATTGGCTCGATCTCTTCAGCTATGCTGGATCACCCGGTGTGCTTCCGGTGTATGCCTCTGGAGTTGCTACAAAACCACTCGATCCGACGGAACTTGCCTACCTCCGCAAAACGGAGGGTGCCTTTGCTGTTCGCTATGAGGGAGTCATCAATGTGCCGACGACCGGAGTCTATACCTTCTTCGCTCCCACGGGGCTCGTCCATGCTGTCCAGGATGGAGGATATGATATACGCCTCTTCATCAACGATCACGAATGGTTTGTCGAACCTAACACCCATGCCCGAGGTACATGGTCGGTGGCTCTGACAGCGGGAAGACACCCTTTCTCACTCTCCTATGTCGATTATCGAGAAAAGCAGTTCCGCAATGAGATGTGGACGCAGATGTATTGGACTCCAGAGGAGATGGGCACCGAGATTCCTAAGATCGAGGTGAGCGGCCCAGGAATCACCAAGATGCCGATACCTGCCTCCTGGTTCTCAAGAAATCGCCCTTAAGGAAGTTCCCTTCCAAGGCCATGACAATGGACGAAGTTCGTGTTCCTTGATTGCTCATGCTTTCCCTTCCAGACTTCTTGAGATAACAATAACCACCTTATGCCCCCCTTATCCCGAAATAGATTTTTTGTCGCGGCTCTGATTTTATGCTCCATTTTCCCCGTATCATCAAAAGCCTCCATTCTGGATTATAAAAAGACTGATACGGGAATTCGCTGCAAACTCAACATGGGGCTTCTGGATCTCCATGTCCGCACGGACTCAATCATTCAGGTTCGCTATACGGTGCTGGATCAATTCCCTGAAAAAAAGTCACTAGTCGTTAGTAATACCTGGAGCAACACTCCTGCGTTCGATGTCTCGAACGATCCTAAGGAGATCACACTCTCCACCAGCAAACTGACCCTGAAGATCAACAAGGCTTCCGAACAGATCCGCTACTACAATAAGAAGGGAGAGCTGATTGTTTCCGAGAGCGCGGAGGGTGGCAAAAAGATGACCGCATCCTTTGCTGATAGGATGAATACCTACATCTGTGAGACTTTGTTTGACTCGCCCAAGGATGAAGGTCTCTTTGGCCTAGGATGTCATGCCAGAGATCCGCTCTCCGTGAATTATCAGGGGAAAGATCCCTCGCAGCTTATCAATTACAAAGGCCGCGATCAGGTCATGAAGATCAAGTATCTGGATGGAGCCATTCCCGTACTTCTCTCGACACGCGGCTATGGATTGCTTTGGGATAACTACTCGCCTTCGAGTTTTTCTGGAACTGTGGCAAATAACACTCAGTTCCGTTACACCAGCGATAGTGGAAAGATGGTCGATTATTACTTCCTCTACGGCCCTGAATTTGACCAGATCATTGCTGGCTACCGCGAGGTCACAGGAGCTGCGCCACTTTTTCCAAAATGGGCCTTTGGCCTGATCCAATCCAAAGACCGTTACGGCTCACAGAAGGAAATCCTCGAGGTCGCAAAGACCTACCGTCAGAATCATATCCCACTTGATTGCCTTGTGCAGGATTGGATGTATTGGACGCTGATCGGCTCGTTTAAGATGGTTCCGAATGCTTATCCCGATCCTAAAGCGATGCTCGATGAACTCCACGCTGAGAATATTCATGGGATGATTTCCATCTGGCCGGTCTATCAGTTTGGCACGGATAACTACCTTGCCATGGAGGCCGGAGGGTATCTTCTTCCCATGCTGGCTTTGCACGAAACCGATTGCTATTATGATGCCTTTAGTGACAAGGCACGGGACATGTACTGGGATCAGCTCAGCAAATCTCTCGTCATTCCTAACGGATGGGATGCCATCTGGGCGGATAACTGCGAACCAGAATCATCGGGATTCTATCCAAAAACCGGTGGTACAGAAATTCGGAAGATTTTCAATACCCCACTGGGGAGAGGACTGGATGTCTTCAATGTCTATTCACTCTTGCATACTGGAGGTCTGTACGACCACTGGAGGCAGGATATTCCAGAAAAGCGGGTCTTCACTCTGGCGAGACAAGCTTTTGCAGGCCAACAACGCTACGGGGCCTGCCTCTGGTCCGGTGATGTTTTCACAACATGGGACGATTTTCGGATTCAGGTTTCTCAGGGGATTAACACCTGCGCCTCCGGCTATCCTTATTGGACAACAGACATTGGAGGTTACCGTCGTTCCCCCAAGGTCACCCCTTTGCAAACAATAACCGCAGCGAATCCGAAAGAGGTTCCTGAGTGGTCTCATCCAGTCAATCGTGAGCTCTTCACTCGCTGGTTCCAATTCGGTGCATTTTGTCCCGTCTTCCGTATTCATGGTCCAGGGAATCGCGCCCTCTACTCCGATAGCTGGGATCAGAAAACAAAGCAGATTCTCCTCGACTACGACAATCTTCGCTACCGACTTATGCCCTATATTTACTCGCTGGCCTGGAAGGTCACGGACGAGGGCTATACGGTGATGCGTTCGCTGGCTTTTGATTTCAGGAAAGATCTCAAGATTCAATCCATCCCTGACGAATACATGTTCGGTCCTGCCTTCCTCGTCAGCCCTGTTGTTCAGCCTATGGCGAACATCACTGTGGCTCCTGATGCGATCCGTCAGTGGAATCTCACGGGAAGCACCACTCGATCCGTGTATCTCCCTGAGGGTACCTTCTGGTATGATTTTTGGACAGGAGAGAAGATCCAGGGCGGAACCACCCTCACGACTCCTGTGACCATGGAAAAAATACCAATCCATGTGAAAGCCGGTTCCGTCGTGCCAATGGGGCCTATCGTTCAATACGCCGATCAACCATTTGACGCACCGGTGGAACTCCGCATCTATCCTGGTGCCGATGGCTCCTTCACCATCTACGAGGATGATGGGAAGACCTACAAGTACGAGAAAAACGAACACGCAATCTTCACAATCTCGTGGAACGATCACGACCGCGTCCTTGCGATCTCAGAGAGGGCGGGGGATTTTCACGGCATGAAAAAATTGTGGAAGTTCAATATCGTTCTCGTCAGCTCAGCTCACGGCGTTGGCATTGGCGAAGAACAACATCCTGACAAGAGCATCTTGTATGAAGGTCAACCTATAAAGGTGAATATTGAATAGAGTCAAAAAACCATTCTTCACTAAATTGGACACCCCAGGTAACCTGATCGTTAATCTCATCTAAAATCAGATGCCTTTATACGGTTCCACACGATTGGTTCGTATTATTAATTTTATCCCCCCATGAATACAGTGTTTCCCTTCCGTCTTTCCTTCTTCCTCTTTTGTTTTTGGGGATGCATTCTACTCCCTAGATTCCTTCACGCAGAAAACCCGATACCTACTCCAACACCTCCACCGGCTCCGGTTGCACTCCAACTCAAATCCCCCAATGGGAAACTGGTCGTTGATTTTGAGTTGAAGCCGATTGGAAAAGATTATGGTTGTCCTGTCTATCGGATCTCGTATGAGGGCAAGCCGGTAATTGTCGAATCTCGCTTGGGACTGGAGCAAAGAGACCGATGCATGACTCATAATTTCCGTTTCTTAGATCAGAAGACAAAGAGCGTTGATACCACCTGGAAGCCAGTGAATGGAGAGCGTTCTCAAATTCGCGATCACTACAACGAGATGACCGTGGAGATGCAGCTTGCGGGGCCCGCGTGGAGTGCAAGCCAGATGAACATTACATTTCTCGCTTACGATGAGGGCATCGCCTTCCGATACACATTGCCAGAGGAGAATAACTTGCCGGTTGTCGATATTTTTAGGGAGACGACGCAGTTCGCCTTTGCTGGGGATTATCCAGTCTGGGCAGTCAATAGCGCACAGGGCGATTACACCCATAGCAAGATTCCCTTAAGCAAAATCACCCCTGGAGCCGAACGACCACTAACCATTCAGATCAACGATCATCTCTATACCTCTCTCACCGAGGCCAATACTGCCAACTACGCGCGCACGAAATTCCGCCTCTCCAACACCTCTCCAAACACCCTTGAGGCTTTCCTTGATGCCGAACGGAATCGCGATGGAGTGGCCCTTGATGGTGAAGTGATGGGACGAGTCCCTTTTGCCACACCGTGGCGCGTTATCATGGTGGCTGAGTCGCCGGGCAAATTGTTGGAGCAGAACTATCTCATCCTGAATCTGAATGAGCCGTGTGCCCTCGCCGATACTTCCTGGATCTCGCCCGGTAATGTGATGCGCGAAACCTCCTTTACGACGGAGGGCGGGAAGGCATGTGTTGATTTTGCAGTGAAGCATGGGATGAAATATCTCCTTTATGACGCAGGCTGGTATGGCCCAGAGACCGATCCTCATTCTGATGCCAGTGCAGTCGCCCCGCATCTTCAGCCATCACTCAATCTTCAGGAGGTCATTGACTATGGGAAGACCAACGGCATCGGCGTGATTCTCTATGTGAATCACATGCACATGGACAAGCAGCTAGACCTGATCCTTCCCCTCTATGAAAAGTGGGGAGTCAAGGGTGTGAAGTATGGCTTTGTCTCCGTCGGCAGCCAGTATTGGCAAGCCTTCGATCACGAGGCGATCCGCAAAGCTGCGGCCCATCATCTGATGGTCGATATTCATGATGAGTTCCGTAACTGTGGATACGAGCGCACTTATCCTAATCTCATAGAGGTTGAAGGCATTGGTGGTGATGAGACGATGCCAACGGCAGCGCATAATGCCACACTCCCCTTCACCCGCTTCCTTAGTGGGCCAGCCGATCACACCTATTGCTGGAGCGAAAAACGCCTTAAAAATACCAAGGCTCATCAACTCGCGATCTCCACCATCTTCTACAACCCTTGGTCTTGCATGTACTGGTATGGCTCTCCCAAGAGCATTCTTGATGAACCGGCCCTCGACTATTGGGATCATCTTCCCTCGACCTGGGATGAGACCCGTGTGCTTCAGGGGGATATTGGCAAACGCGCTGTGATTGCTCGCCGCAAGGGGGACACTTGGTTTGTGGGAGCTATTGCTCCCGAGAATGGAAAGTTTCCGATCTTGCTCGATTTTCTCTCCGAGGGTAAGAAATACACCGCGAAGATTTTTGAAGATGATCCGGTAGATGCTGCCGATCCATCAAAATTGCCCACGGAGCATGTAGTCAAAATCACGAAAAAAACTGTCGATAGTCATTCGATGATCCAAGCCGATATTCCTGCGAATGGGGGCATGGCCATCAGGATTGTTCCCAATAACTGATAGAATCAGAAAACAGATCCTTATAAATAAGGCTACGGCACTTGCCGGCTCGTTCCTTCATTTGGCCTGATACGCATGATTTTTACACCGATTTTACGATTCTTGCCACGACTCCTGATTTTCACTAAAGCTATCAATTCTTTGTAATACCTCCCAAACCTCCCCATGAAAAAAAGTTTCTCCCTCCTTCTCTCTTCATTTCTGCTGACTGCCCTTGCTTCAGCATACTCTGTGGAGACCACTGCTTCCCTCAAACTTCCCACCATCATCAGCGATCACATGGTGCTCCAACAGAAGCAGGCTGATCCGATCTGGGGATGGGATGCGCCAGGCACCAAAGTCACGGTAGAATTTGCAGGACAAACAAAGACAACCGTGGCAGGTACCAACGGCAAGTGGATGGTGAAGCTCGATCCTCTATCAGCGAATGCGACACCACAAAAACTGACGATCACTGGTTCGACAAAGATGGAAATTCAGGATGTCCTAGTTGGTGAAGTCTGGGTCTGCTCCGGTCAATCGAATATGGGCTACGGACTCAAAAATGACTGGAATGGTGATTTAGAAGCTCTGGCCACCCATGATGATTCTCTGCGTCTAATAAGCGTTCCCGCCGACCGAGGCACCCAGGAAATGCAAAATGATTTTCCTGGAAAATGGGCATCTGCAACTCCCGAGACCGCCGAAAAATTCAGTGCCATTGGTTTTCTCTTTGGCCGTTACCTCCAGCAGACGCTTCAGGTTCCTGTGGGAATGATTAACAATGCGTGGGGTGGCTCGGAGATCACAGCATGGATTCGTCGTTCTGTTCTTGATCACGATCCGCGTTTCCAGAGCAGATTGGCCGATGCTGCGCATAAGGAAGCGGCCCTCCTTCCTGACAATGGCAAGGCCGCCGATGATAAAACTCTTGCTGATTGGAAAGTCGCCTGTGACAAGGCGCGTGCAGATCATAAGCCTGTTCCTCCACAACCGAATATCCCCACGATTCATTGGTTGCAAAGTCAGAAACGCCCTGGCAATGCCTTTGCCAGCCAGCTCCATCCGATTCTTGGATATGGCATCAAAGGAGTCATTTGGTATCAGGGTGAGTCTGATCGAGGATGCCCTTGGGATTATGCCCCTCTCTTTAATCTCATGATTACGCAATGGCGTGCCGAGTGGGGCCAGGGAAATTTCCCATTTTACTGGCTGCAACTTCCCAAGTTCAATGATGGTTCACGCACGGCTCCATTCCAAGGAGGATGGGCTGAGATCCGCGAGGCTCAGACCAAGGCTCAGGCTTTACCAAACACAGGCCAAGCAGTCACTATCGACCAAGGCGAAGCCTCCAATATCCATCCGCATCGCAAAGCCGATGTGGCTGCCCGCATCACCCGCGTAGCACTTGCCAAAGAGTATGGAATTAAAATCCCTTATCGTAGTCCCGAGTTTAAGAGCATCACGATTACAGGCAACAAAGCGACTCTCCTGTTCGACTGCTTTGACAGCTCGCTCTATCTCTACGATTCTCCAAAGGTTCTCGGCTTTGCAACCTGTGGAGAAGATCATCAATGGCAGCCTGCTGAGGCAAAAGTCGCCGGCACAAATACCGTCGAAGTCTGGAGTGATAAAGTGCCTGCACCTGTAGCCGTCCGCTATGCCTGGGAAAATGCACCAGAATGCAACCTCTTTTCCAAAGAAGGTCTCCCTGTGGCCCCATTCCGTACAGATGCATTCCCTCTCTCTTCACCCACACCAACACCCCTCCCCTCTCCTCAAAAATAAGAGATCAAAGTTTTTTTACGATTGCGGGAATCCCTCGCAGCAGTAGTATACGAGGCTCGGTTTTCCGCTCGAATGGCGAAATTGGCAGACGCGCTAGACTTAGGATCTAGTTCCGAAAGGAGTGTGGGTTCAAGTCCCTCTTCGAGCACTCTCCGTTGGGTTGAGAGCATGATGTCCCTGGGGCAAATCAGCCCCTTCCAAAAAGTTCCAGTTGATCGGATTGGACGACCTCTGCTTTCTCAAGGCTGTTTTTCAGACTAGCTTCTAGGCTCTCTTCTTCAAATCGCACCCCTGTTCCGAGCAAGCGAACGGGCAATTCCTTCCTCTGATACGCCTCGGCCAGAAGGGTCTGATAAATGACACTCGTCGGCTCGTTGCAGAGGCATTCTTTCGTTGTTCGCGTGAAGTCGGCAAATTTCACCTTCACAAAGGCCTTGCGGATCTTTCGCTCGGGAGCCTTTTGCCGCAGCTCCGAAAGCAGCTCCTCGGCGAGTTCGGTGATAGCAGCCTCGCATTGCTCCAGGGAGACCAGATTGTTACTGAAGGTCGTTTCATTGCTCAGCGATTTGCTGATGCGATGCGGATGCACTTCCCTCTCATCCTCTCCTCGGCAGAGATGATACAGCTCCTCCCCCCATTTCCCGAATTGCGTCGTGATCTCCACGCGTGAGAGCTTCTGAAGATCTCCGCAGCTCTGAATGCCACGGGCTGCAAAGCGTTCCGCGCTCTTCGGGCCGATCCCCCAGATCTTCCGCACGGGAAGCCCTGCCATGAATTCCTGCACCTGCTCCGGCAGAATCGCAAACTGCCCGTTCGGCTTGCGCCAGTCGCTCGCGATTTTAGCCAGCATCTTGTTGGAGGCAATTCCGGCGGAGGCCGTCAGCCCTGTCTCTGCGAAGATTCGCGCCCTGATCTCCTTAGCGATCTCCCAAGCGTAGCGGTCCGAGGCAGTGACATCGAGATAAGCCTCATCCAGCGAGAGCGGCTCTACCAGTGGCGTGTATTCGTAAAAGATCTGCCGGATCTGCTGCGAGGCGGCACGGTAAAGATCGAATCGCAGCGGTAGAAAGACCAGATGCGGGCAGCGTTCCCGTGCCATGAATCCCGGCATCGCCGAGCGCACTCCGAACTTACGCGCCTCATAGTTGCAAGTCGTCACCACACTCCGATGACCGCCTCCACCGACCGCGACAGGCTGCCCCGCAAGCTCTGGCCGCTCCCTCATCTCAACAGCTGCATAGAAGCAATCCATATCGAGATGGATGATTTTTCGCATGAGGATGGATTGGCAGAGCTTCTGAAGGAAGGCCCAAAATAACTCAAATGAGGCTTTTTGGCGATGGCTGAGAGGGGGATGCAGTTCTCAATCCAAATTCCCTGATGAGGCCATTCCCTCTCGTCAGATCTCGTTTTGAGGTTTATTTATCAGGGACTGTTTTCTTATGGAGCAAGTAATGAATAGAGAGGAAGGATTTCCAAAACCGGTTAGTGAAGTTATTGCCGTACTTGCTGGAATTTTTTATCAGCAAGGGCGGAGTGAAATACACGAGCTTCTTGAAAATAGTCACGCCAGTTTTGATCAGGTCAATTACGATAATTGGAATGGCGGAACTTATACTTGGGCGTTACGCCTTGAAGTGCCTATTTCAATTTTTACTACAATTGAGACACGCTTGAATGCGATCGAAAAGGAGATCGCAACAAAATTGAATTATCTGGATCGTCTATATCCGAACGATCCAGTCGGTGAAGTAACCATTATTCCCATTACTCCTGGAATATCGGTGCAAGGTGAGCGAATGACTCCTTCGGAAGTGGAAGTTCGCCGCCTTTGGCCCGAAAAACGATTTCGCCTTTTCCTAAGCCATGTATCCAAACACAAGGTCGAAGTTTCCGCATTGAAGGACGAACTCGCTCTTTATGGCATTGCTGGTTTTGTTGCACACGAGGATATAGAGCCAACTTCGATATGGCGCAATGAGATCAAAATCGCTTTACGCTCGATGCACGCACTCGCAGCACTCATTACCACCGATTTTCACACAAGCATGTGGACTGATCAGGAAATCGGCTGGGCACTTGGGAGAGGTATTCAGGTTATATCAGTCCGCTTGGGGGCCGATCCATATGGATTTGCTGGAGAATTCCAAGGCATTCAGGGTGCTCTCGACAGTCCAACAGTACTTGCTAGCAACATCGTGAAGGCATTGCTTACAAATCCACATACTCGAGGTGAAATGCGCCGCACTTTGGTCGCAGCTTTTTCAAGTGCCATTTCTTTCGACATTGCAAAAAGACTAAAATCCCTACTGATTAAGATTCCATATTTTACCGAAGAGGAAAAAATAATTCTCCGCACCGCCTGCATTGAAAATGATCAAGTCGCTAATGCCTTTGGAGTTGTCAATGCCATTTACGCCTCCATTGGAAAACCTCCTGAACTACTAAAAAGTGACGATGGCATCCTTTTTTAAGTGAGGCCTCCCCTGCTCTCTGATAAATCGAAGCCAAGGATAATTTTCGGGTTACTCCAACTCCAGCCACGCCCTCAATTTCATATCGAGCGTCTTAATATCTTCATCGGCTAAGCGTCCCACGATTTTACGGACAAGGCGGGATTCCACAGTGGCCAACTGACCCTTCACAGCACTCGGAACATTCAGCCCGCAAGCTTTCCATCCTTTCAGCAAGAAATCACTCTGAGGCAATCGTGAAGTGACAGGTACAAGAAAAAGATCGCCTCCTGTTGTTCCTTGCCCTACGACGATCGCGGGTCGAACCTTGCTACTTGTCAGATCAGAGAAAGGTATCGGCAGAAGCACGACATCATTTCTGGAGCAATTCATGATAGACATCATCCTCCGAGTTATCCCAAACCTTCATGAGGCTTTTCTCGGATTCTTTAAGCCAGGCTTGGCTTTCCTGTAACCAGGCTTTGTCTTCATCTTGGGACGCAGGAACGATCCCCACAAAACGCTCCAGACAATAGAGCAGCTCCTGATTGAGCGAACGGCGGTTGCGTTCAGCCCGTTTCTTCAAAGCCTCGCGTAGTTCGTCAGGCACATCTTTCAGGGTCATGGTTGCCATAGCGAAACCATAATGAATCCAAAATGGATGTCAATGGAGCTAGAGAGTTTCCTTTGAATCATCTCTTTTTTTGGATTTTTTCCTAATTTCTTGAGTTACTGATAAAAGTTTCCTGTCTCTTCTCTGTATTTGAAGATCATGAAACCAAGCCTCTTGCCCGAAGGTTAAGAAAAGAGTAGGGTGCAGGAATGAGCAGCGTTGCTGAAATCGAAATGGCGATTGAGCTTTTGCCCGTTGAGCAAGTGCGAGAGGTTGCTGCGTGGCTTGATGAATATCAGGCTACCATCAATGCCTCTGCCGAGGTTTTTGCCATTCATGATGCAGATGAAAGCAAAGGGGAGCAGTGGCAGGCTCACGGATAAATCGCGGTGAAGTCTGGCTTGTTGACCTTGGGATGGCCGCGAAGGCAAGACCAGTCGTCATTCTGTCTGTTGAGTATCTCGACGAGGAGAGAGCTCTTGTTAGCTATGTTCCGAGAATAACAAGCGTCAGGGGAACTCGCTTTGAAGTGATGCACGAGGCGCGGGGCTTTATGGAAGGGGCTTTTGATGCACAAAGTATCGGCACTCTTCCTGCGGTTAAATTCTTAAGACGGATCAGCACTCTTGATTCCTCCACTCTTGCAAAGGTGGAAGAGGCGATACGCTTGTGGCTTGCCCTTTGAGTTGGAACTATCGGGAGGATGGATTTTCTCCGTCAAGGACTCTCATCTTTTACCTTTGGGGCGATGGTATTTAAGATGCGGAGCGAGGCATCGCGAGTGACGGCGTATGTAACATACGCCGAATAAGCAGCAACACAGCTCCGCGCTTAAAGAGCCAGCCCCTAAGATTCCATGACCGAAGGAATCGCTTCCTCAAAAACTTCATTCAGTTCTTTAACTGGCCAGACAAAATCAGAAGCTCCTGTTGTGATGGCAAGATCTCCGGTATTCGTCACTGCACCGAGAGCGCGGAAGGGAAGGCCGCTTGCGGCAAGTTCGTCTTCCACAGCAGCGGCATTCTCCGCCTTCACAGAAATCACGATGCGGCCCTGAGTCTCATTGAAGAGAGCGACATCGACACGGAGAGTATTTTCCCCAAGATCGATAGTTGCACCTAAGGAGTTGCCGAAGCAGCTTTCGGCCAGCGCAACGGCGAGACCACCCTCGGAGCAATCGTGGGCACTCTGGACGAGGCCCTTGCGGATGAGTCCGAGCAATGCCTGATGGATGGCGATTTCCTTGGCGAAGTCGAGTGCTGGCGGAGCCCCTTCTTTGCGACCATGAATGGCGAGGAGGTAGTGGGAGGCTCCAAGCTCAGAACCAATCTCACCGAGGAGATAGATCTGATCGCCTGCGGTCTTGAAAGCCTGCGTCGTGATGTGCGCGGCATCGTCGATGCGACCGACCATGGAGATCGTCGGCGTGGGGTCGATGGAGCCTGCGGGGCTTTCGTTGTAGAGGCTGACATTGCCGCCAGTGACGGGAACATTGAAGGCGCGGCAGCCCTCGGAGATTCCTTCAACGGCGGCGCGGAGCTGATAGAAATTCTCCGGTTTGTGGGGATTGCCAAAGTTGAGATTGTCGGTGACACCAATTGGGATGGCACCAGAGCAGGCGAGATTGCGCGCACACTCAGCCACGGCAATACGGGCACCGACCATCGGATCGAGTCGGCAATAGATGGCATTGCAATCGGTCGCGGCGGCCAGGATTTTATTCGCCTCACGGACGATGAAGACGGCGGCATCGGAGCCAGGGAGCACTGCGGTTCCTGTACGCACCATGTGATCATACTGACGCCAAACCCAGCGTTTACTGGCAATGCTCGGATGGGCAAGCAGAGAAGGCAGAGCCTGTAGCGGATCAGCCTCGGGAACTGTGGCGAGATCGAGCGGAGCAGGCGGAGTGAAGGGTGCTGCCTCGCGGCTGTAGAGCGGCCCATCATCGGCTAGAGAACGGGCAGGGACATCGACGACGATTTCTGATCCGTTGCGGACGCGCATCTGTCCATCATCGGTGACAACGCCGATCTCAGCATACGGGAGATCCCATTTTTCAAAGATCTCTTTCACGACGGCTTCCTGGCCCTTGTTCACAATGACAAGCATACGCTCCTGAGACTCGCTAAGGAGCACTTCGTAAGGGGTCTGTCCTTTGGCACGCTGCGGCACGAGCTGGATGTCGATCTCGACTCCTGTCCCGCCACGGCTGGCGGTCTCGCAGGTGGAGCAGGTGAGTCCCGCTGCCCCCATATCCTGAATACCGGCGACAGCATCGGTCGCGAGGAGTTCGAGGCAGGCTTCGAGCAAGAGCTTCTCACGGAAAGGATCACCCACTTGGACAGCGGGACGGTCAGCCTTAGACTCCTCAGTGAGCTCGCGGGAGGCAAAGGCAGCACCAGCTAGACCATCACGGCCTGTCTCAGCACCGACATAGAAGACGGGATTGCCAACACCCTTCGCAGCACCGCGTGCGATCTGCTCATGGCGGAGGATGCCGAGGCAGAATGCATTGACAAGAGGATTGCCATTGTAGCTGTTATCGAAATAGACCTCACCGGCGATGGTCGGCAAGCCGATGCAGTTCCCGTAATGAGCGATCCCTGCAACGACTCCGGCAAAGAGGCGGCGGTTGGTCTTTGCCTGCTCGGAGTCCCCTTCGATGGAGCCAAAACGGAGGGAATCCATGAGGAAGACAGGGCGCGCGCCCATCGTGAAAATATCGCGGATGATGCCGCCGACTCCGGTAGCCGCTCCCTGGAAAGGCTCGACGGCACTTGGGTGATTGTGACTCTCGATCTTGAAGGCCACGGCCCAGCCATCGCCAATGTCGATGACTCCGGCATTTTCTTCACCCGCCTTAACAAGGACGCTCGGGCCGGTGGTCGGAAATTTTCGTAGCTCGCGGCGGGAGTTCTTATACGAGCAATGCTCGCTCCACATGACGGAGAAGACACCGAGTTCTTCAAAGCTCGGCTCGCGCCCTAGGATGGAGAGGACTTTGTCATACTCCTCGGGGGAGAGGCCATGCTTGGCAATGAGTTCGGGAGTAATCGCCGGATTGGCGGGCTTGGCAGATTGATTAGACATGAAGGAAAGGCTGTTAAGCGCGAGCTGCAAGGAGGGAATCGATCATCGACTGGAAGATGGCGCGGCCATCAGTGCCGCCGAGGAGAGGATCGCAGACGCGCTCAGGATGAGGCATGAGGCCAAAGACATTCCGTCCGTGGCTGCAAATGCCGGCGATGTTTTCGAGTGAGCCGTTGGGATTGGCGGCACTCGAGATTTCACCAGAGGCATCGCAGTAGCGAAGGAGCACCTGATTATTGGCATTCAGAGCCTTGAGAGTCTCAGGATCGGCAAAGTAGCTTCCCTCACCGTGGGCAATCGGAAGATCGAGCACTGCTCCGAGCTGTAGGGTGGAAGTGAAAGGAGTCTGGGTATTCTCCACACGCATCGTGCGATGCTCACAACGGAAGAGCAGGCCGCGATTTCGCATCAGCGTTCCAGGAAGCAGCCCTGCCTCGCAGAGAATCTGGAAGCCATTGCAGATACCGAGCACGAGCACGCCAGTCGAAGCCGCATGGCGCACGGCAGCCATGATCGGGGAGAAGCGAGCGATGGAGCCGCAACGAAGATAATCACCGTAGGAAAACCCCCCAGGCAGCACGATCAGATCGTAACCAGTAAGCGATGTCTCTTTGTGCCAGACGATCTCGGCTTGAACTCCAGGAAAGGAGGCGAGAGCAGCCTGGCAATCGGTATCGCAATTCGACCCAGGGAACTGAATAACGGCGGCGCGCATGGTAGGAACCTCGGCCACTTTAGGAAAGAATCGTGAGCTTGTAATCCTCGACCACCGGATTGGAGAGGAGGTCGTGAGCAATCTCGTGAAGCTGCTGTTCGGTCGCGCCATCGACTTCGATCTCGATGGACTTACCAATGCGGACGGAGCGGACTCCCTTGAGCCCCAGATGCTCCATAGCTTGGCCGGTGGCGACACCGGCGGGATCGAGAATTGCGGGTTTGGGCATGACGGTGACAACGGCTTTCATGAAGTCACCAAAAATCGGGCGAGAAGCCTCTCTCGACAAGGAAAAATGCTACGAAAAAAGGGAAGCTGCTTTTTCAACAACTCCCCCAGTTTCTCTACAAACTCTGTAGTTAATGTGTGTCTGATTATTTCAGCAGTGCAGCCTGAGTCACGATGTAGGTTCGGGCTTCTGTGAAGCTGATGGAGAATCCTTGGCTTTGAGCTTCCTCAAGAACTTCAAACAGGAGTCCATCGACCTCGTCGAGGCAGTTGAGAGCGTTATCGGCATCTTCAATGGCTTGGACAAATTCATTGGAAGCGTGATCGAGATGATCCTCAACCCGCTCGATCGTTTCATCTTCAAGATCCTCATCTTCGTCTTCCTCCTCTTCATCCGAATCATCCAAGATAAACTCAAGTTCGCTCTCTTCCTCAGCTTCTTCGGCTTCGGCTTTGTCTTCGGAGGCTTCCTCGTCCTCTTCACTCAAGACCTCATCAGTCACAATTTCGTCGCCTTCGATCTCATCCTCAATATCCTCTCCTGCGACCCATGCATTCAGGCAAGTATGGCAATCATCCAAGAGCTGCTCATATCCTTTGATCGCAAAGAGACAATCCTCTTTGGCATGTTGGATATCGGCCTCTGCATGGGAGAGATCCTTCAGCGCGTGGCTGTAGGTTTCAATGGCCCGAAGGATATATTTTGCGACTTTTTGAGAATCAGGGGTTTCGAGGTAGGCGGCGAGTGTGGTGGATTGCATAGTGGGTATGTGGGTTGAGGCCCTTGTTGTCGTCCCTCATCTCTAGTAATGCAAGATTATGGCGAAATTGTAACATTGAGGGGTTCCATCTCTCTGCTCTTGCGGAAACTTAAAAAACGATTAGAGTTTCCAAAAGGAACTGCCAAGTGAAGACTATCACTCCCATTGCACCCATCGCGCCTGATCCAAATCTCAGCAGAATCATTGAGACTGCGAGCAGGGTGTTCTTTCAGAGGGGATTTCACCGCGTCTCGATGGATGCACTTGCGGCTGAATTGGGAATGAGCAAAAAGACGCTCTACATCCATTTTGAGAGTAAGAATGCCCTCCTTGAGGCTGTCCTGAAAAACATGACCCTCCAGATCCATGAAGGGTTGATGGAGATTCTCAATACACCCGAGTCCTTCCATGTGAAATTTCATCATTTCATCTACTTCATTCACGGGAGGATGGCGCAAATTCATCCCTGCTTCCTGGAAGATGTCCGACTTTATGCAGCCGAATCATGGCGGATTATCGAAGAGTTTCGGGGACGGATGATTCCAGTCTTTTTCGGACAACTTCTGGATGAGGGAATCAAGGCAGGCTTTCTGAAACCTGATCTGAACCGCCCCCTGTTCCTGCGCCTTTTTCTCGTAGCCGTGCAGGGGATGATGAATCCCGCCGCGATCATGGAATCAGGAATGGCTCCTCGCTCTGTCGTGGATGGTATCATGAGCATCTTCTTTGAAGGAATTCTGACTCCCGTTGGACGCAAAAATTTTAACTCTCTCGCCAATCATGATTAAAAAATTCCTTATTATTCTCATTCTCCTGGGAGCACTGATCGGCGTGGCATTTTTCGTGATACATCATAAAGGCAACACGGAGCATTCGGACATCTATCCTGGCTATGCTGAAAGCGAGCTTATCTATATTTCCTCGCCGGTTGCAGGAGCGGTACAGAAACTCACCGTACAACGAGGAGATCAAGCAGCGTCGGGAAAAATACTTTTTGAGCTAGAACGAGAGCAGGAGCGCGCCTCCAAGGATCAGGCCACTGAAATGCTGCGCGACACGAAGGTGCGATTGGATCGCGCCAAGCAGGACTTTGAGCGACAAAAATCACTCCTCGCAAACAAGGTGATAACCCCACAGGACTATGATGCTGCTTTGCAAACTTATCTCTCAGCCGATCATGCCATGGCTGCACAGCAGCATACGCTGGAAGTGGCCACCTGGCAATATGACCAAAAAATCCAATCCGCCCCGCAATCAGGTCTGGTCTATGATACCTACTACCGCCCTGGAGAATGGGTAGCTGCCGGACAGCCTGTTCTCTCCCTGCTTCCGCCAGAATACATCAAAGTGCGCTTCTTCGTTCCCGAATCAGACCTCGGCAAGTTGCAAATCGGCACGCCTCTTTCCGTGAACTCTGATGGACTTGAAAGATCGCTTCCAGCCAAGGTGAGCTTCGTCTCGCCAAAGGCAGAATATACCGAACCGATCATCTACAGTAGGGAAAATCGCAATAAGCTGGTCTTTCTCGTGGAGGCATCGCTTGCGGCTAACGATGCCGTGAAACTTCATCCCGGTACCCCCATTGAAGTCACCATCACGCCTTCCCCACGATGAGCGATCTCGCCATTGATGTTCGCGGAATCACGAAGTCCTTTGGAGAAAAGGTCGTCGTCAATGGCCTGAATATGCAGGTCAAACGCGGGGAGATCTTCGGCTTTCTCGGCCCCAACGGAAGCGGGAAGACCACCTTCCTTCGTATCCTCTGCGGACTCCTGCACGCCGACTCAGGAAGTGGAACCTGTCTCGGGTTCGATGTCGTGACTCAAAGTGCTGAGATCAAACGACTCGTCGGATACATGACGCAGAAGTTCAGCCTCTATGATGATCTCACTATTGAGGAAAATCTCCGCTTCGTGGCCGATATTTATGAGATGAAAGGGGCACGCACCTTGGTTAAGCAAATGATTGCCAGCTTGGGTCTGGAGGGGCGAGGTAATCAGTTAGCCGGTCAACTCTCTGGCGGATGGAAGCAACGCCTCGCACTCGCTTCCTGCCTAATTCACCAGCCTAATTTACTGCTTCTCGACGAGCCGACAGCAGGGGTTGATCCTAAGGCACGGCGCGATTTTTGGGAAGAAATTTACCGATTGGCCTCCGAAGGAATTACCGTACTGGTCACAACACATTATATGGATGAGGCGGAACGCTGCAACCGTCTCGCTTATATCTCTTACGGGAATATGCTCGCCATGGGAACTCTCCATGAAGTACTCTCCTCCGCAGGTCTTATCACCTGGGAAGTGTCCGGTTTAGATCTAGCAAAGCTGTCTTTTAAACTCAAAGAAACGCCCGGTATCGAGCAGGTCACTGCTTTTGGAAATAAACTTCATGTAAGCGGTCGTAATGCCCCTGCTCTGGAGATGGCCATCGCCCCTTACCGACAATCACCTTTGGCCTGGCAGCAAATCGAGCCTGGCCTGGAAGATGCCTTCATCGCGCTCATGCAGACCTCGAATGATAATTTCAAGGAACCTCTGATAAAATAATGAATCTTTCATTTAATTTATCCAGATTTGGAGCGATCATTCGGAAGGAATTTGTCCAGATGAAAAGAGACCGCCTTACTTTTGCGATGATGTTTGGTATTCCTATCATTCAACTTATTCTCTTTGGATTCGCTATCAATACCGATCCTAAGAACCTCCCTGTAGCACTCCTGGCAGCGGATAATGGCACCTTCGTGCGCAACCTCACCAGCCAGATGGAAAATAGCGGCTATTTCAAATTCATCCAAAATGTGCAGACCGACAAAGAGGCAGAGAAGCTCCTGTCACAAGGAAATGTCCAATTTATTCTGAATATACCTACTGATTTTTCAAAAAACCTTGTGCGTGGTGAACACCCACCCTTTCTCTTGCAGGTCGATGCAACCGATCCATCGGCTATCAGCTCAGCCATTCAGGTTGTCAACCAAATCGCCCAGAGTGCCTTTGATCGCGATCTTGCAGGTCCACTTCACAAGCTCCCTCTGAATGCATCACCTGCGGATTTCCGTATTCACCTTCAATATAACCCAGATAAAATCACACAATATAATATTGTTCCTGGATTGACCGGCGTTGTCCTCACCATGACTATGGTCATGATTACCGCTCTCGCCGTCACCCGCGAACGGGAGCGAGGTACCATGGAAAGCCTCCTGGCAACTCCAGCCCGTCCCTTGGAAGTCATGACAGGAAAAATCATCCCGTATGTCTTTGTCGGATATGTCCAGATCTTTGTGATCCTAGTCGTTGCCAAGCTGCTTTTTGGTATCCCGATGGTAGGAAGCCTAACCTTGGTTTGCTTTGCTGCCCTCTGCTTTATTCTCGCCACACTCTCTGTCGGGATCACCATTTCGACACTAGTTCAAAATCAGCTTCAGGCGATGCAGATGTCCTTTTTCTACTTTCTCCCCTCATTACTCCTCTCTGGATTCATGTTCCCCTTCCGGGGAATGCCGATCTGGGCACAGCATCTCGGTGAACTTCTCCCTTTAACTCATTTTCTCCGAATACTCCGAGGTGTCCTGCTCAAAGGAAATGATCTCGCTGATATTTGGCCTAATATCTGGCCCATGCTCCTCTTTGCTTGCGTCGTCATGTTTTTCGGAGCCTTCCGCTACCGACAGACCTTGGATTAACACTGTAGAAAAACGGACATCTTTCACCCCGGCAATCTACTACCAAAAAGATCAGCTGCGAGAACTGCTCATATTTTTCAAAATCTCACGAAAGTAATGCAGGATTATGGTAGTTCTACCGTGACCAGCCTGTCGGCTTCGTTGTGAACATACCGAACTTCCTTGTCTCGAACGAACCCCTCGCGAGGAGCCTCCATTTTTTGCCGCTCTGTTTTGAGCCGCCCATTGCCATAGATCGTCGTCGGAATTTCGATATCTCTGTTTGTTGCTGGAGTGCAAGTTTATCATTGGAATGAATTGGTTATTTTCCTGAGGGATTGATTCAAGAGGGATTAATTCTGATCAGTGCCCGGAAGACCCCTTGAATCACAAGTTCATGGGCCGGGATGAGATCGGGATAGTTGGGGTTTTCAGCCCTCAGAAAGGGTACTCCATTCTGAATGAGATACCGTTTGAGCGTCACATCTCCATCGATGAGTGCCGCCACAATGTCGCGATTCCGAGGCTCAGCCAGCTCCATGATGACCAGATCTCGGTTAAGTATCCCTGCTCCTATCATGGAATCTCCCCTTACCACCAAAGCAAAGGTTCGAGCATTCCTTGGCAAGCGAATCGTCTCTGGATCGACCGTAATGCAGCGATCGCTCTCCTGCTCTTGCCCCTCAGGAATACCAGCGGGAATCATTCCAAAAAGAGGAATCTCCATTAACGAGGCTCGTGGTTGGAATCCTGAAAGCTGGATATTGCGAGAGCGGCCTGATTGCCTGCTGATCGCACCTTTCTTTTCCAGGAGATCAAGATGCCCAGCCACAGTCGCTGGAGAGGTAAAACCAAACCTCGACATGATTTCGCGGAGCGAGGGTGTTGTTCCCTTTTCATTCACACATTCCTGAATAAATTCAAGAATCTGGCTCTGGCGTGGCGTTAAGTTCATATACCGTTCATTTGTTCGGTATATGAATTTCCCATGCTCTGCAAGTGATTTTTTAAAAATTTAGAGTTTTGCATTGCCCTTTTCAGGGACAGTTCGTAATTCTCCGTAGCTTCTACTCTCTGTAAAACTTTTCGCTTTCACTTTAACAAAAATTCCAAAATGACCAATATTCACCTGATAGGCGGCGAAAAAGGGGGCGTGGGCAAATCTGTCCTGGCCCGCGTTCTCGCCCAGTATTTCATCGACACAGGGATTCCCTTTCTCGGATTTGATACCGATCGCTCTCATGGCTCATTGCTCCGTTTTTATGGAGACTTTGCCTCGCCCATTGTCGTGGATCGTTACGAGAGCCTCGACTCCATTGTGGAAGCCTCCGTGGAGAATCCCGAACGGCGCATCCTTGTCGATCTTGCTGCCCAGACACACGATTCCCTTGTTCGATGGATGGAAGATTCAGGCGTTCTGGAAATGACCGGCGAACTCTCCCTTTCTCTTCAATACTGGCATGTCATGGATTCAGGAAAAGATTCCGTCGATCTGCTGAAAAAACTCCTCTTCCGCTTCGGCTCACGACTTCGCTATGTCATCGTCTTAAATCAACTTCGCGGTGACAACTTTGAGATTTTCGAACGCTCAGGCGAGAAGGAACGCGCCCTTGATCTCGGCGCACGGATTATTACTTTGCGAAAGCTGCATGAGAGCGTTCTAACAAAGATCGATGCCTCCAGCAGCAGCTTCTGGGCAGCTAAAAATCAAAGCGGCACGAGTGGTCACGACCTGGGCCTCATGGAAAGGCAACGCGTCAAAATGTGGCTCAACAACGCCTATGAGCAACTCGACAGCATTGATATTTAGTATCAATTAATTTGAAAATAATTCTTGGATCGGCACGACATCGACACTCACGCACAGTGTGTTTTACCCTCCTCCCATTACCACTCCGTGTAGCGAGGCTACATTGTTAAAATCAACCACCCGCCCGAGAGTGACATAACGATCTTGAGGCAGCAGATTATTCAGCGGTTCTGCATCAATCCATCCAAATCCGGGACACCAAACTGAAAGCAAAGCATGAGAGGCAACCACGACGATGAGTAGCTAATCCAAAGGCCATGGCAGCAGAACAGCAACATGCATTAAACCTACTAAGAAAGTTTTGTATCCCTCTGTCCATCAAGAGTAGAAACAATACACTGAGTGTCACGAAGAGAACGCCCATAGAGGCCGGTCATATTGATATGGAGTTAGATTTCATCTAAGAAATCGAACCGCCTTCTTTCCTTAAAGGTTTGATCTCTTCTCTATTGACTGGGAGACAAGACCACATCATCTCTCCTGCTCACTGGCGTTTAGTATTTAAAGCTCACGCACCTCCTGTTGAGTTGCTACCAAAGAGCAGCTTGCTTCTTAACCAGATAAACTCAAAGCCGACTCATCTCAAAAAGCTTTGTTAACTCGCAAGTTCCACCCCTGTCTCCAATCATCCTATACTCGATTCTCAAAATTCTTGGTCTCAGCTTTTCCATTTTGCAAATCAACTCAAACTTCCAATCAATCGAAAGGAATACAACGATCTTATAGATCGTTATATAATAGAAAATTAACTGATTTTTCTGGTCATCAAGTAGCTTTCAGATAAAATCTACATCTTCTTCTTAAATTTCTGCATTCAAAACACTCCAAATCTGTAAGTTTTTCTCCGAAAATCAAAAATACAACGCCTGAAAAGATCGTTATTATAAAGCGTGATTCCGATATTCCATAACCCATTTTTACCATTTCATGAGCACCGAATCCACCACTTCCAAGCCCCTCGCTGCCAACGAGGGAATGAAACTCCAGTCCCGCCATCTGCGCGGCAATATCGCTGCCGATCTCGCTGATACCTCCACGGGCAACATCAGCGAAGAGAGTAACCAGCTTTCCAAGTTCCACGGCCTTTACATGCAGGATGACCGCGATGTTCGCAATATTCTCAAGAAGGAAGGGAAGGAGAAAGCCTTTGCCTTCATGCTTCGCGTCCGTCTCCCGGGTGGACGCGCCACCGCAGAGCAGTGGATCGTTCTCGACAAACTGGCCGATGAAATCGCCTCCCCTTCCCTGCGCCTTACCACACGACAGACTTTCCAGTTTCATGGAGTCCTCAAGGGAAATGTGAAGCAGCTCATCAAGGGAATGCACACCGTTCTCCTCGACTCCATCGCAGCCTGTGGCGATGTGAATCGCAATGTCATGGCCCCGCCCAATCCTGAGCGCGATGCCGTGCAGCAAGAAGTCTATAACCATGCCGTCGCCTGGAGCCAATTCGCCCTACCCAAGACCCGTGCCTACCACGAGATCTATCTCGATGAGGAGTTGGTCGCTGGTGGCGAGCCGGAGACCGAGCCGATGTACGGCGATACTTACCTCCCTCGTAAATTCAAGACCGGCTTTGCCATTCCTCCCTCCAATGATGTCGATGTCTTTTCCCAAGATCTCGGATTCATTGCGATTGCAGAAAGTGGAAAGCTCCTCGGTTACAATGTCACGGTCGGCGGCGGCCTCGGCATGAGTCATGGGAATGCAGAGACCTTCCCTCGTTTGGCTGATGTGCTCGGTTTCGTAACTCCTGATAAGGTGAATCAAATCGGTGAAGCGATCCTCACCACACAGCGCGACTTCGGAGATCGTACCAATCGCAAACACGCCCGCCTGAAATACACGATCCAGGATCGAGGCATTGAGTGGTTCCGCTCTGAGGTAGAGAAGCGATCAGGCATTACCTTTGCTCCCGCTCGTCCATTTCATTTTACCACGATTGAAGACCCTCATGGTTGGCATGAGAATGCCGATGGCACCTGGTTCTACGGCCTGCATATCTTGAGCGGTCGTATCAAGGACATTGAAGGTTGGCCTATGAAAACCGCGCTGCGCGAGATTGCTGAAATCCATGCAGGAGACTTCCGTCTCACCCCTTCACAGAATGTGACCATCTCCGGCGTCTCCACCGAAAAGAAAGCGGAGATCGATGCCATTCTTGTAAGACATGGACTTGCTGGAGAAAACAATCGTTCCGCGCTTCGCCTCAATGCCCTCTCCTGCGTGGCTCTCCCAACTTGCGGACTGGCTCTAGCTGAAAGCGAACGCGATCTTCCGGCGATCTTGGAAAAATTCGAGACCGTTCTCGATGAAGCAGGATTGCATGATGATGCGATTAGTCTTCGGATTACTGGCTGCCCCAATGGCTGCGCTCGCCCCTACCTCGCCGAGATCGGCTTTGTCGGTAAGGCCCCTGGAAAATATGCTCTCTACCTCGGAGCAAAATATAACGGCACTCGTCTCAACCGCCTTTTCTCTCCCAGCATCACGATTGATGATGCCGTGACGCAGCTCACTCCGATCATCAAACGCTTTGCCGTTGAGCGAAGTGAAGGTGAAGGATTTGGCGATTTCTGCGACCGCGAGATTCTTCCCGCTGATGCCACATTCCACAGCGTTGGAACACCAAAAAGCGTTGCTTAATTTCACAAGAACTCCGATTCGTGAATACCACCGACGAACAAATCGCATCCTGGAATCAAGAGCTGCGAGATAAGAGTCCGCAAGAGATCACCGCCTGGGCGATTAACTTGGCAAAATCTTCTGGAGGCAATGCCATCGTTTCGACGAATTTCCGTCCCTACGAAGCGGTTGTCTTACACCTCGTCACCGAGGCACAACCGGACATTCCCGTCCTCTGGGTCGATCATGGCTACAACCGCCCAGCAACCTATCGCCACGCCGAGGAGGTTAAGAAACTTCTTGGTCTGAATCTTAAATCCTATCTTCCCAAGATCAGCGCAGCTCACCGCGATGCTGTTGACGGGCCGATTCCTACTCCCGAGGATGAGGAAGGGCTGAAGAAATTCAGCGCCAAGATGAAGCTTGAGCCGTTCCAGCGCGGCATGGAGGAACTCTCCCCAACCATCTGGATCACTGCCCTTCGCAAAGTACAGAATCCGAACCGTGCCGAACTCGACATCGTTTCTGCCGATACCAATTTTGATTCCTTAAAAATCAGCCCTGTTTTTTATCTCACGGATACCGAGATGGAATCGTACCTCACCGAGCACAAGCTTCCAAATGAATGGGATTACTTCGATCCAGCAAAGGCTGATGAGAAACGCGAATGTGGCCTCCACGCCGCATGGGGTGAATCTGCAATCGCCGATACAACATTCAGCATTTAATTTTCTTATGAAATCTTACCACTTGGATCATCTCGATTATCTGGAGACAGAAGCCATCCACATCATGCGTGAAGTGGCAGCAGAATTTGAACACCCAGCCATCCTCTTCTCGGGAGGGAAGGATTCCATTTGCATTCTGCGGCTGGCAGAAAAAGCCTTCCGTCCCTCCGATATTCCGATGCCTTTCCTGAATGTAGCGACAGGCCATGAATTTCCCGAGTTGCTCGAATTCCGAGACCGTCGCGCTCAGGAACTTAACGCTAAGCTCATCGTTCGCACGGTTGATGAGGCTCTTGAAAAAGGAATTGCCGTTCAAGCCCCCGGCCAAATCAGCCGCAATCAACTTCAGATACCGGTGCTTCTAGCGGCCATTGAGGAATTCCGTTTCGACTGCTGTATCGGTGGAGCGCGGCGTGATGAAGAGAAGGCTCGCGCCAAAGAGCGCTTCTTCAGCTTTCGTGATGGATTTGGTCAGTGGGACCCGAAAAATCAACGCCCTGAGATTTGGAATCTCTACAATGGTCGTCTCAATCCAGGTGAGAACATGCGAGTCTTCCCCCTCTCCAACTGGACCGAGATGGATGTGTGGGAATATATCAAACGCGAGAATCTCGAGGTTCCGAACATCTACTTCAGCCACACTCGCCGTTGCGTGCGTCGTGGTGGACAATGGGTTCCTAATACGGAACTCATTCCTGCCAAAACGACCGAAGAAGTGCGTGATCTTGTCGTACGAGTGCGTACTATAGGAGACATCATCAGCACCGGCTGCGTGGAATCTCCTGCCGCTACTGTCGATGACATTATCGCCGAAATTGCCGCTGCACGCGTGACAGAACGAGGTTCCCGCGCCGACGACCGCGTCTCTGAAGCAGCAATGGAAGACCGTAAGAAGGCAGGATATTTTTAGAAGACTCTTCCTCCTATCAGATTCCTCTTTCCTGAGTTCCAGATTCAAATTCTCCGCCATGCCAACTTCCAACTCCCAACTTCCAACTTCCAATCACCCTGTTGATCTGCTCCGCTTTAATACTTGCGGATCGGTCGATGATGGTAAATCAACACTCATTGGCCGCCTTCTCTACGATTCCAAATCGCTGATGGAGGATCAGATCGAGGCCTTGGAACGCTCTGCGGACATCACCGGGGGAGGTCAGGTGAACCTTGCCAACCTTACCGATGGCCTTCGTGCTGAGCGCGAGCAAGGCATCACGATTGATGTCGCTTACCGTTACTTTGCCACCCCGCATCGCAAGTTCATCATCGCTGATACACCAGGTCATGTTCAATACACGCGTAACATGGTCACAGGAGCATCGACGGCCAATCTCTCCATCATCCTAATTGATGCCCGACTCGGTGTCATTGAGCAGAGCCGCCGCCATGCCTGCATCGCCTCGCTGCTCCGCATTCCCCACCTTGTTGTGGCGATCAATAAAATGGATCTCGTTGATTGGAGCGAAGAACGCTTTCTTGAAATTAAGGATCAGTTTGAAGAATTTCTACCTCGCCTTGACATCAAGGATGTGAAGTTCATTCCGGTCAGTGCTCTCAATGGGGACAATATTGTCACCGCCTCTGAACATACTCCTTGGTATCCCGGCCCTCCTCTTCTGCGCCACTTAGAAACAGTTCACATCGCCAGTGACTGGAACTTAAGCAACTTCCGTTTCCCTGTTCAGTGGGTGAATCGCCCCAACAATCCTACCGATCATTCACTTCACGACTTTCGCGGTCTGAGCGGTCAGATTGCTGGAGGAGTTGTCAGCGTTGGACAAAAAATCATGGTGCTTCCGGCAGGATTCAAAAGCACGGTGAAACAAATTTGGACACTTGATGGCCCTCAGGAAAAGGCCTTTAGCCCGCAGTCTGTCACGCTCGTTCTCGAACATGATCTCGATGTCAGTCGTGGTGATATGATCGTCGATGCCGAAGATCTCCCCGGCTCTGCATCCGATCTTCAGGCCAAAATATGCTGGATGAATCCCCGCCCTCTCCAACCAGGCCGGCACTATCTGCTCAAGCATACGACACAGACCGTGAAGGCGATGATTACTTCCATTGAGCATAAGATCAATATTACGACCCTGGAGAAAGAGGATGGCATCACTGAACTCGCCATGAACGACCTCGGCGAGATCAGGATTAAAACCGCCAAGCCACTCATCTACGATGGCTATGCCACCAATCGCCTTACCGGTTCCTTTATCCTCATTGAACCAGGTACCAACGCGACCGTGGCAGCGGGAATGTTCCTTCCTCCCTCAGAAGCCGCGCGCCCCGAGTATCAGGACTTCGCGATTTAATAAGTTTTTGGAAGGCCGTTCAGTCTGGCTTGGAGATAACCCCCTCGAAGATTAGCGACCTTTCCAAAGCCGTTTCCCTTGAGTAAGCAGGTGGCCAGATACCCTCTCTGTCCTTTCTGACAATAGGTAATAATTCGACGATCACCCGAAAGATCACGGAGTTCACTCCGGCGATCACGAAGCTCCCCAAGAGGAATATTCACTGCATTCTGCAATGCTCCAAACTCAGCAATTTCATCGGGGTCGCGAACATCGAGAAGAAATTCTCCGCTCGGCTGCCATGTCTCAGGAGCGATGGTGGATATATCTCCTCGGGCAATATGTCCGGCGACAAATCCGGCAACATTGACAGGATCATTCGCAGAGCCAAAAGGCGGAGAGTAAGCCAAGTCAAGACTCTCCAGATCATCAACCGTCATTTTCCCCGCGATGGCCGTAGCATACACATCAACGCGTTTATCGACTCCCACCTCACCCAGAACCTGAGCTCCAAGCAGTCTCCCCGTACCTTCTTCCACGACAAGTTTTGTCATTAGCGGTTTCGCACCGGGATAATAATGAGCATGGCTAAAATCACGGGTCATGCTCGTGAAAAAGCTAAATCCTGCTTTCGCTGCCTGATTACTGTTCAGTCCCGTAAATCCAACCGTCATATTTAAGGCTCTCACAATGGATGTTCCTAGTGCTCCAGGATAAGTCAGTTTTGCTCCTGCAGCATTGGCTCCGGCAATTCGCCCCTGACGATTGGCCGGCCCTGCTAGCGCGATACGAGCGCGGCCTCCAGTCAGAGCATGGATGGTTTCGGCAGCATCTCCGACGGCGTAAATATCAGGGTCGGAGGACTCCATACGACCATTGGTTTTAACCCCGCCAGTAATGCCGATTTCTAGTCCGGCAGCCTTAGCCAATTCCACTTCCGCTTTGACTCCGACACTCAGAAGAATCAGATCGGCATTGAGACTTGATCCATCAGCAAATTCGACGCCGGATGTCGTAAACTTCACAGCTTGTGCACTCGGTTTGAAATCAAAATCAGGACGGCGAATCTGGTTTTGCAAGTGTGTGGCCATATCTCGATCCAGGAGAGGAATGATGTGGGGATTTCGCTCCACAATGGTCACATTGATCCCTCGATGGTGGAATGCCTCGGCCATTTCAACTCCGATGAAGCCGCCACCAATGACGACGGCTCTTTTGGGACTTCTCTCATTCACAAACTGCACAATCCGATCCATGTCGGGGATGTCTCGCAAAGTGAAGACATGCGGTAAATCAACTCCCTCTATCGGAGGCACGATCGGTTTTGCACCCTGACTCAGAATCAGCTTATCATATCCGACTTGGCGCAACACCCCGTCTGGCCCTTTCACCGTGATACTCTTCTCCGTACGATCAATGGAGAGCACTTCATGATTCACATGAGCCTTCACCCTCAGTTTCGTCCAGAAACTCTCAGGTGTCATGATGACAAGCTGATTGCGATCCGTAATTTCTCCCGCAATGAAGTAGGGAAGCCCACAGTTGGCGAACGAGATATAGGGCCCTCGTTCAAAAACATGAATCTCAGCGTGCTCATCCACACGGCGGGCCTTGGCAGCAGCAGAGGCTCCTCCCGCTACGCCACCCACGATAATGATTCGGCGAGATTGGCGCGGTTGCATTATTTGGACTCCGTGGACTGAGATTCCGTTGTGCAACAGGAGATCGGTTGAGAGGAAGATGTCTTATTCCAGGGCATCTTAGCAAGCACCAGAGCCAGTCCGCAAAAGCCGGTGATGCCAGCGATGAAAAATCCACATCCTACAAAGAGGGAAAGGTAGGCAAAGTGGATATTCACCGTTAGTGCAAGTGCCGCGCCGAGGGCCGAGAGAAATCCTACCACAATCTGCACCTGGCGCATGAGAGGCAGGACTCGGCTTGAGCCACGAGTCACCGGTAGCCCCGCATCAATCCAGGCCTGAGTTCCTCCTTCGACCAGAACGCATCCCTGCACGCCAGCGCGTTCCAGCTTTTCAATCGCTTTTTTTGCACGCCCTCCTAATTGGCAGAGAACGAAAACCGTCCGTCTGTCGTCTCCTCTTTCGCGACTAAAAGCCACCGGATCGAGTGCATCCAGCGGCATCAGTTGAGCCCCAGGAACATGCCCTTCCGCATACTCTCCAGGAGTGCGGACATCAATAAGGAGCGAGGGCTCTTCTACAGAGAGACGACGATGGAGTTCCTGGGGAGTAATGGATGATTGAGTTTGCATCAGAGAGCGCGATATGATAGGAATATATAACCATTTGGTTATATGTCAACGAAGAAGAAAAAGGCCCCCGATCTGTCCGAGGGCGAGTTGCAGCACCTCGCATCGAAATTTAAACTCCTCGGTGAGCCGATGCGGCTGAAGATCCTGCACTCCGTCTGCCACTCACCTCTCACCGTTAATGAGATTGTGGAGGCCACAGCATCGACACAGGCAAATGTCTCGAAACACCTGGCTCTCCTCGCAACTGCAGAGATCGTATCACGCCGGAAAGTTGGACAGTTTGTTTACTACGGCATCAAAGACAAACTTGTCATCAAGCTCTGCGATCTTGTTCGCCTTCAAGGTAACGAGCAGCAAGGTCAATCCCCTTAAAATTTTATATTGACGATCGAACTAATCGTTTATAAAAACTAAGAAATTACAACGAACCGAACCATGAAACCAAAAACAAATACCAGTCAAAAAGTAAAATCTATTACCCATTCCTTATCTACCCTTCGTCTTACAGTTTTTTTGCTATTAATAACGATTTCATCAGTCGCTTTTTCTTCCGAATCACTCCATGAATCAGCCTTCTCCAAAAACCTCTTCCAAGATTGGCTGACTCAGACCAATGGAGCCACAGCCGGATGGTTTGGACTCGCCCAACCACTCAAATCCTACGGCCTCACAGTCACCGGCGAAGCCAAAGAACTCTTCCTCGGACAGGTAAGCGGGGGACTTCCCAACCAGCCCAAGGGAAATTGGCTAAATGAGGAAAAACTCAAGTTCGTTTATGACTTTGAACCACTTTTCGGGATCAAAGGATTCACCATCGAGTCAAGCTGGAGATACCGAGCCGGAGGCACCCCACAATATGCAGCCGGGACGATGAGCATTTTCAACCCAACTGCGATCACTAGCGGCCCAGGACTCCGAGTTCTGACTCAGCAAATCGAATACAGCACTCGGAACAAAGCCTTCACGATCAACGCGGGCTGGGAAAACCCGTATGAGCAGTTCCTGCAACAACCTCTCTCCAAGTTTTTCGATAACAATGCCCTCAGCACTACCAAGGGGATTGGAGGAAATCCCGGCCCAGGCATTCCAGTAGTGAACTCTGCCTCGGGATATTCAGCATCGGGCGTTCCCACCAAAGGCTCTGTCGCCTTCTATAAAACGAGCCCCGTTCCCTGGGGAAGCACCTATGAGGCATGGGGAGCCACGCTGAAAGTCCGCCCTATCAAAAGCGTCTATATTCAAAGCGGTCTCTATGCCGCAATTTCTGGAACCGGTGGCATCTCCCCCACTCAATATACACCCACGAGCGTCTATCCCTACACCTCAGTTCCGCAAAGCTATCTAGGGCAGATCAAACAATCGGGCCAGATCGTCCCCGTAGTCGGGGGAAACGGCCAAATCATTCCTGGAGCCTCGCAAAATGTGGGATGGGTGGCAGGTTCTCAGAACAATCATGGTTTCACTTTTCAAGGCTCGCCCTCATTTAATCCTAATACCTCTCAGGTCGGAAAAAAACCTAGCTCTCCTGAAAATTCCAAATTCGTCAATGCTCAGGGACAGACCGTCTCAGCCCCCGCTTACTATGCTGCCAGTCCCTACAATCCAGGCAATGGCGGCAACTATTCACAGAATGGCCTCTACAATGTGAACGAGATCGGATGGGAGCCTAAGTTTGGTAAACAAAAGCTCGAAGGCCACTATGCCATTGGCAGCTATATCTGGGGACAGGAAAACACCTCCTACACCCCGACTCAATTCACCGTCTCAACATTCCCTGCCTCGTATTCCGTCAAGACTGGGGGGACTTCCAAGAATCCCACTTACACCACCTATCCCGGCAACTACACCTCGCCAACCTACACCTCGTATGCGGCTACCAAGCCAGCCGCCTTTGCCGAAAACCAAGTTGTCTGGGGGCTTTACCTCCAAGCAGATCAACAACTCACCCGCGAGCCGAGCGATGATCCAGCCAAGCTCTCCAATCAGGGACTCTATGCCTTCAACGAATTCACCTTCACTCCACCGCAGAATAACCAGCTCCCTTTCTATTTCCAATCTGGATTGGTCTATAAAGGACTCATCCCCTACCGCAACGAGGATAGCATTGGAGTCGCTCTCGGGGCAGGATTCTACAGCTCCTATTACAACAAGTGGCTTCAAGCACAGAACGAGCAGCTTCAGAATGCCTACGGCAGTGCCTATAATGCCACCGTGCCCAATGGCCCCACCGTTCAGCAGCCAGTGAATCCTGGCACCGGAACTAGCAGCAGCCTCCCCGCTGCAAAATATAGCAGCAAGCCTCCCTACAAAACTTCAGGCACTGTCACCACACAGGCCAATTACCAAAGCTACTATGCCTACGCACCGAACTTCAGCTCCACTGAAGTGATCGAGGCCTTCTACAATATTCAGCTCAACAAGTGGGCATGCCTCAAGCCCTCCGTGCAATACATTATCAACCCCGCAGGCAACGGCACCGTCGGCAATGATACGATCCTCGGAATCAGTGCTAAATTGATCTTCTAAGAAATTCCAACTCTCTTCTGCTGGCATGAGAACGCTCTACGCTCTATCGTGCCAGTGATGAGTCAGCGAGCCCATTTACTCCCGCCTATTCTAGCATCCTACCATGATGTCGGTGGCATCAATCATCTCGATTGCGCCAACCTCCCCTCTAAGCAGGCCATTGCACTCCTATGCAACGATCTCCTGCACCTACTCTTTCCTGGTTTTTTTTCGGCAGAGGCAGTCTCTTTTGCAGAGCTACCAGAAGCAGCTCAAGAAATCATCGATCAGATCGCCATACAACTCGAAGCAGAAATCGCCGTCAGTCTCCGCATTCGAGAGGGAAAGGAAAAACCAGTTGCCGAATTGCAAGCCAAGGCTATCGCCATCACGGAACGCCTGTTCGCTGGCATTCCCACCGTCCGTGCCCTGCTCAAAACCGATGTCGAGGCTGCCTTCGCCGGAGATCCCGCCGCACGGAGTCTGGAGGAGATCGTCCTTGCCTATCCTGGCATTGAGGCTATCGCCATCCAGCGCATCGCTCACCTGCTCTATCTCGAAGAGGTGCCTCTCCTCCCCCGCATGATGACGGAGTGGGCGCATGGCCGCACTGGAATTGATATCCATCCAGGAGCACAGATCGGCTCTCACTTCTTCATCGACCACGGTACAGGTGTCGTCATCGGTGAGACCTGCGTGATCGGAGATCGTGTCAAGCTCTACCACGGCGTGACACTCGGAGCCCGTAGCTTTCAGAAAGATGAACAAGGTGCCATCATCAAGGGAATCAAACGCCATCCCCAGGTTGAAGATGATGTCGTGATCTATCCGAACGGCATCATCCTCGGCGGCGATACTGTCATTGGTGCCCGCAGCACCATTGGAGCAAATGTCTTTCTCATGCAGAGCATCCCACCCGACACGCTGCTCGTACGGGGAGAGCAAATCCAAAGCCGACTCAATAAAAAATCGAAAGGAAAGAGCCCTGTTACCGTGCAACTGCACGAGGATGAGATTGATTTTATGATTTAGAACCAGCGAATGAAAGTTTCCCCGCAGGACGCAGGAGGCTCTACCGACCTCGCTTGAAATGGGAGATTTCGCGATCGGTCTCGCGCTGTTCAGCCTTTTTCTTGAGATCTTGTCGTTGATCTCCGGCATGTTTTCCTCGGCCCAGGCCCAGCTCGACCTTCACTTTTCCTTTTTTCCAATACATCCGCAGCACTGGAAGCGCGAGTCCCTTGCGAAGTGTCTGCTCTGTGAGACGGATAATCTCGGCTTTGTTGAGCAGGAGTTGACGGGGGCGTTTCGGATCATGCGTGGTATGGCTCGCCTTCTCATAGACCTGAATCGTGGCTTCATAGAGCATGACACTGGTTTTCTCAACGCGGGCATAGCAGCCGAGAAGATCGGCATGGCCTGCGCGAAGCGATTTTACCTCGGTACCGACAAGGGAGACTCCAGCCTCGAATCTCTCCAGAATCTGGTAGTCCCTGAGTGCCTTCCGATTGGTGACAATATCCGAGCCCATTTCTAGTTTCCTGCTCTTCTCCCCTCTCTACTCTAAAGCAAACCGGTGACCCGGTTCAGCAAGAATAAAAACTAGGCAGCCAGAGTTTCGTCCCCTGGGATGGGGTAAAATTCGGCAATCAATTTTCCTGCAGCAATTTCAGCCAAGGCGACATCGCCGAGTCCCATAGCGAGGGAAACTTCGACCATGGGACGGCTGCCTGCGGAGAGCTGACGCACGCGTTTGCTCACCATGTTGATGAGTTGTTGCTTATTGGGGATGACTTTGGCAGCGGCTTCGATATTGACAATATTCATAAAAATCTGAGACGGAATGGATGAACAAAAAACTATGCCTGATCTTGCGACGCGATACAAGCTTCCTTCTGAGAACCTGTCTGAGAGGATTGCCAAACGGAGAAGTTCCTGTTTCGCTACGCTCCTCACAATTCTATGGGCTTCTTTACCCCCACCTATCTCAAGCACGCACACAATCTCCTGGAGGGTGCTCTCAAGACACTCCATCACCACAAGGACATCCTGAAAGAATCGCAGAAGGATTCTCTGAACAAGGCCATTAGCAATCTGAAGGAAGGCATCCGTCAAAAAAATCGCTTGGCACTCGAGAGTGTTTCTCATGATTTGGAAAATCGTTTTGCATCCATCATCCCTGCGCGACCCCATGCTGCCTGGGCGGAGAATATTGAAGCGATCGTCGTCGCCATTGCACTGGCGGTCGGCTTCCAGGCCTACTTTCTAAAGCCTTTCAAAATTCCAACTGGCTCCATGCAGCCGACCGTCTATGGAATGACGGGGCATCCTATGGATGGTTCTCTGCCAGATCCCCTCACCCGTGCCGTGAATTTTGTCCGCTTAGGATGGAGCTATCTCGATCTCAAGGCCCCCGAGGAGGAGCAGGTGCTTGGGCTGATTGAAGGAACCAAGCTGAATTTCTTCACCTTCACAGAAGTAGTGACCACGGCGGGAACTCATTCTATTTTTGCCCCACGGGATGTAGTAGCCAGGGATTTCGGAGTGCGTCCTGGGCGCGTCTATCAGGCAGGTGAGACGATCGTACATGGGTATGTCCAGGCAGGCGATCAGGTCTTTGTTGATCGAATGTCGTATCAATTTATGAATCCGAAGCGCAGCAATGTCTTTGTCTTCACCACGAGCGGCATTCGCCGTATTGAGATGTCCCTTGATCCCAAACAAGGTTCAGAGTTCTACATCAAGCGACTTGCGGGCGTGCCGGGTGATACACTCCGCATTGATTCCCCGAAGCTCTATCTGAACGGCGCGCTTGCCTCACAATCCCCTTTTGAGCGAGTCATGAGTTGTGAGAATGGATATCGCGGCTATTCCAACCCAAGTCCGAATATGGGAGCCCAATACCTCACTTCACCCGACGAGACCTTCACCGTGCCAAATCACGCCTTCTTCGCACTCGGAGATAATAGCTACAATTCTAGCGATAGCCGCTACTGGGGCATCGTCCCCGAGCAGAATGTGATCGGGCGTGGCTTCTTCGTCTATTGGCCCTTCTCCTCCCGTTGGGGATTTATTCATTAGGAAGCATTCCTACTTTTTCTTTTTCGGAGAAGCTTTCGTTGACTTTGCTGGGGCTGTCGTAGTGTTTTTCGGAGCGTTGGCAACTTTTGCCGCGACCTTTAGTCGGAGAGCATTCAGCCTGATAAAGCCTGTGGCATCTCCCTGATTGTAAGCCTGTGTGGGATCAGCCTCCATCGTGGCAATATCAGGGCGATAAAGACTCACAGGGCTCTTCCTCCCTGCTGCGAGGATATTGCCTTTATAAAGGCGGACTCGGACAGTGCCCGTGACATTCTTCTGAGATTCTGTGATGAGAGCCTGAAGAGCGAGACGCTCCGGTGCAAACCAGAATCCATTATAGATGAGCGTGCTGTATTGCGGAATGAGTCCATCGCGTAGGTGCATGACTTCGCGATCCATTGTGAGAGACTCCATTTGGCGATGGGCAAAGTGGAGAATAGAACCACCAGGGGTCTCATAGACACCGCGGCTCTTCATGCCAACAAAACGATTCTCAACCATATCGACACGACCCACACCATGCTTGCCGCCAATGCGGTTGAGCGCCTTCATCACACCGAGCGGATCGACGGCCTTGCCATTCACAGCCACGCAATTTCCCTGAACGAAATCAAGCGTCACAAGTTCCGCTTTGTCAGGCGCATCCTCAGGACTCGCAGAGAGCTTAAACATCTCTTTGTTTGCTGGCGCAAAGGCATCGAACCAAGGATCCTCCAGAATGCCACTCTCGTAGCTGATGTGCAGGAGATTGCGATCCATCGAGTAAGGCTTCTTAGCACTCGCTTCCACAGGCACCTTATGCACACGGCAATATTCGATCATCTCGGCGCGACCTGAAAAATCAGCGCGAAAGCGTTCCTCGCGCCAAGGAGCGATCACCTCTAAGTCAGGAGCAAGGGCGGCTGCCGTCAGTTCAAAGCGTACCTGGTCATTTCCTTTACCTGTAGCTCCGTGAGCAATGGCATCAGCTCCCTCAGCAAGAGCGATCTCCACCATGCGCTTGGCAATCAGTGGTCGCGCAATGCTTGTTCCAAGGAAGTATTCCCCTTCGTAGAGTGCTCCCGATTGAATCATCGGAAAGATAAAATCGCTCGCGAACTCAGCCTGAAGATCATCAACAAAACACTTCGAAGCTCCCGTGCGGAGGGCCTTGGGTTTGAGTCCCTTTAACTCCTCTTCCTGCCCAATATCAGCGCAGAAAGCAATCACTTCGGCAGAGTAGGTCTCTTTGATCCAGTTCAGAATAACGGAGGTATCCAGACCTCCCGAGTAGGCAACGACGATTTTCATTCGATGGTGGGATACACGGACGAGCGCAGAGATGCACGCCGATTCAGAAAATTAAGGCAAAAAAAACGACCGGAGTGATCCGGCCGTTTTCTCAAATGCTGAAAAGTTTATTCCAAGTTTAATCTTTATCTTGGGAAGCCTTAGCCTTGATAGGAGTTGAAGCGGGTGTTGACGCTGGCGTTGCAGCTTTATTTGTCTGGCGAGACTGAATCTGGGCAGCCAAATTTTGAACAGCTTGATTGAGATCCACCAGAGGAACCCAACCGATCAGATTGCCCTGCTGTCCAGTGGACTTGTCAGCAAAGGAAGCCGCATTCAGAAGACGAGCCTCGCCAGTCTTTGTATTCCATTGTACTACAGAATCAACCTGCTTCTCACCGATAGTGAGCTTGGCAGGAATGCATTGAAAAACAGACTGTGCTGCAAGCTGCTCCGTAACGGTTTCCTTAATGAGGGCTTGTTGTTCTTCGACGGTTTGCTCTTTGCAGGCAACAAGAGAGAGCGTCGCGACCACAAGCAGAAGGGAAGGTGTGATAAATTTCATAAGGTGGGAAACATTATGCTGCTCCTTTCCCATTTCAAGAAAATAAATAATCTCACCTCAAAACCAAAAGCTGATCTCACTCAATGTCAGGATGACTTTCATGTGCGGTATAGACCTTTGAGAGCGTCACCTCTAAAATAAATTTGCTTATAGCATCAAAGAGATCAATAAAATTGGACACCCCCCCAGATGCTACGAAAAATATTGCTGGTTGGATTTCCATCTTAAGCCCCCTTAACATCAGACCCGTGCAAAATCCAAATGCAGATATTACGGGTAAAACCCTAGGCATTCTCAGAAGCATCCTGCCTATTGCACTAGTAGCCGCACTGGCTCGCGTTTCTGTTGCTCAGGATATCTTTTCAGAACTGAGCCGCCCTATCGTTCTGGGAATTCTCGGCCTCTTCAATATCTCTGCATTCGATCATGGTCACGACATCACTGTGGGACGTCTTGAAATTCCGTGGACTGGGGACTGCGCAGGACTGAATTTATTGGTTCTGCTTCTTGCCGTAGCGATCTGGTTGAATCGCAATGAATCCTTCAACCTAATCCACTGGATACGGATTCTTGGAATGATCCCTGCGGCCATTATAGCCAATGTATGCCGTGTCTTTACCCTCATTGGCTACAGGGAGCTCTTCTATCCAACGATTGAGACTCCTCAGTTGCATTATTTTTTCGGTCTTGTCTGGTTAGTACCTTTTGCCTTCCTTGCTATGCCTGGCAGATCACGACATATCACAGCCAGAATTTTTGAACTTCTCCATGTGGCAGGAGTCATAGCACTTCTTGCTCCACAAACATCTGGGCCTGATGGACTTGGTCTCACCCTAGCCGTTGTGCTTTCGCTTTCTCATTGCAAATTGGCTGAAAACATTTCAAAAAAAAGATTGCTCCTCCTTGTACTCTGGATTTTGTCTGCCGGAGCTTTTGCCGTTTCCGGTATGGAATCCTTTTGGCTTCCTTGGATACTCGTTTGTCCTCTGGTTCTTGATGAAAAATGGATCACCACACTTCCTGGTGTTATAATCACCTTATCGACACACCCCCTGTTCGCATTGCTTCCAGGTTCAGAGATTATTACTTGGGTTACGATCGCTTGGGTTGCATGGAAGTTTTATATTGTTTCACCTAGCATAGCAGGCCCTGTCGAAATTCCACCGCACTGGAATTGGGAAAAAATATTTCTCATCGCAGGAACATCATTGCTCTTTTTACTCCCCTTTCTTGCCTCATCATTTTTCCCTGGAAATCTGGAGCAATGGGTTCCTCCCAAATGTTCCAAAATCGAGCCGATTCCCGGAAATGGATATCTCATCACACTCCCTGGGCAACCAGACCAACTTGGCTTACTTTGGTATAATCCCAGCGGAACACATCGTCACCACACTCTAAAAATCTGCCTGAAATATAGTGGCGTTGATGTAGTGCCTTCGAAGGAAGATCCTGAGGTATTTACAGATGGCACTCATTGGTTCAAGGAATTCTTCCTTCAGGGGGGAAAACTTTTGCGTACCCATGGAAGCTATGTAGTCTCTACTTTGGCACCGGGAAGTGCAGCAGGAGTTCATGTAATAGCAGTCTGTGATACAGCCTCATTCAAAGCCCAAAAGTTTGATGACTTATCGACCTCTTTAGTAAAAAAACTCTATCAACTTATTATGAAAGAGAAAAATCAATTTTCTTCACCATCACCTTCCTTCTAAATTGCAACTCATGTTGGCTCCATCCTCCCGAAACTTTCTTTACGCGCTACTTCTGTTACTCTTGTTAGCAGGGTGTAAGAAAAAATCTTATGATTTCATCAGGGCCAACTTGGGAGACTCCGAGGCTCAATACCGACTTGCCCTAGATTATTTCACTGGATCAGGGGTCAAAAAAAACAGCGAAGAGGGTTTTCGTTTACTTAAAAAGTCAGCAGAACGCGGCAATGAAGATGCCATTTTATCCCTAGCCATAGCCTATTACACTGGGAACGGCACAGGAACCAACTTCCCTGAAAGCATTCAATGGTTCCAAAGGTCGGCAGATCTTGGCAGTGATGTTGCTCAAAATTATCTTGGCGTAGCCTATCTGAATGGCCAGGGAGTCGCCAAAGATCCACTAAGTGCTCTTAAATATTTTGAAATGGCAGCTCAAAACGAGAATGCTTCAGCTCAAATCAACCTGGGATTCATGAACTATCTCGGTCGTGGAATTCCAGAAAACAAAATCAAAGGCATAGATTGGTTTTCAAAGGCAGCCGATCAAGGGAACGATGAGGCAGAATATCAGTTGGGCCATGCGTATATGACTGGTGATGGGGTTCCTGTGGATGAAGAAAAAGCCATCTCATTTTATCAAAAATCAGCTAATCAAGGAAACAAAGAAGCCATGTTTGATCTGGGCGAAGCTTATCGCTTCGGCAAGGGGGTGGGTATCGATGACAATGAAGCCCTTAAGTGGTTTAAGAACTCTGCCGAGAATGGCAATCTGGTGGCACTTCGGCTGCTTGCCGATAATTACATGACAGGTCACGGGGTGCCAGTGGATCAAAAAGAGGGTATTATTTTACTCAAACAAGCAGCAAAACTTGGAGATCAAGGCTCTCAATACAGACTTGGAATGGCGTATCTCGCTGGTGTTGGGGTGCAAAAGGATAGCGTCGAGGGACTCGCCTGGCTAGCGGTTGCCACCCCCAATCCAAGCAATCAAGATCCCCTTCAATCACCCGACTGGCATTATCCTCTCGATGTCTGCGCCAAGGCCAAACAACGCATGTTAGAACTCAAGAATGAGATCCAGAAATGACCCTGTCATGCGATCAAAGCAGACTATGACAATTGTGATATTAAATTTCCGAACGCCGGAAATCACAATCAACTGCCTCAAAACGATTGCGGCGGAAGTTCAAACGACTCCTGGAATCCATGTAATTCTGATCGACAATGCATCTGGCGATGATTCCGTTCCTCTCATTAAAGCTGCCATCCTAGAGAATCACTGGTCGGCAAGTTGGTTGGAATTCCGACCGATCGATACAAATCTGGGCTTTGCTGGTGGCAATAACCTGATCCTTCGCGAGCAACTTTCCTTGGCCTCGCCTCCAGAATATTTGCTTCTTCTCAACAGCGATACACTGGTGCATCAGGGATGTCTTGCAACCTGTCTTAAACTCATGGAAGAGGATTCTAAAATTGGTGCGCTGAGCTGCATGCTGCGGAACCGAGATGGGAGCGTTCAAAATGTCTGTCGAAAATTTCCCCATCCACTTAGGGAATCGCTACGAGCCCTTGGACTCCCTTGGATCATGCCAAAACTCTTTGGTTGGGCCGATCTGGAAGATCGCGGATGGGATCGCGAAAAAATATCCCGTGATGTGGATTGGATAAGTGGTGCTTTCTTTTTAGCCAGAACGGAGATGCTCCGCAAAACGGGTTTAATGGATGAAGGGTTTTTCTTTCTCGGGGAAGATTGCGAGTGGTGCTTCAGGATATGGAAGAACGGCTGGCGCATCCGCTTTGACCCGAGCGCGGAAATCACGCATCTTGGAGGGGCATCCTCCGACTCAACGCGCGTTCGCAATCGAACAAAAGATCTCTACACATGGAGGGCTCGCTTCAAAGTCCAAGAAAAATGTTATGGTCTCCTCGCCAAGGTATGGATTCATAGCCTCTATTTGATTTCCTTCGGACTGAGAAAATATTGGATGATGGCAACAGGAAAAACTGGGCAGATCGCTTACGAAGGAATATCTGAGGGGTTTGATCAACTCCTTCATCTCAACGAGAAATCCGGATCGGATCAACTTTCTTCCAAGGCCTCATGAGCTCTTCGTATCAAAATCCCATTCATTCTGCCGATGCTTGCACACCTCCCATGCGGATAGCTTTTGTTCTTCCCGGGATGCATCAGGTGTGCCGAGGAGCCGAGGTGGCCTTTGAATCGATAGCGACCGAGATGTCCAAGCTCCCTGGAGTAAAAATCACGGTCTTCGGTGCGGGTCATAAGCGCGAAGAAGATCTCTACGATTTTGTGCATTGTGGAATCATCCCTCGGGAACGCTTTGAAAAATTTCCGAGATTCCCTATTTTTCGTTCGGAGTATGTCTGGGAAGAGGTGTCATTCTTACCTGCATTTCTCGCCCGTTATCGACCTAGCGATTTTGATATTACTGTGACTTGCAGTTTTCCCTTCATGAATTGGGTTTTGCTTCTCAACAGAAATCGCAAGGAACAACTGCCTGCTCATATCTTTGTCACACAGAATGGGGATCATGCAGTTCAATCTGAAACAAGTGAATTTCATTTTTTTTCCTGCGACGGTCTCGTCTGCACCAATCCCGAATATTTCGAACGCAATCGCGCCAAGTGGCAAAGCCAACTGATTCCCAACGGGGTAGATCCTTCAATGTTCTCGCCAGGAATCGGGAACAGAAAAGAATTCAACCTTCCCGAGAATGTCCCCATTGCCCTCATGGTGAGCGCGCTTATTGCCTCGAAACGAGTCGATGCAGGGATCCGAGCAGCAGCGCGAGTTCCAGGTTTGCATCTTGTAGTATGCGGAGATGGCCCTGAAAGGGAGGCAATCATTGCTCTGGGAAATGGGTTAATGCCTGGGCGTTTCCATCCTCGCCTCCTCCCTCGCCATCAAATGCCTGCGATGTATCGTTGTGCCGATCTGTTCCTGCATATGAGTCTTGTGGAAGCTTCCGCCAATGCCTATATTGAGGCTCTTGCAAGTGGTCTACCAATCGTCACCCATGACCGTTTCGTGACTCAATGGACGCTAGAAAATACCGGAGTTTTAGTTGATGCAAACAATCTTGATGCCACTGCAGAGGGTCTCTCAGTGGCGCTTAAAAAAAAATCTGCCGTGGAGGTGGCCGCTAGAAGAAGCCTTGCTGAAAGACGGTTTTCCTGGGCCGGAATTGCACGCGAGTATCAGAAATTTTTCAGAGAAATTCTTGCCATTCGCAACACCGTGAAAATGCCATGACTTCCGTTGCATTTGTTGCCATCGCAAGGAATGAAGGGGAGCGTTTAAAAAAATGCCTTCAGTCCCTGTTGAAGGTTTCCGCTGACATCATCTATGTCGATTCGGGATCTACTGATGGAAGTCAGGAATTCGCGCGAAGCCTCGGCATCGAGGTGCTCTCTCTCAATACGAGTCAAGGATTTACAATGGCTAGGGCCCGCAATGCTGGTTGGCGGAAAGTCATGGAGTCCTACACGGAAACCGGATTTGTTCATTTTATTGATGGCGACTGTGAGTTGGCAGAACGATGGCTGCCAACAGCTCTGGAATTTCTGAACTCGCATCCTGATGTTGCCATTGTCTGCGGAAGACGGAGAGAACGCTTTGCCGAAGAATCACTCTACAACCGTCTCATTGATATTGAATGGAATACTCCCGTCGGCGAGACGAAATCGTCGGGTGGAGATGCCTTAATGAGACTCAGCGTGCTCGAAGAAGTTGGAGGATTCAACGATGCCCTCATTGCAGGAGAAGAACCTGAACTCTGTAAGCGGATGCGCGACAAAGGTTGGAAAATTTGGCGGATCGAAAATGACATGACCTGGCACGATGCAAACATGCATACCTTTTTCCAATGGTGGAAACGCCTTGTGCGTGGAGGGTATGGTGCCGCTGATGTGGCACTGCGATGCAAGATGGCAGGAGCCACCGGCTCGGATATTCTTTTTGGAAGCCAAGTCAGAAGTGCAAATCTTTGGGTGAATACCTCGATAGCATTCCTCGTCATAGCCACCATCGGAGCAGTTGTTACCACATGCTGGTGGATCATTCTCATCACGCTTTCATTACTCGTCGCAATTTGGATTATGCAGGGACTCCGTATTGGTATCTCTCAGGCAAAGCGCGCAGAGAGTCTCGTTCCTGCTTTGATTTATGGCATGTCGCTCATGCTTGCCAAATGGCCCCAGTGGATTGGTTTGCTTAAATATAGCACCGATCTGAAGGCAGGACGAGCAGCCAAACTCATTGAATACAAACAATGATCCCTGATCTCCAAGAAGACCGTTCACGCTATCCACAATCCGCATGGGTCAGGGAGCAATCGCTTTGGGCGCTCGCCGTGTATCGTTTTGGTCGTTGGAATGACTCGCGCCCTTCGGGAATCTCTCAGAAATTTTGTGACCGGTTATATTGGCTGCTTTTCCGAATCGTCGAAACTGTGACCGGAGTGAGTTTTACAAAAGCTGTAAAAATCGGGCCAGGCATGAGGATCCATCACTTCGGGAATATTTTCATCCACTCGGGTGCGATCATCGGAGCCCATTGCACCCTTCGGCAGGGTGTTACCATCGGTAACAAAGAGGAAGGGGGGCCTGTTCCAGTCATTGGGAATCGAGTTGAATTAGGTGCCTATGCCCAGGTCTTAGGCGGCATCCATGTCGGAGATGATTCGCGGATCGGGGCGATGAGCGTCGTCTTGCAGGATGTACCGCCGGGAGCCACTGCCGTCGGCATTCCGGCCCGCATTATCAAGCCTCGCCCAAAAGACTCTAGCGACTCCAACATTTTCCACTCCCCTCAGGGAAATCATTGATTTTCATGGCATTGCTTTATCTCAGTTCCTGTTTACCAAAACGCTCGGAGACCTTTGTCTATCGTGAAATATTGGGGCTTCGTGAGATGGGCATTCCAATAGTGATTGCCTCGCTCCACGAACCGGAACTATCTCTTGGAGATCCCCACCTTGATAAACTATCAGGGGAATGCATCACGGTCTATCCACAGGGACTTGGAAAGCTGTTTCTGGATGCATCTTTATTTGGCTTACAGAATTTTACCGCCTCCCTTGGGATGATGAAACAGTCTCTCTGTGATGCTATCACAGCAGATGATCTGAAGCCCATCGACCGCCTAAAAGTTCCTATGCAGGCTGTGGCGTCCTTGGCACTAGCGTGGCGCTTGAGAGCCATCCCTCTCACAGGCATTCATATCCACATGGCTCATGCCCCTGCAACCGTTGGCATGTATCTCGCCTTCGCACTCTCTCTGCCGATGAGTTTCACCGGCCATGCTGTTGATCTTTTCAGGGATCGATCTCTCCTCAGACAAAAATTAACGCGTGCTACTTTTATCTCCTGCATCAGCGAATGGCATCGTAACTGGTATCGCACCATGGTGCCTGGTGACGACAAAAAGTATCCGATAATCCGATGTGGTGTCTCTCTCCCTCACTTGACAACTCAAGAAAAGCAGATCTCGCCCGAGAGCTCCTCTCCACTCCGTATTCTTGGTATGGCACGATTGGTTGCTAAAAAGGGGTTTGATACCTTACTGGAAGCCATTGCTCTGGCACGCCAATCTGGCCTTGTCCTGAGCTGCACCATTGCAGGAGATGGACCTGAGCGTGAAAACCTCGAAAAACTCGCCGATAACTTGGGCGTTACCCCGTTGGTAAAATTTATAGGGAGTTATTCAAATTCAGAAATCCACAAGCTTTTAGCAAATGCCGATATCATGGTGTTGCCCTGCAAGACTGATGAGAGCGGCGATCGCGATGGGATTCCTGTCGCCCTTATGGAGGCAATGGCATCCGGAATTTGCGTGGTTAGCGGCGATTCTCCAACAATCCGCGAACTTGTGAAAGATCGAATCAATGGACTTTTGATACCGCCAGGCGATGAGAGCGCGCTCGCTAAAATTCTCTCTGAACTTGAAAGTAATCCCTCGTTACGGAAATCACTCGCACAGGCGGGACGCATTCGCATAGAAGAAGAGTTTTCCTCGTCAGCTAATCTCGCTAGAATTCAGCAAATCTTTTTCTCCACACGCATGCTCTCATAAGGAATAAGCCATGAATCTCTCTCCTTCTCTGGGTCAACGATATGTTCTCATCACTCCATGTCGGGACGAGGCCCAGTACGCTCGTCGATGTATTCAGAGCGTTCTTGCTCAGACCATAATTCCTTCACTATGGCTCATCGTAGATGATGGATCAAGTGATGAGACCCCTTCGATCCTGGCAGAATTGGCATCCCTCCACCCTTGGGTCAAGGTGGTGCGAAGGGAAGATCGAGGAAAACGGGCGGTTGGCCCAGGAGTTGTGGATGCCTTCTATGCCGGTCTCGAAAATGTCAATCTTAATGATTTTAATTTCCTTTGTAAGTTCGATCTCGACCTTGAACTTCCAGCTCAGTATTTCGAGATTTTAATGCAAAGGATGAGTGAGAATCCCAAACTCGGTACTTGCAGTGGTAAACCTTACTTTGAGGAGGGAAATCCGCCGCGACTGATCAGCGAAAAATGCGGTGATGAAATGTCCGTAGGGATGACTAAGTTTTACCGAGTTTCGTGCTTTCAGCAAATTGGGGGATTCGTACGAGAGGTCATGTGGGATGGCATTGACTGTCATCGTTGCAGAATGTTCGGCTGGATTGCCTGTAGCTGGGATGATCCAGAACTGCGCTTCATCCATTTGCGACCGATGGGATCGAGTCAGCAAAGTATTTTCACTGGACGCATGAGGCACGGATTTGGCCAGTATTTCATGGGGACAGGTTTGATCTACATGACAGCCAGTTCCATTTTCAGACTTTGGCACCCACCCTATTTTATTGGTGGAATTGCAATGTGGTGGGGCTATGTCAGAAGTGCCCTTCAGAGAAAGGAAAGATATGGAGATTTGAAGTTCAGGAATTTTCTCCGAGCCTATCAGTGGAAGTGCCTCCTTATCGGAAAGAAAAGAGCCACCTTGGAATTGGATTCCAATACAGCTCAGTGATAGAGCATAATCCTTAGTTTACACGAAAATGTGTCACCAAAAAACTTTGTTTAAGAGCTTGGCTTTGTCATTACTTGCGATGATGACAGGCTGTTCCTGGGTTCCTGTTAAACAAGGCGTTTTTCAAGCACCTCCAGAAAAGGAAAAAAGCACGGAGCACTATGTTCCAGCACCTAACCTTAAACCGGGCCAATTTTTTACATCAGAACTAAAAACCCATTCTGCAAACTTCAGCACTGCCGAGGAAATTAATGCCGACTCAGCCAAAATCAATAACGACTATTTAATTGGTCCAGGTGATATTTTCTCCTTTCTTGTTCGTGGTCGTGAAGACATCTCTCGTGATGAGATTATCGTAGCACCGGATGGAACCGTTGCCCTTCCTCGCGTTGGAATTCTTAAAGTAACCGGACTCACCCAGACCCAAGTGACAGATGAGGTTACTAAAGTTCTTCAGAATTACTATCAACACCCAGAAGTGACTTTGGTGATGAAGCAATATAACAATAACCGTGTTTTTGTCCTAGGTAGGGTTGCCACTCCGGGTGCTGTAAAATTTCAAGGTCCAGGCACCCTCTTGGAAGCCCTCTCTCTCTGCGGAGGAATGCCAAGTGATATTAATAAAACTTTCTTAAGCCGCTGTAGTATTACACGAGGGAAGAATCTCATCATGTGGATCGATCTCAGGGAACTTCTTGAGCGAGGTAATATGAACCTGAATGCAAGACTTCAGAACGGCGACATCATCTTTATCCCAATTAGCGAAGATCAGAATGCCTATGTCCTTGGTGAAGTGAAGTCACCAGGAGTCATCCCCCTGCGTTCCAATATCAGCATTTTGAATGCGATTATGACTGTTGGTGGGCCTACCAAAGGGGCAAACTTGAGGGATGTCTTCCTCATTCGCCAAGTTGACGGCAAGGGTGTCGTTGAACGGATCAATCTTCAGGAGATGATCGGAAAGGGAAATTCTTCAAAAAATTATGTGCTTCGTGATGGCGATACAATCTATGTTCCTGAAACTGGTTTAAGTAAATTCAACTATTTCACTTCGCAACTACAACCCTTCTTTACCATTATTGGCGTATCAACTGGTGCTTTGTCGGCCACTGGATTGAACGCACTTTACTACGGTTCATTGCATTAAAAATCGTTCATTGAGGAATGCCTGAGAACAATAAATATTCTGTACTGAGCAGGCCTCCTCTTGAGTTCGGATCGATTGAGAATGCCAAGAAATCCAAGCCTTTCTCGATTTTTGATGTTTTACGCAGAAGGGCACCTTTAGTCATCGCTCTTGGACTCCCTCTGTTCATAATTTTTCATCTCCTTCTTACCGTCGTAGTGAGCCCCTCCTATCTCGTGGAAGGGTCTATTTTAGTAAAGCAATCCAAGGGGCCGAGTATTTCGGGAAAAGAGAGGGACCTCATTGAGGGGGATGTCGGTTACTTCCAGAGAACGCTGGCGGTAAGACTTCTCGATCCATCCCTTTTGAAAACAGCGAATGCAAGTTTGAGTGAGAACGAAAAACCCATTTACCTTCAAGGTCTTGGTGCATCAAGTCGTGCAGCGGATATTTTGGCAAAGCACCTGAAAGCGTTAGAGGTGGAACGCACTTACTTAATCAAGGTCACCCTCAGTGGCACTTCTTCGATAGGACTTGCGCCAACTCTCAATGCTGTTCTCAAAACACTTATTGATGTCTTAAAGCGCGAGCAGGAAGATCAATTTGAATATCGCATCCTCTATCTCAAATCTCAAAAGAGTTCCGTTCTTCAACAACTCACTCAAGAAAAGGAAAAAATCCAAGGATTGGCCGTACGCTACAACAACAAAAGTTTTCTGCGAGCATCTTACAGCAACGATCTGGATTACCTTTCGATTCTCCAGCGACTCTATCTTGAAGCTGAATCACAGGCCTTGGTCAAGGAGGCCCTCTTCAAAAAAAGCGAAAAAGACAGGGACGAGCTTTCTAAAACCAGCATGGTGCCATTTGCAGAGGAAAAAGTTTCAGATAGTTTCGGAGTGAACCAAATCGAACAATGGAGCTATGCACAGCAACAGCAATTGCGAGCTAGCATTGATGGCCTGAGTACAAACAACTTAGATCGTGCCAATGTGGAAAGCCGCATTCAGGCAATGAAAGATTATCAGAAGACTTATAAGGAAAACCTCAATCAATTCACGGTCAAGAATCAGACGGAAAAACGGGCCTATGAACTCAACAACGAAGTCATCAGAGCTCGCAATGATTATAACACAGCAGAAACGGCAGCTCAAAAACTGCACGATCAACTCCTGAATGCCCAGGAGGATTCGGCCCGAATCTCTGAAGGGGTCTTCGATGCCAATGATAGCAATTTTAATTTGGGACAATTCCGTGAACGCCTCGCTACAATTAACGAAAAACTCGACGAAGAAGAACTTCAGGCAAAATCTCCACTCCCAGTCGTAATCGACAGAGAGGCAACCCCACCGAGCGCGCCGAGTTCTGGCAACTTTGCCAAGGTCACGGGATTCTCCTTTGTAGCTTCATTCGGTCTCCTCAGTGTTTTATTCTTTCTCTTTGAATTTTTAGATGATCGCATTCGTTCCCGAGCTGAACTTGGTGCAGCTGTGGGAGGAAAGGGAGCAGAGCCTATTCCAGCAACGATACCGGAAGGAGAGGATCCAACTTTTTCCGAATTAGAAGTTTTTTCACCGGGGCATCCGACGGCACTACCTTTGCAAGAATTTGCTCTTCGTCTTGTTCTTGAGCATCAACGCTCTGGCGCAAAGATTTTCTCGTTTGTTGGGAGCCATCACCGCTCGGGAAATACTGCCATTGCACTGAATGTGGGACGGGCGATTTTTGGACACGGTTTCAAAGTCATACTTGCCGAATTGCCAACAAGTACTCCTGGACTAGCTTCAATAGCAAAACTCAGCTCGCATCAGAACACTTATGATTCTCCCTGGAAAAACAAGCTGACTGATCCCCTGAGTGGAGTAGAACTGATTCCGTGGGTTCCTGGAACTTCACCCAATCAAGTACGCTCTACTTTGGATTCCTTTCTTAGCAATGCGATACAAGTTGCAGACTTTGTGCTGCTAGATCTTGTGAATGTTTCAACATCCGACATCGCACGCGAAGCCTCTGTCAAATCAGATGTCGTGATCATTACGGCAGCTGAGAATATTGCGCGATTCACCGATGTGCGCAATATCGTCGAATGGGTTGTGATCGGCGGAGTTCCCGCTGTTACGACACTGTTGAATTTTGCCAAGCACAATAAAACCGAAGTCCAAATTTCTGAATATAGAGGTTGGGTTTTCCAATTTCTTTCCAAAGCACACCTCGCTCTTCGCCATTGGGCAGCGCATCAAATGAACACAAAGATGCCGCGCATCAAAAACTCATTATTCTTCAAAAAAATATTTGCGGAAAAACGAGAAAAGAAGCCCTACACAACTCCTGAAACCAAAGAATAATCGCATGAAAATAGGACTTGTTACCATTGTCATAGGCAAAGCCTATCAGGATCTTTTTGACCAATACTCCCGAGAGCGTTTTACTGACTATGCAAAACGACACGGTTATGAGCTCCTAGTCATTGAGAAAACAATCAGAGACCTCCCGGGCAAAAAGCTTACTTGGCAAAAATGCTGTCTTCATGATCTTGAATGGGTTCGTTCCAAGGATCTGGTTGCCTTTTTGGACTCTGATATTCTTATTTCCAAAGATGCTCCTGCTCTACCCATGATAGCGCAGGGTAAAATCGGCGGCGTGATGGATAAACCTCCAGCTGGATTAAACAGCGGCGTTCTTATTTTTCGCCCAGGAAAGGAAGTCGCCTCAATTTTTGAAGAGGCTTTGCTCGATCCTGATCCCTTTTGGGATCAAGTTGCACTGGACAGGATCTTAAAAAGAGAAAATGCCCTCCAGCTCATTGATTCCCGATTTCACTGCATGTTTTATGTGAGAAGCTGGCGAATCTTCGGGGCAATCCTGAAGCGGAACTGGATCTATCATTCCCTTCACGGAAAGTCCAAGTTGGCACTTATTAAGTCACTCTTGACCCTTCAAGGGAGATAATTCAGGTCAATCAATTCTACCATCGTAGCCGACCGGCTCTGACATCGAGTTGACAGACGAAACAGATACCTATGTTGAGAAAAGCCCTGAGCAGACCAATCGGCAGAGTCTTCAACAGGTGCAATGATGATGCTTGCGAATGTTGTTTCAGAGGGTTTGAAATGAACTGCCATGCTCCTGGCAGGAGTCCTCTATAGTTCTTTGCAAATTTTGAGACCCACTCGGGATCTGTTTCATTTCTCTTTCTGATTTCCTCACCTGGATCACCTCCTTTTGCCACAATCTGCCGCATCAATCCAAAGAGAAGAATATTCACAGCGGTACCATTCACGAGCCTGCGTTCATGTTGAAACCAAGCACCAAATCCAGTGACGGCTTCAAAAAAATGAGTTGCCCCATCTGCACGGACAATACCTTCCAGATTTTCAGGCTTTCGGAAGGAGTCCGTGAGCAACATGGCTTTCACAAATCCATCTTCGACAATTAATCCAAGGGGCATCCAAAAACTTCGAACGGCCCCAACTCTCGCCAAATAAAGACTCCCTGCGATTTTTGGAGGCCCTGCAAGTTGAAGCTGGGAAGCGGTAACAGAAATTCTCTCTCTAATATCAAGATTCCCTTTTATAGAAATATCCTTCAAGGGTAGATCCACAGCAACGACCGCCATAGAATTGGCTTCCAGAGATTCAACCACGCGGATAAGACACTCGGGTTGGCCGAACTGGATATCGGCATCGAGAAAGAGAAGTGCATCAGCATCCTTTGCACTAAAATCATGTACGAAACGATTCCATGCGTTGGCCTTTCCGGCTACCTCGATTGTGTTGACCTGAAACTTGGTTTTGGGATGTAGGAGGGCAAATTTTTCGAATGCCTCGCTAGCTCTTTCCGCAGTCGCATCGCGGCAACCATTGGGTACCACATGAACGACAACCTCATGTCGAAGTGAGGAAAATAGACTCTGTTTGGAAAGAGAGGTAATGGTGGCCCCTATATTTCGCTCCTCGTTGTAGGCCATGATTGCAACAGCAATTTTCATACAATCTTGATGAAGATTGCACTCTCTCGGTCTAGCGTGCAATCCTGATATCTCCTCCATGACTCCATTTGTTCACATAGCGATGATCGGAATACTTTTTTATTCCGTTCATCTCTTTGGAAAATATCCGATCAGAGTCGCCATTACCGCTGTATTTGTCTCCGGTTGGCTCTTACTCCCCTCCTCCCTTCATGCGATTTATAACATCCCCATCATTCCCTTCCATTCAAAGACTAATGCCATCAGCTTGGCCGTTCTGCTTGGAATTATCATAAAGCACCCAAAAGTCTTTGAGAACTACCGTTTTCATCCTATCGATATTCCTGTACTCTGTTGGAGTTTTGTTCCTTTTTTTTCATCCATAACCAATGACCTCGGCCCCTATGATGGAGGTGGGGCTTCGCTGGCAAAATTCGTAGATTATGGCATTCCCTATTTCATAGGACGCCTTTGCTGTGGATCCTTTGAAGGGCTAAAAACTCTTGGGATAGGCATGTTTATAGGAGCCCTAGTGATTGCTCCGCTCGCTTTGATGGAAATGGTCATCAGTCCCCAGTTTCATATTTTACTGTATGGTTGGTATCCTCATGATTTCAGCCAGACAAAGAGAGGCTTGGGATATCGCCCCTCTGTTTTCATGGCGCATGGGCTTGAGTTGGCCATCTACAATGCCTCCTCGGCACTCATGGGATGGCAACTCTATCTTAGAAAAACAGTCGAACGCTTTGTTCCTCTCTTAAAGATCCCTCTCTTTCCTTCAGTCGTTGGACTCAGCGTTGTCCTGTTTATCTCACGCTCTTCGGGAGCTCTTGCCCTCTTTATCATTGCTCTTGTTATCCTTCAAATATCGATCTTTCTTAAGACAAAACTTCCATTGATTCTCTTTCTACTCCTTCCTCTTGTTTACATGGATCTCCGTGCCACAGGAACCTGGGATGGAAAGGCTCTCGTTGATGCAGCCGGATCGGCAACCGGTAGCACCGAACGCGTTGGTTCCCTCTCCTTCAGATTGTACAACGAAAGCCTCCTGGTTCAAAAAGCAATGCTCCGCCCCGCTTTTGGGTGGGCCGGGTTTCAACGCTCCTTTATTTTTGATGAAAAAGGACACGCTGTTTCTGTGCCGGACGGAATGTGGATTCTTACTCTGGGCCAACACGGCGTCGTGGGACTCCTCTCCCTAAGTGCCACACTCCTTCTCTCACCTCTAATTTTCGTCATAAGATTCCCGACACGATTTCTCAAAGATCCCTTGGTTGCACCCGCTGTGGCCTTTGCCGTCTGTCTCGGGATCTTCATGTTCGATGACCTTTTTAATGCCTTTTTTAATCCCATCTTGATTGTTGCCGCTGGTGGCTTGTCGACATTGGCAATCCATCCTAATCTAACTAAAGATTTATTTTTTAAGAACAAGGAAAACGGCCCACTTCCCCCACTCCCAATGACAAAAACAAGAGTCATTTAAGGATCCTTTGAATCCATGAACACTAAAGAAGAAACCCGAAGCCGTGCTATCAAAGGATCCTTCTGGACTCTTTTCGGGTATGGATCAGCTCAAGTGATTCGCCTTGGGAGCAATCTGATTCTGGCACACTTACTCTTCCCTGCCGCCTTCGGTGTCATGGCTTTGGTCACAGTATTCATGACAGGGCTTCAAATGTTCTCCGAAGTCGGAATCGGCCCAAGCATCATTCAAAACCGTCGTGGCGACGAACCTGACTTTCTCAATACCGCCTGGACAATCCAAGTCATGCGCGGCTTTGTGCTCTGGATAGCAACCTGCATCCTGGCTTGGCCTGCTGCTCAATTTTTCGGCCAGAGCGATCCCATGGCTCATCAATTACTTTGGATTCTTCCAGTGATCGGGCTTTCTTCCGTGCTTGGTGGTTTTAACTCCACGGCAGTCTTTTCATTAAACAGGCATCTTGAGATTGGAAAGGCCACGATGCTGGAATTAATTCCTCAGATCGCTTCTGTCGGAGCCATGATCCTCTGGGCGTGGATTCACCCCAGCGTTTGGGCTCTTGTCGGCGGATGGCTAGTGTACAGCATTGTAAGACTTCCGATGAGTCACCTGCTAAACAGGCCAATGAAAAACAAATTTCTTTGGGATAAATCCGCTGCTCACGATCTCATGCATTTTGGAAAATGGATCTTTCTGGGAACAATGGTTGCGTTTCTATCCGGAAGCTTGGATCGGATTTTGCTAGGAAAACTTCTAACGCTTCAAGAGCTTGGCATTTACAGCATTGCTCTGACTTTTGCCCGAGTCGGCATCGAGATCAGCACGCGCTTGAGCAATACGGTCTTGTTCCCTATTCTCGCGAGAAGTCAGGATGATCCGGTAACGCTTGTCGGCCAAAGCCTCAGAGCACGGGGATTGATCCTCCTGGCTGGAGGTGCCCTCGTCTGCGCCTTTTCGATTGTCGCGCCGATTTTTTTTAAAACTCTCTATGATCCTCGCTATGCTTCAGCCGGAGTGATTTCCCAATGGCTTTCGATTCTTGTCTGGGTAAGCATCGTCCTAAGTTCGATGGAACGCGTCCCGTTGGCCCTTGGTCACCCAAGGGCTCTTTTTATCTCCAATCTCCTGACCACATCGGGATATGCCGTTGCTGTTCCTGCCTATTGGTATGCTGGACTTCCCGGATTCATTCTAGGAATTGCGAGTGGGTCGGTGGCCGCGCATATTCTCTTGTTGTTTTGGGTTCCCATTCGGCGGGGAGAGATGGCGGCACAAACATTGGTCTATTCAGTAGCTGTTGTCGCCTATGGCGGCACCGCTCTCCTCTTGATGAAATCAATATCGGGGAGAATGGATCCCCGATGGGAAATCGCAGTCGCATTCATCACTTCAATCATTCCCTGCGTCATTGCGGGACTTCTGGCATTCAGATGCCTGCGTGAAATTCGGAATTCTTAACAATTTCTAAATGGCAGCTCCTTCGGCTCCTTCTCGGATCAATTGGATCGATAGTGCAAAAGGGATCGGCATTACCCTTGTAGTTTTCGGTCATACATTGCGTGGTTTATTCAAATCATCCTTACTACCTCCCGATTGGGCATCTCTGGATAACTGGATCTATGCATTCCATATGCCTCTGTTTTTCTTTCTTTCCGGTCTTCTGGTAGAAGATTCACTTGTGAGAAAGGGATACTCCGATTATTTCAGCTCAAAATTCGGTAGAATTGTTTGGCCCTATTTTCTCTGGTCGATCCTTGAGGAGCTTGTACGGCATTTTTCAGGGGCTTCCAAAGCCCCTTTGACTGATCTCTGGCGTATCTCCTATCAGCCAGTGATGCAGTATTGGTTTCTGTATGTGATATTCATTATCCTGACATTATATGGCTTATGGAGAATGACTGGAGCAAGGCCAGCAACTTTTTACCTTCTTGCGGGAATCTTGCAAATCCCTGTTCTCATTTCATTTCCATTTATTTCTTGGAGCGTTATCTATGAAGTCATTCATTACATTCCATTTTTTGCATTGGGAACGCTGGTAAAAGCAAAAATCTTCATTCCTCCCCTGGATCAGTTCACGACAGCCAGACTTTTGATATATTCAACATGCGGATCTCTTCTTGTTGCCTTATTTGTCTCACTATCATTTCTCCCCTTATTGATCTCATTCCTGGCCGCAATCATAGGTATCGGGGCAACCATTGCCCTCGCCGAAATCACTCTTCGTATTCCAGCTGGAGGTATCATGAAGACACTCGGCGTTTTCTCGCTTGAAATTTATGTAAGCCATACAATTTTTTCAGCCTCACTGAGGCAGTGTTTGTTACATTTTGGAGTGCATAGACTCGCAGTTCACTTGGTTGCAGGTACAGCAATCGGGCTGCTAGGCCCTCTGATTTTCTTCTCGGTTATTTATCGAATGAGATTCCCATTCTTCTTCACCTTTCCTTCCCTACAATTTGCTAAAAAATAATGATTCATCAACTTCTTCGTAAGATTGGAATCCTCTCGATTTTTCTCTTGATTCTTCCTCATGAGATTTATGCAAAAGGAACATCCTCCCCAGCACTAGGAATCAACCTAGCAGGCCCTTGCGACTGGAATACAGAATTACCCTTTGTTGATCTGATGTGTTTTTCCAGGGCATTCGCCTCGCAGCGTCATGGGATGTCTTATGGAAAAGGCCCACCTCTCAGCCTAGATACTGCGGGATATCCGACATCCCTACCATCTGACGGATGGGCGGAAACCGCTCTCATTTCCTGGGGAGGACATCCCTGGCCGGTGGGGGTTTATACCATCCATTATGAAGGGAAAGGGAAACTTGATTTCGGAAAATCGGAGTGCCGTATCTTAGAAAATACTCCTGGCTTTCTGAAGGTTGAACTAAAGTTAAAGGAAGCAAACCTACACATGAGTATTCTCGAAACGGATCCTTCGGATCATCTAAGAAATATTCATGTCATTCTTCCTGGATTTGAAGAAACTTGGCGTAGCAATCCGTGGCATCCCCTTTTCCTCAAAAGATGGAAAAAAGTAGCCTGCCTGCGATTCATGGATTTTATGGGAACGAATAACTCCAAAATTGTAAAATGGGCCCAGAGACCAAGAATCGGCGATTCCACCTTTGCCGGACGAGGAGTCCCATTGGAACTTTTGATTGATCTCTGCAATCGCAATCATATCGATCCTTGGTTCTGCATGCCCGCTCAAGCGGAGGATGATTACATTCGTAATTTCGCCGTCATGGTTCACGAAAAATTGGATCCCTCGCTCAAGATTCATTTGGAATATTCCAATGAAGTTTGGAATTCTGGCTTTTCTCAATACAAGTATGCATCGGAAAAGGGGCAAGTATTGGGGCTTTCAAAGAATTATGCGGAAGCCGTCTGGCTCTATACAGCAAGGAGATCGATGGAAACCTTCACTATCTTTGAATCGGTTTTTGGAGGAAGCAGTCGGCTTGTACGAATCCTTCCTGCCCAGTTTGGCAATCCTTACATGGCTCGCAAGATACTCGAATTTGAGGGGGCCTCTCATCATGCTGATGCGATTGCCATTGCTCCCTATGTCGATTTTTGTGTTCCTCAGAAAGGCACAAAGAATACCGCCGGTGAAGTTGCTACCTGGTCACTGGATCAGCTCTTCTCACACCTCCAAGAAAATGTTCTTCCCGTCGTTCAAAAGAAGATCAAAGCCTATCAAGATCTCTCCCATGAATATGGTCTCGATCTTGTTGCGTACGAGGGTGGACAGCATCTTGTGGGAATTGCGGGAGGAGAGAATGATCGCCCCCTTACCGATCTCTTCTTGGCAGCAAACGGAGATCGCCGTATGGGAACCATCTACTCGACACTTCTAAATTCTTGGACTCAATCTGGAGGATCTCTTTTCTGTCATTTTTCATCAATTGCCCAGTGGGACAAATGGGGCAGTTGGGGGCTGATGCAATACTGGGATGACAACCCCGAATCATCTCCCAAATTCCAAGCAGTTCAGTCTTGGGGGATCAGCTGCAAATGATCGCAGTTTTTCTAGAGGAGCGTCCTAAAGAGCAAGTAATTTTTCAAGTCTGGCTATTCTGATGACATTCAAAACATTCGGTGAAAGATTCAGCAATCGCAACTCACAAGATTCTCGTCTTTGTACCATGCGGTGAGAGTCAACAATCATTCCCAAGCCAGCACTGTCCAGAACATGAGTTCTTTCAAAATCGAGTCGAAGGGTTTTAAGAAAAGGCCGATTTTTCCACTCTTCAGAAATCTTTTGAAAGCATTCGGAAACATTCATTTTTGTCAGACCCTGTGGCATCAGCATCTGCATGGAGTAATCGGAAAGATCTATGACAGGTTGAGGAATGAGTGCCGAATCCTCTCGTGCCAGAAATCCCAAAGCAATTTCTAGAGATGAATGGATGGGTACTACCCGATCAAGACGCGTCAATTGAAGAATTTTTAAAACATTCTCTGAAGGAGCGGAGAAACATCCAGTCACACCTTGTGCCAAGGCACGCCTTAGCGTTTGCAATAGATGTCCCAATCCCGAGCTATCGACCATCGTAACCCCTGAGAGATCAATCACAAACTGTTTGAAAAACGATGGCTCTCCCAAATCCGAAAGATTTCCCGCTAGTAGAGGGCCTTCCCAAAAAATAATTTCAGGCTTCTCTTCATCCAATGACAATCGAGTCCGTGCTTTTTCCTTACTTAATGGGATCAGGAAGACATTTCTTTCCCGTAATAACTGAACGAATAGAAAAATAAAATCATGATAATAACGCCCCAGCAGACGACGCGGCTCCTGAAGTAAACGAAAGACCCATTCAAGACCGAAAAGCCCAATCCACCTTGGAGCTCGAAGAACTTTCCCTGCAATAAAATCTATCGTGGCACCGACTCCAATGGAACAAGGAACTCCTAGATCCTTATAGTGCTCAGAAATCCATTTTTCCTGCTTTGGACAGCCAAATGCAACTAGAAGAATATCGGGTGCAGATTTTTTAATTCGTTGAGAAATCTCATCATGATCCATCTCGTAAAGAGGAGAAAACGGAGGAGAGAAACTGCCCGAGATGATGATCCCAGGGTATTGTTTTTTTAGATTTTCTTCAGCAGAAGCTAACGATTGAGGGTCACCTCCAAGAAGAAATATTTTCCACCCCTCCTTGGCTGAGCGTTCCGCAATTTTTGGAACAAGATCTGATCCAGCAACGCGTTCACGAAGGGGAGTTCCTGTAAGTCTTGATGCCCAAATGAGTGGAGTCCCATCGCAAATCACCAAGTCTGCTTCAATAAAAATCCTATGCAATTCCACATCCCTGCTGGCCTTCTCAGCAAAGTCAAGATTCGCCGTGATAAGATATGTAGGACGCCGGAGTTCTATCTTACTTGCAATCCACTCCAGAGTTTCCGACATCGTGATGTCATGAAAGGGAACCCCAAGCAGAACAATTGAGGATGGCTCTGAAAAAAAGGGGGTGCTTTTCAAAATTTATGTTGTTTCTACTCCAACCTAGTTTTAACACCAAGAAGAGATTGCTCAGCAACTTCAAAAAACGCTGAAATCTGCTCAGTCACCCCTTTCCCCGATCTAAACATTGATGCAGTTCATTTCCAAGAGAGTATTCCCCGATGCATGCGAACAAAGAACCATATCAAGGTATCCCGCTTCTTTATACAGAAGAAGGATCTCCCTTCAGCGAACTCTCCTCAATAATTCTGGCAGAGGGAGGAGAAACTGAGCTGCGATCCATTTGGAATGATTTCAGGGCGGAACTCTTGAAAAAAATTGAAGCTCTTGGGGAAATTCAAGATCCTGAACCCCTTCTTCTGGAGCTACATTCCCTTCGCGGTATGAGTGCCCAATTCGGTTTTACTCTTCTCGAATCCTTTCTGTTTTTCTGGGAGCAAAATCAGCCAGATCCGATTGCTGTGATGCCTCGTTTTTTTCCGATAACTCTCTCAATTGCAAAATGCTCGTCAGAAGCTATGGATGAAAAAATACTCAGTTTATGTTTACAGCTCTGAACTATGATCTTTTACGACCCTCTCTAGCATTTTTTTGAGCTCGTTAATACGCAAAGGCTTCGGTAGAATATCGTTCATTCCCGCTGCGAGGCAGGCTTCGCGATCCCTCACCATAACATTAGCAGTAAGAGCGCAAATGAAGGATGGAGAAACTTCTGAATTTTCTTTCTCTCTCAAACGGATTTGTTTCGTTGCTGTAATCCCATCGATACCTGGCATATGCAAATCCATGAAGATGAGGTCAAATCGTTCACTCTTCAGAAGTTCAAGGCACTCCCCTCCGCTGGAGACAACATTCGCTTTACAACCGAGTGTTGAGAGCAATCGACAGGTTAGAACTTGATTCATGGCAATATCCTCAACCAGTAAAATCTTGAGAGAACAAGCAGTCTGATGATTCCGTTCTATTTCAGAAGATTCGTTTGTATTTTTATCATCGGAGTGGCTGAGTTGGACTAAAAGGGTGAAAATGAATGATGAACCAACGCCTAGCTCACTCTGAACCTCAATCTCCCCATGCATCATATGAACCAATTTTCTGCAAATCGCTAATCCCAGTCCTGTTCCACCATACTTACGAGTTGAAGAAGCATCTACTTGACTAAAAGGTCTAAAAAGAGAATTTATTTTTTCCGAAGGAATCCCAATACCGGTATCTTTGATTTCAAACTTTAAAAGGCATTGATCCGTCCCTAATCCTCCGTGAGAAGAGTCTAAACCGACCTTGATCTCTATCGACCCAGCAGGAGTGAATTTTAGCGCGTTATTGATGAGATTCACCAGAATCTGTTTCATCCGGGAAGCATCGGCAATAATCAAGTTTGGCACCTGCTCATCAATGTTGATCTGTAGGGCAACTGCTTTTTTGTTTTCTGGATAACAAAGAGCTACCGACTCATCAATACAGGAGCGAAGTTCAAATGGGGACGGTTGCAGAGAGAAATGCCCAGACTCGATCTTGGTAAAATCCAGAATATCATTAATAATAACCAGAAGTGATTCGCCGCTTGCGCTAATGGTATCGACAAACTCACTTTGCTCTGCATTAAGCTGCGTGGTTTTAAGTAAATCGGCAAAGCCAAGCACACCATTCAGTGGGGTGCGGATCTCATGGCTCATGATGGCCAGGAACTCACTTTTAGCTCGATCAGCTGCCTCGGCCTCTTCCTTGGCGTTGCGCAACTGAGCTTCCACAATATCCCTTTCCACAAGAGAAGCGGCCAGTTCATTAACGCGTTGTTCGAGAGTTTGATACGATTCTGTTAGCTCATTACGGGCGTGCAGCAACCCTTCTCGCGCACCCGTGAGCCCCTCAGCCGCTTTGGCTATCTCGTCCTGGAGGAGATTAAAACTTCCTGCCATTTGGCCAAGCTCGTCGCGGGAATTGGCAATGATTGGCTGCATATCAATCTGGGCATGCGCTGCCGTGAGATCGCCGCGACCTAGCGCCTGCATTGCTTTTGAAAAATCGGCCATCGTCCCGGAAGCAAGTCGCTTGGCAGCTTCAGAAATCTGAACCGCAGAGTGAGCGATCATTCCAGGAAGGATAAGACCCACAGAAATGGTGAGGATGGCCACAGTGACAAAGATGTCAGCAAGTAGGGCTAGCTGGGCCGAGTCACGAGCTGGCACACTAGCCACTGCTAGGAGATAGCCGCAACCGTCGAGAATGAGTACCAAGAGCATCGCCCCAGTCAGCTTGATATGCAGTGAAGGTGGCACAGCGGGAAGTCCCGCCTTGCGATTATCCATGAACTTCCGCCACGCATAGAGAAGTGATCCAGAATAAGCTAGGGCAAGTCCGATAAGCACAGTGGAAAGACCAAACTGCTCAAACCCCAAGATGGTCGAAATACCCCATAGTGTTGCAGCTACCAAGCCGAGCATGATGGTTCCGCGTGGAGCACGGTAAGGGCGATACATCTCAGGTTGATCTTTTCGTAGCAGCCAGACGGCCACACTCGGGAGACCAATTCCAATGAGATAAGTGAAGTTGGCAGAGGCGATCAGCCAGATAGGGTCACCAATCAGCATGAACCAAATAGAGAATCCTGCGGTCAATAGAGTGGCTACCCAAGGAGCATCTCCGCGATCCCTCACGCCGAAAAATTCAGGAAGCAATCCGTCGTCGGCAAGCTGCGCCATCGTGCGAGCAGCCCCCGCGAGGGGCTGGAGTGTGCCATGAAACATGTTAAAGCAGACAAACCCGACAGCGGCAGCCTTAGCCGCGCTTCCAAAGACTGGCGCAAAAGTGGGGCCTAGGATCTGGGTAAGGTCTGAATTTCCAAGGGCACTGGGACCAAGGGCTCCAAGCCAGACAATAGGAAGTACGATAAAAAAGATTCCCGCCATCAGACCACTAGCAAGCATCGCACGGGGAAGATTCTTTATCGGATTAATCGTTTCGCCGACATGGCAGGTGGCAGCTTCAAAGGCAGGGGCCGCAAATCCAATCAGGTAAAGCCCAGCCATGGCACTGGTCATGGCCCCGAACCACCCAGGAAAAGGGGTGGTAAGATGGAAGTCTGTGGCTTGTTGCCAATTGACTTTTCCTGTCAACACAGGTGCCAGCGCAGAGATGAAAGCAAGACTGGCCGAGATCACAGCAAAAGGGATGGCAACGCGGGCGGAGTATTTGACACCGAGGAGATTGATCACGGTGAAAAGGGCGACAATGCCGATGGCGATCGCATTCACCGAAGTGCTCAGATGAAACCAATCATGGATTACTTGCGCGGCAATCAGCGCCGTGACACCGCAGGTAGGCACCCATCCCCACCAATAGCAGACACCCGTAAGATTTGCCAAAACGGGACTGTAAGGCTTGAAAGCCTGTGTGCAAGTTGCAGCAATCCCCCCAACTCGATTAGGATACATAAGGACGAGTTCGAGCCAACCAGGTGCAGCAGCCCAACTCAGAAGGAGTCCCAGAATCAGAAGCGGCACAGCGGCACTCCCCTGCCCTGGAATACTTCCCTGTCCTGCAAAGAGAGCAGCGATAATGAAGAGACTCTGATTACTCCCTCCCATAGCCATCGAAGTGGTTCCAATCCATCCAAGAGTGCGGGGATGCTCTCGCGAATGCTCTATCCTTGATGGGTTGGTCGTAGTCATATTTCTCTTTTTTAAACAGACAGGATTTATTTGATAAGAATTTCTAAATAAATAGTTAAACCATAAGAGTCACTCCCTTTTTAAAGAAGGGAGTGACTCGTTGATAGGGATTTTCTTGAGTAAGGCTTAGGCTGCTATTTTCCGACTGCGGAGAGTTTGAAGCAACAATACTCCTGCAAAAGCGAGACATGCTGTCAGGGGAGGAGCTGGTGCTCCAGGGGCTGAAGGAACAAAGGATGAAACTGTCTTCTTCCCTGCAGAATTGACTGTAGCAATCGTAATTTTTCCACCAGTGGTTGTGACTTGGGAAACATTCTGAGTCGTGGATACTCCTTTGCTCGTTGTCACCACAGTGATGGGCGTTCCTGGTAGAGTGCCATCTTTGACAGGATTCCAAGAATTGACACGGGTAGTCCAATTATCGGACTCAAAGCCAGATCCTGAAGGGTTCGAGAGAACAATTTTGTTCCAAGAAACCCCATTAAGCCCGGTAAAATTCACAAAACCAAAAGGTTCACCTGGGTCTTGATGCAGATTAGGCTTGTTAGGATTCCCATCATATCCGGCAGGCAGTTTACTCATGAGTGATTGAGTCGAAAAGGTACCAACAAGATTATTTCCGTTATAAAAACTCATGATATTTCCAGGATCTCCGGCCGACCAATAGATTCCAAAATAAGAACTCTGCTTATTCAAGGTAATCGTTGATTTCGAAATTCCCCCGAGCGAGGAACTTTCACTTTGCACAGGATAGGTGCTTGTTCCTGGGACGCCTCCATATTGGTTATCTTTAATGAGGCTAACCTGATCAATAGTGCCTACACCGGACCAGTTGAGGTTTTTATAAATTCCCGGGCCCATACCCGAAAAATTCTCAACGGATGTTCCCGAGAGAGAGGAGTTAAAAATGCCTGGGTTTTCGGCGGCGGTTGCAATGGTGTCGGAAACAAGAATGGAATTCTGTGCCCATGCGCCAGATGTTGAAATAGCAAATGCGGCAGCCGCAAGTGCTGAGATGGTGATTGCTGAGTTGTGTTTCATGAAGTTGTTTTTCATGGGGTCAACTTAACCTCAATAAGACGAATCCCATAGTAGAAGCCGGTTTTCAGCGGGGAAAAAGTGACGAATTAGGCAGATTGAGGGATGAAACTGAAACATCCCTTTGAAAGGGAAGAAAAATTCCTTAATTTCCCCGCTCTTCACGTATCTGCCTGAGCTTTGCCGCAGCCATTCTCCCGATCACTAGAGGGACATCACCTCCTTCAAAGCTTATCAGCATTTCATCGCGAGACCTCCATTCTGTCCAGCGAAGCAGATCAAACTGAATGATTAGCCCCCGACCAATTCGGAAGAATCTCTCAGGAGGCAGTATTTCTTCCCATTCTGTCAGACTGCGGCGGATCACCACCAGGGAGGCTTCTCCTGCTACTTTGATTTGGGAATAATTCTGCATCGATTCGATCCAGAGAATGGAGCCCTCCTTAACAAAAAGATTCTTTTTTTGATCAGGCAGTTTTAGTTCCAAGAGTTTTTCTGAGTCTGTAGCACTAGTTGAAATTTGTAGCTTTTCGACCTTTTCCTTTTTCAGTGAAAGAGCCTTGACTCGCTGCATTGTTTTATTGAGTCGCTCAGGACTGATGGGCTTCAGCAAGTAATCAATCGCATGAGCTTCAAAAGCATCCACCGCATAATGGTCATGTGCTGTAATAAAGGCGACTTGAGTTTGATTGTCGATGAGTGAAAGCAATTCCATCCCGGAACCTCCTTGAATTTGCACATCCAAAAAGATGAGGTCAGGTTTATTCTGTGCAAGAAAGAGCTTCGCATCGGCAAGATGCATTTCGGAACCGATAATTCGAACCTCTGGATGGGCATCCAGCAATCTCCTAAGTCTCATCATGGCCGAGGGATCATCCTCCACAAGAAATGCAGTGATCATAATTATTGGACTTTAACTCGTTCTAATACCCGCTTAAGCACCTGCTTTGCGAGATCTACAGGTATCCGAACTGTCCAAGTGACCCAAGGTGTCAATTCCTCGATAATAATTGATGCCTTTTCAGCAAAAAGATTCAACAGTTGTTCGCGAAGTACCAACACCTCCGGCTGCTCAATCTCAGATTGCGATAATGCCAACAGTCCTGTATAGCCCACTTTCACAACAAGAATTTCACGATTGTCAGACATCGCCTCACCTCTCTCCACGATGGCAGAGAGATTTATCTGAAGCGGCATTTTGCTTGTCCTCATTCCTTCCTCAAAGGCGTTTTTCAAAAGCGTATGCAGCATCGTAGGCGGGATCGGAACAAGCCTTGCCTCTTCGCTACTGCTGACTTTGCAAATTAGATTTTCACCATGTAGTGACTGCTGCAACTCAATATACGGAAATATTGCATCCATCTCATGACCAAACGGCTCTAGCAATCTCGTCTCCCTAAACGAATAGCGAAGGAAATCAGCGAGATTTAAGACCATCTCCTGCAGATCATCGTCTTGAGTTCGTGCCACTAGAGAACTCAGCACATTGAAGAGAAAATGCTTGTCGTTCATAAACAATTTACCTTCTACCTAAGAATAGATTGGAGAACTCCAAGAAGAGCACTAGGACTAAACGGCTTGGTCATGAAGGAATGAATGCTCAGTCCCTCCGCATCTTGGCGGATTGCCGTTTGATCTCGTGCTGTCAGCATCACAACTGGAACTATACGCGATGGAGTCAGTCCTCTTATTTTTCGGAGTGTCTCTATTCCATCATCATCAGGCATGGAAAAATCAAGGATGATTGCATCAGGACTCTCAGATGTCTTGAGGTATTGAATTGCCTCGGCTCCACTCTTTGAAAAGATCAGTTGCGCTCCCAAAGGCTTCAATGCTGATTGCAAAATACGAAACATCATTTCCTGATCGTCAATGATCAGGATTCTGTGGGGTAGGGTTGTCATGAAATTCGGGATATTAACAATGCGGTGAGATCATCGGACTGCTTCTGGCTTCCACTGAAAGTTGAAACATCACTAAGAAGTTTGAGCAGGGCCGCTTGCGATGAAATCCCACGAGAGTCGGTCAAACTTTCTCTGATCCGATCGAATTCAAACATCGCTCCAGAATCGTCCATGGCCTCTGTGATGCCATCTGTGAAAAGAAGGAGTCGATCTCCGAGTAAAAAGGGGATGGTCTCAGCAGTATAGGTGCTATCAGGAAAGATACCCAGCGGGAGACCTGTTCCTTCAAGTTGGGTGATTTTGCCATCGGCCCCCTGAAGAACAGAAGAATGATGCCCAGCACTTGAATTCACAATCTCCCTTCTGTCAGGTGAGATAACAGCACAGGTCATCGTAATAAAGATCTGTAGTTTGATAAGATCCCGGATCATCAGACTATTAATTTTAGCAATGATCAAGTTGGGTTCGTAAATTTTGGAAGCAACTACTGCATGCAGATTAGTCCGTAGCATTGTTGCAAGAATTGCAGCAGGCAGCCCTTTACCCATCACATCGGCAATAGCCATTAGAATCGAACCATCAGGAAGTAAGAAATAATCGAAATAATCACCCCCGGCTTGCAACGCCGGCTTACAGACACCATAGAGATCGAGACCTCTTACCGAAGAAAAATCATGTGGCATGAGGGAAAGCTGAATCTCGGAGGCAATTTCTAAATCACGAAGAGCCAACCTCTCGGAAGTGCGCTTCATCTGAAGTTCTCCAACAGTCACAGCGACCCCAATGTATTCTGCAACCATCCTCACGACCTTCAGTTTCCAAGCATCGACAAAGGGCGAACCCTCAGTGTGTGCTGTAACTAAAATTCCCAGAACCTCATCCTTAAAAATGATTGGGACAATAAATGCATCGTGAACCAATCCTGACAGAGGATCATCCTCGGAAAGTAAGGAACTCGCATTAATCAGAATCTCTTTTCCTGTGCGAGCGGCTTGAGCCTCGACCCCAGAACCAACAACTTCAAGATTTGCCAAAGGGGACTTGAGTTCCCGCCCCCAACTTCGTGTCAGGAAAAGATTTTCTTTCTTAGAGAACTTTACATAAGCGGAGTCGGATCCTATTACCGTGCAGATTTTCTCCAGGGCTCCGTCGATGAAAGTCGTGATATCCGGGGCAGATGCCAACCATTCACTGAGGCTCAAGAGGGTATTGATTAATTCGTAGCTGGTGATCACTTCTTCCGCCATTTCAGAAACAACCTGGTCGCTCCGCCCTGGCAGATAACCCCATTTGCGAGTCGCAAAATTCTTTCTCAAAATAACGACATGATATCCATTTTCTTTTTCATGGCTGACCTGATCACACATCTGATCCATAATGAAAAGTCCCCTCCCTCCATCTGCGAGTGGATCGTCTGGTAGCTCCACTCTCCCTGTATGACCGTTAAATTGAGATGGGTCAGTCACTCGCAACTCCACGCGATCCTCCTTCAGAATGAGTTTTACTCGTACGAAGCTCTTGGAGGAAACGACACAACCGTGCTCCGTGGCATTGTTAATGGCTTCCGCTGCAGCGAGTTCAAATTCCTGAAGATACTGTTCGTCAGTCACTCCATGATCTCGCAAAAAACCCATCAGATGCGAAAGCGTTTCAGGAACATCGCCCATGCTTGGATTCTGAACTTCAAGCAGGCAACTGAGTTCGCAATTCATGATTCCAGAGGGATGCGAAAAATAATTTTAAGCCAGCTCCCTACTCCGAGTCGCTGACCAGTTCCATTGATATTGCTCGCCTGATAGAGGGCATGCATCCACTCATCCGGCTGTTTTGCAGAATGACAATCATACAGATCGGAAAGTGAAAATACTCCTATAGGAGCTTTTTCGATAATAAATTGCGCTTCAGGAGAGAGGTGATCCCAATCGTCTTGATCTCGCGGCAAAACTCCAAAAAATCGTATTTTACCCTCACTCACCTGATGCATCCATGAAGCACGACGAATGCACAGTGGCCCCGAAGAATAGGTAATCAAATTCAAAGTTATGGAATTTTTCAGAATTACATACTTTGATACCGAATGCGCTCCTCGGTTAATCAAACGGGCAATCCCCTCAAGGATCGGTGCCAGTAACGACGCTATTACTCTCTCAAACCATTGAGGCTTGGAGGAATCAACTTCCAGCGAAGAAAGAACAAAACTCTCTTTAACCTCTACGCTGATACCACGCTTCAGATCGATTAACAGCCCCCCCTGCGCTACCATGTTTTGCAATGTAATATGAGATCCAACGAAAGTATCAGCACATACAATGGACTCAATCACCTCGGCTTCCTGATCTAAAAAGGAACCTGCGCCTATGAATGCGTGAGGCCCCAAACGGCATCCTGATCCTATTTTTGTGTAGCCACCCACCCAGCAGGGAGCAACGAAAGTAATATTCTCTGCAACCGAGACTCCGGGACCAAGCCAGACTCCAGGACTAAATTCATAGTCCAAATGAATCGTTTCACTTGCCCTGCGATTGAGCGACTCAATTTGAAGTTCAAACCAACGATCCAGCAGCTCACCAGATGTCTGAACTGGCTGCATATTTGGAGAATTGGGTAGTCTATTTAGATGAAAACATTCCTTTCCGATTCCTTCTCCCTGTCTCGAATAGACTTCTATGGAACGCGACCAGAGATCCCATTGATCTAGCCAGTGCCTGATGACATGAGGACGATCCAATGCCTCGATACTCACAGACTGAATTCCCTGACGCACGGCTTCGTCGAGCCAATATGCAAGAAGAGGCTTCTCACAGACAGGCCAGAGAACAAATGGCTTGGAAGACCTCCAGACAGTATCCAAAGAAGCCCAATCAGGAGCGATGAAATGCCAGGATTTCATATTCTTCCTAATAGGCTCCCTTCCCCATCAACACGGCAGGGATTGTAAGAAATAGTAATTTTAAATCCGTCCAGATGCTACTGGAACGAATGTAGGCAAGGTCTAAATTCACCTGACCAGCAAAGTCGATTTCACTGCGACCACTGACCTGCCAGAGACAGGTAATTCCAGGCTTGGCGAGCAAGCGTTGCCTGGCCTCTGCCGAATATTCCTTGACCTCCTTAGGCACAGGAGGGCGTGGCCCGACGAGAGACATATCACCAACAAGGACATTCCAGAACTGCGGTAGTTCATCTATGGAATATTTGCGAATAAATTTCCCAATTTTTGTAATACGCGGGTCATCAACCATTTTGAAAAGCACACCTCCCTTGACTTCGTTTTGTCCAGCCAGTTTTTCCTTGATGGCATCTGCATTGACAATCATTGAGCGAAATTTCCACATAGGGAAAAGCTTGCCATGAAATCCTACGCGCATTTGTCTAAAAAAAATTGGCCCTCCATCCTCGATTTTAATAAGGAGAGCCGTGCCAAGGAAAATGGGTGAGGCTGCGATCAAAGCACAGGAAGCTCCAGCAATATCCAGAATTCGTTTAAGGCCGTAAGCTAGAAACATCACCCCCTTCCAAATCAAAAGCTTTGACTGAAGCCTGAGCTTAAGCCTCAGTCTCCCACCTGCAGAAGAACTTCGAATCCAATAGTCGATTGCATACTCGGGTGTTGGAGAAGCCTTTTCAGGAATGATGGGATTGCTCATAGGAGGATAGCTGAACTCTTGACACTGACATCTCATCCTCTGTCAAGGAGAACGAGTTTCTCCTTTCTACTCCTCATTCCTAAAAAGAAAAGATATTCGCGCAACATCGTAATTGAAATACTCCTGTTTTGAATTGCACTCAATCAAACAACTCATTAACACTCAAATCATGCCTGAGCGATTATCTAAAAAAGTTGTGGGCAACACACTTTTTATCACCCTCAACCTTTCCCGCCTCGACGCAAATTCAGCTACTTCGCTGAAAAATGAATTAAAACTGGATCTGGATTCGACCGTTGACAATGCAGAGATCGAGCTTGGCCAAGTTGAGTTCATTGACAGTTCTGGTGTGGGATGTCTGCTTGGAATTTATCGCAAACTCCCTGGAAATAATGCCACGGTAACTCTCCTCAATGTCAGACCTGCTGTTCAAATGGTTCTTGAACTTCTGCGACTGCATCGCGTTTTTAAGATCGCCTGATTTTTTAAATTTCCCTTTGCTTTTCTAAACTTATTCCCTTCTTGCCTTAAGCATTTCAAAGGATCGTTTGAGACAAGCCTCAAGTTCCTCTTTCCTCACCGGTTTACTGAGGTAATCATCCATTCCTGCCTGCAAGCAACGATCCCTGTCCCCTTGGAGTGCATTAGCTGTCATGGCGATCATCAGGGGAATTTGCTCTCGAGAGTAAATGCGCGTTAATTCCCTAGCCACAGAATAGCCATCCATTTCCGGCATTTGAATATCCAACAGAATCACATCATAATCACGCTGCTTGAGAGCCTCGAGTACCTCCAAGCCATTAGCTACAGTGTCGGCACGGTATCCAAGTCGGTTTAAGAGAAGATTGGCAACACGTTGATTGACTGCATTGTCTTCAGCTAGCAGAATGCGCATCGGAAAATCCTCCCCTGTCATAGAATCCAGCTTCTTGGATGGCTCCGCCACTTTTTTCACCTTTCCAATTAATGCATGATGCAGAGCTTCGTGTAATGCCTGCACCTTCACAGGTTTGACGAGCGTTTTCGTCACTCCAAGAGCTTTGCTATTAGAGACCGTTCCCATCGATGTCATGAGAATAACTGGCATTTCCTTCTCAGGCCCTTCGTCACGGATTTTTTGTGTAAGTTCCAGGCCGTTCATCCCTGGCATGATGTGATCTGCAAGAACTAAATCAAAAGGATCACCCTGCCTAATCCAGCTCCAGGCTTCTTCAGCTGAACCAGCGCAACGCACAATGGGCTTCCATTCCTCCATCTGCAATTTCAAGATTTTACTGTTGGTCTCATTGTCATCTACCACGAGAATGCGCTGTCCCTCGAGTTTTGCTTGACCAGTGTGAATCATTAACTTGGAAGGAGCGTTCACGGCAGTAATCGGTATCTCAAACTGGAATGAGGAGCCCTTACCCAGCTCACTTTCAACCCAAATACGCCCGCCCATCAGCTCTATCAATCGTTTGGAAATTGCCAACCCCAGACCGGTGCCACCATGCTTTCTTGTGGTGGAAGGATCAATCTGGGTAAAGATTTGAAACAGCTTTCCTCGGGCCTCTTCTGAAATTCCTACTCCGCTATCTCGAACGGTCACATGAAGGAGCGTTTTTTCCTCCCCTTCGACACTGCTTTGTTTCAAAGCACAAGAAACAAGAATCTCCCCCTTGTCCGTAAACTTCACCCCATTGGAAAGGAGATTCACAAGAACCTGTCGCAATCTTGTCACATCACCTAAAAAGGAGGAGGGCACTTGAGGATCAATCCAGTAGATCATATCAAGCTTCTTCTGGGAAGCCTGCCCGGAAACCAGATCTAGCGAAGATTCGACACATTCATGCCAATCTACAGGCAATGATTCCAGTTCCATATATCCCGACTCAATTTTTGAAAAATCGAGAATGTCATTGATCAGAGAGAGGAGCTGTTCTCCGCTTTGTCGGATAATATCGATGAATTCCCGATGCTCCTTATCCATTTGTTTGTCGAGCATAAGTCCAGTCATCCCAATGATGGCATTCATTGGAGTTCTGATTTCATGACTCATATTGGCTAAAAAGAGAGCCTTGGCCTCGGAGGCAAGCTGCGCCTCCTTTGCCAGCCGTTTGAGCTCGATGGCGATCATTTTCCGATTCGTGATATCGTGGCGAATCGCAATGTATCGAGTGATCTTTCCGTCTGCATTGTGGAAAGGCATAATCAGCGTATCAACATAATAGAGATGACCATCCTTCGAGCGATTGCAAATTTCTCCACGCCAAGTCTTCCCTGAAGAAATCGTCGCCCACATTCCCTCAAAATATTCCTTCGGATGAATACCCGATTTAACAATTCTGTGAGTTTTTCCAAGCAACTCTTCCTTGGAATAACCGCTAATCTCACAAAATTTTTCATTAGCCTCCAAGATCACTCCATCTGAATCCGTCACAGCCACGATGCAGAAGGCATCAATTGCAGAGCGATACTGTTCGAGCTCATCCTTGGAAAGTTCAAGTTCCTCATTTTTTTGAAAAAGCTCTTCTTCAGCCTTCCTCCGCTGGCGATCGCTCACAACAATCCATCGCCATAAAAAGGGTGTTGTCACCAAACTGAGGATCAAGGCATCAAGAGCATTTTCAAGCCAATCGGGAAGATGCGGAAAAAACTCGAACATCACCATTTCGCTGTATTCCACGGTGACAATCAATGCCAAGACCTTGAAAAACAAGATAACTCCAGAGTTCCTTTTATGAAATGGAAGTTCTTTCATACTAAGCATCTTTAGCATGCTTCGCATGAAAAGGTATAAAAATGAATGGCTCCAGCGGTAGGATTTGAACCTACGACCAATCGGTTAACAGCCGACCGCTCTACCACTGAGCTACGCTGGATCAAGTGGGACAAAGAGGAAACACCGACTCAACTTCCTGTGCAACAAAAAAAGTCAAAATCCCCGTTTTGAAAACACACTCCTCAGGAATCCAACACGGATGTAGCAAGTCTAAAAATTTCCTCATCGGAGTGACAAGAATGCCAGGGGGCATCTACTTGCGATGCTTTTGGCAAGAGCCAAGCCTGACGAGAACTGCGACTCCAGGGAGCAAACATGCCTCGATGCTTGCCAGAGAAAAGAATGAGCGTGCGACAATTCAATGCCGTCGCTGCATGAGCTGCTGCGGTATCGACGGTCATCACACACTGCGCGCCGGCCAAGAGATCAATGAAATCCTGAAGGGTCTTAGGAATGATGATTTTTGTCCTATTGCCCAAGTCCTCGGAGGCAGCCAAAAGGAGTTTCTGAAACTTCTCCAAGGCCCCTTGCTGAGCCAGAGAACCTGTTAGAATCAAGGCTGACAGTCGTCCATCCTGATAAAGTTTTAGAAAAAGCGTCGTCCATCGTTCGAGCGGAAAATCTTTTTCAGCACTGCTGGAAAAGGGAGCGCAAACCCAGAAATTACCTTGGAGCGGAGCAGTCGAGACAGGTTTTAATTCGGGCCAAATTTCCTCAATTGCCACTGAGCGATCCAGCGCACGGCTCACGAGCAAGCGGTGGGCTTCGAGTTCCGTCGGAATACCTGAACGAGACTCGGGATAGGGCACAATCTCAGGACGGAAGAGCAGGATAAACGCATTCTCCGTCCAGCGACGCACTGGTCGGCCATTGCCAAGAAGGAGATTGAAACAAAGAAGCCGTTTGGGACTTCGCACGCTAAAGAAGAGAACATTCTGGAGATAATCCCTCATGTTTCTCAGTGAGATGGAAACATCGACACGCGTTTGCAAAAGCTGTAGCCAAGGAAAAAAACAGCGCAGCACATTTGCAGCAAAGAGATTGAGAATGACCCTCTTGGTTTTCAGCGGAAGTAAAACCATCGCAGCTTTTGGAAACTGTCCACGCACCACCGGCTCCATAATGGGTAGTACGGCAATTGTCAAATTTTCCTCGCCAAATTCTCGCGCCAGCAGACGAATCACGCCGGAAGCGAGGATAAAATCACCGATTCCATCCGGTTTGAAAACAAAACACCGACGCTTCATTGCTCAATCTCACCTTGCAGCATGGCTGCTTCCGATGCCCTTTTTCTTTGCAGCCAGACTTTGACGATCCCCTTCATCCGAGTCAGAAGATAATAGACCGTCTGGCTGCGAAGCCTGACAAGTTCGGCTCCCACGATCTTAGGCACAAAATCACTCGGGATCTCCATCACCTCCTCTGGGGTAATCCCATCGAGCCCTTTGCAGAGAATGGCACTCATGGCACGAGTCAGTGTCTGAACCTGGGGCCCCAGAGTGATTCGGAAATGAGCTCCTCCCTCGGTATCCAAGCGGAGGAAAACCGCCACCGTATCTGTGCATTCCTGATCTTTACGAATATCTTCAAGATCAAAAATCTCCCCGCTCTTAGGCTCCTGAGCAGCGGCCTGATCGGCGTAAGCAATCAGCGTCTCTCTTTTTTCTGCATCACTGAAGCCCGAAAAGAGTTCGATGATTGCAGAGAGCTTTGGAGGATAGCTCATAATGGAAACGCTCATTTAATCGCAACGAGACTGTTGCGGAAAAATGGGCCGCAGGCAAGGCGGCTTTGCGCGAGCATCCCCTTGCGGGCTGTAAGCGTAAAGCCTACACAGCCTCCGGCCCTGTTATCGCCGCAACCCCATCGGGCTGTGGTCAAAAGACTGATTTTCTGCGTTGCTCGCTGGGGCAAGACCACAAGGGTATTGCCACTGCGCTTCACGCCTGAAAAATCAACCTTTTGTCCTACAGCAGTCATCACGGGATTAAATCAGCGGTTCCTTAGATCGATTTTTCAATGGGAGCACCGACACGATTCCCCCACTCTGTCCAGGAGCCATCGTAATTTTTGACATTCTTGAAGCCGAGCAGGTATTTGAGGACAAACCAAGTATGACTAGAGCGTTCCCCAATACGGCAGTAAGCAATGATCTCATCGTCAGGTTTGAGCCCCAAATCTTCGACATAGATTTTGTGAAGTTCTGCCGCGCTCTTGAAGGTGGCATCAGTATTGACAGCTTCTTTCCAAGGAATGCCATGCGCTCCCGGGATATGACCGCCACGCAACACTCCCTCCTGCGGGTATTCCGGCATATGGGTCACGAGCCCCTTATACTCACCTGGTGAGCGCACATCAATGAGCGGACGATGCGAGCGGCTCTGGGCAAGGGCCTCGTCATACAATGCCCGAATCTCAGCATCTCGACGGATTGGAGGAATGGGATAGAGAGCAGGTGCAAACTTGGGAATCTCACGGGAGAGAGGGCGGCCCTCGGCTATCCATTTGTCACGGCCACCATTCATGATTTTTACCTTCTCGTGACCAAAGAGTTGGAATACCCAGAGCGCGTAGCACGACCACCAGTTGGATTTGTCTCCATAGAAAACACAGGTCGTCTCGGGAGTGATGCCATTGCGGGCACAGAGTTCGGAAAATGCTTCCGGCTGAATGTAGTCACGGATCGTGTGATCCTGAAGATCGCGTTGCCAATCAATATGAACCGCTCCCGGCAGATGTCCTGTCTCATAAAGAAGAACATCCTCATTGCTCTCAATGATACGCACATCCTCGCGTTTCAGATGCTCGGAAACCCATTCTGTGCTGACGAGTGAATCGGGATGGGTGTAATTACTATCAATGGTCATCTTCGTATTTTAGACACTCCATCCAGCATGGTCAAATCCCCAGAGAGATCGGGATTTTTGCATAAGGATCTTCGCATAAAAAACGGGCACTGGACTCGTCCAGTGCCCGTATCCTCGGGGAGGAAATATTTGAGAGCTACGCTCTACTTTTTCTTTTTCAATAAAGGAAGACCAGTCCTCTCATTTTCTGAAATTTCGTAACCTTCTGGAAGCGCGTCGAGAGCACCCTCTTTGGCTTCACCACCAAAGTAATACAGGGTCACTTTCTGACCTCCACGAAGCTCCTGGAGACGATGATGAAGAAAGTAAGTCTTTCCGCTTTTTTTGCTAACGGCACTGAATGGCATAATGTGGTTCCTTTCTGGTTGTGGGGGTTGTATGACGCGTTGACTGAAAAATTAGATCAAGCCAGCCTTGGAGAGCGTGGCATGGGCACCATTCTTTGCAATGGTTTTGAGAGCTCGGGCAGAGACTTTCACCGTCACGAATTTCTTGAGCTCAGGAACCCAGATACGCTTTGTCTTGAGATTGGGAGTAAAATAACGAGGCGTAACAGCAGTCACATGCATACCGATACCTCCCTTCTTTTTGGCGAGGCCTCGGCGATGGATCTTGGAACCGCGCACGGGGCGGGAACCTGTAATGGAGCATATTCTGGACATGATGAAAATAGTTGGATGGTTGATATCGCCAATTATCAGCGAATAGGTCAAGAGTATTTCCTCAAACGGCCCCTAAAATTTCTTCCTGCATTTTCACCAGTTCAAGGATTCCTTTGCGTCCATAATCCAGCATGGCCTTCAGATCGGCCTCGCCAAAAACACTCTCCTCTCCCGATGCCTGCAACTCAATGAACTCGAGATCACCTGTCATGACGAGGTTGAGATCGACGGCAGCATCCTTATCTTCCAGATAGTCGAGGTCGAGCAACGCAGCCCCATTCAGCATCCCCACGCTAACTGCCGCAATACTGCGCAGAGGGCTCTTTTGCAGTTTGCCATCTTTTACCAGCTTCTGACAGGCCAAGGCTATCGCCAGACTTGCTCCGGTGATAGAAGCCGTGCGCGTCCCTCCATCCGCCTGGAGCACATCGCAATCCACCCAGACCGTCCTTGGCCCGAGGGCTTCGAGATCAATTCCCGCACGAAGAGAACGACCAATGAGTCTCTGGATCTCCGTGGAACGACCATCAATTTTTCCCTTGGTACTATCCCGAGATTTCCGAGGCAGCGTCGAGTAAGGAAGCATCGAATATTCCGCTGTCAACCAGCCACCAGAGACGCTCTGTTCCTTCATCCAGCGAGGAACTCCCTCCTCGATAGTGACAGCACAGATCACCTGGGTATTGCCAAACGAGACAAGAACGGAGCCAGAGGCATGTGGTGCAATCCCAGGATGAAAGGAAACCTTACGGAGTTCATCTGGGGCGCGTCCTGAATGGCGTAGGGCAGTAGTCATGAGATCAGCCTTGCTGGAGAGAAACCAGATCGCAAGTCAATCCGGTCTCAGCAGTTTCCCAATACCAAGCAGGAATTGATACCGCCAAAGCCGAACGAATTAGAAAGCACTTTGCGCGGTTTGATCTCCCTTCCGTGATTCGGAATGACATCGAGCGCGCACTCAGGATCAGGGGTCTCGTAGTGAAGCGTTGGTGGTAGGAATCCCTCCGTCATCGCCATGCAGCAAATCACCGCCTCAATGGCTCCTGTGGCCCCAAGAGGATGCGCCGTGTAAGCCTTTGTCCCACTGACAGGAAGTGACATTGCATGAGTGCCAAAAACCTCATGGATACACTGAGCCTCATTGCTATCATTGATCTGAGTCGAACTCCCATGAGCATTGATGTAGTCGATCTCCTCGGGATTCGTCCTGGCATCAGCGAGGGCATCGCGCATGGCGCGGATCGTCGGCACGCCTTGAGGATGAGGCGAGGTCATATGATACGCGTCATTATTGTGAGAGAATCCAAGAATCTCGGCGTAGATACGAGCCCCTCGTGCCTTGGCGTGTTCATACTCCTCAACAACAAGTGTGGCCGCCCCCTCCCCCATCACAAAGCCATCCCGCTTTCTATCAAAAGGACGGCACGAATGAGGCGGCTCCGCCACACTCATTGTTCTGATCTGAGCAAAGGCTCCGTAAGTTAACGGACTAAGGGGAGCCTCTGAGGCCCCCGCCAAAATCACATCAGCAAGCCCTTCTCTAATGTAACGCAACGCCTCACCAAGCGCGACAGTTCCACTGGCGCAGCTATTGGAATTCGTCGTTCCCACTCCCTGAAAGCCGCAGTGAATAGCAATATTGGAATGAGCAGAGCCTCCAAAGACCTGAAGCGCAAGCAGTGGACTCACCGCCTTGAATCCCCCTCTCAGAAAAGCATCATGCTCTTTTTCCGCATTGGAAATACCAGCTAGAGCCGTTCCAAAACTGACCCCTCTGCGCGGATCGGGATTCTCCAGAGACCATTCCAAGCCACTATCTTCAAGAGCAAGAAGAGCACTTGCCACGGCAAATTGAGCATAGCGATCAATACGGCGGAGAGCCTTGGCTGGGAAAAAACGGAGTGGATCAAAAGCTGCCACCTCTCCTGCGGATCGAGCATCAAGTCCCTGAAGATCAAATCTCGTGAGAGGAGTGATACCACTCTCCTCCGCCAGAATCCCCTGCCAGAGAGCCTCTTTACCAATGCCAATGCAACTGATCGGGCCGAGGCCAGTGATGACAGCACGGCGGCGCGGCGCACGATCGCTCATTGCCCCACCTCCAGCAGACTCTTAAACGAAGCGAGTGTGCGCGGAGCGACCCATCCGATCATAAAATCACCAATGAGCCATTCGGCCAAAGGCGCGAGAAGGGGCCAGCGGAAATTGAGATCATGCTCAATCGTGACCTGAACTCCCTCTGGCTTCTGCTCGTAGATCCAGCGCACCTCCATCCCCTTTGTGAAGGCCGTGAGGTGACGAAAGAACAACATCGGTTTTCCTGAATCAGCAGGAAATTCACGGCGAAATTCCGAAGTCCACTGAATCGGCAGCCAGTCCCTCATCGCCGCCATTGCGATCACCCCATTCTCCGGCCCTCCAGAGATCCAGCGCACCCAGCGATAATGCGGCAGCAGGGCTGGCCAGCGCGTGAGATCCGAGGTCATGGTATAGACCTTCTCAAGCGGCGCGTGAATGATGATGGAAGATTCCGTGTGCATGGAGCTTTTTATTTTTTCCTGCGATCACGGAGATAATGGAGGAATGCCTCACCATTGCACGGCTCTAGTGATTTCAAACGAAACTTCCTCTCCTCAGGAAGAAATCCCTCCGGCAGCCCGCTCAGACTCATGGCATTCGCCCCACCAAAAATCAGTGGCGCAATCGTGAGATAGATCTCATCGACCAGATCGTTCGCAAGAAGAGATTTCAAAAGCGTTGCTCCTCCTTCACAAACCAAGCTCTTCACCCCATAGCAGTCTCTGAGAATCTCCAGCACTTTTCGCATCGGAATCTCTCCCTTCTCGTTTGCTTCAAATTCCAGAATCTGAACACAGGCTGGGAGTTTGCTCAGAATGGCATCAGGGATTTTCGTGATGGTGCAAATAACCAGTGGGGTCTCGGTATTCGCAAAGACTTTCCATCGGGGGTCAACTTTTCCTCCGGCACTCACGATGACGCGGAGAGGCGCAGCCGACTTACCTGCGGCCACGCGCTTCTCTCGGAGATCAGGAGCGGAGATCCCCATCGCCATCTCATCGGTTGCGACCGTCTTGCGTCCCACCATCACGGCATCTCCCAGAGAACGAATCTCGGACAGCCGCCGCTTATCGTGACTCGATGTAAAACCGCTTGGCTCCCCCTCCCCCGCAGAGATCTTCCCATCCACGGTGATCGCGAAATTCACCAGAACTCGGGATCGTTTTTTAGCCATGCAGATGATTATGCCGTTTCGTCGGCTTCGATCTGATGCTCGATCTCCTCGACCTCTTCCTCCATCTCGCCGAGCGGTGCATTGCTTCCATCGCCACTCTTATAAATGAGGCTCACGATCCCTCCAATCAATCCCCAGCAGACAATAATGGCAAATCCTGTGATGGAAATCAGCACGCCAAGATTTTCAGGAGTCCCATAGAGAGAATGAAGCATCGTGGCGAAGAGTTGCTCACGCACGCCGACTCCGGCGACGCTGATCGGCAGTGAGCTGATCGTATTCACAATCGGAATCACTGAGGTCATGGCTGCGGCACCAGGATTTCCCTTGAAAGCAAAGGCGGCAAAGATCGCTCCTCCGAAGATAAAAATATTCAGCGGCATCGAGATCAGCACTGCTCCGACAATCGCCTTCCAAGCGCGTGCATAGACAGAAAAGGCCATCGCCGTTTCAAGAATAAAAGCATGTCCTGGCATCTTGGCTGGCAGCCGATTAGCAAGATGAAAACGATCTAGCAGAATGGCCACAAGGATGAGAAAGAAAACGCCCCCGAAGATCATCGCAACGGCAAAGGAAAAGGCTCGTACAACAGGCGAAGCCATCAGCGTTGCATGGAAAAATCCAAAGACCGCCCCCGAAACAATAATCAGGGCAAAGAGCCCGCTGATTCGATCCACGACGACGCTCAGGAAGACAGCACTCTTCGATTTGGGAGCCTCTTTGACCGCATAGAAAATTTTGACAAGATCGCCACCCGTTCCACCAGGGAGAAAGAGATTGTAAAACATTCCAATCATCACGAGCTGCCAGACCCGCACGAGTTCGAGATGAATGCCCTGCACCTTCATCAGAAGTTGCCAACGGAAGGCGGAACAGACCAGCACGAGGCCAAAGCAGCAGAACGCAGGAACCAACCAGACGGGATTGGCCGTGTGCAGGGCCAAGATCATCTGATGCCGCTTGGTAGGATCGTGGAAGATCCACCAGAGAAGCCCGCAGGTGACGATGATCTGCACCAGAGTAATGATGATTTTTTTGAGGTTCATGAATTTGAAGGGAAAAGCGTGTTCCAACGCGCAACTGCTGCACGGATTGCCTCAGGCTTGGAGCGGGAGGAGAGTTCCAGAATGTAGGGGAGAGAGGAAGGCAGAAGTGGCACCAAGCGTTCAAAGGAGACTTCTCCCTCAAATGGAATGAGGTGATCCTCATCCGGCCACGCGGCATCCTGAAGATGTGAGCCAGCGGCATAGGGGGAGATGTCGGCAAGCCACTGGGCATGATCGAGAAGCCCTAGACTCTCACGCATCTGGGCATGGCCAAAATCATGCCAGTAACGGAGATGAGGCGAGTCAAAGCGTTTGATCAGAGCCAGAAGTTCGCGTTCCGTGGGGATCGCCTCGAAGTCACTGCGATTCTCAATGCCTAACACGATTCCGAGCCGAGAGGCCTCCTCAACAAGCGGCTCCAGCACACTCATCACTCGATCGAGATAGACGCGGATGGCTCCCTCGCGCTTCTTCACGGTTTCGAGTTTCAGTCGGGCATAATCACGGCTTGCGACTCCCTGCTCTTGCAAGGCTACAAGCAGCTTGTCTGTCATTCCCCGCAGAGGAAGAATACGACCCAAATGGAGCACCACAAAGCGCGCTCCAAATTCCCTTGCCGTCTCCAAGGACTGCATGGTGAGACGCTGTGCCCGTTCCCGTTCATTGACTCGGTGGGAGCTGAACTCATAGCAGTCAGGATTATCCATGATAACCTCCACCGGGTTTGGACAGAAATTATGAACGCTGATGACCTGAAAATTAGCGCGGTCTCGATATTGGCGAATCCCATGCAGTTGCGAAATCGAGAGACCATGCCCCAGCTCAATGGTGTCAAATCCTAGATCAAGAATCTCCTGAATCAGCTCGCCTCCATCGCGACGACGACTCACATTCCAGTTGGTAGAAAAAGCAAGCATGGGGAAGTTCCAGACGCTACAGAATCCTTGATCCTGAGTCTAGTTTTAGGAGTGAGTTATGATTCCTTCTGCGGCCTTCAACCCACTGACCAATGCCGACTCGATTCCAACTGTTGAAATCTGATCTCCTGCCAAGAAGAGGTTCGGAGCAAGGCGCATCGGCAAGAGTCCTTTGCCAAAGCCAGGCTTCCGAGATGGCACCGCCCTACGAATACGAATCTCCTTGAGAAATTTCCACTGAGCAAACGCGGGCAAGAGCTCGGAGATTTCAGCCTGAGCTGCACTTGCAAGAGCCAAGGAATCCTCCGTGGATGTATTCAAAATGGTGGCTGAGAGGAGGCGTTTCCCAGATGGCGCGTACTCGGACGCGATATTGGAGAGATCAGCGAAATGCGTCACCAGACGATTCTCTCCGTTTTTCTCACAAGGAAGCACCAGCAAGGCACCCGAATAAAGCGGCTCCTCTCCTGTGAAATAGAGCGTCGTCACTTCCTGCCATTCATCGCCTGGAGGGAGGCTGAGGAGTTGCCGCGTCGTGCCTTCATCAGTGGCCAGAACAAGCGTGTCACACTCTAGGCACTCGCCATTCTCGAGCTCCACTCCTGTGATACGATCTCCCGCTTTCCGAAGTTTTGTCACTCGGATACCGTAGCGTTGACGACTCGCTGGCAATCGGGAGGCAAGCTGCTCGGGAATTTTTCCCATTCCGCCCGCAGGCAGCAGGGCGCGTCCCAGGGCGAATTTTTTCAAGTTGTATCGGAAGACCGAAGCATCAGTCCCGAGTTCCTTATCGAGAAAAACTCCTGCAAAAAAAGGTTGGAGAAACTGATCTCGAATCGCTCCATTCAGGCCGAGACGGTGAAGCTCCTCACTCGTAGAGCATCCTGCATCCTGGGAAAGAAGAGCCTCGTCTGATTTGAAGATCTGCCTGATCGCATAAATCGCTATCGCGATTTTCTCCTGCCAGGAGACTGCCTTTGTGAGCAACGCAGAGAGTCCCCACTTAGGATCAGCCAGTGGATTGAGCAAGCGTTCCCAGCCTTGTTCACTATCCACGAGTAACGCACCACTTTTGAAATAACGCGGTGCCAGTGCCGGAAGATCGAGTAGTTTCCGAGCCGCCGGATAGGAATCAAGCAACACCTGAAATCCCGCATCAAGCCGATACCCCTCCTCGGTAATTTCCGTCGCGACACGCCCCCCAGGCTTGGCCGCCGCCTCAAGCAGCAAACACTCTTTACCTGACTGCTCCAGTCGAGTGGCACACGCCAATCCCGCAAGACCAGCACCAACGATAATCACCATCTGAGGAGCCTAGCACAAAGCCATCACCCTGTCCCGCCTTCATGCAACGAATCGAAAAATGTGGTCAGTCGATATGAAAAGCGGGCAAACGCTTGATCTGCGGGTGGTAGAGGTCAATGAAGCGACATCATTCCGATAGGTTCTGCCGTTGCTATATTTCCTGAGTTCCAGACTAATAATTCAGCCTAGATTCATGACCTGTAAAAGCCCTCTTGTATATTACACTCTCACCGGATCGAGGGTCCAGATTTCCTTGGCATATTCTGAGATGGTGCGGTCGCTGGAGAATTTACCCATGCGGGCCGTATTCAAGATCGCCATTTCGGCCCACTTGGCCTTGTCCTTGAAGGCTTTATCGACACGCTCCTGAGCATCGCTGTAGGAGCGGAAATCGGGTAGGCAGAGGAAGGGATCGCTGTGGATGAGGTTATCCCGCAGCATATTGAAGACTCCGGGAGGTTCATCCGAGGTGAAGTAGTTCGATCCGACCCAATCCACAACGGCTCGCAGCTCTTCATCGGCTGTAAGGAAATCGCTCGGGCGATACCCTTTCTTCCAAAGTGCGTTCACTTCATCAACGGTCATTCCGAAGATGAAGATATTCTCGTCGCCAACCTCTTCTTTAATTTCGACATTAGCTCCATCCAGGGTGCCAATGGTGAGGGCTCCATTGAGCGAGAGCTTCATGTTACCAGTTCCCGAGGCTTCTTTGCCTGCGGTGGAAATCTGCTCAGAGAGATCAGCGGCTGGAACGATCCGCTGGGCGAGCGAGACACGGTAGTTGGGCAGGAAAACAACCTTTAGCTTATCCTTGATGCGCCCATCGGCATTGATCTTGGCACCGACGGCGTTGATCGCCTTGATGATGTTCTTGGCTAGATCGTAGCCAGGGGCGGCTTTGGCGGCGAAGATGAAGACGCGAGGCGTGATGTCGAGTTCGGGATTTTGCAGCAAACGGCGGTAGAGGGCCAGAATGTGAAGGAGATTGAGATGCTGGCGTTTGTATTCGTGAAGTCGCTTGATCTGGACATCAAAGAGTGCGTAGGGATTCACTTCAACACCGCACTCTGCCTTGATGATGCGAGCAAGATCGACCTTATTGGCATGTTTGACATCCATGAATTCCTTCTGAAATTCAGGGTCTTTGGCATACGGTTCCAGGCCACGCAGCTCATCGAGATTCCGTTCCCAGCCGCGACCGATCTTGGAGGAGATGAGATGACTAAGGCGAGGATTGCAGGCGAGAAGCCAGCGGCGCGGGGTGATGCCATTGGTCTTGTTATTGAATTTACCAGGGAAGAGCGCGTCAAACTCAGGGAAGAGATCACTCTTGAGGAGTTGGGTATGCAATGCGGCAACGCCATTCACGGAATGACCACCGACCACGGAGAGGTTGGCCATGCGAACCATTTGATTGCTCCCTTCCTCGATGAGGGAGAGTTTGCGTACTTTCTCCACATCACCGGGCCACTTTTCCTCTACCTTTTTGAGAAATTGTTCATTGATTTTGAAAATGATTTGCAGATGGCGAGGCAGTACTTTCTGGAAGAGACCAACGCTCCACTTTTCCAAAGCCTCGGGCAGCAGCGTGTGGTTGGTGTAGGCAAAGGTCTTGGTGACGATGTCCCACGCACGATCCCAGTTCAGACCATAGACATCGTGGAGGAGGCGTTGTAGCTCGACGATCGCAATCGCGGGATGGGTGTCATTCAACTGAATGGTGACTTTCTCTGGGAAATCGGCCCAGTCTTCGTTATTCTTACGGAAGCGGCGGATGATGTCCTTGAGAGAACAGGCGACAAAGAAATATTGCTGGATGAGACGCAGCTCCTTACCGCTCTCGGTCTTGTCATTCGGATAGAGAACCTTGGAAACAGTTTCACTGACATTTTTCTCCTTCACGGCCTCCTCATAGCCGCCACGGTTAAAGGCCTCGAAGTTAAAATCCTCTGTCGCCTTGGACTCCCAGAGGCGGAGATAATTCACGGTATTTGTCCCATATCCAGGAATCGGAATGTCGTAGGGAATACCGGTGAGTTTCTTGGTATTCGTCCATTTGGAAACATAATTACCGAGGTCATCGAAGATATTCTCCACATGGCCGTAAAGCTCGATCTCGTTGGCATGTTCGGGACGGACGATCTCCCAAGGTGTCCCATATTTCATCCAATCATCAGGCAGCTCGACCTGATAGCCATGTCGAAACTCCTGCTTAAAGAGTCCATATTGGTAATGAATACCATAGCCGATCGCCGGGAGATCAAGTGTAGCCAGCGAGTCGAGGAAGCAGGCAGCCAGACGGCCCAGACCACCATTGCCAAGACCCATGTCGTATTCCTCCCCGCGCAGCACCTCCACATCGAGACCGAGTTCCTGAATCGCAAACTCCATGTTCTGAAAGACCCCAGCACTGTAGAAGCTGTTGATATAGAGTCGCCCCATGAGAAACTCTAGCGAGAAGTAGTAGAGTCGCTTGGTATTCTCCGCATTATGCCGAGCCTGTGTGGCAATCATGCGTTCGATGATGATGCTCTGGACGGCCTTGGAGGTGGCCAACCACCAGTCCCTCTTGGAAGCTGTCTGGGGATCGCGGGCGAGGCTGAATTTCAGATGACTCTGAATCAAGGTCTTGAGGCCGGAAACGGAGGTGTCGATGCTGGATTGGAATTCGGAGGACATGGGGTTGAGTAGCGAAGATTTGTGGTGATGAGGCTAAGAGGCCTTGCGTAAAATGGAAGCAAACGCTGTTCCAACTTGGATTGTCACGATATTTCATGTTACGATTTCGCCATATGAAATATCGTACGCTCTCGGGTTCGGATCAGAAGATCAGCGAAGTCGGGTTTGGACTCTGGACGGTCTCCACGGGATGGTGGGGAGATTTTACTGATGAGGAGGCTATTGCCCTCATGCGCCTGGCTGCGGATCTCGGCATCACACTCTTTGATGCAGCCGATACTTACGGCAATGGGCGGAGTGAGGAGTTGATCGCCAAAGCCTTTCCTGGCTCGGAACGCTCCCGCATCGTGATCGCCACGAAGGTCGGTTATGATTTTGTCAATCATGGTGAGGAACGCCGAGGACAGCGCGAGATTCCCCAGGATTTCAGTCCAGCAGCCATTCGCAAGGCCGTCGATCACGCGCTCCAGCGTCTCGGCACTGACCACATCGACATCCTTCAGCTTCACAATATCCGCGAGGAACAAATCACCAATGACGCACTCTGGGAGGTGATGGAAGACCTTCGCGCTGAAGGGAAATTCCGCCACGGAGGGATCGCTCTTGGGCCCGCCATCGGCTGGCTCGGAGAGGGAGCCGCCGCTATTTCCCGACGCAGGCCTGATGTCGTTCAACATATCTATAATCTCTTGGAGCAGCACCCAGGTGCAGCCCTTCATAAGACAGCGGAGATCACCGGAGCCCCGACGAAGTTCCTGATCCGCGTCCCGCACTCCTCGGGAATGCTCGAAGGAAAATACACCGCTGAAACGGTCTTCCCACCGAATGATCATCGCAATCATCGTCCTCGAAGCTGGCTCCTCAATGGAGTGAAGAAAGTGGAGCAACTCCGCTTTCTCGAATCCCCTGATCGTACGCTGGCTCAGGCTGCCATTCAGTGGCTGCTCCATGACCCGCGCACGCTCAGCGTCCTTCCGAATATTTACAATGAGGAGCAGATCCGCGAATTTGCCGCAGCCCCTGATGCACCTGCTCTCACGGAAGAGGAGATGGAGAAAATCGCTTCTCTTGTGGCTGCCGATTTCGGTCTGGAAGTCGAACCTGCAAAATACAAGGGAACGATGGAACTTTTACCAGAATTGGCTACTGCTCTTGCATAGGCTATGTGATGAGACTCTCTACTCCCAATCCTGGAGGAGAGAGATCCCTTCCTCAAAAAATGCTCCTTTTTGATTTCGACGGAACTCTTGCCGACACGCGCACCATTGCTTTGGAAATTCTGAACGAGATGTCGCGCGAATTCGGCTATCGCGAACTTCCTGAAGCCGACTTGGAGGAGGTTCGCAAACTCAGCACCCGGGAATTCATCCGCCATCTTGGCATCAGCAATTGGCGGGTTCCGATGATCGCCCGTAAGGGATTACAACTTCTCCACGCACGCATTGAGCAAGTCAATCCGATCCCTGGCATTCCCGAAGCTCTCGTCTCGCTGCACGAACGGGGAGAACGCCTCGCCATTCTCACCTCTAATTCGGAAACGAATGTGGAGGCTTTTCTCAAACGCCACGATCTCCCTCATTTTGAATTCATCAGTTGTTCTTCCAAACTCTTTGGCAAAGGGCGGGAGATTCGCGCTATCCTCCGTCGCGTGAAGCTCGCACCTCACGAAATCCTCTACATCGGTGATGAGACCCGCGACATTGATGCAGCCAAGGAAACAGGGCTTCGTATGGCGGCAGTGACTTGGGGCTACAATTCGGCGGAGGCCCTCGGTGCGCTCGATCCCGATCATCTCATCTCATCACCCCACGAGCTTCTGGAGCTGCACCGATGAGTTCTCAAAAAATTCCTGAGCGAAAAGAAACCGTTGTTCGGATTCGTCTCGATCAGCATCTCCACGAGGCGGGGTATTTTGATTCCAGGGAAAAAGCCCAGCGGGCCATTCTTGCAGGACAGGTCACGGTGGCAGGTCAGATCGCCGATAAGCCTGGTACAAAGATCAATCCTGCAAGCGAAATTCTCATCACTGGAAGAGACCGCTATGTAGGCCGAGGAGGGCATAAGCTCGAAGGAGCATTGACCGGATTTGCCCTTGATCCGACCGGCTTGGCCTGTCTCGATCTCGGCTCCTCCACGGGAGGATTCACCGATTGCCTACTCCAGCACTGGGCCTCCCATGTCACTGCTGTCGATGTGGGACGAGGGCAGCTCGCCTGGTCATTGCGCCAAGATCCTCGAGTCGAAGTCCGTGAGGGGATCAATGCCCGCTACCTGACCCCTTCGGATTTCACGCGCCGATTTGACCTCATTGTGGGCGATTTGAGTTTTATTTCATTGACGAAGATCCTCCCTGCCGCCTTTGAGTTACTCAATCCCGAAGGTGCCATGATTGTCCTCATCAAACCTCAATTTGAACTCTCCCGATCCGAAATCGGCAAGGGAGGGATCGTCCGTGATGTTGCAGCGCGAGCACGGGCCGTGGAATCCATCCGCACTTGGGTGATCGCCGCCGGACAACGCTTTGATGGAGTGATCGAGTCTCCGTTACCTGGAACATCCGGCAACATTGAGTTTCTGGCCCTCTTACGCAGGGGCGACTCGAGCGTTCCCATACCTCATGAACACTCCCTCTAAAACAATTGGCATCATCGCCCATGTTGGCAAAGCGGGGGCTGAACCTCTTGTTCGCGCTGTCATCAAGGAGCTGAAACGCCGCAACGCATCCTTCCTCCTGGAGAAACTGACCGCAGCACTCATCGAAGAGACCTCTTCACTTGATGAGGCAGAACTTGCGGAACGCTGCGACCTTCTTGTCGTGATGGGGGGAGATGGGAGCATTCTCAGGGCTCTCCACCGCTCGGGAGGGCATATCTGTCCGATCTTTGGTATCAATATCGGCTCGCTTGGATTTCTGACCTGCCTCGGCTCCGACGACTATCTTCATGCTGTCGAGTGCATCCTTGAGGAAAAATATCTCCTCAGCCCACGCAGTCTCCTGGATGTCACGGTAACGGGTTCAGAGGGGCAATTCCCCCTCGAGCGAGCCCTCAATGATGTCACGATCAGCCGTGGCGAACGATCCCAGCTCGTAAAGCTCCATACCTCCGTGGATGGGGCAGCACTGACCGAATACCATGCCGATGGACTGATCGTGGCGACACCGACCGGCTCCACAGCTTATTCTCTGGCGGCAGGAGGTCCTATTCTGATGCCTGACAGCGGTGCCTTAGTCATCACACCAATCTGTCCCCATGTCCTGAGCAACCGTTCTCTGGTGATCTCTGACAAGAGCGAAGTGGTGATTCGAGTCGTTGGAAATCATGAGGTCTTTGTGACAATTGATGGTCGCACTCCTCACGCACTCGCTCCCTCCCAGAGCCTGGTGCTTCGGCTCTCGCCGCAGATTCTTCCACTTGCCATGATGCCCGAATCCACCTTCCCCGACATTCTGCGCCAGAAGCTCAAATGGACTGGAAGCAATATCTAAGGAATCGTTGAACTAATCCCATGAGTATTCTTTCCGATGCCCTTCTCCCTAAGGACATCCATCTTCAGCTGAAGGCCACAGATCCCCGTGATGCCCTAGAGGAGATCATCGCTTCCTTCCGGAGTGATCGCCGTGTGAAGGATTGGGAAAAACTTCGCGCCGCCCTGATTGCTAATACTGCTAAGGAGATCTCCAAGGGGTGTTCTGAAAAGATGACTCTACATCACGCACGCACGGAAAGCGTCTCCACGCTGATTCTGGCAGCGGGGCGTAATAACGAACGGCTGGTCTTTGTTGCGCTCATCCCCGAGGCGATGAACAACGAATATCTTCGTATCCTTGGAGCCATTGCCAGAGTTTGTCGTGAGGAAGGCCCGCTCAAGGAACTTCTCTCAGTACAAGATCAAGACACATTTCTTAACCTTCTCGAAAAAGGGTGCCGTCAATGAACATTCCTACACCGCCACTCCTTGAAGCCCGCGATCTCAAGGTTCATTTCCCCATCCACACCGGAGTCCTCCGTAGGCAAACCGGAGTCTTCAAAGCAGTCGATGGTGTGAGCTTCACGGTCGAGGCCGGTAAGACAGTGGGGCTGGTTGGCGAGAGCGGAAGTGGAAAGACCACCATCGGCAGAACCCTTGTTAAACTCCTCCCCGCGACTTCTGGCGAAGCCCTCTGGAAAGGAAAAGATATTCTCCCCTTGAGTGAGAAATCATTCCGTCCTCTCCGCCGCCGCATCCAATATATTTTTCAAGATCCCTTTGGCTCGCTCAATCCCCGCATGACGATTGGAGCGATTATCGGCGAAGCCTTAGAAATTCATTTTCCCGAACTCACACGAAGCGAGAAAGAAGAACGCGTCGCCTCACTTCTCCAGCGAGTCGGTCTCAAACAGGAAATGATGCGTCGCTATCCGCACGAGTTCAGCGGAGGTCAACGCCAGCGCATCGGCATCGCTCGCGCCCTTGCTGTGGAACCGGAGCTTCTCATCTGTGACGAGCCGGTGAGTGCCCTCGATGTAAGCGTTCAGGCCCAGATCGTCAATCTACTTCAAGATCTTCAGGAAGAGCTGGGACTCGCCCTTCTCTTTATTGCTCATGATCTGGCTGTCGTGGAGCATATCAGCGATTCTGTCCTTGTCCTCCATCATGGGAAAATTGTCGAATCCGGCCCCTCTCGTGAAGTCTTGGAACATCCCCAGGATGCCTACACACGCACACTTCTGGCAGCAGTTCCCAAGCTCGAGTATTTTGCCTGATTATTCATGAATACCTTTTTACTCCTGACAAAACTCAAGGCTCTGAACAAGACCTTGTTCCTGCTCATGCTGGCACTCTCCATCTTTGGAATCTACGCCATCTACAGTGCCACATGGATGCGCGATGCTCCCTTCTGGATCACCCAGATTCGCTGGCAGCTTTTCATCTGCCTCCCCGCCTTTTTCCTTCTCTCCTTTATTGATTACCGATGGGTGCGCTATGGTGCCATTCCAATCTATGTCATCAGCGTGATCCTGCTGGTTCTCGTCTTTTTTATCGGGATCAAAGTCTTTGGCGCACGAAGCTGGCTGAATCTTGGTTTCGGAAATTTCCAACCCTCGCAGATGGCGATCTTCGGAGGAGTGCTGATTTTCTCCCTCTTTCTAAGCGAATCTTCAGGACTCCATCCCGTGCTCCGTATTCTTATCTGCCTGGCGATCCTTTCGATTCCGTGTGTTCTAATTTTGATCCAGCCCTATCTCGGAGGAACCCTTGTCTGGCTCCCTGTCCTCTTTGCCATGCTCTATGTGGCTGGAATCAAAAAACGCTTCCTTCTCGTCCTTCTCCTTCTTGGCCTCTGTTGCATACCGATCGTAGTGAACTTCGGCCTCAAACCGTATCAGAAAGATCGCATCCTGATCTTCCTCGATCCTTCACTCGATCCCAAAGGAGCAGGCTGGACGATCAATCAATCGCTTAACGCCATTGGCAGCGCGGGATTCTGGGGCAAAGGATTCAAGGCCCATAATACACTCAACGAACTTGGCTACCTCCCAAGCACCATCGTTCACACCGATTTCATCTACTCCGTCTTTGGGGAACAGCATGGATTCTTTGGTGCCATCTTGCTCATTTCCACCTTTGCCATCCTGCTTATCTTCGGCCTCTATGTTGCTTCGCAGGCTCGCGATCAGCTTGGCCGACTTCTCGGAGTCGGCATCATCATGCTCCTCTTCACGCATATTTTTATGAACATTGGAATGACTGTCGCCGTCACTCCGATCACAGGTCTTCCTCTGCCCTTGGTTAGCTACGGCGGATCCTTCCTGCTCATCACCATGTCGTGCCTAGGACTCCTCCAGAGCATCTGGATTCATCGCAAACCTACCGCATAATTTTCCATCAATTTCTGAAATTCCCACCAACAACAACCAAAAATTTCATTATTTAGTCATGCGTATTCTCTCTGGCATTCAGCCCACCGGTCTTCCTCATCTCGGAAACTATTTTGGTATGATGAAGCCCGCCATCGAACTTCAGGAAAAAGGCGAAGCCCTCTACTTCATCGCCGATCTCCACGCCCTCACCACAGTGCGAGACCCCGAGGCACTTCGTCGGAATTCCCGCGAAATCGCCATCGACTTTCTTGCCTGTGGACTCGATCCCGTCAAGGCCTGCCTCTTCCGCCAAAGCGAAATTGTCTGCATTCCTGAACTCGCCTGGATTCTCTCCACCGTCACGCCGATGGGACTCTTGGAACGCTGCCATTCCTATAAGGATAAGCTCGCAAAGGGCCTCCATGCCTCACTCGGACTCTTCTCTTATCCCGTGCTCATGGCCGCCGACATCCTCGCCTACGACAGCGATGTGGTTCCTGTGGGCCGTGATCAGAAGCAGCATCTCGAAGTCACGCGAGATATTGCGGTGAAGATCAATGAACTCTACGGCGATGTCTTCAAACTTCCCGAACCGATGATACGCGACGAATCAGCCGCCATCCCCGGTACCGATGGAAGCAAGATGAGCAAGAGCTACGGCAACACCGTCGAACTCTTTTTAGAAGAAGCCGCCCTCAAGAAAAAGATCATGGGGATTCAGACCGATTCCACCCCCGTGGAATCTCCTAAGCCAATCGAAAACTCTGCTATCCTCGGCATCTACCGTCATGTCGCCTCCCCTGCCGACTATGCCATGATGGAGGCCGATTTTCTCGCAGGAGGTAAGGGTTATGGAGATTTCAAAAAACGCCTTTTCACCGCTGTTTGGGAAAACTTTGCCCCGATGCGCAACGAGAGAAAACGCATCGCCTCCGATCCAGCAGAAGTCGATCGCATCCTCAAAGAAGGAGCCGTCCGCGCCACCGCCCTTGCCACTCCCGTCATGGAGCGACTCCGCCAGGCAATCGGTCTAAAATGATTTTTTGATTTCCCTTGCCTGAGAGAAACCTCGTGTTACTTTATCTAGCTCGACGCGGGGTGGAGCAGCCCGGTAGCTCGTCAGGCTCATAACCTGAAGGTCGTAGGTTCAAATCCTACCCCCGCCACCAATTTAATTACCCGTAGAAGCCCATAAATAAAGCCTCTACGGGTTTTTTCATATCCGACATCAATTCTTATGGCACACTATCGCACACAACGGAACCGGCCTCAAAGTGTCCGCCAAATGTCCGCCAGATTTACTCTGTTCAGATTTTGAAGTAATCCACTGCGATGGCAGCAATCGGGATCAGAATGAGTGCAACGGCAAAAGCAATGCTCCACCTAAAAGAAGTTTCGTAGGAGTCGGTAAGCTTAAGCTTCAGGGCTTCTTTCTCTTCATTCTGCTCGGCAATCTGTTTTTTGAGTCCGGCAGCATATTTCTCTGCCATTTCCCGTATCACTCGCTCATGAGTCAAATCACCATAGATGGCAGCCCTGCATTCTTCTTTGTATTTTTCGAGGAGTTGGTTGGAGTAAATTTTTTTTGCATCAAAGGTCTTCACATCAAAAAACCGATCACTGCTGCAAATCTCTGACTGTGCATACTGTGGTGGCAAATCAGCGATATACCCCCAGATGATTGCTTTGGCAATCAGTCGAACATCCAGGCCATCAACGGGTGAAACAAAAATCGTTTTGAGCGTTTTGCCGAAGCGGTAGAGAAACAGGAAGGCAACAAGTCCTCTCCACTCTCCGAAACGCCCTTCCAGAATATTGGAACGATCCAGTATTTCAGTCGCCAGAAAGATTTTTGATGAGGGGCACTCGGACATTTTTAGGCCCATTTTTTCTCTCACATATTTTTTTACTTCTTCGGCTTCCCCTTCACTTGGAGGCATTGCCGGAATTCTCATTTCAGGAGGGAGGTTTTCAATTTGTTTTGCGTGTGACCGCATCAGTGCTTCAAAGGTTCTCTCTGGACTTTTCTTGTTTGGGTTGCGGTCGTGGGGGGAATCATCATCGGGTGGTGGTGTGTTCATTTTGTTTTTTCTGGTTGTTTTTTGGGGTTTTTTTGTGGTGGGTCATGGGGCAGTGAAACTGCATCGAGGGCAGTTGATAAAACCGTAAATACTTGTGTGACAGTGCGGGCTATTGTTAGTGCAGAACGCACTTCACGAGGCAGCAGAGGGGTTAAAAATCTCACTATTTCCCAGGCTATTTTTTGAGAGGAAGGCGAACGAAGGGGTGCTTCCCGGCGAGCTTTTGCTTTCCAACTTTTGTAATATTCTTTTGCTGCCTCGAAGCGTTTTGGGGCCTCCGAATCCATTGACGCAACCAACTCATCAAATTTTGTATCGAGGGCTGCGTGAAGGTGCACATCCAACGGTTGAGCTGATGCGCCATACCGATTGTGAAACTTCTCAAGGTTTTCACGAAGACGAGCATCGGCAGGGTCACCTGCACCGATGGCAGTAATCCTTCCCTGTGCTACAGACCAAGGGCCCAGATTCTGAGTTGAACTTCCCAACAGGGTGTTATTTTCACTGACACGGCATCCGATGATGCCTGTGTGGATTTTATTTGAATCAAAATGTAGGTAACTACCGGGAACATCCCAACCCGTGGAATCCTTAAACTCGGCAACCACAGTTTCCCGCAAGGGGTCAAGGAAAGCCAAGAGCAGTTCCTTTCGGGCTTCGGGCTGTATTCCAGCTTGTTCCCACCGCTTTAACTCCGAATTGATAAACGACATTTGCCAGGGAGCAAGATTGACAACATATTCTCCGCAGGCAGGACTCTTGCGCTTCCGGCGGACTTCGCACATTTTCTCACCCCGACGCATGGAGCCCCTATACCATCTCCTCTCCCAGTTAATGGCCGAGAGGTGTTTCTCAAAAACTGAACCATCGACCGGGGCTTCCATTTCACCGTGACCGACAAAGTAGCGGCCATTGCCGAGAGAAAGATCCACGGCTTGTAGCTTGAATTCCTCGGAAGGATTGGCAGAGGAAACCAACTCGGGAAGCCAGTCAAATTCCCGTGCCTTTGCACGAGCGGCTACATGCTTGGCGTGTGTAGGACTGTCGGCATTGGTATGACGAATACCGTCTGAATTGAGTGGACGATGGAGACTCATAGTATTGGAAATGTGCAGAGAGTGCAGGGGTAGCGAGATGATTGGATGCACAGTGACCTGTGCACCGTTTTACCCCCGCCGCTACCCCCTGATTTTGCTGAAGTGATGGCTCGTTTAGTCATTGCGTTCCCTAGGTGTTTGATCGGCTAAACGAGCGGTACCATAGCTTGTGATTTTGTAGTGGCGGTTACTTACTTCAATCCATCCCCGCTCACGGAGAGTGGAGGCAATCTGAGAAACGCGACCTTTTGAAAGGTTCAACTCCTCGCCAATGTCACTGGCACTGGTGACATCGGAAGCAATGAGAGCTAGGATTGACAATTCGTTGGTAACTGGCTTGGCGGAAACTCGAATACGGTTTCCCTCAGGGTGAAGCGTCCACTCGATTGGTGGACAGTCGGAAAGAGGGCAATTTCGCGACTTTGTGAAATTTGTTCGAAATCTGGTTTCTCTCACTCCATCGGGTGTCTCAACTTTACTTACTTTCATGACCCAGAAAGCGTGATCTTCTCTTTTTGAAGTGCCACGCATTTCCCCATTCCGTCCGGCATGAGCGGCGATGATCACTGAAATGCCAATGCGTCGCATTTCCAACAGCCATTCCAGAACGATCTCCCAAGAATCCGCCTCATTCTCTTTCAAACCAAAAAACAATGAACTGAGATTATCCAATATCAACACCTCAATTTTCAGCTCGCCGATGATCGTAATAAGAGCGGCCTGCGCTAAGGGATCGGCCAGATCAAGGCTTTGATTTGTCCTGTCATACAAAAGCTCATGCTGCAAAAAGAAGAGGCTTGGCGGTGCCTCCCCGAGACCGGCCTGACGCTCCTTGATGGACTCCAGCGGCATTTCACCATCGCAAAAAAGTACTCTGCGAGGTTTTGTGACTCGCCATGAGAAGAGTGATTCGCCCCTAGTGATTGCAATTGCCAGCAGCATGGCAATCCAACTTTTTCCGTCACCGCGTATGCCGTAGATGAACCCTAGATCTTTCACGCAGTAAAATGGTGCAGCAATGCTTTCGCGCGGTGGAATTTTGGCATCAGCAAGCTCCCTGGCAGACATGATGCTTTTGCGAAAGGCATCGGCTTTTTCTGAGACGGAATGATCTTCGCTTGCAGTTACTGGGTCAGACGGAGGAGGAAGGGCAACAGCCTGTTTTAAGGCATCAGCATTCCAGTTGGGGGCGATGGTGGTGCTCATATGATTCGGAGGAACGAGGTGGTGTCGGGATGGACATATAAAAGCTTTTGTTCACCGCCATCTTTGGCGCCGATCTGTCTCTTAACCCCCGGAAAACGGGCAAGACGGGATGGATTGGAGTTGGCTTGGTCGAAACCAAAGCGAGCCAAAGTTTGAAACACATCCTGCTTCATGCGGGTGCGGAATTCCTCGGCACTGGAGGCATCCACACGGAGCCAGGCATGGGATGATTTTCCGCCTGAGAGGGCGAGGGCGTTGATTGGCAGAGGGAGCCGAGCAAGAAGAGACAGTTGCAGCTCTATTGAAATCTTATCGTTTTCCAATAGTGCAAAACGGAATGCGGTGACATTGGCATCAGCCACCCCTTTGCCATCAGTTGGGTTCATACGAATCCAAGCGCCAGCTTCAGAAAATGGCATCCGGTGTTCCCTAGCAAGGGATAGCCATTCGTCTCTTTCCTTAGTTATGCCCTTGCCAATAGGTTTCCCCTCGCGATGGGCAGAGACAATATTGATGTACTCGCCACCGTGATACATCGCAGCAAGGAACATCAGGGGGTCATCACGCCAATCCTGAGGAGGTGTCCACGGGGAGCAGTGATAGAGATCGGCAAGGTCGGCCCGAAAACCATTCAGCCACGATTCAGCATTAGCGGTGGCTTCTTCGGGAGTTACCGCCGATCCCTTTGGAGATGATGGTGCCAATTTTATTGTATGTTTAAGTCTTCCCAAGTTCCTACGTTTTCTGCGATCCGAATGAAATGACTTGCTAGAAGCCCACTCAATCAGGTCAAGAATCTCCTCATCAGATACATCCTTGGCGTAGTTGGGGCGAAGCTTGTGGAATATCTCCGGTGCAGCAGCTCCGGATGCAGTGAGGGAGCAAACCAGTCGCTTTATTTGATCGTGACGATCCCCCTCCCCTGCCGGATGAGTAAGATCGAATAGCGTTTTTGGAGGAAGCCTTCTCATTTCTTTTTTCCTCCTTTTTCTGATGGTAGGAGTGGAGGTGCATCTCCATCACGAAAACGCTCGTAGGCATATTCCAAACTTCGGAAATCTATCAGGGTCTCACAGCCACGCCCTCCCTCTCGAACTATACACACCCATTGGTTATCCGTGGAGCTGGCGTGTCTGGACCAAAACAGCCACCGCTGAACTAGCTTAGGGTATCCAGTCAGCGCATAAGCTTCCTTCTTCGAAACCGCGAGCGGTTCGATTTTGTATGATTCTTGCTTTTTCATGCTCACATTTTGGATCAGTAGCACGAATTAAACTAAGCCCTGCGATGCAGATCATGTGTCCGGATATTTTTTGAGAAATGTGCTATTGATCATTTTATGCCAAAGAAATCCATCCCTCCCAAAAAAACCAAAAAGCCTGCCGATAAAAGGTACGAAGCCTTCCGAAAGGTGAGCAGCCCGAAAGAAAAAATGCTCGTCGCTAAGTACGGTACCTATTACCTCCCTTCCTATGACGCTGAAGGTACTCACGACATGCGTACCACCGTGTTTCGCTATGTTCTCGAAACCTTCCAAAAACATCCAAGCAAGTTGCTGGACGACAAACTGGAGCTATACAAGTGTTTGGAAAATGCCCTGCTAAATGGAGATGGGATGGTGTTTCGTTTTGTCGCGGAATCGGTGGATGTCATCACCAAAGCTCATCGATATGGGTGGGCCTACCCTGATGCTGTGATGCTACTCTCGGAATATTATCCAGAAGAATTAAGCACAAATCGCCAATTATGGGAGGTATGGGGTTGGGACATGGTTCCTCCTCCTGACAAGATACTCGCTAAATATGGTCGACGGAGCGACATCCGGCATATTCGCCGACTTGCTGCCATTCTCGGTCTTCAGTTGAATACAAAAAGACCCGGAAGACCTTTGAAAATAAAGTAAGCGTCCCAAATAGCACTTCAAGAAGGACTAGCTCTTCTTTGGAGATGCAGGGGGTTGTGCTATCATCCGCATCTCGATCAGTTTCTCGTGAAATGTTGAGGGGCTTTTCCAAAATAAATTCCTTGATCGTCATGCCTGCAAATGTGGCCAAGTTTTTTATCCGATGCTGTTCGGGTTCGATCTCGATAGTAAGACGATTAACGTCCCTGCGATCAGTGCCACCGCTACCTCATGTCTTCCTATCATCTGCAATTTGAAACCCGATGAATGCAAAGCATCTGTTGTGAAGAAAACCACAGGGAGCTTCTCCCGCTGAGCGCGCATGGGCTCAGCAAGGAAGACTCCGATGAAGTTACAGCTCCATCACGAACGATCCCGCTTTCCAAGCAGCAAATGCCGTCAACTGAGAGGGCACAAAGAGAAATGATTCTATCTGGAACTCTGGAGTTATAAAACGGTTATCCCTCCCCTCTTTACAGGGGAGGGAGTCCTTTGAATAAGCCCTAGATTCTACTTTTGAGATGGAGCTGGAGGAAGCTCGTTCAGGCGTTCATTCATCTTTTCCATCTGGCTCTGTACCTTAGTCAGCTCGGACTGAAGAGAGTTGATCTGCTTATCCCGTTCACTGAGCTGGGAGCGCAGTTCATTTACCTCCTGACCTACTCCCTTGACGGCTGCAAGCGTCACTCCAGCTTCGTCGAGCGTGTTGATAGATTTGTCATCTGATCCTAAACCAAAAGCAGCTTTGAAATCCTGAGCCGTGGGGCCAATGTAGCGACGGGAGGGATCATGCTTGTAGTTCCAGGCCGTCACTGACATTTTCTCTAAATGATGGAGAATGCCTTTTTCGTCAATCTGCTGGAAATTTTCCTTCGAGTTGCGATCACTGAGAACTGACCAAGCCGTAGCATTAGGGGCAAGGAAGGCTCCCACATTGCTTGTGGAAGTGAAGAAGCGGACTCCTCCAGGCGCACGGGCGGTGAAGGAGTAATTGTTCGTTGATCCGGTCGAGACCTGCGAGCTCCAGACAAATGCTCCGGTATGGATCGCCTGCGCTCCATAGCCTGCTGCAAAGGCATAGTTGGTTGCCGCATTACCGATTCCTCCGGGGATCGCTGCATAGATTCCAGTGGCATTGTTGGATGCTCCCCCTGCAACTGTTGAGTTAGAACTGCTGGCGACATTGCCATATCCACCGCCAATTGAAGAGCAAAAACCGTTGGCAGTATTTGCAGATCCACCACTTATCGTCGCCACATTAGCATTGGCAGAATTTAACCCTCCGCCGCCGATGAAAGAAAGTGGTCCTCTTGTGTTATTATACGATCCCCCTGCTAGAACCGAATTGAATCCGCTTGCGGCATTATTATTCCCACCTCCAAGAACGGAGTTCGATCCGCTTGCGTTGTTATAAGATCCCCCTCCCAGGACCGCTTCATAACCGCTGTTGGTATTCCCACCTCCTGATCCGATGAACGATGCAATTCCACTGACGCTGTTAGCTGCACCACCTCCAATCACAGAGTAGTTACCGCTTACAGAATTGATCTGTCCTCCTCCGATGAAGGCATAAGAGCCGTTAGTAGTATTTTGCGCATGGAGTGATGTAGTTCCAGCGAATGATGTGAATCCTGCCATCGCAGCAAGAATCAAGGATTTCTTAAGGATGTTTGTTTTCATGCGTTGTTGTTGGATTTTATCGTTTTGTTTTTTATTTGTATTTTATCTATCTGTTCATTTCTTTCTCGTTTCGTGCTTACTTACTGCGAGTTGTCATTGACTGAGTGAATGCGAGTTGCTCGGAAGACATGGCCATCGGCTTGCATGATGAGTTCCTCTCCTGTGAGTTTGATGATTCGAGCAACTTCTGGAGGACTGGAGCCATCCCGTCGTTGGGTAATCAAGGAATTCCCCTTGAGCTTCCACCTGTAGGCATAGGTGCCATAGGGAGGGTAGGCATCAATGCCAAATTTGCCACTCGCCGTGTAGGTGCAGACATGGTTCGGTGCCTGCCATGAGCCGATCAGGCGCGAACGCAGATCCGAGCCGGAGGATTCACTTGTATCACCTGTTGGTCGTGGAGCTGTTATATTCGCAGGGACTCTCAGATCTCCCAGCATCACCGACTGTGCCACCACCAAGGGGAGCCGAGCTAGTTGGGGCCGAAATTCCGCCATGCTGCTGATAGTCCCATTCTCAATTTTCTCGGCGAGTTGATTGATATATTCCCCCTGTCGCTTCACCGTGGCTATTTTAATTTTCGGCGATACCGCTCTGCCTGCAATCTCCTCCTCGGCTGCCTGCGCCTCCATATCGGGCAGATCCATGAGCCAATCCTTACCCACCTTCACAAGGTTCACATTATCAACGGCACCACGGGAATTTGTCGGAATGACGACCGCCTTCCCCCCATCGGTTTGCACCGTGGCATTTTGAAGATTAGCGATAATCGTTGCATACAACTCATCAGAAGGACGAAGCGGCGCACCAGGAACTACATCCCAATGCGTTCCGAAAGCATTCATTCCTGCAGTCTGCAATCTCTCATACGCCTTCGCCATCTCATGGTTTGCCATGATTAGCGTGACGAACTCCTGCCCCTTCTGTGCAGTCAAGGCATGTGCCCGATCATCATGTCCTGCGGCCACATCTCGGAAATAGGCTATCGCTACCATCTTGGGAACGATCGAATCCGCCTGCGCCTCCGTCAGCATGATCGGAGTGGATGAGGCTGAGGCTGGCATGGGTGCTGCGGCAACAGGCGCAGCAGCAGATGACACAGAGGAGTTTGTGGTTGTTGTGGAGACTGTGGAAGTTTCGGCATTGGACGAAGCTGGCGCAGGAGATGCCGTCGTAACCGTGGTAGCATTTGTCGATTCTGCCGTTATTTGTGCAGGAGAGGAAGTCGCTGCTGGCGTAGCAGCGGAGGTAGCATGAATTGAAGCCTCCAATCCGATGCTCGGAGGTAATGGCGGTTGCGGAGGAGCGGATGGTGTCGAACTTGGTTGAGGAGTAGATGAAACAGCTACGGGAGTGGAGACAGGTGCTGGTGTGCTGCTTGGCGTAGGAGGAGTTACAGAGGGCGGATTTGGAGAGGGGGCTGTCGTTGTTATCTCATTCGCGGAATTTGTGGAGATACATTCTGGAGGGGGGTCCGAACATACACCAAAGTTTGCTATACTTGATATCTTACTCATGAAGCATCCAATCGCGAAGGCTTCTGCTGGTAGATCCGCGTCAAGAGAATTCATTGTCGGATAATTACCCTTCTCAATTCGTGTGCACAACCAATCAGCACTTACTAATGTGTTACTTGCAACAGAAAAATCCTCTTCTGTTACCGGCCCATCCATCTTCCATCTTCCAGCAACCTGATACAGGGTAGCCTGTGATGCATTGGTGTTTGATCTCACGGAGGAAAAAAGTTCAGCTTTATTGCCACTTATCACTAATTTAGCATTACTTATTTCGTTTAAAGGAAAAAACGAGGAGCAATCTAAGCTTGAAAGACTTTTAATCAATTTATTGTATTTGGAACTATCCCAGTTGGTTCCATACTTAGAGATTATAATAGCATCAAAATGCTTCATGGATTTTACAAGTTTTATCATATCAATGAAACCTAAAGTAGTATTGTGTGCCCTTTTGAGACAAAGAGAGCAGGCGGTCACTTCATCACAAGATAGGATGGCCTTAAAATAAGCTATGGCTACCTGCTTCGGATCGCTGTTATCAACAGCAGGCTTACCACTAAAAATTGAAGAAACCGCCGGGCCAAGAGAGGCACCATTCCCCCCTTTTTTTGCTAGGAGCGAAGCTATCGGGGCAAAACTTTCGGGCAGTTTCCCTGTCTTCCAATAGATCAAGCCGCCATAGGCACCTACGCCGAGGATCAGTAGAGCAATCAGGGAGAAGACCAGTGCGAAGGGAGATTTCTTAGGGGATTCATAAGACAAAGGCTGGGGCGATGGCTGGGGAGCAATCCATGCCTGAGCCGGTGGAGGGGGAGCGGAGGGGACTTGTGTCGAAGGAGCTGGAGTCGCTATCTGAGGAGAAGGAGGTTGTGGCGGAGGAGGTAATGGAGTGGCCGCATTCGCAGGAGGAGCTGGAGGTCTCCAACCGTCAGGTGCTGGAGGCTGTGGCGGAGAGTCAGGGAATTCGGACATAAGAAAAAGGAAAGTATTAGCGATTTTCGCTGATTTTCTTCAGGCTGTTAGCCATTGCGAGGAAGAGAGCGCAGGCATCAAAGATCAACGCCACAACGATCACAAAAAAATAGGCACTCACGGACATTTCAATCGTGGGTCGGTAACGGAAACTCATCTCGACTGGCATGTAGCCGTTGCTTGCATCAGCAAAGGGATCAATGAGTCCTGTGCAGAGGTAGTGGATGATGATTCCAAAACTTCCAAGAAAGAGGAGCAAGATGACGGGAGAGCGCAGAACAACGAAGCTGAATGTCAACACAGGATGTTCTGATCCAGAGGTGGGGAGGCGTGAGGATTTGCCCCAGGAACTCAGATCCAAGAATGATTTTTTCAGGATGGAAATCGGCAGCAGTACTAGATGAAGAAGGACTAGCAGGAGACCGAAGAGAGCTGATCCCAGAGAGAGGTCGCCCATTGAGGACTGCATTTGACCCTGAAGTTTCCTAGCCTGATTCACCATAGCGGCAGCCATCTCGGAGGTCTGCTGCTCAGCGAGTAGGGTCGGAAGATTCGTCCAGGTAGCACTGCCATGCTCGATGATTGGGGTGCTATTGTTAATCGCCCCCTGAAATGCAAAATTTTTGATTTCATCAAGAGTATGCGGGCCAACAGTCTCGTTGCTGGCATTGGCGTAGTAGTAGGAGTTCATAAAAAATAAAGATCTTACTGATGTTATAATACTGACTACTACTGAGTTCTTCCAAAAGATGGGGCAGGAAATTGAGAGCCATCAGACATCATGTCATCGATTTTCAAGGTTGATGATTCAATGACTAATTCGACATGAAAGACCTTTGGTGCATTTCCCTGATTGATGATGGAGACTTCCGAAAGGCCCATGCCGCGATGAGGTCTCGCCTCGGTTATATTCACCTCTTTGATGTTAGATAACGCAGAATCTGCTGAAATAAACTTTAGAAACAGAGGATATCCGCCATAAATATGCTGATGCGTGCTATCTGAGATCATTGCATAGGCAGAGGGATAGTTTCGTTGTTTGATAAATCCAAAAAACTTGGAAACTGTTTTTGAAATCACCTTCTTAGTAAGAAGTGTCTGCTCGTCTTGAGTTTCGTTTGCTTTCAGAGGATTGCAGATTGCAAGCGGTAATAATGACACAAGCAGTAAGAGGGTGATATTTTTGATGGTTTTAAGTTTAGTTTTCATATGTTTCTTTTCTTTGTTATTTTTGCGGGACGAAATTGACAGGACATTGCATCGCATTGATCAGATGGCCCCATTGACTACTCAAGGTACCACTCAGATGGCCATGCTCATCAATGGAGAGGCTGAACGCAACATTCAGGCAGAGACTGACTTCAGTCATGTTTCCGGGCTTCGGCCTGGCGAGGGTGCCAATCGCAGAAGTCGCATTGAAGCGAATCGGTTCTCCACGATTCTGATCGCGGTTGAGTTCAAGCCGACCTTCAAAACTTCGTTTATGCGTGGGATCGGCAGGGTCATAGATCAGCCCTTTGATGACGATCCCCGTCCCAAGAATTTGTTGCTCGGTAAAGGTCAATCCGAGCGGCCAGTTCCCACCAGTGACCCAGGCTCCTCCGGTCGTCGTGAAATTGCCGAGATAAGTTTTCCCCACTGCGGTCACTGCGAGGTATTGCTGGCGTATCTTATCCTCCTCTGCTGCGATGGATTTCTGAGCATCCGCTACGAGTTTGACGAAATTCTGACAAAAGGCGATGTAGCGATGCGTGGCGGCCTTCTCCGCATCTGAATCGACGACAAAGACATCATTGCCAAAGGTACTCCTCACCTGACCTCGTGGCATATCAGTAGGATTGAGCATATCCTGACCGAAGACCCATCCCTTATCACTCCTTTGCGCGACAATTGAGAAATCAAAAGGGACATCCAATCCGGCATGGGTGGCCACCTTAATGAGATAAGGCAACTGGTTGTTGCGGATATCATCGGGAATCTGTCCCAGTAGCGTGGATCTGTATGGCTCCCTCAGAGCTTGCGCTGCTGTTCGCGCATTATCCCAAGCCTGGGCATCAAATCCGAGATCACGGAGATGGTCATTGATGCTGGCATTCTCGAAGAGATCCTCCTTGAGCTTTCCATGAACTCTCCCCTTAATCACCAAGGAACCATCTGTCTGAGGATAAAATACTGGCTGAATCCCACTTAACTCATACGGCTGCGAAAGCGACAAAGCCCCATTGAGATGATTCAGCAATCCCTGAGGACTGGGGCCAGGATTGCCACCACATCCTCCAAGTAGATTGAGCAATCCGATGATCGCACCACAGCTCAAAAATCGCGTAATGAAGTTCATCTCAGGTGCGGTTTCTTGGTTTTTTACTGCACTGAAAATCCTTTATTTCGTGCCGCGTTTTGCGAAGAAGACGGCTCCGTCTTGATTCACGCAGACGAGATCATGGGCATCCAGCAGGAGGATTGTGTAGATGAAGACCTGTTCTCCTTGGGTCTCGATCAGTTTGTTTCCCAAGATATACCAGACCCCGTGTGCGGGAGCTGCTTGTGAGGATGATGATTGATCGAGAGGCCACGATTTCCAGTTGCCATTGCTGCTGTAGTGCGTGTCGTGGTGAGCGGTGTGCCAGTTGCCGACGAGCCTGTGTGCTACGGAGAGGGAGCTCTCATACTCAGGTTCTGGGAGCTTGGCTGTTGCATCCATGATGGAGGCAAGTCGGGCCTTCACCTCTTTGTTCCATGCAGGGGTGAACTCCAGAGCAACCAGCGTATCATGGCTTTTAATCAACTCATGCAGATAGACTACACGGGCTGATTCTGCGGCGGAAGCCTGCGTCAGATAGTGCGCCTTGGCAGCAGCGAGATCGCCAGACTCCGAGGCATGAAGCATCGAGGGGATCGCTAGTGTAGCGGCTAAGAAGAGGGCGAGGGAGTAACGGAAAGAGCGCATGGGAAGGGATAGAAAGGGCTGAGAATCGGAGGTGTTAATGATCGAAAAGATGGGAGGAGGTGATTTCCTGCCGCACGGATGAAGCGCCACCACGAACGGCAGGAAATGAGATGAAGTGGTTACTAAAAAATTACAGTCCTGGGATTGCGTGGAGCACTCCACCAACAACATTCACCGTATTACTAATGTCCTGCATGGTGTTATTCTTCTTCTGCTGCTCAAGAGCCATCTCCTCGGAGACCTGCTGGCGTTGAGTGGAGTATTGCCTTGCCTGAGCCTGGCTGATCTGGGCATCGGCGCGGCCACGGGTAGCATTGAGATAAGCTGCGTCACTTCCTGCTCCGAGGCTTGCCACGGAGGGCCCAGGAGGGGTGACGCATCCTGTGGTCATCAGCGCGATAGCGCAGAAAACGGAGGCTGCGATGAGGGTGGAGGGGGTGGAGCTGAGGTTTTTTTTGGGTTGTTGTATGGCTACTGCTTTCATCGTGTTTTGTTTTACTACGGGTTAAAGAAAAGGTTTTAAGGAAAGGGACTGAAATGGTTAGTTATTGGGGCGTATTTTTTACCACCACCACCAGCCAGTGTGTCGTGTGGCGACTTCGATGGCATGAGCCTGACTCATTCGTTCGGCATCATCGTATTTCCGATCTTCCTGCTGAATGCGGAGTGTATTCTGGCGATTGGCCTCAGCCTGAGCCGGATCGAGGGCGAAGTAGCCTGCATTCGGTGTCGGCGCGATGCAGCCTGGGAGGAGAAGGAGTGTGCTCAAGGCGAGCGTGGCTACGCCTGCTGAGCGCAATGGATGGTTGGTTCTCTGTGTCATAAATGGATGGAGATGCTCCCCCTCATGCAGCCGCCGGAGGATTGAGGTTCCGGCGGCTGTTGAGAGATAGGACTTTGCTTACTTGATCTGGATGGTCTGCTTCACCGGAGCAGCTGGGGCGTAAGTTGCATTTCCAGCTTGGCTTGCCTGGATCGTCAGGGAACCAGTGAGGGTCACATTGGTTCCCGTCAGACTGGCTGGGCCACTCACGATACTGTAACTCACAGGGAGACCCGAGGAAGCTATGGCACCGAGTCCAAAGGTCTGCGGGGTCGTGCTCAGAGTCTTTGCCGTGATCGCAGGGAAGTTGATCGTCTGAGCTTTCGTTCCAATGCCATTAGGGAGATTCAGATTGAGGATAACAATACCTGTAGAATAAGAACTGTACCCTCCAGAATTCGCACCTACCTGTATCTGATAAGACTGACCTGAACTGACTTGGAATGAAACCGAAGACACATTAGCACTTTGATTATCACTAGCTGCAGCTACATTAGTGAGTTTTGTAAGGTAGGTACCTTGATACACGGCAAGGCAGTTATTGAAGCCAGTACCGCTGGTGTCAATCGTTACAGTACCGCTGTTCGGGGCTACCCATGTCCACCAAAGTGTATTTTGCTCGTTATTGAGCAATGGCTCCCCAGATTCTGTTCCAGCTGAGACATTAAAACCAACAGCGGTAAATTTGTTTCCTGTAACCAATGCTTTATTCTGGTATAGATTATTAAATGGCACTGGTGCGCCAAAAATTGTCGTATTCGAAATACCTGCACTGCCAAATGAATCCTCCTGGAGATTTAGAAGTACAGTTCCTTTAGTCCAAGAACTGTAACCTCCAGAATTCGCTCCTACCTGAATTTTATAAATTTGTCCCTGTTTTACAGGAAACTGAACTTGTGAAATGTCAGATCCAAGATTGTCGCTTTCGTAATCGACATAGTTTAATTGTGTGAGAAATGTACCTTGGTAAACACTCAAGACAGTATTAAAATTTCCATTTTGTGTGTATCCTTGAGAAGTAATTGTAACATATCCGTCTTGAGGAGCTGTCCATGTCCACCATAGCGTACTCTGATCATTATCTGCCAGTGGCTCACTTGATTCTGTAGTAGAAGATTCATTAAAACCAACAGCAGTAAAATTGGTGCCGCTGAGATTGAAGCTATTTGCAAAGTTATCGTTGAATGTCGTAGGAGCTCCATAGACATTAGTATCGGTGATGCCTCCACTGGCAAATGAACCCTCCGAGAGATTCATTACAATAGTTCCAGTAGTCCAAGAAGAGTATCCTTGAGAATTTGAACCTACTTGAATTTTATAAACTTGCCCCCTTTTTACAGGAAACTGAATTTGAGAAACATCAGTTCCTAAGTTTCCACTTTCTGCATCTACTTGATTAAGCTCTGTGAGAAGGGTACCTTGATAGACAGCCAAAACCTGATTAAATGCTGTACCCTGTGTGTTAATTGTAACATATCCATCTTGTGGAGCTGTCCATGTCCACCAAAGAGTGCTTTGAGCGGATATCGGTAATGGTTCACCGCTTTCTGCAGTTGCCCCGACATTAGAATTGGTTACAGTGACATTCGTTCCAGTGAGGGATGTTGCATTCGCAAAATTATCGTTACCGGCAACAGAAGCCTTCACCACATGGGGTGCAAAGGCTGTGAGAAGGAGGGCTAGCGCAACGAGTGCGCCGCGCTTAGACTGCGAGACTGCGAGACTGCGAGACTGCGAGACTGCGTATTTTTCATCAGATGGTTTTTTAAGTGTTGGGTTTGGAGATGAATTGCAGAACGGAAATTTCTACAATCTCTACGGAGAAAATCCAGTTTTCAAAAGGTTGTCAAACACTGAATTGTTACAATTTCGTACCAATCAGAGGAGAGATTCTCACGCAGGGGCTATTGGGAGAAACACCTAGGAAAAGGCTCCAGACTTCTACTCTAACCCAAAGATGCCGCCCGCAAGATCACTACCACTTTTAGATAAATTTTATCGAATATTTATGTCGCTTGTCTCTTTTTGCTGGCTAGCTTTTTTGCCCCAATTTTAACCCCTGAACTTTTACAGAAATAAAAATTGCGTAGCCAAACCTCACGAGCGTGTGTTTATGTGCCCCGAGGTTCACCTGATCATACTTCTTGCTACAGAATGAAAAATCTCAATCACCTTGCTGCCTTCACCCTTATCGAACTCTTGGTCGTGATCTCGATCATCGCGATTCTTCCCGCCGTCGCACTGCCAGCCATTACTGAGGATTTGGTGAAGGAGCAGATCGCTAAGAATACCAGCAATCTTAACCAGCTCTATATTATCACCATGAGTGCCTCTCTGGATAACCAGACTGTAGGCACGACCAACGCAGGATTCCCTGGGGATATTGGCGGAATAAATGTTTGGTCAGCCGCTCTCATCAGCAACAACTATATTTCTGGGGCCAAGTTCACCAACCTCTTCTACATCCAAGGCATTCTTACGCAGCCCAACAGCGTTTACGCTGTTTCTGCCAACGCTAGTAAAAACTCGGCTGATGTTTTCCTGAGCAGCCCGAATGTTGGGGGCAGCAGTGGAATACCAACATTTTTCACAAATGTTGCACCGTTCTTTGGCAAGGGTGGATCTGTCATCACCGTCGGCGGTTCGGCGATTTCCTTTGAAGGAACCAATATCAATACAAACCAGGTCAATTTTGGAACCAATTAATCGTTCTCATCTGGAGGGGCGGTATTCTTTCCCTCTCGTCTGGTTCTATTGCAGTATCCTCTCCAAGGAATGAGCGAAGCGATCTCTTAAGCCGCTACCTCGCGGATCAGCACCTCCGCAGGAATCCCCAGTCCATGATGAAGAGCTCGGATCATCCCAAGACTCAGCGAACGCTTATGATTGAGAATCTCAGAAACTCGACTTTTCCCAGGAAAGTATTTTTCCAGATCTTTTTGTCGAAGCCCCTCCTGCTCCATGCGGAATTTAATGGCCTCCACAGGGTCAGGGATGTCTATGGGGAAGTTCTCAGCTTCATAACGCTCCACAAGAAGAGCCCAGAGTTCCAGTTCCTCTTCTTGGGAGGAGCCAGGCTTGGCATCCATCAGCTCCTCCACGAGGGCAAGTGCCTTCGTGTATTCTTTTTTCGTTTTGATGATCTTGAGTTTCATAGGATGAAATGTGTGATTTCTCAGATGCTCTCTGCGTTGATCTTATCATAATCGGCATGGGTACCGACATGTCGGATAAAAACGATGGATGTGTTGTAGTGGATTTTCACAATGAGGCGGTACGAGTTTCCCTTGATGTTGAAGACGACGCGATTGCCGGGGAGGACATCGGCAGAGGGATAGCGCAGCCTGATGTCTGCTGGCGATTTCCACTCTGCAGCAACAGCTTCATGAAACCACGCCTCCAAGGGGGACTTGGAATCAGAATGTTTTTCATAAAAGTCGCGGAGGGTTTTTCGGGAGATGATTCGCATGGCAAGGGTAATTCAGCATCAGTTCAAGTCAAGCACATTGTTCCCGTATTGGGAACCTGCATTAGGAGCTTATGTCTTTCGTCTGCGGAATCGTGCATATGGAGGATGTACTACGAGCGGTGTGCCTTCTCAATGCGAGAGATCACCTCGGATCGTCTCTCTTTGGTTATGAAACGAATGCTTTCTGTACTCTTCATGGCTTGGAGTTCTGAAGAGCAGCAAGACAATTCTGAAGATGGAGTCAAAAAAGGTAAAGCATCTCCCCTCTCGTCAGAGCCTATTCCGCGCCGACCTACGGACTGTGTGCTCATAGCTTCTTCCTCACCCCATTACTGCAAAGGAAAAATTCGGTTGTATCACCTCCGCTTACCTTCCGCTACCGAGTGCCAGAGCCTTTAGGCTACTGGGCACTCTACCGCTTCAGCCGCTTTGTCGATACTCCCTCATTTCTCCTCTTGCCCCATAGCCAGGAATAACTATTCTTACCAGTAAGAATACCCCTCACCTCCATGAATCTCCTCTCTACTACTCGCATGTCCTCCAAGGGGCAGGTCGTTATCCCGGAAGAAATCCGCACCCGATTACACCTATCCGCAGGATCTCAATTTGTCGTCCTCGGAGAAGGTGACGCTATTATCTTCAAGACTCTATCTGCTCCTTCCATGAAGGATTTTGATGGGTTGATCCAGCGTGCGCGTAAGCAGGCAAAGACTTCGGGAATCAAACCTTCTGATATTTCCACAGTCGTGGCTTCTGTCCGCAAGGGAAAGTGAAGGCAATTCTTGATACCAATGTCTTGATCTCGGGAATCTTCTTTTCAGGAGTTCCGTATGAGATTTTGGCAGCCTGGAGGGATGGTAAAATAGAGCTGATTATATCACCGGAAATCCTTCAGGAGTATCGACGGGTGGGTGAAGAGATGGAGAGAAAGTTCACAAGAGTTGAAATTGCACCTTTCCTGGAAATGCTGGCCATCGAATCAACGATGGTTTTGGCAAAGCCTCTGGCTGAGGCTGTCTGTACCGATCCAGATGATGACAAATTTCTTGCCTGCGCTTTGGCATCAAAAACCAAGGTGATTTGCAGTGGCGACAAGGCGTTGCTGAAGACTTCGGGATATAGAGGAATTGAGGTTCTCTCACCTCGTACTTTCGCTGAAAGATTTCTTCGGTGATAGATGTGGGGTTTATGCCCTCTCGTCAGAGCCTATTCCGCGCCGACCTACGGACTGTGTGCTCATAGCTTCTTCCTCATCCCGTTACTGCAAAGGAAAAATTCGGTTGTATCACCACCGCTTACCTTCCGCTACCGAGTGCCAGAGCCTTTAGGCTTCTGAGCACTCTACCGCTTCAGCCGCTTTGTCGATACTCCCTCATTTCTCCTTGGGTCATCTCGGTAAAAAATATCCCTTTATCTGAAGAGCGTTGCGGACGCAGATTTGGATGTGATCCAATTCTCGAAATCCTGAGCCTTCGTAAAGTGTAGAACCCTCCAGAAAAAAGGAACGCACAGTATCAAATGGAGCCTTTCCTGTGTTTGCTCTGAAACCGTGAAGGGTCTCGATCACGGCGCAATCCAGTTCTCTGGCTTTGTTATTTGCTCCCTGATTTTTCGGAAATGGCTCCCCTGCTCGTTTGTTCACTTGTAATAAATCATAGGCATTTTTCACAAGGGCCAAGGATTCGGAATCCACGAGGTTGAGGCAATTGCCACGGTCAATGATTGCTCCTACAACGGCTGGATTCTTAATGGAGTGAGTTCCAGCTTGTTTCTTCTCGACTGCCCATCGGTGAGCCCGATCTGGGCTATCCTCCCAGAAATAGATGCCGTGACCAAGCCACTCATACTGCGACTCACTTTTGAAAAGATCTGCTTTACCAGTAACAATGAGTTCTGCCACAGAGGCATCACAACCATGATACCCGAAAACAATCGGGTTCGAAAACATTAGGCTTTGTTTTTCTTTGTGCGAGCTACGGATTTGCCCTGACCGCAAGCAATACTCACGGCAGAAAAGAATTTCTTTGCCTTTAATTTGTTTGAAGCAAGTTCCTTGGCAAAGGCACGCATTTCCCTGATTTCAGAACGGATCTCATTTGGTGTCAGAGTATTGATCGTCATGATTGGGGACATGATGTGACATTCTCACACTCTGGAGGGTAAATGCAAAATCTTTTCATGTCTTCAACCCTCTAGTTCGTTGGTGAGTTGACGGGAAAAGGCTCCAGAATGCAGTAGCAGTTTCCTGTGTCACAACAGCTCGGTAATGACGGAATACCATAGCAGGGGAATTTCCCATTTCGGCGGCGGTGCTATTTTCGTCACGATGGAGTGCGTAGTGATAGGAACCGAAACTGTGGCGTAAGGCATTGTGAGGCCATGGTGAAACCAGAGCTTTTCGGAGGATTGTTCCGTTTGCGTTGAGTTCCTCTGAGTAGATTTTTTTAAGTCGTTCACCGCAAACATCCTCGTTGCGACTAGGGGCTGGGCGATCCGTTTTGGGCGAAATTGCCAGCCACTCTGAAAGAGAATCGGAAATACTGATAATTCGGCGTTGGCGCGTCTTTGCTTTGACCCCTTTGACTTCAATGGTTCTGGCTTTCTGGTTGATCTCATCCCATTCCAAGGAACAGAGTTCGCTACGACGTAGGCCAGCAAAGAGACCTAGGGCAACATAGGCAATCATTTCAGAATCCCTTTCCCGAGTGATTTCCAGCAGGGCTGCCGTTTCTTTAACGGTCAGAATGCCTGGAGGCGTGTCATCCAAAATTGCACGGGGAACTTTCTCGGCGGGGTTATCTGAACAATATTCCCGGTCACGAGCAAATATGAAAAGGGTGGAAAGAGTGCTGACATAATTATTTCGGGTGCGCTTTGACCACTCGGACTCCGACAGCCAATCCTCAATTTCTCCTCGCCGGACTTCATGGATTGCTTGGACTCCAAACTGTTCACAGATGGCTCGTAGATAAGACTCGTATTGAGTCAGTGTTCTTGGCCTGACACCCATGACTTCCCGAGCTTTGAGAAATTCTTTCGCAACTTCGGCCAATGTTCTTTTTCCACCTGCTGGGTTAGCATGTTTGAGAAAATAGGAAACGGCAGTATTGAGAGAAGCGAGACCATCCAATCGGCGGAAACAAGCCGCTGCCTCGGATATTTGCGATGAGGTGAGTGCAAAAGCAGATGCTCCGGATGATTGCTTGAGTTCCATGACACTTCCTGATGACGATTTTTCTTTTTGGGCCTCTCCGAAGATCCAATTACGGGCATCAGCGAGAGTGGAAAAATCTCTCTTGATTACCGGCCCCCCTGTAAAACGCTTCCCGAGCCGCACACGCCAAAATTCTCGCCCCCTGCCACTCACAGAACGGTTGACTCCAATTCCAGAGGGAAGATCACGAATTTTGGCTTTCATCTTAGTAGAATATATCCGCCAAGTGTCCGCCCATGTCAAATACAGAGATAAAAGTACGGCTCATAACCTGAAGGTCGTAGGTTCAAATCCTACCCCCGCCACCACCTTTTAAGCCCGTAGAAGCCCATAAATAAAGCCTCTACGGGTTTTTTATTGAAATCTCCTGTCCATCGTAGTCCCTTGCCGTTTGGCTCATTCCCTTGCCGAAATTGGGTTAAGTTTGAGTGTTTTTTCACCACCGTAAAAAGAAACGCTTGGTGGGGCCTATGCCTATAACCATAGAGATTATCCTTCGCTTCTGCAAAGGCTTTGGGTTTTCCCTTTCGGAGAAATAGATTGCCGCTAACCGCGGCATGCCAATACATGGTCGTGGGAACAGCCTGGATAGACAGTGAGAAGCACAGCCCAAAGGGTGAGCCGAGCGGGAGCGAGCAAATCAATCGAACTGAAGTTCTCATCCCAATTTTGGCCCATTACCACCGCACTAACGCTTGGTGGAGCCATGGGGATTCGAACCCCAGACCTCCTCAATGCCATTCACGAGGTTGCTCTCTGTGGAACTTGTTCCACTGTGTAGATAACGGAACATGACGGCATATAAAAGCACGATTTGCCTTGTAATAGTGTCACTATCTGTCACCAGTAGTGCATGGCACGATCCGCAGAGCATCAAATTAAGAACGATCCGACACGATCAAAGCCGTGGTGGATTTCAATTCCTCCGAAGCTATCCGAGACAGGAAAACGCCAGAAACGATTCTTCGCAACCAAGGCACTTGCCGAGGGAGAGATTCAGCGGTTGAAAGTCCGCAAGGAGAACCACGGCACAGCCGCCAAGCTCCTGAACCCCGCAGATGAGAGGCAAGCAGCGTCCGCTTTTCGCCTGCTAAGAGAGAAAGGAATCACCCTTCAACTCTCCGAGGTTGTCGGTGACTACATCTCACGATGGGAGGCACGGAACGCCAGCGTCACTCTTTCCCATGCTTGGGGGGAATATCTGAAAGCAATGAAGAGGCACCAGAGGAGCAGGGTTTATATGAAATCTCTGGAAGATGCTCAGGAACGCTTCTCCATGCTAAATGACAAGATCGTTGCAGACCTGAAGGCTTCAGACATCGAAAAAGGGCTTGAAGGGGCCGCTCCTAGCTACCGCAACGCCTTACTTGTCAGAATCCGCGCCGTGCTGAACTACTGCATGACGGGAGGCCGTAAATGGCTATCAGCAAACCCCGCGAATGATTGCGAGATCATCAGCCGGAAACTTGGAGAGGTTCAAATCTACACGCCTGAGCAAATCAAGAGCCTTCTGAACACCACCGTCGAACTTCACCCCGAACTGGTGCCGTCCGTTGCCCTGATGACCTTTGCCGGTATTAGGCCCGATCACCTGGACGGGGAAATCACAAAGCTGTCATGGGATCACCTCATTCTGCAAGATCGTGAAAAGCGTGTGGAGTTACCCGCAAGTATTACCAAAATGGGAAAACGCCGCTCAGCTGCTATCAGGCCCGCTCTAGCCTCTTGGCTGCAATGGCACAAGGAGCAAGGAGGCACCACCACGGGGCTTGTGTCTCCGATACGAGGGCAGGCACTCAGAACCAAGCTGAGGGAGATTTACAAGATCGCAGGAGTCGAACGCATCCAAGACGGATTGCGGCATTCCTTCGCCAGCTACCTTGTCCCGATTGACGGGGCTGATCGTGCCGAGGCCGAGCTAGGGCATGGTGGAGGTCGTGAAATGCTGAACCGGCATTACCGCTCCGATGTCCGCGCCGTCATTGCAAAGAAGTTCTGGGCACTCAGGGCACCGAAGGTTGAGAAGGCAAGGCGTGGGAAGATCATCCCATTTCACACCAAAGCAGCATGAGCAAAAATCACCACTCACTAATTATGACTGCTATTATCTGTAGTTATAGAATATGGATCGTTGTAAATCTTTGAAAATAGGTACCTTATGACAACCAGTGAAGAAAACATTAGTTCAGATGTTAAAATGGCTGATCTTTCAGCATTTCTGAAGGCTAAAAGAGGCAGAGCAGGCGATCTTGCAAAGTTTCTCGGAGTTCCTGCACCTCAGCTTTCCAACTGGCTACATGGGAGGTTTGCTCCCAGTGCCGAGACTTTGGCCAAGATGTCGCAATGGTACGCCGCTGCAACCGCTCAGGAGGCCGCAGACAATGCAGCCGCCGCTGACCGGCTAAGATCCGCCATCAATCGCCTGCGACAGTAATTTGAGACATCCACCCGCCGAAAGGCGCAACCCAAGAAAACACCATGAAAATTGATTATTCTAAGATAAAGTCACACGATATTTGCGATGACTTCGGGGTGAGGGAATCGTCTCTCCACTATTCCGACGATGCCGGTTTCTTTCTGATAACAAGAGTGCATCAGAGGCGTGCAGCTCGGACATGGGAAACAATTAGTGACGAAGAATATTGTAGGTTACTGAAAGCCGGTGCGGTTCGTGATGTGACAGTTCGCACCCTTGCCACCTATCGGGCCGTTTCGCGGGATCAAGCAATCAGGATATATCTTGATGGCTGCGACGATCACGGGGGGATGATGACCGTCATTTCCAATGCTCTTGATAGAGCCGGAATCGAACCCTTGAAGGAAATCTGATCCGCCTAGTTTTTACCCTGCCACCTAGCAAAGAAAGAATCACCCGCCGAAAGGCACAACCCAAAAAGAGCACACCATGAAAATAAGTAATGAACCCGTCACGCTGTCACCAAAGTTGTCCCGATACATCCGCGCCCTGGCTCATGCAATGGGGTTGGAAGACATCAACCACCTCGTGGATCGTGTGATGTTTGCCCCAGACCCCGACAATGTCCTTGAATGTCTCGCTGTAGATGCAGATGAGCCATCCCCTGAATGGAATCGACGCTGGGAGGCTCAGGAGCTTGCCATTGATGCTGGTGATTCATGGGATAAATTTGTGGAAATCTCGGAAAGCATGCCATCCTTTAATCCTGCGGACTATCCAGTCGATCACAACGCACCGTTGAGCGAATGGAACCGAAGGCTTAACAGACCATCGGAAGCGATGGCGTAATAACCAACTCAACAAACACCGCCACCATGAAACGATTCAGCGCAATAATCCCACCCGATTTCTTCATGAAAGCCGAGAAGCAGGCTAAAATCGAAGGAATCACGGTTTCTGCACTCATTGAGAAGCACCTTCCAGCACCAGAAAAACGCCGTAAGCGGATGCCTGGCGCAAGGAAAGTATCATTCAAAGCACCAGAGGCTTTAGTTCTTAAGACTGCTCGCTCCCACGAAACGAGTGTGCGCGGGATTGTCATCAAGGCCCTTGTCAAGGCGACACACGACACAGAACTAACACCAGACGATTACAGGCAGCTCGCTGAAATGGTTAGAGGGTACGAAGCCAAGGCTGCCTAGGCCATGATTCAATCTTTCGACAACGACGACACGGAGGAACTTTTCCATGAGGAGAAGAACCGTCGATTTTCTGCAATTGCCCGTGTCGCTTGTCGGAAGCTCTTCCAGATGAACCGCGCCCTTATCCTTTCAGACTTAGCCATCCCTCCTGGTAACTGCCTTGAAGCCTTGAAGGGTAAGGGGGCTGGCTGGCATTCCATCCGTATCAATGACCAGTGGCGTATCGTTTTCAGATGGACGGAGGCGGGGCCGGAGAAAGTCGCCATCACTGACTACCATTGACAAAGCCCCTTCATAACGCTACGCATTATAGCATGAACCCGCCGATCACACCTGGAGAAATCCTTCTGGAAGAGTATTTGCAGCCAATGGGTATTTCCCAGAATGCAATGGGCCGCGCTATCGGTGTAGCCCCTCGTGCGATCAATGAAATCGTTCTAGGCCGCCGTGCGATCACGCCCTTGATGTCGATCCGCTTCGGGGAGTTCTTTGGACAGTCGCCGCAGTTCTGGCACGGGCTTCAGGTAGAATGTGACTTCCGCGCCCTTCGCTCTCAGGAAAAGGAATTAAAGGCCAAGATCATTCCAGCACGGGAGCTGGTAGCGGCGTGAAAATTGTTCAGGATGAGGCAATGAGGAAGGCAAAGGCTGCATGAAGGGTGGAAATAATAGAGAAACAAATGCCGTCCACTATTGACACAGGCTCTATAAATCGAAAAATTAGAATTATGAGCAAGAAGGGCTACACCTATTTTATTCGAGGCATTGGGGAGGCCATACGGATTTTCCCTTCGAGAGCAGAGGCTGAAAGCGTTCCTGTTCCTTTCTATTTTTACAATACTTTCGTGCGTCTTCATAATTCTTTAGAAGTTGAGGGGCCAATGATTCGCCGCCGCGCTTCTCAAATGGAACTTCCTCTTGAGCGACAAAAAGCAAATCCTTAGCCCTGATTTACAATCGCCAGCGGTACAGGCGACAGAAAATGACGATGGGAGTGCTCCATCACCCCTGACATCAAGCGGTGCTCAAATGCAGTTTCATTATGAGCATCGGGGGCCGCTGCCTGACCCTCTAACACTTAGAGAGTATGAAAACTTGCTTCCAGGCTCTATGGATCGCATCTTTTCAATGGCTGAAAACGATCAGAAGTATTTCCAGACTTATCAGCTTCGTGAACAGCGCAATAAATTCCTGATAACGGTTTTTGGGCAGGTTTTTGGTTACACACTTGGTATGGGTGGTGTTTATGCCGGTTTCACTCTTTCAATGGGCAACAAATCTCTTGAGGGCGTAACCTTATTCCTTGGGGCTGTTGCGACTTTGATTGGAACAGCCATTTGGTCAAAATCTCCTCCCAAGCAGGAAAAGTGAAGGGAGAAAACCGATGCCGCCGAAATCTACCTTGAAGACTTCCTCGCTCACTAAACGAGATGGCAAGCTGCTTACCTCTTCCATGAGCAATGAGGAGTTTGAAGCCATTGTCCGAAAGAATAGAGGCCGTCCCATGACACCAGAGGAAAGCCGCGCATTCCGTGAATCAGAGGCCCGCTACAAGGCCAAGCACTCCAAGAGGCTAGTAGCGGCGTGAAAAATAGTTGAAAATAATTGTTGTCTGATTTCAGGCGAAAGCATACCGCCCGTAGAAGCCCGTAAAATGGCCCTCTATGGGCTTTTTCGTGTGGTGATGGGTCAATGATATTGAGTTGAGAGAGCGGGAATCAGCGGTTGTGTGAAGAAAGGTTATGACCGCCAAAGCCTGATGAAATGGGCTTCTAGGGGCTTTTCCGTGCTGGAGAGGGGTAAAAGCAACACCGCGCACGATTTTATAAGACAACGCGGTTTCAATCTCCCACGAAATGAAAACAGAAACTCCAATATACAACTTAACGGAAGCCTCCGAACACTGGCGCACGCCGAAACGCACTATCCGCAACCTCGTCAAAAGGGGCCTGTGGCCTGCGATCAAGGTGACGAACAAGATCATCTTGTTTAATCGCGATGAAGTGAACAGGGCACTGAAAAAACTGACCATCAACGCCGCGTAAAACGAAAAATGCGATCAGGCCGGGAAGCTGGATCGCACTTTTCAAAAACTAAGGAATACATGAGAGACTTTATCAAACATCCGCTTACATTCAAGCCGCTTTTTCGCTGGCTGAAAGAAGCAATCAGACTTTTTTGCCTTGGATGCAAGACAAGGCGTTTCAAACACTTACAAGCGGCGACGAGGCAGCTTCTAGGGATCGTGGCACAACTTGGGGGAATCCTCAAATGACCGCCGCTCAATTCGTAGATTCACAAGCGGAAGAGGCCGTCCGTGGCTGGATTTGTTCCAACGGGAGGCAACGCCTGAAGGAGAATTTCAGCGGATTCTCTGACTCATGGTTTATTACCACGCGAGTCATTCACGAGGCCGCCAGTGATATTGAGGCCAAGGGGTTAGCCGTGAACAATCTGACTCTGGTTGAGCACTTTTTAGCAAAAGGAACTCTGGAATCAGAAGGGGGTAATCGCATCGCCTTTCCTGGTTCTGATTGTTGGGAGGTCATTCAATATGCAGTTGGGAAAATCCGCGACCTCTACTTCAAACGCCGCGCCGCTGAGATTTTTGAGCAAGGAGCCAAGGGAAATCTCACAGCATTACAGGCCATCAGCTATCTGGAGCCGCTAGCGACAGGGCCAGAAATTGAAACCCTCGCCAGCCGAAGATTTAACGCCGCCGTCGAGCCACAGGAAGCCGTTCCTCGTCTATGTCTGGCAGGCCAAGGGGTCTGCACAGCCGGAAATCTCGCGCTTGTCACTGGAGCCGCGAAGACGGGAAAGAGTGCCGTTGTTCAGGCGATCCTTGCGGCGTGTCTTGATGGTAGCGAGCACCTAGGGATTCATGGGGCAGGAAATGAACAAGGCCGCGCCGTGATTCACTTCGACACGGAGCAGAGCCGGTATGATCATTGGCAGCTCGTCCGTCGGTCAATGCACAGAGCACGAGTTACGACCGCACCAGTTTGGCTCAGGAGTTACAGTTTGGCAGATGTTCCCACTGAAGAGAGAAGACACCACCTTCATTCAGAACTCCGAGCAGCGCAAGAAGCTCACAGCGGCGTTCATCTGGTTATTCTTGATGGTGTTGCCGACCTTTGCCGCGATCCAAACGATCCGGCGGAAGCCTTTGGTCTGGTCGAGGAACTTCACAGACTGGCGATCCGTTTTGATTGTCCGATCATATGCGTCCTGCACCTGAACCCTGGCAGCGACTTCAAGACTCGTGGTCATCTCGGCTCGCAGTTGGAAAGAAAAGTGGAGGGCACCATCGCCCTTGAACGAGAGAAAAACAGCGAAGTCATCAACCTTTGGATGCCACCATCTAGGCATGGGTATTTGACGAAAGATCAGGGGCCGCGCTTCGCATGGAGTGATGAGAGCGGACGGCACGAGTTGATTGAGGGGAGGCGGAAGGAGGCTGTAGCACAAGCGAAAGCAGAGCAAGAACGGGCCGAATTGGAGAGATTGGCGCACCTTGTTATTGATACAAACGGGCCGCGTAAATGGGGTGACTTCATATCTGACCTAACACAGATTTGCGGAAGTAAAAAGAGTGCCGAGCGGAAATTTACAAGAATGAAGGCCATCTCATTACTATCTCAGGCACTCACGGGAGAGTGGGAACTAGCAGCATAAGAGAAACCCATGAAACTATCTCACTATCTCAAAAGTATCTCACGAGTATCTAAAGGGGCTTCCGCCCCTACTATCTCACTATCTCACACCCTATATATATAGGGTGAGATATGGGGATAGTTTTTTGAGGAGGGTAAATGAATCCTGAAATCACCATCATAACTGATTCACGAGAGCAAACACCGTTGATCTTTACTAACTTCCCGACCGTCACGGCAGGATTACCGACCGGCGATTATTCCATTGCCGGACTGGAGGATGATTTCTGTATTGAGAGAAAAAGCCTTTCTGATCTTTACGGTTCCCTAACCTCTGGACGGGATCGCTTCATGCGGGAGCTTCAGCGGATGCGAGCCTATCAATTCCGCCGCCTGCTCATCATTGGTTCAGAATACGAGATCGAACAGGGATCTAGCCGAGCGAAGGGAATCAATCCCAAGAGCATTCTCCACTCCCTCCATGCCATCGAAGCCCGTGGCGTTCCCGTGGTCTTTGCTTCATCACCGGCCAAAGCTGCCGTTTTGATAGAACGCTGGGCCTTCTGGTATGCCAGGGAAATTCAGAAGAAAACTCAAATCTTCGCCAAAAGTTCATGAAACACTCATCGGACAACCTGAGACAAAGCACCGCAAGGCATCACAAACTCACGAGGATGCCCGCCACGAGGTCAGAAGCTCTTGCGAGAGGCATGACAGCAGGCAGACGGGTGAGGCACGGCCTGAAGGGGGGGGCTATAGGTTCTTCCTGTATCTTTTTATACAGAGCGGGGCGAGTCGCCGAGATTGTGCAGCTAACTAACGAAAACCACTACTTTCAACTTCACGAGCAAAAATGAAAACTATATCCACAAAAGAAGTTAGTCGCCTTGTGGGAACGACCCCGCAATGGATCAACGAGCTTGTTTCTCGGGGAGTGATTCCCAAAGTCGGCACGAACTCCTTCAATGATGAACAGGCCGTCCAGGCTTTCATCCGGTACAAAGTCAGTGAAGCTTTGAAAAAGAGCAGCCCTGACGATGCGGACGAACGCTACAAAAACGCCCGTGCTGATCTCTACGAACAGCGGGCGATTGAGCAGAAGAGAAAGACCGATTTACTGGAAGGGGAATGCGTTTATCTGCCAATTCTGTGGAAAATTATCGGGATGATTCTCTCCAACGCCAGAACCCGCTTCCTCGCCATTCCCAATAGTTGCGCCCCTATCGTTGCGGATGTCTCGAACGCTCAGGAGTGCTTCAAGATTCTCAAGGATGCGATCTATGAGGCCCTGCAAGCCCTGGCTGATCTCGGAAAGGCCCCTGATGAAGCCCTGGCCCGCTATCGTGAAAGCATAGGTGCCGAGCAATCCAAAACTCAAACCCAAGAGGCAGAAGAATTATGAAAAATGCACAGCCTAAGCATCAGGACACCACAGCGGCGAAGAGCCCGCGCCTTCAATTCAAGTTCAAACTGAGGCCGCCAGAAATGACCACCTCCGAAGCAGTTAGGGATTACTTATTTCCTTACTACGCCCCACCTAATACAGGGGGAGATTTTGGCCTTCAAATCATCACGGAGACTCTGGCAATGGCTGGAATGAAACCCGATGAAGATGGCCGGTTCCAAAGAGAAGAGTTTCTTCAGGAGTATTCAAAACATAAGGATTCCGTCATGAGGAAGATAGGTCGAGATGCAGCGGCGAAAATCAAGTTTTATGATGCCAAGAGCCGAGAGCTTTTCCGCAAGCGTCCCGACATTGCCGAGGCATGGAGACGGCACGAACGAACCGGCGAACCATTCCACCATCCCGACACGGATAAGATTCTCCGCAAGAGAATCAGGGCGGCGTGTGCTCGGCTGGCTCAGGGGGGCTTAAAATGATCCAAGAACAGAGAGCTATCAACCCATTGATAGGAGAATGGCCTAAGGATTGGCCTTCCCATATTCGCAGGCAAGACCTGGCAAAATTCCTGGACGGGGACGAGAAGCTGGCTCTTCAGATCGTCTTTTATGGAAATCTCCAAGCTGATGCGGATGGAGATTACGACCTGAGAGAATTCTTCCAGGCGGCACAGAACTATTCAATTTATCTAAGAAAAATGACCGCTCCCTAAATTGGGTGAGGATCAACTAACATAAAAACAAACAACAAAAATACGACAATGAGCGAACATGGAGGACATAGCGGAGGTGGAGAGCACGGAGGACATGGAGGCGGAGAGCATCAAGTGCGAGCCGTCCTAAACATCGGAGGCGAGGTTTCAGCAACCCTGAAATCTACCTTCAACCTCGTCACGGGGAATATCGGGAAAATCGGCAAGCTGGGAGACGAAGTTTTTCGCAAGAAGCTCGGTTCCTCCATCCGTGACCTGAAAGAAAACGCCAAGGATCTGACCAAGGAAATCAGTAAAACAGGAGATGCCACAGGAACGCTCGGCAGGCAAGTGGATCAACTCAATCGGCAAGTTCATAATGCTGAGCATCTTCTCTCCACTTATCACCGCGTAGGGAAATTTATTGGTGAAACCGCTAAGGGCTTTGCCGTGGTGTCTGCCGAAGTCACAGCGACAAGCTACGCATTGTATCACTTCACAGAAAAATATGACGAATATGTGAAAGAGGTGGCGACAGGAGCGAGGGTTCTCTCTCTTACGACTGAAGAATTTTCCAAGCTAAAATATGCCGCTGGCGACAACATTGAGGCCGTCTCTCAGGGCTTCAAGCTCTTTGAGAAAAACATTGACCACGGAAGCAAAGGCACGATTAAAGCTCTTTCTGCAATCGGTTTGAGTTATGACAAACTACGCAAAAAATCGTATCTTGGGGCTTATCTTGATGTTGCGGAGGCTCTTAAAAACTACAAAGGAAACAAGACGGCAAAAGCCCTAGATATTTTTGGAAAAGGTGGGGCTGCTTCCCTTCCGATGCTCCTGCGGGGACGGGCGGCATTAGAAAAGAAAATGGCTGAAATTCAAGGGACGGCTCTTTTGGTGAAAGACGAAGATGCTGCCAAGATGAGGGAACACACGGCTGTCATAGCTCGCTACAACCTTGCAATCAACAATGTGACGCTCTCGCTAGGTAAAGCCTTTTTGCCAGCCATCGAACGCACGAGCGAAGTCCTTTCCAATTTCCTCACGAAGCACAATAAAGACATCACGGAATGGGCGAGCAAGCTAGGTCAAGCGGTGGAAGATAATTTTCCAACCGTCGAAAAGCTGGAAGACATCATTCATTCTCTTGGTGATGACTTCGACTGGTTCAAGAGAAATGTCTGGCCTGCGGTTGATGCACTTGGAGGATGCAAACTCGTTCTAGGGGCGATTGTTGCCATGCCGTTCCTACCTGCGGTCAACGCACTCCTGAGCATCGGAACAAGTGTAACAACTATGGGGGCGGCAGGCGGACTCGTTGGATTGCTCTCTAAAAACATAGGCTCCCTGTGTCGTCAAACTCTGGGTCTTGCTGCTTTTGGCGTGCAACTAGGGATAGTCGCCGAGGGCTTTAAGGCCATCGTGAACCTGAAAAATCAGTGGGATGAAAACAAGGGGACACTCCTTGATAAAGACGCATGGGCTGGATATTTCAAGGGTGTTTTAAGCAACGACCCTATTCTCAGGAACCTTGTCCCTAAATCTTGGTCAGGATCAACAGTGAAGGTGGAACCTTGGGAAATTAATGAGCACTCAAAGAATAAACCCACGATTACCGGCCACGGGAGGAACACTAAAATTTCCTACCCTGCTCATCAAACCAATCATGTCACAATCAATGTCAACGGACATTCAGGGATGGATGCTCACGCCGTGGCATCGCTTGTGATGTCACGCCTTGCAGGAGTGCAAGAGGCACTTACTGGGGGGCAACTTTACGAGGCGTAACCTCTATTGAATATGGGGCTTCCGTAGAGCTGGCGGAAACCTCATCAGGCAACAAGCGGCAACCTACAACTTGGCAACCCAACTGATTAACTTGAACACACACCATCCGAAGCCAGCAATGAGTGCCAATGAAAAGAGCACCTGACAGAGGATGACCGAATAAAAGATCAGGCTTGTTATTGGCCCCATATCGGAACCGTTTCTCTTTCTGACCCCTGCATCAATGGCCGATAAGAGAATCAAGCCTCCGCTGATCTCCCAAGCAAGCACCGTATTTCTCCAAAAGAGGAAGGAGACGATCAAGGCCAGCATGGCGGTAGCGGGAAGGATAGAGTTAAGGGACTGCTCAGCCGCCCCTTCAGTCTCACCCGTAGGATTCACCTCGACATCATCACTTGCTGCGTCTTCCGTGCTTCGCTTGGAATGATGACCCGTGGAAGTGTAGGAAAGGCCCGTGCCTGGAATCCCTACCGTGGCACGATCACCACGGGGGCCGGTGGTGTATTTTGCACCACGAGGGCCAAGGCTGAGAGAAGGGCCGCTCTTCGATAGGTTGAGCTTCACTCCAGGAGCAATTTTCAGCGTGCGACGAAAGCGGAATCCCATACTTCCCTTCATGGAGTATTCCAAGCCAAAGGGCAAGGTTTCAGCGTGAATGACTCCCTGATTCTGTCACCTATCTGTCACCAGCGATTTTCGCTTTTTTGCCCTATCGCCCGTAGAGGCTGATAAACGCTTGGTGGAGCCATGGGGATTCGAACCCCAGACCTCCTCAATGCCATTGAGGCGCTCTACCAACTGAGCTATGACCCCAAGCGTCTCACTTGAAGGAAGCAACACAGTTTCCTTAGTGGAGGGGTGAGGCTAGGCTGAATTGCAGCATTGAGCAATAGGATTCATCAAAAAAATTGCGTTTGATGCAAATCATTCATTGACACTCCATCGACTCCTAGGCAGTATTTCCGACCCAAGTATTTAAGAATTTTACGACATGAAGCGCACCTACCAACCATCCAAGCGCACGCGCAAACAACAATTCGGTTTCCGTGCCCGCATGAAGACTAAAAGCGGTCGCGCTATTTTGAGCCGTCGTCGGCAGCACGGACGCAAACGCCTCCTTCCAAAGGGCGTTGAGATCCATTTCGCACGCCACACTCAGGCTTAGTTCATCACTGCTTAAGCTATCAATGCTTAAGCCCACTTTACCGTTGCCTTCCTTTCCGCTACCGCGATCTGCGCGGCTGCGTACAGGATACCAGCACTCCAAGGTGCGCTTGTCGGGCCTTGTGCAGCATGGTGTTTTTTTGCGAATGGGGCTGCTTGTTCCTTCGCTCGAAATAAATTCGGAGGGAGAGGTAAAAGAGACAATCCCCACCCAGGCTGCCGCAGTCGTTTCACGCCGAGTTGGCCCCGCAGTTATCCGTAATAAGGTAAAACGCCGCCTGAGAGAAATCTACCGTCATGAGCGGCCCCATTTAAAACCAGGTCTTTGGCTTGTCGTCACAGCAAAACCGGCAGCCGCCACAGCAACGCTTGCAACTCTTCGTGCGGAATGGTTGCGTCTTGCGCAGCGTCTCTCTATTTTTACCCACTCGCAATAAGTTTTCCTTTAAGTTTTCCTTCTAAGATTCTCCTCCATGGCCTTTTTGCTTCGGCTCCCCATTCATCTCTATCGTCTGTTGATCTCGCCGCTGCTCCATACTCTCTGCGGAGGAAGTGGATGCGGATGCCGTTTTCATCCAAGCTGTTCGGCCTATGCCTTGGAAGCACTTCGCCTTCACGGTGTATTTCGCGGTTCGGCACTCACGCTAAGTCGAATCTCCCGTTGCCATCCCTGGGGTGGTGCAGGTGGCATTGATCCCGTGCCATTGGAGAGAAATCTGAAACTTGAAGTCTGAAACCTGAGAAATATTTCAATACGATTCTTTCTATCCGTCACACCTCAATATCTACCCGCGCTTTTTCACCTTTTTCTACACCATACCTTCATTATCTCTTTATGTTTGACCGTACTACCTGGATCGCCCTTGCCATTTCCGTCGCAGGACTTGTTGGCTGGGAATTTTATTATCAAAAAACTTATGGGCCTTATCTGAAACAACAGCAGGAGCTCGCGCAGAAGGCAGCAGTTGCAAAAGCTGAGCATGATAAATCTGCGTCTCAAGCAAAGAACTTACCTAGCTCCACTCCCGCGCCGGCCCCTCTTTCCTCTGTACTCCCTTATGGTAGCGGATCTTTAGGCAGCAACCCTTTGAGCAGTACAACTCAAGTAATGCCCTCCTCTTCCAGTGTTCCTGAACTTTCAGTAGCAAGAGCGAGCATCGACACACCTCGCGGCGAGTATCTCTTTGCCAATAATACGGGAGGCATTGAGAGTGTTACGCTTTTTCTGCATCTCGGGGCAAATGAGCATAGCCTTTTTCTCAACAAAGACTCTGGAATGCCGATCGGCGCACTCTGTGATGCAAACGGCATCGCAATCGGCGGCTTCACCATGAATGCGGACAAGAAAAAAGCAGTCACTCATTTTAGTCTTATGGCCCCCAACGGTCTTTCTATCACCAAAAGCTTCACACTCCCTGAAACAATCGGCTCTCCTGAAGAATACCTTGTCGGACTTGATCTCACATTTAAGAACGCAGGCTCCACTCTTCTCTCCTTTCCTGGGTTCTTCGTTGCGGCGGGAGGCGAGGCCCCAGTGCATATCAAGGATATGCCGACCTATACTTGCTTCGACTGGTATCGTGGTGAAAAAATGACCTCCATCAATGTCGGATGGTTTGATGCGGGAAAGATCCCGTTGATCGGCATTGAGACTCATCCGGCCAAGGATCTCTACTCTCAACCAGAATCCGGAATCGAATGGGCTGCCGTAACAAGTCAATATTTCTCCACCATCGTCACGGCTTCCAAGGAGCAACCAGGAACAGGTGTCTGGGCGCGTCGATATGAATCAGTGACTGCCTCCGACTCAGCAAGCGGACGCGCAGTTTATGGTATCACCGGCGGTATCGGCACCGGCCCTATCAGCCTTTCTTCAGGTCAGAGTATCACCCTCCATTACTCGATCTATGCAGGGCCGAAAGATTTCTATGCACTGAAAAAACTTGGCAATGGCCAGGAGCAGCTCATGAACTTCGGAATATTCCACTTGGTCTCGGAGTTCCTTCTCTGGGCAATGAATTTCTTCAACAGCTACCTTCACAGCTATGCTGCCGCGATTATTCTCCTGACGCTTCTTATCAAGAGTGCGCTCTGGCCCCTTCAGAATCAGGCCACGAGTTCAATGAAACGGATGCAGCTCCTCACCCCCAAGATGACCCAGCTCAAGGAGAAATATAAAGACGATCCGACCAAGATGAATGAAGAGCTGATGAAGCTCTACAAACAGTATGGAGTCAATCCTCTCGGCGGCTGCTGGCCCATGCTCATCCAGATTCCGATCTTTTTTGGATTTTACTCCATGCTGGGGAGTGCGATTGAGCTTCGCAATAGTCACTTCCTCTGGATTCATGATCTCTCTCAGCCCGATACGATCACGCATTTCATGGGCTTCCCAATCAATCTGCTTCCGATTATCATGGCTGTCACCATGCTCTGGCAAATGGCAATTTCTCCGAAAAGCGGCGATGCCGTTCAGCAACGGATGATGTATTTCATGCCGCTGATCTTTCTCAGCTTTGCCTACAACTATGCTTCAGGGCTTGCACTCTACTGGACAACCCAGAATCTCTTCTCCATCGCACAGCTCTATTACACGCGCAATCAGCCTCTCCCTACGCTAGAGAAAGTTATCAAGCCTAAAGCTGGCGGAAGTAAAGGCTCCGGTGGAGGCCGGAAGCGGTAATTTTTCGCAATCCCCCGAGCGATGAACCAGTCTCCCCGCGAAATTCTGGATACCATCCTCGGACATCTCGGTTTTTTTGTTCGCATTGAGGAGCAGGAAATCGACGGGCATCTCATCCTCCAGATCAGGACGAATGAACCGGCACGCCTCATTGGGCACCGTGAAGAGAGACTTGAAAGCCTCCAGCTTCTCGTAAACCGCATCCTCTTTGCCCAAGATCATCAAGCAAAACGCGTGATCGTCGATGTCGAACATCATCGCTCCATGCGTGACGATGCCTTTCTCCAGCGCATCCGTCAGCTTGCCGATGCAGTCCGCGTCCATGCACGGCCCATTGAAACAGAGCCGCTGAATTCCTACGACCGTCGTCTTGTTCACCATGTCTTCAGAGATGATCCCAACCTTGTGACAGAGAGTGAAGAGGGCGATGCTAAAATCAAGCGTATCGTCATCCGAAAACGCTAATCCTCATCTCCCAGCTCTTATCTTCTTGCAGAGAAGGCGGAGGGGATTTCTAATCTTCCTCCCCTCGAAGAAGTCATTGGGAAAATTTCATTCCTCTCTCTCCGATTTGCGCGATTAGCTCAGTGGTAGAGCGCTTGCTTCACACGCAAGAAGTCGCAGGTTCAAACCCTGCATCGCGCACCATTTCTTAGAAACAAGATCTTCCTTTTAAATGTTAGAACCGACTCCATATTAGGGAACCACTGATTAAATACCATGATGGCCGTCGAAGCACATTTGTCTTTTTTCCCAAGTCCCAATCCACCTTGTCTGTCTCCAATGCGTACAAGGTTTTTACTTTACTTTCGATAAGGCTGCCACAACGAAATCTATGCCGTTTAATGCTCCGAAAACACGACCAGTCCGACTCCGGCCAAGATCAACAAACCACCAAAAATCGTCATGGGGTTGAGCTGCATTTCACGGAAGAAGACCCAAGTAAAGAGGATGACAAAGATTGGATAGGAAATCTCAATGAGCGAGACCAGTGAGGGATTTTTAGCCCCGATAGCGGCATAGGTGAGATAGGCACCTAGAGCAGAGACGGAGACGGAAAAGAGAAACCAAAAAAGATCGTTACGATCAAACTCCTGAAGTTTGCCAAGCGTCGAGAGCTTCCCCGAAATCAGTAATGAGAGAAAGGTTCCGATGAGACCCAAGAGGCAATACCCCATAAAAAACAGAATCGGACTGACCCCTCGTTTTAAGAGAGGGCCACAGGCAGCATAGCTCATCCCCCAGCAAAGAGAGGCAAAAACAGCGTAAAAAATCCACATAGAAGGAATTCTTGTAGGGTAATCGGGACGAGAAGGAAATGATGATTCATCCCTCTTTCCCTTGCCGTCACGCACTCTCTCAGGCAAGGGTTATAGACATGGGCCTCGAAATCGAACGAAAATTTCTGGTAAAGGGCGATGCCTGGCGCGCACAGGCCGCTCCAGTTCCCTATGCTCAGGGATATATTTCGCGAGGAACGGGTCACACCGTCCGCATCCGCATTGCTGGTGACGAGGCCTTTCTTACCATCAAGGGGCCTGTTCTTGGAATCTCAAGAAGTGAATTTGAATACCCTATTCCCCTCACCGATGCACAGGAACTGCTACAGCTCTGCGAAGGCCCCATCATTGAGAAAAATCGCACCAAAGTTTTTGATTCAGGACACCTTTGGGAAATTGATGAATTCGGCGGAGCAAACAGCGGTCTCATCGTTGCCGAGGTTGAACTTACCACTGCCAATGAAGAAGTTTCACTCCCCTCCTGGATAGGGAAAGAAGTTACAAACGATCCTCGCTATTATAATTCCAATCTCACCGTTCATCCTTTTAGCTCGTGGTGTAACGAGTCGGAGAGTTGCAAGACAACGACTCATCATGTTTTGCATTCGTGAAAGCCTCAAAAAAAACTCTTAAAAAACCACGGCTTTTTCTCAAAAAGGATGAGAAAATCAGTAAAGGGCTGCGATCCCTAGCCTCATTGCAGCTCAAAGCCGCACTCGCAGAGCTCAAAGGAAACAATGTCTCACCTGAGCCAGTACACAATGCTCGGATCTATATTAAGAAAGTTCGCTCCATCGTACAGCTCGCGGCCCCTGCACTGGGACATGTACGGAGGGAGCATCTCATGGAGAATCTCCATGAGGCCTCCACTCGACTGGGCCCACTCAGAGATTCCGAAATGCAGGTGCAAAGCCTTGATCTCGTCATTGAGACGGCAGGTCTGCTGCCTGAGCCCTTCTCCTCGCTCCGAAGCGGCCTGGCAGATATTGCCAAACAACGCCGCAACAACGACTCAAGACAGATTCCCCGTGTCATGGAATATCTGCAAAAAACACTCAAATCCATTCCCGACTGGCCACTTGATCCACTCGAGGGGAAAGATATTCGTCGCAGGATTCGCAGGACATTTCGACGAGGACGCACCACGCTTGAAGTCTGTCAGGTCAGTGGCAACCAAGAGCTCTTTCATACTTGGAGAAAGCTCGTTAAACAACTCGGATACCAGCTGCAAATCACTGCAAAGTTCTGGCCTGATTCAGCTGCCGATCATATTACCAGTATTGAACAAATTGGTGAATACACGGGCAAAGAGCGGGATTATTCCCTCCTCATTCAAACGATGAAACAGGGACCGAAGAGTCGCGCCTCCGAACAGTTGATCTCCATCATGGAAGATTTGATGCCAGCACTTCGGAAAACGGCCTTAGAATGCGGGACATTGTTTTACGACCCCAAGCCCAGATCGTTCATCGAACCACTCGATCTCTGAGATCAGTGTGATGACACTGCTTTCACATTCACTGGCAAATGCTGCATCAAGCGAAGATGCCGAATGCCTACTCCCGCAACTAGTGCCATAAGCACAAGTCCAATGACAAGTTGTTCGCGTCGCGTGAGAAAAAACATCGCTTCAGCATAAAACGGAAGATTCGTTGTGCAAGGCCATCTAAAAAAAGTGCTGAAGATTGATTTATTCAGGGGAGCTCATTAGGGTAAACCAGCCTCCCATGAAGCAATCATCAGGTTCCACCAAACTTTGCGATCATGATCCGTTGATTTTAGTGATTAACTCTGGGAGCAGTTCCCTGAAGTTTGCCCTGATTTATCCATTCTCAGGAAAGACGGTTGTTTCCGGTGTTGCAGAGTGTCTGAACTCTGCCGAGGCTCGTCTTGAGATTAAGCCTGAGGAAGGAACCCATGAGACTATTTCCATTCCTGATGCTGGTCACGCTGAGGCTCTGGATGAGGTGCTGCGCCATTTGTCAGAATTTGAAGTAGAGGGTGTAGGTCATCGCGTGGTGAATGGAGGGAAACAATTTAACGCGAGCATCGTGCTTGATGATGCCTCCGAAGCAGCGATTGCCGAATGCAAGGAAATCGCTCCCGTGCATGCTCCCGCCAATGTGTTAGGCATTCATGTCGCGAGGAAGAAATTTCCGACTCTGACGCAAGTAGCGGTTTTTGACACAGCATTCCATCAAAGCCTTCCTCCGTATGCCTACCACTACGGGGTTCCTCATGACTGGTATGAAGAGCACCATGTACGCAAGTATGGTTTTCACGGAACGAGTCACCGATTCGTTTCGGAGAAGGCCGCCGGACTGCTTGGCAAATCCCCCGAGGAACTCCAGCTTCTCACGGCGCATCTCGGCAATGGCTCCAGTGTCTGCGCCGTGAAAGAGGGCAAGAGTACTGATACCAGCATGGGATTCACTCCGCTCGAGGGCCTTGTCATGGGAACCCGTTGCGGCGATCTGGATGCAAATGTTCTCCTTTATATCCAGCAACGCACGGGGCTTTCTCTAAGTGAAATCACCGATGTTCTCAATAAGAAAAGCGGACTACTTGGCATTTCGGGACTCAGTAGTGATATGCGGACATTGCTTGCGGCGGAGGAGTCAGGAAACATCCAGGCCCATCTTGCAGTGGAGGTTTTTTGTTACAAACTGGCGCGGCATTTGATGGCTCTCACGGCGGCACTTGATCGAGTAGATGCCCTCGTCTTCACCGGTGGCATTGGGGAAAACTCTCACGCCATTCGAGCGCGTACCCTAGGACATCTCCGCATTCTGAAACCTATCCTTGATCCTGCGCTCAATGCGATCCATGGAGCCGAAACCTCAGGCCGCATCACGACTCCCGAATCTCGCCTACTCGCGCTGGTGGTGCCGACCAATGAAGAACTGGTGATCGCAATGGAGACGGCCAAGCTCATGGAAAAATCATCTACTCCTCACCATCCTCTCTGCTCGATTGCATCAAGGTAGCGGCCAACTGGCCCCTTGCTGACAGGCATATCAGGATTACTCAGGAAACTGTCAAAGAGACCGCTGCGAACGGGAAGTTTTGCGGCCTCATACCAGTCGAGATAAGATTCGATGTTGCGGGATTGTTGTAGAATAGCTGTCCGTTTTTCCAAAATTTTTTCCTGCCTCTCGCGGAGCTTTTTTTCAGAAAGATGCTTGAGCTGATCACAAAGTAAGATGGTCTCATCCAGGAGCGAATCGGTCAGGGGGTTGGCCTGAAAGTGGAGAGCAATGAGGCGTTTGGAGAGAGCTTGTAAGATATAACTCGATTCCTTGTTCTTCTTTAAGAGAGCAAAAGAGTTTTCCTTTGTTGGAATACTCGCGATGATTTCATCATATCGATTCATGGTTTCGCCGACAGAGAGCAGTGAAACCACACCAGGGGCATCTCGGGAAGTTCCTGCCATGAGAAGTAGCCAGTGGCGTTCCAAAGAGTCCATCTTCCAATTGGCAGGCCATTTTTCCAAAGAATGATCCGGGGTTCGGGAATCAAAATGCCCCAACCACGACTGGAGAGCATCGGTGCCTCCTGAACTTTTGAGTCCTGCCGTGACGAGTGTGGAGCACATGGCATCGTAGATGGCGAGGAGGGACTGATTGCTGCCATCAGGAGTTTTTTGAACTAACAGATCTGCAATGGTTGGTGGCCTTGCACCCCGCAGATAGGAAGCAGGGATGACTATCTCGTCCGCTCCAGGATTACAAAGTCGTCCAAGCCCGTGAGCCAGCCATGCCGGAATCTCGATGATTTGGGCTCCGGGAGTCGGAGCTTTTTCCCCATAATAGATGCGGAGAAGCATTGCCTGGGCAAGAGAGTTAAAAACCTCTTCGATCTGAAGATTGAGGGCATTGAGATCGATCTGAATTTTTGGCGCACCATTTTCCAGTGCATCCATTCTCAGCGTGGGATGATTCTGAGGGCTGTCCTCAATACCATGCAGCACAATGACGAGAGGCGGCTCCGCATCTTTGGAAAACTGAGTTTGCTCATAAAATCGCTTTTCAAAATCGGCAAGTGTATGGGCAAAGTGCGTAGCACCGAAGGATGAATCACCATGAAGTGCGAAGGCCCCGTCAGGTGAGAGTATGGGGACTTTCGCGCAGAGAGGGGAAAGCATCCCGTACAATAAGCAACCGAGAATCAGCAAAAAACAGCGAGCGAAAAACACCCGCAGAATTTGCTGAATGGGAAATCTCATTGCAGCGAAAAAACAACCTTCCCCGGCACAAGTTGTAGGGAACGAGCATATGATAATGCCTGAAGTTCTTTTGCAAATGGATTGGAGGTGGATTGCATGAATCGAGTTAAGAGAGGAAGAAAAGATTCCGAGATCGGCAATCGACCAACATTCCCTGAACTTGGTATCAGAAGCCAATGCCTCGAACTTCCCCCAAGCGAGAAAGCTTCTGAAAGATGGAGAGGCCATCCAAGAAACGATAGATCCAAGAAATAGGTAGCTTGGTTTTGATCAATTTTCACCCAGCTTCCCAGCCAAACCAGAGGTGGAATAGAGTCGTTCAAGGGTTTCCAAGTAACAATACCAAATTTCTTCAGATTGGCATTGATCAGACCCTCAGCAAGATTGGCTTGGGTAGTTTGGGCAATTGTGAAAACGCCTTGAAGGGGAACTTTGGGATCGCTGATCTGAAGATGTCCAGGGATCTGAAAATCGGGATGAGATTTCTCTTTCAGTGGCAAAAGAATGAGCGTCAACAGGAACAAAACGCCTGCCACACTCAAGAAAAACAGTAGCATCATGAGTGAATGAACAGCCGAGAAAAGCAAGTTTTTCTTTTTTTGAACAATTGGGTTCGGGGTACGCGTACCGACAACAAACTCTGCTGGCTTTGCCTGAGTTAGCCCTGACACTTTTCCCCAAGCCTCTTTTCCTAAGACAAGGACACCGCCGCAATCTTGGCAGTAAACTTTGCCTTCAACACCTAATTTTTTACAGACCAAACAGACTTGGAGACTCATTCTTTTTTACTAGATGGCTTTGGGGATTTTGTATCCTTTGGCTTAGAATCTGTCGTCGTGGTCTTATTTCCCTCGCCCTTCGAGGATGTCGTATTTGTGGATGGAGTAGTGGCAGCTGAGTCGCTTTTGGCTGCACTCTTGTAGCCCTCACTGCGGTAATCGGTAATGTAGAAACCGGAGCCTTTGAAAATTAGCCCTGCTCCAGCACCCAAGAGTCGTTTCACCTTTCCCTTACCCCAGGTTTTCATACAACACTTTTCCTTAGGACAGATTGTGAAGACATCATCCTTCATCGACTGAAAGACCTCAAAGGTCTTTCGGCAACGGGCGCATTCGTAATCGTAGTTGGGCATGGGATTGAGGAACTTAGGGAACCGTTGATTTAATCGCAAAGGAACTCTTGAATCAAGAAACCTCAGAGAATTGGTATCATTGCAGTGAAAAAACAACTTTTCCTGGCACGAGTTGGAGTGATCTTGCACAAGACAATGTCTGTAAATCCTCTTGAAAGGGAGCTGCTGTTGATTTCATCAAGGAGGTTATTGGTGAAATGAACGATTCCGAGAGCGAGAGCCTCCCTATGCTACCTGAAGTCGGTATCAGGAACCAGAATCTTGGATTGCCACCAACGCGGAAAGTTTCTGAAAAATGGAGAGGGTATCCAAAAAACGAAATATCCAGAAAATAAGTTACTTCGTTCAGATTAATTTGCACCCAACTTCTCTGCCACAGTGCGGCTGGCATGAATTGATAAACCGGTTTCCATGTCACACGGCCAGATTTTTTAAGATTGGCGTTGATAATGCCCTCCAAGAGGTTGGCTGTACCAACATGGGCGATTGTAAAAACTCCTTGAAGGGGAATTTGGGGATCAATTGATTGAAAATCTCCTGGAATCTGAAAGTCAGGTTGGGAATCTGCCGCCGGAGGTGTGAGTGCAAGGATTGCAAGAAAAAGAATGACTGCCACGCCAATAGAAAGCAGTACTTTGATAATCAAAAAAGCTGCTTTCAAAAACCGACTCTTCTTTTTCTTAACGATCAGCTTGGGAATAGTGCCTCCGACAACAAACTCGGTGTGCATCGAAGCGTTCTTCCACGATTTTTTATTGGGAACGAGGATTCCTCCACAATGTAGACAATAGACTTTCCCTGACTCCCCTTCTCTTCCACACGAGGAGCAAAATTTTAAAACTCCTGTGTTAAGTCCCATAGTGGTGTTTTTGAGTATGTGTAGAATTAAAGCAGTTCCGCAATCTGAACCGCGTTGAGTGCCGCTCCCTTGAGCAACTGATCGCCGCAAATCCAGAATGAGAGTGCATTGCTTAAGGCGCAATCCAGGCGTAGTCTGCCGACTTGGCAATCATCCATTCCGCTTACCACGATAGGCATAGGATAAAGAGCCGTTGCAGGATCATCAACCAACTGAACTCCTGGTGCGGCTTCAAGAACAGTGCGTGCTTTTTCCAATGAAACGGGACTTTCAAACTCTGCCGTCACAGCCACCGAATGTGCGCGATAGACGGGGACACGGACACAAGTGACCGAGGCTGTGAGCGTAGGCAAATGGAGAATGCGTCGCCCTTCGTTCTGCATCTTCATCTCCTCACGGGTGTAGCCATTTTCAAGAAATGAATCGACATGCGGCAGGACATTGAAAGCGATCTGATGAGGATAGACCTCTTTCACAACAGACTTCCCAGCAGCAATCGCCTCGACCTGATCTCGAAGCTCCTCTATGGCCCTCGCCCCTGTTCCCGAGACGGCCTGGTAGCTGGAGGCAATAATGCGCTTGAGACCGAAAGCCTGATGAAGCGGATGCAGAGCCATCAAAGAAATAGCGGTGGTGCAGTTGGGATTCGCCAAGATTCCAGAATGCCTGGCGGTATCAGCTCCATTGATTTCAGGAACGACAAGGGGCACTGCATCATCCATGCGAAATGCCGAAGAGTTATCAATGACAATGGCTCCCGCCTTCACGGCGTGGGGAGCAAATTCCTTTGAAATTCCCCCGCCTGCGCTAAAGAGGGCAATGTCTATGCCTGTAAAACTCTCAGTCGTCAGCGGCTCAACGGTGAGCTCTTCACCGTGAAAAGAGAGTTTCTTTCCAGCCGAGCGCGGCGAGGCAAGAAGTCGCAGGGAGGCTACGGGATAGTTTCTCCGCTCCAGCACGCGCAGCATTTCTACTCCGACGGCACCGGTGGCACCAACAATGGCGAGATGTTTTGGCTGAAGGGGGTGAGATTCTGTGGCTGTCGTTGTCATAGGATACGGTTAAAATTGCCTTTTCTACCACCTCTCTGCAAGCATCGAGAAAGCAATCCTCTTCCATTGAACTTAGCCTCGCCCAACAGCATCGAAATAAGTATTATGGATCAAAGGCTTGACCTCCTCTCTTCGGAAGGAAATTTGATTTTTTCCTGGCCTATCTCTTCGTCACTTCGGGGAACTGGATTTGAAGAAGGGAGCTTTAAAACTCCGACAGGTCGTTTTCGTATCCGGGTAAAAATCGGTCATGACGCGCCACCTTGGATGATTTTCGTGGGACGAGTTCCAACAGGAGAAATCGCCATCAGAGGTGGTCACGAAGATCTGATCCTGACGCGTATCCTCTGGCTGGAGGGGCTTGATCTAAATAATGCAAATACGCGCGACCGCTACATCTATATTCATGGAACCAATCAGGAAGAGCTGATTGGAACCCCTGCTAGTCACGGCTGCATCAGAATGCGAAACAGAGACATAATCGACCTCTTTGATCAGGTAACAACGGACACCGAAGTCAAGATTGTTTCTTGAGGATTTCCTTCAACTATCGAGAAATCTGCCTTATCAATCCTGCGATGCGAGCCGTGTCGCGTGCTTCGGCCACAGCATCTTCTTTGCTAATCTTGCGGGCAAGGTAAAGCTCTTCTAGCATATCGTCCATCGTGTACATTCCATCCCTGCGACCGATTTCCATAAGACCGACAACCTGTTCAAAGCGACGATCTCGAATACATGCGCGCACGGCAGTATTATTGGCAAGAAACTCACTAGCCATCACCCGCCCTCCTCCATCCTCGGTGGCGATTAGCCTCTGGGCTACAACACCGGCAAGTGCGTTAGAAAGTTGACCTAGAACCTGCCCCTGCTCATCCCCAGGAAAAGCATCAACAATACGATCCAACGCCTGAGGGGCATCATTGGTGTGCAATGTTGAGAGCACAAGATGCCCTGTCTCTGCGGCGGTAAGAGCAGCCCGAATGGTTTCACGATCTCGCATTTCTCCGATCATGATGACATCGGGATCTTGTCGAAGGACATGACGCAAAGCCTCGGCAAAAGATTTTGTATCGGTACCAATCTCTCGTTGTTTAATAATGGAAAGGGAGTTTTTAAAGTGAAATTCAATCGGATCTTCAATCGTTACGATAATGGCAGCGCGCGTCTGACTGATTCTACGGATCATGGCAGCAAGCGTGGTGGTTTTTCCTGACCCAGTCATTCCAGTCACAAGTACCAACCCACGCGTCAACCCGCATAGATTTACCACTGAGGAGCGATGTCCTAGTTCTTCAATAGTAGGAAGGTCTACGGGAATCGCACGCAATACAGCCTCCAAGGCACCACGGCTATAATGCGCATTCCCACGAAAACGACTACCTCCTTTCACCTGCAGTCCGAAATCTAACTCCAAATCCTGTTCTAACGCCACCCGTTGGCTTTCAGTCAAAATTCCGAGAATCACTTCGCGACATTCCTGCCTAGAAAGAACTCTTGTATGGCAAGGGATCATCTCACCCTGCAAGCGCATGAAAGGGGCAAGCCCTGCGCAAATATGAATATCTGAAGCCCCCTGCGCGACAGCGGTGTGGAGAACATCCAGAATATCAGGTAGAGCTTCGTCCATTATCCTTAATCTTGCTCGTTTGCATAATTACTGCTGATCCCTCGAAGTCTGCGACGCAGTTCGGAGGGGTTGGAAGCAGAGAGAAGTGCTACCTCCTCGGAAAGAACGCCTTGTGTCACAAGAGATGCATACGAACGGAGGAAATCACACGACTCTTTGACATTGGCGGTGCTGAGATATCCCCGCAGCGAAGGAAGATCCTCAGAGAGGATACAACGACGAGTTAAGCCGATATTCGTGAGATATTCGCAAGCCAGAACCATGCTGCCACCACCTTGTACCGAGGGAAGAAGCCGTTGGCAGAGCACCCCAAGAATCTGTGATGCCAAAATCTGCAAATGACCACTGCGTTCTTCTTTTGGAAACAACGAAGAGAGGCGTTCCATGACCTCACCCGTATCAGAAGCATGAAGTGTCGTAAACACAAGATGTCCTGTTTCAGCAGCTTGCAAAACGACGGAGGCTGTTTCTGCATCACGGATTTCGCCCACAAAGATAATATCTGGTGCCTGTCTTAAGGAACGGCGCAACCCTTCAGCAAAACTTGAGGTATCCTGTCCAACCTCTCGTTGAGTAAAGAGTGCCTTCTTGCGTTGAAAAATATACTCCACAGGATCTTCGATCGTAACGACATGGCGTTCGTGATTCATATTAATCCACTCAAGAATGGCAGCCATCGTTGTCGATTTTGCTGCTCCAGTTGGTCCAGCAACAATCACCAGTCCGGAGTTGCGCAAAGCCCATTTTTTAACAATCTCCGTAGGGACTCCGATTTCTTCCAAGTCAGGAATTTTTGATGAGATGCGCCGTAGGACCGCAGCTTCTGAACCAAGCTGTCGGTGAAAATTCACACGAAAGCGGATACCCGCCCCCGAAATAAAACTCGTGTCATAATCAACAGCATCCTCAGGAACGCGACAATGCAGTCGAAATTCTCTCAGCTCATCCAATGTGATCGGAGGAGCCTCCAAGGTCGTCATACTTCCCGTGATCCTTACAATAGGCTGCTGACCCTCATGAAGGATTAGATCGGAAGCGTTGTGTTCTTTTGCAGCATTACAGTATAGCTGGATGGATTCGGGGACATCAGTCATTTGGGGGAATTGGTAATTTGTTTACGACCTCAATAAAACACTTGGTGAAATTCGTCGAGCAACTCGTTTCAGAAAACTTTTTCCCGGATATGCAAAAATTGCTTTTCTTAAACGCGATTATCACAACACACAGTTGAAGGTTCAGCTGTAAAGAATTTTAGGTCGTGAATTTTTTTATAATTTTTCTTTGTCGATCCCCTCACTGGAAGTAGCTTCCATCCGTAGCAACCAGCTCAGAAAGGAGGCGAAATTATATCATGAACATCACCAAGATCGTAGCAGTTGTGGCCCTGGCCGCAGCAACCCTGACCCTCGGTGCTTGCGCCAGCAAGCCAGCTCCAGTTCCCGCCACAAGCGTGAAGAGCAAATAAGGTAAAGGGGGGATTGTTCCGGAGTCCGGGCAGTTCACGCTTTTAAAAAGCCGATCCGAAAAAACGGGTCGGCTTTTTTCTTTTCATTTTGTTCTCAGTGAGGAAATTTCATTTTAGGAAATCCATCCCATTACTTCCAAAGGAGGTGAAATTAACCATGACCATCATCAAATTCACAGCAGCAGTTGTTCTCGCAGCCGCCGCTCTCAGCCTCAGCGCATGCTGCCACAAGCAGTGCTGCAGCCCAACTCCTGCTTGCCAAGTAAAGAGCAAGTAATCGGATACTGCCCGAATAAAGCGGGCAACCCGGAACACCAAAAGCCGATCTGAAAATTCAGGTCGGCTTTTCTTTTCATGATAATCCTACAATCCCGTCGGATGATCGAGAAAGCTCCACGGCAATCCCGCTTTCTTAGAGAGGTAATCTGCCAGAGCCTTCACTCCGAATGTCTCTGTGGCATAGTGTCCCGCGTAGAAGAGATTAATCCCCACCTCTTCAGCCACCGTGAAACTCCAATGAGCCCCCTCGCCCGTCACAAAGGCATCGACACCAAGCTGTGCTGCCTCGGCTACTTCGCTGCCAGCACCTCCCGTGACGACAAGCACGGTGCGGATTTTCTCTGCCCCTCCAGGAGCGAGATGAACAGGGCCACCGACTACTTCAGAAATTTTTTGAGCAAAGGTATCGTGGTCGATTGCCTTGATCTTTCCGATCACGCCAATTGGCTGACCTTTCATCTGTAACGCAGGTTTGAGTGCCGTGAGTCCCAAGGCACGAGCCAGTAAGACATTGTTTCCAAGCTCTGGATGGAGATCGAGAGGGAGATGGGAACTGTAGAGGGCAAGATCTCCATCCAGTGCGAGCTTAACCTTGCGATAGGCAGCTCCCGTGAGTGGCTGCACACCATTCCAGAACATTCCGTGATGAACGATCAGGAGAGCTCCCGGAACACGAGCCGCCTCCCGAATTACAAATTCGCACGCATCGACCGCAGCCACGATCCTCACAATCGTCCCGCTATTTTCGATTTGGAGTCCATTCACGGCACCGGGATAATCGGAGATTTCTTTGGTGCGTAGCAAGGTGTCGAGCGTAGAAACAAGTTTTTTGAGCTTCATCATCGGAGAATGTCGAGAAAAGTTTTTTGAGTAAAATGAACAAATGTAGTTTGTCATCGGCCTTGGCTCAGGTAGCAAGGTTAGATGTTAAAAGCAGGCATCGTCGGACTCCCCAATGTGGGCAAATCAACTCTCTTCAACGCACTCACCCGAAGCCGTAAGGCCGAAGCGGCGAATTTCCCATTCTGCACCATCGAGCCGAATGTCGGCGTGGTGAATGTTCCCGACCCACGGCTGGAGCGACTCCGCGTGCTCGCAGGCTCGGAGAAGGTGATTCCGGCAGCTTTTGAATTTGTCGATATTGCAGGACTCGTGAAGGGAGCCAGCGAAGGAGAAGGTCTCGGCAATAAATTTCTCGCCCATATCCGCGAAGTCGATGCCATCGTTCAGGTTGTCCGTTGTTTTGAAAATGACGACATCCACCATGTTTCAGGATCAGTCGATCCGGTGCGCGACATTGAGATTATCACGACGGAACTAATCCTTGTCGATATGGCCTCCGTTCAGAAACGCATCGAACGCCAAGCCAAAGCAGCCCGCACTGGAGACAAAATCGCCAAAGCCGAGATCGAACTGGGAGAGAAAATTCTGCCTCACCTCAATGAAGGCAAGCCTGCCTCCACGGCTCCCCTCACCGATGAGGAGAAGAAACTCCTTGCAACATTCTTCCTTCTGAGTGCCAAACCCGTGCTCTTTGCCGCTAATGTCCGCGAAGAAGATCTTGCTCCGTTGGAATCTGGCGACTACTCAACCAATCCCCATGTGAAGGCCGTCGAGGAATATGCCGCAACGCATCTCGGAACCTCCACTGTGATCATCAGTGCCCAGATTGAGAGTGAACTCTCCGAGCTTCCTCCCGAGGATGCTCTGGAATATCTCGCCGGACTCGGTGTCTCAGACAGTGGCGTTGGCAAACTTATCCGTGCCGCCTATGCCCTGCTTGGCCTCCGCACCTATTTTACCTATGGCCCCAAGGAGACCCGCGCCTGGACAATCAAGGCTGGTGACAAAGCACCTGCCGCAGCCGGAGTCATTCACAGTGATTTTGAACGCGGCTTCATTGCTGCCGAGACCATGGCCTTCGCTGACCTCGATTCCCTAGGCTCCTCTGCAAAATGCCGTGAGGCGGGTAAATACCGGATTGAAGGCAAAGAATACGAAGTCAAAGATGGCGATGTGATGGAATTCCGATTCAATGTCTAGGCTGAAAGGCTGAAGATGATTAGACTGAAGACTTTTAGGTATGAAAAACCCTATCAGTCCCGACCCCCGCGAATCACTTCTGGCTCCTTACGCCCAGCGAGCTTCAGAAAGCGCGGGACGCATTTTTCCTGAGGAGGAGCATTCCTTTCGCAACAGCTATCAGCGCGACCGAGATCGGATCGTTCATGGCACTTCCTTTCGCCGACTCGATGGAAAGACGCAGGTCTTTCTCAATGGCACGGGCGATCATTATCGCACACGCCTGACCCACACCATTGAAGTCGCCTCCGTCAGCCGTACTGTGGCCCGCGCACTCGGTCTCAACGAAGATCTGGCCGAGGCCATCGCCCTTGCCCATGATCTCGGTCATCCTCCCTTCGGTCATGCCGGAGAGGGGGCCCTTCATGAGCTGATGAAGGAACATGGCGGATTCGACCATAATGAGCAGAGCCTGCGCGTTGTGGAGATCTTGGAGGAAAGCTATCCCCAACACGCTGGACTCAACCTTTCCTACGAAGTCCTTGAAGGCTTACGCAAACATCACCGGACGCTCCACCATCCCGATGGTACCGAATATCCTAGCCCTTCACTCGAAGCGCAGGTCGCCAACATCGCCGATGAGATCGCCTACTACAGCCATGACCTAGAGGATGGTCTGGCTTCGGGACTACTGCACCAGGAAGACCTGACCTCTCTCGATCTCTGGAACGAGGCCACCTCGAATGCCCTTGAAGAATCCTCTGGAACACTTGCCTCTACCACTCCCCGTACCCATCGCAAATTCATCCTCCGATCCCTCATCAACCGTGAAGTGGAGGATCTGATTGAGACCAGTCAAAAGGCTATTGCAGAATCAGGAATCACCTCGGCAAACGATGTTCGGTATTATCCAAAACGACTCATTGGATATTCCTCGGAACTAAAATCCTGCAACTCAGCTCTACGACGCTATCTTTTTGAACATCTCTACCGCCATCCCGAGGTCAATGGAGCCAATGAATCTGCCTGCCAAATGATGGTTGCCGTTTTCTCGCACCTGTTTTCTCATCCCGATCAGCTCGGCATCAGCTCCCTCGCCCGTGTTGAGCAGTTCGGACTACCACGAGTCGTAGCCGACTATGTCGCCGGAATGACCGATTCTTACTTGCGGAGTCGCTATACCAGAATGCGATAAGGGGCTTAGCCTCTCAGCACTTTCACAAATTCCTCAAAGAACGGAGCCGAGTCGTGTGGCCCGGGGGAGGCTTCGGGATGGAATTGAACGGCTTGGATCTGTTTTGTGCGATGGCGAATACCAGCCACTGTTCCGTCATTGAGATGACGATGGGTGACTTCGAGGTCGGCTGGAAGCCCCTCTTCCTTCACAGCGTAACCATGATTCTGGGAGGTGATGAGGATGCGACCCGTGCGAAGATCCTGTACTGGCTGATTGGCTCCGCGATGTCCAAATTTCAATTTGAAAGTCTCTGCTCCGAAAGCCATCGAGAGAATCTGATGCCCAAGACAGATTCCAAAGACCGGCTTGGCCTCAGCCAGCTTGCGGGCAGTCTCATGAGCCTGAGTCAGCACCGCAGGATCGCCTGGGCCATTGGAGAGAAAGATGCCGTCGGGATTGAGTGCCAAGGCCTCCTCGACACTGGTTGTCGGAGGAACAACAATCACGCGTACTCCATGCGAACGAAGGAGTCGGAGAATATTTCGCTTCACACCGAAGTCGTAGAGAACAACCAATGGTTCCTTGGTCTCTCGACTCGTGGCCCCACTCACCAAAGCAGGCATCTCATACTGAGCACTCTTAGTTCCCTCGGCATCCCACTCATAGATTTCCTTGGTGGCAACTTCTCCGACAAGGTCAAGCTCTTCCAGCCCAGGCGCAGCTTTGGCGCGAGCAATCGTCTCCTCCTCACTACTTCCATCGGTGCTTAGACAAGCCCGCATAGCCCCTTGGGTGCGGAGATGCCGTGTGAGCGAACGAGTGTCGATTCCTGAGATCGCCGGAATTTCGTGACGCTTGAGATAGGTCTGCAGTTTTTCTGAAGAACGCCAACTTCCCTCCACGCGTGAAAGCTCTTCAATCACAAAACCGCTCACTTGGGGATGGTCGCTTTCTCCATCCTCTGTGGCCGTCCCGTAATTCCCGATCAGCGGATAGGTCATCGCCACAATCTGACCACGATAAGAAGGGTCTGTCAGCACCTCCTGATAACCGCTCATGGAGGTATTGAAGCAGATTTCTCCGACACAATTGCCTTGAGCACCGATCGAGAATCCGTGAAAGACGCGCCCATCTTCGAGCGCAAGGAGAGCAGGTGTAGTGGACATGAATGAGAAGAAAAAAGCTGGCGATACTTCACCATGCCATGCGAACGCACGCAATGTTTCACTTGTAAAAATTCACCGCAGGGATTGCACCATCACTTTTCATTTTTTAGAATGAAGAACCCGTGCCTGCATTTCCGACAGCTTTCATCTCTCGCCTACTAGCTATCGCCATCGCGCTTTTGCTGGTGGGGTGTGCTGATATGGGCACAATTGGCACGCCGACAAGCTATTCAACCCGCTCCGCAGATGGGTTTGATTTTCCTGTGAATCCCCCAGACGCACAGGGATTTGGCAAATCACGAGGTTTTCGAGCAGGGGGACATCTTGGCGAAGACTGGATCACCGATGGAGGGAGTGCAAAGGGATTTGGTATGCCGGTTTACAGCATAGCTAATGGCGTGGTCGTCATTGCCCGCGATGTTCATGTCGGGTGGGGTAATGTTGTCGTGATACGCCATGCCTGGATCGAGCATCGGCAGTTGAACTTTGCCGATTCACTCTCGGCGCATCTCGATAAAATTACGGTTAGGGAAGGTCAGCAAATAATCAAAGGCCAGCAGATTGGTACGATCGGAACCAATCACGGGATGTATCCCCCTCACCTCCATTTCGAAATGCACAAGGATCTTGCCATTGGTGTGAACCATGCTCAAGGGACTCGTGATCTGAGGAGCTACTGGGTACCGACAGATTTTATCAACGAACACCGGAAGCTCGGCGGTGGCGGCCCCTTTGTTCCTATTCCCGTACCTCATTTCCTATTGCCCACAGCTGCCAATCCCTGGTCATTCCCTCATTTTTTTCATCATCACACACACCACCATTCAAGCCATCATTCAAATCATGGGAGTAGCAAGAGCGAAAATAGCGACCAGGATTCAAAACCCTCGCATCACTCATCGCATGGGCATCATCATCACTCCAGCCATCACCATAAGAAGTCAGAGTAGAAAGAAGAAATGATTCTTCTTACTCAAGTTTCAGGTTTTGTGTTTTTTACGCCCTCCCCTGCTATCCGCTAAAATCACCCTGACGCGCCGAACGAAATTCAAGGCTATCGACTAATGCCAGCCAGCTTGCCTCGATGATATTGTCAGAGACTCCAACTGTCCCCCAAGAATCAGAGCCTTCACTTGAGAGAATATGGACGCGGGTGCGGGCTGCTGTTCCTCTCCCTCCATCGACAATACGGACTTTGTAATCAGCAAGGCGGATTGTGCTGATCCAGGGGTGAAGCGGCAAGAGGGCCTGACGGAGAGCCGCATCAAGCGCATTGACAGGCCCATCACCTTCGGCGGTTGTTTGCTGAAACTGCTCACCATGACGAATGGAAACGCTGGCGCTACAGCTTGTCGAGGAACCTGCCGCATCACGACGGAAGCTGCAATCATAGCCTGAGAGATCGAAGAGCGGGGTGTAGAGCCCCAACTCTTTTTTGATCAGAAGTTCCAGCGAGGCATCGGCTGCTTCAAATTCATATCCCTCGGATTCCAGGGCCTTGATCTTCTCCAGCACGCGGATCACGGCAGGATCATTCTTGTCAAAATGGTGGCCGAGTTCCTGGGCCTTGAGCAGGATGTTGCTACGGCCTGAGAGTTCAGAAACCAAAATATTTTGATGATTTCCAACTGCTGACGGCTCGATGTGCTCATAGGCGGCAGCAGTCTTAGCCACGGCATTGACATGCATTCCCCCCTTGTGGGCAAAGGCGGTGCTTCCGACAAAAGGAGCGCGAGGATCAGGTTGGCAATTCGCCAGCTCATCGACAAAGAAAGAGACCTCACGCAGTCGCGACAGATCAGCAACGGCAGAAATCCCCATCTTGAGTTGCAGGCAAGGAATGACGGAGGTCAGATTGCAGTTGCCCGTTCTCTCACCATAACCATTCATTGTCCCCTGAACCTGGATAGCTCCAGCACGGATGGCAGCCAGTGCGTTGGCAACTCCAAGTCCACAATCATTGTGCGTGTGAATGCCTACCTTGCCTGGGAATCTTGCCTGCACCGCCGCCGTGATCGCAGCGATCTCATCCGGCATCGTCCCGCCGTTGGTATCACAGAGCACCAAGACATCAGCACCTCCTTTAGCCGCAGCAGCGAGAGTCGCTAGGGCAAACTCCGCATCATCCTTGTAGCCATCAAAGAAATGCTCGGCATCGTAGAAGACCTCGCGTCCTTGAGATTTCAAATACGCGACGCTATCGCCGATCATGGCGAGATTTTCGACATGAGGAACGGCGAGCACCTTCTCTACCTGAAGCTTCCAGCTTTTTCCAAAGATCGTCACCACAGGAGTCTCCGCCTCCAGCAACTGGGCGATCTGCGGATCGTTGGATGCAGCGATTCCTGCGCGCCGCGTGCTCCCAAAAGCAGCCAGCTTCGCACTTCCAAAGTCATGATTTTTGGCCTCAGCAAAGAAGGCAAGATCCTTGGGATTGGAACCAGGCCAGCCTCCTTCGATATAGTCCATGCCGAAATCGGCGAGCTTTTCAGCGATACGAATCTTGTCGATCAGGCTGAACGAAATTCCCTCCCCCTGGGTGCCATCGCGGAGTGTGGTATCATAGAGTGAAACTGAGCCAAAGAGATTCATTGGAAGGGTGAGTGTACTGAAGTAGAGAGAAATCGCAACGAGAGGATGAAAGAAAAAAGCCCGCCCTGCGCAAACAGGACGGGCTTTTTGTGAAGGCTTATAGAACCGAGTTCTTAGCTGTTCTGCTTGCGGCGGACTGCAAACAGAGCTGCTACTGTACCGAGACCGAGCAATGCCCAGGTCGAAGGCTCAGGAACAGGAGCGAAGGAAACACCACGGAGCACCTGACCATAAGCGGCCGACTCAATGTTGGTGAAGCTTTCACCCGTTACCTGTGAAGCATTAGTGTCAGACAGCACATCAGTGATACCGAACAGCTTGTTTGGATCAGCACCAGCATCCTTGGAGTTGATGGTGGAACCATTAGTCCAATTATTAGCTGTGGAAGAAACAGTGTAGAGAGTAACCGTGCCATCGGCATTGGTCTGACCAGCAAGCTGGCGAAGACCATCGGTGGCTGTGGTGTAGCTACCAGCAACACCATTGTTGGTTCCAGAAACAGTGTAGTTCTGACCAATGTTCAGACCATTGGTGAGGATATAATCCATCTGCCAAGTACCACCATTGAGACTCCACTTCTCAAGACCTGCATAGGCATTGTATCCGAGACCATTGGTGAAATCTGCAAAGGCACCTGATCCCTCATCAGCCACATAGAGAGTGCTGGCATTGGCGAAGTAGAGACCGAAGGGGTGATGAAGCAGATTGCCAGTTGCCAAGTTGGTGTCAAATCCAGGAAGGATTGTTATGTTGTTTGACGCTGTAGGAAGTGTGCCAGCTGCACCAACCTGATAAACAGTGTCGATACCATTACCACCGCTACCTTTGGTGACATAGAGGGTATTGTTGAATACCGTTACGCCACGGAAGTTATTGTCCTTCTGTGATTTATCAGCAGCATATCCGTACTGTGTGATATTGAAGTTTCCAAGGGAAATGGAATTATTGGAAATCGTACTGGTATTGTTGTTACCGATATTTGCCGTGGAGACATACTGGACACCAGTATTGATCGACTTTGGCTGGCTTCCGACGGGAACATAGTTTGCATTTCCCACGGTGTAATATCCATTGGTTGTCAGGATCGCAGCACGACCGTTATTACCAGAGTAGGAATCCACAAGGGTACGGGTATTTCCTGCAGAGTTTGTCCAGCTACCATCAGAGTTCAACTGACCGATCACACGATAGGTTGGAAGTGCCGTGCCATTGCTGGCAATCGCGAAATCAGGAGTAGCTGTATTGGAAATATCAAACTGATTGGTGTCACTGTTATACCCCATGAAGGAGACAGACTTTCCATCCTGAGAGAGATTCAGACCTAGCTCTGACTTCGAGGAGAAGCTGGTGACCAAAACATTCGTTGGAACATTAAGCGTCTGGACGATGCTACCTGCAGGTGTGAGTTCAGAAATGGCAGCGGGAGTTGTCACCCCGAAGTTAGCATCAGGAACTTCGTTGTTGAAGACCTGGAAGTAGCTTCCGTTAGCAACGGCATTCGAACCATTCGGAAGAATGCTGACACCGTTGGTAATAAGGCTGGCATCACCAGAATAGGTTGAGCTGCTGACGAGGATATCACCAGGGGTGAAGAAACTTGCTGAAGCATTCGCGGTGAAGGCAGCAGCAAGTGCCGCAACGCCGAGAAGCGATGTGTAGGATTTAGAATTCATTGGGTTTTGTTTGGTTTGGTTTTTTACTGCGACTGAATTTCTAAAATTAAAAAGATAAAGCACGCTTGCGGCGGATTAAGCACGCTTGCGACGGATGAGGAGTCCGGCGATCAAGGCTGCGCCTGCGATGAAAAGCGCGTAGCTGCTAGGCTCAGGGACTGCACTCACAGTGAGATTGTCAATACCTACACCAGGGGACTGAGCGGTGTTAGTACCGATGCTCCAGACAAGCCAGAGGACACCATTGTTCGTCCAGCTGCCCCCGTTGATTGAGTCACTTTCGAGAGTGAAGTTTCCATTAGCAAAACCATTGACCGCAGCAGTTACACCCGCCGTGCTATTTGTGGTGAAATCGAGACCAGCGTCATGAGTGTATGAACCACCGCCAGTCGAGGCAGTAATGACTGCACTGCTGTTGATAGTTGGCAGGGTGGAACCTCCAAAGACATAGCCGAAAGCTAATGTTTTGGAGTTGGTAGCAGTCCCGAAGTGGAACACCGCAGCGTTATAACTGATGTTAAAGTTGGTGAGTGTATAACCGGTCGTGTTCTGCAATCCGACGCCCATCAATTCGTTGCCGGAGGTGGTTGTAGTGAACATCGCCAGAGCCCCATTCGTGGAGGTAGCGTTGCTACCAAAGGCATAGAAACCACCCGTTGTGTTGGATGCCCCAGTGCTGGAATAGAAGTTGGTATAGACTGTTTTGGCTACATCATCCCCAAACCAGCCAGTCATACCAGAGGCAGCGATTGTGGAACCAGGGCCGAAACCGAAGACACCAGCATTCGTTGCAGGTGCAGTGAGGGCATTTGAAAGCGAGGAGAAGTTCTGGGTGTAGTTGCTTCCGAGCGTTCCGTAAGGTGCGTATTGCAACGAAGCTTTAGCTCCGGTCAAGGTGAGGAGTGAGAGGCAGAGAGTTGCCGCGCTAATGGATAGTTTTTTCATAAGACGAAGTTTTAGGTTGTTGGATTTTCCCGAATTCAAGCCGGAGGGTGAACGCTTTGAAAAAACCTATCAACAAATCTAATGTTACAATTTCGTCACATGGCAAAATTGTAACAATCCCAGACTTGACACACTCTCAACGGAGTATCTTTTTCTGTTACGAGATTGTAACAATTAAAAACTTGCAGAGTTTTTAGAGACTTAAACCTGCATCCTTTCCACTCATTCACTCCTCTGTGTCCTTGCGCCCCTGCGGGATAATCTCATCGAAATTCTTGCAGCGGCTCCAAGTCTTGCCAAAACAATGGCTACCCCGCATGGATTCGAACCATGAATAATTCCTCCAAAGGGAACTGTGTTACCGTTACACCACGGGGTAAGTCAAAGAGGGTGGATTCTACGAATTCTTTTCGCAGGTGGGCAATCAGAATTGCTGAAATGTGCATACCTATTGCCAAATCACGCCACTTTGGGCGAGTCTCTTTTGCATGACCATGAAACTCCGTAATCGGCTGATCGCCCTTGTTTGCCTTCTGCTCTTTTTGGGCGTTGGTGCCGCGCTCTTCCTGACAACAACAGCCCGCAAGCCGTTTGCGATTATTCTTTTTCTCGGAGACAATCTTAACCCCTCGACACTGACTGCCACGAGGCTCTTTGCAGGAGGTGCTGATGCTCGCCTTCAGCTTGAAGATCTCCCCAATGCTGCCCTCTGTCGGAATGCGGCACGCGATTTTTCTGTTCCTGAAAATGCTTCGGCCTCCACAGCTCTTGCAGCGGGCACGCGTGTTAATCGTGGAAGTCTCTGCATCGACGCAGGCGGCCTCAAACTCCCCTCCCTGCTCGAAGATGCTGCACTTCATGGTCGAGGAACCGGACTGATCACGGCAGGAGCCATCACTGGCACAACGGCAGCGGCGTATTATGCTAAGACGATCAATGCCGAGGATCACTCGGATTTTGCCTCGCAGTTTTTTAACCACACTCCGTTTGACTATGTTGTTGGAGAGGGTACCGCTTTGGAACCTGCCCCCGTGTCGGCATCTGCAACCAATACCAATGCTCCTGCAAAGGCGACGACTCCAGATAAAGAAAATTCCCCACTCGATCAATATGCCAAAAACGGAGTTGTAGTTCTTCGCTCGGTTGCAGAATTGGAAAATCAGCCTTTCTGGAAAACAGCTCCCATTCTCGGACTCCTACCGCCGAGTCAGCTCTCCCTCACGCATCCTGGAGAAGGGAATCCCGAAATTCCTTCCCTCTCCGATCTGGTGCGCCTAGCCATAACCCATCTCCAGGCTAATCGCCGTGGTTATCTGCTTGTCGTCGATGATCCCTCCATCGGCGAGGCAGCCACAGCAAATGATGCAGAGAGTATGTTCAAACGCATCCTTGCCTTCGACCAAGCTGTGGCCACAGCTCGCCGATATGCTGGTGAGAATGCCTTAGTCGTGGTAGCTGGCCGTCAGAATATTGGAGGACTACAACTCAATGGTTATCCCTTCAGCGGTGACAAAGGGGTCGCAATTCTCTCGATGAGCGCGCCAGGAACACCCTCTCTCTGCTGGGCAACAGGCCCAGGATTTGCCCCTGAGAGTAAGCCCGATACTGCTGCTGCAATTACAAACTCGCCAAATACCATCTCAACAAACTCCAGTAAGAAACCCGCACCGGGAATCCTCTCTCAGCCCTCTGCCTATTCCCTTCCCCAAGGAATCGGTGTAGCTGGAGATGTGCTGACACTCGGTGCCGGACAAGGCTCAGAAAAGCTCCGTGGATTCCTGGATCTCACCGAGATCCACCAACTGATTTTTGACGAGCTGTAAATTATCTGACTATTTCAAACCCATCGACTCAATGGGATTGAAGTCAGAGGCGTGATAGGAGCTACGCACAAGTGGGCCGCTTGCCACATGGGTGAATCCTTTCTTCCTGGCGATCTCCCCATAGAGATCAAAGGTCTCAGGGGTGATGTATTCCACCACAGGAAGATATTTCGGACTAGGGCGAAGATATTGCCCGAGAGTGAGGACACTGACTTTGGCATCACGAAGATCATCCATAGCCTGAAAGAGTTCATTCTCTTCCTCGCCAAGGCCAAGCATAAGTCCGCTCTTCGTGACCATTTTAAGTCCTTTGGACTCGCCGAGTTCGTAAGCCCTTTTTAGAAAATCTAGCGAGAGACGATATTTAGCACGAGAGCGCACCAAGGGAGTGAGTCGCTCTACGGTCTCCAGATTGTGATTGAAAATATGGGGACGGGCATCAACGACTGTCTGAAGAGAGGCCTCCTTGCCATTAAAATCGGGGGTGAGAATTTCTATAATCACCGAGTCATCCACTGCGCGAATTGCCTCAATCGTACGGGCAAAATGCTCTGCGCCGCCATCATCCAGGTCATCACGAGCCACAGCTGTCACAACAACATGCTTAAGCTTCATGCGGCGGACAGCCTCAGCGACGCGTTCCGGCTCGTCCTCTTCGAGAGCAAAAGGCTTGGCCGTATCGACAGCACAGAAACCACAGGCTCTCGTGCAACGATCACCAGCAATCATCATGGTAGCAGTACCACCGCTCCAGCATTCCCAACGGTTAGGACACTGAGCACTCTCGCAGACAGTGTGCAGACCAAGGTCAGCAATCATCGCCTTGGTTGAAAAGAAAACAGGATTGGAAGGAAGTCGCACTTTAATCCAGTCGGGCTTTCGCTCCTGATGCAGTGCGGAATCAATTTTTGGAGAGGCCATGACCTAAAATACTAAAAGGTGAAAATCTGAAAGAAGAGAAAAAAATCAGTGCACGCCTACCACGAGCGGAGAAGAGGCTATTTTTGCCACTTCAGAAGAGAATCCTGCATGCATAATCTTCTCTTCTGCATCGTGGTGAAGTTCGGATGGTAGTGGCTTAGAGAGCATCTTCTTCCACTCACGAAGAAGCTCCAGACTGACACGGATTACCTGGGGACGAATCTCACTCATCAGATTTTTAGGCGGAGCCGTGGGCATTGGTTTCCCTGCGTTCCAATCGGCGATGAGCTCCTCCTGAACTTTTCGAGAAGCCATGATCTGGGGTTGAAAAAAATCTGTGACCTGAGCTTTAGAGAGTCCGAGTTTGATCCCCTCGGCGGTCATTCCTGCAAGAAGTATCGCCTCCCGCGTCGGATCGGCTACCGGCAAATGATTCTGAAATTTTGCCCAAGCGACTTCCTTGGAAATTTCCAGCCGCTGAATCATTGAATCAATGAGAAGAACGCTCTGCGGCTTTTCTCCAAAGGCAGAGACATCACCACACAGGAAAGCAACGAGAAGCAGCAAACACAGAAAAGGAGATTTCATCGAAAATTATAAGCCCCGCGATTGGCCAATGCCCTGTGCAGCGTGATCTGATCGGCCTGCTCGACCCCTCCCCCAGCAGGCAACCCTTGAGCAATGCGGGTTACAAGCACACCCGTAGGAGCAAGAAGCTCTGCCAGGTAATGAGAAGTTGCCTCGCCCTCGACATCAACACCAAGAGCCAGGATCAACTCAGATGGGCGTTCCTCGCCGACGCGTTCTATCAGTTCGGCAATGCGGAGCTGCTCAGGGCCAATGCCATCAAGCGGTGAAAGTTTTCCACCAAGGGCATGATAACGGCCACGAAATACACCCGTGCGTTCTAGCGGAAGAATATCTGTCGCAGTCTCGACTATGCAAAGTTCGCGTCCGGCTCGAGCCTCATCCCGACACAGAAGACACTCCTCTGATTCGGAAAAAAATCCACAAAGACGGCAGATCTGTAAATTCTCTCTGGCCTTACTGATGGCTGAGAGCAACTGCTCGGCCTTGGCATCAGGGGAACGAAGGAGCCAGAGAGCGATGCGTTCGGCACTGCGTGGGCCAATACCTGGAAGACGACGAAACTGCCGCACCAGCTCACGAAAGGAATCGGGATAATCGAGGTGCATGGCGGAAGAAACTCAGAGATCAGAGATCAGAACTTCTGAATCCTGATTTCCTGCTTCAGATATCTGACTTCTGTTTCGCATTTTCACCTCACACCACCTCGACAAGGAGAGCTTGCTCAGGAGTCAGCTCATCGTCACCGCGACGGGCGCGCTCGACCCGTTCGAGATAATAATCGAGCACCTTGTCAGGAATTCCTGAGATGCGAGCTGAAGCAAAGGCCGCTATCGCCTGCTCCCATTTTTTCTCACGGAAAAGAATGACCCCTTTCCAGAATTGATCGCGACTCCGCTCTCGTTCTGAGGAGAGAGAGTTTTTCGGTGCTAGAAATTCATACAGCTCCACGCGGCGACGATTCCCTGCTCGTTGCAAGAGATCAATAGGACGGCCCTCAATCATCTCGGCAGCCATTTCATAGGAAAGAGGCCCAGCAAGAATGCGGCTTCCATACTGTGCGCAAGCTGCTGCGAGATGGCGGGCAAATTCTACTGCCGTTCCGGAAACGCTGTAACGCCCAGCAAGTGCGCTCCCATAGGCGGCGGCAATCATCGTACCGGAATTCACACCGATGCGAAAATCAAGGCGTTGCTGCCAGCGTTTATCACATTCACGATTGAGTTCTTCCAGACGAGAAACAAGGTCAATGGCAGCTCTTGCAGCTTTAGCAGCATGATTCGATGCACCCTCCACGGGAAGCGGCGCACCAAAGATCACACGAATACTCTCGCCGGAGCACTCATCCAGATATCCCCCAAGATCCACGAGAAAATCCGAAGCCGAGCAAAGATAGAGATTCATCAAGGCAACATAATCCGGTGGGTTGAGCACCTCCATAAGATCGACATGATTGTGAATTGCGCAGACGAGAACAGATGCCTCGTGCCTCTCTCCAGGAAAGTCCACAGACAGATCCCCATCCACTAAACAACGAAAACTGGCTGGACGGAGGCGTTGACCAAAGAGTCGTCGAAGCACAGGCTCACGGGAACCGAGCGTTGTCCGTTCGTAGAAAAACACAACGATTAGAGCCAAAGCAACAGCCACAATTCCTGGAGCAGGATTCAAAAAAGTTCCCTTCCAAATCTGACTTGGTAAGGCAAAAACCCAAGAACCGCTCAGAAGAAGGAGTATGCTGAGAGCAGAGATGATCGTTATTTCACGACGGGTGCCTTGAAGGGCAATCCAGATGATCCCCAGATTCAGAAAAAACATGATCAAAAAGCCCGTCAAGGGAGAGATATTCTGCTGATCACAGGCTAAAATTAAGTTTTTCCAGAGCAGGCCGATCCCGCCAAGACTGTTACTAAAAAAAATGAGGGCGAGCAGCGGAGTCGAAACGACAGCCAGAAGCAGGAATGATTTGATCTTCCTCATGGAATCAATTTGAGCTCAAGAGAGCAGAGGTATTTCGTCATGGCGGGTTTCACGGAGAGAAGCGATTTCCAGCAAGTCTATTGAAACACTGACACAATCGCAACGAGACTGTTGCAGCCTCATTGTGCATCATTAAATAAGCCTTACCCTTTGTGGAATAAACGAAGAAGAGGATTAAGCAGGGTCTCTTTTTTCTTTTCCTTGCTCACCGGTTGAACTTGCGGATGGCCTAATTTACCAAGCGCTTCACAAATTGCTATGTCTAGCGCTGCATAGGTAGGAAAGCGCAGTTGAGGATTGGGATGAAGCATTTTTTGAATGATAGCCTTTGTCTCGGGCAGGGCCTGGACGGCAAATGAAAAGGGGGCAATGGGATTGCTTTTCACTAGTACCAGTTCAAAACGATTGAGCCCTTCTGTTTTATAGGGGGGATTACCAATAAGTGCGTGATAGAGGCACCCACCTAGGCTGTAGAGATCATTATGAAAATCGAGTCCTTTTTTTCCTGAAAGAACTTCAGGAGCCGCATAATCAGGGGTGGCAAGGAAGTCTAAGGTTTGGGGTGAGTCAGTGTTGCTGTAACGAGCTAATCCAAAATCACCCAGTTTAGCAACTCCTGAAGCCGTGTAGAGAATATTAGCCGGTTTGATGTCGCAATGGATCACATGCTGCGTTTGTGCTGCTGCGAGGGTTCGAGCAATTTCCAAACCTGTTTTTAGCAGCTTTACCTCATCGATTGGCTGACCGGAAGCAATGAGATCAAAGAGCGACCTTCCCTCCATCAGCTCCATGAAAAGATGGGCTCCATCGTCATTCTCCACAAGATGTAAGACATTGACACCACCAGAATGATTCGAGAGTCGTGCAAATTTCGCTTCATTCCTCAGAAGCAAAACACATTCTTCAAAATGAGGCTGAAACTTCTCAACAATCTTAACAGCCACCTTAGGATAAGGGAAGAGCCACAAACCTTTATCAACGCGGCTTGATGGACCGACAGAAAAAACCCGACTACTCCCTCCAATTCCCACAAGTTCTATCAGTTCATAATTACCAATTCTCTTCTTGACGCGCATTTCCGAGTGGCACCGAGGACACCGTATCAAGGTAAAGAGCGGCTCGTTTCTGACATCCATGAGGAGTAAACACGAGGTGCATTCTTCCTCCGAATCTGCAAAGTGGTCTAGTAACATCAATTGACCATACTGCGATGAACACCCATTCTACAAGTGGCAGACAGCGTTTTATTAATTTTTTTTGTACTCTATGACACTCATCCCGCTTACTCACGAAATCATTGCCTCCGAAGAGGATAAACGCCAAAGGCTCGATATGATCTTGGTTCGAAATCTTCCTAATCTTTCCCGTTCCAAAATCCAGGCTCTCATCAAGGCGGGGCGTGTGACACTTCGCGGAGAGCCTGTGCGCAGCAGCGATGAAGTCCAGTGTGGTGATATCTTAAGGATTGAAGAAGAGGCTCCTAAACTTCCCGCAGGCGCACGCCCCGAAGATATTCCCCTAGAGATTCTTTATGAGGATGGAGATCTTCTAGTCGTTAATAAACCGGCAGGAATGGTTGTTCATATCGGAGCAGGGCACGAGGAAGGAACTTTGGTCAATGCGCTTCTTCATCATGGAAGTACACTTTCCACGGGGTCTGAAGAACATCGTCCTGGCATCGTTCACCGGCTCGACAAGGAGACCAGCGGCTGCATCGTCGTGGCGAAGAATGACCAGATCCATACCGCAATCTCCAAGCAGTTTGCTGACCGCCTCGTCAAGAAGACCTACCTTGCCATCGTTCGAGGCCGTCCTCGCCATGTCAAGGGGAGCGTCGATCTGGCCATAGGCCGCCATCCCGTGAACCGTCAAAAGATGACCCCTCGCCGTCCCCCATCAGGACGCGAAGCCGTGACCGATTATGAAATTTTATCCGTCAGTGAAGGATATAGCCTCATTGCCTGTATGCCGCGCACTGGGCGCACCCATCAGATCCGCGTTCACCTTCAACATCTCGGACACCCCATTGCCGGCGATCCTCTCTATGGGAAGAGGGATCAATTCCACCGCCACCTTCTTCATGCCTGGAAGCTCGAATTTACCCATCCCCGCACGGATGAGATCTTGCAGTGCACGGCCCCGCTTCCTGCGGATTTTGCTCTTGTGCCATTGCCTAAAAAGAAACTCGTATAAAAATTTTGGCTCCACAGACCCATGACTCATCCAGCAGAAGAGAATCACAGCATCTCCTTTGAGGAAGCCCTCGAGGCCACCTTGCCAGTCCTCATGAAGATGAAAAAAAATCTCCGAGGCGCACCAACAGCCTCTCTCTCTAGCCTTGAAAAACTCTCCTCCATGCCACCCAGCCTTCCCGACTCCTTCACTCAATCTCCTGCAACTCCAGCCACGAGCTCCTTATTTACGCCCCCGACTCCTCAATCCCCAGCCATCAGTAGTGTGGATGACGGTCGCATCGAAAAACTAGCAATTCTGAAGCAACAGATTCTCTCCTGCGCCCGCTGTCCCAATCTCGTCGCCAGCCGCACGCAGGTAGTCTATGGAGTTGGCAATCCCTTTGCCGAACTCCTCTTTGTGGGGGAAGCCCCCGGCGAGGAAGAGGATCTGCGCGGCGAACCATTTGTCGGAAAAGCCGGGCAGCTCCTAACTAAAATCATCGGAGCCATGGAATACACGCGGGAGGAAATTTTCATCGCCAACATCCTCAAGTGCCGTCCCGACATGCCTGCTGGAGAATCGGGAAACCGCAAGCCTAAGCCTGCTGAAATGGCCACTTGTCTCCCCTGGCTGACGGAGCAAATTGATCTCATCAAACCGAAAGTCATTGTCGCACTTGGTCTCACAGCAGTCGAAGGGCTTCTCGGAGAGCCTCGCACCATGCGTGATGTCCGAGGAAAATGGCTCGACTATCATGGAGTTCCACTCATGCCGACCTATCACCCAGCCTACCTTTTACGCAATCAGACACTCGCAGAGAAACGCAAGGTCTGGGAGGATATGCTCTTTGTTCTGGAGAAACTGGGTCGCCCAATCAGCGCGAAGCAACGCGGCTACTTTCTTGATAAAGCATAGCCCTAGAATCATTCGACATTGGTGAAATCCGAACGATCCGAACGGAAAACAGACTCTTTCGTACAGCTCTTCCGAACAGCCTTTCATTGGCTGGTTATCACGGCCTGCCGACTGATTTTCTCCCTCATCTGTGAAGTTCGAGTTGTACGGCTTGCACCAGTTCCCCGCAGCGGCCCTCTCATCATGGCATCCAATCACATCAGCCATTTTGATCCGCCCATTATCAGTGGATTTTTTCCACGCCGCCTCGACTGGCTTACAATGGAAGAGATGTTCAGAAACCCCTGGGGTAAACGAATTTTCACCGCACTCAACTGCATTCCAGTGGATCGTGGCGGCAAGGATCGCTCCTCCCTGCGACACGCTCTACAACGACTCTCGGAGGGGCGCGTCATTGGCATCTTTCCCGAAGGAGGCATCCGTGCAGGTGCCACCTCCATTCTCAATGGAGCTACAATGAAGCCCGGCCTTGCAGCACTCAGCATTCACTCGGGAGTACCAATTATACCATGCCTGCTCCTCGGCAGTGATCGACTCTACAAGCGCAGCAACTGGTTCCACCGCATCCCGCTGATCCTCCTGATCGGTCACGCCATTACTCCGCCTCAAAAGCAAAAGGTCTCCCCTGAAGAACGAAGAGTATTTTCTCTCCACCTCGCATCGATGTTCCTCTCACTCAAGGAGGAAGCTATCGCGCGATTTCATCTCTCACCTTATGATCTTCCTCAGACTCCTCAAGCTCGCAAGGGGGAGCATCCATGATTTCACGACCGCTCCATGCCATGATGGACGCACTCATGTGCAGCATGATGAATGCCGCCCAGTGGCGACTCCGCCACCATGCCGTGACGCGAGAACGCCTGGAGCACTACCTCGTCGAATGCGGCTCTCTCACTCCCGAGAGCTATTTTGCTCTTCCTCCAACTGATGACGACAATGCGTGGCGGCGTGATGGCAATCATCTCTCATGGAACTCACCTCACCCTACCCCCCCCTATCCTGCCAACAATCGGGCTCGTGCCGATCTCTACGAGGCCCCTCATTCCAGATTAGCTCCGACGATCATTCTTCTCCACTCGCTGATGTCTGCGAATGATTTCGGCTATCGCCGCATTGCCGCTCAGTTCAACCAAAAAGGGTGGAATGTTCTCTTCCCTCACCTTCCCTATCACTACAGCCGCCGTCCCAAGAGATATGCCAACGGGGCCTTATCCATTACCTCGGATCTGGTACGCAACGCCGAAACGCTCCGTCAATCTGTCGTAGAACTTCGTCAGCTCATGGCTTGGGCGAGAACGCGTGGATCACAACGCATCGCGCTACTCGGCACAAGTTATGGAGCCTGGGTAAGCGCGCTCACACTTACCGTGGAAAGGACCGATTTTGCCATACTACTCCAACCTATTGCCGATGTCTTACACTCCACCTTCGGAAGCCCTGCCAGCCGAGTCATGGCTCACTTACTCACGCACCATGGGATTACTCCTGAGATGATCACTCGCCACGCCCACCTCACCTCCCCCCTACATCTGCAGCCTCTTACTCCCTCACAACGCCTTGTTGTCATTGGAGGAAAATATGACCGCATTTCGCCTCCAGCCGCGCTTCGCACACTCTGCACCGCGTGGGGTGACGCGCACTATCTTGAGGTACCTCAAGGCCACTTTGGCTACAAGGCCATGCGCTGCGCCCTTGCCGAAGCAGATCGCTTTCTGGAAGGCTCATCATCATGACCACCCTCGTCACCATTGGGCCTACCCAAGAGCCACTCGATGCCATGCGTATTCTGAGCAATCGTTCCTCAGGAACTCTTGGCTCTCAGCTTGCCATGACCCTTGCCCAAGCAGGGCATCGCGTTATTGCCCTCCGTGGCACAGGAGTCACTGCTGATGCCTCGCCATTGCTCAGCGCGGGAATTTTCATCATTCCGTTCACCACGACGGCTGATTTGCAGAATGCAATACAGCAGCTCGCTAGTGAGCAGGAGATTCACGCGATTTTTCATGCCGCAGCAGTAAGCGATTTTTATTTCCCTGAGGCTGGTTCAGGAAAAATCCCGACAAGTGATGGCACCCTTACCCTCACTCTCCAACCGACACCCAAGATCCTTCCTCGCTTGCGAGACTGGTTTCCCAAAGCCACGATCACAGGGTGGAAATTTGAAGCCTCAGGCAACAAAGCCTCCGCTCTGGAAGTTGCCAAAAAACAGCTCATTGTATGTCAGAGCGATGCCTGCGTGCTCAATGGCCCCTCTTATGGCGAAGGCTTCGGCTACCTCACGCGCACAAAACCGTTACACCACTTTGCGGATGCAACGGCTCTCTGTCATTTTCTCTGCTCCCAAGATGTTACTTCACAAGGAGTGTCTGAATAGATAGCGGGCGCAGGTCTTTTCGACTCATCACAGACCAAAATTCCTTCTCTGCTAAAGTCCATTTTCTTTCTCCAATTGGTATTGCATGAATTTTTCTTCGCCTTGAGCCTTTTGCCCACTAGAGTAACAGGTTCATGAGCGAAGACCTGAATCCCTATATCGAAGCTGGCAAGATAACTCCTGCTGCTGCTGAATCCCTTTCCAAACTGACCCCTGGTGCCTTCTGCACGCATCGGAGCTGGGGATTCGGACAGATCGCTGGATGGGAGCTCATCACTGGGCAGATCACGATTGATTTCGGAACAAAAAAGGCTCACCCGATGCAGCTTCAATATGCAGCGGAGACGCTGACCTTCATTCCTTCGGAGCATATTCTTGCCCGTGCCGCCTCAGATCCTGCAGCAGTCCGAGAGCAGGCTGCGAGTGATCCTGTAGGTCTCGTTCGCTCTATTATTTCTGATCACGGCAACAAGGCAACAGCTGATGAAATCGCGGCAACACTGGTTCCTGCGGTCTTTGATGCCTCCGGATTTAAGAAGTGGTTTGAAGGGGCTAAGAAGAAGCTCAAGACCGATGGTCATTTTCAAATTCCTTCTAAAAAAGGGGAGCCGATTCTTCTCCAGGAGACCGCGCAGAATCCCCATGATCGCTTGATTGAGCAATTCCGCATGGCGCGCCATCCCAAGGATCAGGTCACAGCCATCGACTCGGCAATTAAGTTACTCAATGACTTTGCCAAGGAAGTGGAGGAGCTGCGCTCTCTCGCCTCAGAGGTCGAGGAGGCAGCTAAGCGCGGAGGCCGTATTCATGCGGCCAAGGCCATCGAGCTACTGATCGCGAGGGATGAGATTTGCGCACGCCATGAGGCCCTCAAACCGGGGCCTGAGGCAGCCAACATCGCCGGAATTCTTGCAGAGTCCCCTGGAAAATTAATGGATATCTTCCAGGAAATTCCGGCGGCAAAATATGCCCGAGTTCTCGAAGCCTTCCCTGCCGCATTCCCTGAGAACTGGGAGGAGAAGGCTCTCCGCCTGACACGAACCTCGGAACCACGACTCAGTGGTGAATTGCTCAAGCTCTTTACCTCCCAGGAAAAACGCGAAGTCTTTGCCGAACACACGCGTCGGATTATTCGGGAACGCTCGGCCAGCTCTGACTTCGTCCTCTGGCTTTGCAAAGATAGGGAGAAGGCATTGCCTGAACTTGTGGACGAGGAGCTCTTTGCAGCCATTCTCGCGGCGATGGAGGCCGATCTCCACGCCGACATCAAGAGCAAACGCCTTGAGGAATTTCTCTTCGAGGATCGTGAACTCGTCGCAGATCTCCTAGGAAAGGCCGAGCGTGATTCTGCTCGACAGGCAATCCGCAAGATCATGCTCAGCCCCGTTTTTGGCGATCTGAACCGTCGTTCGCTTCTCGCCCGTATTCTTAAGGTTCATCCCGAACTCGAGGCACTTGTCACCGGCGAAGGGGATGCCCCTGCCGCACGGAGCGAAAGCCTTGTGGTCTCCTGGGCCAGCCTTCAACGCCGCAAAGAGGAGCTGGAGCATATCGAAAAAGTCCTCATCCCGCAGAATATCCGCGACATTGCTACAGCTCGCTCCTACGGCGATCTGCGTGAGAACTTTGAGTTCAAATCAGCCAAGGAGCAACAGGCCGTATTAAATCGCCAGAAGGGTGAACTAGAACTGATGCTCAACAACGCACGAGGCACGAATTTTGAAAATATCGACACCTCAGCTGTCAACATCGGCACCGTGGTAACGATCGAACCGACTGAGGGAGGCCCTGCGGAAACCTACAGCATGCTGGGTGCCTGGGATGGAGTTCCTGAAAAGGGATGGGTCTCTTATCAGGCAGTTATTGGCCGCGCCCTGCTCGGAAAAACTGCCGGAGAGATCGTCGATCTTCCGACGGATAAAGGGACACACACGGTTAAAATCATCTCGATTGAAGCTTTTACCGATGTTGCCGGATTAGGCACGACAGTTGCTTGAAAATTGCGATTCAGTTCTTATCAAGAAAATCGTCCTCCACATCTTTTCCCATCTGAAATAAAATCTCATCGAACCCAACACTCCACACGAAGCACATACCCCAAGTACCCATCATGAGCGACACTATCATCACAGCTATTCACGCCCGCGAGATTCTTGACTCCCGTGGCAATCCTACCCTCGAAGCCGATGTCTATCTTTCCGGCGGAGCTTTTGGTCGCGCTGCGGTTCCAAGCGGTGCCTCCACCGGAGAGCATGAAGCCGTGGAGCTTCGAGACGGGGTGAAGACTCGCTATCTCGGAAAGGGCGTTGCAAAGGCTGTCACCAATGTCAATACCCTCATCGCACCTGAGTTGATCGGTTATGATGCCCTTGATCAGATCGCTCTCGACAAACTGATGATCGCACTTGATGGCACTCCCACCAAGAAGAAGCTCGGAGCCAACGCCATTCTCGGAGTCTCTCTTGCTGCCGCCCGTGCTGCTGCCACGCAGATCGGCCAACCGCTTTACAAATACCTCGGCGGCCCCAACGCCAAAGTTCTTCCCGTGCCGATGATGAATATCCTCAACGGTGGTGCCCATTCGGACGCGCCGATTGATTTCCAGGAATTCATGATTATCCCCAAAGGTCTGCCAACATTCTCCGAGGCCCTTCGTGCAGGTGCGGAAATTTTCCATGCCCTCAAGGGTGTGCTCAAGGATCGTGGACTCTCCACCGCCATCGGTGATGAAGGCGGCTTTGCTCCCAAGCTCACCGGAGCTGAGGATGCACTCGATTCCATTGCCCTTGCTGTCAAGAAAGCCGGATACAAATTTGGAACGGAAATCGCCATCGCGCTCGATGTCGCCTCCAGCGAGTTCTACAATGCCACGAAGAAAAAATATATCTTCAAGAAGTCGGATGGCAGCAGCCGCTCCGGCGCAGAGCTCGTCGATTACTACAAGACTCTTGTAGCCAAGTATCCCATCATCTCGATTGAGGATGGTTGCGCTGAGAATGACTGGGCAACTTGGAAGCTTCTCACCGAGGCACTCGGAGACAAAGTTCAGCTCGTTGGCGATGATCTCTTTGTGACCAATGTTGAATTCCTCCGTAAGGGTATCGACTTGGGTGTGGCCAATTCCATTCTTGTCAAAGTGAACCAGATCGGTTCGCTCACCGAGACTCTGGATGCCATCGAACTCGCCAAAGAGAACAGCTACACCGCCGTCATTAGCCACCGCTCGGGAGAAACCGAGGATACTACAATCTCCGATATCGCCGTTGCAACGAATGCTGGTCAGATCAAGACAGGCTCTCTCTGCCGCACTGACCGCGTTGCCAAATATAACCAGCTCCTCCGTATTGAGGAAGAATTGGGCGAAGATGCAGTTTACGGCGGTAAATTAAAGTGGTAGTAGCTTGACTGATGATATCAGGTTTTAACACCCAGACGGCTCACTCGGCAGTGACCAGGCGCCCGTCGCAGTCAGATTTTCTGCCTACGGCGATGCGTGTGGTCTGGGTATTGATCATTGTCTCAGCCATGCTCACGGCTGGTTTTACCTTCTATCCAGAATGGGAACGCCTTGCTGAAATGAAGCGTAATCTTGCCAAGCAAAAGGCTGACCTAGAAAACCTTCAAAAAATCACCTCCAATCGGGAAAAAGAAATTCACCTTCTGGAGACCGATCCGGGATATCTTGAAATCATTGCCCGAGATCGCCTCGACATGATGAAAGAGGGAGAGACCATCTTCCGCCTCAGTCCGAATCAGCATAAATCCTGAGAGAGATCGGCGGAGCCGATTGGCAGCAGAGGATGAAACCTGAAAGCTGAAGAGAGTCAGCACGCCTTTTACATTTTCAAGTTTCAGCTTTGCTGGCTACGCCTTCGTTACGGCAGGTTTCACACCTCACTATCTTTTCTTTTATGTCAGAACAACAAATCGACCTCACTACTCTTGATGCCTCCGCTTTAGCTGCTCGACTCGCTGCACTGCGGAGGTTTGTCTGCCGGTCTTCCCAGACCAAGCATCCTCTCCCGCAAATGCGGGTTCGGACTTCTCGGCCTATGGCCTTGAATGACTAAGCCGCGCACCCAGCGCGCCTTTTCTATTCCCCATTTCAAGTTTCAGCTTTCAGGTTTCATCCTTCATAATCCCTTCTTCCAATGTCTTCCGAACAACAAATCGACCTCACAACTCTTGATGCCTCCGCTTTAGCTGCTCGACTCGCTGCACTGCGGAGGTTTCTTTGACTCGGCTGCATTAGCAGAAGAACTCGCGGCTATTGAAGCCCGCATGATCGAGCCAGGATTCTGGGATAGTCGCGAATCCGCTCAGAAGGATATGGAGCGCGTCTCTGCGATCAAGGCCAAGCTCGGCCCCCTCACCCAACTCGAAGCTCGTGTTGCCGACCTGGAGCTTCTGAAGGAAATGACCCTCGACGAGCAAGATGCGGCTTCACGCATCCAGGCTTCAGTCGAAGTTCTGAAAGAATTTAATGCACTCTCTGTGGAGCTGGAGAAATTTGAGCTCCGTCAGCTCCTCTCGGGAGAATTTGATAAGAACGATGCCTTCATCACCATCAATTCCGGTGCAGGCGGTACCGAGTCATGCGACTGGGCCGATATGCTCATGCGTATGTATAAGCGGTGGATGGAACGCTCCGAGTTCTCCGCAAGCGTTGTCGATATCCAAGAGGGTGAAGAAGCTGGCATCAAATCTGTCACCCTTGCCGTCAAGGGAGACTATGCCTTCGGCTATCTCCAGACCGAGCGAGGAGTCCATCGTCTTGTTCGCATCTCCCCATTTGATTCGGCCAAACGCCGCCACACCTCGTTTGCCAGCGTCGATGTCACACCCGACATTGAAGATGCACCCGTCGAGATTGATGAAAAAGATGTGCGCGTCGATACCTACCGCTCCGGCGGTAAGGGTGGTCAGAATGTCAACAAAGTCGAAACTGCCGTCCGCATGACCCATGAGCCGACGGGGCTCGTCGTAGCCTGCCAGGCTGAGCGGAGTCAGTTGAAAAATCGCATCATGGCCCTCCGAATGCTCAAGGTAAAACTCTTCCAGCTCGAAGCTGACAAGAAGCGCGCCGAGCTAGATCGCCAATACAGTGCGAAGGGTGAAATCGCCTGGGGGAGCCAGATCCGCTCCTATGTCTTCCAACCCTATCAGATGGTCAAAGATCACCGCACCGGCGTGCAGACGGGCAATGTCCAGGAAGTCATGGATGGAGATCTCGATGCTTTTATCGAAGCGAAGTTGAGAGGGGTGACGAAGGGGGCGGCAGATTCCGATGATGACTTTTGAGAGTTGATGGATAGCGGCGTTGTTGCTCACTCGCCGTATGCTTGGATACGGCATTCACTCGCACGCCTTTCTCTCCATCCAATCTCTCTGCGCCCTGGGAAGAAGATGACACTACGGAGCGGTGAAATGAGGGCATGGTGATTCCTTAGTCACCCCGATTTCTCAAGCTGAGCAAGGCAGCTTGACGATAAAGAGACTGCCGACGCCGAGTTCGCTTGTGACCACTATCGAGCCTCCGTGAGCTTTGACAATGACATCGCTGATGGCAAGCCCCAGTCCCGCACCTGCAATATGAGAACGGGCTTTGTCAGCTCGATAGAATCTTTCAAAGAGATGAGGTAGATCTTCCTGTGCGATTCCCCTCCCCGTATCACGGACAGAAATCATCAGGCAGTCTGATTGCATGGCCGTTCGGACGATGACCATTCCTCCAGGGGAATTGTAGCGGATAGCATTGTTCAGCAGATTGATGACGACTTGGGTGAGCTGCTCTGGATTGGCTATGCACGAAATCGGTTCAAGATCGACTGCAATGGAAATTTTCTGTTCCGCAGCAAGAGGAGTAAGTAACTCCACAGCATCGCGAACAATCTGATCCACGCGGCATGAGAATCTTGCTGAAGTCTGATCCCCATGATCTAATCGAACAAGAGCAAGGAGAGATTCGGTCAGCTCTCTCATGCGCCGTGCGGCTCGTTGACAGGCTTCTAGGCTCTCGCGGTATTCCTCGGAAGTTCGCTCTCGGGCTAAAGCATTCTGCGTATGCGTGAGTACGATGGATATTGGAGTGCGTAACTCATGCGAGGCATCGGCAGTAAATTGTGTTTGTCTCACAAAGCTTGCCTCCAGTCGTGTAAATGTCTGATTCAAGACACGAACGAGATCGGCGATTTCGCTTTTCTCGCGTGGCATTGGAATGCGTTGAGAAAGATCCCCATCAGCAATTTTCGCTGCCGTGGAATTGATGGAAATTAAGGGACGAATAGCACTCGAAGTAATGAACCATCCCGTACCCAGACTCAGAAGAAGGACAAGACCACCAACTCCGGTCAATATCCATGCCGTCTGTCTCAGTGAGGAAAGTTCCTCATGGATATTTTTTCCTACAAGGAGAGATTCTCCTGAGGGAAGGTGAGTTATCATTTCACGATAATCGCCGCGCATCCGCATCATGGGTTCGAGAGAAGTCGTCGCCATGTAGGGAATCGACGAGGGGACCTTCTGAGAATGATGAATCACTTCGCCGTTTTGTCCCCAGAGAACTTTATAAATAGGACTCTCATCTTCCATGATGCTCTTTCTTTTATTCTCTCCTAAATCTAAGGGATCATCCTCTTCTGAATCTTGAATATCAGGTGGCGGAGGTAGGCCAGGAGGCCCTGGAGGCCTCATCCCCTGAGGCCCCATACTAGGCGGAGGCGGGCCGTGGGGATGCAATGAGCGAATGGTGAACTGAGACTGTTGCTCCAACTCCTGATCGATGCGATGGAAAACACCAATCCGTTGCAGCGACCAGGCACTCCAGCCAAACCCCGTCAGCACCACTGCGAGTAAAAGACCATGCCAGAGCTGTAACTGCCAACGCAGGGAACCGTAAAATCGGAAAGGAGAAATTTTCATTCGATGCAGTAGCCGTGGCCGCGTCGTGTGGCAATAAATTCGGCACCGAGTTTTCCTCGGAGATTGGAGATATGAACATCTAGCAAATTGGAGAGAGTGCTTTCATTCTCATCAAAGAGATGTTCGTAGAGGGCTGTGCGAGTCACGACCTCCCCTCGATGCATCGCAAGAAATTCGAGCAACGCATATTCGCGTGGAGTAAGAAGCACAGGCTTTCCATGCAGCGAAACATGACGCGCAGGAACATCTATGCGAACGGAGCCAATCTGCATCACGGTCTTAGTCACTCCGGCGGCACGACGAATGAGTGCGCGCACGCGGGCAAAGAGTTCATCGAGATCGAATGGTTTGATGAGATAGTCATCAGCTCCCAGATCAAGCCCCTTCACACGATCTCGTGAAGCATCCCGGGCGGTGAGCATGAGGACGGGAATTTTTTGCTTCCGGCGCAATTTTTTCAAAATCTCCCATCCATCCAGAACCGGCAACATCACATCGAGAATGATAGCATCATATTCAGCGTTGAGAGCCTTGTAGAGGCCCTCTTCGCCATCCTCGGCAGTATCAACGGCGTAGCCTTCCTCTCGCAAAGCCTTGCTCAAACTGGAGAGCAGATCGGCTTCGTCTTCAATAATCAGGAGTCTCATGGGTATTGCAGGGGATTGTTTGAACAATAGGAGAGCGTTGCAGAAGTTCCCTTAAGATTTCATGAAGAAGAGAGCGCGCGAACTATTTTCCTCATCACGAATCGTTGAGGAAATCGCATAGCTGCAATCATGAGATTTATTCAATGGTAGCTTCACGATTTCTTAAGGTTCGGAGGAGTAGGTTCATCACGGATAACCAAACAAACCTATCCGCCCCATGAAAACAAAACACCCCATTACAAATAAGAAAAACACCAGTTACGGAGTTCTCCTAGCCACACTTTTACTGAGTGCAGGTTCTGTTCATTCCGCAACCTCTGCCTCCCCCACCTCAACACCAGCCAAACAAACACCGCCTCCTCCAATGCGGATGAGCGATCAAATCCGGCGACCCGTCGGAGCAATAATTTCCTCTTCCACATCAGCACCCACGGCAAGCATTTCACAGCTCATACCCTCAAGTGGAGCGACCGTGAATTCTTCGCAGATCACGCTAACTGGCACCATCAACCATCCCATCTACCCTTCCTCACAGATTACTGCGACGATCAATGGGACTCCGATCAGACTCGGGACTTTGGGCGATTTCAGTTTCCCTGTAACACTTAGTAAGGGAACCAACACATTCGTCCTAAAAGCTGTAACAGCCAATCCCCGCCAGCAAGTCACGGAAATTTCTGGATTTCTCGATGCCTCGATGGTCTATGGGTCGGATACCAATCGGGCAAATGCTTTGCGTTCGTTCACTGGAGGAAAACTCAAGACCAGCGGTAGCAATCTTCTACCGCTTAATACAAACGGCCTAGCCAATGCGAATGATGCGATGATCTTTCCCGATAATCAGCTCTTCCTCGCAGGAGATGTCCGAGCCAATGAGAATATCGAGCTGACAGCGATCCAGACGCTCTTTATGCGTGAGCACAATCAGATCGCCTCGGCAATTGCTGCTACCAACGCGACTCTCAGCGATGAGCAGCTCTATCAGCAAGCGCGGCGCATCGTCATTGCCGAAGTGCAGGCAATCACCTATCAGGAGTTCCTACCTGCTCTCCTTGGTAACAATGCCCTCCCTCCGTATATCGGCTACAACCCTAAGGTGAATCCTGGGATTTCGACGGAATTTTCCACAGCCGCCTATCGCATCGGTCATACGCTAGTGAATGACGACATTGATTTCCTTGATAACGATGGGAATCCAATCACCAACTCCATTTCTCTCGCTGAGGCGTTTTTTAATCCCGCTCCCATCAAAACCCTCGGCATTGATCCCTTGATCAAATATCTAGCCACAGACAATGCCCAGGAAGTCGATACCCAGCTTGTCGATAGTCTTCGTAATTTCCTCTTCGGAGCACCCGGAGAAGGTGGATTCGACCTGGCTTCTCTCAATATCCAACGAGGACGCGATCATGGGCTAGCAGGATATAACAGCGTCCGTGCCGCCTACGGACTCCCCAAATTCACTTCCGTCACGCAGATCACAAGCAATACCATTCTGCAAAACAGCCTCACACTTCTCTATGGCAGTGTCGATAATATTGACCTCTGGATCGGAGGCCTCGCCGAGGATCATGTCGCAGGATCGAGCGTTGGCCCGACATTTCGTCGCATCATGGTGGATCAATTCACTCGGCTCCGAGATGGCGATAGCAACTGGTACGAGCGTGTATTCTCTGGGCCACAGCTATCAGCAATCAGGGCTACGCGTCTCTCCGATGTGATTCGCCGCAACACCACAATCACCAAGATTCAGGACAATGTCTTCTTCTACGACAGCACGAACACTCTGAGCACTCTGACATTAAAAAAAGGCACATTGCCCATGACATTGATCCAATTCACAGGGATGCAAATTCCTCCTCCAGCTTCTCTGGATGGCAAGGGAAACAACATCATTCAACCACTCTGGGGATCGGCAGGAAGCGATCTTCTCCGCATTTCCGCCTCATCTTACAGCGATGGCATCGCCGCTCCATCAGGAACCAACAGACCTAGCGCACGCCTCATTAGCGATGGAGTTTGTGTCCTTACCACGACCAATCGAAATGATCGGAATATGTCGAGCTATGTCTATGGGTGGGGACAATTCATCGACCACGATCTCGATCTCACAACAACAGGAACGACGGAATTTGACATCAGCGTTCCTAAGAGTGATCCCGACTTCGATCCCAATAGCACAGGAACGAATGTCATCTCCTTTACCCGATCAAATTACGACACGAATACAGGAACTCTTCTCCCCACAAGTGCTCAAAGATCGTGGCAAATTATCTTTAACCCACAGCAGGGTGGAGCCGCATCACAGAATGCTCCCTCACAAAAAGCACTGCCTACGCCAACAGGAGTAAGCAATGCGATGACTCTAAGATTCTAGTTTATTATCCTGTCCGACCACCACACCTTGAACTGCTGGAGTGCACGACTTCGGTGGCTCATGGTGTGTTTGGTTTGGGAGGAGAGTTCGCCGAAGGTTTTATCACATGCTCCATCAATGAGAGGCATGAAGATCGGATCATAGCCGAAGCCGCCTGAGCCTTTGACTTCCGTGGCCAGAATTCCCTCAATGGTGCCGTCAAAGGTTGCGAGCGTTTCGCCCTTCTCCGCCACGGCAAGGACACAGCGGAAGCGAGCAGTACGCTGTTCCTGAGGAACGCCCACCATTCTTTCAAGCACGAGAGCTGTATTCATCTCATCGGTACAATGAGGGCCAGCATACCGGGCGGAATAGACACCTGGTTCCTTGCCAAGCGCATCGACTTCGAGTCCAGAGTCATCAGCTAATACGAGTCCGTCGATTATACGGGAGATTCCCTCGGCTTTGAGCCGTGAATTTTCCTCGAAGGTCACTCCCGTCTCCTCAATCTCAGGCAGTCCCTCGACCTGCTTGGCATCAATCACCAGCACCCCCTCTCCGAGCATCTGCTGGATCTCGCGGGTTTTGTGTTTGTTACGAGTTGCTAAAAGAATCGTCGGGAGCTTGGCGGATGCGCTGTTTTCGGTTTCCATAGTTGACTCTAATACCGAACCAGATGTCCCTTACTCGCAAGCACTATCCTTTCTCCGAATTTGAACCCCGCTGGCAACAGCATTGGCTGAACACCAATGCCTTCCGTGCGGCCAATCCGGGCGATCCTGACTTCCGACCTGAGGCCAAGAAGTTCTTCGTCCTCGATATGTTCCCCTACCCTAGCGGCGACGGCCTCCATGTCGGCCATGTCGAGGGGTACACAGCAACCGATATTCTCGCGCGCTACCATCGCCTCTGCGGTGACAATGTCTTGCATCCGATGGGTTGGGATGCCTTTGGCCTTCCTGCCGAGCAGTATGCGATCAAGACGGGACAGCATCCCCGCATCACGACGGAGAAAAATATTAACAATTTCCGCACACAGCTTCAGTCGCTCGGCTTCAGCTACGACTGGTCACGCGAAATCAGCACAACCGATCCTGAGTATTTCCGCTGGACGCAATGGATTTTTCTTCAGCTCTACAATGGCTGGTTCAATCCCGAGACCCAGCGCGCCGAGCCGATCACGACCTACAGTGGCACTGATCCCGACAGCGTGCGCCTCGCCTTTGTCTCCGATAAGCCAGTGAATTGGTGTCCTGAACTCGGCACCGTGCTGGCGAATGAAGAGGTCGTGGATGGGAAGAGCGAAGTCGGTGGATTCCCCGTCGAACGCCGTCCCATGCGCCAATGGATGCTCCGCATTACCGCCTATACGGAACGCCTGATCGCTGATCTCGAGGGCCTTGACTGGCCTGAGTCGATCAAAATCCTTCAGCGCAACTGGATTGGTCGCAGCGAGGGAGCCGAGGTGACATTCAGACTTGTTTCTAACCAATCGATTCCCGTTCAAGTTGATGAACAAGGAGGTGTTCCTGTGATGGCACTTCGTCCGGTAGATCTTTCTCCAGTAACAGTTTTCACGACGCGCCCTGACACGCTCTTCGGAGCGACCTATCTCGTCCTTGCGCCTGAACATTCACTTGTCGAAACAATCACGACTGCGGCACAGCAGGAAGCTGTCGCGGATTACAAAAAAGCCTGCTCCGCGAAGAGCGATCTGGAGCGTACTGATCTCGCCAAGGAAAAGACAGGGGTCTTCACTGGTGCCTATGCAATCAATCCGGTGAATGGTGAGCAGATCCCCGTCTGGATCGCCGACTATGTCCTGACTGGTTACGGAACGGGAGCTATCATGGCTGTTCCAGCACACGATGAACGAGATCATGAATTCGCCGTGGCATTTGATTTGCCGATCATTGAAGTCGTTACATCGGATTCACAAAATGACGGATGCTTCTCCGGCGAAGGGATCGCAGTGAATTCCGGCTTTCTGAATGATCTCCCAACCGCCGAAGCCAAGCGCACCATGATCGCCTGGCTGGAGGAAAAAGGTGTGGGCCGTGGCACAATCTCTTACAAGCTGCGTGACTGGCTCTTCTCCCGACAGCGCTACTGGGGTGAGCCATTCCCCATCATCTGGGAGAATGGCACGCATCACGCCCTCTCCGCCGAGGAACTCCCTGTGGAGCCACCCGAGATCGAGGATTTCAAGCCGACAGGTACGGCAGAACCACCACTCTCGAAGGCCACGGAATGGGTACAATATTCCGAAACGGCCCGCCGCGAACTCAACACGATGCCTCAGTGGGCGGGCTCCTGCTGGTATTATCTTCGCTTCTGTGATCCAAAAAATAGCGAGCGATTCATCAGTCACGAGGCTGAGCAATACTGGATGGGAAGCACAGGAACTCCAGGCGGAGCCTCTAACAAAACACCAGGAGGTGTTGATCTCTATGTGGGTGGAACGGAGCACGCAGTGCTGCATCTGCTCTATGCTCGCTTCTGGCATAAGGTGCTCTTTGATCTCGGTCATCTGACGACACCGGAGCCGTTCCAACGACTCGTGAATCAGGGGATGATTCTCGGCGATGACGGGCAGAAGATGTCTAAAAGCCGTGGCAATGTGGTTAATCCTGATGAAGTCGTGGCTGAGTATGGGGCTGACTCCCTGAGACTCTATGAGATGTTCATGGGGCCGCTGGAGCATGGAAAGCCGTGGAGCACCACTGGGGTCGAGGGTGTCTATCGCTTCCTAGCACGCGTCTGGCGTCTTGCAATCAGCGAGGATCAGGAAGGCAACTTTGTCCTCTCTGAGGATCTTGCTGAGACCGAACTCAGCAACGCACAACGCCGCGTGCTTCATGCCACGATCAAAAAGGTCACGCAGGACATCGAAGCCCTTTCCTTCAATACCGCCATCTCGCAAATGATGATCTGCACGAATGAGTTCACGAGTGCAAAGCCCCGCCCCGTCGAGGCACTACGACTCTTTCTGCCGCTGCTAAGCCCCTTTGCCCCTCACCTTGTGGAGGAAATCTGGTCACGCTTGAGCGCAAAGTTCTCCGGATTTCATTCACGCGGAGGTCTTGCCTCTCAAGCAAAATGGCCTGTCTGGAATGAGGCATATCTCGTCGTCGATGAGATCGATTATGCTGTGCAGATCAATGGCAAGGTGCGCGGACATCTCACAGTGGCCACCTCGGCAGATAAAGAGAGTGTTGAAAAAACAGCCCTCGCTGATCCCGCCGTGATCTCGTATCTGGAGGGAAAAGAGATCAAGAAAATCATTGTGGTTCCTGGTCGCCTTGTGAATATCGTAGCAGTCTGATCACTCTTCAAGTTCTCCATTCCATCATCATGAAACTCCGCACACTTCTCCTCGTCACCGCACTCGTCTCGATCATTCCACTTTGCACCGATGCTCGAGCCGATGCTCCCGACACGCCACTGGAGATCCAGATGCAGGCACTCGCTCGGGGCACTAAAAAGCTCTCTCTCCAAGTGAGCGATCCAACCAAGCAGCAGGATACGGTGTCGTTGTTAGAGTCTCTCAAGCAGACTGCCGCCATGGCAAAAACCTTGGAACCTCGTAAGACCGCATCTATTGCCTCAGCAGATCGTGCGCAATTCCTCGCTGCCTATCAGTCTCAAATGGACAAGCTCACTGCTGCTTACGATCAGATTGAGACATCTGTTAAAGCCGGCCAGTACGACCAGGCCAAATCTATACTCTCAACTCTCGGCCCAATCAAGAAAGAGGGACATTCTAAATTCAAGCAGGATTAATTTTCTAAAAAACAGATCGTTAGGATTTCAGCAGCGCGTATTCCTCGGGACGCAGTTTGCTCATATCAAGTGTAGCACTGAGATGATCTGCCTCAGAAGTTTCCCCGGCAGCACGGAGGAGGACTGAGCGAATAAGTCTCCAGGGATATTCGGCTGATCCCCAATCGATGGATTTCCCATCATAGATCGCAAGAGCCTCTTTGAGATTTCCTCTTTTGAAACGCGCCAAAGCGGCAACACTTATTCGCGCGAGTGAATTAGGCTGTGCGGAGAGAAGCCTTTCGGCATCTTGCGAGACTCCAAGAATATCTTCCCCTACCAAAAGTTTCAGGTAGTTAAGATCTCCAGCTGCATCGGTAAGATCAGGAGCGCTAGAAACCAATTCCTCATAGAGGGGGATCATGTTCGCCGCAGGAGTTGTGCTTGGCGATATTCTAATAAGCGCTATGAGAGCCGCGCGACGCGTTTTGTCACGGTTAGCCATTTCGCGGTAAGTTTTTGTAGCCTCCGCAGTAGCCCCAATTTGCTCTTCATAGCCTGCGATATAGGCAAGCGTCTCTGGTTTTTCTATATGAAGAGAGGTGCTCACTCCAATCCACGCGTCATCGGCTGCCGACTTATCACCCTTGATAGTGGCCAGTCTTGCCTGGAAAAGATACCTCACTCCATCTGGGATGCCCTCACCTGCCGGAGAATCCAGCATCGAGGTAAGTTCCTTCCAGAGACCCAAGGCTCCCTTGGCATCCATAACGATGAGCAACCATTCTGTATCCACACGGGGCTTCACCTCACCTGCAAATCGAATCGTTTCGGCATGATATCCTTTGGCATTCATCCAGCGTGCAAGTGTCAGCATGGATGAGCGATCAGCATTCTGATATAGCGCAGTTAGCTTCTGAAGAACACTATCCTTCTGAGAAGGATCAGCCAGCATCTCAAGCTGAGCGGCAAGCAAGTGATCGTTAATCGTCACACTAGGAGATGTGGGAACAAGTTTTAGCAATTCGTCGATATGTGCGTGCGTTGCAATACGATTGTTTTCTGCTAAAGGAGTCAGAAGTAGATTGGCTGCAAGTCGCCACGCTGGAGGGGAAGCCTGGGTTGAATCTCCAGCAACACTCAGGAGCGTGGCAAATGCCTTCTCATCTGCCCCCTTCTCATGCATCAAAACTAATGAGAGAGCCCCTTGAATTCTCAGAAATCCTGAGTCTGTTTTGTCCATCATGGTAGCCACGGTAAAACATTGTTCTGCAGCCTTTGAAGACTCTCCCTGATTTTTCAATAGGGATGCTTGTATTAAAGTCAGGCGAAGTCTTTCGTTGTTCCCAAGCTGTTTTGGAAGGTAGCCAAGGGCTTCATAAACTCCAGTATACCTTTTCCATAAAGCATCCACTTCAGCCATGCCAAGTATTTCGGTAATATCCAGTGAGTTGGATTGCATTTCCCTCCGCAGGGAGTCCAACGAATGAGTATCACCTACCCTGGCATTATAAATTTCCAGAGCATGACGCACAGAACGACTTCCAGGAGAGAGAGCCAGAGCTTGTTTCAGCAGGGAAAATCCCTGTGGAAAATCACCGACAGCAAAAGGAACCCATGACCTTGAAATGAATTCATGAGCCCGCCAGCTTTTTATTGCTCGGTAGGAGGGGAGAGAAAGAAGTGCCAGCAGAACGATACCAAGCACTAGGAATTTCTTCCTAGAAGATCTTGCCTTACTTTCCACTTCTTCTGGAGAACTTTTGTGATCCCAATCATCCCTCTCTTCGAGAGTTTCGGAATTTTTCGGATTTGGAAAGTTAGAGGAGGACTCGGAACTCATTGTACTATTTTTTCCCAATGGCTGAAATGGGCGATTGAGGAGAATGCCTTACCACTGCTTCATCAAGATAGCGAGAGAGAGCATCCCGTGCTGCCAACTCATCGGGAAGATTCCAAAAAGCAACCTCAACCATTCGCTGACCACGATTGCGCATACCGATTAGAAGACTTTTGAACCGCCCTTGAGGAGAATCATTGAGTGACTCCAGAACGCTTGCAGGAATTTGTGAATCCATTGGTGTGGCGTGATACACATAGATAAGATTTCCATCTTGCTCAAAAAGCCAACCACGAAAATCAAGCGAAATTCCTTTTTTCTCTAAATGGATTGATGCAAGCGCCCCCAAACGCTTCATCCCAATATTTGTAAGACAAGAAAGAGGATTGTGCATAGCCACGATGGACTGAACAGCAATGCGCCCAGTGGGCCAACGAAAGTAAAAGACCTGGCCATGCTCACCACTTTTTTTTACCCATTTCTCAGAAAAGCCGTCCGGGTTAAAAAGGAGTTTTGATGTCTCTGTTGACACAGTTACAGGAAAGACACCTCTCTGCGTGCGCGCTTGAAGATCCCAATTAACACTACTCGTCATCGCCAGTTCATGAGAACGAAACCAGTATTCACTTCCAGCAAGACTCAGAATCAGAAGCAGAAAAAGCATTCCAAAGAAGGCCATACTCTTATTGCCGAGGGAGAGAGGTTTGGAAAAGTTTCCTCTTTTATCTGATGCGGTCGGAGTACTCGTTTTTTTCTCACGCCAAAGAAAGGAACAACAGGCCACGGAAGCGACAGCAATCAACAGCACCAAGAGTCCTGCTGGATCGTGCCAGTGATGAACCTCAGACAATCCTCGTGAGGAAGCGACAAAAGCCAGGAAAGAGCTTCGTAACATATTTCCAAACATCGCTCCCACGACAGCCACAAGGAGAAGCAGGAGACGACGAACAACTTTGAGACGAAAATATTCTCCAAAGAATAGAGCCACCATCAATCCCCCCTGAAGCGATTGGATGCCGCTGCAAGCCTCCTCCATTCCAAGAACTCCCACAGGAAGCAGAATCAGATTGCCTTGTCTGGCCGCTTCATAGCCCCACCAATGCAGGATCTCGATGGCAGCATCAGCGTTCCATGAGACAAGAAATGAGGTGATTTCCTTTTCGAAATTCCGAGTCCAAGGATCTGCGATCAGAATGAAACAGATAGGAAAGCCAAAATGTTTTACCCAGGGCCATCCTCCCAGATGCAAGAGCACAGCGAAAGTCACGCCAAGGGCGCAAAAGGTAGCCACGATTCCCAGTATTCTCCAGTCGGGATTCGCTTCGGCAAAGGGAATGAGTAAAAGAAGCCCTCCCGTACTCAGCAGTCCCACAAGATCACCACCTATCAGCGAGAGGAGACTGGGATAAATAGGTGCAGGAACATCTTTCAACCGTCTCCAGAGAAGACCTACTGCAAGGAGAGGAACAAGGAATCCATAACTATACTGAGGATCAATCATCCAGTCGCTCAGGAGCATCCTAATGACGATAGCGAAGCTGAGCAAAACGAGACAGAGAGGCAGGAATAGAGGGAAAAGTCCCCTTTTCCAAAAAGGATTCGCCGCGTTTTTCAGAAAAGCACTGATCTCGCGTTGTGCCATCATGTTTTGTGGAACTTGGGACTTGATGAGACTATCGTCCCTTTCCAAACAAAATCACATAGATGGTTTTAAGCATAACGGCCGCCTCCAGCTTGATCGAATAATTGCTAATATAATAGAGATCGTAGGAGAGTTTCTGAAGCGTATCCTCCAGGGTACTCCCGTAGGGATATTTTACCTGTGCCCAGCCTGTAATGCCAGGGCGAACGAGATGCCTCAGATGATAATGAGGAATTTCCTTTTCGTAAGTTTCGACAAGTTTTACCCACTCAGCACGCGGCCCGATCAAGCTCATTTCACCTCGCAGAACATTCCATAACTGAGGCAGCTCATCCATGCGCGTCTTACGAAGGAAGGCTCCAAGCCGTGTTACCCGACTGTCTTCTTCTTGAGTGTAGGGATTCTCACGATCACTACCGACTTTCATCGTGCGAAATTTGTAGAGGGTAAAAGGAATCTGATGATGCCCAACGCGCTGCTGTGAATAGATCACAGGAGTCCCATCCATAAGAAAGATCAGTACGATCAATAGTATAAACAAAGGAGCCAAGATGATGAGAAGTGCCAATGGGATAACAATATCCCAGAACCGCTTCAGCACGGAGAGGAATGAGTTTTTCACCAGGTTAATATGAGATTCGATAACCCAGTCTGGCCCTACCAATTCAAGAGGGAGACGATTCCAGTAATATTCATAAAAATTTCCTAACGAATAGACAGGAACTCCGTCGAAATGAACCGAGAGTAGTTTTTGGAGAAGAACCTCGTCCAAGTTGGAAATCTTGGCGGCAATGATGATTCCATCAATATTGAAAATATTTCCTTTTTTAAGAAATGCTCCAAGCTGTGCCGTGCCAAATTCAATGACAGGAGAATCGGTATCAGCCACGCCTCGACCAACCTGAGAGTTTTTGGCTCCGATGTAGTGAACGGTCTGATACTGCTCGCTAGCATTGTAATCGTGATAAAAGAGTGGTCCCAGCTTCTGATCCACAATCGCAAAGAACTGACTAGACTGACGCATCTTGCTCGTGGAAAACCAATAGATGCGTCGGATCAGCAGTGAAAACGCTGTGAAAATGAGCACATTGCCAAGCAGGATCGCACGGCTGGAATAAACAGTGACTTCAAACGAGGCAATGACAAAGAGGAAGAATGCCGCAATGGGGAAACTTCCGATGCAAGCAATCAAATGTTCGCTGGCATATTGCAAGGAGGCAAAATTAGTTTTTGCTCGGTATCCCCTCACTAGACTGAGTGCCGCCATCAGAACCATGATGGGCAGGACTAGAGGTCTTAGCGTAAAGTGATTATAGGAACCGGTGAGAGTTGAAATTAAGTAATAAGCAAATATCCAGAGAGCGATATCGAAAACTCCAAGAAAAAGTCCAACCAACCACTGAAATGTGTGAAGACCATGCACAACAGTTCCAAGATCTCTTCCCTCGCCCCCTCCATCCAGCGTTTCTGCAAGAGGATGCGTTGGGGGATAACTCAGTTCCGGTTCAGTGTTAAAGGAACCCAGCAAGGCTCCTGATGGTTCGTCGGACATGAGCGTTCACCGTATCAGCAAATTGAAAAAAAGCAAAATTGTTGTCATACTAATAACTTCGCAGCATGGGCTTCATTCCCGGAAAAGCTCTGAAGTCACCTTGAGGAATACAGGCAGCGAATTTTTGGCTCTAATTTTGGCAGCACCGCGGTTTCCACTCATCTCTCGAAGTTTGGGGGAATCTTTATACTCCAAAATTTTTGAAACAAGCCGCGAAACATCCCCAGGAGGAATCACTGCTCCAGCTTGAGACTCGACGATCTCAAGTGCGATCTCCGAACTTTCGGATCCCACAAAGAGACAAGGACGCGCCGCCGCCATGATGCCGTAAAATTTACTTGGCACCACCAAACCGCTCATCCCTTCTCTCATTGTCACAAGATGAAGATCACCCGCACCAAGGCTTTCGGAAAGCAGATCCTCGGATTGGAATGGTAGGAAAAGAATGTTTCGAATCTCTCGTTTTCTCACCTCTTCTTTGATCGAAGCTTCTCGGGGGCCATTTCCCACAAAGAGAAAGAGTATCGTCTCATCTTGCTCCTGAAGCAGGGAGGCCGCTTCGAGCACTGTTTCAAATTCATGGGCCCGTCCCATGTTGCCCGAATATTCGACGATGAAGGAGTCTCCAAGTCCGTGAGCTTCCCGAAAGAAATTAGGCAAACGGGGCAAAGGGCGAATTTGTCCTTCGACTCCGCTGTTTGAAACCACACAAATTTTAGAAACTGAAATCCCTCGTCGAAGGAGTCGATCAACCATGCACCGCCCGGGGACTATCACAAGATCATGGCACTGCATGGAGAGCGTCGAGAGCTTGCGGAGCAGTGTGGCCACAGCCCCACCTGGATGGAATACCCCCAGCTCCTCGGCTACCTCGGGATAGAGATCTTGAGCCCAATGAATCAGCCGTGATCTTTTAAAAAATCGTATGAACAGTCCAAGCGTCAGAAGCATCGGAGGATCAGTCATTGTCACGATGAGATCAGCTCTTGGCAGGGTCATGGATCGGATCAGCAAGGTGGGAAGCATCAGTGCGTATCCCCAGGCGCGCAGAAGTATATTTCGCTTAGAAAACCCACCCGCACCCACAGAGTAGATCGTAACTCCGTTGCGAATTTGTTTTCCCTTTGGCAAACTGTCTGTTGCCGTAACAAGCACCGAGACTTCCCATCCTGCCTTGACAAAGCCTTCTGCAACAAACTCCAGCACACGCCCCGTTGCCCCCTCCGAGGGAGGATAGATTCTATTAATAAAACGAATGGAAGGCATCAGAGCAAAGCGAAAAGGGTTACCGATTTGGAAATGAAGAGACTCCGTAAAGAAGCCTGTATTCCGCAATCTTGATAAATTCGAGGAGCGCAAAGCGATTTTCTTCGCGTGCTCCCTGCGGAGTTTTCCACCAATTAATTGAAGCTTCCGTGACACCAAAGCTGATAGAGGGCAAAACCTTCCTGAAAGTGGCCAAAGCCCGTCGTGTATGAAAGGGCGAAGTGACAATCAAGGCGGTATGCACATGGGCCTTTTCAAGCAACGGCTTGAGCAACGAGGCGTTGGCAAAGGTTGTGTTGGCATGGCTTTCGACGACGATGGCATTCCCAGGGACTCCAGCACCGAGCAAAACCTGCCGATTTCGTGCAGCATCACCAACTCCGGTGACAAAAATTTTCTTTGAAACTCCCTCATGGAAAAGTCGCGCTGCCTCCGAGGGACGAGCCAGAGGCTCACCTCCCAGCACAATCAAGGCATCAGCCTTTTCCATAGGAAGCGAAACAATAAGCATTCGTTTCCAGAACCGTGAGAAAGAAGGCCCCTGAATCCAAATCATGGCTCCGATAAAGAGACCAAGAAGGAGCAATAGGAGAAAACGCTTCATGGTAAGAAAGCCTCAAGCCTAGGAGAATTTGCTCATGGGTAAAGTCATTGCCTTCTTTTGCGGTAACATTTGCGCTTTGGCAGAGTTCCTTTGCTACTCTAGCCTTTTCCCATGAATTCAGCACGGTTACTGCCAGGATTACTGGGCATCATTCTGACGGCCTCCCTCTTGGCAGAAGAACCTCGAGAGGGCACCCTTGCATCCAACATCCAACTTCCCCTGATTCTTAATGGCAAGAGCGTTGGTTCTATCACGCTCAAGGCAGGGGCCAAGGTCTCTATCATTCATGTTCGACCTAATGGAGTATTGATTGCCCGTGGCACAAATGCTCCCTTCACGGTAGCCAGAGAGGCTCTTACCGCTGAATCCCTGGTGATTCCAACTCCTTCAGCAACTCCCTTACTCTCATCAGATTTAAGCACACCAAAGCCTATAGCCTTAACCGAGCAAATCTCAGCGACTCCCCCACACCAGATATCAGAGCAAAGCAGCGGCATTTCGCCGGAAGCTGTCAATCAGACCTTCGGCCTTCCTCTTTTTTCCAAAAACAATCTTTGGGAAGAAAACGACTCGGTCGTTGCCTTCCGCCTAGGACTTCCGATGGAAACCCGAACTTCATATGAATCCGGCTATGGGTATGAACCAGATGGAAGAAAAAAAGTTCTGGGAGCTGAGAACTTCTCCATCTATCTCCGTGGGTTTCATGAAAAGACAGCAAAGATCTCCCTCCTCTTTGCTAACAAGGGTGACATCCTCCATTACGGAACACCCGAGGAGATCAAGAAACTGAGAGCAATCATTGAAAAAACAGGTGTACTCCCCGAAAGCTACAGTGCTCAGATGGTTCAAAAATATCAGGCTGCCATCCGGAACGATCAGCAGATGATCTCGGATAAACTAACCAAACTTTTTGGCTCGGGCCGACCGGTAAGAAATTTCAAAACAAGCTGGATGTCCGAAGAGGGAATGAGGTGGAACTGGCAGGGGACAAGCTTCTTTCTCTTTGCCCCGCGCAATGAATACCTCACCTTGCGCATTGAGCCAGAGGCTGCTGTCAATGATCTGGAATCGGAAAGAAAAGCCTTTGCCTCCGCCAAGGATGCCATTGCAAGCCGTGTGCAGCAACGCCCCAATGGCGATGTCATCATTGCTGATATTCCGATGGTTGATCAGGGGCGTAAAGGGTACTGCGTTCCAGCCACAATCGAGCGTGTGCTGCGCTACTACAATATTGATGCCGACATGAACATGCTCGCCATGGGAGGGCACACTGAGGCAGGAGGTGGAACTTCTTTCGAAAACATTTTTCCTGTCATTGATGACCTTGCTAGAAACGCAGGAGGACACTTAACCCAACAGCAATTTACAGGCAAAATCTCTGATATTAAACTGGCAATCGACAGAGGGAAACCTGTGATTTGGGGGCTCTTCAGCTCTCGTAAATTTAATGAAATGATGGCGGAATCTAATGCCAAACGCAAAGATGTCACCGATTGGGATGCATGGAACAAGGAGCTTACTCAGATCCGCAAAACCCCAATCGCCCTACCTCAAGAAGGCTCCCATTGCTGCATGATTATCGGCTACAATCAAACGACACATGAGATTGCCCTTTCCGATTCCTGGGGCCCTGAGTTTCAAGAACGCTGGATGACCGAGGAGGAGGCTACCGCTGTTAAACAAGGAGGCATGGCAACCATCGGCTGGTAAAACTCATATCATTACGAGAAGAAAATCTCTCGAACCCTCAATTGACCAGCAACACTTTGAGGAGTTAAATCTCAATGAAGATCATGCGTCGTCTGAATCCCCCCATCATGCTACTCTTGGCAATCGCTGCAATCCTGCCCTTCGCAAGTTCTCTCCAGGCTTCAAGCAATACCTCAATGTGGGAAGCTCTCTCCATCCAGCAGAAGGAGATGCTCTCCGATGGGAAACCTATCGTCGTGGAAGAGTCTGTACCCGACAATGCCTGGCCGCGCTATATCGTCTATCGTCTAGTGGGATGTGCGCCGGCGAAGGTCGCAGCTCTTTTCTGGGATTGTGAACAAGCTCCAAAATATGTCCCTAACTGCCTCTCCGTTCATCTCATCTCTACCCCTCATCCTTGGATTCATGAGGCGCGATACACGCTCAGAATGCCAATGATGCTGCCCGAGGAGATCTATGTCTCGCGCAATGAGCTGACAAATCCAGAGCCAGATGTTTATGAAGTATCGTGGAAGGTTTGTGAGGCCCGCTACATCAAGGGAAGCGTGGGTAATCTCCGCGTTGTACCCGTGGGAGCCAAAGCACTTATTCGCTACACAAATCTTGTCTTACCTGGCAGCAGCATCGCTGGTCTGTTGCAATCAGAAGCACGGCACCAGGTCGTTCAAAGCGTCGATGCTCTGGCAGGAGAGGTTGAGCAGGAAATCTGCACCACGCCCGAGATCATTGCCCATCAGCTTCAAAAACTGCACGAGTCACTTGAGAAGTGATTCTGAGAAAACTTTTTACACTTGAGTATAAAAAAAACAACTTGGGGATTCGTGCTTTTTCTCACGCTTGCTTTAGCTCGCAACCTACCGGCGGAGGAAAATACTCTAGTAATTACTCCGGTCATGGCAGCAGCCTCACGGAAGCTCTCGGCATTTGATGCCGTCCATCCGAGTGCCACTCTCTACCCCACCGATGCCAAGGGGAATACTTGGAAATGCGTTCCTCCCTCGGACTGGGTATCTGGTTTTTATCCCGGTTGTCTCTGGTATCTCTACAAATATAAGAAGGAACATGGCGCATCTGATGCGGAGCATATCCGCTCACTCGCCGAGAAATGGACGGAGGGACTGAAAGAGCAGCAGTTTACCACGAGCAATCATGACATTGGGTTCATGATTTTTGACAGCTTTGGCAATGCCTATCGCCTGACGACTAATACCTCCTACCTCCCTATTATCAACCAGGCCGCCGAATCCCTCTCAACACGCTTCGTGCCAAAGACTGGCATGATCCGTTCCTGGGGTACCATCAGCGATCAGAAAAAACAGACCACAATCATCGACAACATGATGAATCTGGAGCTGCTGCTCTGGTCTTCCAAACATGGAGGAAAAGCTACTGAAGGTACTTCAGAAGATCTTGTAAGAATCGCCAAGAGTCACGCAGATCAGGTCATCGACCTTTGGTTTCGCCCAGATGGAAGCGTCTATCATGTGGTTGATCTCGATCCTCTCACAGGCAAGGTTCTAAAAAAGCGAACAGCTCAGGGCAAAAATGATGAGAGTGCCTGGGCACGAGGGCAGACCTGGGCGATCTACGGATTTGGAACAATGTATGAATACACGCACGAGCCTCGCTATCTGGCAGCTTCGCAACGAGCCGCTGACTACTACATCAACCATCTTCCAGCGGACTTTGTTCCTCCATCTGATTTTCAGAGCACGCTCACAGGACTTGAATTTAAAGACAGTAGTGCTGCCGCCGTGGCTACTAGTGCGTTGATCCGTCTGAGTCAGCAAGTGAATGATCCCGAACTGAAGAAAAAATACTTCACGGTGGCCGAGCAGACACTCCACGCTCTGACCCATCCTCCCTATTTAGCAGAGGAAAATGACAAAGCTGGTTTACTGAATCATGGAGCGCGGAATTACTGCGAAGACCCGAAAAGCCCTCTCACCGATACCGCCCTGATCTTCGGCGATTATTATCTGCTGGAAGCTCTGCTGAGATATGAAAATGCAGAAAAGAAATTATCGCAAGCAGGCTCAAACTGAAATTTAGCGTCCCATCCATCCTCCATCCACGGTCAGAATAGTACCATGGATATAGGCAGCAGCATCGCTGCATAGAAAAACCACGGCTCCTCCAAGATCTTCGGGAGTTCCCCAACGACCTGCTGGGATGCGGGCAAGGATTGCGCTATTGCGATTCTCATCAGCGCGAAGGGCGGCGGTATTATCGGTTGCGATGTAGCCTGGCGCGATGGCATTCACATTGACTCCCTTACCTGCCCATTCATTGGCAAGTGCCTTGGTAAGCTGTGCGATGGCCCCCTTACTTGCGGCGTATCCGGGCACGGTGATTCCTCCCTGGAACGAGAGTAGCGAGGCGGTGAAAACGATTTTTCCGCTGCCGCGTTCGATCATTGTTTTCCCAATCTCACGGGCAAGCACGAACTGTGAGCGAAGATTCACATCAATCACAAAATCCCAATCCTCATCAGAATGCACAGCGGCTGGAGCGCGGCGAATGGTTCCGGCATTAGCGACGAGAATATCGATTTTAGGCTCCTCGGAAAGCAGCTGGAAAATGAATTCATTCAATGCCTCGCGATCCGAGAAATCACATGCATAAGCATGAAATTTCCGACCAAGAGCCACCACCTCATGCTCCACAGAACTACCTGATTTTTCAAGAGTGGCACTGACACCGATGATGTCGGCACCAGCACGAGCCAGTGCTACTGCCATCGCTTTGCCAATACCGCGACTGCAACCGGTGACGAGGGCTTTCTTGCCTGAGAGATCAAAGGGATCGATCATTTTTATCGAAGTTCGGAGATGGGAAATCCATCCATGTCATTAAAATCCTGATTCTCCCCACCCATGCCCCAGCAGAAGGTGTAGCTTGCCGTACCTGCTCCAGAATGGATCGACCAGACCGGTGAGAGAATGGCTTGATTCGTTGCAACAATAAGATGTCGGGTCTCGGAAGGCTCTCCCATGAGGTGAATGATCCGATGGGCGGGATCAATGTCAAAGTAGAGATAGGCTTCTGATCGGCGCAAGTGCGTGTGCGAAGGCATCGTATTCCAGATACTCCCCGGCTTCATGCAGGTGATCCCCATGACCAACTGACAGCTCTTGATTCCGTCGCCATGGATGTATTTGAAAATTGTGCGTTCGTTGGCAGTCTCAGGCGATCCGAGCTGCACGGCGGTTGCATCAGCCTGTCGTGCCAGTGCGGTGGGATAGGAGGCATGAGCAGGGTAACTCAGGAGATAAAACAGCGCAGGCACATCCGCACTGTTGCTCGCGAAAATCACTGACTTTGCCCCCCGTCCGATGTAGAGACAATCCAGTCTGTTCATCGGATAATCAATGCCATCGACGCTGATACTCCCCTCGCCTCCGATATTGAGAATGCCGATCTCACGGCGTTCCAGAAAGGAATCAACAGCCATTTCCTTTCGAGATGCCTCCAGCTTCAATGGGGTATCGAGAGGAACTGCCGATCCGATGATAGTCCTGTCAGTCTCCCAGTAGTTTAGCTCGACGGTGCTGGGAGTGAAGAGATCCTCAAGAAGAAAATTTGAACGAAGCTCTTCGGTGCTAAAGAGAGAAACTGTCTCGGCACTGATGGCGGGGATGATGTTCATAAAAAAGGAAGCTATCAGGATTTGTGGCTTCTCTTCACTTCAAAAATAACGACCATCACTTCCCAACAGGCAGCTCTTTGTTCTCCTCATGGCCATAAGCCTCAATCTCCGTGATGGCTGCAAAGCCAAGTTCCTGATTTGGCTGCTTGAAATGGTCGATCTGAAGCCAGGAAGTCTTCTTCTCAGAAAAGGAAAATTCCTGAGCATTCGGGGATTGCTTCAGCACGATCTCATGTGAGCTTCCGTCGGAAAAGTGCAACAACGCACTTGTCCAGTAGGTGTCATGAGGTCGGCCTCCATGATTCTTGTCAGGAGTAATGTCTGAGCGAATGAAAAGCCGCACTTTATTGATCGTGACTGGGCGGCCAAAATCAACCTTGATCCAGGGATCTTGATTCAGACCATTGCCCCAGGATTCGTAGGGCCACTTCCCATGCCCAGTCGTGTGAGTATTTCCGTCAATGGCATTGCGCTCAAAAAACTGCGGATCATCCCGCGTCACCGAACTTGCTATCGCGTGCGGAAAGTATTCGGAACAATTACGCTGATCGAGCGGGTTCAAAGCAAGATTGCTGTAGGAAACTATCTCCTCGGGTGTTGCCAACCTCGCAGTGATGTGATGAGTCCCATGAAAAGCCTGCGGATCATATCCTTCGGTCAGTTTGCCAAAAGGAATGGGGAAATCAATCTGGCCGCTCGGCGCATAGATCAAACTCTCAGGAACCTTTTCATCGGCTTGAATTACGAGGAATGATTTCCAAGACAGCGTAGTAATTCGGATTGCATCACCTAACTGATAAGGCTGAGTAGAAGTCAGCTCAACCTTGTCAGGAGCAGATTTAGAAAGGCGCGTTACACCTGCTGCATTGCGAACCTCAATAGTAAGCGGTGTCCGAGGCTCGGATTTGGCCTGAGATTTGAGGAGAGTTAGAAAAAGCAGAATGAGAAGCGTTTTTTTCATAGGGAAAACTCTGGCTTCGTGACCCTCTCCAAAAAGCATACTTGCAGCAAACGAATAATCTCAGCCACGCTGTTACATCACCCTATGATGAAATCCCCCTCCCTCCTCGCTCTCCTCTCTTGCACCCTGCTCTTCACAGGATCTTCCCTGAAAGCAGGGATCACCTCCCAACCTTTTGGCAACTGCACTGAGGGAGTCGTCACCCTCTACACTCTCACCAATAGCAGCGGCATGAGTGTGAGCATCATGGACTATGGAGCGACGATCGTGAAAATCATAACACCGGATCGTCATGGCAAGTTGGCAGATGTGGCCATTGGTTTTGATAACCCTGGTGCCTACGCAGAGGCACCCCTGAATTTCGGCACAATGGGTCGCTATGCCAACCGCATCGGCAAAGGGGAGATAACCCTTGATGGCACAACTTACCAGCTCACCAAAAACCGAGGCACCTACACAATGCACGGGGGCAAGCTCGGCTTCAACCGCCACCTCTGGCATGGAGAGGTTGTTTCTGAAAATCCTGCCACGCTTCGGATGACACGCCTCAGTCCCGATGGTGAAGAGGGTTTCCCTGGCAATCTCGAGGTCAGTGCTTTGTTCACTCTGACCGCAGACAACCAACTCCGCATTCACTACCGCGCCACCACCGATAAGCCAACGGTTGTCAATATCTCCAATCACACACTCTTCAATCTCGCCGGACAAGGGCGAGGCACCATTGTGAAGCATATTGCTAAGGTCAATGCTGATGCTTGGACACCGACAGCACCCGAAGCACCGATTCCCACCGGAGAAATTCGCAAGGTAGATGGCTCACCGCTTGACCTCCGTAAGCCAACAGTCCTAAAGAAAAATATCAATCATCTCGGAACTAAGCCCCCTGGCTATGATCTCAACTATGTCCTTAACAAAGAGGGCAAGTCACCCTTATCTGAAGCGTGTGAGGTCAGCGACCCGCACAGTGGTAGAGTGCTGAAATATTTCACCGATCAGCCAGGTCTCCAATTCTACACGGGCAATCTCTTTGATGGTTCGCTCATCGGCAAAGGTGGCGTTCGTTATAAACAGCACTGTGCTTTCTGTCTGGAGGCTCAACACTACTCCGACTCTCCGCATCACCCGAGCTTTCCTTCGACTGTTCTACGACCCGGCGAGACTTACTCTGCCACGATCATCTATCAGTTCGGGGTAAAATAGAGACTAAATAGCGCGGACTTGCCCCGTGAGGCAGCTCTGCGTAATTTTCTCTTTCGCTTCCGCGATACTTTTATCCCATGCCCACTGAATCTCACCCAACCTCCCATCACGCCATTGATGTCCCCTATCTCGCACGACTCGCTCGGCTTGAGATAACTCCTGAGGAGGTGGAACTTTTCGGCGCACAGCTCGATCGTATTCTCGATCATGTCGAGCAGATGAACAAACTCGACATCACCGGTATCGAACCGACAGCCCATGCCATCACGGTCTTTGATGTGATTCGTGAGGATGTCGTCACCGAGAGTCTTCCCAAGGCAACGCAGCTCGCCAATGCTCCTCACAATGCCAACGGGCTCTTTGTTGTCCCCAAAGTGCTTGATGCCTAATCTCCGATCCACCGATTTCTATCTTCCAACTCCCAGCTTCTAGCTCCGACCTCATGAGTTCTTTCACCCGTTTTCAAAGCATCGCCGCCACCCGTCGCCTCCTCCGATCCAAGGAGATTTCACCCGTTGAGTTGATTGAGGGACTGGAGGCACAAATCGCCGCACTTGATCCTCAGATCGGTGCCTATGTAGAGCGCGATGTGGAGGCTGCCAAGAAGGAAGCAGCCAAGGCTGACCTCTCACGCCCTCTCGGCGGCATTCCTATCGGCATCAAGGATGCCATCTCGGTCACAGGCCAGTCCTGTCAGTCAGCTTCCAAGATTCTGGAAGGCTTCACCGCTCCGTATGATGCCACTGCCGTTGCGCGGCTTCGTGCTGCAGGAGCAATCCCCTTCGGTCGGATGAATATGGATGAGTTCGCAATGGGCTCTTCAACGGAAAATTCGATTTTCCATCCCACGCGCAATCCCTGGGATCTCTCGCGCATCCCTGGTGGCTCCAGTGGCGGCTCGGCAGCAGCAGTCGCCTCAGGCACCGCGCTCGCCACTCTCGGCTCCGACACCGGCGGTTCGATCCGTCAGCCTGCCGCGCTCTGTGGCTGCGTGGGACTCAAGCCGACCTATGGACGCGTCTCACGCTACGGTCTCATCGCTTTTGCCTCCTCCCTCGATCAGATTGGCCCCCTTACCACAACCGTCGAGGATAGTGGTCTCATGATGAATGCGCTTGCAGGACATGACTCCCATGACTCGACTTCGCTAGAGCTGCCGGATGAGGATTTCACAGCAGAAATCGGTCGTGATCTGAAGGGTCTCCGTATCGGAATTCCCAAAGAATACTTCGTCGATGGCATGGAGCCAGGCGTTCGCAGTGCTGTCGATGAAGCTATCAAACAGCTTGTCTCTCTCGGTGCCGAACCGGTGGAAATCTCTCTCCCACACACCGAGTATGCGGTCGCCGTCTATTACATCATTGCGACTGCCGAGGCCTCGGCCAACCTCGCCCGCTTCGATGGTGTCCGCTATGGTCGTCGTTCTCCCGAGGCCAAGGATCTCCTCTCCCTCTATCAGAAGAGCCGCGCCGAAGGCTTTGGTCGGGAAGTAAAACGCCGCATCATCCTCGGCACCTATGTTCTGAGCAGCGGCTACTACGATGCCTACTATCTCAGAGCGCAAAAGGTAAGAACGCTGATCCGCCGCGATTTCGATCAAGCCTTTACCAAGGTCGATGCCATTGTCTCTCCCACCTCTCCTGAGACCGCCTTCCGCCTCGGAGAGAAGACAGACGATCCTCTCAAAATGTATCTTGCCGACATTTTCACGATTGCTGCCAATCTCGCCGGCATCTGTGGTCTCAGCCTCCCCTGCGGATTCTCAGAACGCGACGGAGTACAACTCCCCGTCGGCCTCCAACTCCTCGGGCGACCCTTTGGCGAAAGCCGCCTCCTCCGTATCGGCCACGCCTATGAGCAAGCCACACAATGGCATAAGCAAAGACCGCCAGTGGTTGGTTAGGACTTCGGCATAATCCCTGGCGTTTCTTTGGATGAAGGGACGCTTATTTCGAGTGATCCGATATTCCAGCCTTCGATGCCGATGAGTGGTGAGTCCGCGAGAAAAGCCGGACATTCAATCGTGATCTCTTTTTTCTCTCCTGGAGGGATGGAGAAGTAGTTGTCATTATAGAGGCAGGGACGCACGAGAGCCTTGGTCTTAGGATCAAGCACCTTCACTCGGAGGAAGAAGGCGAGTTGCTTGCTGCTGTTATCCAGTGTGACAGTGACAAATCGTTTTCCCTCCTTCATCTCAGAACTGCTCGTCACCTTGATCTGAGTCGTTGGCATTTTATTGAGTGCTGAAAAATCACCATCTGCGCCGTAGAGCATTCCTGCCTTGGAACGCCAATAGATCGTATCGTCCAAAATTTCCTTTCCGCTGGTAAGTTGCAAATGGATGAAATGGACATCATCGAATTTTTGCTGGTCTTTATTCGGGAGATAGAGAACGCCGATCCGTGAACTTTCGGGAAGGAACGGAGAGTCAGGTGCGATCACATGCCGCTTTGACCATTGCAGGCTCCAATCCAAATTGCGTATTTCCGCAGTGACAGTCATCCCCTTGGGAATCTCAAAGGTGTTATTCACCGCAGTGACGGAGTTATCCCGATAATCGAATTGAAGGGAAAATGGTTTATTGGCATGAGCTATAGAATAAAGCCCCGCTGTCGGCTCGAGGCTGTAATCATAAATGCGTGCGCAGAGTTGAGGATGGGTGTTATTCACAGTCCAAAGTCCCCAGCCCGTGCTGAACCGCCCATTTTTATCAAACTTCTCCCGCTGCCAGAGTTCGGCAAGAGCGCGGTATTCCATGGCATTGAGAAGTTGCCCTTTGAAGGCGTAGTTATCGACTCCGGTACGGCCAGCAAGGTCAGGAAGGGAAAGATCTCCAAACTGGGCGCATCCCTCAGTTATCATCTGATAGACGCGGTGGAAGGCTCCCCCGTCTAGGTAATTGCAGTAGTCTTTATCAGTCGGGAAGCGTTTATCCTGAGGCAGGAAGTCCTTGATAGATTCGGCTACGGGAATACAGGGTGCACCTGATTCATCATCGAAGCCGCCAAAGAGCCCCATCGGCCCAGCCCCATGCGTATGCGTGGTGGTGTAATCGTAGTAGCCATCTACTCCATCCTCCCAACGATAGGGACAGCCGCGTTGCCCAAGATCCTCGGAGGATGCGCTATAGCCGCGCGTGCCATCGCATTTCATGGTGACTTCCGCCATTCCGGGAATATCGGGCCCTTCGTTACAGCCAACATAGTTGAAAACAGAGGGATGAGAGCGAACCCGCAGGACATAATCAGCCCAATTATCAAGCGCCACCTTACACCACGCAGGATCGGTCTGCGGTTTCTTAACCTGCTGGATCAGGGGAGATTCGACCCACGCCATGATACCATATTTGTCGCAGAGATCGAACAGGGCATCATCCATCGGCCCGCTCCCGCTCCAGAGGCGAAGCCAGTTAAATCCCGCCTGCCGGATCATACGAATCTGAGCCTCTTCTCGTGCAGGCGTTTGTCGCTGCATGATGTCCTGCACCCAGTTGCCACCAGCCAGAAAGATTTTATGCCCGTTCACCCAATAGACGGATTGGCCCAGCTCTGGTTTATTCTCAATGGAACGAATGCCGAAATTTCTAGCAATCTTTGTCTCCCCTCCCCCCGTCGGAGTGAAGCTGACCGTCATCGGGTAGAGGTTATGATCGCCATGTCCATTCGGCCACCAGAGCTTTGGATTTTTCACTACAAGCTCTGGAAACTTCTGCCAGCTCATGGAAACTTCACGGGATTCATGGGGAGCGAGGGTCACTCTTTGAGATGCTTTCTGATCGGCAAAGGCGACAGTCAAATTTCCCGTTTGTTCCTTCTCGGTGCTGTTCACGAGGATCGTTTTGAAATTCAGATTCGCCTGCTCTTTTGTTGGTACTCCCTCCGTGCTCATGAAGGAATCGCGAATATCAACCGGCCCTGTGGCATAGAGCGACACATCACGAATGATCCCCATGTTGCGGTCGCGAATGCCATCAATGAAAGAAAAGTCCATCCCCACCGTCTGATAGATTGCAGCGGGTGTCAGTCCGATAGCACCATCGCCCCCGCAGCCATGAAAATTCGGAGGGGGATTTCCTGGATTAAGCATCGGGTCGATCTTGATGGCCAAGGCATTTTCTCCCTCCTGAACAAGCTCCGTAATATTGAATATCCCGCGTTGATAGGCACCCGTGATCTCCCCCAGATTTTTCCCATTGAGAAAAACTCCCGCCCGCCAGTTCACACCAGCCAGCTTCAGCCAGATGGTTTTTCCATGAAAATCAGCTAGAACTTGAAAGGCGGTTCGATACCAGAAGGGTACGGTGAAGGCACTCCCAGGCTCGCTGGCATCAGGAATCTTTCCGTGAAAGATCCCTTTGGCATCTGGACGAATGAGATTATTGAGTCCCTCAAACGGCTCGGGATAAAGTCCCGCCTTCACGCAGGAATCAAGCACCGTCCCAGGCACAACAGCCTTTATCCATTTGTCCGTTGGTTGAAAATCTGAGGCGGAAATCTTTTCACCCAAGGCAGGAATGTTCGTGGAGGAAATAACCTGCCAGTTGTTCTTCAAAACGAAGGGGGTTGATTCTGCCGCTCGGGAGTGATTAACAATTAAAGACAACAGGAGAATGAGAAGTATTTTGGAGGATGTTTTCATAGGGAGGGAGGGATTGAATCTTCGTATTACTTTGCAGGATTAGTCTCCGGAAACTACGCGTAAGGAATTCGCAATATTCGGCTTCAGGATGAGCGTTGAATGATTGGGGAGTGCCACCCGCAGGGTTTGAGGTTCCCCTCCCTGATAATGGGGCATGACATCAACCTTGATTTCCTTACCTTGACGGGTCAGTTCAAAATCGAGTCTCCAGTCGCGGAAACGGAAATTTTTAACGGTGGTATGATCGCTCCCTGGAGGAAGGCTCGGGGCAAGTCCGAGATCTGCGTTGGCAGGTTCCAGATTAACTCCCAGCGTGAGCAAGACTGTGGCGGTCAGATACTCCCCGTGCGACCAGGCAAGGATGGGAGGATTGGCTGGGTTCCCACGCGCATCCCACCGCTCCGGAAGATAATTACAGTCTTGGGGGCGTAACGCCCGTTTCTCAGCAAGCGATAGAAGGTAATTCCAAGCTAGATCGGGCTTACCTTGCAACCATGCCGTTTGTGCGGCCCATGCAGAACCGAGGGGCCAAATTTCCAAAGCTTGTCCCTTGGGAGAGAAAGGAGAACCAGGAAGGGCATCAAAACGGCCAATGACATGATTAGTGTTTTCAAGAGCCTTCCCAATGGCTGCTTGGGTTGAAAGAAATCGCGGATCTCCAGGCGTAATAATTCCCTGATCCTTTCCAAAAATCTCCAGCCGAACCAGATTGTACATACCACTATCAATCCGCGTATCCACCACGCTCTCCTTGCCATACTTCGTTTTTCCAGGAGCAAACGGAATGAACCGCTGTAGAGTCGCATCATAAGCCGTGGCATTGAATTCCGATTTCAGTCGTTCGGCTGACTTGCGCCATGAAGCAGCGTGATCGAGATGGCCGAGGCGGTCTGCAATCTTGGCACTAGCAATAAGACCAGCATAGACCTCCGCGTTTGGCCATGTTGCCTTGTGCGGATTGGAGGCGATCCACTCGTCGGCAAGATCAAGCATCCCCTCCTTCTCGACCCGCGTCTGCATATAGTTGGAAACCTTCTGCACATAATCCCAATGCTTTTTCAGAAGATCATCTCCATTAGGTCGTAGGCGCGAATAATACCAGAGAGCCAACACCCCGATCTCTCCCTGCTGGGCCTCATCCTCCCCACCAACCCATCCGAAGCCGGGGCGTCCAGCCCAAAAATCAAAAAAAGCATCCCCTTCCTTGAAATTACCTGTCAAGGCGAGCCCGATTACCGAATAACCTCCATCACGAACCCAGGCATCCCGATAATTGAAGGGATCGGCTTCGATCACCCCGTTGGCAAATTGCAGGGACTCCACACCATCAATCGAATCAGAAAACAACTTATCGAGAAGTTTGTTGCCTGTTGTGATCTGAAGGCTGTCAGCATTCCTCACCTCATCGCTATCTTGAGTCCCCCCGAGAAAAGTCTTCCATGCCTCGACATAATGGCCCTTCCTCGGCATCTGCAAACCTGTGGCATCCAAGCAGACTACGACCTCCCTGGTAGAGGACACCTCCCTGATTAAGTGTGTCGTATCATTCTGGATCGTCTTGCCTACTGGCAGTGTTGCTACTGAGAGAGCGGGGCCTTGGCTCCCGTCCGAATGAAATCCGGTATTTTCCCAGCAGCTCCAAATAGGCAACACTGTATTCACGCCAACAGAATCGTCCGTGTGGTTCTCGGCAATCAGCTTGGGATTTGCCCACTCCACAACATAACGAAAATTCACCGCCTCCTTGAAGGAATACCTGATGAAAATCGGGCTGTGTGGAGCTGACTTGCAAGTTGTTATATCGCAGACGACAACTCCGTCATCGGCTTGCAGATGAATCAACCCTGGGCGTGATCCGAGATCGCTGTCATGGAGTGTCGTAAGATCAATCCATGCACCATTCCTTTCGATTTGCCCCATCCCCTTGAACTCCAGATAAATGGGTGTCCTGCGCTTAATATCATCCATTCCCGACCAGAGTTCACGCGCCATCCCGTTTCGTTTTACGGAAAGAAGTGTCGTACTGCTTGAAAGGAACAGATCATCATTACTCCATTTTGGACGAGCACCGGCAATAATGGATAGTGGAGTGGATGGAGTTTGTGCCTGATCACTTTTCGCAATGGATAGCGAGACGAGGAAACAGAACGGGAGAAATCCCCATGGCTTAAGTGCTGTAATGAATGTCTTAAAATTCATGGATTGTGATTATTTTCCGACAGGCATCTCAAATCCCGGCTGGTCGCAGGAGGCCATGCAGCCGACATAATCCCCAGCCTCGTAGTAGAGAAGCCATTTGCCCTTGAAACGCACCAATCCCTCCATGAAACAGACGGGAGCGTTGGCGGAGCTGTTGAGTTCATAAGGCATTCGAGGGGTCAGGAAATAATTATCGCAGCGGGCGATCATCTTCGTCGGATCATTCAGATCAAAGAGAGCCTGACCGCCCGAATAGGCACGCCTAGGAAGATTTGGATCATCCTTTTTAGGATCATTTTCTCCACCGTGGTAGATCACCACAATGCCCTTTGGCGTAACGATGGGAGGAGGCCCAGGCTCGATCAGATTACAATCAAACTTGCCGCCACCACTGCGAGATGGAAGCACCCCGATAAGCCCCCCTTTGCTATCCACCATAGGAGTCCAGTTAATGCAGTCATCAGAAGTGGCGACTCTATAACCGATACAATACATCCAATATTTTCCATTAATTTTTTCTGCGACAACTCTTCCATCATCATAGTAACGACTCACCACTGATCCTCCTTTGGAGATATTTATGTATTTGCCGTCATAAGCCTTGGCGAAAGCCAGTCCCATTTTTGTCCAATGAACAAGATCTCGACTAGTTGCCACAGCCTGTCTGGGATGATGCCCATCAAAGGCAGGATAGAGATAGATGAATAGCCCATCTGGTCGCTGCACAATCCGACCATCTTCACAGCCACCAGGCCACTCATATTTTTTGAGGGCATCCTCATCGGGATATATAACTGGGGTGAGATTGCGTTTGAAATGAATGCCATCCTCGCTGATCGCGAGACCAACACGCGAGTGCCCCATGACTTGCGGTTCTGCACGATAGAGCCAATAGACTTTGCCATCCTTAACGGCGGCAGCGGCTCCCACGATGTCTCTCGATTCCCACGCAACATTGGTCTTCTGAATCGGGCAGAAGAATGAAGTGTCGGAGCGAGGAATGATTAGCGGATTCTCCACGCAACGGACAAAGGGGCCAAGCCCCCATGAGGGAACTCCAGCCGCCTCAGTTTTATCATCCACTCCCTTGGGTGGCTCCGCAATGTGAAGGAAAGTAGGTGTTGGAGTAGGTAAAGCAGCCGTCTGTGTAGGCTGGTTGGCGGTGGTTGAATTTGTGTCTGCGGCAACCGCTGATACTGCAAGTGACGCGAGCAGTGCTGTGATGAGGCGGGGTGTTTTCATGAAGGGAGGGATAAATATTGGGATGAAAAAATGGGGTTTAAGAACGCACAAAGGCCTTCATCGTAGCGCATTCTTTTCCCTCGGAGAGGCCGTGAGGACGGATGGTGTAGGCACCGACAGCGGCTGGGATAATAAATGTCTCGGCGTAATGGACGAGGAAGGGAGCGAAGGCCCCCATCGGACTCTCGACCAGAGCCTCTTCTCCCTCGATGAGATTGAGAACATTGACACCTCCGCAGGTGTCGTGAAAAACGGATTTTGTGAACCAATGGCGGCGGGTCTCGATGAATTCCCTTTGGTGGAGGCCGGTGCGTTCCTCGCGCCAACCATCTCCCGAGCCGAGCTGTTCGAAGCGATTCACCAGATTCTTTTTTGTCCACTCGGTGGTACAACCCCATTGGATATTGGCTGCACCATGTTTCAAATGGATCGGTCGTGGCTTGCCATCGAGTCCGAGACGGCCCCAATCCCACATCTTAAAAGTAAAGATGTAGGGGGTCGCGCTGATTTCCAGCACCATCGATTCGGCTCCACTGCAATGCACCGTTCCTGCAGGAATCAGAAAGTGGTCATGCTTCTTTGCAGGAAACTGATTGGAGTATTTTTCCGCAGGGAAAGGAGCGGCTCCAGTCTGGGCCAGTTCCAGATCCCGAATCATGGCAGCTGGATCTACTCCATCCTTGATCCCGAGATAGACAGTTGCTCCCTCCGCAGCATCAAGCATGTAGTAACTCTCATCCTGGGTGTAGTGCATCCCAAAATGCTGCTGGATATATTCAGTCAGCGGATGCACCTGAAAGGAGAGATGCCCTCCACCGATGGTATCGAGAAAATCAAAACGAATCGGAAACTCATCCCCGAAGCGAGCATGAACAGCCTCTCCCAGCAGGGCGCGAGGTTGATCGAAGACAAGATCGAGCGAGGGAATTTCCAGACGCAAATCCCCGAATCCGAGCAGCAGACTATTCTCCTCCGGTACACAGTCGAAGCACCAGCCGTAGTTTGCCTTACTCCGGTCGAGATCGCAGAACTCCTTCATCCATTGACCACCCCACGGAGCAGGATCAAAGAAAGGCATCACGCGGAAAGGGCGCGTTACGGCAAGGCGCAGTCCTCGCCGGACAGCCTCACCCTCAGCAAGTTTCGGTGCGGAGGGATCATTCGTATCGAGCACGAAATCCCATTCCCGTATCAACGGTTTTTTCCAACGGTCACAGACACGCCAGTCGATAAAGAATGCCCGCTTGTATTGGAGGCTTGCGGCCAAAGTACGATTCTCAACACCGAGATTGGAAACCTCATTTCGGCGGAATCGCAGCTGAGCCTCCCATCGGGCGAGATCGGCATAAACAAGAATGTCGGGCTTGGCTATCAGGCTAGCCCCGCATCCGAGAACGATCACCAAACCCTCGGTGACTGACGCAATCTGATGACGAAACTCCTCTGTTTTTTTTGCATCAAAGAACTGCGGCAATGTCAGTCCTGAGAGAAATCCAAAGACCGGATCATTCCCTCCCAGAAAGGGCTCAAGTAGGGAGTCAATCTCTTCCGGTGCGAGCATGGCATCGCGGGAATGGATCAACAATGCAGGCGCAAGCGTGGCCCCGAGTTCCCCCAGAATCGCAGCATCATCAACTCCGGTGTAGCACTCGATAACCAGCACGGTTTTCTTCGTGTCGCGTTGTGATATGGAGTCTTGCAAACGGGTAACAATGTCATCCCATCCTTGCACACAGGCGGTTTCACTATCCGGCACTTGAACGAAGGGGAATTTGTCGTAATTGGGTTTTCTCATAAAAGGGTAGAAGTTTGGAAAGACAGTGTTGCTTTATTTAGGGAGTCATCGGGTGGAGGGAGCAACCATGACTCCCTGCTTGGATGAGGTGAGTTGGAGGAGCTTTCCGTTGTAGCGAAGATTTGAAAGTGTGCCGTCGAAGGGGCGAGGTATTTGCGGATCTGCGATCATTGTTTTGCCATCCACGGAGGGGCTGAAACCAAAGAAGGCGTTAATCACGACATCCGTGAATGCCACGCCGCTAATGCATTCCTTCATGCAGCCCTGGCGCTCTGCAATACGGACGGGGGCATCATAGGCTTTCTTGTTCGGGCCATAAAATTCGCGAGCCTGTGCAAAAGGGCCCTCTTTGGTGACACCTGCCGTTCGGCAGTAAAAATCAAAGGCTAAGGCAGGATCGCCCAGTCTCCACATGGTTCCAACGGTCAGAGGTATCCAACCATCATAAGCCCCCATCGGGCCATGATCTGGTCGGTCGGAATGGGCAGCAGCGGCATCCGAGAGACTCATGGCACGCATCCAATCACGCATGAATAACTCCTGCTTCACGAAGTTGATCATTTCCGATTTTTGCGTCGCCGTAAGATCGCTTTGCAGGGCATTTCCGACATAGATAAAATCGACGCAGTGCCGTAGCTCGACAAGTTTTCCATCACTATGGTAGGCATTCCAAACACCGGTTCCCTTCTTGTAGAGATCCAGCACGGCAGGCAGAAAGGCAGTGGCTTTTCCTTGTAATTCCTTCGCCCTTGCGTCGTCTCCATGCAGCGCGTGCCATTGTGCAGCCCGTCGCATCATCCAAACATCTTGCGCATTACACGACGGCACGCAGTGGATATAGGCGGGAGCGCATTCGAGCAAGTTGTTGTTTTCGCCATAATTCACCAATCCGTGCGGGCCTTTGGGCAAGGTTTCCCAATCGGTGGCAAAGGCATCCAGCTGCTCAAGAACGGTCTTCCCATTTTCCAGCTTCTCATCCAGAAAGGCGAGGTCATGAGTCACACGGAGATACTCATCCGTAGTCTTGAAAATGGTGCAGGCATTGAAGGCATAGCCGGAACCGGTCATTTTTTCGAGGTGACGCTTATCGTATCCCTTAATGCTCCTAAGATTGATGGTGTTGCCGCTGCGAGGGTTTTGCACCAGCCAACGGAGTAAGACTTCTTTCATGCCGATTGGTTCGAGGAGTGCCCACGCCGTCGCTTGCATCGAGGCATCCCAATAGAACTGCGTCCCATCCCCCCGTTCTCCACTGGTAACAAAGGATCGAGATGAGACAGGAAACTGCGTCCGTTCCAAGGCCAGCATCGTCTGCACGCCCATATAATAGTTGCGAGCCAGAGCAGTATTGGTTGTGGTCAAAGCAGGAAGATTGCCGGAGAAATGCGTATTGCCGGGTGTGAAGGCATCCGCCCAGCGCTGTTCCCAGACCGATTTGCACCCGTCAAATACGGCACTAAAATGTGCGGCCCACTCCTTCACCTGTTCACCGGCCTGCAGAGATTTCTCTTTTCCCTCATCCCCCGCGACAAATCCCAATTTCACACTTCCTCCTGCTGGCACTTCCACTGTCCAATTCCAGCAAACACCATTTGTTTCCGTTGTAACGGAATCGGGCTTCACGGAGGGCCGAAGGAATGAGACAACATTCGTGCGCTGAGTATCATTCATGACACCGAGGCCATCCGGTTCTAACTTTCCTGGGACTCGCAAGGTCATTGCTGCATGCACAGATAGCGCGGTCGTGTTTGTCGCGATGATCTGGCAGAGCACGCCCCGTTGTTCATTGATCATCCGCGTGTCTGTTTCGACGCTCAAGCCATTGCAATTCTGATTTCGTCGAAGTGCCCGATAAGCATAGCAACGGGTTTCCATGGCTGGATATTCCTTCCCATTAATCGACAATTTCACCGCAGGATAACCTCGGTTCCGTGAATACAATTGCCCCGGATTGCAGAAAAACGAAGTCAGGTCACGATCCACTTCTAGCATCTGATTGAAGTTGTGAACCGCTGGAGTGTTGGCCACATCCTTCATCAGCAGCCAGTCCCCCGCCATGTTGTCGAGGGAGGGAATGCCAAGAGCCGGTGGTTGTGCCTGAGGAAAAGCTGCTGGATTTGCTTCAACTACAGCCAAGGGAATGCTGAAAACTGCCAGCAGAAGTGTTGCAAAGAGAGAAGCTAAGGAGAGCTTGTTCATGAGACTGATTTCAGTGGTGTTGCAGAAATAGAGCCTCTCCACCGATAAGTGCTGCATCATCTCCCAGTGTTGCAGCCACGATAGGAATCTCCCACGGGATGGATGGCATATAACGGCGCAGATGTTCTCGGATTGCAGGGAGGATGATTTCCTGGCTTTTGAGAACTCCTCCTCCTAGGACAACAAGTTCAGGGTCATAAGCAAGTACGGAATTCTGCACGAGTGTTGCCCAGGTCTTCAGACTTTGATCGCGAATTTTCAGCGAGCAAACATCTCCTGCTTCGGCCTGTGTAAACAGAGTTTCGTAATCAATTCTTGCTGCATGAGACAGGGAGCTCTTCGTAAAATCAGGATGCGATTTTACCAGTTCGCCAAGAGTGGCGGTAGAGGCCAAATCTTCAGCGCAGCCAAGATTACCACATCGTCCTACACTCCCGTTATAGGCAATACTGCTATGTCCCAGAAGGGAAGCAGCGCGGTTATGAACCCCCGAAAAGATTTTCCCATCGCTCATGACGGCACATCCAATTCCAGTACCAAAGGCAAACATCACCACATGCTCTTTCTCCTGAGCCGCACCTACAACAGATTCCCCCAGGAGAGCCAAACGGAGATCATTCTCCATCACAAGAGGAAGCCCTAAGCGTATATCGCTCCATTTGGAAAAATTGATCTCCGTCGCGTCGGGAAATTTTCCAAACTCCCCACACACTCTGAAGTTTTTACTATCCACCAAAAAAGGAAGGGCAAGGGCAACACCAGTACACTCTTTCATGGTAAGCGAATGTTCGTCCAAGAGACATTCCCAAGCTTTGGCCACAGCTTCCAGGCGATCCTGCATCGTATGATCTGCAAGAGCATCAATCCGTCTATTTGCAACAATCCGAGCATCTTGAACAAGCCCCAGCTTGATCGTTGTCCCCCCAAAATCAGCAACGAGTATCATCACATCTCCCTCTTTAGATCGAGCGTCAGCGTGAAGCGGCAGCTCACATAGCGAACCTCTGCAAATTCCATAGGACGGTTCTCGGTATCAAAGACTGTGTGTCGGCGCAGGAGGAGCGGTTCACCTTTTTCCACATGCAGCAGATTTGCCATGAGAGGCGTTGCAATCTCGGCCTTGAATTCCTCATGCGCGCATCCGATTTTTGCACCCGTCTCAGCTGCTATCAGCTCATAAAGAGGTCGATCAAATTGCTCCTTTCCCGAAAGTCCAAGTCGTGGATGAAACCAGGATCGGGAATGAAGCAAAGGAATTCCATCGCATCCTCGCACACGATCCAAGCGATAGACGAGGCTATCCGCCTTCAGTACGAGAGCCTGTTCGGCTTCGCTACTCGGTTTCACGAGCTCATATTTTTGCGCGAACTCCTCAACCTGAATTCCTTTGTCTGCCATCTCTTGAGAAAAACTACGCCACTCGCGAATTCCTGATTCCGAGGGACGGAGTCGTGCCACCCGAGTTCCCACGCCGGCCTTGCGCTCCAGAAGACCTTCATTCACGAGACGAGTAAGGGCAGCTCGCAATGTTCCACGACTTACCTTAAAACTCTCAGCAAGCCTCACTTCATCAGGAAAAAGTGCTCCCTGTTGATATTTCTTGAGTGCTATCATCTGACGCAACTTTCCCTCTATCTGGAGGTGAACGGGAGCTGCGCGATGAATTGTTCGAACATTCATTTGTTCATACAAATGCTTGTGCTTCAAAAAAGAGGCAAGTATTAAATTGTAAATGATCCCCCCGTGTTCAGCCCCCACTAAAAGTCTTTTTCTCCTCTTTTTTCTTCTGTGTGTGTTGGGGGGGATCGCAGCTCGTTCCGCACCCACTGCCTCTCCCGTCGTCTCTTTTCCTCCCGTGGATGCCGAGCCACTCGGTGCGGTCTCTTCCAATGCCCTTGTCCTGCATGACAACTGGCAAATGAGAGAGGAGGCCATTGCAGGGAATCATAGCGAGCAATTTTCTTCTCCTACATTTGCAGGCACCGACTGGTATCCAACCACAGTGCCCACAACACCTCTTGCAACACTGGTGCGCCACGGCATCTATCCCGATCCGATTATCGGCACCAACATGATGAAAATTCCCGATGTCAATGAAGTCGAAAATAAACGCTACGACCTTCTCAAATACAGTCATCTTCCCGATCATTCCAATCCCTTTGACCGTCCCTACTGGTTCCGCACCTCATTCCAGCTTCCTTCTGACGATCAAGGAAAAATTATCTGGCTCCATCTGGACGGCATCAACTACCGAGCCGATATCTGGCTCAACGGCAAGCAAATTGCCGATGCCAAGGATGTCGTGGGAATGTTTGAACGCTTTCGCCTTAACATCACCAAGGAAGCCAAGATCGGTGGAGTGAATACGCTGGCCGTTCGCATCCATCCGCTGGATTTTCCTGGTGATCCAGTTTACGAGCAACTCGACGGCGTGAATGGCGCATTCGGCCCCAATGGAGGTGACAGCGAAAATTCTAAGAATGTCACGATGTATCAGGCAATCGGCTGGGATTGGACTCCTAGTGTGCGCGACCGAAACATTGGCATCTGGCAGCATGTCTGGGTCGAGGCGACAGGCCCTGTCACTGTGCGCGATCCAGCTGGATTTGTTGATCCTCATTGGGAGCCAAATGCAGATGCCCCAATCACGGTCAGAGGCTATCTCGATAACGCAACCCCATCGACCGTTTCTACCAAACTCCAAGTTCGCATTGAGCCGATCGGATTCCCTGCTCCATCCATTGAGATGCAGACCACTGTAGATTCAGCGCCAGGTCGGCATGAGTTTATCCTCCGCCCTTCGGATCATCATGAACTGGTGATTGAAAATCCCCATGTCTGGTGGCCTGTCACCTATGGAGATCACCCACTCTATCAATTGACGGTCACTTCCATGGTTGACGGTAAAGTCTCGGGCACGGCCTCATCACTGCTCGGCGTGCGCACGGTTGGGAGCTACATCCTCCCAAGCGGTGGACGGGCGTTTCTATGCAATGGCCGCACCCTTCGCCTCACTGGTGGGGCTTGGATAGCTGATACCATGTTGAGTTGGAGTGCTCAACGCTATCGTGACGAAGTGCGTCTGATGGCTGAAGGAAACCATACAGTCGTTCGAGTTAATGGTTGCAGCATTATGCCACCCGAAGCATTTTTTGATGCCTGTGATCGTAGTGGATTATTGGTCTGGCAGGATTTGGCTAGCACATCTGTGGCAGGTTATCAGGGAGATCCTAAGTTAATGATTACGAACATGACCGATACGATTGATCGCATGCGGAGTCACCCCAGCCTGATGCTCTGGGAAGGGGAAAACGAAAGCCCTCCCAAGGCAAACTGGGCCAGACCAATTCAGAATTTCATCTTGCCTGCGATGGATGGAACACGGCCTTGGGTTCCCAGTAGCATGAGTAGCGTCCCTTGGGGACCAGTGACTCATATGCAGTCACATGGCCCTTACGGCTGGGTGCCGATCAAAAATTATTTTTCGATGTATAACCATGGCAATGGCTGTAAAAACGAAATCGGCTTAGCCTGCCCAATGCCAATGAATTCAGTGGCAAAATCGATCCCTGACTGGAATCAAACAGACGAACTGGATTTCCCTCTTAACAAGACCTTCGGTTTTCACGATGCCACGGACAGGTTTTATAATACAACTCATCAGGAGATCGGAAAAAACTTTGGCCCCATGCCTGATCTCGCGGAGTATCTCTGGGTTGCTGATCTCTACACGGGTGCAAGCTACCGCGCTATTTTTGAGGCAGCCAACAAGGGACGGCCTTTTAATTCTGGGACGCATTTGTGGAAAGTTAATACCGCGTGGCCAAGCATGCCGTATCAGTTGTGGGATTGGTATCTACGGCCCAATGCGGGGTATTACGGAATGAAGGCCGCCTGCAAGCCGCTGCATGTCCAGCATAGCCTTGATGATAATGAGATCCAGTTGGTCAGTACCCTGCCTGAACCGCAGAAGCTGAATGTAAAAGCCGAAATTGTCAGTCCAACTGGTGCCATCGAAGTCACCAAAGAGTTTACGGTCGATGCCTTGGCCGATGCGACCACTCCCGTTGGATCACTCGCAGAACAGTTGAATGACGACAAACTCCATTTCCTCGCTCTTACTCTCACCGAGACCAATGGAGTGGTGTTGGATCGCGATGTTCGCTGGGTGCAAAAGGATCAAATCTGGACAACGATGCAAACGCTGGCTCCAGCGACTATCTCCGCCACGGTCACCAAACAGGAAAACAAAGATGATGAAACTTCGTATTCCGTGACTGTCGAAAATACCTCCTCGGTGCCAGCGGCCAATGTATGGGTAGAAGTGCTGAAAGGAACCCAGGGTCAGGAAGTCCTCCCGAGCTTCTGGTCGGAAAATGCACTCACCTTAATGCCTCATGAGAAGCGAGACCTTTCTGTTAGATTCCGCACAGCGCTCTTGGAAAAAACGGAACCGCAACTCATGGTCGAGGGCTTCAATGTAATCCCCAAGGAAATCGTTGCAGTAACCGGCGCCACTGTTCCTCTTTCCATTAAGATTCTGTCTGTAACTCAGGCCCCTGATCGTCGGCACCGTCCGACGGTGGCTATCTCGTGTGTAAACACCGGAATCTCCGGTGATCGCTACACTTCGTGGCCTCTTGCTATGAAGGTGGATGGCAGGCTCGACCGTTTCGTACATCTCAATTTGAAGGGAACCGAACCGGGAAAGACGACGGTTTCCTTCCAAGGCTTAACTCCAGGCGATCACAAGATCTCCGTCAGTGTTCCCAATCAAGAAGGGGAAACCTCTGCCGTTCTTCATGTGGGAGCAGTACCAAGAGGAATGCGATATTTACCGATCCCCCCAGCCATCAGCGTTCCCGCTATTGCCTCCAAGGATCATTACAACAAAATCAGAAGCGATGTTTTTGCTTCCATAGGAAGTCCTGATCTTCTCGAAACAGTAACTCAAGTCATCCTTTCATGCAAGACAGAAACAGGCACTTCACCCCTGATGATATGGAGTGATTATGGAAAATCTTTCTCCTCGCGAGGACTCGGGTATGGACGACCTTGGTTTAACTGGAGGGCTTCCTCGAATAAGATTCAGCAGGTGAATCTCTGGTTCTATGATAAAGATCCCGGCGCATCAGCAACCCCACCATCCACTCCCTCGGAGGAGACGATTCTGCTTCGTGAACCACAGGGATTGCTACCTGCGTTCTATCCCTTTGCTCATCCTCATAGCGGACGCTATGTCATAATGGAACTGATCGGCCAAGTAAACGGAAGAAGCCTCTTTTCCACTTCATTCCGACTCGTGGCTCCTTAGATACTCCTTAAAATTACTACCCCCTCCCTTATGAACTCAAAGGCTCTTCTACTTGCCTTAGCGAGCATCGTCCTAACGGCATCATCGCTCTTAGCCGGAGAGACCAATACTCCTGCTTACCCTGTGCCCTCCTCCCCCTTAGCAACATCTCACGGGGGAGAACAGGATCGTAATCTCGCGCTGAACCGCGCTGCCTATACCTCGGGCTCAGCCGACTGGATTAACATGGGGCATATGGCCACGGACGGGCGATCCGAAACCAAGTGGCACAGTTTGCCGAGAATCCACGCGAGTGATCAGACCTGGATCATGGTGGATCTGGGAGCGGAGTCCATGCTCAACAAGGTTGTGCTGAAATGGGGAGAACTCTTCCCGGCGAAATACCAGATTCAAGTTTCGACCGATAACGCACCGTCACCGCAGACAGGCAGTGTCGAAAACTGGCGGGATGTTGCGAGCAAATCTAACTGTCTCGGTGGTATTGATAAAATCCCGCTAACTCCGGTCAAGACGCGCTATGTCAGGTTGTGGTGTCCAGAGCAGGATCAAGGTTTACCCGAAGGCCTCGAATTGAACGAATTCGAGGTATATGGCAGTGGCGGGCCTGTGGCCACGACTGCTCCGCTTCCACCTCCAGAAAAAAATGGCACTTGGAATCTTTGCGGCAACTGGCGGCTTGTCAGCCAAAACTACGAAACGAACGCCGCCGCTGTCATCTCCCGCGTCGGTTTTGATGAGCACCAATGGTTGCCGGCGACCGTGCCAGGCACGGTGCTGACCTCCTATCTGAATGATGGTGCTATTCCTGATCCGTTCTATGGAGACCAGCAGCAACAGGTGTCAGATTGGTTTTGTCGAAGCAAGTGGTGGTATCGGATGGAACTGGTCGCTCCAGAAAGCTATCGAGGGAAGCGAATTTGGCTGAACCTTGACGGCATCAACCACTGTGGGGAAATTTTTGTGAATGGCTCCGCAGTTGGCACTACGGCAGGTGCGTTTGTGCATGGTCGATTCGATCTCTCCGGCAAGCTTGTGCCTGGCACAACAAATTGCATCGCCATACTGGTTCAGCCATTGCCAAAACCACTCGACTCAGTAGCCAAGTCCATCGAGAAATATTTCTTCAGACCCTTGGAACCCAACTCACCATGCTTTGTCGAATCAGGCGGCTGGGACTGGATACCCTGCATTGCTGACCGGAATATTGGCATCTGGAACAAGGTCTGGCTAAGCACTAGCGGTGATGTCACAATCGCCGATCCGTTTGTCACTACCGAGCTGCCTTTCTTGCCAGATCTTTCCCGCGCTGATCTTACGATCAATACCTTGGTACGAAACAGCTCTTCTACCCCCTGTAGTGGTACGGTGCGCGGCAGTATCGGTGACATCGCTTTTGAGAAAAAGGTGCACCTTGAGGCAAATCAATCTGTTGAGGTCGTGATTGACAAAACAACACAGCCCTCTCTTTCAGTGGTCAATCCAAAGCTCTGGTGGCCCAATGGCTATGGCGACCAGAATCTGTACAATTTCACGGTCTGCTTTGAGAAAGATGATGGAGTGATTACTGATACCAAAAACTCAAAGATTGGGATTCGAAAATACACTTACCTCAAAGATCCAAACCCGCTGACGATCCTCTGCAATGGCAGAAAGATCATGGTGAAGGGTGCCAACTGGGGCATGGATGAAGGCATGTTGCGATGTGATCGCGAGGGATTTGAAACGCGACTGCGACTGGAACGAGGAATGAACTTCACCATGATTCGCAACTGCGTAGGAAGCGTGGCCAAGGAGGATTTTTACGACTTGTGTGACCAATACGGGTTGATGGTGTTTGACGAATTCTGGTCAAACCACACCTCGCCACCGGATGATATTTCCATGTTCCTGGCAAACGCCCGAGACAAACTGCTGGCGGTGCGTAACCATGCTTGCGTGGCTATTTGGTGCTCGGCCAACGAAGGGGGACCGTGCAAAACACTTGCAGAGGAGATGCCTCAACTGGTCGCGAAGTTGGACGGCACGCGCCTCTTCCTGGAGAATTCAACGGAAATGGGGCCTGACGGGCCCTATGAGACATTCACGCCACGCTTTTACTCAAAACTGGCAAAAGGCTGGCGCACGGAAGTCGGCTCCCCCGCCATACCGTGTGTCGAGAGTATGCGGCGCATGATGCCGTGGGATCAACTTTGGCCCATTGGTGCGGGTTGGGGGGCTCATGACTGGGCTTATTCCAGCGGGTTCACGCGACCCAAACTTGCCTCGATGATTCTCAGCACAGGGACAACAATCGCCAACATCCCGCGTCCCTATTTCTGCAAGATTACGGAACAGGCGGTCGCTGCCTATGGCGCACCAACAGGCATTGAGGATTGCTGCCGCAAAGCACAGATGGTCAACATGGAAACATTCAAAGCGATCTTCGAGGGGTGGAACGACAAGTTATGGAATGATTGCTCGGGCATCATGCTCTGGATGAGCAATCCAGTCTGGCCCTCGCTGACTTGGAACACCTACGACTACTACTTCGAGCCGACCGCCGTCTATTTTGCCTGCAAAAAAGCGTGCGAGCCTATTCATGTTCAATGGAGCATGGTTTCGGGGGATGTAAAAGTGATCAATAACACATTTGCCGATCTGCACGGAGTCCATGTTCAGGCGCGTATTTACCAGATGGACGGACAGGAGTATTCGCAAAAATCAGCTGTGCTGAACTGCCCTGCCAACGCGGCGACCACTTGCTTCCGATTGAACAAAGTGGACTCCGATGAGACAAAATCGAAGAACGATCTCTCAGACGCCTACTTTATCAAACTTGAACTCAAGGATGCGAAAGGCAAGATCTTGTCCGACAACTTCTACTGGCAGAGCCGCACAATGGGTGACTATCGTGCGTTGCTCAAGATGCACGAGGTGACTGCTACTGGAACCGTATCGGTCAAACGAGAGAAAGATGTTTGCAAGCTGTCGATCAATTTGCAAAACGGCACCAAAGGAATCGCCTTTATGACGCGAATTAAGCTCGTGGATCTTGTATCAGGCCAGCTGGTAGCACCTGTGTTTTATTCTGACAACTATGTTTCACTCACCCCAGGGGAATCAAAAAATGTGACCGCAGAATTTGATAACGAAAAAATCCACGGACACCAAGTAGCTGTTCGAATTGAGGGCTGGAATGTAACCCCAGCAGAACTTACCCAAATCCAACTTTAATACCCCATCCTTAGCACCTTTTTCAGAACATCCCATGCATACCCACCTCCCCTCGCATCCCAACTCCTCCGGTTCTTCGACGAATTCGGGCGGCTTACTTCTCCTGCTCAGTGCCATTGTTGCGGCCCTCGGATCGTTACTTTTCGGATTCGATACGGCAGTCATCTCAGGCACCACGGAATCACTTCGCCAGGTTTTTCACCTCGATAACAATCTGCTCGGATTCACCGTTTCGAGTGCCTTACTCGGCACAATTCTCGGAGCCTTCACAGCTGGGCGGCCTGCTGATTGGCTCGGTCGCCGTCCTGTCCTGACGATCATTGCCATCTTCTTTCTGATTTCGGCCATCGGATGTGCCACAGCAGCAAATTGGCATGCACTCCTTGCCTTCCGCTTTCTTGGTGGCATTGCTGTAGGCGCAGCCTCGGTCGTGAGTCCCATGTATATCACGGAGATCGCTCCTGCAAAGCACCGTGGGGTTCTTGTCTGCGTGAGTCAGCTTAATATTGTCGTCGGCATTCTGCTTGCCTATTTCTCAAACTATCTCGTCGTCCACTTTCTCGGGGCGGAGAATCTGGCTGGATGGCGTTGGATGTTCGGTGTCATGGCCTTCCCCTCCCTGGCCTTTCTGGGAGCCGTCTTGGTGATTCCTGAGAGTCCTCGTTGGTTAGTCAAAAAACAGCGTTTTGCCGATGCCGAGACTGTGCTCACGCGATTTGGTCATGAGAATCCTGCGCTTGAAACGGAGGAGATCAGGAGCTCTCTCTCGTCGGATCAGACACCCGAGGGAGATCGGCTTTTTCAACGCAAGTATCTAAAGCCTCTCCTGCTTGTCTGTATGGTGGCGATCTTCAATCAACTCGATGGAATCAATGCCGTGATCTACTACACCACCGATATTTTTCGTATGGCCGGAGCCGATAAAACGAGTGCCCTCATGCAGTCGGTGATTGTCGGCTTTACTAATCTGGCCATGACCATTGTCGGTATGGCATTGATCGACAAGGTGGGACGCAAGGCCCTATTGCTCGTAGGATCGGTGACTTTTGTGATCTCGCATCTCCTGGCAGCCTGGGTCTTTGCCTCGCATACGCATGGCTGGATTGTGATCGCTGCCATGATGGGGGTCGTTGGTTCCCATGCCTATTCCCAGGGAGCCGTAGTCTGGGTCGTGATTAACGAAGTCCTCCCGAATGCCGTTCGAGCCTCCGGTGCCACCGTCGCCTGCTCTCTGATGTGGGTGCTCTGTGCTGCGATCAGCTGGATCTTCCCGATTGTTGCTGGAGCCTCAGGAGCGATGACCTTCGGATTCTTTGCCCTGATGATGGTTCTCCAATTCATCCTGGTCTTGAAATATTTACCGGAAACAAAAGGGCTCAGCTTGGAGGAATTACAGACAAAACTTGGCAACTGACTTTTCCAACATGGAATGGAATGTGCTTTCTAGTGCTTCATGATTCACTCCGCCATTCCTCCCAAAGAGCCTTACCAAGAAGATTGCTCAAAAAGTTTTTGCTTTGTTTTTACACCAGAGATTGATTTTTCTCCGACAAGGTCAATGATGCGTTCTGTCTGAGATGGAAAAACAATACCTCACCGATGGCTTTGCCAAAATTGATCACGATCTGCGGGAACTGATGACCTGCCTCAAGGAAGTCCTTGAGGAGATTGGCGAACAGGAGACCATCGAGCGACTTCCCTGGCTCAATGGAGAAGAAACAGGCACTGGCGGCGTGCGCGGGCTGGAGCAGGCTTACTCGATCGCCTTTCAGCTTTTGAATATTGTCGAGGCCAATGCCGCCGCTCGGACGCGTCGCCTCAAAGAGATCCATGAAGGTCTTGCCTCGTTGCGCGGATTTTGGGGCGATCATCTCAATCGTCTGAAATCGAAAGGTTGGCAACCTGAAGAGATCGCCTCCTTCCTCTCACGAGTTCGCGTGGAGCCCGTTTTCACCGCCCATCCGACGGAAGCCAAGCGAGGAGCTGTTCTGGAGCAACATCGGTCCATTCACCACCTTCTTGCTGAGAATGACCGTGATGATCTGACACCCAGCGAACGCCTGGAGATTCGCCGGAAGATCAAGATTTGCCTAGAGCGACTCTGGCGGAGTGGTGAGATTTTCCTCGATCAGCCTGATGTCTCCGATGAACGCCGTGCTGTCATGTTCTATCTCAGGGATGTCTTACCTGATGCGGTGACACTGCTTGATTCACGCTTGCGTTGGGCATGGAACGAGCTTGGGTTTGACAAGGAGCTGATGGGAGCACCGGAGTCTCGCCCCCGTCTGAGTTTCGGATCGTGGGTTGGTGGAGATCGTGATGGGCATCCCTTTGTCACGGCGAAAGTGACGAAGGAGACTCTTCAAGAGCTTCGCCTCAATGCTCTCATCGTGCTGCATCGTCAGCTCGATATTTTGGCCGAGGCCCTCCCTCTTTCCAGCCATTTTCAGAAAGCCTCCCAAGAGTTACAGGATCGCGTTGCCCTTCTCTCCAAGGAAATTGGCCCTGTCGGAGAGCAGATTCTTGCACGCTTCCCGAGCGAACCGTGGCGGCAACTGGTACTACTAATTCAAAGCCGCCTCCCGCTTCAAATCGGTGCGGCAGATCGCGCCAAGATCAATGAAACGGGAAGTCGTTATCATCGCCCAGAAGAAGTCCTTGCCGATCTTGCCCTACTCGAGCGCAGTCTTTCTGAAGTAGGTGGCGACCGTCTCGTGCGCGAGGCCCTATGGCCCGTGCATCGTCAAATTGATGTCTTTGGATTTCATCTGGCAGAGCTCGACATTCGCCAGAACAGTCGCACCCATGATCTGGCTATGTCACAGCTTCTAAAAGCGGCAGGCATTGAGGATGGAGAAAATTTCCCTGATTGGCCTGAAGAAAAACGCCTCGCCTTCCTGCGGGAGGAGCTAAAATCCCCTCGCCCCTTCCTTGGTGCTAATCAGCACATGGGACTCGGAGCAGAAGCCGATGCCGTGCTCAGCTGTTACGATACACTACGCGAACAGATTGAGGAATATGGCATTGAGGGAGTTGGAGCATTGATTGTCAGCATGACCCGCCAGCTCTCCGATCTCCTTGTCATTCCGATTTTGGCGCGTGAGGCAGGGCTAACTTCCTGGAAAGATGGCCAGATTGCTTCGCCCATGCCGATTGTGCCCCTTTTTGAGACCCTGGATGATCTGGAGCGCAGCCCCGGACTTTTGCGAGACTTTCTGGCTGAGCCAGTTGCCAAGGCCTCCCTGGCTTCACAACACGAAGATCATCCCATCCAACAAGTGATGATCGGCTACAGCGATAGCAATAAAGACTGCGGCATTCTGGCTAGCCAATGGGGGCTCCATGAAGCCCAACGCTCCATGACACAAGTCGCCCAGGAAGCCGGAGTGACACTCCGATTCTTCCATGGTCGCGGCGGCACCATCAGTCGTGGCGCAGGACCAACTCACCTCTTCCTCGACGCGCTCCCTCCCGGAGCCCTTCAGGGAGACCATCGCATGACCGAACAAGGCGAAAGCATTGCTCAAAAATATGCCGATGTGCCGACGGCCACCTATCATTTAGAGCTTCTTTTAGCTGGTGTTGCCGGTATCTCCCTCGCAGGACGACGCCCCGAACAGCAGAGTGATACCCAATCACAAATTGCTGACTTCATGGCCAAAAAGAGCCGCACCGCTTACCGCTCACTCATCGACGCGCCCGGCTTTATCTCTTTCTACGATCAGGCCACTCCGATTGACGCGCTCGAATCGAGCCGAATTGGGTCGCGTCCGAAACGCCGCTCGGGACAACGCAGCCTTGCTGATCTTCGAGCAATTCCGTGGGTTTTTAGCTGGAATCAATGCCGCTACTATCTGCCTGGATGGTTTGGAGTTGGGAGTGCTTTGGAGGCATTGGAAAAAGAACAACCCGAGCTTTTTGCCACTCTCCAGAAAGAACTCAGAAACTATTCCTTTCTTTATTATGTCCTATCTAATGTAGAGACTAATATTTCGAGTGCCGATCTTCCTATCATGAAAGATTATGCTGATCTGGTTGTCGATGAAGAGATTCGCGAACGAATCTTTGGAACCATCTCCTCCGAGTTTGAAAGGACTAAGGAGCAGCTTCGAAAAGTCTTTGGTGGGAGTCTTGAAGAACGCCGCCCTCGTATGGGCAAAACATTGCTCCTTCGTGCACGCGCTCTTGCACTGCTGCACGATCAACAGATCACAACCATCCGAAGCTGGAGGGCTGCTCAGAAGGATGATCCAGCAAAGGCCCAGGCATTGCTCCCGCGCGTTCTACTTTCCATTAACGCAATCGCAAGCGGCTTGAGAACAACGGGTTAATTTCGTTCTTACGAATTTTTAATACAAGAAGAAAGCCTCACATTTGTGGAAATTGCCATTGTAGGCGGTGGGCCTGCAGGATTGCGAGCCGCCGAAGTTATTGCCTCCCAAGCCCCTGCTGGAGCAGGGAGAATTCGACTTTATGATGGCAAGCCCTCCGTCGGGAGAAAGTTCCTGATTGCAGGAAAGGGAGGGCTCAACCTCACCCATTCCGAAGAGTTAGAGAAATTTTCAGCCCGCTACTCAGGGAGTCATCCAGAAGGATTATGGACATCCCTTCTCACGGATTTTCAAAATACCGACCTAAGAGCGTGGGCCGAAGAATTGGGTATAGTAACCTTTATAGGAACAAGCGGGCGAGTTTTTCCCAAAGAATTCAAAGCAGCTCCACTTCTGAGGAGATGGGTCGAGCGACTGCGCTCCCTGCACATCGAGTTCCAAATGAGTCACCAACTTCAAGGAATAAGCTTCAGAGATGACCGTTTTCATCTTACATTCGATCATCAGGGTGAACTCATTGCAGTCGAGGCTGATGCTGTCATCTTAGCTCTTGGTGGAGCTTCCTGGCCAGAAACTGGCTCTGATGGAAAATGGACTTCATTCCTTCAAGATCTCGGCATCCAAGTCGTTCCCTTAGCTTCCGCCAACTGCGGATGGGAGATAAACTGGAATACGGACATCCTTAAGGAATGTGATGGTCTCCCTCTGAAAAACATCCTTGTCTCCGCTGGAGAGAAAACCATTGCAGGAGAACTCCTTATCACCCGTTATGGTCTGGAAGGAGGGGCACTCTACCAACTCGGCCACGCCCTCCGCAGGATGGAGCAACCCATGCTCACGCTAGACTTAAAACCCTCCTTTTCTGCGGAAGAATTAGCCAATAAAATTCAGCATTCTTCGACTGATTATCTCTCCGCGGATATTGCTTCTTGGAAGCTCAGTAGAGCTGCAACCAGCCTCCTCAAGCATTACGCCTCTCATAATGCCTCTTCAGATCCCCTCCGTCTAGCCATTGCTGCAAAATCCCTTACCATTCCTCTGATCGGCCCCCGTCCAATCGCCGAAGCAATCTCCTCAGCAGGGGGAATCCATTTTTCCGAACTCGACGAACATCTCATGGTGACATCGTTACCAGGGCTGTTTATTGCAGGAGAAATGCTCGATTGGGAGGCTCCTACTGGCGGCTACCTCCTTCAGGGATGCTTCGCGACAGGAACAAGAGCCGCCAAGGGGGTTCTTTGCTTTCTTGAGAATTTACAGCAAAGAGAAAAAATTCCTTGAGAAGCGTGAAGTTTGTACCTTGACGCACCAAACAAATTGCATCAGCCTAATTATCTTAAAAATAAAATCCCATTTTGCCCTAGAAAAAGCATCAATACATCACCCTTAAAACGATGAAGAGAATTATTGGACACATTTTATTTTGGCCCTCGTTTGCAGTTTTAATATGTTCAATACTAGTAAGGTTTCAAACAAGCAACATTAGAACAGAACATTTAGTTATTAATTATCCCTTTATTACACATATCGCTCAAAAAATTCCAACCGAATTATTTCACCATCCTCTTACCTCTTATAAAGACATACCAACTTTTATCTATGCTGCGGTTTGTTTTGTCCTTGGCGGGATATTAGCTTTTAAATAATTTCTTCCTGGGGGGGAATGCGTCTTTTGTCGCAATATCCACTCTTACGAAAGTGTTAAATTTCCTTAGCCAAGATCTCGGCGATCAGTGCTGTCCAGCCGGTCTGATGAGAGGCACCGAGGCCTTTCCCTGAATCGCCGTGGAAGTATTCGTAGAAGAGGATGAGATTCTTCCACTCAGGGTCATCGGCGTAGCATTTTTCTCCGCCGTGGCAGGGACGCTTCCCCGACTCATCAGCAAGGAAGAGCTTGCTGACTCTGCAAGAGAGCAAACGCGCTGCTTCACCTAGAGTCACTTTGTTTCCAGAACCTGTCGGAAATTCAACCAAGAGCTTCTCTCCATAGAAATGATCGTAGGTCTTGAGTGCCTGGATAATCATGTAATTGATCGGTAGCCAGACAGGGCCGCGCCAGTTGGAGTTTCCACCGAACATGGCACTCCTCCCCTCCCCTGGTTCATAGCTCACGGCATAGACTATTCCATTCACCGTGTAGGTGTAGGGATGCTTCTCATGATATTTGGAAACGGAACGAATGCCGTAGGGAGAGAGAAACTCTTCTTCATCAAAGAGGTAGCGCAGGATTCTCTCAAGGCGCACTCTCGGAGTGATGGTCAACAAATGATCAATTGCCGGATCGGACACATCTCCATTGATCTCGAGAAGATGGGAGGCAAGCTCAGGGCGATTCTTGACATACCAGAGCAGGCGCGATGTGAAGCCGGGGCTCTTACAGCGTTGCTCTCCTGTCGTGTAGCAGGTGGCAAGAAGCGGAATAAATCCCTCAATGGAACGGATCTTGAGCGGCACCTGACGATCTGGAAGATCCAACATGTCGTAGTAGAATCCATCTTGTTCATCCCAGAGTCCCTCGCCGCAGAAGCTATTCATCGCAGAGACAATCCGAGTAAAATGAGCAATGAATTTTGTCCCCATGTCTTCATACACAGGATTGCTCTCAGCCAAGGTCAGAGCCATCTGGAGCATGTTGAGGCAATAAAAGGCCATCCAGGAAGTGCCATCGGCCTGCTTGAGTTTTCCTCCCGTCGGCAGTGGGCGCGAGCGGTCAAAGACAGAGATGTTGTCAAAGCCAAGAAACCCTCCCTCGAAGAGATTATTCCCATCGCTATCTTTGCGATTCACCCACCAGGTGAAATTGATCAGGAGCTTTTGAAAAACTTTCTCCAGAAAAGCCAGATCGGGTTGCCCTTGCCTCGCCTCCTGTCGGTAAAGCCGGAGTGCTGCCCAAGCATGAACGGGGGGATTCACATCGGAGAAATTCCACTCGTATGCGGGAATCTGTCCATTGGGATGTGTGTACCATTCGCGAAGCAGAAGAATCAGCTGATCCTTGGCAAAGGCGGGATCAATCCGAGCAAATGCCGCCGTATGGAATGCCAGATCCCAGGAGCAGTAGTAGGGATATTCCCAAGTGTCTGGCATCGAGATGACATCGCGGTTAAAAATATTTGCCCACTCGGCATTTCGTTGATTATGGCCTGGCGGTGGTGCGGGTTCCGTGGCATCCCCCTTGGCCCATTCGACTTGGACGAGATTGTAAAATTGCTTCGACCAAAGCAGACCTGCATAGGCTTGGCGCGCCACTGCTTTTTCCTCGTTGCTTAATGAGGAATTTATTTTTATGGCATAGAACTCATCAGCCTCCGCATGGCGTTTGGAAAAGATGTCGGTAAAGCTGTCATCGAAGGGAGTCCCAAGCCACGAACCTTGACTCGCAAGACGAAGTCGTACCTCTATTGATTCACCCGCCGGAATATTCAGATCATAACGCCCGGCAGCCTTTGTTCCGAACTGTTCGGGATTTACGGCATCCATTTTCCCATAAATCACGCAATCATGGAAGGCATCCTTGGCATAACGATGTGGTGAGGATGTTCCGTAGAGGCGCTCCGTATTGGTCTCATTATTAGTGAAGAGAAACTGCGCCGCCGTCCCATCACTGGCATTTTCGAAGGCCAATTCATACTCGCCCATGACGGCATGGGATGCTCTCAGCCTATTCGGACTACTAATGCTGATTTTTGGCTCGACCAGACACTCCTCACTAATGGCTCCCCAGGCCCAAGTATTGCGATACCAGAGCTGAGGAAGTAAGACAAGCGATGCTGATTCAGGGCCTCGATTGCTGACAGTAATCTTTATCAGAATATCAGAGATTGCTTCCTTCGCATATTCGACCTGCACATCGAAATATCGGTTCTGATCGAAGACTCCTGTATCGAGCAGCTCATACTCCGGTTGATCCCGAGTACGGTGGGCATTCTCAGCGATGAGCTTGGCATACGGAAACTCAGCCTGGGGATATTTATAGAGAGCCTTGGCATAAGAATGCGTCGGTGTCGCATCCAGGTAATAGTAGAGCTCTTTGACATCCTCACCATGATTTCCCTGCGGGCCAGAGAGACCGAAGAGGTGTTCTTTCAGAATCGGATCTTTTCTATTCCAAAGAGCAAGGCCAAAGCAGAGCCTTCCAAAACGATCGCTTAATCCCAGCAATCCATCCTCACCCCATCGGTAGGCGCGGCTGCGCGCTTGATCAAAGGAAAAAGAAGTCCAGGGATTCCCATCCGCCGAGTAATCCTCCCGCACCGTTCCCCACTGCCGCTCAGAGAGATAAGTTCCCCAGAGCTTCCAGAACCGCTCACGACGAGTATCTTCACCTAGACGGATTTCCTCAGCAGTCAAAATGGGAGGCGCGGGATTCATGGAGGGTGTAAAAATGAGGGTATTAGCTCGCAGCAAAAAGGTTGTTAATGTATAAGTACCTCATTAAGAATGAAAATCACTGCAATTTTGGCAATTCGAAATGAAGAGGCATACCTTGCTAATTGTCTGCGCCACCTTGTAAAAAATAATATTGATTTCTTTATCATTGATAATGAATCCAAAGATTCAAGCCCCGAAATCTACCAACGCAGTGAGTTTTCTCAAAACCTAGTAGATGTTCAGATCTACCCATATCGTAATTCATATCCGTGGGTGGGTCTCTTACAAAAAAAAATGGAAGTTGCGAAATCGCTTCATACGGACTGGATAATCCACCTCGATGCAGATGAAATCATGCATTCTTATAATGAGGGAGAGTCGTTATCAGAAGCTATTTACAGACTGGATTCTTATGGATGGAATGTCATCAATTTCGAGGAATTTGTCTTCCTTCCCATTGAAGAGAATTATCTTACTGATATTAAAGAATATCAGCCTATTAAACACTATTATTTTTTCGCGCCAACCTCTCCTCGTTGTATGCGTGCATGGCGCAAGTCAAATGATTTATCAATGGTCGATAGCGGAGGTCATATACTAAAAGGTGAAAATATTTGCCTATCACCAGAACACCTCGTTCAGCGACACTACATCGTACGTAACCAGGAACACGCATTTACTAAATATTCTTCGCGAGTCTTTGCTCCGGAAGAAATTGCCCGAGGTTGGCATAGAGCCCGAGCCAATCAACCTGAATATACATTTTTGTTCCCACCGAGCAGGCTTCTAAAGCGACTCAAGAAAATTGACACCCATGAACTAGACCGTAGCGATCCTTGGTCAACTCATTATTGGAAAAGATCTTTGGAATACAGATCATCTGGATCTCTTAGTTCACTCCACAAACCAATCCTATAAGTCTAAAACTTCAAATTTTAGAGAATAAAATACACTTGTGAAAATTGCCGTTGTTATAACTCAATTAAATGAACATGAGCTTCTTCGTGCCAATATACTTTATCATAAATATCTCGGGGTAGAAGAATTTATTATTTTTCCAGATAATCCAGATGATGGAACTTCTGCTAGTATTATAGATATTCCTGGAGTTACTTTATTACCATGTTTTAGTCCCTCTGAACTACCGAAGGAATTGCGATTACATAGTGGAATGAAAATAATAATTGAGCAGCATCAGCATCATATATGTGCACGTCAAATGGTGAACGCAATGTTAGCATTAGAAATTGCTCGCGCTAGCGGATGCGATTGGCTGCTATCCATGGATGCGGATGAATTCATTTGCACAAATCTTATTGAGGGAAAAGCAGGTGAGCTTCAAGAGCTATTTGAGCAACAACCGGATGAAATTGAAACATTGCTATTCCGTCCACTGGAAATTTTACCAATGGATTGCCAAACAAAATCCATATTCCAGGAAAATCATATTTTCTTAAATGAATTTATTCACGAGGGAGAAAGTTTTCGATCCGTTCGCAGGATACGACGAGATTTTCCTGATCCTATTCGTGGTGGAGTCCATTCCTATTTTGGTTATCTTGGTCATAATCAGGCAAGGAGTGCCGTTCGAACTTCTTTGGCGGTACTTCCCAATTCTGTTCACTATTTTAAAGCTCTATCAGGGGAAAAACTAGTATCTCGAGAAATTGGATGGTCACTTCATTTATTTTGCTATTCGTTTAATGATTTTATCAAGAAGTTTAGTAACTTCAGAACTGAGCCTGACAGATACATCGTAGGCGGGTTAGTTCCGTGGTACATGAAAAGATTATTTTGTGAAATGGTCAATGGTGGTGCTTTTACATTAAGTAACCTAAATGATTATTATAAAAATAATTTGATTGTAACAGATGACAAGATAGAAAAATGGAAAATAGAAGTTCCTGGTTCTATTGTTTCTGTAGACTCTCTTAAAAAAGCTCTTAGATCCGTCAACTTTACACCAGATAAAAATAATTAGAATGTTTTTAATTATTATATTATTATGAATAAGATTTTTGGAATTGGACTTTCTAAAACTGGAACAACATCACTTCATGACGCTTTAGTTTTGTTAGGTCGCCGAGCTGCACACTATCCCATTGAAATGCTAAAACTCGATGAGGGAGAACTTAAAATAAACATTACTCAAGTAAGTCAATACGATGCTCTAACAGATACTCCAATATCAAGATTTTATAAAGAATTAGATATAGCTTTCCCAGGAGCTAAATTTATTTTAACTCTTCGCGATACAGATAAATGGTTGCAATCTTGCCGTCGTCATTTCGAACATTGGCTTGAACTACTACGCCAAGATGCAATAAAAAAACAATCACTAATTAATGAAAGTCGTCAATTGCAAATAGATTTATACAAAACACTAACATTTAATGAAGACAAATTTGTTGAGGCATATCATAGACATCAAATTACTGTCCAAAATTATTTTAAGGGAAGGCCGCAAGATTTGATAACACTAAATATTTGTAATGGTGAAGGGTGGGAGCGCCTTTGTCCATTTTTAAATCAACCAATTCCAAATTTACCATTTCCTCATTCTAATAAAGACCCTCAGAGTGAGTTTACTGTTATTTGATTATTTTCATTTTCAGCAAAACGGTTGAGGGGAAGCTAGTATTGCGATAAGAAAACGGCGGACTTTGATCTGCGAAAGAGCTGTTTATCCAGAGTGCTATTTTAGAAAAAGTATGTTGTCTTTCTAGATTTTCAAATGACAATCAAAACTCATAGCAAAAGTATTGCATGATACTTGATAAAATCGGATTTATGACATTAACTTCTTCCGATGTCAGATCTATTTTCCATCGCCCGATATTTTCAGTGGAAATATTCATATGCTTTTGAATTTTCGGATCTTCAAGACCTTCCCCATGATTAGTGGAGAGGAGAGAACAGATCATAGAGTCATCATATTCCTCTCCCAAAAACAACATCAATTGATTGAGAACCTCCTTCGGTTTGGTAACCAAGTGCTCATATCTAACTAATATACACCTCTCTTGATGTTCATTAGCGAAAGAAAGGCCAGAATTGATGTAATTAAGTACATGATGAGCGCGCTCTGCAATGTCAATTGGAAGTGCTTTTTTCATCGGGGTCTCAGCGATTGAAGCTATAATGTCATAAGGATGTCTGATTACTAGAATGAAAGCCATATTACCACATAACAACCGATCCCAATGTTTAACATTCAATGCATTCTCAGGGTTTTTATCAGCCCAACGCTTCTTCCCCGACTTCAAAGTAGCAATATCGTAGCATCTGCAGAGTGCGGCTCCAAATTCATCGAGCCATATTTCTGTTGGCAGATTGAGGGCGCTCATTGAGCAGCCCAAGCGAACATGAGCAAGAGGATCATCTTTTTGTTGCCCCAATAGATCCTTATAAAATTTTATCTCAGGTGGGCAAAATATATGAGGGTGTCCATTGAGTAATCTTCTCAACAGTGATGTTCCAGAGCGATGCGATCCACCAACAATAATAGGCCAACTGCTTTCCACGGTCATATAATTTAAGTTTTTAAATTTAAAGAAATATTTATATATGGTTATTTTTAATATATTACTTAGTCAATAGGTTTTCCGCGAACCCTCAGTAATAAAGGAACAGTAAGTGTCATTGCATGACTTACCCCATGTTCCCAAAGATTGTCTTCTCCCCAACAATCGCCATGATCAGCACAAATAACTATTGTGGCTTCTGTAAAAGGTTCTATTAGGTCCTTTATTATTGAATCAACATACTCACAGCAGAGCCTCTGTCGTTGCTGGCAGATTTCGGCTCTATTGTCGTGACTATAAGGAATGCATGGATTTTCAGTATTTGACCAATTAGCTCCAGAGTGCCAATAAGGAACATGTGTTTCGCCAATGTTGATAAAACAGAACAACGGTCGGTTATCGCCCTCCTCATGTATCCGTGGGAGCATCCACTGAAGCTGCTTTTCCACACCCAATCCAGAATATAGAAAGTGTTCAAAATCACTGGTTAAATGCTGACCAGTCTCTGTATCTGGATTAAACCAGCCGACAGCTCCCGAACCAATGGTTAAATATCCCAATCGGCGAAAGCCTATAATAATATTTTCTCCACTTAAATCAAACTCAGGTTTTTCAATTAACAAACCTCCTCCTTGAAGCTTAAAAAGTTTGGCATATTTATTATCAAGAAACTTCTTTTTGCATCCAGGTAAACTCGGTGTAAATCCAACAAACATTGCTGAGTGGGATCCATATGTAAAATGGCTTGGAGCTATTGCACGATGAACCGGAGCAACTGACTTAATATTGGGAGCATTTGAATCCAAAAATGTATCAAACCGACAAGAATCCAGCGTAATAAAAAGAACACTATCGGGATGAACTTTCATTAAAATATATAAAATATTGGCTCATTGGAGAATATGAGAGTCAAAAGTGTATTTTGTCAACGATTTTTTGATGCCGTAACATAGAACCTCAATCTCTATTATTAAATCTTTTTCCAAATCCCTGATATTGCTTGAGCATGGTTTAGTAGTCGCATATTCATTCTAAAGGTAGTGTCTCATATCCCAACTCTCCTTCAATGAATTACCTCTCCTGGTATCAGAACAAAAAGCCGGTGATCCTTTTTGTAGCGAAGTTCGCCATTTTTATGATTCTTTTTTACGGGGTGCTTGCGATTCCGTTCTTTGATCGCTTGCTTTATGAAAATCTCAAAGTCACAGCATGGCTCTCCCAGATGATTCTGAATCTCTTTGGCGAGAATACTTCCCTCATGGCAACCACGATTCAATCCCATAACTTCTCCATCACCGTCTGCCGGGGATGTGATGCCGTAGAGCCCGCTTGGATGTACTGCGCAGCGATCCTTTCGTTCAAAGCAACGACTCTTCAAAAAATTCTAGGCATCCTTTCTGGGATCGTTTTGTTTCATCTGCTCAATCTTCTCAGAATCGTCTCCCTATTTTGGATTGGAGTTCATCTATCGAGTGCGTTTAATTCGGTGCATCTGGAAATTTGGCCAGTCGTTTTTATCGTGGCAGAGCTTCTTTTCTTTATTCTCTGGATCAAAATTTCCCGGCGTTCACTCTCCCGCCATGCGTAGGGTAATTCTCATATCCCTTCTGAAATTCATGATTCTTTTTGGAATCTTGATTGCCCCCTGGCCTGGACTGAAAGAGTCCTACGGAAGCTATTTTCGCGCACTCGGAGGTGCTGTTTTTCATCATGAAGAGGGAAAAAGAATTCTCTCGTTTGAGCCCAAACTACGAACTCGCGGTTTAGCCTCGATGGACTCTCAAATAGTCCTAGCCAATCGGGAACTTTTGGATGCCCAGGGGCACGGGCCAGTACGAGTCTTAGGCATTGATTCTCGATCCATCGGCTGGATACCGACGGCACTCACACTTTCCTTGATCTTGGCCTCTCCGGTGCCCTGGAAACGCAAAGGGATCTCCTTTATCTACGGACTTCTCTTGATCCAGATTTATATCCTCTTCGTGATTGCCATCTTCATTTGGAATCAATCAACACTCCTTCAACTTCTCACATTTTCTCCGTTTCTCAAAACAATCGCTGATGCCTTGGAATACACCTTGGTCAATCAAATGGGTGCCGGTTTTACAGCTGCTGTGGCGATTTGGATTTTGGTCACTTTTCGTCTGAAAGATCTGGATTTTCACAGACTTTAAGAGAGAGTACTATTGAAATCCCCCAAGAATGCATTCCAGATATTTTAAGTTTTTATCCCCTCTCTGCCTAACTCTGCTTCTGTTTCTAACAGTATCTAGTCTTCATGCTGCTACCTCTTTTTACTGGGAGGGAGGCACGACCAATATCAGCGGTAATGGCAATGGTATAAGCCTTGGTGGTTCCGGCACATGGAACAACACGACAATCAGCTGGGATCAAGGCTCCAATCTTCCCTACACCAACTGGCCCTCACTCACTAACTCCCAAGCGATCTTTGCAGGCACAGCGGGAACCGTCACCATCTCGACCGGCACAGGGGGAGTCAAAGCCAACAAGCTCTCCTTTAATACCAACGGCTACATCCTTACCGGAGCTTCCCCTTCAGAACTCCTCACCATGGCGGGTTCATCACCCACCATCAGTGCAGGAAACAATACCACCGCCACCATCAGTGCCAATATTGCTGGCACTAACGGACTCGTCGCCTCACCCGGTCCTTCCTGCACACTCATCTTTTCTGGCTCCAATAGCTTCAGCGCCGGTTTGACCCTCAACGGCGGGTATGGAGCCCACTCCTATATTCTGATGAAGAATAGCGCCTCCTTCGGCTCCGGTACAGTGACATTGACAGGCTACAATCCCACTTTCACGATCGATACTGGTGTCACCATGACCAATCCACTAGTGATAACTGCCGGTGGGCTCGGTGGGCCACAAACCTCCTCAGGAACCGGCATGATCGATGCCAATATAACCATTACCTCCACCAATGGGAGTATGGTTATCAATGGTAATAACAACAAGTTCGTTCTTGGTGCACTAGGGAAGAACCGCATTCTTTCCTCAGCCGGAACCGGTCTCAAATTCAGTAGTTATTACGCGGGTGGGGCCGAAATCATCAACAGCACCATGATCGGAAAGTTCGGCTCTGGAACCAGCACCCCAGGCATTATATTAGACGCTACTAGTCCCGAAGTGATATTAACAGCAACCAACAGCACCTTCACTTCGGATGATATTCTCATCCAAAGCGGTCGATTAACTGTTGCCAGTATGGGGACTAATGGTGCTCCGGGTGCTCTTGGGATAGGATCGACCAATAACCCAACCCAGGAAATCGATCTTTCTGGTGGCAAGCTCGATTACATCGGCCCTGGCGGCCCTACTGACCGCTCCTTTCATATCCTCTCTGGCAGTGAGCTTGATAATGATGGCACTGGCACCCTGATCCTCACCAGCGACATCCAGTCGGCTCCCTTCACGACCACTAACAGTAGGACTTTAGGCTTGGCAGGTTCCACCACTGGAGTCGGTATTATCAATGGCAATATTTTGGAAGGAACCGGCGGGATCGCTACCAGTATCAACAAAGCTGGCACCGGTACTTGGATCATTAACGGCAACTCTACCTGCACCGGGACTCTCAATTGTGGAGGTGGTTTGATTTTGGTAAATGGTTCCTTTGCTGGCTCGGTGAGAGTCGGTGCTGCGGAAACTCTCTCTGCCTATGGTTACTTTGGTGGCACCGGTACCATTGCCCAATCGGTTACATTTGGCGATTCTGAGGGATCATACCCTGACCATGCCTTTTGGACCGTTGGCTCACCGATGACCATTCAGGGGGCCTTGATTATCAGCACTCGGAATCTCAAGGTTGTCAATGTGAACATGCCCTCCAATCTGGGAGCAGGCACCTACACCTTGGCTACTTATAATACCAATGGTAGCTCAGGTTATTTTTCCTCAGTTCCGATCATTAATAGTGGCTCCCTCGCAGTCAATGCCACCGCCATCATCACCAACACCGTGGTAGCCGGAACAGGACAAGTCCAGTTGATTGTCACCACCAACGCTGTGGCCTCCACCACACTGCTGACTCCCTCCGGCAATCCGACAGTTGCTGGCTCTCCGGTCACCTTCGCTGCTGCCCTCCAATACAAGGGAGTCACCGTCACGAATGCCACGGGCAACTATGTTTTCCAAGTCGATGGGACGAATGTTGCAACCAATGCCACTTCCTTGGGGCAAGCCTCCTACACCGCTAGTTCTCTCGCAACCGGCAGCCATAACATCACGGCGACCTATTCAGGAGATGCCACCTACAGGATCTCCAGCAACTCTCTTTCCCAGACGGTTAGCTCTACCTCTCTCACCTCCCAGACCGCTCTCTCTTCCTCACTCAATCCCTCCGCTCCAGCTCAAAGTCTTTCCTTCACGGCCAGTGTCCAAACCACCAATGGGAATACTGCTGGCCCTTCCATTGGGAACATAGTCTTTAGTGTCGATGGCACCACTGTTTCCACTCAGGCAGTTTCAGGCGGTCAGGCGGTCTTTACAACAAGCTCTCTGGCTCAAGGGAGTCATACGATTAGTGCCTCCTATGCAGGAGATAGCCATTACTCGGCAAGCTCCACTTCTCTCTCTCAGACAGTCAGCTTCATGACAACGACTGCTCTCTCCTCCTCTGCCAATCCCTCCACCGGAGGAGCCAATGTTTCCTTTACGGCTAAGGTGCAAACCAATGGAGTCACAGCAACAGGAGCTACCGGCAGCTATCTCTTCCAGGTTGATGGAAACTCAGGAACCTCCGTTCCCCTCTCCAGTGGTCAGGCAGTCTTTACCACCGCCTCCATTTCGGTGGGTGGAGCCCATACGATCACGGCAACTTATTCAAGCGACTCTAATTACCTCTCCAGCAGCAATACCCTTGCTCAGAGTGTCACAGGTACTCTTCCCATTTTCACCAATGGCATCGGAGCTTGGCAGGAAGATCCATCCCTCCTTGTAAGCACCAATGAAAGCCTCTCGGTCAATGGCATCCCAGTTCCTGTGATCAACTGGCATGGCATTAATGCCAATCCTGAAATGGATATCGCCCGCTTTGCCTCTACAGGAACCTGGACAGCCTCCCTGACCTGCAATCAGACCATCACCAATTACTCTATCCATCCCTTAAGCCGCAGTATCACTGGCACCTTATCAAGTAGCGGCTTACTTTCCAACAATGTTCTCACCTTCACGGTCAACAAACCTGATAAGCTCTATATCTCGATCAACCGACTTCCCGATCTCTTCCTGTTTGGTTTGCCGCAGCAATCAGCTCCGCCAAGCAATGCAGTGATCATTCCTGCCGGTAACTATGACTGGAGCATCAATCAACAAGTTCTTACGAACGGAGAAACCCTCTGGCTCTCCCCAGGCTGCTTCGCTCAAGGGGTTATTTGTGCAAATCAAGCCAACAATTTCACCGTCGCTGGTTATGGAATCATTCAACAAAGTGCCACTAACGGAGACGATGCTTTTTCATTGCGTTCCTGTTCCAATTTCACCGTGCAGGGCATCATGGTGCTCCCCAATGATTATTCTGATCCGTTTGTCGATTGTTACTACGGCACCAATGGGACATTTAAAGACGATGTCTTCATGAACTACACCCGAGTCGTGGACTCTTCGCTAATGACGATCACCAACTGCTTTTTTACTTCCATTGATGATTCGCTGGCGATGGGGGTTGATAACAATTCCACCATGAGTAACATCGTTATTTCTGGCTGTAGTAGCATGAACTATCTCTATGGCAACACCCTCATTGTCGATCAAGGGTGTGTCGGAACCAAGGAGAATATTTTAATCACCAATTATGATGTCATTCGAGGTCTCGAAACCACCTATCCTGGCTCCCTATCGATTCCTTATGGCCCAGGGCTTATTTCCAATGTCACCATCGCCGATGTTCGCTATGAAAATGTGGGTTCCGGCTCAGATATCTATATTGCCTCGCAGAACCAAGATCCAAGCACTGCTGGTCCTCCTGTTCAAATATCCGATATTCACTATGTCAATCTGACCTTTCCGACGAACAAACCTACGATCATCCTCGGTTATAATGCTGCGACCAATGTCAATGGAGTGACTTTTTCCAACTGCATTGCGGGTAACACTTTTCTCACCGCTTCTACTGTCAATCTGCAAACCAATGCCTTTGTCACCAACGTTGTTTTTACTAATTCAGGGACAACTCCCGCTATCACCAGCAGCATCAGTGCCTTGGGTGTCTATGGAGGGACTTTCAATTACCAGATCGCAGCCAATAATAATGCAGTAAGCTATAGCGCCCCAGGCCTTCCTCCCGGATTGACCCTCAACCCCCAGACTGGACTCATCAGCGGCACCCCATCTACTTACGGAACCTACAACCTCACCCTGACTGCCTCCAATTTGTACAGCTCGGTCACCACCACACTCACCATCACTGTGGCAGACGCTTACGCTTGGGATACAGTCCCTGGAACCACGGGAACGGGCAATGGCACCATCACCGGAGGAAGTGGTTCGTGGAATTTCACCTCAGGAAACTGGTCTCTCGATGGAGGAAAGACGATTCTCCCCTGGAATAATGGGGCCTCTAACATCGCCCTCTTCAATGGGACGGGAGGAATCGTCACAATATCCACAGGAACGGGAGTGCAACTCAATGCACTGATGTTTAACGGCTCAGGTTATACCATTGCAGCCAACACATCGGCAGATGCTCTCAATTTAGCCGGAAGCAATCCGGCCATCTTCATTCCTAATAGCGGGCAGACCTCGACTATCACCGCTTCCCTCACGGGCACGAGCGGACTCACCATATCGGGCCCTGGAAGCCTTATTCTCACTGGAAGTAATTCCTACACTGGTGGAACTATTCTGAATGCGGGATCGCTCTCCCTCTCCAATAGTGCTGCACTCGGCTCTGGATCGTTGACCCTCCTTGCAGGTGTTCTTGATCTGGGAGGCTTAACCATCACCAACACGATTGCTTCTTGGTCTGCTAATTGCACTCTTCAGAACGGAACCCTCTCCAATAATGGAGGCTCGTTCCTGCTTCCAAATATTGGAACAA